>ENA-UOJB01000004-UOJB01000004.1-human-gut-metagenome-genome-assembly--contig:-C48-NODE-4-length-406398-cov-58.998349_pt1 | contig 406398 bp, 410 predicted proteins | sample MGYA00242338_ERZ723885 | MGnify/ENA metagenome assembly ERZ723885
TAGGGCGGATTAGGGACTTTCACCCATTGGCGACGTGCGCCGCAAGGCGCACATCGAAAAAACTGTTGTTTGAATTATTCAAACAACAGTCTTTTTCCAAATCTTATGCTTATTATACCACAAGAATCCCGCCCGGCATACACCAAATGGGATTCTTATATTTTTCTGTATAACTGACACTTTCTATCGCATTCTTTTATTTTTGACAAGCCACCCATTGTTGGATATTCCTTTTTTTGTAAAATGGGATTATAATACAGGATCGAAAAGAGGTAATCAATATGCAGATAAGTATAATTTTGCTCGGAAAACTTGTTAACTTTTTTATTATGATCCTGCTTGGTTTTATTCTTGTCAACAAACATATATTAAATGCTTCTGACAGCAGGATCCTGTCTATCATTGTAGTATATCTGGTGATGCCCTGCGCCATAATAAATTCATTTGAAATTGGCTTTACAAAAGAAAAACTGCAGGGACTATTATTTTCCGCTGTTCTTGCAACCATTATACATATTCTTCTATTGATTTTTATAAATATCGGAAGGAAACTCTGGCACTGGAATACAGTTGAATGTGCCACTGTCATGTATTCCAACTCGTGAAATATGATAATCCCACTTGTAAATGCTATGCTGGGTACCGACTATGTACTGTATTCATGTGCATTTATGTCTGTACAGCTGATATTTCTCTGGACACACTGCAGCACCATGCTCGCCGAAAAGCCACATATGGAATGGAAAAAGATAATAACCAATATAAATGTAATAGCCATAATAGCCGGACTTCTGCTCTTTTTCTGCCAGATAAAACTGCCATCTGTCATACTCACACCGGTAAAAGACATAGGAAATATGCTTGCACCTCTCAGCATGATAGTAACTGGCATGCTGATGGCTGATTCGCCGATCCGCGACAGCCTGAAAAACGCAAAACTATACATTTTCTCTGCCATCAGGCTCGTCATCTGGCCTGCTGTTTTACTGCTTATAATGTATGTAAGTCATGTATATGCCCTTATTCCAGAAGGAAGAACTTTACTCCTCATAGTATTCCTTGCCTCCATCACACCATCCGCTTCAACAATCACCCAGATGGCTCAGGTATATAACAAAGATGCTGCATACTCCGGTCTTTTAAATGTATTTACTACCTTGTTCTGTATCATAACCATGCCTTTGGCTGTCATATTGTTTTCACGGCTTGTGATATAATGGAGTTGCTCAAAAAACAATTAACCACGCCCCGAAAGGATACATATTTATGATACCACAAAAAGCAACTCACTTTGGACGATATTTTTGAAGATTGTAAAAATATTTATGAATCGGACAAGCCTCATTTTCTTACCCTACTCGAAAATCACATTGACCTTGATGAAATTGTTCCGATTTCTTTTCGCCGTCACTACTATGCATCTACCGGCAGAAATCGTAAATATCCTTTGAATGCCATGCTTTGGGCTTTGATTATTCAACGCCTCTTTTCGATTCCAACAGATTCTCTTTTGCTGATCTTTCTCCAATATGCCAACCGCATCATTAAGCAGCTTAAATCCTATGCAAAAGCGAATAACTTTGATGATTCTTACGACCCTTACAAGGCTGTTTAAAATCAGTGGATATTCCGGCAATCCACTCCTTATATTCATTATCAGCCTTAAATTTCCATAAATAAAATCCTTATCCCTAAACATCAAAGTTACAAACAAACCTGTATCATTTAAAAATAGTTTGAATCTTTTAGTTCTGCAATAAGTTCTTTGGTTTCTTTTGATGCTCTTGAAACATCAATCAATATATAGCTGTCATATTCATTTTTCTAAAACAAATCGTGCTACTTTAACATTTCCATCCATTTCCATAGACACTATATTAAATCCACATTTTTCTGTATAAAACTTTACATTTTCCTTTTTATCTATGGGTGTAACTAAGGTAATCTTATCCCAATCCCTATAGTGTGATGTTACAAATCTAATTGCCTGCGTTCCAATTCCTTTTCCTTGAAACTCTGGGACAACACACAAACACCCAACTTCATATATTCCCATTTCCACTTTTTTACAAGAAACACAACCGACCGGTTCACCATTATATAAAATTATAAATTTTGGATATTCTATTATAGATTTTTCCATCATCTCTTTAGTCTTTCCATACGCCGGACATTCACCATATTTAATATAATCACTATAAAATGCAAAATTATAAATATCGATTAGCAATTCTGAATCCGTAATATCTGCTTTTCTATATTCAATCTTCATAAACAATACCTCTCCAAATTCCGATTTTTCTTTCCCGTATTAATTGCTATATGTTTTCACTTGAATAATTAAGCATTTTTCCAAACAAAAATTTAAGAAATCTTATACATATCATTCTTGTAGAACATTATTAAATCGCTTTTTTCAGAATTTCTTAGAACGACAAGGACATTAAACACATCTGGGAATGGTGAAATCATCCCCATACATGCCATGCCAAAATTCAATCCATTTAATACTCTAAATTCAGCAGGACTAATTACAAATAATATAAATGGAACCAACCCAAGAACAAATGGCAACAGGCACATCAATATAAACCGATCTCGCCTCAATGGATATGATGCTAATGCAACAAATGTTGCCTTTCCTTTTATTCTGCCTATTGTTACATCTGCTTCCTTAGGATAAACAATTCCATGTAACCACTCATGAATTATTAACAGTAAAAAACCGAAAGCAAATCCGACCAGAATAAATATTGGCGAGATTACAACGGTCTTGCATATTATCGTTTTACAAAGCATAGCAATAAAAAGGATAACACATAAAATTACAGCAATTGGCACTGCTTTTTTCATCAGTTCACCAACACTCTGCGGTGTTTCTATCTTTACTGCACCATCCAGCAAATTTCCTGTTTGATATTTATTTATATCGTTTATTGACCACACAATTTTTATCATATTAAATCCCTTTATTCATTACCTCCTGAACTTTTATCAGAAAAGCCGCTAGAAGTTTTCTTCTCCATCACATAGTTTTTAAGTGTAATTCCCATCCCCTGATAATTTATATGGACATACAGCCTAGCCAGACAGCCAGATTGATCAATGTCTCCAAATCCAACAACCTCATCATCCTCCACTGCAACCACCGTTTTATGATTTAAAAAAGAGTGGTTCCATTCTTGTAAATCTACGCTACCGGTTGCCCATGCATTTAACTGTTCTTCTGTATAGTCCTTTACATTTATGCTATGTACCGTATTGTAGAACAATTGCGCTATCTGCTCACAGTCAGTTGACTTGTATTCTCTAAGTTCCATCTTTTATCCTCATAAACTGAAATTTGTCTATTTTTCATCCTTATATGCATATCCAAAGTTTATTGGTGGTGCAGTCACTGATACATACACAAATTCTTCATTACCATCATTCAATAAACCATGAACATCTTTATCTGCAAATCTTACAACATCCCCAGCAGTAAACACTTTTTCTTGTCCATCTGCAAGTAATAGTTTACCCATTCCTTTTGTTGCATACCAAATTTGTTCTGACACATCATGTGTATGTCTTGGTTGGCAAGCACCTATTTCAAGATGAACCTCTGTAATTGTCACTCTTTCACTTGATGAATTTTCAGGATTTAATAGTTGTCTTGAAACAACTCCTGGATTTGATAATTCAACTATCTTCTCTTTACTTATGAATTCCATACTATACCTCCACAACTTCAAATAAACAGGTGCTTTCAACATTTTCAGTAGACTAAAATTAATCTCTTACTCGTTAGACAACTGATTTAATTTATCTTTTAAAACTTGTTGTCTATCATCTTCTGCGTAACCTTGCTCAATAGAATAAATTGCTTTTTCTATATCTCTATTTTTTGCATACAAAAACGCTCTGATATGACACATATACGGAACATATATATGGTGTAAAGTTACTATTCTCTGATTAAGAACACCAATGGCATCATCAACCGTTTGTACATTATTTACCCACTCTCTTATCAGTGGGATATTTTTATCTATCACACTTTTTATATATTCCAATGCAAATTCCATATCGGACGTGTAGGTAGGTATTTGATATTGAAAACTTGTGCATTTCCTTGGATTATAAAATTCTTCCTTTGTATATCCACAGTCTTGTTCTCTTTCATCCTCTATGTGATTATACCAAGCATCAGCAATGTGTATTTTTACAGAACTTTCTGTCCGATGCCATGTCAACTTATTTTTACTATTGATATCAGGGATAAAATCATAATTATATCCCCAGCGTAAGTATATGTGATTTCCTCTTGGATAACATAATTCAACCACCAAACGCCGATTATCACTCCATTCAGAGTGCCATTTTTTTATCTTTTCATTATATTTCAACCCGAATTCTTCTGACAACCTTCGAGATATGTATTCGTCATAAAGTTCTCTTTTGATATAGTCCTCACCATGTAAAAACTTATCTTTATACTCTTCTTGTGATAATATTTCATTTGATTGCCTTTTTTTTGAACAAAAACCCTTACTCAATACATCAAATAGACTCATAAGTAACCTCCGTTATAGCAAATCATCTCTCGCGAAAATTCCGATTTTCTCAATTCTCCAAACTTGAAGTTATTACTTTCTGCATAGTGTGTTTCCTAAAATGATAATTACCACGGCATCAACCAAAATAATCCCCAATGCAATATATACAAAAAATGCAGGCAAAATATTTTCAAACAAGCCCATAGTTAATGCAAGAATTGCTATAATAGACATTCCAATTCCCATTGTTCTGCATAACTTCTTTTCATCATATTTTTCCTTTTCTTCATTTGAAGCTGTATTATATCCAGAAATGAACCAGCTTCCATGTCCAGAAAGTAAAATAATAGAAAGTACAGCAAATATCGCAAAGACAATCCACACTATCCAATCAGAGCCTGTTGCTAAATCTGCTAATTTCATTTACATACTCCTCCTTAAATTCCATTTTTTTAATTTTATAAACTTGAATTATATATTAATTTTTCTTATTTAGTCTAATATGGAAATCGTTGGCTTTAGAACATTCTTCATATGTAAGATTAGTTTCATTCATTAAAAACTTAACGGCTTCCTCCTTTGTATTGTAATTAGATTTTTCTTTCATATATCTTAACAAATTGGTCATATATATTCTTCCGTACTTCTTCTGACAAACCGGCGTATTTTGTATCCAACACCTTTTTTACGGCTTCGTACTTCCTATTTTTATCTTCTATATCCGGTCCACGGTCATAATTAAACCTCACATCATAAAAAATGTGTTTCATATCGTTACTTAAAGCTTGTAACACTCGAAACCCTTTCATAGAAAACTTTCCTTCTTTTATACCATTCTCCACACAGGGCTGTCTCGCCCAATCCATCATAAACCAATTCTCCATTGGCATATTTACACCATATCCGGAATCTGACAAAAAGTCATTTATCTCATTCCAATTTATCTGTAACGGCAAATCGTTTTCTTTCGCAAATAAATAGTCATCACGCTGTAATTCCTGTTTTTTTCGCTTTCTTGTATTTCTTTCATAAACAATCCAGTATATTACCATTGCTGCTATAATACACACGCTAAATATCTTTGTAATCATGGTATTTCCTTTATAAATAATCAAGTATACTACGGTTACTACCGCAATACTTATGCTGAGTACCTTTATAATCAAACCATTCATTGTGTATCTCCCTATCACTAAAAATTGGAAATTAACAAGTCGACAAATTCCGATTTCACAGTCGTTAAAATCAAAGTATTACAAACACTGCTACCAAACATGCAACTAATCCCATGAACCAAGGTAATATAAAAGATAGAAAATTTGCCTTATTTTTTCGAAGCAGAATCATTGCGGTTATCATTATGGCTAACCATGCGAACATAATAAAATATCCAAGCATATTTTTTTGATTACATTGTTCAAAATAAACACCTCCAAACAAAAGATAAACTGGAAGTTGAAAGTTCCTATAATTTACAAATCATAATATATTCTTCATCATTTTCATCAACGATTTCAAATCCTACCTTCCTATACATACGGACAGCATAATTCATCTTCTGAACAGCTAATGATGCCTGTTTATATCCTTCTAGTTTTAATTTCATTAGCATCTGTTTCATTAATTCTGTTCCGATACCATAGTTTCTATACTCTTTAAGAAGTGAAATTGCAAAAGACGGTGTTTCATTATCTATATGCCCGTAATCATTCATAATCCGAACCCATACAGCACCAACAATCTCATCCGCAACTTGAGCAACCAAACATAAGTCTCCCTTGTTCTCACCAAAGTCTTTTACATATACCTGCAAATCTGGTTTGTTAATGATATCTTTGGACGGTACAGGAACACCTTCAGGAATAAAAATCGCCTCGTACAAAAAAGTATCTAATATCTTATTTTCATCTCGTTTTAATTCTCTTATTGAATAATTCATATAAACCTCCGATTTATTTTTATTTATAAATCAGTTGTCATTCCACACATAATGATTCCTCCGCTAAATATCGAATTGTGCAAAAGCCCAAGGGACTTTAATGCCCCTTATGCTTTTTTCTTTTCTTTTGCTGTTTCAACTCAAACATTCGCTGTTCTTCCGCCTCTTTTTTCTTGCGGTTTCTCTCTTTACGCTCCTGATTGTTCTGTTCCTGTTGTAATTTTAATGCCTGCTGCGATTTTGTGCCGATGCCTGTTTCCATCGTCTGCTTTTTTGCTTCTCGTTGCATACGCTTTGGATTTCTTTTTATATCCTTTACAACAGTTTCAACAGCCGGACTGAATTTCAAACTAAAATAGTATTTTTGAATATATTCCTGCACTTCGTAATCCTTTGGTTCTGCACCAAATGTTACCTTCGCCACAGATAGTTTACCATCTTCAATACGTTCAAATACGCCTACCCAAAATGTTTCTTCAAAATATACCGTCAGTTTTTCACTTGCTTTTTCCATAAGAATCCCTCCTAAAATGAATTGAACAAAGAATGGACAACCCGGAGGGGCAGGTTACTTACCCTATTTGCATAGGACGGCTGGGCTACCTACCAGCTCTAGTACATTTTTAATGTACATTGCGTTTTTATCTTTGTATTTATAATCAAGCCATATGGCACGATTAACTTATTCGGTCAATTCCGATTTACCAGTTACTTCTTATAGTTCCAACGAATCTGCATTCAATAAGAAATCATATACATTCATGATTAAAATTCCCTGATCGTTATAAAAGGGTTTTGGTATATCAGATGTAATTACAATCTTCTTAAATGAATCATTTATTTTCAAAAAAGGGCGAATTTCTTGTGCCATTTTTGTTTCCGTCTCCAGCATATACGCTGATTGGATATAATATTTTTTAGAACCCTTATTACAGATAAAATCGACTTCCAGTTGCTTTTTTATCGGTTTTGCATCCTTCCCTTTTTCAATAACAGTCAGATTACCAACATCCACATGAAAGCCTCTCATTCTTAATTCATTGTAAATGACATTCTCCATAGAATGTGTCACTTCCAGTTGCCTGTAATGAATTCTTGAATTTCTAAGTCCCATATCCATAAAATAGTACTTCATTGGCGTACCGATATAGGACTTTCCCTTAATATCATATCTGCTCGCCTCTTCAATTAAAAAAGCATCCTCCAAATATTCAATATATTTCGTAATCGTTGTTGCTGTAATTTTCGAATTGTTTACGCTTTTAAATGTTTTCTGAAGTTTGTTAGGATTTGTCAACGTGCCAATTGCGGATGCCAAAACATCAAGCAATGATTCCATTTCTCCAACGTTTCTGATTTTGTTTCGTTTTACAATATCACTGATATATGTTTCCTGAAACAGATTATCCAATAGATTCATTTTTTGCTCATCCGTTTCAGCTAATACCACCAACGGAATACCGCCATAAGTAATATATTCGTTCCATCCATCATATTTATTTCCATCATAGCAACTCATAAATTCCGAAAAGCTCAAAGGGTACATATGCACCTCATCCCCTCTGCCGCCAAATTCAGTAGCTATATCTCTGGATAAAAACTTTGCATTACTTCCCGTTACAAATATATCGCAATTCTTCTTATCCGCTAAACCGTTAAGCACACTCACAAACTCATCCAGTAACTGCACTTCATCTAAAAGAAAGTAGTATTTTTCATTATCTTGAAGTTGTTTCTTTGCCCAAGGGTAAAAGATTTTCGGATCTCGATATTCTATATTATCGAATAAATCAAACGCCATTTCAATGATGTGTTTTTCATCCACTCCATTTTCAAGCAAATGATTTTTAAACAGCGTTCGCAATAAATATGATTTTCCACATCTTCTTATTCCTGTTACAATTTTAATCAGACCATTTCCTTCACGATTTATAAGTTGTTCTAAATAGTAATCTCTTTTAATTTCTTTTACCATGACATTTTCTCCCAAAAGATATTTCGGTTATTGTATCCCTAAATATCTTCTATTATACCCAACAACATAATACTATGCAATCGTCTAAAAGATATTTTGGTTAATATATACCCAAACATCTTCTAGATTCTTTCCATATTCATATATAATATAAACACCAAAAACGGCAGGCCGTCTGTTATATGACCACCTGCCTGTTACCTGCTCTAATACTATTTTCCGTGTATCATCAGTCAATCAAACTGAAATTTTCGAGTGTGTCGCTAAATTAGATTTTTTCATCAATTATCATTACTAAAATACTCATTTCTAAGTATGGAATAATAAACTTCATCCACAATACCTTGATTACAGGTTCCCGACTGCCTAATTATTCCTTCTTTTTTCATTCCCATTTTCTGCATTACACTTCCTGAGTTTGGATTACCTGCAGCATGCTTTGCATATACACGTTTGACTTTTACTTCTTCAAAAAAGAATTTTACCAATGCCCTTCCTGCTTCTGCAGTTATACCTTTTCCCCACCATCTGCTTCCAATACCATACCCGAGCTCCACACTTTCTGTTGCCTCATTGAGACTTACTACTGATATATCTCCAACCAGTTCATGCGAATCTTTTAACTCAATTGTCCAAAAATAGAAATCCTGCTTATCATACGATTCTATCCAATCAATTAGTAATTGCTTTGTCTCGTCGACATTTTTATGCGGTTGCCAACTTAAAAACTTTGTTACATCTTTTTCTGTTACCCAGTTTTTAAACATGATTTCTGCATCATCTAATACATGTCGTTTAAGAACTAATCTATCTGTTTCTATTCTAATTGTGCCCTTATGTTCCATACGCATCCTCCATCATCAAGAAAATTCCGATTTGATAAAATGAGATTATATCCACCATTCTGGTGTTAAATCGCCAAGCGTTACTATTCGCTCATTTTCATAATCCATCATTATCTCAATTTTTCGATATTCTTCTGGCATTAGCTGTGTCATAAATTCCCTGCAAGCTCCGCAAGGTGGAATGGCTTTTCCATCTCCATCAATAGCAATTACTCGTTTAATAGCATCCTCACCATTTGTAATCATATTGAAGATAGCATTTCTTTCGGCACATACGCCCAAAGTACACGCTGTATCTACGCACACCCCAACATAAATTTTACCCGATATAGATTCTACCGCAGCAGCAACTCCTCCTGCTTCAATAATTTTCGAAACATCTCGTGGTTTTAATACCTGTTTTGCTGCATCGTATAACTCTTCCCATTTATTATCCATAAATTTCAGTTCTCCTTTATAACTTTCGATTTATCTTTCTACTCAACTACACGCCAACTTCTTTAAAAGATTAACATAATATTTAAGCTCATTCAAGGAACTCAAATAAACACACAAGTGGAATACCTCAAATTAAGTTTGTTTATTTGAAATTGCAATATAACTGCATATAGAAATTAGGAAACTTATACAGTACAAAACAACCGCTCCAAAACTAAACAATACTTCTCCCAAATAAGTTAGTCCTGGCATAAATCCATATCCAGGAAGATTATTATAGTAAATCATCAGTCCTATGGATATAAGCAGCGAAATTAGTTCTGCCGAAAACAATATCCGCCAAAGTTTTTTTGTTTTCTTGCGAATGGTTATCACAAATAATATTATTTGAAATATTAAAATTACTATATATGTAATCAGTAGGAACAGTGCCATTACCATTTTCCTCCGTAAGTTTCGAGTTATATGATAATCCAAGTGAACATTAAATACAAATAAGGCAATAATGCCATAATCTCATTGAATACGAACAGCTTGCTTCCAATTTGAATCTTATACTTTGTTCTCGCTTTCTTATAGAAAAACACGCAGCAAATCGTTGTTGCAATAATAACAATTTTTTCAAAGAGTATTTTCATCAACACCGGTAATACTAATACAGGAAATATATCGGAAATTGTATTGGAGGTTTTTATCATGAGAAATTTTATCTTATCGTGTGAATCGACAACGGATCTGTCATATTCTTATCTGAATGAACGGGAAATTGCAGTCATTCCTTATACTTACATCATTCATGAACATGTATACGAGGATAACATGGAACGAAATCCGGATCTGATGCCGAAGTATTATAAGATGTTGGAAAAAGGGCTGTTGCCTACAACCTCCCAGATCAACGAAGCTTCCTATTATGATTTCTTTGAAGGACTGATACAGAATGGTGATGTGCTTCATATCACCTTCAGCTCCGCCTTAAGCGGATCGGCAAATAATGCCTATCGTGCGGCGGCAGCAATAAAAAAGAACTATCCGGGAAAGCAGCTGCAGGTCATTGATTCTCTCTGCGGTGCAGGAGGGTATGGATTGTTAACGGACTACGTTGCTGATATGCGGGATGAAGGTCTTTCATTGGCAGCAGCTGCTGACTGGATCATGAAGCATCGTACCTGTATCCATCACCAGTTTTTTACAACCGATCTCACCTTTCTACACCATAGCGGACGGATCAGCGGCGCTGCTTCCCATATCGCATCGATCCTGAACATTCATCCTCTGATCCGGCTGGATCAGAACGGAATGGCAGATGCCTATACAAAAGTCCGTGGCAAGAAGCGCGCCGTAAGAGAGGTGATCTCTGAGATGGAATACTACGCAGAAAACGGGACAGACTACAATGGAAAATGCTTCATCTCCCATGCTGCCTGCCCCGAGCTTGCCTATCTGTTAAAGAACTCCGTCCTACAGACATTTCCGAATGTCACTCATCCGGTACGCATCTTAAATGCCGGTACAATTACCGCATCTCACTGCGGTCCCGGCGCTGCCGGACTGTTCTTTCTCGGACGCGAACGCCCGTATTAATTTAATATTCATCCGGTACAAGTACCTTTTCAATCTCTGCGATATAGTATCTGTGATAATCCTTATCCGGATATACCTTTGCTCCTTCCTCAGGATCAGCAAAGGTAGCAGGATCAATATCTCCTTCGCACATTTTTCTGCAAATGAGTGTAATGCCTGCCTCTTTGATAACCGGAACATCACCACAGAAATCAAGAGTGATCCCTGCTCCTGCAAATTTATCCGCTACATCCTTACCGGATGTTCTTCCGCAATAAGTCAGTGCCTTTCTGTACTCTTCCGGAAGCACACAAACGGAAAATTCCTTCTGTTCATCGATAAACTGCTTTGTATATCTCTGTGGGCGGATATAAATCGTGATAACAGGCTTTGACCAGAACTCACCAAAGGAACCCCAGCTTACTGTCATCGTATTTGCCTTCTCATGATCTCCTGCAGTTACAAGTGCCCACTTTTTGTTGATCATTTCGATCAGATTTCCTTTTAATTCCTCTGCATTGATTTCTTTCATCTTGATAATACCTCACTTTTCTGATTACTCAGTTCCTGAAGTGTTTACTGTAACAGAAATACATCCTGATACAATAATGAGGCACTGATCATTCTCAATGCCTCATTGCAAAATCGTATGGTACACTGGTATTACCAGCTGGTTTTTGGCTCATTATACCATCCGCTTTTGTTTTGTCAACCAACAGCTTTTCAGAAACAAATCGTTTTTTATTACTTTTAAACACAGGTTTTATAATATATGAAATTATTTTCAACCTTATGCTTTTCTTTTTTATTTTATTCAGATATCAAATACTATAACTTTATTTTTATTTTTTTATAGTGATCGGTCTGTTTTCAGATCAAACACACCCTGTCCATATCGTTTAAACTGCATCATCATCTCATGTGTCAGACTCAGATGTTCTCCATAGTCCGGGATCTGCTCGTGCTCTACCCATTCGCCGCTTGCAAGTTCTTCATGATCGATGGTCAGTTCCGGTTCATGCTCATCTGACTTTTTTCTGTCTGCCTGACAGAAGAATCCCATCAGCAGATTGCTGTCAAATCCCCACGGCTGTGATTTGTAATACCGGATATTCTTAACCGGTATTCCGACTTCCTCCATCACCTCACGCCGAACCGTTTCCTCTACCGTCTCACCTATTTCCGTAAAGCCGGCGATCAAGGCGTATCGTTTGTACTCTCTTGCAGCGTAAGTTGTAAGAATGATACGATTGCCATCTGTCACTCCGACAATTACTGCCGGTGCGATCATTGGGAAGATCAGATGTCCGCATGACGGACAACGGAGCATCCGTTCTTTCTCATCCGGGAGCACAGGCGTTCCGCAGGCTCCACAATAGCGGTTCATCGAATACCACAGATGCAGATGCCATCCGGTTGCCGCCGCAAGCACTTCTTCCTTTGGCTTGCAGCTTCTGGTCTTATACATGCTCCGGTATTCATAACCCGGAATCTCCAGACGCTCTCCCCAATTTACATCAGTTGCTCCATTCGCTGATCTTTCAACATAATAAGGCTCTGTTGTCCGGACAAGATCCTGCGGCCGATACAGAAAATACTGTCTGTCATCGATCACAAACAGGTATGTCAGATTATCCTGCCATGATGCATTCTGCGTGACCGTATCATTTATTCCTATATAGCTTTTATATTCCGAGATAGTGAGCCAGACCAGCTCATGCTCATCCTCCACCTTTTTGGCAAGGATCATTTTCTCGGAAAATGCAAGGATCACATCATCATTCTTCGGCGGTTTTCGATATGCATATTCATTATGAAACCGTTTTGGTTCTATATCCTGTATCATCTTCCTATACCAGACAGGCTGTCTGATACGATATGAAAACATCTGTATTATCAGTGCTTTTATATGCGGATCAGCCAGCCTGTTTCTTTCTTTTTGAATTTATACCATGAATCATTTCTGTCGACACTGTCGTTTCGATTCATATATGGACACAGCCTTGCGTCTCTGTTATTACTTCTTTAACTGAGCCAGACGTTCTTCAACCTGGGCTTTCATTTCTGTATATTTTGCAAGCTTGGCTTTTTCTTCTTCTACCTTGGCAGCCGGTGCTTTATCTACAAATTTAGGATTTGCAAGCATACCGAATGCACGCTTGATCTCGCCGGCCAGACGACCGGATTCTTTCTCCAGACGCTCGATCTCTTTGTCGATATCAACCAGCTCTGCAAGCGGAATATAGAGTGCGGCATCATGTATCAGGGTAGATACTGCATTCTCATCAATACCATTCTTGCTATCCTGAATGAATACCTCACTTGCATATCCAAGTGTTGCAAAGAAATTCTTTGATGCTTCAAATATGTCACGGATCTCACTCTTAGCAGATACAACATATACAGTTGCTTTCTTGCTTGGCGGTACATTCATACCGGTACGCAGATTACGAATCGCACGAACCGCAGCCTTGATCGTATCAACTGCATTTTCATCCTGCTTGAAGCTCCACTCCTCTTTATATACAGGCCAGTCAGAGATCATGATAGATTCTTCCTCATCCTGAATATTACAGAAAATCTCCTCCGTGATAAACGGCATATATGGATGTAATAATTTCAATGCCCGGATCAGAACTGTCTTTAATGTCCAGAGGGCTGCTGCCTTTGTCTCGTCTGCATCATTGTAAAGTCTTGGCTTAACCATCTCGATATACCAGTCACAGAATTCTTCCCATATGAAGTCATATACCTTGGAAACTGCGATACCCAGCTCGTATTTCTCCATATTATCTGTCATCTCAACTGCCAGATCATTGACCTTGGATAAGATCCAGCGGTCAGCGATCGTAAGATCAGATAATTTTACATTTGAGAAATCCGCCTTTTCCATGTTCATCATAATGAATCTGGATGCATTCCAGATCTTATTTGCAAAGTTTCTGGAATTCTCTACACGCTCCCAATAGAAACGCATATCATTTCCCGGTGCATTACCTGTGATCAGTGTAAGACGAAGGGCATCTGCACCATATTTATCAATAACCTCAAGCGGATCGATACCGTTTCCAAGAGACTTACTCATCTTCCGGCCCTGATCGTCACGAACCAGTCCGTGGATCAGAACATGCTTAAATGGGCTCTTTCCTGTCTGCTCCAGTGCGGAGAATACCATACGGATAACCCAGAAGAAGATAATATCGTAGCCGGTTACAAGTACGTCAGTCGGATAGAAATATTCATATTCCGGTGTCTTCTTTGGCCAGCCAAGTGTTGAGAATGGCCAGAGTGCGGATGAGAACCATGTATCCAGTGTATCTTCATCCTGTGTCAGATGTGTGCATCCACATTTCGGACATACCGTCGGAACTTCTCTGGAAACGATCGTCTCATGACACTCATCACAGTAATAAGCCGGGATTCTGTGTCCCCACCAAAGCTGACGGGAGATACACCAGTCGCGGATATTTTCAAGCCAGTGGATGTATGTCTTATCAAACTGCTCCGGTACAAATTCCAGCTCATCTGTCTTGATAAGATCAAGAGCTGCCTGGCCCATTTCCTTCATACGGACAAACCACTGTGGCTTGATCATTGGCTCTACCGTTGTCTTACATCTGTCATGTGTTCCTACATTATGTGTGTGTGGTACAACCTTTACAAGAAGACCTTCTTTTTCCAGATCTGCTACCATTGCTTTTCTTGCTTCATAACGATCCATGCCTGCGTATTTGCCGCCCTTCTCGTTGATCGTAGCATCATCGTTTAAAATATTGATTTCTTCCAGATTGTGTCTCTTACCTACTTCGAAGTCGTTCGGATCATGTGCCGGTGTAATCTTTACACAACCTGTTCCGAATTCCATATCTACATATTCATCTGCGATAACAGGGATCTCTCTGTCTGTTAAAGGAAGCTTCAGCATCTTACCGATGATATCCTTATAACGCTCATCCTTTGGATTTACAGCAACCGCCGTATCACCAAGCAGGGTTTCCGGTCTGGTCGTTGCGATCTCTACATATCTTCCTTCTTCTCCAACGATCGGATAATTGATATGCCAGAAATGTCCTTCCTGCTCTACATGCTCTACCTCTGCGTCCGAAATGGATGTCTTACATACAGGACACCAGTTGATGATCCTGGAACCTTTGTAGATATATCCCTTTTCATAGAGATTGACAAATACTTCCTTAACTGCTTCTGAACATCCCTCGTCCATTGTAAAACGCTCTCTGTCCCAGTCAGCAGATGAACCCAGCTTCTTTAACTGGTTTACGATTCTTCCGCCGTATTCTTCTTTCCATTTCCAGGCATGCTGTAAGAAAGCCTCTCTGCCGATCTCCTTCTTATCAATACCTTCTGCCTTTAATTTCTCTGTTACCTTTACCTCTGTAGCGATCGCTGCATGGTCTGTACCCGGCTGCCATAATGCACTGTAGCCCTGCATTCTCTTGAAACGAATGAGGATATCCTGCATCGTATTGTCCAGGGCATGACCCATATGAAGCTGTCCGGTTACATTTGGAGGCGGCATAACGATCGTAAATGGTTTCTTACTGCGATCTACCTCTGCATGAAAATATTTCTTATCTTCCCATTTTCTGTACAGCCTGTCTTCTATATCGGCCGGATTGTATGTCTTTTCCAGTTCTTTCATCTGTTCCATCCTTTCTGTTTTTATAGCATCTTTAGTGGAGCGTTTTTCCTTTACAGAATCAATCTTCTTACATAGAAAAAGCCCTTTGAAACATCTCTGTTCCAAAGGGCGTATCTTACGCGTTACCACCTTAATTTATCACTCATCTTATTCTGTAACGGGAACGACCCGGCGCATCCTACTGAACATTTCGGATGTGCTGCTCCAAAGCTACCTTCCCACAAATTTCCTCGAAAGACCTTTCAGCCTGTGGATCTTCCTCTCTGGCAGTTCTTTTATGGTACTCCTCTTTTTCCTTGCATTTATGCTGTTAAACTAAATCTCATAGTACAACAGAAGTCTTTCCAGTGTCAAGCGGTTTTAAACGTAATCTTGCTATTTTTCATACATCAATACTCTTTCCCACGGCATAAGTGTCGCTCCATCATCCTCTGGGAAACATGCACTCATCTGATCCGATATCACCTTTAACTTTTTCCGTATTCTTTCATAGCTAAAGAATCCATTATCATTCTGCTGATCCGTCATGGCATATTCAAATACTCTCGCACGGTCTTCATTTGGAAAGCTTTTTGAGTAGGTGTCAATAAATGCAATCTCTGACGCATCACCGGATGAAAATGCAACATAGGTATTGTCATAGCTATTTTCATTTGCAATATAATCGTAATCATAATCGAATCCATCCGGGTTGCACTCCGACCAAATTCCTTCATCAAACCAACAGCCGGTGTAATTCATATGGTTCTCGATCGCATGGAAGATCTCGTGGTGGATCGTGCTGATATAGGAGGACTGATCATTGATATCAATAACCAGAAATGTGTCATTCTCCAGAGTATTCTGAACTCCGGCAGCTGTTGTAAGTGCCGTTTCATCTGTTCCTATGATCGCACCTGCCAGATAGATCTTTAATATGCTTCCATATCCATCATCCAGATTTTTCAACATCCGATCCGGATATTTCTTCAACTCATTCTTCAGGACTTCCAGTGACTGCGCGGTCAGAAGTGCATTGTCTGATGCCTCATACCGGTAGATATCCTTGCTGCACTCCGTCACTTCATCAAATATATGTACCTCTACACCATTTTGATCTCCGATATCCTTTGCCTGCTGCCGCAGCTCCTGCTTCAACTCATCGGACGGATGATCCAGATAACTCCATGGATAACGGTAGACTCTGGAATCACCGGAAATGCTGCGCGCATCGTTCAGATCCCATATGTATACTTCCGGTGTGAGTCCGCTCGTTGAAAATGCAAAGAAGTTGTATGTATCTATATAAGTACCTTGATCGATATAAATATAATTTGTTTCATCAAACGGAAATGTTACTGCAAGTCTGCTTTCACATTTACCGGTATCCACATTATAGATCCGAAACTGCAGCTTCTGTGTATTCGTCTCCTGCGACTGGCTGGCACTGCCATACATAGCCAGACCATGTTCTACATCGCATCCAACCTGAAAATCACCTGTATTATCCGGGAACAAAATTCCCGGTTCTTCCCCGGAAGTTTCTCCATACACCTGATAGACCTGATCATCCGCATATACCGATGCGTAGTACTTATCCCCACTTCCTTCAAATTGCACGATATCATAATCACCGGTTTCTTTTATATCTTCACCGGTCACACTATAACATCTGACCTCCACACGTTCTGCCGTATTATCATATGCCGACACCACCAGATACTCCGGTTCTTCCGCATATCCTAGCAACGTTGTATCTTTTCCTTCTCCTGAATACGCCGGACACACCTCTGACTCTTCCCCCGACCGCAGATCATATTCATAGATCTGTCCATCCTCTGCATTTATATAGAAGAAGCCGGTGAGATCCTTTGACATCAGATAACTGTCCGGTGTCCCCTTTTCGATCGGCATAACAGTCTCCTGATCCAACAATGCTCCATACCGGATCAGCTCTTTGTTGCCTTTATCATAGAGAATCACCTCATCGGTTCCATTTGAAAAAACATCTGACGCATATGTATCCTTCGGGCAGCTTACAACCGCTTTCTGCCTGAGATCCGCCAGATCATATAGTGCCAGATAACCGTCTTCTCCTACGCCATACTGGATTCCAAGTGCATCCCCAAAAGCAAACATCTTATTAATGTAAATATTATCTTCCTCTACTTTCATATCCAGTTGATACAGGTTCGTATGTCCGGATACCTTTGCCTGCTTGTAGTATTCTCCCGAGACGATTGATTTCCACTCTTCTTCTGTGGTCGTTTCTTCGGTTGTCGTCTGTGAGCCATCTGCCCTGTCAGTATTTTCTTCTGTCAGATACCCGGAGGTTGTTCCCCCATTCTTATCCCCACCTGTCACCTGACAGCCTGCTATCTGTCCAAGTGTCATGCTGATAACCAGCACTCCTGCCAGCCATCTGCCAATACCTTTCCTATAATTCTTTCTCATATATGCGCCCCATTTCTATGCCATTATAATACCCCTAATTTATTTCCACTTTTTAACAGAATATCATATATTAATTTCCTTGTAACTAATAAAAACCATCAAAATGATGGTTTTTAAGCACTGTTTCGCCATCATTTTAATGGTTTTATATGTTGATCAATTATTCAAAGCATTATCCTAGGATCACTGCCTGCCCGGAGCTTAACCGTATACGGTTGCCATTTAAGCATACGTCATTCTTATTATCTAACAAAACATGAAGCTTCGGCTGCTCATTTGCAGTCAGCAGATCAACCGTGATATCTTCTCTGCTGTAATTCGTTATAATGTAAACGGTCTGGTCTTCCGTCTTTCTTGCATATGCAAATATTCCATCCTTCTCCACAAACATTGGAACGACCTTGCCATAGGTAAATACTTCTTTGTAGTCCTCGGACTTACGAAGTGCGATCAGCTTCTGGTAATAGTACCATACTGAATCTTTCCTGCCAAGCTGTTCTTTTACATTGATCTCTTTATAATTTGGATTTACAAAGAGCCATGGTGTTCCGGTTGTAAATCCTGCCTGTGCAGAATCATCCCACTGCATTGGTGTTCTGGCATTATCCCTGCTGTTCTCATAGCAGGCTTCCATCGCTTCTTCTACCGTGCAGCCAGCATCGATTGCAACTGCATATTCATTCTTTGTACTAATATCATTGTAATCATCGATCGAAGCCATATGACAGTTACGCATACCGATCTCCTGTCCCTGATAAATAAACGGAATACCACGCAGCATAACACTGATCGTTCCCAGTAATTTGATTCCGTCTTCATTCTGAAGGTAATCCGGCAGATAACGGCTCGCACCTCTCGGCTCGTCGTGATTCTCTATAATATTTGCAAGAAAGCCAACATCTTCACATTCCTTCTGTGCATGGAAGATCACCTTTTTCAGATCATCAAATCCGACCTTCTTCGCATCGTACCAGCCATGATCGCCAAAGGTCATCTCATGCGCTGAGAAATCAAACATCGTTGAAAAATGTCCGTCGTCACCGATAAATTCTTCCAGCTCATCCTTCTTCATATTGAATACTTCAGCAACTGTAAACGCATCGTACTTTTCAAATGTATGCTTCTTCAGATCCTCTAACAGCTCACCGACACCGTCAACACCCTCAACCATACGGAAGATTCCTGTCATGCCATCCGGTCCGTCCGGCTCATAATCCGGAAAACTCAGATCTTTCTTGATATTGATGATCGCATCGATACGGAAGCCTGCAACGCCCTTATCCAGCCACCAGTTGATCATGGTATATAATTCATTTAATACCTCTGGATTGTTCCAGTTCAGATCCGGCTGTTCCTTTGCAAACATATGAAGATAATAATAGTCCGTTCCTTCTACTTTCTCCCATGCGCTTCCACCAAAATAAGACCGGTAATTGCTTGGCGGATTGCCGTCTTTTCCCTTACGGAAATAAAAATAATCGCCATATTTACCCGCCGGATCTTTTAATGCTTTCTGGAACCATTCATGCTGGTCAGAACAGTGATTAATAACAAGATCCATAATGATATACATATCTCGCTTCTTCGCTTCTGCTAACAGCTCATCGAATTCTTCCATCGTTCCAAAGATCTCATCGATCTTATAATAATCTGAAATATCATAACCCTGATCGACAAATGGAGACTGATAGATCGGAGATAACCAGATAATATCGATTCCCAGACTTTTCAGATAATCTAAATGATCGATCACGCCACGAAGATCACCGATTCCATCTCCATTTGTATCCTGAAAACTCTTTGGATATATCTGATATGCTACTTTACCATGCCACCATTTTCTTTTCATTATAAAAACCTCCTGTGTTCCTTTTATACTGTCTGTATCTGTTCCACCATCGGATACAGATACTCGTTCTTTTTACACTTTAATTACAGTATACGGAATCCATAGAGGTTTTCTATCTTTAAATTGACTATTTCATTGTACTATTTTGACTTTTTACGATATTCGGAAGGTGTCATGCCCTTCTCCTTTTTAAAGCATCTGATAAAATATCCGATATTGTCAAATCCACAGGCAGATGCAATATCTATGATCTTATCCTCTGTCTCTGCAAGTGCCGTTGCCGCTTTCTCCACACGGATCATATTGATATATTCTGTGATCGTCTTCCCGATATTCTTCTTAAAATATCGGCAAAAATACTGTTCATTCATATTGACCAGCTCCGCCAGTTCGGACAAGCGGATCGGTGAACCGTAATGCTCCCCGATATACTGCAGCACCTTTTTCAGATTCTCTACCGTTCCGGATTCTTCCCTGTCTTCCCTGACCTGTCTTGTAAACAGGTCATACTTATATGCAACTGCGATCAATTCTAACATCTTTGCCTTGATATTCAAATAGAGCATATTTTTCTGTAGATTCTGTTTCAGTTCTCCTGCCACGTTCTCACGCGTTATTGAAGAATCCAGATGCTGCACTTTCTTCGTATCATGTTCTTTCATCTGCCTAAGCACCTGTTCAATCTCTTTATAACAGGCACTCAATTCCTCAAATGCCGCATCCCCACTCTGGCACAGAACCGGCATCCGAAGCTTTCCTTCTGCAAGTGGGCCAAGCACCTTCGCCTCCGCCGCATCATACCGTTCAAAGCACAGGATATCAAGAGGGAACACAACCGCACTTTCTATACCATCCTTTTCCAGGATCAGTGCATGCAGTTCTTCCGGATGGATGCACATAAATGCCGGTGCATGAACCTGATACTCTTTTGTATTTATCCATACCGGGAAATCACCTTTTTGAAAATAGATCCATTCCATTTCCTCATGCCAATGCGGAACCACATGCCACTCATTTTCTCCGTTCCATTCGTACAAAGCAACCGGATACTGCACCGTTCCATGTGTTCTATTCTCTTTTAACGATGTATTTGCCATTTCCTGCTTTTTCATGCTTTGGTCCTTTCTTATTTTATGCTGGACATCTTCTATATTTCATTATACACTTTTCCTATATGGGGACAAATGGTTTTATATCGTACATTGCATTTATTTTCCTTGGAATCGGTATCGTACTGATCATAATTGCCGTTATATTACTGATACGCTATATAAAACAGGTGACCGCATTTAAGAAATACAAACCTGCATGGGAAAAACACAAAAGCATTTATGATGATTTTGCCATAGAACTGAATCACTGGTATGATTCCGGACTTCTGCCAAAGAGACTCCCGGAACCACATATTTTTCAAGAAACACCGCATGGTATACCGTTGACCTGATGAATGAACATATCACCAGACGACTGCGGTTTGAGAATTCATCCGGCATCATATATGACCGGGATTCCGATGATACGATGTATGAATCTGTTGTCCACACACCAAATGAAGCCGAGCTTCATCATATGACAATGACCTGTCCGAACTGTGGCGCTGTCAACCCGGTTGCTGCCCTGACACAGGGCTTGTCCATACTGCAGTACCGTTTTCCAGATAAAGGATCTGTTCCCACGTGTCACGAATACCTATTTTATCCGAAATAATGCTTCCATGAAAAATGTAAACAAACGAGGCTCCACCATATGGATTACTATGCTGGTTGTATTTCTATTTACTTTTATTTCCTTTCTTTCAGACCGGGAGAATCCGATTCCTGCCAGCCTGATCATGTCCTATTTTGTCACACTGATCTTCGGCGGCATCACCGGACTTATGCTTTCATCCGTTCTTTTGATCATTAAGCAGTTCAATCGTGACGGTCGAAAACGTATTCCATTCTGGTCTTATGTGACAGCAAAGGGAAAGATCTCACGAGCATTTGCGCCTTATGATCCTGTTTTTTCTTTTGAGAAATTTGAAGGCCAGATCATCGCCCTGATCCGCATGACCGTTCTGGCAGATCACCCGGAAAACCTTGCTTTCTATCGTGGTTCTTCTTTTGATCCATATTTTCAGGATATCATCGAGATGACCTACATGCAGGCTTTAACTGTCAATAATATCCACATGGAGGGAAGTGAGCTGTGCCTGAATCTTCGTACCTGGTGGATAAATTACAGTGAACATGATGGCGCCATAAACCGTCGGGGCGACTGTATCGACATCACCCTCCGGAGAAATACCGCCTACATAGAACCGCCCGGTTTCTCCATTACTTCCGTCCACTGCCCTGCCTGTGGCGCAAGCTTCGATACTGTACGCCAGCGCAACTGCCCTTACTGTGGCAACGAATATCATATGGAGAATGCAGGATTTATTATTGAAAAGCTGGCGCTTGTTCCATGATAGAGCCTGCCACATAATACACATTTGCATGTAAAGACTCATGATATTTTCTGCCCACCGCATATTGCCCGATCCGTAAATGCGGGTGCCTATCTGAGTCCGAAGGACGAGTTGGCACAGGAGCATTTACGAATCAGGCATGTGCAGAGAATAGACAATCTGGCACGTCATTATAGGGGGATTCATATTATATATGAAGAATGCGTCATACTGTGAAAAAAAGCTGGAGATTTTCTTAAGAACATCGGCTGTTATATAATTCAATCCCCTTGATAAAGACATTCATGATTTTTCGTTGCGAACTGCACATTGCCAGTAAATGCGGGTGCCTGTCTGAGCCCGAAGGGCGAGTTGGCACAGGAGCATTTACGGATCAGGCATATGCAGTGAGCAGAAAATATCATGAGCCTTTACAAGGGGATTCGTATTATATAGCAGCCGATGTCTGAAAATCTTCGGCTTTTTATCATTATGCCATTACTCGCCAAGGATGTGACGGGCTACATAGATACCACTGGCGGAGGCATGGGACAACGAATGCGTTACGCCACTGCCATCTCCGATCACATATAAGCCCTTGTGGCAGCTTTCCAGATTCTCATCCAACTCCACTTCCATGTTGTAGAACTTAACCTCCACACCATATAACAGAGTATCATCATTTGCTGTTCCCGGTGCTACCTTATCCAGTGCATAGATCATTTCCATGATTCCATCTAAGATACGCTTTGGAAGGACAAGACTCAGATCACCCGGTGTTGCCGTTAAGGTCGGTGTTACCAGCCCTTCTTCAATACGCTTCACGGTACTTCTTCTGCCTCGGACTAGGTCGCCAAACCGCTGTACAATGACACCACCGCCTAGCATGTTTGATAATCTTGCGATACTTTCACCATATCCGTTACTGTCCTTAAATGGCTCTGAGAAATGCTTGGAAACCAGAAGTGCAAAGTTTGTATTCTCTGTCTTCTTCTCATCACCCTCATAGCTGTGTCCGTTTACAGTGATGATACCATTCGTATTCTCATTTACCACAATTCCATTTGGATTCATACAGAAGGTTCTGACATTATCTTCGAATTTCTCTGTACGATATACAATCTTGCTTTCATATAATTCATCCGTCAGATGTGAGAAGATAACTGCCGGAAGCTCCACACGGACTCCGATATCGACACGGTTGGATTTTGTAGGAATCTCAAGCTCCTTACATACCTTTTCCATCCATTTGCTTCCGCTTCGTCCAACGGATACGATACATTTCTCACAGTCGAATTCACCCTTATCACAGATGATACGATAACCACCATCAATGACCTGTACTGTATCAACCGGTGTATCAAAATAAAAGTCCATATGATCCTTCATCTGATCATACAGATTCTGAAGAACAACATAGTTGATATCAGTTCCCAGATGGCGAACCGACGCATCTAAAAGCTTCAGCTTGTTCTGAAGACATAGCTTCTTGAACTTCGTTCCGGCGGTTGAATAAAGCTTTGTTCCATCGCCGCCATTTTCCATATTAATCTCATCTACATACTTCATCAGGTCAACAGCTTTCTGCTTACCGATATATTCATACAGTGTTCCACCAAAATCATTTGTGATATTGTATTTTCCATCTGAGAATGCACCTGCTCCGCCAAATCCACACATGATCGAGCAATGCTTACAGTTAATACAATTCTTGATCTTATCGCCATCAATCGGACATTTTCTCTTTTTTAAAGTATATCCTTCTTCGAATACAGCGATCTTACACTCCGGTTTCTTCTTCATCAGTTCATATGCCGCAAAGATTCCTCCCGGTCCTGCACCGATAATAATCACATCATACTTCATACACAACTTTACCTTTCATTTATCAGACAAGCTGATCCCTGAATTCGTCTTTTAATTCCGACAGAATCGTATCCATACGCCTGTCATAATCTTCAATATGTCCATGAAGTCGGTTATAAACCGCTTTCTGGACTTTATTGTAGATTGGAAGCTCCCGCACATCTTCTTTAGAATCTCCGACTTCACTCATCAGATCCTCTAAAAAGTTCGCAGGAAGTCCTCGTTTCTTAATCTCTTTTTCAAGTGTCGCAGTATCCACTGTAACTGCCAGCACACAGAAATATTCGATCATGGATTCCTCATTCTTATTTAACGAATATGCCTTAATAAAATAGCTCTTTGCTTCATCAAGCTGAAGATTTCCGGCCAGAGCAACTGCTTTATTATGATATACATTTCCGAGGAATTCATCCTCCTGTTTTTCTTTTTCCAGATAGCAGATGACCTCATCATAGATCGCACCCGCTTTTATATAATGCTTATACCGCAGATATCCATCCGCCCGCAGCTTCTCGACTTCGTATGATTTTAACGTACGAAGCTTCTGGCATTCCGCCATAAACTGCCGTACTTCTTCACTGCTGTAATATCCGCCATACACAAGAATCTCCACCATGATATCCTGAACAAATGCATGCTTGTCAAGTAATGTATCGATCTTATCCGCAAGCTCTGTGAGATCAAGTTCTCTTCTGATCCATGCCGACAAGCTCGCCGTCACATCTTCTTCCCCAACCAGCACCATATTATTATACAGATAGTAACACAATTCCTCGTAGGAATATACAGATACCTTGGTATTCAGGAACGTATATGGATTCTGTGCAGTTTTTGTATTACATACAATTATTTTTCCCATTTCAGGTCAAATTCCTTCCTATATATCTTATTTGTGGTCGGGAACATCGTTCCAAATCCTTCATCCCTGATAACAACCGCTCCCTTTTCCGCACTGTAGAATTCCGCTTCCAGTGAGATCTTAGTCGTCTTCGGCGGACGCTTCGGCAGTCCGTGGATCTCGATATGCTCCTTATCATAATCTCCTGTCAATATGTTGCGATAGATCAGCTCCACCTGATTTGATTCGTCCGGAAAGATATATAATTTTCCCTTTGTGTGGAACCATTCCTGTCCTCCTCTGGTGATCGGCACAAATGTCTTGCTGTCATCATTTAAACTGATACCTATATCAAAGCCAACTGTATATTCCGACCGGATCAGATAACGATCAAGTACCTTGCTGTGCCGATCGCCAAATGCCCGGTAGCAGGCTCCCTTTGTATAGATATTCTGACCGACAAATACCCGTCTTCCCTGACAGAGGATCGTCGCCGACTCCTTCAGCCAGTTATCCGCAAAGCCTATTCCGGTCAGGAACACCGAGGACACATAAGTCTCTGCCAGAAGCTCCTGACAGATCACTGCGAACTGCTCATCCAGCTCCTCATCGTCCTTCTTAAACGCTGAAAATGTCAAGCGGTCTTTCAGGTTTTGATGAAATACATCCACAATCTCCGGTGATTTGTTATGCGTAATATCGAATCTGTAATAATCAAGCCCGCTGCTGTTAAAATCAAACAACACCACACTGTTATTTCTTAACGACTCCGGCTGATTAAAGATGTAATAAATTCCACTATCTATATGGCTTGTGATCTCAAACTGTTCATCACTTAAATGAAGCGCTCTCTGTAACTCCTGCACTGCCTTAATGATATGAATATCGGCATCTGCGATCGTTACTACCAGCCGCCTGATCTCATAGCTTTCAAACTGTTTTGTAAATTCCCGGATATGAAGCAGCAGCATTTTGACCAGAAGGTCTTTTGCTTTATAACTTGTTCCATAGATCTCCGTGTCCTCGTTGATGATCGTCTTCTGGTAAATACGATCAACCACCACGCCATCTTCCTTGAACCGTTTCCCTGCAGCCACCGCTCCGACACTCCAACCGGATTCATCCTTTGCTCCGGTTCCGTCTTTATATTTATCTGTATAAAACATAATATTTGGAAGCAGATATGTATCTTTGGAATCACTGTGACAGATTGATTCCGGTACTCCTTCATCCAGCTTATAATAACTTAACTGTGTATACTCCGGACTCAGATCCAATCCCAAATATAATGGATGTTCCGTCATGTTATCTCCTCCTGTTTCTGCTGTCTTATAATAATATCAGATTCTCCTCAAAGAAATGTGTGTTATTCAGATAGGTATCCATCGCCTGGATCAGCTCCTGATCATTTCTTGTCTCCTGACTGATCAGCATACTGTTGATCAGCTCAAATCGATTACTGTTCTTCTTATGACATGTTGTATTCTTTAAAATATCACTCTCAACGATGGATGAATTACCGCTCTCCGCACCATCAATGGAATATAACAGCGTCTCTCCGTGGAACACAACAAATTCCTTGATATAAATTCCCGGTATGATCTCATTCATTCGCTCCGATTTGTAATGTGCCATACTGTTGCTTTCCTGTCCGAAGCTGTAGCTTACCCAGATCTGTCTGCCGCTCTCACCCTTAAAGATCAGATAGGTCTTAAACTTCATATCATCCGGCAACGTTACAAAGGATGCAAATTCTTTAAAGAGCGGCAGGATCTTACTGCTGTCTATAAAATGACGAACTGTATTCCGGATCCATTCCTTCTGTTCTGCCGAGAACCGTCCACCGCAGCCTGCAAAATAAGAGAGCAGCGCCATCTCTGAAATCTCATCTGTAATGTTCTTCTTCGCCACCTCTTTATACAGACATTCCATGATATCCGCAGGAATCTTCAGATCCTTGATAATATACTGGTATGCACAGAACCGTAAAAATGCCTTGACTACCATGCCCCTGCTTCTGCCTGCGTAATAAAGCGCAAAGATATCAAAGATTGCCTCTGTATAAGCATCCGCAAACATCATCTGTGCCAAGATATTCTCTGCAAGCATATCAATATCACGATAATTTGTGTTAACTGCCTTAAACAGCTCTGCCATTTCCTCTAACGAGCCATTATAGTTATTGATCAGGAATGCCAGAACCTTCTGTGTCGCATATCCTCTCCGATACAGATACACACAGATAGATAATAATATCCTGTCATCATCATACCTCTTATCGGATATTCCGAATTCTGCGATCCGTATCAGTTCATCCACATCCACATCTACATATCCAAACCGATGGATTCCATTAAATGCCTGCTCATACATCCGTAAAGAAATGTAATATGTAATGATCCGGGAAGCGTCCTCCACTTCCACATAATCCAGATCAATTCGCGACAGATATTTATATAAAATGTCCGCATCATAATTCTCATGATAATACTCAACCATATGGCGGAGTGCTCTCTGCCGGATCAGATAACTGATATTCGGGCAGTTAGAGATATCACGCGCCAGATTGATCTCGGATGCATCCTTATATGAGAAGCTGTCTATATCGTTATACTCAAATAATAACAGGCGGTAATCCTTCGGATTATACTCTTTACAGATATCCAGATAATTTTCTTCTCCAACAACCGGCTCAAGCCGGTATGGTACCGTATTGATATATCTGCAGCCCCGACTGTCAAGTAATGTAATGATAGCGGATTCTGACACGATCTCTACATAAGCTTCTCCGTCAATCACATCCACCTGTTCACTCTTTTCCAGTTCCTCATGTGTTACAACCACTGATACAATATTCTTATTCCGACATGTCAGCTTCTGCTTGAATATGATATTAATTAACTTTGATGCAAATTCCGGTTTCACACTCTCCGGCTCCAGAAATTCTTCATAGATAACCGTCAGATCATCACTCACTTCTCCGTCAATGATCTTCTTCTCCATGAAGTTCTCGATTGCCGGAATATACTCATGGAACACATTCATATTCTGTGCCTTATTCATTATGACATTTGCATAGAGATATGCCAGCTCTTCATCATCTAACGTATTCTTGTAATTGAAATAACGGAGAATGGATTCCGGTATCGGCTGATACGTCTTCTTATCCATGCTCTTTAAGAAGCCCTCATACAAACCAACATATTTAATTCCTGCATTTGCCGCATCCTGATAATATACATGATACTCTTTATCACATTTTTTAAATCTGAGAAGGATTTCACATATCGTATCCAAGGTCATACGGTCATGTTTTGCTGCATAGATATTCTCCAGCATCTTGAATGCGTGAATATCAAAGAGCTTCATTCTTGCAGCCGTCTTTACGAATTCCATAATGACATCTTCGGATACAAATTCATGCCGCATACCCCATCGGATAGCTGAGATCTCAAGCGGTGCGATCCGTTTCATCATAAGCGGCTGCTTATTGAACATATCACATATTTCAAAGTAAATAACCGGGCTGTTTACACCCTCATTATATAATTTCCGGATATCCTCATAAAGGTTCCATTTATCCTCTGTATAACTGTAATCCACAAATAACAGCAGCCAGAAATAAAACAGCTTGTCCTTCTCCTGTTCCAGTCGTCCGCGGACAAGTCTTGCCGTGCTGTCGATCATGTCCTTATCCTTTGTCAGAAGTGATTTCAGATAACTGTAATAACACTTCTCCATGCTGCCTGCCTCGTTCAGATCGGCATCTGCATCGATACGGACAAATTCCTGTTTTACATATTCTGTCTTGCCCTCTAACAGCTTCATATGAAGCAGTCCCAGCCGATAGATGTTATCCTCCGGTCTGTATTTGACCAGTGTTTCCAGTGCCTCTGTCGAACGTTTCGTGTAATCAGCAAGTGCCATCTTATCCGTACGGAAATCAATGTATGCTTTTGCCAGTGCCTCATGACCTTTCTTGATCATGAAATTCACATGACGATTCTTCGGCTCGGTTCTCTGAACCTCCGGCTTCTTGATGCTGACCTTTACACTGATATTCTGCAGGGTATTATTAAAATGGATATAACCTGCCGATACCCCTTCCGGGATCTTCGTCGGATCGATCAGGAAGTTCAGCTCATAATTATTTCCAGTGAAATCCTGACCTGTGATCCGGGTTGCTTCCGGGATCAGGAAATCGCTGTCTGATGTAATATAGGTATGGGTATAACCCCAGGTGTTCTTATTTACGGAGATCGTTGCACGAACCAGCTCATCCGGCATCTCGATCAACAGCTCACGCTGCTTTGCTGTCAGTGTAAGCACACGTTTCTTATGGGTATATACAAGGAATTCTTCCATTGCCTGATTGATGGATAACGATTTCTTCAGGCTCTCATAGACTCCCTTAATGATCGCGTCATCCCCTAAAAAGGTACGCACGAATTCCGGGCTGTCAAAGATCTGAACTGCTACATCCCAGTGCTCCTCTGCGAAGGTCGCGAACTGGAACAGGTCCTCGATCCGTTTGTCTTCTACCAGAACATAAGGCGGAACAACCTCTACGCTGTACGGGATCTTATATTCTCCACCATCCGTTATGATGTTGATATGTCCTTTAAAGCTCTTGCCTTCTTCGATTCCGCGGGCATCAAAAGAAAAGGCAACCGTATTCCGTCTGCCTACAAATGTATGACTCTTGAAATCGAACAGGTATCTGCTGTCATATACCATCAATTTGATCGGTACATCATTCTTTGACACCACCTTAAAGGTTCCCTGAAATATGGAGCCGGCTTCCACAGCCAGTTCCAGCTTTGCAATGGAAATATCAATATCCGGTCTTTCTACATTGAATTCTCCTCTGGCGTACTGTTCTACGATCCCTTTCATCTGGTTCTCCTTGCTTTCGTAATCATTTTATTAAAACTCATGTATTTTTCTTGTAATTAAATCCCCGAATCGGTATAATTATATAAAAACATATATTTTGATTATAGCAAAATAAATAGTTTTTTGAAACATTATATATGGAAAAAGAGGAATTTTTTATGGGAAAAAGTACGTCACATCTTTCTGGGAGCAATCTGCTCTCCCAGAATGAATCTGTAAGATTTGACCTGAACATGAATCCGCTCGGGGTTCCGGATTCTGTCAAAAATGTCATTCTTAACAGTATCGAAGATCTGAAGCGTTACCCGGATGGCTCATATACAAGATTAAAAGACAGTATTGCAGGCTATTCTGGTGCGGATCCGGACGATATCATTGTCGGAAGCTGCTCATATGAATTTATCAAACTCCTGATCGAATTCAACAGTCCAAAACATGCTGTCCTTCTTTCACCGGGAGCACAAAATTATGAGAAGCTCCTAAAAATGAACGGCTGTGATATCACATATTATCAGTTATCCGAAGAGGAAAATTATGAACTGGATATTGCGGATTTCATCTCTACGTTAAATGAGTCCATTGATATGGCATTTATCTCGAATCCAAATGGAACAACGTCACAGGTTATCGACCGCGAATCTCTGGAATTCATTGCAAAGATCTGCGCAGGAAATGATATTGCACTGGTCGTTGATGAGGAGTATATGGATTTCGTTCAGGATAAGGATGATTGCACCGCTATTCCGCTGGTTAAGGAATATGACAATCTCTACGTTCTCAGAAACACAAGTAAATTCTTTGCAGTACCCGGTCTTCGATTAGCCTATGCGATCACATCTAATCCGGTTTTTAAAAAGACAATGTCAATCGCCGGTTTTCCTTATGCGATCAACGCACTTGCCGAGGCAGCCGGCATTGATATGTTCAAGGATGCTTCCTACATAAGTAAGACCCAGACACTGATGAAGACGGAACGGAATCTCGTCTATTCTGCACTGGCAAGCCGCAAGACGATTAAGCTCTATAAGCCGGATGCAAATTTTATTCTGGTTAAATTATTAAAGACCGATATTACTGCTCAGACAGTTGTGGAACATTGCCAGAGTAAGGGATTGTATATCAGAAGCTGTGCCGACATCACAGGATTGGATAATTCTTATATCCGCTTCTGCTTCATGAATCCGGAACAGAATGATCTGGTCGTTAACACTATTTTAGAGGTTGTATAATAAATTATATATGTTATTTAAATGAAAGGGTGGTACATACATATGAAACATGAACCAATGAAATTAACATCTTCTTACAATAATCAGTTATATATCAAAGTGATGAACGGTCACTTTGCTACAAACCATTCTCATATCAACCAGTATATCGATATGACAACCTTGAAGGTCAGAGGCACTATGGCTGCTGCCGCTGCCAAATCCATGGGAACCGAATATATGGCATCAACCATTGTTGACACGATCGTCTGCATGGACGGAACTGAAGTGATCGGTGCTTATCTGGCAGAAACCTTAAGTCAGAACGGTATCACTTCCATGAACCAGCACAAATCCATCTACGTTGTTACACCTGAGGTTCACAGCTCCGGCCAGTTGATCTTCCGTGACAACCTCCAGCCAATGATCGAAGGCAAGCATGTGCTTCTTCTGATCGCATCTGCTACAACCGGTAAAACGATCAAAAAGAGCCTGGAATGTATCAAATACTATGGAGGTTCTATCGCAGGTATCTCTGCTATCTTCTCTGTTGCAACAGAGGTTGACGGCTATCCGGTACATGCACTGTTTACCGAAAAGGATCTTCCTGATTACAAGACCTATCCTCATGATCAGTGTCCAATGTGTCAGGCCGGAAACCGCATTGAAGCTATTGTAAACAGCTATGGTTATTCTGAATTATAATAGAACTATTCCAAAAAGAAGTCTGGGAGAAATTTCTCCCAGGCTTCTATTTTATACGCATACAAAATAAAAATATTTTCAGAAAGGATAAACTATATATGGCTACCACTTCTCTTAACCCAAATCTAACATTGATAGAATCAGCCCTTTCAAAAGATGATATCATGAAAATTAATTTATATTATAAAGATGGTACTTTTTACAACGAACGAGAAGGTACTCCTTCTGATATAATTAAAGATATAGACATAAATAATTTTTATTTTGTTCCCACAGAATTTGGAAATTATATTCCTACATATGCAACTTTCGAGCATTTTGGACGAAAATTTGGTTCTTATGGTTCACCCAATTTTAATATAAAAGCATATATGTGTTTGCAAATAAGATATTTCCATATTACAAACTATTTAAAAGACAATGAACATTACAATACCTTCAATGGATATCACGCATGGAAAGAATATATTGAATCTTTAATTAATGACAGAAGTCAAAAAGACTTTCCTACATACAATACCGAATTAACGAGAATAACAGAACAATATAATTTTAAAGAAATCTACAATCTCAGTGAATGTCAAAAGAAACTTGGTATTTTTATCCTAGCACTAGATGAACAAAAAGTCATCCAAATAGGTTATGCCGATTCTTACAAATATGATTTATGTAAAACAATTCAAAAAGAAATACGAAAATTTAATATGCGCAGTACCGGTATAGCCTTATATAATGCAAAGGATATAACACGTATATTTATCTTAGATGCACATACATTTTTTAATGAAGATACAATAAAACTCACAAAAACTGAAATGCATTCCGTCAAAAGAGAATTTATACGTATGCAACTTGCAGAAGACGATACCTATGAAGATGATTATTTGGATAATAATGAATTATATCGTTCACTACTAAAAGATGCCTTAATTAACAAAACACATGAGCAACGTACATATTTAATTCGCGAAAAAAAATTCCAAATAATTAGTACTATAAAAGAAGATATTTTACTATCATAATTTTTCATTTTTTACTCATGAAAGTTTGATAAAATAACTATTATAAATGCTCACTCTAACAATTATTTTTTATCTTTCTTATTCGTACTACTATTCAAAATAAAGGGACTGCTGCACAGTCCCTTTTATCCATTATTTATTACTTATCCAAATATTTTTTTACCTCCCCAATAACCAGCTCCGCTGTCTGAAACTGTTCTTCCGCTTTTTCTCGTGACGCAATATAGAAATCATCATAATCACTTTTTTCACGTACTCTTTGTAACGTTCCAAGCTTTCTTCCAATTTCACGCGGAAATATTTCTTTAGCCACATATTCTTTATTAAAGTATCCCATAACATCTTTATGACGCTTAAAATCAACTGTACTCAACGCCAATATAGCTTTTACTGCATAAAATGCAGCATAGTAAGAACGATTAATCGAATCCTTATACAAACCCTCTTTTAAACAATGTGCTGCTACTTTTAAACTATCTTCAGCTTCGGCAATTCGATAATTACTTAAATTCTTTTGTCTCTCATCCAATTACTATCCCCTCCTTCTCTACATTATCAAAGAATGGCAACGCCCCCAACCAATATTTATAATGTTCCTCATTTTCCAGAACTGGATTAATCACAATGCCTGATTCCAGTTCTAATTCAAAAGCAAGATCAAAAATTTTGTTCTCGACTTGTTCTATTTCTTCTTTTGAAAAGGGGGTTAATATCATAACATCAATATCTGAATTTTCCTTATAATCACCACGAGCATAAGAACCATAGACAATAAGCTTAGATAAATTATTTTCCAATATTTTTTTAGCACCCTGTGCAAAGGTCATTAAAACTTCCTGTCTTGTCATAAAATTTTCCTCCTGTTCCTGATTATTTTTATTCATATATTATGTAGTTATAATAACATTTTTTATTTATTAATACCATTTAAATCTATTATAATTTCAAAATCCCTCAAATATCACTGAAAAAATTATTTCATCTTATTATTCATGCTTTGGACGGCTTTCATTCGTCCATTTCTTCGGGTTCGTGTCATCCGGTATCAGTCTGACCGGAATAGCACGTAAAACTAGCAGCCACTGACGGATGATGAAATGGCTTTCTTATCTGCTCTGGACAGAAAGGAACCGCTGATCGGCAAACCGGAAACACCGGAGCTGGTTGAATTTTCATTGACCTGGTAATCCCCACAAAAAAGAGGAACCCTTCTTGTTCCACCTACAAAAGCCAGACATAAAATCTGACGATTGTATGGTTGGAACATAAAGGATTCCTCTTTTTTATTCTATAAGCTCCCGGCTGATCGCCGAAATCACACCACTTAGCTGTGGTAATGAGAACGTTTATAATGTACGATCAGCCCTGCTACCGCAAGGATCAGTATCACCACGATTGTCCACACCTGCGGCGTTACATCCTTAATGTTATAGCAGCGGACATTGATCCACATCTGATTGATCCGTTTGCTGGCATCTGCATCGAAGTACTGCATGATCGCACTTCGCTCGATCGCCGCTTCGTCCGGATACTGGGCATAGAGCTGACGTCTTGTCTGCTCCTCCGGAGCTGTTATGATGTAATCAGGATCCGAATTATCACCACTGAAGAAATAACCAAGCGGATATTCTGCTGTATCTTCTTCTCCATCTTCCGCACCGTAATTCCAGTTCAGATAATCAAATACTGTATTATCATCTTCGCCTCCGGCAATAACAGAAGTATATCCGATGTAGTACATATTTCTGACTGCATTGTCCGGTCTTGAAAGAAAGTTCACAAAGCTTTCTGCTACCTGTTGTTTTCTGGCATCTTCATCGATACCATCCTTTAACATCACCCAGCCATCAAACCAGAGATTGGTAGATTCCTTCGGCACGGCGAAATCCAAATAAAGATCATCTTCTTCTGCCTGATCCATCGCATAAACCGCATCACCGGACCACTGATAATTTGCAAGCACCTTACCGGATACCATATCTGCCTTACCACTATCTGTCTCAAAGGAATATACATTGTCCTTCATATCCTGAAGCAGATCCTGTACTTCCTGTATCGTTTCCGGGCTGACATCATTCATTACCCGAAGCAGATCATCATGATAAGTATCTGCATTTGTGAATTCCTCTGATGTCAGTTCGTCCTGCTTTAAAATACCAAGTGCCGCAAAATAAGAGTCACGCACATTATCCTTGATCGTAACCTGACGTGCAAACTTCGGATTATCCAGGATATTCCATGTACCTGCTTCTTCCTCCGTTATCTTCTCCGGATTATATAAGATACCGGTTACACCCCACATATATCCGGCTGCATATTTGCTCCAGCTCTCACCATTGATCTCATTTTCATCAAAGGTCTGTCTGATATATGGAGATACTCCCTTTGCATAATAATTTTCCTCTATACTCGTGTCATAAAACGAATCCGAAAACGGAACTACTTTTTCTTCTGCCATCAGCTTCATGATCATGTAGTCGGATGGACAAACCAGATCGTATTTATCACCAAGAGTAAGCATGTTATAAAGGTCTTCATTTGTTCCAAAACAGGAATATTCCACCTTTACCTTCTGACCATATGTCTCATAGTACCAGTTCTCAAAATCCGTCACCATGGAATTCTCACCGAAGATCTCGGTTCCATCTTCCAGGTCGATCACTTCGTCCTCATCCCATTCTCCAAGGTCGATATATTCTTCCCAGTTGGATACTCGAAGCACGATCGTATCATCCGACTTCTGTACATCGGCAGCATCTGTCTTTGCTGCATCACTTTCTGTATTATCTGATATGGCAGATGCTTCTGCCTGATCCTGCACATTATTATCTGCCTCCGCATGTACCAGATAAGCCGCAGGCGTAAGCATCATAAGTCCGGCACAGAAGCCGGCAAATCCTTTGAATAACTTCTTCTTATTCATATCTGCCACCTGCCTTTCCGGCTCTCGCCTTTGCCTTTGATGTCATATTCATACCAACAACGATCAGTATAACGATCACGAAGATCACTGTTGATAACGCCCATAAAGCAGTCTTGATCTCTGTCTGAGATCCTTTCGTCGCATTTACGACATAAGTACTGATCGTATCAAAGGTCGCAGGCTTCGTATAGCTTGCAATGAAATAATCGTCTAATGACAGGGTAATTGCCAGTGCAAATCCTGAGATCACACCCGGCAGGATCTGTGGAAGGACTACTTTTACCAGTGCGGTAAATGGTGATGCACCCAGATCCATAGCTGCCTCATACAAGCTTCCATCCATCTGCTTTAACTTCGGTACAACTGACAGATAAACAAACGGGGCAGACAGCACGACATGTCCAACGACCAGCGGCACATAGGATTCCTTACTAACACCAAATACTACGATCAGCAGGATACAGATTGAAAAACCGGTTACAACATCTGCATTTACAACCGGAACCTGATTCATCGCAGATACGATCCCCGATGCAAGTTTCTTGGAATAAAATGCACCGATCGCACCCAATGTTCCAAGCAGAGTAGCAATCAATGCAGATCCAACCGCAAGAAGAACCGTACCCCAGATCATATCTGCAAGCTCAGGCTTGGTAAATAATGTAACATAATTCTGAACGGAAAATCCGTGTATTGTTCCGATATTTGCCGAATCCGTAAAACTATAAACTGCAAGGATCAGAATCGGCAGATAGAGGATCACCAACATCAATATAATAAAAGCAACCCGAAATCCTTTTTTCATTATAACAATGCACCTCCTCTGTTGTTGTCTTCTCCCTCATATTTATTTGTAAAGAGAGTAAAGATTAATATGATCAACAGAAGCACCAGTGCGATCATGGATCCATTGTGCCAATCGTATGCAGCAAAATAGCTGCCTATCAGGCTACCCATAACATAAGTGCTGTTATACAACATATCCAATACAACATAGTTCGTCATAGACGGAAGGAATACCATCACGATACCACTGATGATACCCGGAACAGATAATGGAAGCGTCACCTTTAAAAATGTCTGAACAGAACTTGCACCCAGATCATTTGCTGCTTCTAACAGACTGTTATCTAACTTCATCAATGTTGTATAGATCGGCAGGATCATAAATGGAAGGAAATCATATACCATACCGATCACGGAATTCAAAAACGGATAATATGCCAGATTATGCTCGATCAACGTCAGGACTTCTTTTAAAGCAGTCAGTCTTAACGTAAAATTGATCCACATCGGAAGAACGAAGATCATAACAATGATCGATTTTTTCTTCCATTCACTTCTGGCAAGTATATAGGCGATCGGGTACGCCAGTAACAAAGCTGCTGCCGTCGATACACAGGCGATCGCAAAGCTGTAGGCAAGGGTTCCGATCGTGTTCGGGCTGGTGAAGAATCCTGTCAGGTTCTCCAGCGAAAACTGTCCCTCCCCATTTGTAAATGCATAATATATAATGACTATAAGCGGTGCAACCACAAAGCATATCAGGAACAATGCATATGGCACACACAGTTGTTTTCTGGAAAAACGTAATGTACTCATCTCTGTCTCCTTTTGCTTTCGGTTATTTCTTAAGTTCAAAGTGGATCTTATCCTTTGGAATCACAAGGCTGACAAAGTCATCCATATTCCAGAGATATTCATCGTGAACAATGAAGTCTTCCTCATTCTCCGTACGGACTACATAGCTGTAGTGGTCGCCTTTATAGATCAGGTTAATGATATGACCGGATATGATACCTTCCTCCTGATCATCACTCATCGTAATATCATCCGGTTTGATCGTTAAGATCACCTTGAGCCGCTCATGATCGATGACATCTCCGGACGCATCCATTAATACACCATCCTCATAATGAGACGACGGAACGATCTTACTCAGATCACACTCAAGCTCGCCATCTAAGAATTCCAGCTTATAATATTTGTCAACGCCTGTCTCGATGCGGTTCAATGCTTTCTCAGCAGGCATAACATGAATGCCATCCGGCTCTACGTTAAGTCCAACCATGTCGCCTACCTTTGCAGACTTTGTGGACTGTATCACGATCTCATTTTTACCGGACTGTACTGTGATCTCATAATGAACACCCTTGAATACCACAGAGATAACCGTTCCTTTTACTGCTCCCTGCTCCGGCGGCACGATCAGGATATCCTCCGGACGCACTACGACATCCACCTGTGTTCCATGCTCTACATCATCCAGGCATTCAAATTCCGCACCACAAAAACGAACCTTTAATTTTCCTGTCATGATACCATTAAAAATGTTGCTTTCTCCGATAAAGTCTGCAACAAATGCATTCTTCGGCTCATTGTAAATATCCTCCGGCGTACCGATCTGCTGGATACGTCCTTCTGACATTACAACAATCTTATCTGACATTGTAAGCGCTTCTTCCTGATCATGGGTTACATAGATAAAGGTAATTCCAAGTCTTTCGTGCATTTCCTTTAATTCGAGCTGCATCTCTTTTCTCATTTTCAGATCCAGCGCACCAAGCGGTTCATCAAGCAGCAATATCTCCGGCTCATTTACCAGTGAACGTGCGATCGCGATTCTCTGTTGCTGTCCACCGGACAATGTCTGAACGCGTCTATCTTCAAACCCTTCGAGATCTACCATCTCAAGGGCTTTTTTTACTTTCTTTTCAATCTCAGCCTTTGGAAGCTTTTTCAGCTTCAGGCCAAATGCAATATTGTCATAAATATTTAAATGTGGAAACAATGCGTATCTCTGAAATACCGTATTGATTGGGCGCTTATTTGGCGGCAACTTACTGATGTCCTTACCATTTAATAAAATCTCCCCCTCTGTCGGCATCTCAAAACCGGCTATCATTCGAAGTGTGGTCGTCTTACCACAACCGGACGGCCCTAAAAAGGTTACAAACTCTCCACGCTGCACCTCCAGATTAAAGTCATCCACAGCCGTAAAGTTATCATCAAAATTTTTTGTGATATGCTTTAACTCAATAATGTTTTCCAATTATTTATACACTCTCCTTTTCAAGTTATTTGTAATTTTTATCATTAGACAAAAATCAACTAATTCTAACATATCCGGGAGAAAATTAATATATATTTCGTGTTATTTTTCTTAGGTTTTGTGTGAATTTTACATCTGAAATTTCATCGTCTGAGAACTGACGCATACAACCTGACCAGATCTGTCTTATCGCCGAATTGAAGATGAACCAAACCGTAATCTGTCTCCTGAAGCCGGACATTTTTGTTCGGTGCAAGCTCCCTCAGATGCACGTTGGAATTCAGCCGTCCATACCAGCCTTCCGGAGTCTGCGTAAGTCCTGTGACTGGAAGCTCAGCCAGCAATTTCTCTAATAATGCGTCCTTCCCTGACGGCTGCAAAGAAATATCAGCTTCAACGCTCACCACCTCATCAATATTCAGATCATCATAGAATGTATGAATCCGGTCAACTGCTTCTATATTATCCGTATGAAAGATCAGATAACTCTGACCGGTATTAGAATCAACAAGGAAAGTGATTCTCCAGAGCTCACTTTCCCCGTTGCTTTGAAATGTTGTTATATACTCATCCTGTCCGGTGACTGTCAGTTCACCGGAAGTTAGGCAAAAATATTCAGCCGTATTTAACAGAAGATTTTTTATTGCTGTCGGCGTCAGATGAGAATGAGCCACCTGGTACACGCCCCATGCACTCACATCCGCATCGATCTGCATCTGTGCATCTGCCTCCTGCACTCCGGCAAATACTTCTTCAATGTCCATTTTCTCATTTATAAAAAATTGCAATGCTGCTGCGATCCAGACAAGCAGCACCATGTAAATCTTCGCCGATCTTTTCATGTACACATCCACCACCCTTTTTCTATATTCTGGACAATATCATATATTTTTATGCTCAGCGAAATATTTTTACATTACAGGTCATTCCTTTCTTATAAAAGAAAATGCTGTCAGACATATAAATGCCTGACAGCTCATCGACTACAGAAATCTCCAGCTCTCTATTTTATCTTCATCTTCTTTGTAATTCCCTTTTTTAACAGGAACTTCTTATATACCATCTTCTTTCCTTTCGGGACCTTGATCGTTGCTTTTGTATAGATCTTTGAAAATGCTTTAGAGCCAACAGTCGATGCTGTTAACTTTGTTGACTTGATCGTAATGGTCTTCAGATTTGTGCATCCATAAAAAGCATAATTTCCAATCTTGGATACATTTGCACCGATCGTTACTTTTTTCAGCTTCTTTCTGTTTACAAAGGCACGGGATGCGATCGCCGTTACCTGATATGTTTTCTTTCCAATCTTCACAGTCTTAGGAATTGAAAGTGATGTGATGGTATTTGAAGTAACTCCGCCAAAGGCAACCGTCTTTGATGATGTGATCTTATAAATCATCTTATCCTTGATATAGATATCACCCTTCCGGTATCCACTCTTCTGTCCATTATCAAATGACTCTGTCTTGTCGGTTTTGAAGGTCTTTACGTTCCTGGCTTTTTTCTGTACCTTGGATAACTGATATGGATTGATCTCGACAAATACCGGTGAATCGTTATTGGTTACATACCATATAACCGTACCGGATTTGGTTACAACCGGCTCACACATCGCAAGTGCCAGTGGAGAAGAACAGATCTCCGAGGTTTTATTTCCACTTTCATCCAGTAGCACCATCTTCGTTGTATAAGTATTCTTCACTGTATTCTTTTCTTCCCATAATAACAGGAACTGTGTTCCCGACAATTTTACAAGCTTTGGATTCATAACCGTGATCTTATCCTTCGCTGTATAGTTCGTGATCCACTTTGCACCTGTCTGCAAATGTGTCTTCGATCCTGCATTCACATAGATATTTCTTACAGAGGTCTTTTCGTTCTTGATGCCTGTTCCGGTCAGAATATAGTTATTGGTTCCAAGCTTCAGATCATTTAATGTATAACCGGTATAGTTATATCCTGTGTCTCCCGGAATCGCAATAACCGTTCCATACATGGACGGATCCTTTACCTGATCTCCGACTTTCGTTGCTGTAAGCGCAATACCCCTTGGATAAGCATCTCCCAGATCTGCACGATAAATGTACTTACCATCTGTTTCAATCTGCTGTGCAAATGAATGGCTGACATAACCCTCTGACAGATTCATAACATCATAATACGAATCTGCCAGCTTCATATTGCTCTCTTTTACAACAAAGGTACAGTTCGCCTGATGATGATATCCGTCGCTGCTGGCAAACATCGTATGACAGGTGTGTATATATAATTTACCTGCTGTTTCTGTCATTGAAAGTCCACCTGCATCAAATGGCATATATGTATTTGCTCCCTTGATCCGGCAGGCTCCGATCCGCTTCCAGTTTTTATCATACTTTACAACACGGATAACTTCCTTTGTCTTGCTCTCCTTTGTATTTGACTGTCCAAATACAAGATAGTTGTATTTCTCTCCATTATAATATCCGCCAAATAACGGGAGTTCGCATTTGATCTTTTTCCGGCTCTTTAACCGATAAGAAGAATCATAAACCTCGCGAACTACCGAACCTCTGATATACTCTACACGCTCAAAGGTTCCATCGGATCTTGCATTCAGATAAGCGGTCTGTACATTCCCATATGTATATCCACTGTTTGTACTCAGATGCATGGTTGCTGATGCTGTACCGACTGCTCCTGTAGATTTATATGTATTACTGCTCTTTGACAATGTGGAATTTGTTACCTTGATTGTGATCGTCTTTTTCACATTGATCGGGTCTGCCTTGATCGTGATCGTTGCCGTTCCCTTTTTCCATGCATTTAAATTGCCATTCTTATCGACACTTACGATCTTTGGATCTGAACTTTTATAAGTATAGTCCAGAGCAAAGCCACCATTTGTACTGCAGGCGGCTGTTCCCGATGCTCCTACCTTCATACTGGCCGGTGCATTCACACGGAAGGTTGTCGGATATGTCCAGTCAAATGTTTCCAGATAATAATTGTCATTCTTTTTCTCTACTACTACACAGGTGGATTTGTCCATGAAAAATGTATAGACCGGGTACTTTGTCTGTAACCGTATCTTCTCTTTTTGCTTTGCTATGTCGTATTCTGTTAATACCGTCTCATCTGTTTTTACGATCAGAGACTTTGCTGTGCTGTTTAATGCACATCTTGGTCCGATGCTTGTAAGGTCAATATATCCATCGCCGTAATATGAATCAGCTGTGTAAAACGCCATCTTCAATGCTTTTTTATTTGCAATGTTGATTGGTGATACGGATACACTGCTATCAATCAGGTTAATACTTGTAGAGCTCTGGGTTACATCATTTATATCATACTGATTCGAATCTATCAGTACACAGATGTTCCCATTAAATGTAGACAGAGATACCAGATACCTGCCATTTAACATCCGGATCGGAGCCTTATGTGCAAACCATCCATCCTGGTAGAGATACATCATATTCTCTCCCTTGATCGTGATAGAATTATCGCTGTTTACCTTGCCAGCCTTCAGACTTGCCATGCTGTGATCATATCCCCAATATCTCCAGTTCTCTGATCCTCGGTAATAAAAATTACCATTCGTTTTATCAAAGCCTGCAAATTCATATATCTCACTTCCACATTTGGTCGTACTCAATAATTTTCCTTCGGAATTGAACAGATACAATTTATCTTCATTGGTCGCAATATAATATCTTCCATATGAATCGACTCCAAATGTAGATATAGGATTTGCCCAGTTCGCACCAATATCCAATGTTTCAAATGCCTGCTTATTTACTGTTCCTGTCTTAAAATTATAATTTGTGATCTCTAAATCACATGTACAATCATAAGTACCTGTATTTTCGTTATTCGTATATGATACATCCGTTTTCGCAAAATATATGGCATTATCATCCATATAAGACTCTTCAACCCCACGTTCACTTGTATATACCGTCGTATATGTATTCTTGGAAATATCATAGAATACGATCTCGTATGTCCTGTAATTTCCATAAACCTCACCTACTGTATGGACAAAATAAATTCCATTCTTCTCCGGTGAATACATCATATCATTGTAGGAGGTCGTCTCCCCAACCTTATCCGCATTCAGCTTTACCGCCTTTACAGCCGATAGCTCCGCTTCTGTCTGGTCTGATTCAGATACTGTCTGTGTCTGCAATACAGCCTTTGCAGAATCTTCCTTTGCCTGTACCATAGCCGGACTTCCGATCAGTCCAACACAAGCGGCAATTCCAGCTAATGCCACAGTTAATTTCTTCCATTTTTTCATAGTCACTCGCTCCTTTTCATTTATATGATCTGTCTTCCTCTATTCATCTCCGCAGATATTAAACATATTTTATCATGGCATTTACGCTCTGCACAATCACTAATCTACAGATGCTGTAAAATTTTTTCTTCCTTTCCATATCGCGGCAGCAAAAAAACAGGCAACCACCAGATCTTCGCAGATATGCATTCACTCTTTATCATGCATATCCAGACTGATAACCGCCTGTTTTTATTAATTTGTATTTCGTTAATATCTTTCAGGAAGAACATATTTCTCCTGATAGTCGATCATTTCTTTGTAAATTCTCTCGCAGTTATTATGATCTCTGTAGTAGAAGAAGTCATCGGCACGTTTTACATACTCCGGCTTCATCTGACAATCATTCTGCATATACTCGATCAAAGTATCGATCAGCTCATCATTATCATGACAGATCTCACCAAATGCCATCGTATTATAATGAAAGGTTCCTTCTTCGTAATGCTGTGGAATATCCTTATGATGCAGATATACCAATGGCTTTCTCATATAAGCAAAATCGAACTGAATACCTGAGAAGTCCGTTACCATCAGGCTGGATTCACAGAACATATCTTCATAGCTCATATCACCAACTGCAGGAACAATATCTACAAAATCATTCTTATCAAAATCTTCCACCTGAGAACTTACGATCGGATGTAAAACATATTTGATCCGATATCCGTATTTCTCTGCTGCTTCGATCAGACGCTTATCATTAATAAGTGCATTGAATACCTTAAAGTATTCGGATTCTTTAAACAGTGGATTGTAATCACGCTGCTCACTCTCACTGGTACGCACCGGCATTGCTGCCTGCATTCTCCAGGTCGGGCTGATCATAATCTGTTTCTTTGCCCGATCCTTCAAGCCATCATAACGTGGTACACCGGTCAGCTTCAATGCATCATAGCCAACATAATCATATACCGGTCGTGACAGGTTCTCGATCTCATACTTGGATGCACAGAAATAAAGTCTGAGATTGTCTCGCAGACGGTTCTGTGCGATCGCGATCTTCTGGATCGACATACCATGCTGAACACAGCAGACATGAAAATGCGGAAGATCACGGATAAATGCAGAATTCTTCAGCTTATAGCCGTTAAACGCATACACGGTTGAATTCGATATAACCATCATATCTGCATATAAGAATACCAGTCTGTGCTTTAAGGAATCACGCACCAACGGCTTGTATCCTTCCTTCTTCAGGCGCTTATAATCGGTACTCTTCTTATCAACCAGATAATAATGCTTAATATCCTTGCTGTTTTGTGCACTGGCATATTTATACAGGTACTCGGATGAATCCCCGCCCTTGTAAATCTTATCAATATACATCCAGATCGGCTTTCTGGTCATAAATGGACGACAGATAAAGTACAGCATTCTGAATATCGCATACTTTCTTGTCCAGTTATCCTTCTTAAACATATCCTTCAGTAACTTAAGCTCTTTTACAAATTTCTGTGACTTGCTAACCTTACGGATCACCATACTTCTCCGCTCAGATGTCATCATATACTCTCTGTTATCTCCAAAGAACCAGTGGCTGTTTGTAAAGGCTCCACATACCCGACTGAAATGGGATGGGAAACGAAGTGTGATTGCCTCGATCTGCGTTCCGAATTTCGCCTCACAGGATATTGCTGTTTCATTTTTCTTTGCGACCGGAATACTCAGATGGAAAGAATGCCTCTTACAGATAGCTGCTCCAAATGCCTTTGTCAGACCATATCGTCCGTTATATTCGATCTTATATTTGACATTGTTATATTTGAAATAAATCTCGTCCGCCATGGAGTACAGGATCGGATGAACCGTTCCATCGATCTCCAGCTTACCATCTCTGTAATTGATGAACAGGATGTTAGTGCTTAAGCTCATAACTGAATTAAACAGGGTATCCCCGATTCCATAATAAATCTTTCCTGCAAGGAAAAATCGCTGAAACTTATAATCCTGTCCATTTCGTAAGATACCATACACCCATTTCATCGTATCACCTGTGATACAGGCTGCTATCTTATTCCGGTTCAGCATGATACTCTCTTCAATCAATCCAAGTGCCTTACCTATCAGTTCCAGATATTCCTCGCCATGGCCTTCCTCGATCACATGCTTGTTCCGATTGTCCATGTTGCCTTCAAATCTGGCATGTATGGAATACATGAAATTATACTGGATAAATACCGGTATCCTTCCATATTTTTCTTCCATTTCTGTTAAGAACGGCATCCAGAATTCTGTAATAGAATCAAAATACCACTCCTGCATATACAATCCACGATAAAATGTAATATCATGTTCCTCATATTCGTATGCTGTATATTCCACACCCGGAAGATATACAACCTTCATTTCTTCTGCCATCAAACGAAGGAAGAAATCACGTTCTATTTCCAATCCCAGTGATGTATTGACATTATGTTGTTTTAAAATATCCGTTTTTAAAATTGTTCCTGCAAAAGTAAATGGATAACAGTCGTATTTATTTTTCAGATCGATCACATAAAATGGTTTTAATTCCTTTTTACTGTCTGTAACTTTTAAGAAATTACGAAATGCACCTTTCGTTGCATTTGCAAATGTTTTTGCGATCATATATACATGATGTCCCGGGCAGATTGTAATTCCATTTGTAAGGATCTCTGCCAGATTCTCTGAGATCACATCTCCGGCTTCTATAAATGCACAGTAATCTCCCTCTGCTTTCTCTGCCATCTGATGATATGCTTCTGCCGGTGCAGTATATGCGGTATCGTCAATTGTTACCGTAAATGCAGGATTACCGATCCTGGTGATCACATTATTATACCAGTCTTTATCTGCTGTTACCTGACTGGTATTCAGCACAAACTGAACCGAATACTCTGCCATCTGCGCATCCGAAACTACAGTCTCTGATTTCTTTTCTTCTTTTTCTTTCTCAGTCTCAGCATGCTTCTTCTTTTCACCCATGCTGATCTTTTCCTGAGAAATATCATCCGCCGACAGATCACTGTCGCCAATATCAGTACTGCTTCCTTCTGCAGATGCCATACAGCCTTCCCCTGCTGCATTTGCAAATTCTTCACCGATCCGGACTTTATTATTCTTACCAAGCCCATATGCCGCCATCTTTTCAAATACTTCAATGGTCGCCTTGTTTAATTCTTCTTTGTCCGTTAAACAACACAAAATGGATAATTTCATCGTCCATCTCCCTCACAACTACTTTACTTTCTTCTATATAGTATCATTTATTTCTAGCATTTTACATACAGAAATTATTTTACCTAACTTTCTTCTATAACGCAAGTAATTGTTTTAATCTTATATTCATTATTTTCTTGATTTCATTTATGATCTGTGCTATAAAGTAAACAGTGTTTACCATTTGAACAAAAAGGAGTGAGAACAATCCGAGAAAGTACAAAAGCAACCAGAACGGCAATCCTTACGAGTGCCAAAGATATCTTTCTGACATATGGATATCAGGAAGCTTCCATGCGCAGGATCGCAGCCAAAGCCGGAATCACCCCCGGAGCGATCTATAAACACTTTTCCGGCAAAGAAGATATGTTTGAAGAAATCTTTGCGGAAAGCGAAAATAAGCTTATGCTGCTTTCCGAATCTATGTTGCATGCAGATTTTACTTCCATGACAGATGATCAGTTACTTCAGGTCTTATATTCCGGGATATCCATCCGCACCTTTGAGTTGTTAGAGGATGACATGCAGTTATTTCACATGCTCTTAAAAAATGACTCCGGTACATACCTGAGCCGTTTTCGTAAAATCTACATTGAACAATGCACCGGATTTGCAATGCAGTATTATTCCGAATTATACAAACGAGGACTTGCATCAAATCAATTATCAGAAAAAACAGTCTATATTCTCTCATCCTCTGAGTTCTCGATGGTCTGTGAAATAATCGCAGATGATTCCTGCAAAAACGGGATCACACCTGAGTGCAAACAGGCATTTTTAGAAGCAATGAACATTCTGCTTCATGGACTGGAAGCAGCACTTGGAATAAAAAAACAGGAGGAACCAAAACATGGAAAAAATTAAGATTGAAAAAGGAACCGTACAGGAAACATTATTAATTCCTCTATATGGAAGAAAAAGTGCCAGATCATCGAATTGGAATTTGATTAATATGGAGGCAGCTTAAAATGGAATATGGATTTACGCAGAAATTATTTGGATATTTTTATCACAGCTCCTGTATGAAGCAGGCAGCAAAACAGAAATTGAATATTAATAAAAAAGCAATAAAGCAGGAATATGTATCGATTATGAAAAATGCGAAGGACATTGGCAAATCCAGACTTATGAGTTCCTATTGCATGGGAGCATATTTTATCGCCTTAAACCGTAAAACCCCACTGTCACCGGAAGCCTGCTATGAACTGTACAAGGACGGCTTATCTTCCAACAAGCTGTTTCATATAGCGGTCGGAAATGCCAACAGCTATCTTGATAAAAAGAAGATGCCGGACAGACTGAAATGGTCAGCAGATTCCCATTTACACAGATATGAAAACGACTGGGTTGTTGATATTATCGAAGGAACTCCACAGGATGATTTTGAACTTGGTTATGATTATCATACCTGTGGTATCTGTAATCTGTGCCGGGATGAAGACTGCTTTGAACTGGCAAAATATCTGTGCCGCATGGACTATGTTCTTGCAGACATGATGCAGATGAAGCTCATCCGGACAAAGACGATCGCCGAAGGTGCAGATTCTTGCGATTTCCGATATGGACGAAAATGATCTCATACGACCGGCAACATTCAAATACAAAAAATTAATACACTCCGGAAGAACACAAAACTGCCGCCAGTTAAATGACTGGCGGCAGTTTTTACACTTCCTTCTACTTGCACTCTACTTTTTTCTGTGAGCGCTACACATCTAATTCCAGATTATTTAATCTTGACTGCTTTTACAGCACTCCATTTTCCATACACCCGGTTTCCGGTAGAATCCTTCTTAAATGCACGAACCTTAACGTAGTATTTCTTTTTAGATTTTAATCCGGTTAATGTCTTGGATAATTTCTTTGTTACTTTTTTCTTTGCTCCACTCATATTTTTCTTAGTAGAATAACAAATCTGATATCCATATGCATCTTGACTCCAATAGTGTACAAATTCTTTTTAACTTTTTAGATAAATTGTCTAATTTCCTGATACCTGTAATAAAGCATAAAAGTCCAGATACAGCATTTCTGACATATCTGGACTTCTACTAAAATATACATGTTACCTGTCCTGCTTGTGTCTTTAGTCTATAATTGCCTTAATTTCCGATTCGCTCATATCGGTTACATCCATGATCTGTTCTAAGGTGTAGCCTTTCTTATGCATTTTCAGGATAATATCAACTCTTTCTTCCGATCTTCCTTCAGACCTTCCAATGACCTTACCTCGTGCTTCGCCTATTTTTTCGCCTTCTGCCCTGCCAGCAGCTTTGCCAGCGGCTTCGCCCTTCGCATATCCCATTTCTTCTACGCCTTCACTCAGATTACACATGATCTTCACCTCGTCTCTGATACCGTGTCTGTCTACTGGTATGTCATACTCTTGTTTCATCAGCTTCAATTTTTGTTCTGCCGTCATTGTCTGCGACAATAGCGTTCCAAGTAAGCGATGCAGTTCATATCTTTCTTCCTTAGGCGGTATCTCCTTTGCCAATCCGATCATCACGATATTAGGAATATCCAGATTGCCTTTCCAGTCCTGTTCGCCAAGTAAATCATCTTTTACCATATGAATATGACTCAGACTGTTCTCTTTCATATTCATACAGATCCAGATGGAATACACCTGTTTGATCTCGTTATAGTCAGAACCTGTAAATTCCCGCTCTTTCTGGGATGACACCAGTCTTGCCGTATAGAAGATTGCCCGATTTAAGATATGATACTTCGTCGGTTCATTCTTCTGGGCTTCCAGATTGATGATCATTTTCGCCAGTCCATCCCGCATCCGTACATAGAAGATAATATCAAAATATATCTTTCCCTCATCAATTTCGGAACTTTCTGTATTCAGTCCGACAATCCGTTCACCGGTTCTGGCATCCACCGTTTCTTTGTTCGTTAATCCCGGTTCTACCGGAACCTGGCTGATATACGGTTCCCCTTCAATCAATGATGCAACCGTATCTGCATCCATACCTTTAAATTCTTCTACTACCCTGATCAGTATATGCGCCAATATGATCTTCTGTCCAAGCAAGCGCTTGGCACTGGCATCATACTGTGCTTTCTGATCAGTAGCCTTGGAGGAATATACAATTTCGTTATCCATGTTCTATCTCCTTTCTTAATACTGATAGAACAGAATAACATGCATATTTTAGCTTTGTATATTGCCTCCGTCTCTCCAAGTTTGATTGTAACGGATATTAAAAAGGAAAACAAGTTTATAATTATTTACCGTAAAATCTTACAAATGATCAGTCCGATACCACATACGGTTATTCCAACTGCGATCACTACATCTTTGTTATCTCCAACAATGTTCACATACTTTGCTTTGCCCAGACGATAAATGATCTCCACCGGATCATTCCGGTTTAACTTTTTGTTCCCACCATTTGCAGCCAGTAATTTCATATCCTGTCCATTATACTGAAACTGCACAACCGGAAAATCAACACCATTTTCATTGACAAAGTCAGTAATCGTTCCCGGAAGCTTTTTCCCCTGCCGGTCAACGATGACCTTGATCAGACACAGGATACCTCCAATAAATTCTCTGTTACACGCAAAGAATTCATTTCTTTCATATTATCGTGCGAACAAAAGAGGTACAAGTTGAAAATGTTTATTTCTTTATAGAAGTTATATCAATCTATCTAATATTACAAATGCGTTAATACATATTCCCCAAATTCAGGTAATGAAAAGAAAACATACCCATGTTCCTCGCAATCAATAATGCCCCTTTTCTTTAACCTGTCTCGATAAGGATTAAACTCATTTGTTTTTAATGAAAGCTTATCTCGTATCTCCTTTATTTTACCGGATTCTGTTTTTGCAATACCATAACAGATCTTCCTGTCTTTGTTCGATAACTCCGACCAGATCTTGTCATACACATATTCACTCAGATACTGTCTATATCAAAAAAGGATTTGCTTTTTCTATTGATATACCGATTCCAAGTACAGATAAATCAATCTTGGCTTTTATAAATAAATCTTTTAATTCCTTTTGATCATATAGTTTTGCAGCAAAACTATACAGCAGATCACGTTCCGGATTCATCTCAATAACGATCCATTCTTTTTCTTTTCGGAAATGCTTTGAAATATCCGTCAGCATAACTTTCTTTCCACTGCCTCGTCCCCCTGTAATCATATAAATCTGCTGAAAACAGTTCTATAATTTCATTTGTCTGTACTAATCTGGACACTGATTCTAAAGGACTTCTTCCGAAAACTAATAAAAACGGATTTTGCATGTTGCACCTCCTTTTTTTACTGTTCTTTACTCTTTTTTACTGTTTTGTCAAGTTAAACGCAACAAAAAACTGTCTGTTATAGATTCATATGTTTCTATCTATAACAGGCAGGGGATTTAAAAATTTATCTTCTTATTATTTTATCTTCCACGTCTTTATATATCCGATGGATTTCTTTTTCAACTGTTTCTTTAAAGCTGTCTTTATGTTGTCGACAAAACAGGCGCCGGATATTACGAGGAATTAAATTTATGTACAATGAAAATGAAAAAAGAAACATTGCTGTCTCACAGAAAGGCAATGCTATACAGCCTGCCGCATTAAACATCCATCAGCTTTTCCCATCCCGAACCAAAGAGGAATGTCTGGTAGAATTGAAAAAGAATCCACCCCTTTACCGGACATATCTGAACTGGCCTGACAAATGGAAATCAAACTTTCTGGAATTTATGGAAGGTAAGAAAAGCCTGCCATTGACCTATGATCCATTTTTCAAAAAGCTGTTCAACCCAGATATATACCCGGAACGGTTATCACGACTGATTAGCAGTATCATCGGCACAAAAGTAACCGTAAAATGTATCCTGTCAAATGAGGACAGCATGCTGCCATCAACTTCTCTCCTGCTTCTGGATATCATTGTTCAGTTAGAAGATGGTTCGATCGCAAATGTGGAGATCCAGAAGATTCCATACACCTTTCCCGGTGAGCGGATGTCCTGCTACTCTGCTGATCTATTGCTCCGCCAGTACACCAGAGTAAAAGGGGAAAAGGGAAGTACATTCACCTATCAGGATCTAAAAACCGTTTATACAATCGTGATGTTTGAAAACAGTCCAAAAGAATGTAAAGATCCCGAATTATCCGATATCTATCTGCATCATGGAAAGGCTGCATTTGATACCGGAAGCGACTTCCATCTTCTGCAGGAATACTATGTCGTTGCCCTTGACGTCTTCCAAAAAAGTAAGTATTCTAAAGATATCAACGAACTTAACGCATGGTTATCCCTGTTAACTGCAACCACCTTGGATGACCTTGCAGCACTGATATCCGACTATCCGTGGATGGAAACTATCTGCATGGATATGTCTGAGTATCTGTATCACCCGGAGGAGGTTGTTACCATGTTTTCTGAAGCATTACGAAAATTGGATGAGAATACAGTCAACTACATGATCGATGAATTGAAAAAAGAACGAGATGAAGCGATTGCTGCTTTATCTGAGAAAGATGTTGCTCTGTCTGAAAAGGACGCTGCTCTGTCTGAAAAGGATGCTGCTCTAGCCGAAAGAGATGCCACAGTATGTGAAATGAGTGCAGAAATCGCGATTTTAAAGGCTCAACTTGCTAAACGAAACAAATAAAATCTTATTTATATATAACAGCAAGCAGAAAACTCCTGATATTATACTTGTTATGTAGCAAACCTATCCGAGTGCCGGTTCTTAGACAGCGTCCCTTGCTGCCTTACGTACCGTTGCACCGAGGATAGAGCGCAAGCGTTTTGCATAATAACAATGTATAATATCAGGAGTTTTCGTCCGTTTCTATTCAAATTGATGCTCTTTATAGTGATGGGCTTCCTCCAGCATCATATCCTTGACCTTCATGAGTCGCACCTGCGTGCTTCGCTCATTCTCATCAAGCTTCATGCTAATATAACGGATGCCCTCCTTTGTCTCAGGAATAATAACATGCTCCAGCGCATTTACACGCCGTCTGGTCTTTTCGATCTCCGATGCCAAAAGCTGACAGGATTTCTCAATCTCCGCCAGTTTCAGCATATCCGGAAGGATGTCAGCAAGTGATTTTACTGCATCATCCAGATCACCGGAGGTAAATGCAAAACCGTAAGAATAGATATCATTCTCATCCGCACTTTTTGTTGTATATTCAAATACCGGAATATCTACACTCATAACATTTCGATCCTTACAGGTAAGCTGGACTTCCTGTTTCGGTGCCATCAGTGCCGTATGAAGGATCTGTTCAGACATGCCGGCTTTTGCTATGACAAAATTCGTATTGGCGGCCTTGATACCGGCCTCAACCTTCTCTCGAAGCGCCATATTCTCTCTTGCCATATCAAGGAACTGCCGCATCAGCTCATCTCGTTTATCTTTTAACAGCTTATGGCCTCTGGTTGCCGTAACAAGCTTCTTCTTTAAACGGGTCAGTTCCATTCTAGTAGGATTTACCTGTGTAGCTGCCATTTTTTGCCTCCTTATAAAGGGTTTATAGACTGTGAAGCGCTCCACCTCGCCTGTCGGCTCGTAGCGCTCTTCCGTTTATTAACTCGAAGCGCTCCACCTCGCCTGTCGGCTCGGTGGGTTCTGTCGAACCATGCTCGTATCCTTGCAAATCGTCTGCTATGAGCAAGCTCAAGCATCCCATTTGCAAGTCTACTCACGCGCTTCTCGTTACTTTCCATAATACATATCTAACCACTTGTCATCGATACGTTTCAGTTCTGCACGAGGCAGGATCGATAACAGCTTCCAGCCGATGTTTAATGTTTCTTCGATACTTCTGTCTGTCTCATACCCCTGAGATACATATTCCTTTTCAAATGCTTCTGCAAACTTTGCATATAAAATATCGATATCCGACAATGCAGATTCACCAAGGATCGTCATAAGTTCCTTTGCATCCTTACCACGGGAATATGCCGCAAATAACTGGTTCATGGTGCTGGAATGATCTCCTCTTGTCTTTCCTTCACCGGTACCCTTATCCTTCAGACGTGACAGGGATGGAAGTACATCGATCGGTGGTGTTACACCCTTTCTGTAAAGCTCACGGCTTAAGATGATCTGTCCTTCTGTGATATATCCGGTTAAGTCAGGGATTGGATGTGTCTTATCATCCTCAGGCATGGTAAGAATTGGGATCATTGTGATACTACCGTTCTTGCCACGCTGTCTTCCGGCTCTTTCATATAAGGTTGCAAGGTCTGTATACATGTATCCGGGATATCCACGACGACCCGGAACCTCTTTTCTGGCTGCGGATACTTCTCGTAATGCATCTGCATAGTTTGTGATATCCGTCAGGATAACCAGTACATGCATGTTTTTTTCAAATGCAAGATATTCCGCAGCGGTCAGTGCCATACGAGGAGTAGCGATACGCTCAACCGCAGGGTCATTTGCAAGGTTGATGAACAGTACGGTTCTGTCGATCGCGCCTGTCTCTTTAAAGCTCTCCGTGAAGAAGTTCGCTTCTTCGAAGGTGATACCCATAGCTGCAAATACTACGGCGAATGGTTCATCTGTTCCACGTACCTTAGCCTGTCTTGCGATCTGGGCTGCTAGCTTCGAATGTGGAAGTCCTGATGCTGAGAAGATCGGCAGCTTCTGTCCTCTTACCAGTGTATTTAATCCATCAATAGCAGAGATACCTGTCTGGATAAATTCCGATGGGTAATTTCTGGCTGCCGGATTCATTGGCAGACCATTGATATCTCTTCTCTCCTCCGGAAGGATATCCGGTCCTTTATCGATTGGTCTTCCCAATCCGTCAAATACACGGCCAAGCATATCTTCTGATACGCCAAGCTCCATGCTTCGTCCAAGGAATCTTACTTTACTGTTTGAAAGGTTGATACCTGTTGAATTCTCAAATAACTGTACCAGTGCATCTTCACCATTGATCTCAAGAACCTTGCATCGTCTGACTTCGCCGCTTGCAAGCTCGATCTCACCAAGTTCATCATAGGTAACATTTTCTACACCATGTACCAACATCAGAGGTCCTGCAACTTCCTGTATGGTTCTATATTCTTTTGGCATGTGCTTAGTCCTCCTTTGCTATGGCTGCTTCCAGTTCCTGATGAAGTGCCTTTATGATCTTGTCATATTCTGCTTCCACATCTTCCGGATGTGTATATTTGAAACGTCCGATCTTCTCACGAACCTCCATATTCAGAATATTCTTTATAGTTGCACCACGCTTCAAGGCTTCTGATGATTCCTCATAGAATGCCAGCACAAGTTCCATCATGCGGAACTGCTTATCCAGTGGTGTGTAAGTGTCGATCTCATGGAATGAGTTCTGATGCAGGAAGTCCTCGCGGATGGATCTGGCTGCTTCCATCTTCAGACGGTCGCCTGCGGATAAGGCATCCATACCAACCATCTTAACGATCTCGTCAAGCTCTGCTTCTTCCTGTAATAATGTCATAAGCTTCTGACGATCTTCCATCCAGTGCTCATTGACATTTTCCTCAAACCATTTTCCCATGTTATCTACATACAGCGAATAACTGGTCAGCCAGTTGATCGCCGGGAAATGTCTCTTATAAGCCAGTGCAGAATCCAGTCCCCAGAATACCTTAACGATACGGAGGGTCGCCTGCGATACTGGCTCTGAAATATCACCACCGGGAGGTGATACGGCTCCGATTACGGATAAGGCTCCGGTTCTTCCTTCCGAACCAAGTGTCTTAACCATACCTGCACGCTCATAGAACTGTGCCAGACGGCTTCCTAGATATGCAGGATAACCTTCCTCACCGGGCATCTCCTGTAAACGTCCTGACATTTCTCGAAGTGCTTCTGCCCATCTGGAAGTAGAGTCAGCCATCAGCGCAACGGAATATCCCATATCACGGAAATATTCTGCGATCGTAATACCGGTGTAAATAGAAGCCTCTCTGGCTGCAACCGGCATATCCGATGTATTTGCGATCAAAACGGTTCTCTCCATCAGGGAGTATCCGGTCTTCGGATCCTTCAGTTCAGGGAACTCGTTTAATACATCTGTCATCTCGTTTCCACGTTCACCACATCCGATGTATACAACGATATCGGCTTCTGCCCATTTTGCAAGCTGATGCTGGATAACGGTCTTTCCACTACCGAATGGTCCGGGAACTGCTGCTACACCACCCTTTGCGATCGGGAAGAATGCATCGACAACTCGCTGTCCTGTGATAAGCGGCATAACCGGCGGAATCTTCTCTGCATAAGGACGACCCTTACGAACCGGCCATTTCTGCATCAGTGTCAGTTCCTTATCACCCTTTGTTGTCTCAATCACACATACAGTTTCTTCTACTGTGAAATCTCCGCTCTTGATCTCTTTTACAGTTCCTTCTATACCATATGGAACCATGATCTTCTGAGTTACGACAACTGTCTCCTGTACGGTTCCGATCACATCTCCGGTCTCTACCTTGTCCCCTGCCTTAACACATGGAACAAATGGCCATTTGATGTCTCTCTTTAATGATGGAACTTCAACGCCTCGCTGCAAATTATTTCCACAGATTTTCATGATATCATCCAGAGGTCTCTGGATACCGTCATAGATACTGCTGATCAGTCCGGGTCCAAGTTCTACGGACAGCGGCATTCCGGTTGACTCTACCGGTGCACCCGGTCCAAGTCCTGATGTCTCTTCGTAAACCTGAACAGATGCCTGATCTCCATGCATCTCTATGATCTCGCCGATCAGTCGGCTCTCACTTACTCTGACAACGTCATACATATTCGCGTCACGCATTCCCTCTGCGATAACAAGAGGTCCTGCAACTTTTTTTATCTTACCTGTTGCCACGTTTTCTGGTCACGCTCCTTCCTAGTTTCCACTGAACAGAATGTCCGAACCGACTGCCTGTTCTACGGATTTCTTTACTCCATTTATACCTGCAGATGTATTACCGGAAACTCCTGGGATCAGGATGATCGCCGGAAGCATCTGCGTCTTATATCTCTCTATCTCTTTCTTGATCTGCTCTGCCATGCTCTCTGTTACATAGATAACGGCATATCCACTTTCTGCCAGTCTTCTGAGCTGTGTACTGCCCTGTTCTGCATCGGATACCGGGAAGGTCTCAAGTCCCAGAGTCGCAAAGCCATAGATGCTGTCATATTCACCTAATACTGCAATTCTATACATACATTTCCCTTACCCTTTCCCTGATTGCATCATCCGGCAGATGATTTAACTTTCCGGTCAGGATGATCCTGACTGTCTTGATCTCATTCTGCCTTGCAAGTACATAAGCAACAAGTGGTCCGATCGTAAATGAATTATATTTCTGCGGCCGGATCGCCTCTATGATCCGGTTATCGCACCAGCGTTCAAATGCGGATGAACTGTCTGATAATGCCGCAGCTCCACCGGAATACGGTGTTTCTTCCAGATATTTGATCACATCCGGCATACCGGAAAGTGCTGCCCGCATCAGCCGTTCCACATTGAGCGTCTGACATTCCTCCATCGCACGTCTCATAAAATCCAGTCCTTTTTCTGTCTTTACAGAACGGACTGCGATCTTGATATTTGCAACTGCCACAACTGTCTCTGCATATTCTTTTAATAATGCATCTCCATTCTTCTCCGCTGCCGCAAGCATTGCCCGCATGGCTGCCCGGTCAATGATAACATCACACATCTGACCATCTCCGGTATGCACCAGACACTCATATGCCTCTAATGCGCATTCCCGCATAGATTCCGGCAATGACCGGAAATCTTTATCTTTAATGATCTCGACTAATGCTTCACCCGAAACAGATGCATTGTCATAAAATATATTTGCCTGAACTTCTCCGTCTACAACGGTTTTGATCGCTGCCTTCAAATTATGGAAACTATCCTGGATCAACAATACGTCAAATACTGTCTGATCGGATACCATCTCCTTGACCAGTGTCCATGTTTTTTCCAGTTCCCTGTTCAAAATGGTCTCTGCATCCTGCACTCCGGCTTCTGTATCACCCCAGCCTTTTTCACCTAAGAACTGAAGGCAGTCCGCATATGTTTTCTGGGCAATCAACTGCTCAATCACAGCCTGTGAAAACAGGGACATCTCAAGTGCCCGGATCCTGGCAACAGCATATATATATTTGTCTGCCATTTTTCTACCTCCCTTATGTGAATAACAGGGAATTTAATTTGTCTGCCATTTCTTCTTTCTGCGCATGGAACATGGCAGCTAATGAACAATTCTCCTCGATACCGCCATAGATCAGGATAAATCCTCCGTCTATATCACTGGCTTTATCTGCGAGCGTCAAATCTCCTCCATGTGCTTTTGCTATCTCTGATACCCGTTTTGCAAATCCTGCCGGAAGCCGCTCCATATCTTTGGCTGAGAAGCTGATCTGTCCACTCTTCGGCTGTACTGCATTTCCGATCATACGCTCCATCATATGGAAATATCTGTCAACTTCCATATCGATCATTCCGTTATAGGCTTTACCTATCACTTCATTGATGATCTCCTGCTTTGCCTTTAAGACTGTCTGGCGTTTCTTCAGGTCAGCAGAGGATTTTGCCCTTGCCATTCCGTCCGCTTTTACATGGCTGACCTTTTCAGCCGAACCCGCCTTGATCTTATCTGCTTCCACCTTTGCATCTTCTATAATCTGATCTGCCTTTTTCTGTGCATCTTCAAGGATCATATCGGATTGAGTGTTTGCTTCTTCCAGAATCTGTTCAACGATCTTCTCTAATCCTGTCATACAAATCCTCCTGTACTACTTGTTCAATCATGTTTCAAATCTGTGCCTGTTTTATACCGGTACACCGTTAATTGCAAGAATTGATACGAGCAGAGCAAGGATCGCATATGTCTCTACCATTGCAGGGAAAAGCATTGCTTTACCGAACTGATCCGGCTTCTTTGCTACGATACCAACTGCTGATACAGCGGTTTTGCCCTGATGCATAGCGGATACAAGACCAACTAATGCGATTGGAAGACATGCTGCAAGGATCAGTAATCCGGTCGCTGTTGAAAGTTCTGCAGGAGCACCATTTAAAATACCAATCTTTGATAAAGCGATGAATCCTACCAGCAGTCCATAGATACCCTGTGTACCGGGAAGAAGCTGGATGATAAGAACCTTTGCGAATTTGCTTGGATCTTCACTTACTACACCTGATGCAGCCTGACCTGCGATACCTACACCGTAAGCAGATCCCATACCTGCCAAAATAACTGCTAATGCAGCTCCTGTTAAAGCTAAAACTGTACCCATTGTCATATTGATTATTCCTCCTTAATTTCCGGTTTACAGGTTTTCATGCCTGCATTCCCTATATCTACATATTTTGTATTTTCTTTAAATGGATGGAACGCTTCTCCGCCACCCTCATAAAACTTACCAAAGAATTCTACATACTGAAGTCGGCATGTATGGACATAAGCACCTAACATATTGATCGCAAGGTTAAATGTATGTCCGATGATGAATACCAGAATGAATACGATCGCGCCCAATATTCCATCTCCTACCATACTTCCCATCTGATTGATAACCTGTGCGATAACACCGGTTGCAAGTCCCAGTGCAAGCAGTCTGGAATAAGATAACAGATCAGACAGCCAGCCTGTGATATTGTAAATATCATACAAACCAAGTGCCAGTCGGAGCACCGGATTCTTATGACTTCTACCGGACATCACAACGATGATCGCTGCACCTGAGATCGTAATGACATAGCTGAAGGTCTTAAGTCCATCTGAAAAATGGAAGCTTACCTGTGCGATCGACGCAAATAAACTGGTTGGCATCAGCATCAGTACCAGACCGATGATGAGCAGATACCAGGATATAACATCTGAGAAGAAGCCTACAAAATCTTTCTTCTTTAAACACATATAACCTTTTAACGCCAGACCGCCGAACAGATGGATCAATCCAAATAACAGGGAGAAGATCAGCATCTTCATCGGGTTGTCAAGCGGTGCAAACCATACCGGTGCGATCGTGATTTCATGATGGAAGAAGGTTCGTGATACGACTGCTACCACATCTCCAAAATATCCTCCAAACAAGATACCCCATATCAATGTCGATATACCGCAATATTCAAATAATGTCAGTGACTTCTTCATGCCATCTCCCATCTTCGGGAACTTCCGAAGCAGGATGAAACATGCAAGGAATATAATAAGTCCATATGCCGCATCCGATAACATCAATCCGAAAAAGAATACATAGAATAAACTCATCGGTGTCGTCGGATCCATCTCGCCTCTGGCAGGAAGTCCATAGGATTCCAGGATTCCTTCTGCCGATGCAAATGGCATCTTATTACTTAACTGTACCGGTGCCGGTTCATCCTCAGGTATCTCGCCGGTCTCCACCATCAGCACGAAATTCTGATTCAGTTCTTCTTTTACCTTTTCCTCATCCCGTTCCAGCACATAACCGGTTATGATAAATGTACTATTCGACTGAAGCAAGGTTCCAAGCACCTGATATTTCTCAGTTCTGATCTTGTAATAATCGGATAAGGTCTTAAGTGCCTGCCTGTTTTCTGCAAATCCGGCAATCTGTTTTTTCAGATCCTCGATCTCATCCTCATACCCCTCTATCGTGAGTCGGTATTTCTTGATCTTATTCTCCGGTGTCCGTTTTGAAAAATACGACATCCGGGTAAATCCTTCTGCCCTTAAGGCTTCTTCCAGTCTTTCCGTCTCTGTTTTCAAACATACCACAAATATACATGTCTGATCTTTATCAGAAGATATCACCGTAATCTCATGAGCTGATAACTCCGGCTGCCTTTTTGCAACCAGTTCTTCTATCATATTCTCTGTAAGACCGGGTCCTAAGCTTCCCATGATCACATCTGTATGTTCGGTTCCGGTCGTATTGATCGGAACATCCATATTGATCCACGGTTTCAGTCCATCGATCGCAAGCTGACATTTGGCAATCTCTGCTTTGCAGTTTCCAATCTTCTTATCCTTTTCCCGGATCTTCTGCACGATCATATTATAATCATGCCGATTCTCAACAATATCTTTATATACAGAATCGTCTACATCAGCTTTGCCTGCAAGTGCCTGCAGCATCGATGTCTTTTCCGGTGCATATCTGCCAAGGATCTCTAAAGCTTCGTCGGTATTCTGGACTCGTTTTTCATATTTGGAACGCTGACTGGTTGTGTTGATCTTCTTAAATACATCCGTCTCATCCCCACCGGCCCGGATCTCCAAAGCTCCCATGGACTGGAGTTTCTCCAATATGGCTTTTCTGTCTTTCTTCATGGCGCATATGTCAATCTTTTTTATAGCCAATACCGCCATAATGATTACCTCCCTTCTGCATCCTGATATTCAAGCATTTACAATAGCTGCTTGATCACAAGCTCTACGGCTTCACCCTCTCGCTCGGATGCACGTTTTTTTAAGGAAGCAATCTCGTCGGATGCTTCTTTCAAAGCTTCTTCTGCAAGATCAGTTTCCAGTTTCTTCTGGTCGACCGCGATAGCCGCCAGATCTGTTTTAGAACCTGCATTTGCATCTACGATCATCGCATTTGCCTTTTCCTTTGCTTCCGCCTGAATTGCTTCTGCTTTTTTACCGGCTTCTTTTACGATCTCGGCTGCCTTTGCTTCTGCATCTTCTAATGTCTTCATGGCTTCCTGTAGCATAATTTCTCCCTCCGTAATTATTAATCTCGGCATGAAATGCCGCTCTGTTAATATTTTATTATGTTAGTGTGCTCTTTTCAAGCAATATTTATTTTCTTTTATAGATTTTTCATCAAAAGGTCATGAAATTTTACCGGTTTTTAAGGCATTTTTGACAAACAATACAAACTGTCAAATTTAGTTTAACCATTTTTCACGTCATTTTGCACAATTTTTGTTGTGATTAACAACAGCCATATAATAAGACCGCAGTCAAAGACTATCTGCGGTTTCTATGAACAGCATATCCCTTATCCGCAAATGTTCCAGTGCTAACTCGCCTGTCGGCTCAAACAAGCACTCACATTTGCTGGTATATGCAGTTCATATCGAAATCCTCGATAATGTCTTCTGACTGCGGTCTTATTATATGGTTGTTGTTATTTTACATACATTAAATACCAATGCAAAAAACTGTTACAAAACTATAACTGTACATCCCACCCTGATAGATGATGTTTTTCTTACTACTTATAATCTTCTATAAATTACATATCCCTTATCCGCAAATGTTCCAGTGCCAACTCGCCTGTCGGCTCAAACAAGCACTCACATTTGCTGGTATATGCAGTTTATAGTATTTTTCTTTACTCTTCAATCATCTTGATTCTTCTGATATGACGTTCGTCATTTGAGAATGGTGTGTCAAGGAAGGTGTCAACGATCTTGAGTGCCAGTCCCGGTCCGGTTACACGGGCACCCATTGCAAGGATATTTGCATCGTTGTGCTCTCTTGTTGCCTGTGCACTGAAGCAATCACCACAGAGTGCTGCACGGATTCCCGGTACTTTATTTGCTGTAATGGAGATTCCAATTCCTGTTCCGCAGATCAGAATTCCTCGCTCACATTCTCCGTCTGCTACTGCATGTGCAACTTTCTTTGCATATACCGGATAATCAACGGATTCCTCGCTGTAGCATCCGTAATTCTTGTATTCCAGTCCTCTTTCTTCCAGATGCTTGATCACATCCTGCATTAATCCGTATCCACCGTGGTCACATCCAAGTGCTATCATATTCTTTGTCCTGCCTTTCTTGTTTTCAAAATCTTTTCGGGTGGTTGTCACCCAACCCGTTTTTTCTATGTTAACTTTTTTCATTATATCGTAAGCATAGCTCACTCAATGCATTTCGCAAAATCAGCATCCTTGCGAGCAAATAATTTTGCGCTCATTACATCACACCGATATGATTCTATGTCCTGCCGCCTTGATCAGCCGGTTCATGATCGCATATCCCATATCACCTTCCCGGAAGGATTCACTGTAAATATAGTCTGCACCGATATCATCACACAGCCGAAGCAGCCGGTACAGGGATGAAGATACTGTAATCTCATTCTTCTTGCTTCCTGCATCAAGGACATTTTCACAGGAATATAAATCCGTATTTTCTGTATCACACAGAACTGCCGTCTTATATCCCTCTGCCTGCTTACAAGCAACCAACTCTGCAATCTTTGCGGCAACCTTTTCCCGCTCACCCTCTACGATCGTGAGTTTTCCCTTCGGTGCATAATGTGTGTATTTCATACCCGGGGCTTTTGGTCTGACCTTCATATCCACGCTTTCCAGTGCCGGATCGATCATGACATCTCCTAAGATATTCTTGATCATATCCGCTGAGATATAACCCGGACGTAAAATTGTCGGACGATCGCCTGTCACATCTACGATCGTGGACTCAATTCCGATTCCAACCGGTCCGCCATCTAAGATCATATCGATCCTGCCGGACAGATCTTCCTCTACATGTGCTGCTGTTGTCGGTGATGGTCTTCCGGACAGATTTGCACTCGGTGCTGCAATATACACGCCTGAATCTTTGATCAGCTTCATAGCTGCCGGATGTGATGGCATACGGATCGCTACCGTTTCCAAACCGCCGGTTGTCTCATGCGGTACAATGTCTTTCTTTTTGAAAATGATCGTCAGCGGCCCCGGCCAGAACGCTTCCATCAGCATCTGTGCCTGTGTGGATACCTCTGCCGCCAACTCCCATACACTTGCCGTATCAGCAATATGTACGATCAACGGATTATCCGATGGTCTTCCCTTGGCACTGTAAATTTTTTCGGATGCCTTTGGATTTAACGCATCTCCACCTAGTCCATATACGGTTTCTGTTGGAAATGCAACCAGTCCACCACTTTTTAATATATCCGAAGCCTTCCGGAATAATTCTTCGTTTTCCAGATCAGCTTTCGCTACTATGGTTTTCATTTTAATTACCAGCCTTACCTGTATAGTCAGGCATATCGCCTGCCAGTCTCATTTTAGCCTTATCCCCTCACAGTGTCAACCTGTGAAAAATAGCTTCCCGAATCATGGGTATAATCTCCATATTCTCACACTTATACCCTCTATTATATGCTACCATTGGGTTTCGCACCTGTTTTTTCGTCTTCATACCAAATTTATTTAGCTTCGTCGGGTATTTCCCCCCAACATTCTTCCTAATACCCGCATCAGACTTGTCCTTGTGGGTATCGTACACTTATTTTCCATTCCATACTCTCATCTAACCAGACACCTCGGGTATCATACTTACTCATCCACTACCATACCCAGAAATCAAGCATCATCAAGCAATAAATCACATATACAAACAAAAATATAGCCTGTCTGGCTGTAGACTAGACAGGCTATATATATCTTAACTTTATTCAGCAACTGAAGCTTCCGCCGGATACTCCTTGCCAAACCATGTGGCGATCACGCGGTATGGGCACTTCGGTGTTGCAAGGCTGACAACCACCATAATGATCGTGGAGATCAGACAGGCAACGATACAGGAATTGAAACCAAGTGAGATTGGCAGAACGCCCATATCGATCAGGAGATATAAGCCAATACCACTGATGATACCTGCGATCGCGCCATACTCATTTGCTCGCTTCCAGAGCAGTCCGAGAAGCAAAGTATGAAGAAATGCTACTGTCATACCACCGGTAGCATAAGTGATCAATGAAGCCAGAAGTTCCGGTGGATCACATGCAAATAAGAATACGACAAGAGCAACAACGATAACACTGATAACATTTAACTTCTTTAATGTCTCCTGCTTTGCATCTTTATTGAACAGATTCTTGTACAGATCACTGACGATCGTTCCTGCAAGAGATACGATCATTCCACCAACAGATGACTGAACCGCACCACATACACCGGCGAGAACCAGACCTGCGGCCCATGCAGGCATTACGCTTACTGCAAGTGTCGGAATACCAAGGTCAGGAGTTGCAAGGCTTCCTTCCGGGAACATATATTTGATCGTGAAGCACAGACCATTTAAGCCAATGAGCCAGATTGCAACTACAACCGCACCAACCTTGATCGCACGATGCAGAGTCTGTGTATCCTTATAAGTAAGCGTTGTCATTGTTACATGAGGCATTGTACAGGTTGTGATACCCCATAAGAATGCAAACGAAAGAACCGTCTTTACACTTGCAGGTACGAACCAGTCCGGATTACTCTTAACTAATGACTGGATTGTCTCTGTATAGCTGAGATCTGTTCCGTTGATGCCCATAATAAATAAGATAATAACGGAAACTGTCATGATAATTCCCTGAAAAACGATCGCAGATGCGATACCTTTAATACCACCTGTGATAGCTGCGATGATAACAAGTACAGTGAAAATAGCAAGTCCGATACGATAATCCTGACCGGTTAAGATCTGGAAAATTCTTCCACCGCCGGTAATTGTGGATACGGCAAATGCTCCAAGGAAGAACAGGATAACCAGTCCGCAGAGCGCACCAACAATCTTGCTGTTGTTATATCTGTGCATCAGAAGTTCAACAAATGTCTTGGAATCCGTTCTTCTGGCTACGATACCGACACGCTTACCGATCAGTCCAAGTACCATGAAGTTCGTGCACATGGACCAGAAACAGCATACCATCCAGGTCGCACCAAATGTATATGTATAACCCGGTACACCCATGAATACTCCGGCACCGGCAACACCGGCAGATACCATCATGGCAGTTACAAGCACACCACCGCTTCTACCGCCGGTATAGAATTTGCTCAGGTAATCACCTTTTCCTTTTGCCATTGCTTTTCTGGTAACAAGACTGTATACCAACTGGAAAATCGTATATGCGGCAAATACAGTAATGATTATAATTCTCTGATTTGTAGATAAGTTCATCTCTATTTGCCCTCCTTATGTTTTCTTTCTTTTAATTTTCCGTTTGGAGTAACATCCATGTCACGATATACAAATGTTACAACCAGAATAACCGCTACTACCATTGCGATCAAAATAATGATCTCATTAAAAATCCACTGTGGAAATCCAAGAATGTATTTGTACTTTGATACATCCTTACCGCCCACCAGATACAGGTTGGCGATCATCAGCACCATAAATACCAGATAGGTTCCAAGCGTGATCCAGAATTCCTTTGTTGTCTGGGTGAAACGCTCATCCGGCTCTATTGATTTCAAATCATAATCCCTGCTGTCAGGATCAATGTTGTTATTTATCTGACTCATCTCATGTGTCTCCTCTCAACGTAAGTTTTTGAATAATTATGAAACGAAAAAATCATTCACCGAGTAAAATAATCACTGTTATTTACGCATATAAAATCTTCAATCGTTTTATCATAGTTTGTTTTTCTCCGGAAATGGATCGTCCAGCATTCTTGTCGCATGGAACTGACCCTTTTCTGCAGAAGCAAGCTGCAGCAATACAGCTCCGATACCTGCTGCACCATCGAATAAACCGATCGGTGTACTTAATACATCCGGTGCGACACGGTCAAGTGCAAATCTCCATGCGCACTCTCTTCCTTCCGTACCGTCTGTGATCGTTGCTCCGTCTGTGATGACCTTACCGCACCTCTTTGCCTGTTCCAGATAAGTCTCATCATCAAATGCAGCCCACAGACCCAGATACATATTTAACAGACCTGCAGTTCCGCAGCAGATATTGTAAGTATTCCAGTATCCTTCCGTCCGAACCTCAGGTGCGCCTGTATCAATTACACCCTGTGTCAGCATATCGATATACCGCTTATACCGGTCTTCTCCTGTCATCTCATATAATTTATAGAAGAAACGATTTGTTCCCGCCGGGCCATGACAATAGCCAAGATAGAACAGATCCTTACGATCCGGCAAACCATGCGGGATCAGGCTTCCTGCCTTCATCTTAACCGCCTGTGCGATCATGAAATCCGCGATTCCCTTTGTCGCATCTAAGAACCTCTGATCACCGGATGCTTCGTACAGATTCAGCAGTACAAATCCGATTCCTCCGGTTCCCATCGGGAAGTTCGGATCGATATAATCTTCTTTTGCTCCAAAGTAAACAGGATCTACACCCGGATACCAACAGGTTCCGTTTCCAGCATCATGACGCTGCCCGAGGAAATTCTCTCCTGCTTTTGCAGCAAATGCTGTCCAGTCCTCTCTGCCAAATGTTTTTGCTGCATATAAGAAGAACAGAACCGTTCCGGCATCTCCTACGATACCCGGAAATGAAGTCCAGCTATAACCTCTGCCATTTTTTCCGGGCTTTGCATCTACCTTTGCAGACTCAATAATATCTGCCACAAATGTTTTATATTTCTCATTTCCGGTTATCTTATAGAGCTGTATCATGGCAAAGCCTGCTCCGCTCCAGCCACTGGAAAATGCGTATTTTGAAAAGTTTCTTTTCAGATCCCGGTCATGATCAAAACGATAACGGATATATGTGGCTGCTTCTTCTGCCTCCTGCAGATAGCTCACATCATTCGTCGTCTGATATAATCCCAGAAGAAATACGATGATTCCGGACGCCCCGGCATACATACAGATTTCATCATAATAAATGGATCTTCCTTCTGCCGCATCCTGCAAAGACCAGTAGATACCTTCCGGTCCCTGTTTCTTCCGGCTGTTTATGAAATTCATGGTTTCTTTCGCATATGTAAGATAGTCTGCCATGTTGTCTCCTTCCTGTTCTATGTTTTATATTATGTATATATGTTCTTGACCTTACCAAACAGAGGACGCTCCCGCTCGATTCTTTTATTCCCCTGCATACATCTTGGTTGACAGATATTTGAATGCGTTGTCAGCCATGATGATTGCAATATTCTTTCCTGATGCTTCCGGGCGCTCAGCTATGATTGTTGCTGCCTTTAAGGCTGCTGCCGCTGACTGTCCGAGGAATACGCCATCATTCTTTACCAGTCTTCTTCCTGTCTCATATGCATCTTCTGCTACAATATCCAGACATTCATCATATGGAACCTGCTCCGGATTGAAGAATACCGGAACACTCTGTGCCGGAACATCGTTAAATGCAAGTACGCCGTCGATCGTATTTGCTTCCGGATGATTGACATTCTTTCTGGACTGTACTGCCGGCTGTGCGCCGATGATCTTGATACCAGGATTTTTCTCTCTGAAATATCTGGACAGACCAGCCAGTGTTCCACCGGTTCCGACCAGTGCTACCACATAATCAACATTTCCGTCTGTATCCTCCCAGATCTCAGGACCCGTTGTACGGTAATGCGCTTCCGGGTTATCAGGATTTGTTCCTTGATCAATATAGAAGTAACCATGCTCATCTGCATATTTGTTCATGATAACTGTAAGCTTTGCCATGCTTAAACCACCGTTCTGCAGCATCTCCATGAAGCCCGGTACATCGGCTGCCTGAAGCAGCTCTACGCCATATGCCTTTAAGATCAATGTACGTTCTACCGATACTCCTGGCTGAATGACTACTACATATTTATACCCTCTGGAATTTGCAAATGCTGCTGTTGCAATTCCTGTATTTCCACTTGTAAAATCAAGGATCGTTCCGCCCGGCTTCAGTTTACCTGATTTCTCTGCCTCTAAGATCATGTTAAGAGCTGCACGGTCCTTTACGCTTCCTGATGGATTGAAATACTCCAGCTTACCAAGGAGGTGGGCGTTCAGCCCTAACTCTTTTTCATAATTTACGAATTCTACCAATGGGGTATGTCCTACAAGTTCTGTAATTGATGAATGAATATTTGCCATTTTTCTATTTCTCCCTTTTCCTATCTGGTTAGTATGTTTTGTTGTCGTTATAAAACCCGGAAGCATCAACCTCCGGGTAAATGTCTGTTTGCAAGTCACCATCCAACTCTGGATAAATGATTTTCTCATCCGGCACATCTTATAGCGTTTCTTTATCATAGTATTAAAGTAGGTTTTGTATGTTATGTGCCTATTATAGTGACAGTTCCATAATTTGTCAACCAGTCAAAATATTTTAACTGGCTATAACCACAGCTTATAGCCAGGTCAAACGATCACTGCCTTTAACCGATCCAGAGCCTCCTTGATCGTTGCTCTCGGACATGCCACATTGATACGTTCAAAGCCTTCGCCTACCTGCCCAAAGATCGCACCGCTGTCAAGCCACAGCTTTGCCTGATTCACGATCAGGTTCTCCCGTTCCTTCTCTGTCATTCCGAGTGCCCTGAAATCCAGCCACAGCAGATAAGTTCCTTCCGGCTCGATCAACTTGATCTGTGGAAGTTCCTTTTTCAGGTAATCACGCACAAATGCAATATTACTCTCTACATATCTCATCATTGCCTGATACCATGTCTCGCCATGAGTATACGCTGCTTCACAGGCGGTAAGTCCCATTGCATTTAACTGGCTGTAGCCCGCCGCATCCACCTGCTTACGAAATGCTGCGCGCAGAGTTCCATTTGGAATAAAAATATTCGACACTTGAAGTCCTGCCAGATTGAAGGTCTTTGCAGGAGAAGTACAGGTAACGGAGTTCTGTTCGAATTCTTTCTTGATCGTCGCAAATACCGTGTGCTGGTGGTCTCCGAAAACAAAATCCTCATGTATCTCATCACTTACAACCGTAACGCCATGCTTGATACAGATATCACCCATCTTCGTAAGCTCCTCTGCCGTCCATACACGGCTGACCGGATTATGCGGACTGCACAACAGGAACAGCATAACATGATTATCAACGATCTGTTTCTCAAAATCATCAAAATCGATGTGATATTTTCCATCATCCCCAAGTACCAGATTATTGCTCACAAGCTTCCGGTTATTGTCACGGATCACTTCTGAAAACGGATAATAGACCGGCTGCTGGATCAGAACGGCATCCCCTGCCTTGGAATATGCTTTGACCGCCATCGCCAGTGCAAATACAACACCCGGTGTCTTTGTCAGCCAGCTTCGTTCCACCTTCCAGTCATGGTGAGCTTCCATCCATTTGCTGACCGCCTCGAAATAACTCTCTCTGCTCTCCGTATAGCCAAAAATTCCATGCTGTACACGCTCTGTCAACGCATCCAGCACCAGACTCGACGTCTTAAAATCCATATCTGCAACCCAGAGAGGAAGTACATCCGCAGGCTTTCCTCTCCGCTCTGCAAAGTCAAATTTCAAACAGTCTGTATTTCTTCTATCTATTACTTCATCAAAATTCAGGTTTTTTTCTTCCATAATTATCCTCCCGTTATGTCTCAGATCCTATGCTGTAAATATATTTCCATATCAAAATATTTTTCAGGCAAATTACTTTTTCATCATTATTCATATATTACACTGTTTTATTCCCCAAAAGAATCAATTGCCTGTTTCAGATCCGCGATCAGATCCTTTTTATCTTCGATTCCTGCCGACAGACGCAGAACACTGTCTGTAATACCGTTCTTTATACGGATTTCCTCCGGTACATCCGCATGAGTCTGTGTCGTCGGATATGTGATCAAGGTCTCTACGCCGCCGAGACTTTCTGCAAATGGGATCAGCTTTAGGGATTCCAGTATATGGAGTGCCAGCGCCTTGCTCTCCACTTCAAATGTCAGCATGCTTCCAAATCCACTCGCCTGGCTCTTACAGACCTCATAATTATTTGTTCCCGGTATTCCCGGATAATAGACATTCTTTACTTTCTTCTCCTGCAACAGGAATTCCACGATCGCCTGTGCATTTTCCTGTGCCTTCTCCATACGGATTGGCAGTGTCTTGATGCCACGAAGCACCAGCCAGCTGTCAAATGGCGCAAGTCCCGCACCCGTCGTCTTTATGATATATCGTAATTTCTCCGAAAGCTCCGGTGTATTTACCACGATGAATCCGGCCAGCGTATCGTTATGTCCGCTTAAGAACTTTGTTCCGCTGTGCAGGATGATATCGGCTCCCAGTTCAAATGGCCGCTGGAAATACGGTGACAGAAATGTATTATCCACGATCAGCAGCAGATTATGTTTCTTTGCAAGTTCCGCCGTCTTGCGGATATCAATAACATTCATCATTGGATTAGTCGGTGTCTCGATATAGATTGCTTTTGTATTTTCTTTGATGTAGTTTTCCGGATCTTCCTCTGCAAAATTGATCCGGCTGAACTCAATACCATTTTTCTGATTAATATGATCAAATAAACGGATACTTCCGCCATACAGATCTGCTTCCGAAATGATATGGTCGCCCGGTTTGAAAATCTCCATCAATGTTGTAATGGCTGCCATGCCGGAAGAAAAAGCGAGAGCATCCAGTCCTCCTTCTAATGATGCAACAATCTTCTCCAACTGTTCTCTGGTTGGATTCTGGAGTCTGCTGTAATCATACCCCGTACTCTGTCCAACTGCCGGATGTGCATACGTTGCTGTCTGATAGATAGGAAAGCTGATCGCTCCCGTTCTGTCGCCTTCAAATTTTTCGTGATTTCCATATATACATTTTGTAGCAATTCCTGTATCCATAATAACCGTCATCCTTTCCTGCTGTGTATTCTTGAAATTCATACCATAGTATATCAGTAGGAATAGGATTCCGGTACTATGTATTTCTGTGAGCTGGTTATAAGTATCATTTATAGCCAGCTTGTTACTTAATTTTCATTTACCCCGCTCCCTGCAGGCTCAGACCTCACAACAAAGAAAACGGCTGAGCATTTACTCAGCCGTCTTCTTTACATTTTCCTGTGTTCCGTATTGGGTCAGTATCTCGATATAGCGTCTGCCAAGGGTACTCAGCCGCATGCCTTTTCGTTTGATATAGCCGATCGTCATTTTCTCCTCCGTGTCAAGCGGAATTGCGCGGTAAGCACTGCCGTTTAATTCTTCACAGATAATACCGGAGCACAAGGTATATCCGTTCATACCAACCATCAGATTCAGCATTGTTGCACGGTCATCTGCTTTGATGATCTGCTTGTATTCCAGAGTGCTGAATACTTCTTCTGCATAATAGAACGAATTTCGTTCGCCCTGTTCAAAGGAAAGACAAGGATAATCTTTTAATTCTTCAAATGCGATCTTCTCTTTTCCTGCCAGTGGATGCTCGTTGCTCAGATACACGAATACATCACAGTCAAATAATTCCGTAAATTCCAGTCCGTTTTCTGAGAAGATCTTCTGCAAAGCCTTTCGGTTAAACTCATTTAAATATAAGATTCCAAGCTCACTCCGGTAGTCTCTTACAAACTCGATCACTTCATTTGTCCGTGTCTCATGCACAGCCAGTTCGAAATCATCCAGCCTGATCTCCTTTGCAAGCTCGATAAAGGCTTCTACCGCAAATGAATAGTGCTGCATGGATACACTGAATTTATTCTTTTTCTTTTCGTTATTTATGTATCGATCTTCGATCATCTGATTCAGTTCTACCATCTGTCTGGCATAGCTTAAAAATTCGTCTCCCTCCGCCGTGATCACGATACCACGATTGGTTCGGATAAATAATTCGATATTCAATTCTTCTTCCAGATCCCGTATCGTACTGGAAAGTGCCGGCTGGGATACATACAATTCTGCTGCCGCCTTATTCATGGATTTGGTATCTGCTATCTTTACAGCATAGACAAGCTGTTGTAATGTCATATCTGCGCCTCCCGGTTGCTTCCTTATATGTTTTCTTTTTATACAGGTACTTTATGCTTTAATATACTGTAAGACCTGTGTCCAAACAATTACGCTCATTGTACCACACCTCTTTTTTATTTTCGATATTTTCTGATCGTTTTTATAAGATTCTGTCAAAGCATAGTTCTTCAAATCGAATTTTCCGGTAAAAAAATGGTTAAAACTTTCTAAAAACGGTTGACTAAGCTTTTCATACATGATAAAAATATATCATTCAAAAAGGGAGTAGTTTCATGCTGTGCATGTGCCGATTCTCGTCAGTACGCCTTAAAAGGCCGGGGATCGGATAACCGATATATACGTTAAAACGAGACTTTTTGTGCATATTTTTTGTGCACAAAAAGTCTCGTTTTTTATTATCAATTACAAAAAACAGCATGTACCAACCAGAATTTTTCCGAAATACAAGCAGTATGTTTAAAAAAACTACTGTTCATTATCTGTCTCAGGAAAAAAAGCAAAAGAAAGGACATGGTCTTATGAAAGAAATCTATCAACTGAACAAAGAAGAATTATTCCGAACCTGCGGTAATCCGGAAGGACTTACCACTACAGATGCTAAAGAGCGACTTCAAACCTATGGTGAAAATACTCTGGTCGAGCAAAAGAAACAAAGTGTTGCTTCTGTCTTTTTTCACCAGTTTGCCGATCTGCTCGTTATCATCCTGATCGCTGCCGCGATCGTCTCTATGGCATCCGGCAACATCGAAAGTACGATTGTTATATTTGCGGTTATTATCATGAATGCGATCCTTGGTACGATCCAATATGTAAAGGCAGAAAAATCTCTTGATTCCTTAAAAGAATTATCTGCACCAAAAGCGAAAGTATTACGTGACGGAATCAAACAGGAGATTGCATCAAAAGACATCGTACCGGGAGACATCCTGCTCTTAGAAGCCGGTGATATGATCGTCGCTGATGGCCGTATCATCGAAAATTTCTCTTTACAGGTAAATGAAAGTTCTCTGACCGGAGAGTCTACAAATGTGGATAAAGACGACTCTGATATCACCGAGGATGTTGCTCTCGGTGACCGCATCAATATGGTATTCTCCGGCAGTCTTGTTACCTATGGTCGTGCAAATGTTCTCGTTACAGCAACCGGAATGCATACAGAAATGGGTAAGATAGCCACCCTTATGAATAATACAAAATCCAAAGCGACCCCACTTCAGATCAGTCTTGATAATTTCAGTAAAAAACTGGCAACGATCATTATGGTGATCAGCCTGATCGTATTCGGTCTCCGCCTGATGCAGGGCGAGAAAATACTGGATTCTCTGATGTTCGCAGTTGCCCTTGCTGTCGCTGCCATTCCGGAGGCTCTTGGTTCGATCGTTACGATCGTTCAGGCAATGGGTACCAGAAAGATGGCTGCCGATCAGGCGATCATCAAAGATCTGAAAGCAGTCGAAAGTCTGGGCTGTGTCTCTGTTATCTGTTCGGATAAAACAGGTACACTGACCCAGAACAAAATGACAGTTCAGCAGCTTTATACCTGTGATACTCTGTTAAATGCCGACCAACTGGATCTCCATATTCCGGCACATCGTTATTTTCTGTACAACTGTATCTTAAACAACGACAGCAGTATCCGGGATGGCAAGGATATCGGGGATCCGACTGAAACCTGTCTCCTTACGATGGCAAGGAAAACGAAACTATTTGATGTCGGTGTAACAGAAGAAGTTCTGCGTGATCTGATGCCGCGTCTGGAAGAGATTCCATTTGACTCCGAACGGAAACTGATGAGCAGCAAATACCTGTTGCACGGCGTACCTACGCTTCTGACAAAAGGTGCAGTCGATGTTCTTCTTACCCGTATGGATTCAATCATCACAGAGGATGGTATCCGTCCGATTACAGAGAACGACCGCAACAGAATTCTGGAACAAAATATGCAATTTTCCAGACAAGGTTTACGGGTTCTGGCACTTGCCTATAAAGAATGTTCCGATTCGGAAGTTCTGACCGCAGCCTCCGAATATGGTTATACATTTATCGGACTTGTATCCATGATTGATCCGCCAAGAGAAGAATCCATGGCTGCAGTTGCGGACGCTATCTCCGCCGGAATCAAACCGATCATGATAACCGGAGATCATAAAGTAACGGCAACCGCTATTGCCAGACAGATCGGTATCTTCCACGATGGTGATATGGCCGTAACCGGTCAGGAAGTCGACCGTATGACCGATGACGAACTTACAGATGTCCTTCCAAAGATCTCAGTCTATGCCAGAGTTTCACCGGAAAACAAGATCCGTATCGTTGATGCATGGCAGAAGAAAGGTCACATTGTCGCCATGACCGGTGACGGTGTAAACGATGCTCCCGCATTGAAAAAAGCAGATATCGGTGTCGCTATGGGAATCACCGGAACCGAGGTATCAAAGGATGCCTCAGCTATGATCCTTGCAGATGATAATTTTGCAACGATCATAAAAGCTGTCCTGACAGGAAGAAATGTTTACCGTAATATCATGAATGCCATCCTGTTCCTTTTGTCCGGAAACCTCGCAGCCATTCTGGTAGTTCTCTACTGCTCCATCATGGCGCTTGATACCCCATTCCAGCCGGTTCATCTGCTCTTTATCAATCTGCTGACCGATTCACTTCCGGCACTTGCCATCGGTATGGAACCATCCGATAAGAAATTACTTCGTAACAAACCGCGAGATCCAAAAGCAGGAATCTTCAATAAATCCTTCTCGCTCCAGCTTATTTGCTACGGTGTTCTGATCGGTATTGTTACAACCGTCGCCTTTTATCTGGGTGATTCCGTAAATGCCCTGACTGCCAGCACAATGGCATTTGCCACACTGACGCTTGCAAGATTGTTCCACGGATTTACATGCCGCAGCGAATCCTCTATTATAAAGATCGGTATCCGCTCCAACCTCTGGAGTGTCGCCGCTTTCTTCGCCGGTGTCCTGCTGCTTGGCTTTGTCCTGCTCGCACCATTTATGCATGGCTTATTCATGATTGCCGACCTGACAGTTAAAAATGTATTGAGCATTTTAGGGCTTGCATTTATCCCAACCTTTATTATCCAGATCACACGAATAATAAAAGAAGCTGTTCGTAAATAACTGCAGCGTCAAGACTTATGAAATGGTTGTGTTGTGCCTGCAAAAGTCATGACTTATACAAAGTCGAATGCCGGCTGGCGGTTTCTTTTAATAAAACTCCAGTCGGTGTTCCACCAGCTCATCTCCTTCATAGACCAGCCGCAGAGTGAAGAAACGTTGTTCATCTTCTAATAAAAGTTTTAAAAATATGGCATCTCCTGTCCAGGTCGGAAGAGATGGCACGATGCTTTTATCTACCCATTTCAGTTCTCCTTCATTGCAGGCGGTTAAGCTTCCGGTAAAGCCATCTGCTGTAAACAGACACATCAGCTCCGGCTCACAGACATCACTGATAAATGTGATCAGGCCACGGAACTGATAAGAGGTCAGTGTCAGTCCTGTTTCTTCTTTTACTTCCCGAAGCAGGCAGTCTTCCGGTCCTTCTGTTCCTTCCGCATGTCCGCCGACTCCGATCCATTTATTCTTATTAATATCTTTCTCCTTCTTTGTACGATGAAGCATCAGATATTTTCCGTCTTTCTCTATATAACATAATGTTGTCATTTTCATAGTAAGTGACATAGTCTTTCATCTCCTGTTATTTGCCATATTTACCCATATGCGCTCATTATACCTTCCCCTCGGACAAATGCAACCGATAATTCAAATACAGTTGCCATATTGAAATTATCGCTTTTCCGGTGCTATAATAAGGAGCGACAGGTTGTAAACCTGTCCGATCACAATATGTGAAGCAATTACAAAACATCGACAGTTTTGCAATTACCTATATATAACTTTATACGGAGGTATGAATATAATGAGTAAAATTGATGAAGTCAGAAGCGAAATGATGGCCGCTATGAAGGCACATGATAAAGAGAGAAAGGACGCATTATCCGCACTCCTTACAGCCCTGAAAAATAAATTTATAGACAAACGTGCTGATCTGACAGAGGAAGAAGAAAACGAAGTTGTATTAAGAGAAATCAAGCTCGCAAAGGAAACAATCGATACAACACCTGCTGATCGTACCGATATCATAGATGAATGCAAGGCAAGAATCACGGTATTCGAAGAATTCGCACCAAAGATGATGGATGAAGCAGAGATCACTGCTACGATCAAAGAAGTTCTTGCAGGTCTTGGTATCGATGCTCCAACAGCCAAAGACAAGGGTAAGATCATGAAAGAGCTGATGCCTAAGGTTAAAGGCAAAGCTGACGGAAAACTGGTCAACCAGATCCTTACATCTATGATGGCATAAGCATATCAGTCTATAAAATACCAGAAAAAACTCCATGCCGGACGTCTATATATCTTTATTCCGCAGAACACTTTCGTTCGATCCGAAACGTAACGGTACTAAACTCATCACCTACTGGTGATTCGTTAAAGACCGACGTTCCGAACAGGTCTGCTTCATAAAATATATAGACGTCCGGCATGGAGTTTTTAGTTTATATCTCAGCTTTCATGTCCTGACCCTTTGATCCACGACATAAGTTCATCAAGTTTAATCGGCTTGCTGTAGAGATAGCCCTGGAATGCATCACAGCCAAGTTTTTTCAGTTCATCTCTCTGAGCTTCATTCTCTACATATTCAGCAATAATCTTAAATTTCAAAGATCTGCCCAGATAGACGATTGATGCAATGATATCACGATTCGTTTCATTATGAATAACGTCTCTCGTCAGAGATCCATCCAGCTTTACAATGTTAAAATACTTCGTCTGCAAATAAACCAGCGACGTATGTCCCATACCAAAATCATCGATCAGGAATCTGTGACCTTTCGCCTTCAACGCTTCAATCTTTTTCGTTATATCAATGGACGAAGAAAGTGCATCCTGCTCCGTGATCTCAAGTCCGAGCTGTACATTTGGAAACTGGTATTTCTGTACAACATTTTCGATACATGCTTCAATGCCATCCCATTCCAGAGATTCATTTGTAAGATTGACCGACATCTTGAAATCATCCGGTACGATATCCCTTACCTGTGCCAGTGCCGCACCTGCCGTATCAAAGATAAATTTCTCTAACGTACTAAGTACCTTCTTTTCCTTGGCAAGCTGTATGATCAACGGAGGATAGATAAATCCAAATTCCGGATGCTCCCAACGGATCAACGCTTCTGCACCAATGCACCTGCCATCACGGTTCACCTGTGGCTGATACACTAAGAACAATTCTTTCCGTCTGATTGCTTCAACAAGTTCATCTGCCAGGATACGGGCCATATGTCCGATCTCATCTTCACGCTTTGTATATGGTGAGATGGAATTGTTCTGCTCCTCGCGCTGCATCTCCTCCACCAGTCTTTTGACATCACGTTTCAGACGCAGTTCCCGCTGTTCTTCATACATACGAATAAATGGTTTATAAATACACACACCAATTGCCAGACACAGGATCTGCAAAACTGCTCCTGCCCAGGAACCGGTAGCCTGATACCCACTCAGAATAACAGGCGTCGTCCAATCAACTTCACGTATCACGTGCGGAACAAGTCCAAAGAACATTGCAGCATAAGTGACCAGATAATTCACCATCGGTACAAGCATAAATGGGATCAGTAGAATAGGATTCAAAATCACAGGAACTCCAAATAAGACAATTTCACTGATATTGAAGACCAAACTCGGTGCTGCCATATATGCAAGATTCCGAACACCCTTCTTTTTCGCAAACAACAGGATCGCAATCACCAGACACAAAACGGCTCCCACTCCTCCCAGAAGTACAAATACATCCTGCATTGTCTTGCTGAAAATTCCGGCTGTTATATCAGAAAAATTCTGCTTGATCACTGTGTCTAACATATTGTGTCCATGAATTCCAAAGAACCATAACGCATGTGTCAGAAAAATAATGACCACTCCTGCTCCCAGTCCATTCTGTAATGGCTTTAACAGGTAATCAAAAAAGCGTTCAACCAATTCCTGAAAACCGCTTACTCCAAATAATACCTGTAACAAAATTCGAAAAAACGCAAAAAATCCAATAATGACAACTGCCGGAGCAATTCCCTCGATTGCTTCAATATAGATACCGTCCGTATTCGTACGCTGATTTTTCACCTTGAAGAAACGACTGCTCTTCATTGTGTAATAGATCTTACCGGAAATAAGCGCAACAAACAGTGCCGTAAATGCATGCATATTGCTTAACGAATGAATGGAAAAATCATCGTACTGGATTCCGAAATACCCTACCAGAGCAGCCAGTGTGATAATTACTAAAATGATAATATTTCCTGTACCTTCATAGATTTCCTGCTTTCTCCGTTTCATAATGGCATAACTGACCGTTGTTGTTACTGCCAGAAAAACAGCAAAGAACTCATTAACACTGGCATATACGAAATTCAGAATTTCCAGTACATGTCCACCACACAATTTCGCTATAAACGTCTGATATGCAGGAATCGGTAGATTGATCAACATCGCCGCCAGGTACCCGACTACAAGAAGTGGGATCATCATGATCATACCCTGTCGGATCGCACCCAGCGCGCAGCTGCTGTCAAGCCGGTCTGCCATACGCATGATCATTTTTTTAAATTTGCTCATCTTTTGTTTTAGTGCAATAATCTGGGAGTTAATTATCACACGTTCCTTTCTCTACTCTCTCACCAGATGTAGTTTTTCTGCAAGCTTCAGGATCAGGGTTCCCTTTGGCATAGCAAGGATTTCTTCCTTCGTATATCCTCCGACTGCCAGAATAGCTGCTGCATAGAAAATAACTGCAAGCAGGATTGCCAGAACAACACTGACTGAATTCATATGAATCAGGTGGTAGAAGATCTGATAACTGCCCCAGGCAACGATTCCCATAAATATCGATGCAACGGCAGGAGCAAGATAGATCTTCTTCACATCAAGCTTCGTAGACATATATTTGGATACAGATATATGATTAAAGATACATGCCAGTAATGAATACAGGATCGTTGCTGCTACCAGACCAAACAACTTCGCATCTGTGAATTTCAAAATGGCAGCAAGGAAAATCAGGTGGATCAACAATGCAAGTGTCGCATTCTTGACCGGCTCCATAACCTTTCCGATTCCCTGTAAGATACTGTTTGTAAGTGTTGATAACGAATAAAATACCACAGATATGCAGCCGGCAGTCAATGCCTTAAATACCAGCGGATCTGCACCACGGAACAACAGCGTGATGATCGGTTCTGACAACACGCCGATTCCGACTGCACATGGTATCGTCACCATCATCGTGATACTCATGGACTGATTGTATACATGATTCGTTTCCGCTTTATCCCCCTTGGTAAATGCTCCCGAAATATTTGGTATCAGGGTTGTTCCAACCGCAGATGCGATCGATACCGGAAGATTGATCAGCACCATGTACTGACCGGAAAAAATACCGTACAAATTTGCAGATTCAACACGATCTACATTTTTACTGTTTAAGACATTGTAGAAAATCTTCATATCTACTGTGGTCGTAATATTATACACAAATGCAGCAATAATGATCGGTGTTACGATCATTACGATCTGCCGGAATAACTTTCCATATGATTCTATATTCGACGAAACATCAGACTCTACTGTCTCCATGATTTCTTTTCTTCTTCCTGCATATGCGATCAGAATATAAATAATTCCACAGAGAACACCTGCCCCTGTTCCCATTGCACTGCCTGCTGCACCATATTTTGCATGTTCAGAGGTTCCCGGTACAAATGGTCTGGACATCAGATAGGCAGCCAGAACGCTGACAACTGCATTTGCAATCTGCTCTATAATCTGTGATATGGAGGTCGGAATCATCGTTTTATATGCCTGAAGATAGCCTCTGTAGATAGCAAGAAAGCCCGACAGAAATATTGTCGGTGCGAGGATCTGTAAGCTTAAAATCGCATTTGGCTGTTCCTTCACCAAAGCCGGTGCAAATGCAAATGTCAGGACAGCCGCCACCAATCCGACAGATACTACATAGATAAAAGCACATTTAAATACCCGTCTCGCATTTCTGTATTCCCCCAGGGCCAGTTTCCCTGAAATGATCTTAGAAACCGCTGTTGGAATGCTGTACGTAGCGATCATCAATATCATGGAATATATTGCATACGCTGTACCATAATATCCATTTCCCTCATCTCCGATAATCTGAAATAACGGTGACCGGTATAAGAGACCGATCACTCGGGATAATATACCTGCACCTGCCAGCACTGCCGCCTGAAAAGCAAAATTTGTTCTTATACCGGACGGCTTCTTTATTTTCTTCTTTTCATTATCATTCTGCATGATTGTTTCTCCTGATTATTTTGTAACTGACTACAAGACGATCAGCTACCATTCTATCTGGTTGCACATATTTCCGGCGTCTGCTATACTAACATCGGAAATGACACACGTTTCCAATACCCTATATATATACCAGTTTTTTATACTTATTACAAATAAAATATGTAAAAGATTTTCATAAAAGGAGGTTTTCCACCTATGGCTAATCCAAATATTCCAAAAGATCCTGTTATGCTCCTCAGCTTTATTAATATGAAGCTTCGTGATTTTTATCCGAGTCTGGATGAATTATGTACGGATCTGGATCTGAATGTAAATGATGTTTCCGAAAAACTGGCATCTGCCGGTTTTAACTACGATGGAAAATTAAATCGATTTATCTGATAAAATGCTTCTAATTCAAAGAAAATAACTATTTTATCCTATTGCAAAAGGAACGCCGGCAAATCTCTAACCGGGTATTTACCCCACAGAAATCTGCCGGCTTATTCTATCACATAAAGCTACACTATATGTGCCCTGTCATTTCTGAATATGCTACGTTTCCTACATTTGATCATCTTTGTCGTCATCACTGCTCTGTTTTTCCGCTTCATGCTTCGTTGCTGCCAACTGATCGTCAGCTTTCTCTGCATGCATCACTTTCTCAATCTGCTGATAAAGCTTCTTCGCATGCCTCTTTGCTTCGCGATCTGCCTTTGCGGCTGCTTTTTCCTCCGGAGTTTTTTTATGAAAACGGATATCCTCCTCTTCCTCTGTCAGATAGATTGGCTTTCCGGTTTCTTCATCGATCCGTTTGATCCGCTCAAATTCCGAGGACACCGATACCATATGCTTCTTTTCCAGCTTGTCGGTACATGTCTTATTGATATACATGTAGACACATGCAAATACCGGAACACCCAGTAACATTCCGTAGAATCCGAAGATACCACCGCCTACGATAACCGCGGTCAGAACCCAGAAGCTGGAAAGTCCCGTTACATCACCAAGGATCTTTGGTCCTAAAATATTTCCATCAAACTGCTGAATACACAGGATCATGATAAGCAATATGATACTCTTGATCGGATCTGCGATCAGAACAATAAACACACATGGGATCGCACCGATGATCGGACCAAAAAACGGAATTACATTTGTCACACCAATGATAACACTGATCAGCAATGCATATGGCATATCTACGATCGTTGTCAAAATAAATGTTATAATCCCGATTATGATCGAATCCACGATCTTACCATTGATAAACTGACTGAATATCTTATTTACACTTGCAAGTCCATCCAGAATGATATTCGCGTTTTTCAGTTTAAACAGTGCATAGACGATTTTCTTGCCTCTGGAAGCCAAATATTCCTTATTCGCCATCACATAGATAGATGCTACAATACCGATCAGGAAATTATAAATGAACTTCAATCCGCCCACAACACCGGAGCTGATATTCAATACAATCTTATCCAGATTCGGAACAACATCTGTATTTACCCATTTCTGTAAGCGGTCATATACAGTGTTTACGACATTCATTACCATTTCTTCGGATTCGCCAAGGTTCTTGAATTTATCATAAATGGTATTGATCGCCTTCATGATATTATTATAGTAATTATCCATATTGGATATAAGAAGATTGATACTGTCGATGACCTGTGGCACTACCATCCAGATCAAACCCGTGAGCAGACCAAGGAACAAAATGATCGTTATAATGATCGATATGGCTCTTGATACATGAAACAGTTTTTTCTTGTCTTTGATCACCCGATCCTGTAAGATCGTATGACACAGGCGATCAAAAAAGATAAGCACCGGATTCAACAAAAAAGCGATCACAAAACCAATTATAATCGGTGCTGCCGCCCCGGTTATCGTATCCAGTACCTTCCGAAAGCCTGTCCACTCCTCCAATATCTTATTAAATACAAGCGCTGCTGCAATTACCAGAAATATGATCGTTCCCGCCTTAAACAGCCGTCTTTTTTTTTCATTTCCCAATTTTGTCTGATAACCTTTCCCTTTCCGCATTCAAAACCCAACATCGGATATGTCGTTTCATTCCATTCCTGTAACAACACATCAATGGATTTATTCTTACATATAATTATAAACAACCTGAAAAAATTATATACTGTTTCAAAAAGTCAAGCAATAGCATTTCCTATTTTTAATAGATTTAAAATAGATTTAACCATGACTTTACCAAATCCAAAATCGTTCAAAAAATGAACCTTAAATAACCCTATATTTTTGAAAAAAGCATTGTCGATATCTGGGTTACATAGTAAAATAGTGACATGTTTAAGGGTTCTTAACAAACCACAAAACTTATTTTGCCTAAGACCGGGGAGGCATAAAGGAGGTGTTCTTATGGAAAATGAATTAATCTGTCAATTAATTATCTGGTCCGTTATCTTTATGGTCTGTATAATTATCGAAATCATTACTGTAGCCGCTCAAAATTTTTGACAAAACTTCTCAAAACTTTTGACAAAACTTTTCGGGAAATATTTCCGGTATTTATAAGCACGAAACGGAGGGAAAAACCCTCCGCTTTTTTGACAATAATTTTGTGAATAACGCCTACTTTTCAGCAGCGGCTTCATCCTCATCTTCACACTTGGCAAGTTCCTCTTCCAAGGCTCCAATCTCATCACGGATGACCTGTCTCTGTTTGTGGAGTTCCTGAAGGTCATAAGGTGACTCCATCCCAAGGGTAGAATACTCAATACACTTGGCAATCTTCCAGTCCCCAATATCAGACTCCTGACATGAGAGCTTGGTCTTCAGGTCTCTTATTTTCTGCTCTATCTCATTTTTGCTCATTTTTGTTTTGCTCATCTCTGTGTCCTCCTTCAATAAATGGATGGATAAAAAGCTCATCAAAGAGCTTATCCATACTCTTGACTACATTGTATGAGTCGTAGTGGCTCACACCGCCCTTCCATGAGGCATAGGCACATCTCACATCATCAAAGGACATCTCCCCGGCATCCATGAGCTTCCGGAACTTCTTCAGCTTTCTCCGCATCCTTGTGACAGAGTCCTTGCTGATACGTTCCTGTACCTTTCCTGTCTCTGTTAGGTTATATTTGATTTTAAGGAATGTGAAGCCATGTGACAGTTTTACTATCTGTGTTTTCTTTGGATTGATAAAGAGTCCTAGCTCATCACATATCCCTTGTATGTCATTCAGGAGCCCCTTCAGGTACTCCTTATCTTCATGGATGATATAGATGTCATCCATATACCGCCCATAGTATTTCATGCCCTTCACAATCTTGCAGTAGTTGTCTATCCTTGTCGGATAGTATACTCCGGATATTTGTGATATTTGACTTCCAATACCCACGGACTTTCTCATGTACTTTTCGCCTGTCAGCTTTGCCTTATCAATTTGAGCATGTTCCAAGGCGTTATACAGCGTTTTCATACAGTTAGCATATTCTTCATCAGTCATGTAGGAAACATCCACCCTGAAGGTATCTATGAGCTTCTCAATAAAGCTCATTGTCTCCTTATCACCAATCTTTTTCCGCATTTCCTTTATCAGACCATCATGGACTATATTGTCAAAGAATTTGCTAAAATCAATCAGTAATACATACCCTTCATTGCTCTTGTGTTTCCGGTAGAACTTGTGAAGATGTGTGCTCAACCGTTTCCTTGCAAAATGGATACCCTTGCCTTCCATGGAAGCACCATTGTCATAGGTCAGGTACTTGGAGAGCTCCGGGACAAGCACATTGTCACAGACTGACCTCTGTACCACACGGTCAGAGATGTGCATTGACTTAATATGCCTTGTTTTTCCCCTCTCATGCAGCTTGAACTCATAGAAGTCCTTCTGCTCATAGGTTCCATCCTTCAGCTCCTTTTGAGTTTGGTTGATATTCCTCAAAAGGTTCATTTCATACCGCTGTACTGACTCTTTCCACGCTGTTCCCTTCTTTGACTTGTTAAAGGCATCAAGCAGGGAGTTGGCATCATATACAGACTCCATATCATTCATAGAGCTTCACCTCGTTTCTAGCACCAACTGACGTATCAGGGTGCATCAAGATGTTCCCTCATCCTCCCTCTATCAGAAGATGAGCTTCTTTACCTTTCGGAAGGACAAGCTTTCCTTTCCTGTATCGTATATCGGCACATAGCCTACACTTAGTATACATACACGAAATCGGGCGGACTCCACCATCCCCGGCGGCGTTGTTATTATTACTATTACCATTATTGTTACAATTAGCAAACGCCGCCGCCGACACCACAGCACTCAACGGTGGAAAAGTCTCTTGATACAAAGCTTGCCCCGGATAATTATACTTGTTTTTCAGCCTTTTGGGAAGCACCTTCTTTCTGTGCTTTGGCTGCTTCATTCTCCCTGATTTTCTTCAGGATTTTGTTGTCACTCTTTCTCCATCCCTTCAGGAGGGCTATCTCCTTCTCAATCATTTCCACATATCGGATATACTTCTGTGCATCCACCGGGATGATGGATATAATGTACTGCATCTCCTGAAGGAGCTGCTCACAGTTTCCTATGGCATGATTTTGGAAGTTTCTACGGTCATAGAAGTCACTCTCACATACTGGATATATCGTATTTGCCTGTGTGATGTTCATTATCATGTTGTGGAGAATATTCATTATATTATTCCTCATCTTATCTATGAGCCATGCCGGATATTCCTCTATTATCGTGGCTTTCATTTCATACTTCTCCACAATCTCCCGAAACTTCTGCTCATCCTCCGGCTCCATTCCCGGCACCCCATACAATGACTTGACACTCCTCACTTTGTCCTTGATGCCAAAGTCCCGGAGGAGCAACATTGTGATTTCTCTCCGGAGCATTATAGCATTATGATAGAACTCCAAACTGGATACACTTCTTTTGTTCTTCAGAACGCTCAACCTATTTCCTCCTTCCGGTCATCTGCCCCCATACAGGGGGCAGATTAAAGATTAACCGATACAGAAATACGGGCGGACTCCACCATCCCCGGCGGCGTAGTAATTAAGACTAATACCAAAATTGTCACAACGAGCAAACGCCGCCGCCGACACCACAGCACTCAACCAATACCACCATCTACTTCCGTTATGTCCAAGTCCTGCTACCTTCAGGTTAGGAGCTAACCGGAACAACGGGAACTGAATATTGTCACATCCTGTATCATAGAATGATGAACTAAGCACTGTGGAACCATATACCTGTATCTCACTCATCAGTTTAACCAAGCAATCCTTCCATTCCCATGAGCTTGCATATCCTGTGATGCCTGCTCCTGCGTTTGAATTGCCTGTTGTAGATACTGCTGTTGTCAGCAATTCTCTGTGACTAAGTATATGATTATTTAATGCTGTTTGCAAGGCTGCTGCATATACAGGAAGAACCGTTTTATACATCTTAGAGCCTACATACCCACCTGTTGTCACATTTGTATCATTCATAACTGATTTTGTCTTGAAGCAGTCCTTCGGTACAATCACAGCATGATGTTTTGTGAAGGCTGTATCTCCATTATTCCAAAATACATCAAAGCCTGCCAAGATACATCTGACTGTCTCGGCACCACCCAAGCCTGTAGTGATGCTTATGTCAAAATAATCACCCACATACAAGTCCTTAAAGGTTCCTGCACTGATACGCTGACATATTTCATCCACCGTATACACATTTGTCAGGTTCTTCCCTCTGTAGATGGAATTATGAGCTGCTGCACTGTCAGAAAAGACATTGATGAACTGCTCATTGAGGTATTTGTCATTGTCAAGGAGCTGCTGATGTCTCACATTCCACTCATCATAGTGTGCCGGAGTTGTCCTCTCCATTGCTGTCATCTCAAGGACAAGTTTCGGATGCTCTGCTGCTGTTATATTTGCCATTTTCTTCTTCCTCCTTAATAGTTGTCTTCAATGGTGAATGTCACCTCTGTCTCATCCTTACCTTTTGCAAGGAAATAAGAGAACGCCACCACATCTCCATCCTCATCAATGAGTGCCATCTCACTGATGAATGTACCAACAAGCTCATCTTCCTCAAGCTTGATGGTATACTCATAGGATGTATCTGAAGTCTTGGTTGATGAAGTATAAGGCTTTCTGACCACCTCTTTCTTCAATGCTACATTCTCCGCAAGTGGTACTATCACGGTACCATCTCCATTGACACCGCCGGAACCAAGTGCAATGTTTGTTATCTTTGCAACCGTTCCGGTTGTATGGCTTGCTTCAGCCATCTTTTTTCTTCTGATTTTGGTTATCACGCTTTTTGTTGCCATTCTACAATACCTCCGTTTTTTGCCAAGCATCTATTATCTTGGAACCATCAAGGCTCCATGTTCCATCAAGGAAGATGAGGTTGTGCTCTTCATGCCATATCACTCTGAACTCCCTTGTATGTTCTACACCAAAGCTGTATGCCTGCTTGGTGGTGTATTCTGTCCTCTGTGCATCCATGAGCCGGGAGCCTGTCAGCTTCCAAAGCCCGTTGAGCTTCAGATAATCAAAATAGTCAATGACCATCCGGTACTGCTCCAATGTCTTCCTGATACTGTATGCCTCTTCACAAGGCTGCATCCTGTACCGCTGCTTCATTAGCAGCTTCTCTTCATGCTGATGGCGGAATGTTGTGCTCCATCTCATTTCTCTTGGAGACATCTGTGCATCCACCACATAACTTCCATCTGTTGTCCATGAGCCATCTGTCTTCAGGTATTCAAAATAGTACATCCTGAAGCTGTATGCCGCCTTCAGGATGGCACTCTCTACCATCCGGCAGGCATAATTGTATGCCATAACTGCAAGCCCGGCTTCATGGAGCTCATAAAGGCTCTCATATCGGTATCCTATCCGGGTACCAACGGGAGTCATCTCTGCATCAAGCATATAGCTCCCATCCAGTTTCCACATTCCATCAAGCTTCCTGTAGTCATAATAGAATAGATGCTTCTTATACAGTACCTCAAGGAAGTTTCCTGTGTGTGGCTGCCTGATGCTCAAGTTATACTTGAAGAAGTAGTTGTCCTTTGCACCCACCTCTTTCCACTTCCTGACGGTCTTCCGCATAATGTCAAAACTGATAGGATGCTCCTCATCCGCATCCATCACAATTACTATGTAGAACTCCGCCCATCTGTTTTCAATGGTATCAGACTCCAATGTCCGGCTCCCATCAAGGAGCCAACTTCCATCAAGTGTGAAATGGGAAAAGCCTGTCAGGTCATTTGCTCTCACAAGAACCGGGGAAGTATATCCAAGAGTCCTCACCGCAAGCAGCACTCCCTCATTGGTACCTCCAAGCTTGCATATCTCCTCATACATGGCTATCCTTGAGCGGAAGTTCTCTGGATGTTCTCCTTCATACCGGGTGAGCCTTCTATCAGCTCCATGTACCGGGAGCATTTCATGGCTGCATGTAGCAACCATTCCCTCATCCCTTGCCCGGAGTATGTCTTCCTTTGCTTCATCAAACCTCTTGCCGAACACCCGGCAAAGGATGTACCACTTATTCAGTGCTTTCTTCAGCTTCTTCAGAGGAGTAGTGAGCAGATACCACATGTATTCAATAAAGTTCTCTATCATGGCGGCATCACTCCTTCCCCCTTGCACTCTGTACTACGTTCCGGACAGTCACATTGATGTCTCCTGCCATGATGACCTTGTCCTGTTCAAGAACCATGTCATCAGACGGTTGCAAGATGTCTGTCTTCCTGTAGTTATCAATCTTTGTACTAAGCACTTGGATGATGCTGTCCCTGTATAGGGTATTCATTTCTCCCCTTGTCAGAGCCATCATGTCCTCAATGAGTTTTGTTGCCTGTGCATCCACTCCATCCGTTGCCGCATCTTCAGCAAGGTATATCACAAGCTCAAAGTCCTGTCTCACTACTTCACTGGACTTCACAAGATAGTCCTCATAGTTTCCCTTCAGCGGCTCAATGGCTTCACCCACCTTTCTTATCAGCTCCGGAGAAGCTTCTCCTGCTGCACCTGTGACAATCACATCCACTGTGCCCTGACCTCTTGGATGCTGTGCATCAATCCGGGCATCCAGTACACCGGGTACAGCCTTTGCAGCGTTCCGGAGCTTCTCTTCTATGGTTCGTGTTGCAAGCTCCGCCCATGAGCTCATACATCTGTCACGGAGGTCTTCAAGGTCTTCCTCTTCAGCTCCTTCCTCAAAGAGCCAGTCATCCTCATTTGTCACATAGTCCACACCATCAAGGTGTATCATGGATATGGTTATTCTTCCCGGTGCTATATTGTAATAGGTTCCGGTAGCTTCAGCCTCCACAAGCACTCTTCCTACAGGTTCCCCGGCATCAATGACCGTATTCTCACAGCAATAGAACTTCAGCTCATTGCCTCCGGCATCCGGTTCTGTTTTGAAACAATGTCCTTTTGTTACCTGAAGAGCATTGTTGTATTCACTCCTGTATATGCTCACATAACCTCTTGCTGCCTTTGCCTCCTTCTGCTGTTTGGAATAGTCGGCAGCCTTAATCTTCAGCCAGTCTCCTTCAGCATGTTTGATGAAGCATCCATTCACGATAGTACGGGCAAGCTCTTTCAGCTCTATGTATATGGTCACAAGCATCCGGCAAAGGTGATAGAAGATGCCGCCCTTTTTGAAGTTCGTTATAGGAAAGCCTTCACCCTCAAGCTCTCCCTGTACCTTTTCCATCTCCTCATCTTCATCCGGGAGAGGGATAATCTTCTCCATAATGCTCTCATCTATCATTCCACAATCACCTCCACGCCATTGCTCTCAATGTCAATGTTATATTCACTATTGCTATCTGTCCTCCGGAAGGCTATCCTGATATGGTATATATGACCGTCAAAGTTCACCGTTGTCTGTATGCTTCCGGCATCAATATAGTCCCTTTTGGACATCTTGGAACGGATACGCTGCTGTATTTCCATCTGTGTGAAGTCATCATACTCTCCCTGCATAAAGTCAAGCAGGCTCCACCCATAGCTTGCATCCCCTTCCTCATCCTCATAGAAGAGCTCACCCTCTTCTGTCATTGCCTCATTCTTAATATCCTGAAGCCAACATTCATCATCCGATACAAGGGCTGTGTCCCCGTTCCCGTCTGATACAGGCTGACCATCTTCATCAAGCATGATGTCTACATCATTTGCACCTGTTATCTGCATCAGAAGCACCTCCCTATGATATAAGGCTTGCACTCACCATACATGAGCACGATTGCCACAATCTCATTCTTCAGGACAGGTATGTCAGTTTTCACCTTCGGTACCTCCGGGAAGCGGATGTCAGGCTGCTTGTTTTTGTCAAGTATTTTGAGAGTTGCTTCATACAGCTCTCCGTTCTGTCTCACAGATACCACCTTTGCATATAAGCCGGGCGGATACTGCATGTGTGGATAGTTCTCTTTTATCTGATTTTGAAGCTCCTGCTCCACAAACATCTTCATCATGTCAGACATCCTTCTCACCTCCTGCAAAATAGATATACATGTGTACCGCTCCGGTATCATCACTTCTCACTATTGTCTTCTCTACTGTTACAATTCCGCTGTATTTGCTGTGCTGCACCTCAACTTCTTGGCTGTGGTGTATCCAAGGGATGGCTATTGTCTCCGCCTCCCAAAGGTCTCCGTACTTATTCAGGGACAGGATGGTCTCTCCCTCCTCAAGTACATATATCTCTTTCTGTTCTTCCTTGGTTCCCCAATAGAATACCTTTTTCTGAAAGAAGAACGGGTTCTTGATGCCCCATGAGCTGTTGACCTCTGCTATGGTATTGATACCGCTCTTTCTGTCAATGACAAAAAGGTCTTTCTTCCCATAATGTTCATCAGACAGCACATAGTCCTCAATCCCTGCACATGCCAATACATACCGGATGACATCCTGCGGCTCACAGTCTACAAAGGATGCCTTGATGGTCACTCTGTCAAGCTTCATCATGTCATCTTTTATCATTATTTCCTTCCAGTAGTCCGTGTCACCGCATCTGACATATCCATCAATCAGGCTGTCAAAGTCATCCTCATATCCAAGCTCAACGCTTGCTTCATCCATATCTTTGAACTTCAGGACTCCCTGAAGCTGTGGTGATAATTCCACCCGGCACCAGTCCATGTGAGACTCTTTGCTTGAGAAACACTCAACCTCTATACCATCCGTCACCTCATAGTCTCCTACTGTCACCCGGAACTCCGGGGATATTAGCTTCTTGTATCCCAAGCTTCTCACCTCCTGCTATTTCACAGCCGCCCTTGCTGCCTTCTTACCTCTGCTTGTGTTCCGGCTGTCCTTTGCCGGGCTTTTGCTTTTTGATTTCTTACTCTTTGACTTCTTTGTGCTCTTTTTAGTAGTCTTTTTCTTTGTGGTCTTCTTTTTCACCTTTATCCCGGCTATATCAGGAGCCCACAGTTCCAATGAAGCTATCCGTTTGCTCTCTGATATAACCTTCTTAGAGGTGAGGTTCTTGAAGTATACCTTTGTGATACCACGGACTGCACAGTCTTCATTGACTATTGGAAGAAGCTTCGGCTTGTCCTGACCATAAGGCTTGAAAAGCCGCTGCATCTCCGTGAGCTGTTCCAATGTGGTAGCAGTCTTTGTGTCCTCAAGCAGTATGTCTATCATCACCTTGGCATTTTCATAGCCTACAGGCTGTGACTTCTTGTATCTGCCCTTCTCATCCTGTGCCACATACACGCTTCCGGCTTCCTGAACCTCCACGCTTGTGACCTGACCTTCAAGATATATACCTCCAAGCTTCACTACCTTTTCCTGCACATACAGCATACCGCCTCACCTCCTATGTTGTTGCCGGAGTAGGGCTGTCTGTCCGGTTCTGTGCATCCTTCAGCTCATCTATCAGCTTGTAGAGCAGAGGCAAGTCCTTAATCTTGCTTATATCTACAGTGAAGCTAATCTGATGGATGGTGGTGCCGCCTTCTTTGCCCCATCTCTCTGATGTGTATGTCTCTTTTGTGGTTGTTGTCTTGCTTTCCTTTTCCTTTCGTACTGATGCAGCCTTTGAGGTCAAAGCACTTGTGATGTTTGCCCCGGTCTGCTGTACTGTATCACCGCTTTCTTCGTTCTCTCCTTTGACTACGCCTTTGACAATCTCTGTCATCTGCTTCCACAGTTCGGATAATGGAAGCACCGCTTCAGCTCCGGCTTCTCCTCCTCCCAAGAGGTTCCCTCCCATTGCTCCAAAGATGGTTGCTCCGTTCAGGATACCGCCTTCCTTGTACCATTGGATGGAGAAGGATGGCAATGAACCTTTTCCGCCGATACCATAAGGTGCCTGTCCACCATTTACACTAATATGTGGCAGCTTCAAGTCCGGAAGCTTCCATGAGAAATTGAAAACTCCTTTGATTTTCTCAATCGTACTGGACACTACAGACCTTGCCGCTTCAAGTTTTGATGAGAAGGCTGACTTGATACTGTCAAGAACTGAAGAGACCGTATCCTTTGCCGCCTGTATCTTATTGCTTATAGTAGAGCGTATACTCTCAAGCTTCCCACCTGTCAGATTGTTTATCACGGAGTATGCTGTACTGAAGGTACCCTGTACTCCTGTCATTGTTGCTGCTACAATTCCCTTTATGCCTCCGCCGCTTGACTGATATGCAGCCTGCATATTGGAGAGCTGTGTGCTTGCATAGTTCTTAGCTGCTAACATTCCGGATGATACTGCATTTGCCACACCGGACATCTTCTCACTGAATTGGTTCTTGATGTTTGTGAGCTTTCCGCCCGTCAGGTTGTCAATGAATGTGAAGCCTGCTGTGTAGTATCCCTTCACGCCTTCTACAGCCGCCGCTGCTACGCCCTTGATGCCGCCGCCATGTTCTTCATAGGCTGCCTTCATATTGCCAAGCTTTTCCTTCACGGTGTCGGATGCAGCTCCTAAGATATTTCCAAAGAAGCCCTTCACCGCTTCAAGCCCGTTTTTGATGGTGTCCTTCATCTTCGTTATGGTCTCGGTTGCATCTATGCCGATTGCCGACAATGCACCACCAACCACATCCAAAAATCCGGATGCAAACCCACCAAGGAATGAGAGGATGGCATCAAAGCAGTTGAAAAAGAAGTCCTTCAGGTCTCCGACTGCTGCGGATGCAAAGTCAAGAGCTCCCGAAAAATCGCCCTTGAATAGTGAGACAATCATGTTCACCACATTGGTAACAAAGCTCACCAAACTTGAGAGGGCATTGGTCAACGGGGTCAGTGCGGATATAATTCCCTGAATACAACCAACGAAATGACCAAGTGCTACCGTCAGGACTGCACCTAAGACAGCACCTAGTACCTCAAGGATTGGCTGCACCGCCTGATACAGTTCCATGAACTTCTGACCTAGATTTTGTAGGGCAGGCTTCAATGTCTGCCATGCCTGCATGAAGGATGATTTCACCTGTTCAAATAGTCCAATCCAAAAGCCACGGAAGGCTTCTGACTTATTCCATAGGACTACAAAGGCGGCTACTAGAGCCACTATTCCGGCTATCACCCACGTTATAGGGGAAGCAAGGAAGGCTGTATTCATTCCCAAGGTTGCGGTCTTCACAAGTCCTATAGCGTTCTTTGCTGACAGGAAAAGCTTTCCAAGGCTTCCTATCACACCCATCACGCTTCCTGCTATCACAAGGAATACTCCAAGCTTCAGGGCTATGTTCATAATGCTCTGAACCGTTTCCTGATTGTTGCTTATCCACTTGGAACCCTTCTGTATCAGTCCGCTCACTTTGTCCATGGTATTGTTGACTGCCGGAAGTAGTCCATTTCCAAGTTCCTCCACATTGTTGTGTATCTGTTGCTTCAGCACTTGGAACTTCTGCTCCGGTGTGTTGTTGATGGCTTCCGCCATCTCCTCCGTCACAGATATTCCGTTTTTCATGCTTCCCTGCAAGTCCTGTATTCCACTGTCAAGGGTCTCAACATTGTTGTATAAAAGGTCTATAAGGGCAACCGCCTCATCCGTTCCAAAGGCTTCCTTCAGTTCCCTCTTCTCTACTGCATCAATGGTCTCCCCATATTTACTCTTCAGCTCTGTCAGGATGTCCGGCATTGATAGTAGCTGATTGTTGGTATCAAGGAAGGTCAGTCCCAACTTCTCTCCGGCACTGGATGCCTGATTGAGGAAGGACTTATACTTTGTTGCTGCTTCAGAACCGGACATTGTAGTCTGAAGCTGTCCCATTATGGCAAGCTGTTCTTCAAGTGGGACATTGGCATTTGTAGCTGTGGCTCCTAGTGCTGATATCGCACTTGCCATCTCGGAGCCGGATGTCTTGTAGTTCTTAACTGCTGTTGCAATTCCGGCGGAGAACATCTCACCAAACTCAAGGTCAGACATATCATCATAAAAACCTTTATAGATACCGTAACCTGTGGCAAATAGTGAGCCCATCTCTTCCGTTGTTGATTTTGTGGCTTTACCCGTCAGGGCTGCCAGTTGTGTGAACTGTGCCACGCCTTCATCCGTCAAGGATGCTATACCTGATTTAATATCATAGGATGCCGTTATGAAGTCCGCTTTGCTTGTTCCTGCCCATGTGTTGGAGAAGCTCTTTGCCGCATCCTCCACCGCCTTCAGGTCTTTCACTCCCAAAGAGGAAAGCTCTCCAAGTGCGTTCTGTGTATCAAAGGTGGCTGTGACTGTTTTCATGGCAAGCCCGGTGATGGTTCCACCTATTCCTGCCATTGCTACCCCTGCCTTCTGCATGGTTCCAAAGGCAGAATTGAGCTTGTCTACACTACCGGATACGCTGCTCTGCACACTGTTCATCTGACCGGAAAGATTATCCACCAAGTTCAGGATGACAGACAATTTGTATACTGACTCCATACCCATGCAACCACCTCCCTGTTGCTTTTTACTTAAAATGTGATATACTATTCCTTACAAGACCATAGAGGTGTATCAAGTCCCACAGTTTCCGGCTGTGGGGCTTTTTTATTCGTCATTACTAAAATTGTCTGCTATTCCTTTTGCTACGCCTGTCTCAATATCTTCAATTCTCATCTCTCTTGCACAGTCCGCTTGACCATACAGCTCAAAGAACTCTTCAAAGGTCAGGTCTTCAAAGCTTTCTGGAAGCAGTTCCGTGGGAAGATAGGTATATATGACCATCTTCCCATAGCTCACAAAGCTGCTCTTGAACCGCTCCTTGGCATCCTCTACAGCTTTTTTACTGATGTAGTGTCTGCCAGTCCAAGCATACGGAGAAGCTTATCTGCAAGGCTGATAGTGATTGCCGGATACTCCTCCACTGTTTCCTTGAGCATGTCTCTCTGCTCATCAATGATGTTGTCAAAAGCAAAGCTCTTAGATGCCTTTGTCACAGAGTTGGACATGGTCTTCACATATCTGTCATAGGATGCTGCCTTCGGCTTCTTGAAGAGGAATGTGAACTCATCCTCTGTCTCATCATCCACCTGTACCGTTGTTACTACCGTGTAGACCTTCTCATCTGAAGCTGCATATTTCTTCTTCAGGCTCTCCACATCTGTCTTCTTCTCTGCATCAGCAGCCTTTCCTGCATTGAGGAGCTGCTCTTCTCTTGTATCATTCATGGTTTATACCTCCGTTTTTGTCATTTATTTTGTTATTAGTTACGCATCAAGACCATTGATTTTGATACCGCCCATTGCCATACCATCAAGGTCTACCTTCATGGACTTGTCTCCCTGTGCCGCCTTGAAGCTACGCTTTGACAGCACAACATTGGTCAGGACATCCGTACAGGTTGCAGCTCCTTCGTCTGCATAGTTCACTACAATCTTCGGGATAACATACTTGTAGAAGTTCTTGTATCCCTTTGACTGGATGACCCTGCACATCTCATTGAAGTCCTCACGGAGCAGGGAAATCTTGACGGAGTTCTTCTGATTTCCGGTACCATAACCTCTAATCTTTCCGCCCTTGCCATAGATAGGCTCTTTTTCCTCCTCATCATCATAGGAGATTTCCATGGGTTCCATGTTCTCCATGCCGGAAGCTGTGATTGTCACACTTGACCAGTCATAGGCTTTTCCGTTGATTAACTGCTTGTTTGCCATCTGCCTCTACCTCCTTCCTAAGATGCTGAATAAGGGTTCTCTACTGCAAATGTGAGGTTCATCTCCCTCACATGACCCATAGGTACATAAGTGATATTGATGTCAAGCTTCTCATCCACAAGGATGTTGAGGTTCTCCGTGTCAATGGTCACGCTTCCGGAGCTTATGATTTTATCACGGACAGCATCTTCCACAGGTGTATTGAGCTGCTCCTGAATATTGGTGATGCTTGTCTCAATATCTTCCGGGTCAACCTCCACCTGAAGCTCATCAAGTGCCTTTGCCCTGACAGCCTTGACAAGTCTGTTCGATACCCTGACATCTTCAGCATAGGAGTAGTCACTACCTTCAGGTGACATCATGTTTGCAGAGGTCACATAGTAGTCTTCCTTGCCAATGTACTGCCTGATGGTCACATACTTTGCCTTGTCCAAGGTCTCAATATAGTCCTCAATTCCTTCAGGAAGGAGCTTGAGAAGCTTTGCTTCAGAGATAGGGAAGCTCTTCACCTCTCCAATGCTCTGTGACTCTTTGGCTCTTCCATAGAGTCCGGTCACAATTCCTGCATTGTTGATGTCCTGAACCCTTCCATCCATTCTCTGATAACGGGAATTGCTACATACAACCTGCATGTAGATATTGTTGATGCCCTTCCGTTCCTCAAGCATTGCGTTCACATAATCCTCAAGGCTCTCATCCGCCTTCTTTCCTCTTGCCTCACAGACAAAGAACAGAGGTCTCTTGTACTTAGTCAGGAAGTCATTGGCAATCGTACACAGAGAAGCCCACAAAGCCTTGGATGATACTCCAACGATATGAACGAACTCAAACATAAGAGGGCTGTTGATGAGGCTCTCAACCGCACTGATTACTGACTCATTGCTCATAGCCGGTGATGTGGAGGAGAATGTGAAACGGTCTCCCTCCATAAAGCTGTCACCGCCTTCTGCATCCGTGAACTTTGCAGTCAGTCCGGTAGTTGCCAGTTCTGCCTCTCCGGTGATAGGTATTGTCATTTCCTCTGTGAAGGTATTTCCTCCATCCAATGAGTATCTGAAGCTTCCCTCATTGCACTCTCCGGCATCCATTACCTCAACCACAATGTCATAGGCATTGTTAGGGCTTCCCTTTACCTCAAAGGTACCGTATCCCTTTTGGTCTTCCGTGATTTTTCCAATGGTTCCGGCTGTCCCTGCTTTCACCGGGATGCAATAGATTGAGGATGCTCCCCACTCAACCGCATCAATGCAGGCATCAGCAAGAGGTGTGTTGCCAACCTTCTCCTTGATTTTCTTGGCGTTCATTGTGCCACTAATCAGGATAGGTGACTTGCTTTCCACATTGGAAATGCCGATTTTGATTGATGTCCCGGTACCCGTGGAGCTGCTTCTCCCAAGGTTCCCGTCTTCGACTTTTACATTTACATCTCCAAACATTATCCCTTTGCCTCCTTGTCTTTCTTACTCCCGTCAACCGGGGCTTTCCGGAAGGCTTCACAGGCTTCTTTGAACTCTTTCTCTTCCACCTGTCTTCCACTCTTCCATCCGTTTGCTGCCTTCGTTCCTTCAAACACCGCATCAGATACACCAAGTTTCTGCTTGAGTTCCTCAATGCTCATTAAGGATGCAGCCTGTTTTGTTTCTGCCATGATTATTCCTCCTTATCCGACAGAGCCAATGTCCATTGGCTTAATGTCTCTATCTTGATAGATACCGCCTTCAAAAGTGATGTCGAACTGTACCGCTACTTTCGCCTTCAGGATACTGTCACCCTCTTCTACCCAGTCCGCTTCACCTACCACGATATTCACCCAGTTACCATCCACATCAATTCCCTTCTTCAGGTTTTGGAGAAAGTTCTCAAGGATTTCCTCCACCTTCTCCTCTGATGTGTCCGCTATCACTACATGGAGTGATGTGCTCCTGTCCCACAGCTTCACTCTACGCTTCCGCTGCCCCTCTTGGTCTATGTATGTTTTTTTTGAGCCGGAGCGTGCGAATGTCTCACCGTTTCGCAATACTGCACCAACGTGGACTTCGTTTCCTGCCTTCAGCTTTTTCATATTGGTGTAGACCTGACTCTTGATGCCGGAGCTCTTCAGCGTTTCTATTAAGTAGTTCCTTTCCTTTACCATGTCCTACTCCTCAAAAATTTCCTCCAAGGTGTCCTTGATGTCCTGCTCATCCTCTTCACTGATACCCAAGAACGGTCTTGGTGGTATGCTTACTTTGACAGAGGCTACTCTCTTCCATTGTCCACCAATCTTGAATGTGAGGTACTTTTTATTCTTTGCTCTTATTGTCCGCTCATCACCAAATTGGTGTGTGGCAGCCCTGATGTCATTGGTACCTACTGCAAGTCCACTGTCACTCACTTCTGACCGGATGCTTGTTTTGAGCTGTGTGGTCTTGGTGAGCGTCTTGCCGCCTTCCTCCTGTGCCCGGATGGATGGCTTCCAACTTGTACCTTCCGGAGTCTTCTCCTCCGTGAAGCGTTCCACTGTGGAAGTCCTCAATCCTTCCGCTATGGAGTTCAGAACCCCACGGGTCTCAAGGTGGCTCAATCGGTTCAGGCGTTGGAGCAGCTCATCAGTATCTCCGGACATCTCTGCCCTGATTGACGACATCCCATCACCATCCTCTCATACTGTCCCTTGAGAACACCCTGCCTGAAGACTTCATCTTGAAGCCATTGGCTGCTTCGCTGCTTCCTCCTTTTTCCTCAACGCCTATGCTTATGATGCCCTTTGCCACATCAAGCAGAAACTTGATGGCTGCGTTGTATCGGTTCAGGAAGGTCTTCTCCCGGTCACTCTCATCTATACCTGTCCTTGATACAAGGTTGTATACAGATATGTCTTTTGCAAATTTGTTGATGACCTGTGGTGTCTTAGTGAAGGGAACTCTGTACCGTTTGGCAAGGTACCCGTCAATCTCGGCACAAGCATCAGATATAGCAGACTCACATAGTGTTGCAATCTTAGCTTCACGCTCCTGCTCATCTTCTATGTACTCATCTCCAATGATGACATTCTTCATATCATCCTTTATCATTTCAAGAACCTCTCCAACAGTACAGTACATTCCAATCACCTACTTCTTATCCCTGTGCCTGTGCTTCTACTTCTCCGGTAGAGCCATACGCCATCTGCCAAAAACCATATCCTGCATTGCTTCTTCCATCAGCTCCATACAGGTACTCATCCAACATGAAGACATTCTCATCAGTGTCTCTTGTTAAGGATGTGAACTTGATTTTCTTTCTAAGCTGATAGATGAAAGGCTTCAGGAAGCGGTTGGTGCAAAGAAGGAACCAATACTCCGGATGCTCTGCAAGGGCAGGCTCTACATGAAGCTTTGCTGTTCCCTTCAGCACGTTTGTGGTACCGTCAATCTGGTCTGCTTCCAAGATGAGCCTTGCTGTCTCCTCCAATGCCGGAGGTACAACCAAAAGGTCAGGCACAAGCTTCAGGCTCTTGCCCTTATCTCCCTTGATGCTCATAATGGAGCTTCTTCCTTCCATGTAGGACTCCCTTGACAGCTTCTTATTGCTTCTGTTGCTGTAGGTCGCATCACCTACCTTGTGGGCTGTATTAAAGAATGAAAGCCCGTCATAGCACTTCTCATTGAAGCCGCTCATCATAGCACCAAAGACAAGCTCATCCGGATGCAATGCAGCAGCTTCTCCCATGTTGGAGAAGAGAGGAGTATACACTCCATACTTGTCATCCTCAATGTCATCTCTCGGTACACCAATGGTCATCTCAAACTTTTTGTTCTTGATGAGGTAGTCATAAGTAGCAAGAGCCTGTACTTCTCTCTCACCAATCCACTCTCTCATGCCCGGCATCTGACCAAGCCACTTGTAATCCTGCTCTCCTGTGGTGCTCGGTACCACAGTTGCAACCTTCTGATAATTGGACTGTGTGGTATCAAAGCTCTTGTTGAAAGCTGTTGAGTATCCCACTGTAAGTCCGTGTAAATTTGCCTGATTAACAATCATGTTTCATGTCCTCCTTATACCTGTGTTATGTCTACTGTAACGCCATCATCATCTACCTCTAAGATGGTGCCTGCTACACTTGAGCCATCCGCTGTGATGGTCACTGTCTTCTCATCCTTGATGTAGCACTTCTTCAGGATGTCAGTCTCTTTGATGGTTCCATCATTCTCCCATACGAATGTCCCACGCTTCACACTGACAGTCTGCTCACCATCTGCCCCGTTACGGTTGTCACAATATCTCTGCACACATCCGGCAATCAGGAGCCCGGCGGAAGCAGTTGCCTCTACTGCATAACCATCTGAATTGATGGCTGCCATTGTTGCCTCTGTCAGTTCTGCTCCTCCCTTGACAGGGATGTTGAGCATCCGGTTCCCGGTTCTCTCGTTTCCTGCTCTGTTCATCTCTTAGTCCTCCTTCTTGTTGTACTTCTTAACATCCTCCATGGATACTCCCATGTTCTTGAGGATGGCTATATCCACCTCATCAGAGTTGGAAGCTGCCGGAGCATCCTTCAGGTCAAGCTTGCCCTGCGGAACTACTACAGGAGCCTTGTCCACAAAGCCCTTGAAGCCTTCCATATCCTTCAGGGCGTATGACTTAGCCCATTCAGACTGTGCGGCTGTGATTTTTCCTGTCTTCAATGCCTTCTGAACCTCCTCATCTGCATCTCTTTCAGCCATACGCTGCTTGAGTGCAAGGAGTTCAGCCTGTGTATCCGGTGCTCCTGCCTTCAGAGCCATGATGGAAGCTGCCACATCCTCGGTCTTGGCATCCGCCTTCAGTCCAAGCATGGAAAGGATGGTGCTGTTTGCCACCATATCAGCCCCTTCAGGCTTCGGTTCACCATCTCCCGGCTTCCCATCTCCTTCACCCGGCTTCTTTCCATCCATTTCTTTGAGCTTCTCTGCTGCTTTTGCAGCATCCTCAACCGCTTTCTTGATTTCCTCTTCCGTTGCGGTCTCCGGAAGTCCTAATGCCTTTGCAAGTTCCTTTAAGTCCATGATATTTCCTCCTTCTGAAATGTCCTCTATATCAAGGGAGTTCACTAATGCAAACATCCCATCAATAGCAGGTGTGTTTGTAAGTGCAACAGAGTGTATTGCTGTTGCCTTTTGGTCTCTTTTTCGCACCAATACCACCGGGGAGAGGTATCTGTACTCCTTATTCTTCAGGTACTCGGCTGCTTTTGGTGTCCATTCCACCTTTGCAATGATGGCATCTTCACCTTTGTAGAGGTCTTTTATCCATCCGCCTGCCGGAGCCTGCACATCTGACAGTGTTTGGTGCTCATAATCAATGACAAGGTCAAGCTTTCTGTCCTTGAACTGTTTCCGGATGAGCTCAAAGCTCTCATCATCCACATTGAAGTCCCCCTTTTGGGAATGTACTCTTCCAAGGGGAAGTATTTTGATTTCTGTAGGCACACCGGAGAGCTCCACGCCCTGTCCGGCACATGCAATCAGCTTTGCCATATCCGCTCACCTCTTTCCTTTGCTTTCTGATAGCGTTATAACGCGTTATAACGCCCCTTAGAGCTTCTCAATGTAAATATCCTTAGATTTACCTATCCGAACACTCACAGCCTCTTAAAAAGGCTCTCATTTTGTTTCACCATCTTCCGGCTGTTTTCTCTCCCTAAACATCTTCCTAAGCTCCGGAGATATATTGGTCATGTCCGGCTTCCATACGGTCTTTGCCGGGTTATTGGAGAAGCCCTTGTCAGGAAACTTTGTGAGTATCTCTCCGGTGGAGTAGTCCACATCATACGGTGCCTCTGTTTCAACATGCAATCCCATCCTTTCAACCTGTTTTTTTGACAAGCTCACCACCATGCAGCGGCACCGGAACCCGTTGGGTGGGTACCATACATCCCATATAGGGTCATCTGCCCGGTACACTCTTCCTTCCATGACTGCATGTGACTCTCTCACATGTCCGTCTCCGGCTGTCCGGTATCTCCAATATGGTCTTAGCTTCATTGTGGTCTCATCTGTCATGCTCTTATAGTGTCCTGCATTGAGGGCGGTCTGCATGTTAGTCCTGAAGATGTTGTCACACTTCCAAGGATTGATGCCCTCATATCCATGCTCCTCAAGGAACCTGTTCATATCTTCCAGGAACTGCTCCTTGGTGGTTCCTTCTTCTGCTGCTTTTGTCAGGCAGTCAAGAAACTCCTGAAGGACTTCAAGACTTGTATATCCTGACACCGTGAAAGCCTTTGCCCGGCTCTCATCAGACAGCATCTTGTACTCTTCACTTGTCAGTGTTCTCTTCCCCTTCAGGAACGCCACCGCCTCCTTGAAGACAAAGTCCTTTGTCAGTCCATACAATACATCCATTAGTCCATTGACCTCCCTATCAGGTGTGACAGATAGATGCCCTGCTGTATCAGGTCTTCAAGCTCCGGGCTCTCCATATCCTGATACAACTCACGGAGCTTCTTTTCATCCTTCAGAACCTTTTGCAGCTCATCCATGTCCTCCGCTTTGTCAATCATTTTGAAAATAGGCTTCATCATCTCCCGGAAGATGTCCTCTGATTGCTTATTAGCAATGGAGACGATTGTGTCCACCTGTCTCTGTTCTGCCTGTCCCTCTTCCTGCTTCAGCTTCAGCTCCTCCGTTGTTTCCATTGGTTGCTGCTGTGCTGTCATCATTCCTGCCTGCGGCGGCTTCAGGACTTCCTCACCGTTTTCCGGCTTCGGTATGTTGAATTTCTTGTATATGTGGCTCTTTGGTATCTCAAGCCCCATATCACAGGCAAGTGTCTTGTATATTTCAACTACTTCCTTCTGGTCTTCCACCTCATGGCAGTCAAAGCCAAAGAATGGTATGTTTGCTTCACTTCCATAGTTGAACTCTACAAGCGGTCTGATAATGTCCCGGCGGATTGTCACAGCTAATGACTTTGCATCAGCTACAGTCAGGTCATGTCTGACCTCGTTATGGGTCTTTGACTGTGCATAAGAGCCTCCACCGCTGTCTGATGTGAGTGTCTGTCCAAGGATTGCCTTGCTTATCTGCTCATCACAGTACCGGGCAAGCTTCTCATATATCTCTACGCTTGTGGTCTTCTGTGACTCAATGAACTCTATCATTGTGGAGCTCGGCACAATCCCGGCTGCATCCGTTCCAAGACTAATGATGGCTTCCATGAGCTGCTTCTTGTCACTCTCTGATGCAGAAGCATCATACTTACCAAGACGGAGCGGCATACCAAACACTTCACAGAAGCTCACCCAATCCTTGATGTCATAGTTCTTGAACAGGTACATCCATGAGACAACCCTCATAATTCCTGCCCGGCTTGCGTGTCCTGACTTTGCCTTGTACTTATGTACTACGAACTTATTCTCCGGAAGCTCCACACCGGAAGGATACTCTCTTGTGCATACCTTCAGCTCATCCGTGGTACTATCCCACACAAGCTTTTTAGGATGCACATACTCAATATCCTCAATGACATTCCTTCCATCCTCTACTGTCCATGCAAGCTCCATGATGCTGATACCCTTTCCAATGGCATCCAACATATCAATGAGCACTTCATCAAAGTTCTCAATTCCCTTGAGCTGCTCATCTATGAAGTCCGCTATCTCCTTGTCAATCTCATCTTCAGAGAATGGCTGCACTTCCCAATCAAGACCCGTCACAGCAAGCTTTCTTGTCTGCATCTGTGAGAAGAGGTGTGTATCCTTTTCCTCCATCTCCTCAAAGAGCTCCATCTGTGCCCTGACATTCCCTTCATCAGCTTCCCGAAAGATACGGGCAAGCCTGCGTGGTGTCAGTCCGTTGGATGGATAATCAGAGAACTTGTCATTGACATCCCCAACCGCCACTCTTGCGGTCACAGGTCTTTTTGTTCCTGTATCTACATCCGGATTGAAGGGTACTCCTCCGCCCCGGTTCCTTTTCTTTCTTTTTGCCATGCTGTATCACACCTCCTAGTAGGCACCTTTACCCATCCGGAAACGTCTCCGGAGGACTGTCTTGTAATTTGCTTTTGATGCTACCGCCTTGACTGTCTGTGCAAGCTGCACCGCCATCTGAAGACCATCAGGAGCATCATCATTCTTTCCCATAGGGAACTCCTGAAGCTGTTTCAGGAGTGTCTTGTGCTCCCGGTTGAATTTCAGGTACTTGTTCTTGATGACAGGCTGCAATGACTCAATACGGAGTACCTTGTTGACCGTTGACTGTATCTCCTCTATCGGGATATACTCTCCTTCCTCGGCTGACTTTGCAGCCATGACCTCCTTGAAAAAGTATTGGAACTGGACAACTTCCACACCAAACTTGTAGAAGCCCTTCTTGCAGTCCCTCTTCAGTCTCCGGTTCATCTCAAACACATCCTCAATGATGACATCCGGCTTCCTTTTCTCTACGGAGGCATCCACCACATACATGTACCCGGTCTTGGTAGACAGGGCAAGGTTGATGATGGAGCTTGTATCTGACTTCTTATTCTTTCCAAGTGACGGGTCATTTGCACCTACAAAGACGAACTCCGGACTTGAGAAGTCCATGAGCTCCGGTTCGTAATAATCGAACCATTCAGGATTGAATGTTGCACTCTCCGGGTCAATCGGGTCATTCTGAAGCTCTGAATTGAAGGATGCTGTACCTTCGGATACCTTAATCTCCATCAGGTCATAGTAGGACAGCTTCTCTTCCCAAAGGACTTCAGCTCCAAGGAGCATCTTTTCCTTATGGGCTTCATAGAAAGTCCTTGCATCCTCCTCATGGTTCTCATTGAAGAGGTTGGTATATATGCTTTCCCACTCATCCCACAGCTTTGTATTGACCGCCTCTGATATGACTGCCCTGTACTTCTTTGTCTTATATCTTGGGTTCTGAAGCACATTGTTGAGCAGGGAGTCATAGTGGAGTATGGTACCTATATACATGATGTCTGTGTAGGTATCCCCTGCTTTTGATACTGCTTTGTCAAACCAATTCTTCAGCTTACGCCTCTGCTCCGGTGTGTTGACATTCTCATCATTCTCAATATCATCCAGTACAATGAGGTCAGGTCTCCAGTTCCGGTGTCTTCTACCTCTGACCTTCTTTCCGGAGCCTATTGCCTCCGCCTTGATGTCTGTCTTGGTCAGTATCACTCCGGTTCTCCATGCCTTGTCTCCCTTCAGGGAGCCAAAGTCCATGATAATGTTTGCATTGTCCTCAAGCTCTGTCTTGATGTCATCAAGAAAGCCTTCCGCCTGTTCTGAAGAGTCTGACAGGATGAGAATGTAGTGCTTGTATGCGTACAGGATGGCATGGAGACTGTCTTTGAATGTGAAGTTGGTTGATTTTGCATGACCACGGGGAGCTGCCACCACCTGACGGGAGCCCTTCAGTCTTGATATGACCTTTGCTTCCTTCAGAGGGTTCCTTCCTTTCATTACTCCCCGGCTCCATATCTCATCAAGCTCCTCATGGAAGTGTGGTGACTTCCGGATGAAGTAGTGTGGAAGATACGCCCTTCCAAAATATGACATGTCAAAGGCAGCAAGTTCTTTTCTAAGTCCATGCTCTCCCATGAGCTCCTCCCCGGACAGATACCTCTCATTCAGTTTTCTTCTTTCCTCCTGATGGTCTGACCCACGGAGTACATATTCCTCAAAGAGCTTGGTCTGATACTCCTCATTGTTCTTGATTTCTATATCTTCCTCTTCCTCAAGCTCCCTCATCCAGTTGTCAATATCAATCATCTTCCATCATCCGCTCCTTTGCTTTTGCCAGTATCTCCTTGAGCTGTGCTGCTGACTTCTCATCCTGCTTGATGACCTTCAGCATCTCGGACTCCATTTCACGGAAAGCAATGTCAGCCTTCCTTCTCATGTCCTGCTTCACCCTGTCCTTATATACCTTTGTCCGGGACAGTGAAGCAATGAGCCTTCCTGCCTTATCAAGTGGCATCTCATTGAACTCTTCCTCTGCGGTTGCCACCTTGTTCAGGAGCCCGTTCATGGTCAAGAGTATGGCAGCTTCCGTGTAGTCCGCTTCCGGGTTCTCCTTCACCACCTGTATCAGCCTGTCAGTCTGTGCCTGTGCTTCAAGAAGCCTCTGCATGGCGTTATTTGTCCGGGTGGCATATCTGCCTACACTGGACTTTGATATGTCATAGCCCTCTCCCTTCAGGAATTGGCTAATATATTCATAGGTATTGGATGTGTCAGCAAGCATCACATCCACTTTCATCCGCAAGTCTTCAGGGAGCTCATCAATCTTTGAGGTTATTCTCTGCTTGGTTCTCTTATCACCCATCAAATATCAACCCCATTGTCTTCAATCGTACCTTCCGCAAGGTCTACGCCTTCCTTGGTGAGCTTGATGACTGCATCATTGGCATAGGCATTGTAGGCTGTGACCTTTTCCTCGGTAAATTCGATGTATCCGGCTCCCTGAAGATAATCAAGATACTTGCTGATGTCCGGGGATATGATGAGCCCGGCTGCTATCATGGCATTGGATAACTGCCTTGTGAGGGCTGTGTTGTTGTATCCCTTCACCAAGCACCGGATGATGTATCCCCTGATTGCCTTGTTCTGCTTGATTTCTGCTTTTTCTAAGTCATTCACGTTGTTCACCTCACTCTTTTCTGTTACTCTGCATTAGGAGCTTGTCAATCTTGCTGTCAATGCTCCTCATTCTGTCCTCCACTCCGTTCATGGAGCGGAAGAAGTCTTCACGGAGTACAAACGTGGTAGCAAAATCACCCTTTATATCATTGAGTTCCTGTTTGATGTTCGCTATATCCCGGTCTGTCTCCTCTTCCAACTTGTCAATTCTCTTATTTACTTTGTCATCATTCTCTTTAATCTGCTTTTTTATCTCCTCTGTGCTGCTCTTGAGGTTGTTGAACCACCCCTTGATGAAGAAGGTTATCACTCCAAGCCCAAGAGTGATAACCCCTGCCATCACATCAGAGAACGTGATAACATAATCCATAGGCTACTTCTTTCTGATGAGCTTTTCTGCAAGCTCTGTGACCCTTTCCCATCCATCCATTGACACCAACGCCACAATGAAGGCAGCAATGAATGATGCAAATACCATGAACCACTCAATGGCTACCCCATAATATGCCGCAAGTCCCAACAGGCAGACCGGGCAGAGGATGAGGGACAGGATGATGACCGTCAGGGCTGTAGGCACCTTCTTGTCAAACCATGTCCACTTTTTGAGTGCCTCCGTAATGATGGAGACGATAAACGCCATCACACCGATAACGAGGACAATCTGTGATACATCCACTGTAAAATTCGTCATACAAACCACTCCTTTTCTGTCATTTTTTTTGAGAATAATGCACAAAACAATAAGAGCATGTACTAAGTACATGCTCTTATCTTATACTCATTATGAAAGACTCTTTAGGGGAAACATTTTCGGAAAATCAATCATCATTATTCATGTCAAAAATGCTCATCTGTCCTATCATTGGCTCATCCTTCAGTATGTTTCCTATCTGCTTGGTTGTCAGATTATACTTCTCTGCAAGCTCCTTTGAGTTGTATCCGTTCCACTCTTTCTTGATACGCCTGTTTCTTGCCGGAGCTATGATGTTCTCTGTCTTTGGAAAATAGAGCTCATCTCCTTTGGCATACTCACTAAGCTCAATGAACTTCTCAATCCCTATGATGTCCACAACAGGGCGGTAGCTCTCTGAAATATCCTCTAATGTGGTCTCTTCAATGAGGGCTCTTGTTAGTTCATCTGCTACCATTATAGCCTCCTTCCTACTATTATGAGGCTTTCTTGGTGTATGAGAGGCTTATCCATCCGGCTCCGGACTTCAATCTGCCCCATCCATTCTTTTCCTCCACAATAGTGTACTTGTTCTTCTTTCCTGTCACTTCACGGATGGCTCCTACTACACTGTATCCTGTTCCTGCACCGGAGCGGATGTTCAGTACATCACATGTGGTTGTGATGAGATACGGTGTGAATGTTGTGCCTGTGGATGCAGCTACCTTCTTGGTGTATGAGAGGCTTATCCATCCGGCTCCGGACTTCAATCTGCCCCATCCATTCTTTTCCTCCACAATAGTGTACTTGTTCTTCTTTCCTGTCACTTCACGGATGGCTCCTACTACACTGTATCCTGTTCCTGCACCGGAGCGGATGTTCAGTACATCACATGTGGTTGTGATGAGATACTCCTTGAAGTCATCATCCTTCTTGGTCTCATCCGGCTTCGGACTTCCATCTCCTGCCTGACTGCTTCCGGTTTCCTTAATTGCATCCAGTATCTTCAGTATCTTTTCACCATATCCAGCTCCTGCCGCCCATCCTTTGCTCTTCGGGTTCTCCTGTATTCCAAGATACTCCACATAAGGAGCACATCCACGGGATACAAGGTCAAAGCGTTGGTCAACACATTCCTGCTTCAGCTTCGTTGTATTGGCGTATGCCTTGAGGTGTTGTATCTGTGCCCGGATGCCAAGCTGTGGCGTTTTGAAACTGTTTCCTGTCTCTCCGTTCTGTGTCACTCCCATACCACAGAAATTATTCTGTGAGAGCTCCACAGCACTTCCGGAGAAGGTGAAGTTGCCTGTCTCAAGACAGCTCTGTGCAAATGCAATGTCACCACGGATATTCTCCGCTTCACCTTCAGACAGATACAGAGGTATCATATCAAGTACGCTCTGTGCAACGCTGCCATTCTTTGCCTTGATGTATGCTGTCATCTGCTCCGCTGTAGCTTCAGATTTTCCGGTTATCTTGGTCATGCTGTCCTTCTGCTCTGTCCCTCCTGAAATAGCTTTCTTGAAGGCATCCCATGTGTGCTTTGTCGAATTATACACATACGGATTAGGACATATCTTTCCGGTCACATCATGGTGACGGATAACATTGGAAGCAGGAACTCCATACTTCTGCATCAGATACTTAGTCAGTTCAATGGCAGCATTGACAGTTGCCTCTTCAAAGTACCAATCCTTGCTTTCCGCTGACTGACTTCCTTTGTTGCGGACACACATCTCAATGCCTATAGAGTTGCTATTCCTGCACTCTGCATGTTTATAGCTGCTTGCTCCACAGTGCCATGCAATGTCCTCATCCTCAACACTCTGCCATACCTCTCCATTAAAGCCTACAAAGTAGTGTGCTGATGCTCCAAGATACTTACTTGCATAATACTTACAATTTGCCTCTGCTCCTCCAAGAGCCCCTACATAATGGATAACAATGTACTTGATACGCCCTGCGTTATCCTTATTTGTGAAATTGTACGGGGTCAGGAGCTTCTCAATCTTTGGTGCTGCCATTTCTACACACTCTCCTCTCCAAAAAATCCCATGCTGTCAGGGTCTAAACTATTGCGGAACTCTTTGAGTTCCTCTTCCGTCATGTTGCTCACTTTCTCCTGAAGCTCTGCTCTCTGCTCCGGAGTTATGTCCTTGGTGTATTCACTAAGGATGTCCTTGCTCTGTTCTGCCATGATTAGTCCTCCTTTTCCGTGTCATCATAGTCTAATGTGATGGATGTCTTGGTCTCCACAAAGATGCTCTTCCGGATGCCCTCAATGATGGCATCAATCATCTCTTCCGGAAGAAAAGCTTTGATGAGTTCCCCGTTCTTGATACGGTAGATGTACCACAGCTCCACGTCAAAGTCCGGAACTGTTTCCCCTTCAGGAACCAATACAGAGATGAGAGTCTCCTTGTCCTTCTCAAACTCTCCCTTCAGTTTCTTCAGGAGGAGCTTCTTCTGCTTGTCATCCGGCTTGATGCTCATTTCATCAAGGAACTCCTCAAGTGTGGTCTCAAAGGTGTAGTCACCTGTGAAGATTGCCTTCATAGCCTTCTCAAATTTGCTGTCAAATTTGTAGGTTGTCTTGGTCTCCTCTTTGACCTTCATCTTGTATACTCCCTCACCCACAAGCTCCTTCAGCTTGTCCGGGTTCAGGATGTCAAGGCTCATGCTGTCTGTGATGGCAGCACTACCCTCATCACCGTAAAACTTCACATACTTCACATTGTGGTCTTCCATGATAGCCAATCCTCTAGCCTGAAGCTCCGCCTTGTAGCTGTTCATCATAGCCCGGCTCTTCTTCTGTTCACGGTCAAGCCACACACATGCTCCAATGAGCTGTTCATTGGTCATGCTCTTCACTGTCTGCTGTTCCATTACTGTCCTCCTCCTAACTTCTCAAATGCTTTTGTTGCACAGGCTTCACAGATACCCTTCCCATGAAACTCATGCACATCCTCTGTCGTTCCGCAAAAATTACAACGGAGCGTGTACGGTTTTATTCTGATTTCACCCTGATGCTCTTCCACAATCATAGGGTCTTTTGGCTCAATGCCAAGTTCTCTCCTCATTGCCACCGGGATACTGATTGACCCGTGGCTTGTCATCTTCTTGTAAGCTGTACTCATTTGTCTGCTCCTTTCTAGGCATCCAAGATGTCCTTGATATAGTTGTACTGGTCAACCAACTTGTACTCATGCTCACCCTTTTCCCTGACCTCTTCAGAGAACTCACGGAGCCTGATGGCAAGCTTCAGAACTTTGGCAGCTCCTACAGCCTCAAGTGAGGCTCTTGAGCTCATCCCTTCTCTCTGACAAAGCATGTAGGAGATGGCATCCATGAGGTAATGCTCCCATATAAAGCAGTCACTACTTCTGCCATTCCACTCTTCCCTTGCTTCATCAATGAACTTCTTCCGGTTCAGCTTCGGCTTATCCGGAGGAAGCACCCCTTTGTCCTGCATCCTCTTCTTGAGCTCTGCCCTTGCCTGCTTCTCCTTATTGGTCAATCGTTTATTCTTCGCCACTATATACCACTCCTTCCTCTTATGAGCTGTCATCCGGGTCAAGTTTTCCTGCCCGGAGCTGTTCCTCTAGCGTTTCCATTGCAGCAAGATGGATGTCAAGCATGTTGTTCTTCACATCATCCATATCCAGTCCACGCTTCAGACCTTCCATGCCAACGAACACCTGAAGGAAGCCTGCTATCTGTGCCAACTCCTCAACACTGATGTCCTGTCCCTCAAAGTTGACCTTGTCATCCCTGACTGTCACTATTAGCTTGCAATCCCTCATCCTGCTCCTCCTTCTCCTTCTGCCTCTTCAACATACTCTTCAGAGCTTCAATGAGCTTTGAGCATTGCTGATAGTTCAGCCACTCAACCGCACTGACACCAAACATCTTCTGACACATTCCATTGACCCTTGCAGGCTTGTCCCATCCAAGCTCTTGTGTGAGCTTGTATATCTTCTTCCGTTGGTTCTCTGTGACTTCACTTCCGCTGTATCGGTTCCTTCCACGCTCTGACTTCTTAGCAGAGTCCTTCATGTTACCAAGTACACGGATGACAGTCTGAAGCTCCCTTTTGTTGAGAGCCTTGATACTGTCCTTTCCTGTATGTGCCTGAACAAGAAGATGCAGCTCCTCATCCGTGAGCTTCAGCTCCGGACTCTTGGCAATCCCCCACACCCTCTTGATACTTGGCTGTGATGTATTTCCTGCCATACTATCCTCTCTTTCTCTTATCGTTCCCATTCTCAATGACTCCGCCTCTTGCATACTGCGTCAGGAATGTGGGTATCTGTATATCCTTTCTAGGCTCCGGGATAGTATCTGCACACAGATTGATGTCACAGTATCCATGCTCATTGATTGCTTCATATACGCTCTTCATAATATGTTGAGCAATCTGCTCTTCCTTCTCTCCACTAAGTGCAATCTTAATCTCCTTCATAGAACTCTCTCCTTCCTACAACATCATCATGTTGGATGCTTCACTCACAATCTTCATGGTTATACGGGTCTCACCCTTCTGCTTCAGGATACGGAGCACGTTGTTGAGCGTTCTGTCCAACAGACGGAAGCATCCGCTTTGTGTGTTGGTTGCCCGGCTTATCATCTCACCCATGGCAGCCTCATCCACCTCATATCCTTCAAGGTAGTCAACTACTTCATTCTTTGACAGTCCCTTCAGCTTGTAGTAGAAGTCCATCCTGTTAGCAAACCGGGCAAGATTGCCCTTCAGCTCTGTCTCAAGTCTCGGCTCTCCTGCTATGACAATGCCTACATTCGACTGGTCAAAGATACCACGGAGTATCTCCATCTTCTTCTGTGTGTACTTGTTGATGAGCTTGTCTGCCTCATCAATGATGAGTAGGAACCCTTCATTGGTATTGAAAAACTCACGGATGCGGTTGACTCTGCTCCATATCGTTCCACCGTAACCCTTTGGGAGTCCTATACCGTTCTCAATGGCTTCCACCAAGTCCCGGCAAGCCATTGTGTCATCACACTCAATGTATGCCACCCTTGGAAGCTCTGCATATTTCTTCAGGGCGTGTGTCTTTCCCTGACCGGACTTTCCAACGATTATCCCAAGCCCCATGTACTCCTGACATGCCTGACACACACCAATGGTCTGCACAAAGTCTCTGCTCTCAAAGAACTCCACCTTCTTCTTGAGTGTGCCTGCTCCTGTAGGTACGCTGTTCTCCGGTTCCTGACCTTCAGCAACGCCTCCGGTAGCGGCAAGAAACTCTCTGACCTTCTTCTCAAGCTCTGTAGGGTCACTTGCATACTTCCCATTGAGGTACTGACTAAGTGCTGCTCTTGAGTAGTTCATCTTGAGAGCTGCCTCTGCCTTCGTCATCTTCATCTCCGCCAGTCTCTCATTCATCTGCTCTGCCAATGTCTTCTCTGTTTTGTAGGTATTCAATGCTTCCATGTTTACAACCTTCCTTTCCTTCAACCTTATTTCATATTTTCCAAGTACGCCGCCGCAATCGAAAATGCCAACCACGCCAATTCAACCAATGCTATAACTGCCATAACCACAAGGGCAGCTCCAATCAATATCATCCTGACCATATCATCCTCCTATAGCTCTAAGCTTCTTGAGGGCGTTTTCTGCCTGCCTGCTCATGTATTCGCTGTCCGCTTCAGGCTCTTCTCTCTTCTCGGCTCTGAAGCCCTGCTGATAGGTTCTGTCTGTAGGTATCGTGATGACCTTTGCAGCCTTCTCCTGCTTCTTTCCACCTATCATCAGCTCAATACCACCTGTAGTCTCATTGAAGCCAACATACTGCTCATTGAGTTCCTCAAACGGTCTCCTTGCCTCTTCAAGTCTTTCCCGGTCACGCTTCTGCTGTCTCTTCTGCATCTTCAGGTGCTCCTCAAGAGCTTTCTGTGTAACCTTCGGAGCTATCTGAAGAAGCTCCTGACAATATGCTTCACAGATACGCTTGCCCTTTTGGTCAAAGACATACAGGACAGCCATATCATCCGGGTCATACTTGATGTCAACCTTCCGCCCGATATAGTCACAAAGCTCATCAGAGCGGTACTCATATCCCCACTTGGTAATGCCAATGTTACGGACAAGCACGTTCTCTGACTTCATCATCAGCATGGTTGCATAGCTCTTAGGCGGTGCCGCCTTGAAGTATCTGTCCTCATTCATAAAGCAGTCATAAGGCTTCTTATAAGTCTCTCCCATCTTCTTCAGTCCGGAGTGTTCCGTGTGCATGTAGACCGTTGTGAGCCATTCATGCCACTTCTCATAGAACTCTTCCAGTGTCAGGAGTTCTCCTCTCTCAAGCATCCGCTTGATGTCCTTATCCACCTTGTCAGAGGTCTTTGAGCCTGTCAGTGTTCCGGTGTATGACTTCATCCAACGTGTGAACTTATTGCACACGGTACGGAAGAACCTCTCAATCTGACCTTTGCTCCATGGCTCATAAGGAAGAGCCCTGTGGTCATCCTTGATGCCTATACTCTTGTAGAAGCCCATTGTCTCATTGTCAAAGTTCATGCCGCTCCGGTCATTCCTGTCTCTTCCTGTCATGGTCTTGGCTGTGTAGTCCTTACCATTGTCTATGTAGAGATACTCCGGAACTCCGCCCGGCTCTGAATATATCATTTTGAGTAGGCTCTGCTTCAGGATGTCAGAGTTGGCATCCTTGCACATCACATCTCCCATGATGACCCTGCTCCTCATGTCTACCCATGCAGCCAAGTGTGGCTTGATGGCTATAACCTTGCCATTAGGCTGCTTGTAGCTCACCCAACAGTCAAAGGTATGCTCATCACCCATGACAATCTGCATCACCTGAAGCCCCTTGGTGTCTCTGCTTCCTTTCACCATGACCTTATTCTTGTACTCACGGGTACCACGGGATGCAAGGAACCAAGCGTTCCTCATCCCCTCATCCTCCATGAGGTAACTGATGTACCTTGTCACCGTCTGATAGGATGGTATCTTCTCCCACTTGTTGATATTGGCAATGGCTGTCAGCTTCTCATACAGCATCTCACGGGTTCCTTGGTTTCGGGCAAAGTCCTCATTGAACCATATATTCTTGATAACCTGTTTGACCTCCGGCTTGATACTTGGAAAGCATCCGGTTTCTTTTGGCTTCCGGCACAGGCAGAGAACCTTGAAGAACTCACGCCCTGCTCCGTCTTCCTTCTCAAGCTTGTCCGCCCATGCGGATGCTTCAAGGTATGCCTTGGTGTATCGGTAGAGTGTTCTCTGACCTTTTCCAAGATACTTCTGTGCAAACTCTTCAGCGTACTTTGTCCGGTCTCCTTCGTCATACTGAAGGAACTTTCTGACCACGTTCCCAAGCTCCACAGCCTTGTAGTATCTCTCCTTGTAGTTTTCAATGTACCAATCAACATCTGTATTCACATACCATGGAACTTCCGGCTTCTGCTCATCCTCTTTCTTGTCCGGAAATTCTTCCGTGAAAGATTTCAGCTTCTCCCGTTCCTTCCATGCGTTCCTTGCCTGCTTTGAAAGTGAGGAGACCGCCACAAGTACCACATCTTTTCCGCCATTCTCTGACTTCTCGGTCTTGGTCACAAAGGACTCTTGCTTCCTTAATACCCTCTTGACCATTGTGTTGTACTTAACTCTTTCCAGTTCAGCAGCTTCTCCCAATGTGACATATACTTCAGCCAATCAGCTCACCTCCTTCATGCTGCTACCTCAATATCCAGTATCCTTGATATTGCCTCAATGTATTTCTTTCCACTACGCTCACCGACTAAAATCTTATGGATGTACTGCTTATTGCATCCAAGCAAAGCAGCAAGCTCCACCTGTGTCATATTCTTGTCTATGAGCCTTTTCCTGACCTTCCGCCCAAAGGGTGTCAGTCTCGTCTGCTTTGTTGCCATCTGCTCACCTCACATCACAGCTTGTATACCCTCATACCGCAACCATTCAGGTCACAGGTGTATCCTTTTTCTATAAGGGTCTCAATGACTTTTGGAGCCGCCTCATACAGGATGATACCCTGACGGACTGTGCCGCCTACTGTGTATCCTATGGACATCCTGATGGGGCTTGTCTGTTCCTGAAGCTTCAGGAGTATTGACATCAACTCCACATCACTATCCTTGTATTTCTCCATTACAGCCTACCTTTCCAACCAATTACAGGCTCTTTGATATAGTCCTTGTCTTTGGTTTTCCTCCAACCTTCTTCAGAGATACCCGGCTCACTACTTCCAATGAGTCCGGAAGGTTCTTGACCACAAGCCAATTCTCCGGCACCAATCCATGAGCCTTCATTATCTTCTTCTGTTCCCTTGTGGGAGCCTTTCCGTTCTTCATCAGTAGCTCACCTCCGTCCCCTCTATAATTTTGTCAATTATATTGAGAGCGTTTTCCTTTCCCTCAATCTCTGCCTCAAGCTCCATCCGGTTCTCCCGGAGCTGCTCAAGCTCTGCATCCAACTTCTCTCTGTGCTCAACCAATGCTTCCATTTCATCACTTGACAGGTTCAGCAAATGCCTCATCTCCTCTCTATATATTTGAACATCAGGGCTTCAAGCTAAAACTCCGATACTGACAAGCATCCGCTTTGTCATCCTTCTATCACGGTCATAGAACTTCTGCCCCTTAATCTCCTGATTGACATAGAATGTACCGCACAGGTACCGCTTTATCATCCAAACCTTGTCCGGGTTATACTTGTCTTGTATCCTTGTTACCTTCATAAAACCTTCCTTTCCCTGATGCCACTGTCTCATTCTTCAACTCTTAAAGTAGGACAGGACAGCTCTTCTATCTCTTCCTGTATCCGTTGCACTTCTCTCTGTGCGTTCCGGAGGAGCTCATCAAGCTCATGGGCTTTCTTTGCTCTTGGAAGCATGTCATGGAAGATTGTCATACCAAAGCTCTTATACAGTTCAGCAACTTCATCTTTGCCGGATGTGTTCCGGATAGATGGATGCCACATGTAGACTTCTTCAATCACTTTGTACTGCTCATCCGTGACAGTTCTTTCAATTCTTTCCTCAAATTCCTGCTTCTGCATCCTGCACCTCCTTCATTCCTTCATAGTTCCATTTTCTGATACCCTGAACCGGGTGACTTTCTTTGTGCCGGAGAACTCCGACTATTGAGATTTACTAAGTTTTTTGATATGATTTATCTTGGATTAGTGGGTTACAAGTAACCCTTGCAAGGTTTATTATATCTTCCTATTTGCAGAATGTCAACACTTTTTCTGCTTTCAGGAAGAATATATATTCCAATTTGCAGAAAGAGAGGTCATCATGGAATTAGATATGATGGGAATTGGTGAACGTATTAAAACAAGAAGAAAAGAATTGAAACTCTCTCAAACAGACATATATGAGAGATGTGACATCACTTCAGGAGCATTGAGCAAAATCGAAAACGGAAAAACTACGCCTTCCGTTATTGCATTTTATAAGCTTTCACAAGTGTTAGAGTGTGATATGAATTGGTTGGCAACCGGAATATCTTCCAATATGCAGAAGTCCAATATCTGCAAATTGGAAGAGGAGCTGTTGAATGGTTTCCGGGAGCTTCCTGAAGATGACAAAGAGGAACTCATGGGCTTATTGCAACTAAAGCTCCGGAAGGTGAAAAAAGAAAGAGATGTGACTGCAAAATCATCCGGATTGATGGGTACAGAAAATGGTGACATGGTTGGCTGATTTTTTTATGCTTTTTTGGGTTACTTGTAACCCTTTTATTGTCACTTTGCTTTTTAGGGAAGCAATTCCCGAAAAAGTTCATTTTTCCTTGAAAATAAGCCAAAGTGACAACTTTATTTGCAAGGTTCCAATTTGTCACTTTGATTGCATCCAGTCCCGGCTCTCCTGTTCCGTGTACTGATTGCATTGAGTAACGCCTTTTTTTCAAAGCGTTACTTTCAAAAAACCCTTATTTTATGGGACTTTACGAAACAAACACGCACATTGACAACACTTAATCAGTAACGCAATAACGCCACGTTATAACGCTTGACCTATTTTCAGAAGAGGATGCCTGATGTATAATGTCCTTACAACCTAACTTTGAGGTGTTGTGGATAGAACAAGTGCTCAAAAACCAAGTAAAACCAATGCTTCCAAGCACTCTATCCACTTCCCTCCCTTCCAAGGGCACAAAAAAAGCATCCGAAACAGCTTATTCTCAAATTCGCTGTCAAAGATGCTTCATTTTTTCTCTATGAAATTCGCCACAAACCTTGATTTCACGGGGTTTCCCGTCATTTCCCACCTCTTCACGGATGGTCTCACGTTAGAATGTCCTTTTTGTCAGATATTCTGTTAAGTTACAATTACTCTCGGACTTACAACCATCTGGTTCGCGGGAGGAGCTTTGGTATCTGCGATCTCTGTATTCTTTGGTACATCACTGATCATCCAGATATTGATCTTTGCAGTTATTTCATTAGTTCTTCTGTTTACTACAAGGCCTGTGGCTTTAAAACATTTCAAATTATCCGATATGGAAAAAACAAATGTTGAAAGTCTGGTCGGCAAACAGGTGATCGTATCTGAAACCATTGATAATCTAAAGGCTACCGGGCAGGTAAAAGTAAATGGTCTCGAATGGACCGCACGTGCTGCTGATGAAACTGATATTATTCCCCAGGGAACCGAAGTCACGATCAATGAGGTTTCCGGCGTAAAACTTATTGTCAGCAGAATATAATTTATTTAATTTGACAGATACTATATCTGTCGCCACTTAAAGGAGGTACTTATTATGGATTCACCACTCACATGGCTGGTAATTATCTTAGTATTCATTGCTATCATTATTATCTGCAGCACAATCAAGATCGTCCCACAGGCACATGCTTACGTTATCGAACGTCTGGGAACCTACTGCGGTACATGGTCCGTAGGTCTTCATATGAAGATGCCTATTATCGATAAGATCGCACGTCGTGTTACCTTAAAGGAACAGGTTGTAGACTTCGCTCCACAGCCGGTTATCACGAAAGATAACGTTACAATGAGAATCGATACTGTCGTTTTCTTCCAGATCACAGATCCAAAGCTTTTCTGCTATGGTGTTGAAAATCCGATCATGGCAATCGAAAACCTGACAGCCACTACTCTCCGTAACATTATCGGTGATCTCGAACTTGACCAGACACTGACATCCAGAGAGACAATCAACACAAAGATGCGTGCTACTCTGGACGAAGCAACTGATCCTTGGGGCATCAAGGTAAACCGTGTTGAGCTAAAGAATATTATCCCACCTGCAGCGATTCAGGATGCCATGGAAAAACAGATGAAGGCAGAACGTGAAAGACGTGAACAGATCCTGAAAGCAGAAGGTGAAAAGAAATCTGCAATCCTTATTGCAGAAGGTAACAAACAGTCCGTTATCCTGGAAGCAGAAGCTGAGAAGCAGTCACAGATTCTTCGCGCAGAAGCTAAGAAGGAAGCAACGATCCGTGAAGCTGAAGGTCAGGCACAGGCTATCCTCGCTGTACAGCAGGCAAATGCAGACAGTATCCGTCTCTTAAATGAATCTGCTCCATCTAATCAGGTTCTTACGATCAAGAGTCTGGAAGCATTCGCAAAGGCTGCTGACGGCAAGTCAACCAAGATCATTATTCCATCTGATATTCAGGGTGTTGCAGGACTTGCAACTTCATTATCGGAATTAGTAAAAACAGAGAAATAAGATTGAACTGATTCATTGGTAATATTAAAAACTGCCACTGTCAGAATGAAACCGTTATTGGGTAACCATTCTGATAGTGGCAGTTTTTATTTTATCTATTATCCTTACAATTACTCCATGCTTTCATCCGCCCAGCTCTTTATCATTGCTATCTCTCTTGCATATCCGGCATCATCATTTGGTGTTTCTAAGATAAACGGTCTGCCTGCAAGCAATGGATGCGTTACGATCCGTTTTAATGCTTCTGCTCCGATCTCACCCTCTCCGATCTTCTGATGTCGGTCTTTGTGTGAATCTCTCACATTCATGCTGTCATTTAGATGAACAGCCTTTAAGCGGTCAAGTCCGATGATCTGATCAAACGTGTGAAGTACACCATCCAGATCTTCCACAAGATCATAGCCCCCATCCCATGTATGACAGGTATCAAAGCATACCCCGATCTTATCCTTGCAGTCAACCAGCTCTATGATACGTTCCAGTTCTTCAAAATTTCTTCCGACTTCCGAGCCTTTGCCTGCCATTGTTTCAAGTAATACAACTGTACTCTGAGTCGGTTTGATCGCATGATTTAATGCGTCAGCAATTACCGGTATGGCTTCTTCTGCCCCCTGACCAACATGTGCGCCCGGATGGAAATTATAATAATTTCCCGGAAGATACTCCATCCGCTCCATATCATCCTTTAAGATATTCCATGAGAACTCCCGAATATCCGGTTTTGCCGCACAGACATTCATCGTATATGGTGCATGTGCGACCAGTTTTCCAAAATGATGCTCCTCCATCAGGGAACGTAACCGTTCCGCATCTGCCGGATCGATCTCTTTCGCCTTTCCGCCCCGTGGATTTCTTGTAAAAAATGCAAATGTATTTGCACCAAGTTTTAATGCCGCCTTTCCCATCGCCTCAAAGCCTTTGGAGGACGACAGGTGATTTCCTATATATATCATGTTGTTTCTCTCCTTCTTATAATATAAATATGGCTATGTCATAAGACATAGCCATATTTGTGAAACCACCAGCAGCGGTTTCAACGTTTTTACAACTTCCACTTATAGGTAGGACTCACCTTGTAAGGAAATTATTATATTAGAATACCTTAGTTGTTCTTATAGTAGTTGATCAGGCAGCCATCCATGATGATCTGTCTCTCATCATCGGTCAAGCTTCCAAGCTTCAGGTCTAATTCCTTGAAGTCTTTATTTACCACATATGCCTTGATGATCTCATTCTTATTCTGAACAGCCTCACGGATACCCGGAATAAATACATAATCATCATTATCAAATGCGAAATCTTCCTCCATGATGAATGGAAGCATACCCCAGTTGATCAGGTTGGATCTGTAACGCTTTGTTGCATATTCCTTAGCAATATTTGCCCAGCCGCCAAGTACCTTCTGGCAGGAAGCAGCCTGCTCTCTGGCAGAGCCGTCACCCGGCTTTACAGCAAAGATCGTACTGCCGTAACCGGTATTGGAACCTGTGATCTCACGATCTGCAAATTTTGCTTTGATTTCTTTCATCATAGGCTTCATGGATTCATCTGCCTTGCAGAAGCATCCAAGTTCTTCTCTCTTCTTCTCAACTGCCTGAATTGCCTTTGCACGGCCTACATATTCAGGATCTTTTCTGGATAAAGTGAACTCAGCAAGTCCAAGCGGATTTGAACGATAGGAAGATGTCTCACCAGATGGAATAAGTTCATCTGTAGTTGTTACAGGATCGTTAATAACAGATGCAACCTTTAATAACAGGTTATCTGTCAGTGCGATCATCTCCGGCCAGTCTTTGATATTCGGACCAAACTTGATCTCAACAGATGGATCAGCCTTGCCGACACCATTGTAAACTCGTCTGTCATAAATGCTCTTATCGAAGAAATATTTCTGTCCCTTGTATTCAACATCCAGATCTGTAGCTGCTGTAAGGTATCCCTTGTTAGCTGCTGTCGCTGCGATCGATCGTGCATCCATAAGTGCAACGGATGAGATCTGACCATTCTGAATCTTGGAACCTTCACGGTTCGGGAAGTTTCTGGTTGAATGACGGATTGATAATGCATTATTTGCAGGTGTATCTCCGGCACCAAAGCAAGGACCGCAGAATGCTGTCTTAACGATCGTACCTGTCTCGATCAGGTCAGCCAGTACACCGTTCTTTGCAAGCTCCATATAGATAGGAGTTGATGCAGGGTATACAGATAATGTAAATTCATCTGCACCGATGCTTCTTCCACGGATGATATCCGCTGCCTGACAGATGTTCTCGAATCCACCACCGGCACATCCGGCAATGATTCCCTGTTCTACATATAACTTGCCATCACGGACTTTATCCTTTAATGTGAAGTCAACCTTACCGTCCAGACTAACCAGTGCGCGCTTCTCGCAGTCGTCTAAGATGTCCATCAGGTTTGCATTTAATTCTTCAATTGTATATGTATTGCTTGGATGGAATGGCATAGCGATCATTGGTTTTACCTTTGACAGATCCACATATACAACGCCATCATAGTAAGCAACTGGGCCCGGATTCATTTCCTTGTATGCTTCCGGTCTATAGTGTGTATCATACCACTCCTTGATCTTCTCATCTGTCTTCCAGATAGAGGACAGGCAGGTTGTCTCGGTTGTCATTACATCGATACCGATACGGAAATCAGCAGATAATTTATCAACACCAGGTCCTACGAACTCCATTACCTTATTCTTAACATAACCACACTGGAAGGTTGCACCGATGATCGCAAGAGCAACGTCCTGAGGACCTACTCCCTTTGCAACTTCTCCGTCCAGATAGATTGCTACTACACCGGGCTTAGCTACATCGTAAGTTCTGCATAAGAGCTGCTTTGCAAGCTCTCCGCCGCCTTCGCCGATCGCCATTGTACCGAGCGCACCATAACGGGTATGGCTGTCAGAACCAAGGATCATTGCACCACATTCTGCAAGCATTTCTCTTGCGAACTGATGGATAACAGCCTGATGAGGCGGAACATAGACACCACCGAATTTCTTTGCGCAGGAAAGGCCAAACATGTGATCATCCTCATTGATCGTACCACCAACTGCACATAAGGAGTTATGACAGTTTGTAAGGACATAAGGAATCGGGAATTCTTTCAGTCCTGAAGCTCTTGCTGTCTGGATGATACCTACAAATGTTATATCATGAGAGGTCATCTTATCGAATTTAATCTTAAGATTGTCCATATTGTCAGATGTGTTGTGCTTCTCCAGGATACCGTATGCCATAGTATTCTTTGCAGCTTCTTCCTTGGATGGAGCTGTACCTAACTTCTGTGTAAGGATCGCATTTGCATCGGCATTGTCTTCTACAAGCTCTGTGCCATTTAAAAGATAAGCACCATTGTCAAATAATTTAATCATTCTATTTCCTCCTGATTTGTTGGTGATTCTTTTTCTCATTTTGTCAATCGCTGTTTATTTTAACACAAATCGGCATAGTTGTGAACAACTATGCCGATGAAAGTTTTCATTATTATATTTTTAATCATCCTGCTTCAACCGGAACCCCGAATGAGCACCACTGCTTTTATTCTGTGAAGCACTTTCAGAAGGATCCGCAGTCTGAGGTTGTTCATGATTCATGATAGTCTCATCTACGTTCTCTGCCATCTGTGTTGTATATGGTGCTGTCTGATAGTCCGTGACCACATTTTCATTCGCCGGAACGGTCGCTTCATCTGTAAATGCACCTGTAACCACCTGCATTCTCTTATGGAGTTCTTCCATTCTCTGCGCTTCCTCCTGCGCTTCCAAACGGGCTTTCTCTAACTTCTTCCGTTTCATCTTCCGGTCAAGCAGCCAGATATATAATGCAAACCCTGCCGCGATCACTCCGATGATCGACCAGATCATAATCGCATTATAATTCGGGAACATTCTATAATATTCCGCTGCCGTCTTTCCTGTCACATCCATAGAAACTTCTGCATCGGAACCGCCATGATCATGTCCCTGCCAGTCCGCATCAGATTTAAGGAAATAATCATATCCGACATTCTGTCCACCAAGATCATCCCATGTCAGATCGATATTATACCAGTGTCCATCCACCTGAACCCGATTCCACAGATGCTCGGATTCCAGTCCATAACCGTATTCACAGGTAACCGGGACTCCGGCCTTTTTCATAATGATATAAAATGCCAGCGCATATCCATTACATGCCGAATCTCCTCTGTACAGAGTATTACATGCACCACCGGATGAGCGGTTATATTCATTATGTAAGATAATATAATCATGTACCGCTTTCACTTTCTCGTAATCTGACAGCCCCTTTATCTTCCCCGAAATCTGACCGGAACGGATAAATACAAGAAAGCTTTTTAACCGGCTCATATGATTGATCCTTACCGCTACTTTTTCTCCACCTGAATCCGGCGTATATACATAAGAAAATGCATAAAATTCTCCACCTGCATACATATTCTTTTCCATCAGCTTGTCAAGGACCGACTGATAATCCATATACGGTTCCCCTGTTGTCTTTAGCGTAACCGTATTCTTATACCTTGAAGCGGCTGTTGCTACTGCATCATTGATCTCTTCGTATGTTGACAGTCTTCCTGTCGATACCGGCAGCATCTTTAAAACGACACAGTAAACAATAAACAACAGAATGATTCCCTCAATTACGATCTTTACTTTTTTCCCCTTTGACATTTTTCTCTCCTCTTTTTTTACATTCTTGGTGCGATTCATTATACCTCATTTTTCATTATGACGAAATTCTGTTATCTGCACTTTTCCGTCTTTTATTCGTTCAAATTTCTTCTCTTATTTACAAAAAAATTTTTATTTACTTCTTATTTATACATGATATAATAAAAAAGTCTACGTTTTATTAAGAATTTTTTTCAATAAACCTTCTATTTGTCTGAAATAATAGGGGAAATCATTTCTATATTCATTCTGACATATCGATGCGTTTATAGTCACAAGGAGAGATTAAAAAGTGAAAGATACGATTGAGATCAGATGGCATGGCCGGGGCGGCCAGGGTGCCAAAACTGCTGCTCTGCTGCTTGCAGACGTAGCTTTTAAAACAGGAAAATACGTTCAGGGTTTTCCGGAATATGGTCCGGAGCGAATGGGTGCGCCGATCACTGCTTATAACAGAATCAGCAGCGATCCGATCCGCGTTCATTCCAATATCTACACCCCACAGTATGTTGTTGTCGTTGACGAGTCCCTCTTGGAATCCGTGGATGTAACCGCCGGATTAAAAGAAGATGGTGCGATCGTCATTAACACCCCAAAGACACCGGATGAGGTTCGTCCTCATTTAAATGGCTACAAAGGAAAAGTTTATACATTAGATGCCCGGGAGATCTCGATGCAGACACTCGGCAAGAACTTCCCGAATTCTCCTATGCTTGCTGCTATCGTTGCAGTCAGCGGTATCATGGAGCAGGATGATTTCCTTGCAGATATGAGACTTTCCTATCAGCACAAATTTGCAAAGAAGCCTGAGGTTATCGATGGAAATATGAAAGCCCTTGAGCTTGCATTTAAGGAGGTAACCAAGTAATGAGAACAGATATCAGCAGAATACATGAAAAAAGTAAATATACAGAAATCACACCCGGTAACCATGTGTACGGCGGTGGTACTTCCAAAGCATTTAACACAGGTGAATGGAGAACTGCTACTCCCGTCATAGATGAGAGCAAATGTGTACACTGTCTGTTATGTGCACCGGTCTGTCCGGACAGCTGCATCCCGGTCGTAGGCGGCAAACGCCTTGACTTCGATCTGAACCACTGCAAGGGCTGCGGTATCTGTGCTTATCAGTGTAAGTTTGGTGCTATTACGATGAAGGAGGGCAAATAAATGGGTATCAGAGAACGTTTATCAGGAAATGAAGCGGTGTCTTATGCGATCAAGCAGATCAACCCGGATGTCATGCCGGCATTCCCGATCACCCCTTCTACAGAGATTCCACAGTTTGTTTCTACATATATTTCAAACGGTGAGATCGATACAGAGTTTATTCCGGTCGAGAGTGAGCACAGTGCTATGAGTGCTGCGATCGGTGCAAGTGCTGCCGGTTGCCGTGTCTTAACAGCAACCTCTTCCTGCGGTATGGCGCTGATGTGGGAGGAGCTCTATGTTGCAGCTTCCAATCGTCTGCCGATTGCACTGGCTCTTGTAAACAGAGCTTTATCCGGCCCGATCAATATCAACTGCGACCACTCAGACAGTATGGGTGCAAGAGATACCGGATGGATCCAGATCTATGCAGAGAATAATCAGGAAGCTTATGATAATTTCGTACAGGCTTACCGGATCGCAGAACACAAGGATGTCCGTCTTCCGATCATGATCTGTCAGGATGGTTTCATCACCAGCCACGCAGTTGAGAATATCGAACTGTTAGAGGATGACAAGGTAAAAGCATTTGTCGGTGAATACAATCCGGAACAGTACCTGTTGAATCCAAAGATGCCTATGGCAGTCGGTCCATATGCAACTTCTCCATTCTATATGGAATCCAAAATGAATCAGAACGAAGCTATGAAGAATGCCAAGCAGGTGATCCTGGATGTTGCGAATGATTTCGCAAAGATCTCCGGCAGACAGTACGGCTTCTTTGAGGAATATAAATTAGAAGATGCTGATTATGCGATCGTTATGATCGGTTCCGCAGCAGGAACGACAAAAGAAGCAATCGATGCATTGCGCGCACAGGGCAAGAAGGTCGGCTTATTAAAGCTCCGTGTCTTCCGTCCATTCCCCGGTGAAGAAATTGCAAAGGCGCTGACTCATACAAAAGCAGTTGCGATCTTAGACCGTTCCGAAGGCTTCCGTGCAGGCGGCGGTCCTTTATCCGCTGAGATCAAGGAGCACCTGTATGATATCGGAGCTTCTACAAAGGCTGTCAGCTATATCTACGGTCTTGGTGGCAGAGATTATACAACAGTGGAAGCAACCGATGTATTTAACCAGTTAGAGGAAATGATCGAGCAGGGCAAGACCATTCCACAGTATCAGTATATTGGACTTAGAAAGTAAGGAGGTAAGACAAAATGGCATATAATTTTAAAGAAGTAATGAACAAGCCTGAGCGTCTTGCTCCGGGTCATAGAATGTGTGCAGGCTGTGGCGGTACGATCGCAGTTCGTAATGTACTCCGTGCCCTTCATGAGGGTGACAAAGCAGTTATCGGTAACGCTACCGGATGTCTGGAGGTTTCCACCTTCATGTATCCATATACTGCTTATGAAGACAGTTACATTCATAACGCATTTGAAAATGCAGGCGCTACCCTTTCCGGTGTAGAAACTGCTTATCATGTATTAAAGAAAAAGGGTAAATTAGATGAAACATATAAATTCATAACATTTGGCGGTGACGGCGGTACTTACGATATCGGTCTTCAGTCTTTATCCGGTGCTATGGAGCGTGGTCATGACATGGTATATGTCTGCTACGATAACGGTGCTTACATGAATACCGGTATCCAGCGTTCTTCTGCTACTCCGATGTATGCAGATACAACTACCACTCCTGTCGGTTCCCAGTCAAATGGTAAGATGCAGAACCGTAAGGATCTGGCACAGGTTATGGCAGCTCATGATATCCCTTATGTCGGTCAGACTACTCTGCTTGGTAATATGCGTGATATCTATGAGAAATCCGAAAAAGCCATCTACACACCGGGTGCTGCTTTCTTAAATGTTATGGCTCCTTGTCCTCGTGGCTGGCGTTATCCTACCGAACAGATCATGGATATCTGTAAGCTGGCGGTTGAGACCTGCTACTGGCCTTTATTTGAAGTCATCGAAGGCAAATGGATCTTAAGCTATTCTCCTAAGAAGAAGCTTCCGATCGAGGACTTCTTACGGACACAGGGTCGTTTCAAGCATTTGTTCAAGCCTGAAAATGAGCATTTACTCGTTCAGTATCAGGAGGAAGTGGATCGCCGTTGGGAGGATCTGCTGTTCCGCTGTTCGAAGAACTAATCACACATACGAAAATAAATCAGTCCTTGGGGTTATAATATACCCCAAGGGCTGATTTATTTTCTGCCTGTCTCACTATTCCATACCTATGAAAAGTTCGTCGCATATAGCGACTCACTAAGAACCGACGCTCCCAAAGGCTTGCTTTATAAATAGTAAAACACACCATAGCGGGGATTCTGTTTTTTATTAGTCGATAACTTCTTCAGCTCCACAGCTACAAACTCTCTTGTGTAAAGTAATAGTACCAACAACCCACTTTTTCTGCATTTTACAGCTGTATCCGTTCCCGCCTTTTCCAACTGATATAGCCATACATATCATTGATAAAGAAGATACCGAAATTCACAACGACCGGGATATAGGCAGGATTCTTCATGGATGCCAGCACCCATAAAATGATCAGCACGATATCATTTGCCGCATACCATACTGCATAATACGAGGAACGGAGCATCGTAAGTGCTGCTGCCAGAAAACTGGTTATGATCGATATGGTGCTGAATATAATATTCGGGGTATCGAATACAACTAAAATATAATAAAATACTGCCGTTACGATCGCGCCGGATATAATAAGCCCTATGATGTGCTTCCGGTTCAGCTTCTGGATCTTTACGACATTTCCGTTTCCGCCGGAAGGATTCTGGAGCCATGTGATCGTAGACCAGATCGCCATAGGCATTGTCATGCCAAGATATGTAATCATCTCGCCCCAGTAATGGAACCGGTAGGAAATGATCCCATAAAGGATGCTGAATATCACCATCAGGATCTGTGCCCATACATTTCCCTTTGCTGCAAAGATCAGCGAAGTTACACCCACTAATGCAGCTACCAGAGTCAGCAGATCAAAATCTGTTGTCAGCAAGTTCGATACGCATACGATACAAATAGATCCTAACCAGATGATCCATTCCTTCTTTGTTAATTCTTTTATTGGATTGTTCATGTTTTCTTTCTCCTGTGCCGCTATTCTAATATATAATCATAATTTCCGCAAGAATCCGCAAAAAAATACCCCATGGCGATCATCGGTTCTCAAAATTCTGAGTACCGATGATCTGTCATGAGGTATCTTCATTATGTATCAGCTTACAGCTTTGTTACATTTGCAGCCTGAGGTCCTTTTTCTCCCTCAATTACTTCGAACTCAACTTTATCGCCTTCCTCCAATACTTTGAAACCAGACATATTTAAAGCTGAGAAATGTACAAAAATGTCATCACCATTCTCATCGCTGATAAATCCATATCCCTTTTTTGCATTAAACCATTTTACTGTACCTGTTTTCATTTGAATTTCCTCCTAAAACTTAATACCTGGAAAACTAAAGAGGCACAGAGCTTCTCGCTCTGTGCCTCTTTGCACTTCTCCTGTATTATATTGCTTGGATTATCTTTTTGCAAGTGTTTTTTATAAATTTCTTTTTCATTGACCAAATCTTACATCCGGCATATCCTTCTCGTGCTCGCCGATCATCTTCTCCATCCAGATCATATCGTACCATTCACCAAACTTATAGCCGCTGTTATGAAAACGCCCAACCAGCGTAAAGCCCATTTTTTTATGGAATCTGTAACTGTCATCCGTCAGATGTCCGCTCTCTGCTGCCGGACTTGCGATACAGGCATTCATGTTCAGGATTCCCATTTCCTTCAGTAGTTTTTCCAGATTCTCATATAGGGCTTTGCCAAGTCCCATCTGCCTGCAGTCTTTTCGGATATAGATCGTTGTTTCTACTGACCAGTCATATGCCTTTCTGTCTTTGAAACCTGCTGCATATGCATAGCCTGCGATCTTCCCATCCACGACTGCCTTTATGTATGGATACTTTGCTGAAATCTGCTCGATCCTGTTCCTGAATACATCTACAGACGGTACTTCATATTCAAATGATATTGCTGTTTCTTCTACATAGGGTGCATAGATTGCGAGAAGCTTCTCCGCATCCGCTGTACTTACTTTTTCTATCTTCATGTCTTCTCCTTATGCCTACAAAAAATGCTGAACCGCACAAGTACGATCCAGCATTTTTTATTATTTCTTAGTAGTCTTCTTTGAAACTGCCGCTTTTGTCTGTGCAGGCTTTGTCTTACTTACTGTTTCTTTTGTCTTTGTCGCAGCCGTCTTCTTCTCCGGCTCCTTTTTTACAACTTCCGTCGTCTCTACATCCTTCTTTTCCGTTGCAGTTTTCTTCGCAGCCGTTTTCTTCTCAGCTGCGCGTTTTGCTGCTGCCGCTTTCTTTTCTATCTCTTTCTTCTTCAGAATATCCTCCGGTGTTACATCGGTGTAATCATATTCCAGAACAACAGTAGAAAGTGGCGGTACTGTTACACTGATCGAATAAGGCATACGTTCTGTCTTCTTATCGATAGCCTTGATCTTACCACTGTTTAATCTGCCTGCTCCGCCAAACTGTACGTCGTCGGAATTCAGGACTTCTTTATATGTTGTGAAGCAAGGTGCTCCAACTTCATAATTATCATATTCAACCGGCACGAAATTGCAGATAAATAACAACTGCTTACTCGGTGTAGAACCTCGACGGATAAATGAAACCACACCCTTATCCGGATGGTCACAGTCGATCCACTCAAAGCCCATCACATCGCTGTCATTTGCATATAACGCATCATTCGCATTGTACAGATTATTTAACGCTTTTACCCAACGCTGTACACCCTGATTCAACGGATTGTCAAGGACAAACCAGTCAAGACTTCTTGCCTCGCTCCACTCGCGCGGCTGTGCAAATTCCTGACCCATGAATAACAGCTTTTTGCCCGGATGGCCATACATATAACCATATGCCAGACGAAGATTTGCAAATTTCTGAGGTTCGCTTCCCGGCATCTTATTGATCATTGAACATTTCAGATGTACGACCTCATCATGTGAAATGACAAGAACATAATTTTCTGCATATGTATAGGATAAGCTGAAGGTCAGCTTGTTATGGTTAAAGCTTCTGAAATATGGATCCATCTTCATATACTCGAGGAAGTCATTCATCCATCCCATATTCCATTTGAACAGGAAGCCAAGTCCGTTCATGGATGCCGGAGCAGTCACACCGGCCCATGCAGTTGATTCCTCTGCGATCAGGAATGCTCCCGGATTCTTTTCTTCCATAACTGCATTAATATTCTGCAGCAGCTTAATTGCATCCAGGTTCTCATTGCCGCCATTTTCATTTGGAAGCCACTGTCCATCCTGCTTACCATAGTCCAAATATAACATGGATGCAACAGCATCTACCCGTAACGCATCGATATGGAACTTCTCTACCCAGAAAAGTGCATTTGCGATCAGGAAGTTTGCAACCTCTGCTCTGCCATAATCAAAAATATAAGTACCCCAATCCGGATGCTCGCCCCTTCTTGGATCCGGATGCTCATAGAGCGGCATACCATCAAATCTGCCAAGTCCGTGTGCATCCTTCGGGAAATGTGCAGGTACCCAGTCTAAGATGATACCGATTCCCTTACTATGTAAATAGTCGATAAAATACATGAAATCTTCCGGCAATCCGTATCTGGATGTCGGTGCATAATAATTCGTTACCTGATAGCCCCAGGAACCATCAAACGGATACTCTGCGATACCCATGATCTCCACATGTGTATAGCCCATATCCTTTACATAATCCGCAACCATCGGAGCTAACTCTCTATAACTGAAGAAGCCGCTGTCATCGTCTTCAACTTTCTTTCTCCATGAACCGAGATGCATCTCATAGATGGTCATCGGCATCTTCATGCGATCTGTTCTGCTGTAGGTTTTTCTCTTATTTATCCATGCAGTATCCTTCCACTTGTAGGTCGTCAGATCTGCAACAACCGAACCATTGTCCGGACGCATCTGTGCCTGATTTCCGTATGGATCACTCTTATATAAGATCTCATCATAACGGGTCAAAATCTGGTATTTATATACTGCGCCGGAAAGCACATTTGGAATAAACAGCTCATAGATTCCACCGTTTGGTCGAAGCTGCATCGGATGTAAATTACCATCCCACATATTGAAATCACCGACAACGCTGACTCTCCGCGCGTCCGGAGCCCATACTGCAAAATAGGTTCCCTTTACGCCATCGATCGTCATCGGATGTGCTCCAAATTTATTATAGATCTCGTAGTGCTTGCCTTCTGCAAATAAATAAGAATCAAAATCTGAAATCTGGCTGTCAAATGCATATGGATCTGCTGTCGTAACAGTCGTTCCATCCTCATAAGTTGTCACCAGATTGTATTTTGTTCCGCTAAATTCCTTCTTAGGGAAAAAGATCGCATAAAATCCCTCATCCGTTACCTTCTCCATCGTATGAACTTTTTTACCTGTTCTGGATGTAACCTTCACTTCCACCGCATGTGGACGATAGGCTGTGATAATCTGTCCTTCCCCATATTCATGAATACCCAGCAGATGCTTTGGTGCATTCAGTTTACCTGCGATCAGTTCATCATACAGTACCCAGTTGATCCAATCGTTGATTCTCTTGTTCATATAACCCTCCTGAATATATTAGAATTTGTGTGGCTGTGTCTTTCGCCAGCTTATCAGTCGTACTATGATCGTAATAACAAGTCCGGCAAGTATCACTCCTGTATAGATCAGGAACATCCGAAGTCCCAGATTATCCGGGATCAGCGCGATCAGTCTGTCATCCCCTGAGAAAAATACATCATACCTGCCTTTAAATACCATCTCACGAACGCCATAGAAAATGCCGCTTCCGGATACCGCGAGCAGGATCAGTGATACTATTCCGATCACACTTGCTGCAACGCCGCCCCATACGACACACTCATACATTCGTCTTTTCTTTACTGCCAGAAATCCTATGATAAGCAGGATCACCGACAGGAACATCATTCGTTTCGCCTCATCCTTCACCTTCTTCAACTGTCTAAGCTGCGTCAGGTTATAGTCGCAAAGCTTCACATTTCCTTTATCAAAATCAACATTATTTCCGGTTTCCTTCAGTCCATCCGCAATGATGCTGTACTCCAGCCACGCCTCGAACTCCGTCAGAGCAGTTTCCGAACCATCTGCTCCATCTGTCTCAAATGTTCGTCCGGTCATCTCTGATGTGTACTCTGCCTCACTGATATTCACTCCCTGGAATGAGATAAACACCGCAGACGACACGATCAGCATTACAACTGCGATCGCAAGGATCACCTGAAAAAATCTATATTTAAACATGATTATCTATCCTGATTTCTATTCTAAAGTCTTATTTGACACATCAAATAAATTATATCGTTCTTATTACGCACATTAATTATTTTACCATTTTAATTGACTTGTGTAAAGAAAACATACTGCTTTCTTCATTATATATTTCTACCACATACTGTCTTCGCTCTTAAAATTACATTTTATTCAACTCATATTACTTTGATCCGTAAAGACTTGGCAGATGATCGTATCTTAATCTGTATTTGATTTCAGGCAATGAATTGCCGGTCAGATAATATAATGCAATGACATAGAAAAGATTTCGTTATGAGGTTTGTGCTAACTGTCAGCACCAAGCCCATGTTTGAGTCCATACGGACGAGTTTGGGCGACTGCCGACAAATCAGTGCACGAACCGAATAGAAATCTTTACTGTCTTACATTATATTATCTGACCGCCATTCCATGTCTGAAATCAATTTTCAATTAACAACGATCATCTGCCAAGTTCACGCAGGTCAAAGTAATATGGGCAGATGTCCTCATAGTGTCCATCCTTCATGCGAAAACCACCCGGAATCGTTCCAAGCTGCGTAAATCCAAGCCTCTCATAGAGGTGTCTTGCATGCACATTTGTAGCCACCACCGCATTAAACTGCAGCACCAGATAATCATACGCCTTTGCCTGTACCAGACAGTCAGACACCAACTTCTCTCCGATATGAAGTCCTCTTACATCCGCATCTACCGCATAGCTGGCATTGCAGATATGACCGCAGCGTCCGACATTATTTGGATGCAGGATATAAAGTCCGAGCACCTTTCCTGTGTCTGTATCCTCTGCCACCGCAGTATAGGTCTGGCCTGCAAAGAATCCCCTGCCTGTCTCCTCTGTCAGGTCATCCTCCTGTGGAAAAGCAACTCCATCATCTACCACACGGTTCCAGATGCGGTTCATCTCCTGTATGTCTGAATCTTTATATTCTCTGATCTGTATATTCATCTTTCGTCCTTCTTTCTTATTTTATGCATCATTATAAGCCCGTATCAAACAGGCTTCAAGAATATAAATATAGACAATCCACAAAAATCATCTTAAAATGCATATAATGAAAATCTGCTTGACTGGAAACTGCGAAGGAACGAACTTCTTCTCTGTGAAAGCAGTCTGTACGGATGAAAGGAGTACAACCACATATGTTATTTGAACTGATAAAAGATCATTTATTCTTAAGTACATATATCCTGATCAATCTGATCGTATTTTTCCTGTATGGCATCGACAAATGGAAAGCCATCCACCACAAGTGGCGCATCCCGGAAGCCCACCTGATCCTCGCCGGAGTGTTCGGAATCTTTGGTGCGATTCTTGGTATGCTGTTATTCCGACATAAAATCAGGAAGCCCAAATTCTACATTGGGCTTCCTGCAATCTTCATTCTTGAACTTATGTGTGTGATCTTATACTTGAAATATCTTTAATTAATGGTGCATCAAAGTTCCGTACATCTCCGGTCTGCGGTCACGGAACACGCCCCACTCTCTACGCATCTGTGCGATCGCATCCAGATCAAATTCATGGACAAGCACAGATTCTGTCTCACGGTCTGCCTCCTCCACGATTGTTCCGGTCTGATCTGCGATAAAGGAAGAACCGTAAAATGTCATTGAAGATTCATCGTCCGTCTCGGTTCCGATACGGTTCGATGCGATCACCGGCATGATATTTGCTGCTGCATGTCCCTGCATTGCATGCTGCCAGTGTGGTTTCGAATCAATGTTTAATGTAGGCTCGCTTCCGATCGCAGTCGGATAGAACAACAGCTCTGCACCAAGAAGTGCCATGCTTCTGGCAGCCTCCGGGAACCATTGATCCCAGCAGATGCCAACGCCGATATCTGCATATTTTGTCTTCCATACCTTAAATCCGGTATCTCCCGGTGTAAAATAAAACTTCTCCGCATATGGAAGTCCATCCGGGATATGGGTCTTACGATATGTTCCAAGGATCGTTCCATCTGCATCAATGATCGCTATTGTATTAAATGCTGTATTTCCCGCCTTTTCATAAAAACTGATCGGCAGAACAACCTGAAGCTCTTTTGCAACCTCGGTAAATCGTTTTACTGCTGCATTTTCTGAAAGTGGCTTTGCCAGATCAAAATATTCAAATTTCTGCTTCTGACAGAAATACGGAGTTTCAAATAATTCCTGTAACAAGATAATATTTGCACCTTCTGCTGCTGCCTTTCGAACCAGCTTCTCTGCCTTGTCTAACACTTCTTCTCTATTCCAGCTACAGCTCATCTGGGTAGCCGCTACCTTTACCTTTCTCATACTCATATCCTCCTGTTATCAAAATATCTATATACTGTTATCAGAACATCTTATTTCTTTATCCTATATTTTCTGCCATTGATTTCCGGCTTACCTTCTACTTACATCTGCCAAATCTATCTTCCGCCGGTTGTCTGTTTGCAACGGCTTATATTCCACTCGCACCTGCCAGATTGTTCAGTCTGTCATATATCGTCTGTCCCTCAAATATATTCCATACCACTTTGGTATCCGGTATCTTCTCAGGATCGATCGTAAACAGATTCTGATCCAGCACGATGAGATTTGCACATTTGCCTTCTTCGATCGAACCGGTTCGGTCTTCTGCCTGATAGACGTAAGCAGCTCCGTAGGTATATCCTTTTAAGACTGTCGCCATATCAATGGCCTCCCACGGATTCTGACCGGATATTCTTCCGTCTGCATCCTTTCTGATCACTGCCGCATAGATTGTCTGAAATGGATCTAATCCCACAACCGGGTAATCCGTTCCGACTGCAAATGCCGCTCCTGTATTCGTGATACTTTTCATCGGCCATTCATATCTGCACCGCTTCTTTCCAAGCCGCACGATCTTATCATTATTGGACAGGATCAGATGATATGGCTGCATCGATGCTACGACATCCAGTTCCTTGAATCTCCTGATATCATCGGGATGAATATTTTCGATATGCTCGATCGTATTTCTGAGATCCTTTCTTCCGGTTCTTTTTTCCGCTTCCTCGTACATATCAAGCGCCATGCGCACAGAACCATCTGCGATACAATGAAGTCTGACCTGTATGCCTGCCTCATTTGCCGCAGTGATCTCCTCCTGCATCTTCGTTCTCGGCCAGAGCGGAAGTTTCTCCCCACAGGTATCCGGGCGGTCTGTATATGGCTCTAAGAGCAGTCCGGTATAAGTCTCCGTCACCCCATCAATAAACCCCTTTAAACCGGTGATCTGAAAATGTCTGGAATCCAGTTTTTCCTTCATCTCAAAGAACTTTTCAAATGAGGTATAGCCAAATAACTTCGTGTAGACATATACATCTGCATACAGCCCTTCTTCATCATCCAGCTTTTTCAGCAATTCATATTTCTTATAAGTCTCTTCTGTATAATCTTCTGCAAACATCTCACTTAAGCCTGCAACTCCGTTCTCCGCAAGTACCTGTTTGAAATGTCTGTGTATTTCTGTCATTTCTTCATCCGTAAAATCCATGAACTTTTCCATGGCGGGCGCATAGGCTTCCGGTTCGATCAACATTCCGGTAAGCTCTCCATCCGGGTAAGTCTCGATCATGCCATTTGCCAAATCGGGATTCGGTCTGATCCCGGCTTCAGCAAGTGCTGCTGAATTCAGCCACATGCTGTGTGCATCCGCACATTCCAGATATACTGGAGTATTCGGGAAATATGCATCCAGACTTCGTTTGTCCGGCATACGATCCTCCGTCCAGTTCCCGATAAACCATCCAGTTCCGCGGATTCGCTTCTGTCCGGGATGCGCCTTTACATATGCTGCCATCTGCTCCACACATTCCTGTTCCGAATGGCAGGCATCCAACGTGTTGCATACATATTCACTTGCGGCTACCGCTCCGGTAAATATATGGGTATGTGCATCGATAAAGGATGGCATGACAAGCTTGTCACCCATATCGTATATCGGAACATCCGCCGGAACGGCATTTGTCTCATCATATGGCAGGAGCTTCTTTATCCTGTCATCTTTGATCCAGACAGCAAGCGGCTTACAGCTATCCGCCCGACCATCAAATACTGCCCGGCTCTTTATAATATATTCTGCCATATCACATGCCCCCTTTTACTCTAAACTATAAATCCACAGATCAGGAAGCCAACGATTGACAACATAGCTGCGATCATAACATATGGGAGCTGGGATACTGCATGTTCCATATTATCAATGCCTGCACTGTTCGATGACAGAAGCGTTGCATCACAGTAGAAGCATGCATGGCTTCCAAATGCACCACCGGAGATAATTGCTGCCATGATCAGAACCGGGTTTGCGGAGATTGCTGCGCCAAGCGGGAATACGATCGGTGCAACAACTGCACTCATGCCCCAGAAGGATCCGGTTGCAAAACAAAGCGCCGCAACAAGGATAAATGTGATCATCGGGAACAGAGAGCCTGTTAATAATGGCTGTGCAAGATCGATTATATAATCTGTCATGTTAAGCTGTTCTGTTACCTTCTGCAATAAGAACGCAAGTACCAGTAAGGTAAGGGTTGGAAGCATATCCGCAAATCCCTTTACGATCACACCAAAGAATTCATTTACAGCTATAACCTTTCTTGGAAGATACATCAGCATACAACATGCGATCGCAAGAACAACTGCCAGAAGAAGATCACCTGTGATAATGGCGATCGCTACAAGGACTGCCATCGGAATAACGAAATCCCAGATATTTCCGTCTTCTTCATAACCTGCACGGTTTTCATGATTGTACTTTCTGCTGGCATCACTGTAGACCTTGCCGGTCTCCTCTACTCGCTTATATGCTTTCTTCATACCACCAAGCTTTGGCATGATTCCCATACAGAATAAAAATACGATCAATAATATAATGATTGGATAAAAACAAAATGGAATGGCACTTAAGTACGCTTTCATACCGGAGGTGAATCCATATGCCTGTACACTCGGCTGATCAATGAACAGACTTGCATAGAAAACTGCCCATGTTGAAAACGGAAGAAGTACACAGACCGGAGCACCTGTGGAATCCAGCATGAACGCCAGTGTCTCTCTCGGTATCTTACGTTTATCGTAAACACCCTTCATACAGGCACCGATCGATAAAACGTTCAGATAATCATCTACAAAGATCAATATACCAAGTATAAATGTGGTAAGTAATGTCTTTCGCTCTGAATTACATAATTTGGAAACCAGCTTAGAAAAACCATAATTTCCCTTTGCTGTCTGAAGTAAGGCGATCAGGCTGCCGAACAATCCGCATACTACAACGATCCAGACATTTTCCGAAATCGTCTCCTGAAGCATCGTACACCATTGTGTCAGAAATGAACCTTTAAATAAAACTGCCGCGCCGACCAGAGAACCCCCGATCATAAATTCTTCGCAGCGATGTGTCAGTATCGAACCGACAATTACGATCAGCACTATTAACAGTGCCACCAAGCCATGTGTCATAACCATTCTTCCTTTCCGTTTTGTATTTTTCCTTATAAAACAACAAAAAGCGCATCCGCAATGCCTTATAGCATTGCAGATACGCCTTCGTATCAACTGCTTTTAGTTTACAATTTCATTTACTTATTTACAATTATTATATATGATAAGTTTCTACTTAATTTTAATTACGTCTAATCCTTATTAATCACTGATAAACTTCTCACGTACCAGTTCTGCCAGATACTTTGCAGTATTTTCTACACCGAGCAGACTGCTGTTGATCAGGATATCACAATGATTGATGTCTCCCGGCTTATATCCGGCATAATTCATGTGATAGGAATCACGCGCCTCATCAACGGCTACGATCATCTTACGGGCTTCATCGATTTCCAGTCCCATCGAATTCACACAATTCTCAACACGATCCGGGTACGGAGCATAGATGAATATATTCATCACATTGTCCATCTCGCTTAAAATAAAGTCAGAGCAACGTCCAACGATCACGCATGAGCTTTTCTCTGCAAGAAATCGTATGATATTCTGCTGTGCATCGAAAATATCATCCTGGGTACTGTTCGTGCCACCGCCAAGCGGAAGTACCATTCTGGAAAACGGATTCTTGAAGATCTTCTTTGCGCTTTCTTCTTCTTCGTCTACAACAGAAGCGGGAAGCTTCAACTGCTTGGCTGCCTGATCCACGATATCTCTGTCGTAATACTCTATTCCCAGTTGTTCTGCCATCAGTTTTGCGATTGGTCTTCCAAGACTTCCGAACTGTCTCGTAATTGTTATAACATATTTTTTATCCTTCATCCGCAACGCTTCCTTTCTCTGATCTCTTTTTCGTTTTATAGCTTATCTCAATTCCCTACTGTTTTTCAATTATTAATTTGAGGTAAATGCTAATCATTTTCGGTAGTATATACTTGAAAACAAGTATTTTGTAATATATAATTGTATTTATATAACTTTCGACCGGATGGCTTGCTATGCAAATGAAGCAGTCTTGGCATCTGCCTGAAAATCAACATCATTTCACGCGAAGGAGACCCACAATGGAAAAGAACAACTTTCTGATCTATAACGATATCGTATATACGCTGTACCAATGTAAATCCTATGAAGCACTGAGAGATGAATTTCTCCCAAGACTTCGCCTGCTGATCCCATTTACTTATGCGAGCATTATCTCCGTCAATCCGGAAAACCGAACTGAGATCGTACCGACTCCGGTCTGCTTTCCTGATTATTTCTATGAAGCAGAACTGCTCTACATCGATCATATGAGTGAGGATCATCTGCTCTGGATCAACAATGTACGGGAATCCCAGCTTGTAAGAGAAAGCGATCTGGTAAATGATGATGTCCGTCTGAACTCTTCTCTCTATCAGCACTGTTATCAGAAATTCCATGTCTACGATTCCTTACAGTACAGCATGATCTGCAGTGGAGAATTCTCCGGTATCCTGACGCTGTTTCGTACCAAGATCGATGGGGATTTTACAGACGATGATATGTTCTTCTTCCGTTCTCTTGGCAAGCATATCAACGTAACCTATGAACAGATCCTATATCCGGAAAAAGAGAAAGGCCATACCGCTCTTGCAAACCGTATCCCGGCACTTGCAAAAGGCTATGACCTTACTCCACGAGAGACAGAGATCCTGTCTCTGATCTTTTCATTTGCAAATAACGATGAGATTGCAGCCACTCTCGGGATCAGTGAGAACACGATCCAGAAGCACTTACAGAATATTTTCCGAAAGACCGGAACCTCATCAAAATGGGATCTACTCCGTCTTTCTTGATTCTTCCGGATAGACTAAGCCCCAGTTCTTTCGAAGGTCTGTCATGATGTTCATGACATCTCCGGTAAAAGGCATCTGCATCCGGCTTACATCTCCGGACTGTACCGCTTCTTCCATATCCCGCATCTCATATTCAAGCGCACGCTTTGTTTCACCGGCTTCTACCGGTGTAACTGCTCCGCTTGCAGCATCTACGATAATCGCTTTATCAGCTCTTGGATATTCCATGATCTCGATATACCCTTTTTCACAACTGATCATTGCACGCTTTGGCTGCTTTGAATGCATGGACAGCGTAATAGCTGCCATCTGTTGTTCTTTATTCATCAGGATGATGCTTGCCTGCTCATCCGTCCCTGTCGGCGCGAACCGCACCTGACTCATCACCTGATCCGGTGTCTCTGCCATAAAGCTGCGCATCAGACTGAGTGCATATACTCCGATATCAAGCAATGCACCACCGGCAAGATTGATGTTAAAGAAACGATTATTCATATCATATTCTTTATAGCTTCCAAAGTTCAACTGTATCATCTGAACTTTTCCGAGTTCACCGGATGATACGATCTCCCATAATTTCTTATATAATGGCATATGCCAGATCGTCATGGCTTCCGCCAGTATCACATGATGCTTCTCTGCAATCTGCAATGCCTCATTTAATTCATCACTGTTCAACGTGATCGACTTCTCACACAATACATGCTTGCCGTTTGCAAGTGCCTGTCTCAGGAATTCAATGTGGGTATTATGCGGCGTTGTAATATAGATAATGTCGATCTCCGGATCTGTAAACATCTCATGAAAATCATCATATACCTTTGTTACATGATATTTCTCCGCAAATGCAACTGCCTTCTCATGGGTACGGTTTCCTACCGCATATAAGGATTTACCCATCTGTTCCAGCGCCTGTGCCATTTCATTTGCAATTACACCTGTACCAAGTACTGCCCATCTTAATTCTTTTGCCATTTCTTCTTCCTCCTGTACAAAAAAATGTATGATTCCCTGTATGTACCCGTATCCCCTGTGTTCTAGTTCTCTGCTACGATCTTACCGTTGCAGATCGTGTAATGAAGCTTTCCCGGAAGTGTCCAACCAAAAAACGGTGAATTCAAGGCTTTGGAATGGAAATGTTCAACGGTCCATTCTTCATTTTCTCCAAATATCACAATATCAGCCGGCGCTCCCGCCTGGATGCTGCCCGGTGTCATCCGGTAGAACTCCATCGGGTTCTTACTCATCAGCTCCATAAGCTTCATAAGTGTGATGTAGCCCGGCTGTACCAGTGAACGGATTCCCAGTGCCAGTGATGTCTCAAGGCCTGTGATCCCACTCGGTGCCTGTGCCATCGGACGTGCCTTTTCTTCTGCACTGTGCGGTGCATGATCGGTTACGATCATATCGATCGTGCCGTCCTGAATACCTTCAATGATCTTCAACCGGTCCGCTTCTTCTCTGACCGGTGGGTTCATTCTTGCCATTGTTCCATAGGTCAGAACTGCATCCTCTGTCAGTGTAAAATGATGTGGTGTTGCTTCTGCATGAACATCCGCACCAAGCTTCTTTGCCAGCCTTACTAACTCAACGGAATTTCCGGAACTGATATGCTGAATACAGACAGATGCTCCTGTATGAAGGGCAAGGATACAGTCTCTTGCGACCATGACATCCTCTGCTGTTCTGGAAGCCCCACCATAGCCAAGCTGCTCGGATACTGCTCCCATATTCACACCTGCACCTTTTACAAATGCAGGATCTTCTTCATGCAGACTAATCGGCAGATCAAGCGCTTTCGCACGAAGCATTGCCTCCGTTAAGACTTCTTCATCCATGATCGGGATACCATCATCTGTAAATCCGGCAGCACCATGTTCTGCCAGCAGTTCCATATCTACAAGTTCTTTTCCCTTCAGATCCTTTGTAACGGTCGCCGTCTGGATCACATGGATCCCGGTCGTTTCCCCTTTTCTCTGAATATACTCAAGTGTCTCTACATTATCAACTGCCGGCTTCGTATTTGCCATACAGATAACCGTCGTAAATCCGCCATAAGCGGCAGCCTCTGCTCCGGTCTCGATGTCCTCTTTATAAGTAAAGCCCGGATCTCTGAAATGTACATGTGTATCGACCAGCCCCGGTGCAACCACCAGACCTTCCGCATCGATCACGCAAACATCATCTGTACCATACTTTTCCCTGCATGCTTCCGGATCTATCTGCTGTTCCACTTCTGTGATCACCGCACCATCAACCAGCACATCCAGCTTCCGATCTGTATTTGTCACAGGATCAACGACCCTGCCGTTCTTTATTAATAACATGCAATATCCTCCTGATATATACTATCCGCAGGCATGTGCCATATCTCACTTCCATCCTGAGACTCTCTTTATGCTATACCTGGTCCACCTGCCTGCAATGCCAGTTTACCACAACCTGTCTTTTGATGACAACTGGCATTTCCGGCTCTTACCCCGTAACCGGCATTGCTTCCACATAATCCCCCTGCATGAGACACTCACGAAGTTTTTCGTTATGCGAAACACATTGCCATCGTCTGCGGGTGCTTGTTTGAGCTATAATACTGGGCGAAAAAGAATAATTGCGAACTTCTCAGCTTAAATTATGAATGAGTTTGTTGAATTACCGAGACAGGGGCATTTGAGGTCGCCGGTCCTTAGATGGCGCATATGCGGCATCTAAGGACCGCTGCAGACCGAAACGAGCGAAAGCGTCCCCTGCTTGGTAATATCAAGCGAGCTCATTCACATTAAAACTTATATGTTCGCAATTACTACTCTCTATTCTTCAGCACTTCAGCAGGCACCATCTTGCGGATTCTGCGGATCAGCAGATGGTTGATGATGAAGTACAGGATCAGGATACCTGCGAAGATGGCAAGGTACATCCAGAATGGGAAGGACTTGTCGATACCGCAGGCAATATTCGGAACAAAGGCAGGCTCATAAGCCACATCCATGATCCATTTGGTCAGTGGAATCGAAATCAATGCTCCTATCGTTATGATATAGAAATTACCATCCAGATACATCTTCTTCACTTCCTTATTCCGGTATCCGAAGATCTTAATCAACGCAATGTTGAAAGAAGACCGATCTATCATAACCTTCATCATCAGATACATAACAACAATGAAGATCAGAACAGATACTCCTCCAATTGTAAGGATCATTCCCTGCATTATATCCGAGAAGATACCGGCAGCCTTCTTCACATCGGTCTTTGTCGTTGTTGCATATAATCTTCCGGTCTCGACATCGAGTGCATGGTCGGAAAATACAACATTGAAATAATCCTCCGGTTCGTCGAATAACTCAAGCGCCTTGTCATATGGCATAAATACCATAAAGGATGGAGCATACTGCGCAACAGATGCGATCTCAAATGCATAGATCTTATCTGCTTCATCATCCTTTAGTGTCAGAGTATCACCAACATCCAGACCGTATTTGTAAGCGATCGAAGAACTGATCGCAACCTTACTGGATGAATCTGACAGATTCACATCAAAGAACGGATTATTCTCTGTCAGTCCCATAACTGTTATGTCAAAGTTGTAACCGTAAATTTTCTTTTTCAGTGTCTTTGCATATGCCTCATATCCACCTTCCGGAACTTCCTCTGTCGGATATTTGTAGGTATACATATACTCATACTTTGTATCATTTACATAATCACGATTTACATTCGCACAGTAAGTATATATCTCCAGTGACATCATCGCCAGCAGAAGACTTACAAACATTCCAAATACTACCGTAAATCCGGTACGGCTCTCACGAAGCATCTGGCGGATCTTGAACAGATTCATGAAGCTCATATTTCCAAGCTTTATATCCTTACCATTACCAACCTTCTGCTCATTCCTGATCATTGTAAGAACCGGCTTCGACAGCCTCTTTCGGATAACCAGTGAATTAACGATTATAGAAATAACCGGTGGAACCACGATTCCATAAATGAACAGATATGGCATATAGATAACATCCAGATCCGGAAGGGAATAATAGTTGTAGCAGTCCTGCATCTGGATCGGCACACCAAGGCTTGAATATCCAAGCAATGTTCCGATCAGACCTGAAACAAATGTGATCACAGTCGGAAGTGTTACATAATGTGCCATCAGATTCTTTCTCTTTACCCCAAGTGCATATAACGCACCGATAACGGCACTTTCCTGATCGATCGAATGTACAACGAACACTGATAATACATAAGAGATCAGGATCAACAGGATCGCACCTGCGATCGTACCAACGCTCCGGTATAATTCCTGATCACCGGAAGCCGCCTGAATTCTCGCATTATCCCCTGCCTTTACAAAAGTCATAAGGTTCTGTGCATCCTCTGAGAAGATGTCATCGATCATATCATCTGTCTCATCCTTTAACTCCTGAATACCATCCAGCAACTCATCGGAACCATCTTCAGCCTCTTTTGTGCCATCTGTATATTCTATAATTCCATCGTCAAATGCCTTAAGCTCCTTTAACTCTTTTGCTCCATCTAACAGCTCCTGAATACCATCTGTCAGATCGTCCTTCTTTCCCATCGTACGATCCCAGTATTCCTGGAAAAATGGATCCTTTACATCACCTGAGGTAAATTCCAGATTCTCCAGACGGTCTTTTAATTCATCGTCCGTCATAGCACCATTTAACCGGTATGCGTAATAATATTCCTCTGACTTTATACTTTTTTCTTCCGCACGAAGTGTATCGTATACATCAGCTGCAACAAATCCCGTACCAAAATGCAGGCAGTCGCATCCGGTATCTCCCAGAGATTTTAATACGTTATCATAATCCGGTGTTGTACCGATTCCGGTAACGGTAAATTCCCGTCCGCCAAATGTAATCACATCACCTGCTGATATATCATTCTTCTCTGCAAACTGGCGTTCTACCACCAGCTCATTTCCCTTTTCTGCAAGTGTGCCCTTTACCAGATCGATCCTGTTGACCTCATCCCTGTTTGCAAAGATACGGATCGTGTGATCTTCGTCAATCTCATAGTCCATATAGAACTGTGGCTCGATCGTCACTCCATCCGCCTCCAAATCTTCCATTTCTTCATCCTTCATCGGTACAAACAGTGAAAAATCTCCATCCTCAACACACTGTCTGCTGTCAGCATTCTCACTTCCGCGAATGATCGTTTCTGCCGCACCGACCAGACTGACTACCAGATACATGGCAAGTATGATCAGAAGGGACAATGCCAGATATCTTGGAAGGTTGCTTTTGAAATCTCTCCAAATCCTTTTTCTCAATACTTTCTGCATCTTATAAATCCTCCAATTCTGCTGCCGGTACCTTTGTCTCATTGTAATAATCTTTCCTGATCTGACCATCCTTTACGATCACGACCTGATCGACCATATTCTTAATGGAATTATTATGTGTTACGATCAGCATTGTCGTTCCATAGGTCGCATTGATCTTCTCCAGAAGGATCAGGATATCCCTTGATGTCTTGGAATCGAGTGCTCCAGTCGGTTCATCACATAAGAGCAGCTTCGGATTTTTGATCAGTGCTCTTGCGATCGCACATCTCTGCTGCTGACCACCGGACAACTGTGCCGGAAACTTATTCTGATGCTCTGTCAGTCCCAGTATCTCAAGCAGCTCATCCATATTAAGCGGCTGATCTGTCAGATATTCACAGACCTGTATATTCTCCCGCACGGTAAGGTTCGGTACCAGATTATAAAACTGGAAGATAAATCCCAGATAATCTCTTCGGTAGTCAGATAATTCATCTGCTTTCATGCCTGCGATCTCGATTCCGTCTACCTTGATTGAACCGGATTCGATCGTATCCAGTCCACCGATACAGTTCAATAACGTAGACTTACCGGAACCACTGGTTCCCTGAATGACACACATATCGCCCTGCTTTACCTGAAGGGATACTCCCTTTAAAACCTGTATGTAGCTTCCACCTTCTCCATAACTTTTTTTTACATCTGATACCTCTAAATACATACTCGCTTCCTCCTGTTATTTTTTCGCTTACATAACACCGTTATGTTGTTATCATTTTTTTAGCTATGCAAAATAAAATTTCACATAGCTTTTTGTTATCTATTCATCTCTCTGAAACAGTGCATACCATCCGGCAAGCAGATATTTCAATATGTCTCCCAGATGGGCAACTGCTTTTTCTTCATCGGGTTCATGTGTCAGCAGATGGACAAATGCATCGATCTGCATATGTGCCATCCAGTGTATCGTATAATCATCCGGTGCAGTAACTCCACACACCTTTGCCTGTGCGTCTGCCAGCATCCGGTAATTCTTCTCTGTAAATGCCACAAATTCATCAATACATCCTGCAAGACTTGATCCCTGACTCTTTGTCAGCAGAAGCTGTACCCGGTCATAATTCTGATACAGTTCATGAATGATCCGCCGGGATGCATAGATGTCATCGCTGAAATCATCCTTCCCCTCCTGAAGCTCGCCTTTTACCTCCTGCAACTCCTGCTGCATATGTGCTTCCATCATCGTACGGATACTTCCAAGCACCGGTGCCACCAGTGAAGCAAATATATCATCTTTATCTTTAAAGAAGAAATATAATGCACCGGTCGTCACACCTGCATTCTTACAGATATTACGGAGGGATGCACCCTGATAGCCCTTCTCCATAAATTCATGCTCTGCACTTGCAAGCAGCTTTTCTTTTGTCTCCCGATCGTCCTTCATCTCATCTCACCACCAATTTAATCCTGCTCTAACATATGAACGCCCATTCACATAACACCGTTATGTTACATCTAAACTGTATATATGTCAACCCCTTTTTTATATAATAGCCTCTGTATTTCCGGCTAAACATTAAATCTGCCTGACGCCTTTCCATGCTGCAACAGGCATTTCCGGTTCATATAACATAATTGCCGTTGCTTCCGTATAATAAAACCTCTACATGACGACATTCACGCAGTTTTTCGTTATGCGAAACACATTGCCAACACCTGCGGGTGCTTGTTTGAGCTCGAAGAGCGAGTTAGCACGGAGCAGGTGTGAATCAGGCATGTGTTTCAAATAGAAAAACAAGTGCGTCTCATGTAGAGATTTTATCAAGAGGAAGTAATCGGCATATTCAGAATATAAAACCGGAAATGCACTTAGTACACATTAAAAGGGCTCCGGCATATATTCAAGGATTGATTCATTGAAAAACATGCGAAACCGGAGCCCCTATGTCAAACTATATTCTTTTTTCCTACTTCGGATGTCCTAACAAGGTATCCTTTTGTCTTAAATCGTAAACAAAATCCAACCAATGCTTTTTATAGGGCAAACGATTTTCATTTATTAATTACTTGCTGATCGAATCTGTCTTGATGATGAACTTAACGCTACCTTTCATATCATCTGAGATTCCACCGAAGGATTCATAAGCTTCACCGGCCTTGATGACCTTATCGCACTTTTCTGACAGAGAATCCAGATCCTTTTCTGCATCATTTACTGCATCAACGATCTTATCTGTACCATCTGATAACTGCTTGCTGCCATCCTTTAAGTCACCACTTGCATCTGTCAGCTTTGATGCGCCATCCTTTAATGTGCCTGCTCCTTCTTTCAGAGTATTTGCACCCTTTGTAAGGCTGCCTGCACCACCATTCAACTTAACCATACCATTATACAGATCAGAAGTGCCTGTATATACCTTGCCAAGGCCTGTGTTCAGTGCTGATGCACCAGTTGCCAGGGCGTCTACACTCTTCTTCAGAGTTGTGATCTGTCCGGAGAATGAACTCAGCTTGCCAAGTACCAGATTCGCACCATAGGAAAGACCATCCTGATATGCTGTTGCATATCCCGACTTATAACCTTCTACATAAGCTGTACCATATGCAGACTGATAAGCTGTACCATACGCACTGCCATAACCTGCTGTGAAAGCATTGGTATATGCTGTACCGTATGCTGTGCTGTAGCCGGATGTATAAGCTGTGCCATAAGCTGTACCGTAACCGGATTTGTAACCGGAACCATAAGCTGTACCATATCCTGACTTATAAGCTGCTCCATATACATCACCATATGCAGTTGCAAACGCTCCCTGTAATGCCTGCATTGTTGCATCATCTGGCTGGGAACCTGTCATCTGTGTATAAGCAGATACAAATTCCTGGAAATAAGTTGCAAACTGACCGGATGCTTCCGATGCTACTGTTGATGATGAAGGTGCTGCTGCCTGTGCCTCTGCTGCTACCGTAGAAGCGGAAGGTGCTGCTGCCTGTGCTTCTGCTGCAACTGTATCAGCGGAAGGTGCTGCTGCCTGTGCCTCTTTTACAACGGATTCCTTAGAAGGTGCTGCTGCTTTACCATTCTTCTGTGCCTCTGCTGTTACAGCATCCTTATCAACACCATCTGCAATCTTATCCTTGTTTGCTGTCAGGTTATTTGTAATATTCTCTGTGATCGTGCTCTTGATTGCTTTCTTTTCTTTATCACTTAATTCTGTCTTGGTTGGAAGTTCGATTCCCTTTACGGCTTTGTTTAATGTTGCAAGCCCGTCGCTGATCTGCTTGGAACCGGATAAGATACCATTTTCACCTTCGAATGCTGCTTTTAATGTGCCGGCACCTGTTGTTGCAGAATCAACACCCTGTGCCAGAGTTAAGGAACCCTGATATAAGCTGTCCGCGCCATCTTTTACCTGACCAATACCATCGGATACGGAAGATACACCATCTGTATATTCTGTAATTCCTTCAACGAGGGAATTCATACCATCGCTATATGTGTCGATCAGTTCGTTGATATCAGATTCAGCATCCTTCAGATCCTTGTTATCGCTGTCCTTGGATAAGAATCCGGTAGAAGCAACTGTCATTGTCATGTCCAGAGAGAAATCTGTACAGTCTGCTGTAACCTCAAAGTAATCCGGAATCTCAACATCTAACTTCTGCAGATCCAGGCTGTCCTGAAGGCCGGGCATACCCATACCAACAACGATACTGTTGTTTCCATCATTTACAACCTGACCATTCTCAACCTTGATATCTGAGAATTTGTCATTTGATAAGATCATACCGGTCGCCATCAGGAAAGGAGTATATACATCTCCACTCTTTGAATTATTGACATATTCAAATCTCATCTTTACCTTGCCGCTCTTGCCTGCCAGCTGATCCGGTGTGATCTCCTGATCATCCAGATAATAAGTAACTTTAACTTCTACAGGAACCTGCTCCTCTGACTTGCCCTGATAATAAATGGAATTGCCATCTGCCTTCCATACAAGTTCTCCATTATTCTCTGTAAATGTCTCGTCGCCTTTTACATTCTCGATATCAGTCAGGTTACTGCTATCCTTAATGGTTGCCTCACCATCTGTGTTCTTTAACCACTCACTGACGATAACGTCCTGCTTATTACCTGCTGCATCAGCAATAACGTAAACGGTTTCATCTTTATCACTGTCTGTATTCTCGGAAAGTCCGACAGAATTCTCAAGTACATCTGACAATTCTTCATCGCTCTTACTCATGATCTCCGGGTTCTCTAATGTCTGTACATCTCCTGTTGCTGTACTGCCACAGCCTGTAACGGATAACATCATTGCACCACTCAGAGCGATCGCCATAAATCTTTTTCTTGCTTTCATATTTTTATAACTCATACTAATTACCTCCTAATTTACTACTGCCGGTCAGCAGGACCATTGGAATCATTATTTACATCTATATATTTATCATCGTCACTGTAACTGTCATCAAAATCATAGTTATCAAAGTTTCCGGATTTCTTCTTTGCAAATGGTCTGTCTTCATTCAGGAAATCATCATCATCTGCCGTTTTCTGTTCCGAAGCCGGATCAACATTTCCCGCTCCGGCATAAGCTACTTTCTGTTTGCCGGTAATACCCTTGAATCCGATTGTTGTATGGATGATCAGCTTATCGAATAACATCAACGCTGCAGGAAGCAGGAAGATGACGACAAACATACTGATGATAGCTCCTCTTGCCATCAACGTACATAAAGAACTGATCATATCGATCTCTGAGTAACAGCCAACACCGAAGGTTGCGGCAAAGAAGCTTAATGCGCTTACGATAATGGAAATCATAGATGTCTGAAGTGCAACTGTAACTGCTTCTTTCTTAGCAAGGCCATTACTTCTCTCTCTCTTATATCTTGTTGTCATCAGGATCGCATAGTCAACGGTAGAACCAAGCTGGATCGTACCGATAACGATGGATGCGATGAATGGTAATGTTGTATTTGTAAATGCAGGAATACCCATATTGATAAAGATTGCAAATTCGATTACACATACCAGAATGATCGGAAGTGATACGGATTTGAAGACGAATAATATGATCAGCAGGATAACACCGATGGATACGGTACTTACTGTGTTAAAATCCTTATCTGTGATCTCGATCAGATCCTTTGTACAAGGAGCTTCACCGATCAGCATACCCTTACTGTCATATTTGTGAAGAATCGTATTGATCTCATCACACTGTGTATTTACTTCATCACTTGCTACTTTGTATTCTGACATGACTAACATCAGCTTCCATTCGCCATTGTCAAGCTTGGATTTCAAATCCTGTGGAATCATACTCTGTGGAATCATAGGACCAACTACAGATTCCAGACCAAGTACAGTCTTAACACCCTTGACAGTCTTAATTTCTGAAATAACTTTATTAATACTCTTTTCATCCAGATTGCTGTCAAGCAGGATCATATGTGTAGAGTTCATATTGAATTCTTCTTCCAGCTTCTGGTTTGCCTGAATACTTGGAAGATCCTCCGGTAATGAGCTGTCGAGGTTATAGTAAACATCTGTATGTGTATAACCATATAACGCAGGAACCAGAAGGATCAGGAATAAGATATGGAAGATCCAGTACTTATTCACGATAAATTTGCTAAGCTTATCAAACTTAGGAAGTAAAGATCTGTGACAGGTCTTTTCAATCGGCTTATCAAAGATCAGGATCATGGATGGGAGTACGGTTACACAACAGATAACACCGATAACGACACCCTTTGCCATAACGATACCAAGGTCAAGGCCTAAGGTAAAGGTCATGAAGCACAGTGCAACGAAACCTGCTACTGTTGTGATCGAACTACCGATAACAGATGAGAAGGTGGAAGCGATCGCATCTGCCATAGCTTCTTTATTCTCTTTGCCATTTACTTTTTTCTCTTCCTGATAACTGTGCCACAGGAAGATCGAGTAGTCCATCGTTACACCCAACTGCAGGACTGCGGTAAGTGCCTGTGTTATGTAAGAGATCTCTCCTTTAAATACATTTGTTCCCAAGTTATATACAATCGCCATACCGATACTTAATAAGAAAAAGATCGGTACGAGGAAGGAATCCATAGTCAGTGATAATACGATCAGCGATAAGATAACTGCTATGGTTACATAGATTGGAACCTCTTTATCACACAGATCCTTGGTATCCGTAACAACGGCTGACATTCCGCTGATGAAACACTGCTTACTTGCAAGCTTTCTGATCTGAGTGATCGCTTCCATTGTCTCATCGGAAGACATTGTTGTTTTAAAGATAATTGCCATCATCGTACAATCATCATTACGATATGCCTCTCTGATATCTTTCGGTAAAATCTCATCCGGAATAGAAATATCCATAATCGAGTCATACCAGATTACAGAATCAACATTGTCTACCTGTTCCATTTGTTTTTTTAATTTGACGACATCTTTATCGTCCATCCCTTCTACCAGGCACAGGGAGAAAGCACCCGTTCCGAAATCATCCGCCAGAATGTCCTGACCTTTCATGGTTTCGATATCCTTTGGTAAATATGAAAGTACATCATAGTTTACTCTGGTTTTCAAGAAACCAATCGCTGCCGGGATCAAAAGCAGGATACTGATAATTAAGATCGGTACACGAAGCTTTACAATCGCCTTTCCAAATTTGTTCATAGAATCAATCCTTTCGTTAATACAAAAAATGAACGGAAACCTTTTTCTTGTTTCCGTTCATAGAATATGATTATTTTGTTTGTTTGTAATTATACAAGATTTTAGGGTTGACAATTTTTTTGACATTTATCCGGAAATGTCAAAACGAATTCTAAAATAAGTATAAAAAAAGCCTGAATACCTGATAAATTCTATCATTTTCTGTACTGTCTGTACACCAAGGTCTGCCCGGCTTCTGCTACTGTCTGTCATGATCGGATATATAGACTGCCTGCTTACACTTCTCAAGCATCTCCCTCATATAATCAGCCAGCTTCTCCGGTGCCATCTTCATGCCACCCTTTGCCCATTCAACGATAATCCCACAGATCCCATATGCGAAGAACCGGGCAAATATACCACGTTCCTCGTTTTTCAGATGAGATTTCTCGTCTAACTTATCAATTGCCTCTTCAAAGGTCTGTTCTGCAACCTCAAGCATATACTGGATAATATAATCCTCTGCATGTTTGATCGTGTTAATATAGAACTTTTTCTCCTCCTGCATCTGTGTGAGGATCGCGCCTAATTTCTCATCCCAGTTCTCTAAGGATATGTCCTCCATATTAGGAGCAAATAATTCATTAAAATAGATCCAGACCAACAGTTCGTATTTATCTTGAAAATGATAGTAAAATGTCTGTCTCTTGATTCCGCATCGGTCTGCAATATCACTGATCGATATTTTGTCATATGGTTTCTCTTTGGTCAGTTCTTTTGCACTTAATGCAATCGCTTTCTTTGTAAGATTTGATTCCGGCATATTCGTATAACTCTTTCTATATAATAATATCCCCATATGTCTAAAATGCAGATTTTCTTCCGCACCTGAAACACATGGAGATAGTATAGCACATCTATTATAACTCGGGCAACATGTCTTTCATGCTGTTTAATCCGATCATCAAGGTTGATGTATTATGCAGAAGTGCAGATGTTGTCGGTGCGATCACACCCGCAACTCCAAGCACGATCAGCCCGGTATTAAACCCTACGATAAAACGATAATTTCTGTGAATCCGTTTCATAAGAAGATTTGCAAGTATCTTCAATGTCACAATCTCATCCAGACTGTCCGCATCGATCGTAATATCTGCGACCTCTCTGGCAATCTCCGCACCATCACTGATCGCGATGCCTGCATCTGCTGCTGAAAGTGCCGGTGAATCATTGATACCATCACCGATCATGATAACCTTTCTGCCTGCTGCCTTCTCTCGATCTACAAATGCAGCCTTATCCTCCGGCAGTACCTCTGAATAATATTCATCGACACCGACATGCTCTGCGATCGCCTTTGCAGTCCGTTCACAATCACCGGTCATCATAACGACCTTGGAGATTCCAACCGACTTTAACCGTTCTACAATATCTGCAGATTCTTCCCTTAACGGATCCTCAATCAGGATTGCTGCCGCAAGCTCGTTATCGATCGCCAGATAGAGGTGGGAATATTCCGCCGGAAGATTCTCAAATACTTCTTCCATCCCCTCCGGTATCGTACATTTTTCGTCCTCAAATACAAAATGATAACTGCCGATGATCGCCTTGGAATCCCCAATTGTTGTCGAGATTCCATGCGCTACGATATATTTTACTTCTGAATGCATCTCTTCATGATCCAGATTTTTTCGTTTTGCCGCATCCACTACGGCTTTTGCGATTGAATGTGGAAAATGCTCTTCCAGACAGGCAGCGATACGAAGCAATTCGTTTTCACTTGTTCCGTTAAAGGAAACGACTCCCGCAACTGTAGGCTGTGCCTTTGTCAGTGTTCCGGTCTTATCAAATACGATCGTATCCGCTTCTGCTACCGCTTCCAGATACTTTCCGCCTTTGACTGTAATCTTACGGTTTCCTGCCTCACGGATCGCCGATAATACCGATACAGGCATAGCAAGCTTCAATGCACAGGAATAATCAACCATCAGGATCGCAAGGGCTTTTGTTACATTTCTTGTAAGCAGATAGGTAAGTATCGTACCACCTAAGCTGTACGGCACCAAACGGTCTGCCAGATGCTCTGCCTTGCCCTCCAGATTGGATTTCAGTTTCTCAGACTCATCGATCATCTGCGCAATCTTCTCATATCGGCTGGAACCGGATACCTCTTTTACTTCTATTATGAGCGAGCCTTCTTCTACCACTGTTCCGGCATATACGACATTTCCTGCCGTACGTCTGACGGATACGGATTCTCCGGTAAGTGATGCCTGATTCACCATTGCTTCACCATCACAGACAGTTCCGTCAAACGGAATGATCGTTCCGACATTGACAACGACATGATCTCCTTTTGCAATCGTATCAGAATCAACCAATATCTCGTTATTCTCTGTCTTTAACCACACTTTTCCGACATTTAATGACATCGTACGTGCCAGGTCATCGACCGACTTCTTATGTGTCCACTCCTCAAGCAGTTCACCGATTCCGAGCAGGAACATGATCGAACCTGCAGTCTTCATATCCCCTCGTAAGACAGATACTCCAATGGATGTTGCATCCAGCACCGGAACTTCGATCTTGCCCTTTGTCAGAGTCTTAACGCCTTTCCAGATATACTTAACAGACATCAGACCTGTATAAGCTGCTGATATCGGATATGGCAGAAGCCACTTTCTTGCATAATGGAAGATAATCTTATCGATCAGCTTCTCCTGATACATCGCATTCGTCTCTCTGCCGCTTCGTTCCAGATAACCATTTGGGACTTTTACATCTTCATAATGAAATCTGCGAAGTCTGTCGATAATGATATCCGGATTTCCCGTATAACAGATCACTGCATCCGCCGTCCGGTCATACACCTTTGCCGAGCTGACCGGTTCAAAAGACTCCAGATAATATAAAAGAATATCAGCTTCTTCATATGACATATGATTCTGACACATATGCACACGCAGTCTGCCCTTCATCTTATCTTTTATTATGAATTTCAATTCAGCTCATCCTCTTATCTAAATTTTTCTTATGCCTCTACTGCTTCTGTATTTTCTGCTGCAGCTTCACATGCGCACTCAGCAGTTTCTTCTGCTGTCTCTGCAGGAATATCTTCTACAACGACATCTTCTTCTGCTTCACGATCTGCATTGATCTGCTTAGCGCCCTGGTAAATGTCATCTACATTTTCCTGAATGGTTGTAGCTGTGTTCATAACACACTTCTTTGCACGAAGAGCCGCTGCTGTACAGTTTGTGTAAACCTTCTTTGCATCCTTGCTTGATAATACCTTGATACCTGCCGTACCAAACAATAAACCTGCTGCAAATATTCCAACTTTCTTAATATCCATGATAATTTACCTCCTGATTGTATTAATATATTTTGAAGCACATTATAGCATCATTTCTTTTTTTTGCATGTATATTATCATTTTATTCACATATTTTTTACATCTGATCATTCGCAAACATGTACACTTGTTCTACTCGTGAACTATCATCTTATGTTGTCTGTAAAACCTTCGATAAAACATAAATCCTACTATAGTAGTGATTACCTCTGTAATCGGGAAAGTCAGCCAGAAATACACAAATCCGAATCTGGAAAACAGATATCCAAGCGGTACAAATAAGAACACCGTTCTCATAATGGTTAGAAATGAACTCTTAAAGGCTTCGCCGGTTGCCTGCAAAAAGACCGGATAAATCTGCGCACCTACCATCGGTATAAAGCTGATCCCAATAAATCGGAATCCCTGCACTCCGATACGGATAACTTCGCTGTCCTTCGTAAACACAGAAAGCATAGGTTCCGGAATAAATTCAAAGCATAACGTTCCGATGAACATCAATGCAATTCCCCATATAAAGGCAACCGTCATCGTATGTTTACAACGATCAATACTCTTTGCCGCATAGTTATAGCTAATGATGGGTACAATGCAGGTCTGAAGAGCACCCAGTGGTATAAAGAAAAATGTCTGCCATTTGTAATACAATCCAAGTGCTGTCACTGCCTCATCGGAAAATCCTGCAAGGATCATATTTAATCCAAATATGTAAAATGTATACGTTGCCTGCATGATGATATTCGGAATTCCAAGCGCATAGATCCTGCGGATATCCTCTGGATATTTGCAAAGAGACGGCGAACGATGAAATCCCTTCTTCATAACAAGAAGTGCCGCTACAACCTGTCCTGTGATCGTTGCAAATGCAGCTCCTGCTATTCCAAGCTTTGGTATACCAAAAAGCCCAAAGATCAAAATCGGATCTAACACAATATTCGTGATAGCTCCTGTGATCTGTGCGATCATCGGTGTCTTCATATCTCCGTTTGCCTGAAGTACCTTTGTCCATATGCTCTCTGTAAACAATCCAATGCTGCCCACGCACACAATCCTTCCGTAGGTAATTACATCAGCAATTACTGTATCCGAATTTGTCTGCAACCGTGCATATGCAGGCATCAACAGATAACAGCTTACTGCAAATAAGATCCACATAATGATCGCCAGACTAAAGCCGATGCCTGCTACCTCATCCGCCTTCTTATACCTCTTTATTCCCAGAAAATGTGCAATATTTGTATTGATTCCAACACCGGTTCCAACTGCCAGTGCGATCATCAGAAGCTGAACAGGATAAATGATCGATAACGCCGTCAGACCGCTCTCTGAGTATTTCCCGACAAATAAACTGTCTACTATATTATAAAGAGCCTGTATCAACTGTGCCAGCATGACAGGCGGTGCGATTTTAAAAAAGATCTTATTGATCTTTTCTGTGCCGTAAAAACTACTGTTTGTTTCCATCTCTGCTGCCTCCTGCCTCCTGCTCTACACAAGAAGCCAATATTTCCTGGTATTCCTTCATAAGCTCTGTCAGCATCTGCATCTTCTCATAGCCAAATCGTTTTACAGATGCTTCTTCTATAGAAGCTAGCGAACAGAAAAATATCTCTGCATATTTCCTGCCCTTCTCTGTCAATACAAATGCTTTTTCCCGTCCTTCTCCTTTTTCCGGTTCCAGAATCAGATAGCCCTGTTCACGCATCCTTGAAATTACATTATGTATCGTCTGACGCGGAAGCAGATAATTGTCACATACCTGTTTTTGAGTGCAGTATCCGTTCTCGCGTATCGTATAAAGTACCAGCATCTCATTATAATTAATGTTGTGTCTGCGAGACCAGTCTGCATACACTCCACGCAGCTTTATGATACTGTGATTGGATGCATTTATAATCTGCAAAGTCTTTCGATCCATATTATTATCTTCCTCTCTTTCATAATCCCAAATGGGATTATAACAGAAATAAAAGCACTGTCAATCCATATTTTCTGAATCGCGTACAATAATTCTGTACCTTTATTTAAAATCAGATTATGGCATACCAAAACTGCCGGCAGATTTTTATCTGCCGGCAGCCGTCTATTTCAGAAGTTCTCTTAATACCTCTTGTTCCCTGTCTTCCAATATTCCCCCAGTGTAAACTATTCTGTTAATGTACTACGCCCTGTCCTCAAGGTCAAACGTAATTTTTATCAAATATGTCTCTTTGTTTTCTTTTTGCAACCGTTCCGTCAGTTCCCGCACGATATTCTTTTCCTGCCCCTGCCATTCCGATGGAACAACCATATCAAAAACAAGTTCTTTCTTTCCCTCATGAGTGTGTACGCGGAAATCATGGATTGTTATTTCTGCATCTATTTGCTGCAGGATAGTAAGTACCTGATGATGCATCTGATCGAGCTCTGCATCGTCCGTAATAACCGGATCATAATGAATGACCATATGCACACCAAATCGGTTCAGGCATTCCCGTTCGATGCGGTCAATCTCATCATGACACACCATTGGATCGATCTTCTTATCGATCTCTACATGAATACTTGCATACTGTCTGCCCGGTCCATAATCATGTACCAACAGGTCATGGCAGCCAAGTACCAACGGACAGCTGCTTATATATCCAATAAGCTGTTCCCGCAAACCGGTATTTGCACCTTCTCCAAGAAGCGGAGAGATTGTATCCTTTGCAAGCGAAATTCCGCTTACAATGATAAAAACAGATACCAGCCCACCCATAAGACCATCTATTTTCCATCCGCTGATATGTTCTACAACTGTTGCGGCAAGAACCGCAGCTGTTGTCAGCACATCATTTCTGCTGTCTGCGGCTGCAGCAAATAAGGTATTTGACTGAATCTTATCTCCCATCTTACGATAAAAGAACATCATCCAGAGTTTTACCAGGATCGAACCGATCAGCACAATGATCATCAGCATGGAAAATTCGATTGATGCCGGATGGATCAGCTTGAGTACCGATGTCTTTGCCAATTCAAATCCGATCACAAGGATCATAGCAGCCACAACCAGACTTGCCAGATATTCAAATCTCGCATGTCCGTATGGATGTTCTTTGTCTGCCGGCTTCTCTGCCAGCTTAAATCCGAGTAATGTTACGATGGAACTTGCTGCATCTGACAGATTGTTCAATCCATCTGCAGTAATTGATGTAGATGCGGCCAACTTTCCGATCACAAGCTTGCTGCCTGCCAACAGCAGGTTACACAATACCCCTATGAAACCGGTCATCTTACCGACCGCTGCCCTTTTCTTAGAATCCTGATTTTCTTGTGCCATAATAGTTACCTCCGCATATATAAGATAACTTTATGCAACGCAATTAATAATCTTTCCATCAGATTAATAGAATTATCTCTGACCGGCTGTAGCCGGAATAATAAAAAACCTGCGGAACAAATAGTAACTACTGTCCCGCAGATCATAAATTCATTCTTTATCTGCTGCCACCCTGTGTGGCCCGGTCCTGTGGTCATCCCACCGCCTGCTCAGTTTGTACTGTAGATTGATATGCAGTGCAAAAAGTATTGATACATTATAGCATGCGGTTATCCATACATCAAGTGCCGGTTTCTGATATTTTGAAGGATCTGCCACCGGAAATCTGCTTCCGGCGGCTTATCCTTATTTGTACTCTGTATTACTTGGATGCGGCAGGATTCAACTTCTTGGTCTTGATCTCATCCTGAAGCATTGCAAGGAACTCATCCATAGGAACAGTTGTTGTCTTCTGCTCACCATGAAGTCTGTAGCTGACAGTCTTATCATTTACCTCATTCTTACCAAGGATGATCAGATACGGAACCTTCTCAACCTGAGCAGCTCTTACACGATAGCCAAGCTTCTCTGCACGTTCATCAATCTCAACACGGATGTTGTTATCATCTAAGAAATCATACAACTCATGTGCATATGCATTTAATTCCTCATCTTCATTCTTTACAGGAAGGATTCTGGCCTGTACCGGTGCTAACCAAAGTGGCAGATTTCCCTTTGTCTCCTCCAGAATGTATGCCATGAAACGATCTAAGGAACCAAGGATTGCTCTGTGAAGAACGACAGGAGTCTTCTTTGTACCATCCTTATCAATATATGTCAGGTTGAATTTTGCAGGAAGACAGAAGTCAAGCTGGCATGTAGATAATGTATATTCATTTCCGATCGCCGGCTTAACATTTACATCAAGCTTTGGACCATAGAATGCTGCTTCACCGATCTCTTCTGTGTATTCGATACCGATATCATCCAACACTTTACGGAGTGCGTCCTCCGCTGTATTCCACATCTCATCGTCATCATGATATTTCACCTTATCCTCAGGATCTCTTAAGGACAGAACACAACGATAATCTGTGATATTGAAATCCTTATAGGTGTCGAAGATCAAGTCAACAACCTGCTTGAATTCAGATTCAATCTGCTCCGGTGTTACAAACAGATGGGCATCGTTCTGACAGAAATGCCTGCCTCTCTCGATTCCTTTTAAAGTACCACTGGCTTCGAAACGGAAATCATGTGCGATCTCGCCGATACGAATCGGAAGATCTTTATAGGAATGCATTTTGTTTGCATAGATCATCATATGATGCGGGCAGTTCATTGGACGAAGCACGAAAGACTCACCCTCAACTTCCATTGCAGGGAACATATTGTCTTTGTAATGATCCCAGTGACCGGATGTCTTATAAAGATTTACCGTACCAACACAAGGAGTCATAACATGACGGTAGCCAAGCTTTCTTTCCTTGTTCTTGATATAATTTTCAAGCTCCTGCCATACGATATAACCCTTTGGAAGGAACATAGGAAGTCCACGTCCAACCAGATCATCTGACATGAACAGATTCATCTCTTTACCGATCTTTCTGTGGTCACGGTCTTTTGCTTCCTCTAATAACTTCAAATGTTCTTCCAGTTCTTCTGCTGTAGGGAAGCATACACCATAGATTCTCTGCATTACATGGTTCTTGGCATCACCCTTCCAGTATACACCGGAATATTTTACTAACTTGAAGTTCTTACATAATTTTGTGTTATCAACGTGTGGTCCGCGACAGAGATCTGTGAAATCTCCCTGATCGTAAACTGTAATATTTCCATCCTCTAAGCCTTCGATCAGATCCAGCTTGTAGAAATCATCCTTGAACATTTCAAGTGCTTCTGCCTTTGTAACTTCACGTCTGTAAATCTTCTTGCCCTCTTTACAGATCTTCTTCATTTCTTTTTCAATAGCTGCGATCACATCATCGTTTACAACATCATCGCCAAGGTCGATATCATAATAGAAACCTTCTTTTACAACCGGTCCAACCCAGAACTTTGCATGTGGATACAAATGCTTTACGGCCTGTGCCATAACATGGGCGCAGGAATGATTGAGAGTATTTAATCTCTCGTCTGCTTTAAAATCTACCATTTTCTTATTTCCTTTCTTTTACCTGAAGTGACATCCCACCCGATGGTACAATGTCCGATAATTATTTGTACAGGAATCATTCTGTTTCTTTGTCTATTGCACAAAAAACGCCCCTGTACAGACGTTTTTTCATCTATACAAGGGGCGATTATAATTCTTATATCGCGGTTCCACCCTTTTTATTTCCTGTGGAAATATCTCATTCATGACGATAACGGAATCACCGGACCGGATTAGGGCCGCTCAGAGCTGGTCTTCCTGAATGACTCCTCTAAGATACTTCCACCAAATGTATCTCTCTCTGTAGATTCTTCGTTCAGTACTGTTCTCATCAACACGTTATTCAAAGTATATTTCAACTGTTCCGCACTGTCAAGTAGCTTTTTCCGATTTTATTGCCATTTTTTCTTATTGAATGATTTAAGGATTTTCCGTTAATACCTAAGACTATGGTCTCTGTCCAAGTCCGCCTTCCAGAGTGATCGTCTCTCCTGTCATATATTTGAAATCAGGGGATGCAAGCTGTACACATACACGTCCGATCTCCAGCTCTGAATCACCGAAATGACCCATCGGAGGTGTATGAACATTCTTGTCAAATGCATCCGGATATGCATTCTTGAACTGCTCTAACTGTGCTGTCCATGCAAGCGGACAGATGATATTTACATTTACACCATCCTTTGCCCATTCTGTTGCTGCAACTCTTGTAAGTCCACGGATTCCTTCTTTTGCTGCTGCATATGCGCACTGTCCAAAGTTACCGAACAGACCTGCACCGGATGCAAAATTGATAACGGAACCCTTGCTCTCTTTCAGATATGGATAGCACGCTTTCATATAATAGAAGGTTGCATACAAGCCGGAATACATCGCCAGATTAAACTGATCTGTTGTATGGTCAGCAAGCGGAACACCGGATGCTGATGCCTGTGCATTATTAACCAATACATCGATACTGCCAAATGTATCGATCGTCTGCTTTACAACATTTGCAACGACAGCCTCATTATCCGCCCCGGCAGATACATCTGCTGCAACAGCCAGAACTTTTATACCATATAAGCGTTCCAGTTCTTCTTTTGCATCTTCCAACTTCTTCACATTTCGTCCTGTGATCACGACATTTGCGCCTTCTTTTGCATATGCTGTGGCGATACCGTAACCGATCGAACCACATCTGCCATCACTTAATACGGCACGTCCTCCACCTGTGACAATAACTGTTTTACCTGTTAAAAATCCCATTTTCTGTTTTCTCCTTATATTATTTGAAATCCGATACCTTCAGACTACTTTCCGGTCTTATACGAATGTCCCAGTCCGTTTGTATCATATATAATGCTCGTTATCTTCTATATCTTTCGGTCATATCCTCCCACTGACAGCCTGCTTTCAAATACACTCTGTTCTAATGGTTTATCATACAGATATCCCTGCGCATGGTTACAGCCAAGTTTCAAAAGAAATCTTGCCTGCTCCTCCGTCTCAACTCCCTCGGTTATGACATTCAGATTCAACTGTCTTGCCATCTGAATGATACTCTTAATAATGATCTGATCCTGTGTTGAAAATGCCTCATGATTGAAAAATGACCGATCGATCTTAATCTCATTTACCGGAAAATCCCGAAGAACACTCAAGGTCGAACAGCCTGTACCAAAGTCATCAATCGATGTCGCAATACCTGCTTCTGACATATTCCTGATAAAGTCATACAGCTCCTTCTGTTCACTCGCCTCTGTCGTCTCTGTTACTTCTATGATGATATACTTTGGATCAATATCATACTCTTTTATGATCCTTATAATTCGTTCTGCCAACATCCGCGGATCATGCCCACCCCCAGAAATATCATTTCTCGATATATTCACAGATATCGGAACAAGCTTATACCCTTTCTCAATCCATTCATTTATAGCCTCACATACCCGCTTCAGAATATACAAATCCAGATGAATGATAAATCCATTTCTCTCCATGGTCGGAATAAAACGAAATGGTTGTATCACTTCTCCGTTATGGATCCATCTTGCAAGTGCCTCTGTACCTACGATCTGACCTGTCCGGATATCAACCTTCGGCTGATAATACACCTGAAATTCCCGTTTCTCCAACGCCTCAGGAAGCATCTGTTCCATCCGCTGAACATCTACTGTTTCTTCCAGCATCTTGTCCGTTAAAAACGCATACGGAAGCTTGTGCTGTCTGGCATAACTGACTGCAATCGACAAACCGTTCATAATATCTCTGGGATCTCCGTCCTTTGCCGTTATCTCATAGGCACCTGCCGCTGCCACTATATATACCGGAATGATCCGTCCCATATACTTTGCTGTTACCTCAACCTTTTCCAGAAGATGAAGAAACTCTTCCGTTCTGCTTTTCTTGACCAGCGCCATGAAATTATCTCCACCCAGATGCGCCAGCGTCTCGTCCTCTGCCAGCCATTTTCTGACAGCGACTGCATAACGCTTGATTATCAGATCACCTTCTGCACCACCATACTTATAGCTGAGCAGTCCAAAGCTTTTCAGGTTAAAATAAAAGCCGTTGTACTGACAGATCGTCTGATCCTGCAAATGCTGCTGTATGATCCTGACAAAGCCTGCACTGTTAGGGAGCATCGTGATCAGATTACAATACGAATATTCTCTTGTCTTACGGATCAGTCTGGATCTCGTCACATGAAGATATAAAACCTCAAGGAGAAGAGCTATATCTTCTTTTTCTTCCTCGCTCCATTCTACATTTTCATATGGGAATGCCGTAAGCTCACAATATCCGTTTTCTACCGCTTGAAATGTCTTCTGATATTTGCCTTTCTCGGAATACAAGCCATCCCCGGCATAGAATACATCATGACGATCTTCATCCTGTACAGATTTGATATTTGCCTCAATGTGCAAATGTCCCGCTACCCTGCCGATCTTAAGCCGCTCAGCCAGAGGTTCGATCGCCTTTTTGAATCCATCAAATGTATTCTCAAACTGTAGTAATTCCTGTACATACAGTTCTATATCTTTTTTCTTAATTCTCTCTCTGATATCATCCACTGTCACGGGTGATCCTCCCTCTCATCTTTACTACTCTATACACCACAAAACTATTATTTTACATACAAACAATCATGTGTTTATTATAACATGCTTTTCACTTTTATGGGAAAAAAGATAGTTTTTTGATAGATTTTGAACAGGTTGGAAATCACATGACAGGCGTTATTTCTTATATGACAAATATACAGGTGTTACAATTACCACCATGAAAATAGAATACCTGTAAGCGGTGACAACACGATCATGATCATGGAAAATGTAAAAGATTCCATAGAGATCAATGTTGCCCTCTGTTCCGAAGGGAACATATTCTGAAGTATCGTATTTGTTCTTACCTGTAATGCATCATCACTAAATGCCGCAATAAATCCACCTAATGTCATAATCACATAATTACCAGAATGTTCCACTGCTATACCAAGAAGAACAAGGAATCCGGTTAATACAAATACTGTTCTGTACCGTAAACGATCACACAACAGAATCACCCTTGCTCCAAGGATTCCTCCAAGTTCCATAATAAAGAGTGCCATTCCAAGCAAGGCATTTGGGATTCCACTCTCCGGCAGCTTAGCCTGTAAGAAAAATAACAGTAAAATATCCCCTGCTCCTACCAGCGAATTTACCAACATCAAAACTATTGCTCTCCTTGCATCCTTTAGAAACTGAATACTTTCCCACCAGCAGTCAACCAATGCACGGACAATTGTATTTGCCTTATGATCCCTGTGTTCTCTATGTTCCCATATTCTATTTAAAACAAATATCTGAACCAGACACATTAAAATATCCGTTCCATATGCGGCTCTATAACCAATGTATAACGCAAATCCTGCACACAAAGTTGATATTCCATTACACAAACGGTATATACTCAACTGATCTGATTCATATTTTGCATAATAGGATTCTTCTCCATAGATTTTTAAAGAATCATATGCTAAAGCATCTCCCGATCCTGATGAAAAATTGTAACTCATCGCATGAAGTGCAATAGACAGACATATCGTAAACAAATTCCCTGATGCGATCATAACAACATTTGCAATCATTCGTAAAATACTGCTCACAATCAACATATTTTTTCTTCCAAATACATCCGCAAATATTCCTGACGGTATCTCAAAAATAATGCTGGTTACATGAAAGACCGTTTCCACAAAACCTATTTCGACCAAACTATATCCTCTGGCAGCCAATATTGCCACCCAAGCCCCTGTTAAAGATAAATTTCCAAGGACGGATGATGTGTATAAATATCCTATTTGTTTTCTAATTGTGTTCATAAAAAAATCTCCTTATCTATTTTTCTTAAATGGATAAGGAGATAGTGTACTTTTTTATTACGTTTTATATCATTGTTCTGATATATGACTTGTTCTAAAAAAAGGCGCACTATCCCCGTAAGGAACACATGTATAACCTTTTTTCAGTTGTAGATTTGTCATTTTCCAGAACATAATCTTAATCCTTTCAATATCAACTCATAGAATTGTACGGTTAGGATAGCATATCCTGCCTTCATTTGCAAGGGTATAAAAACTCACTTTATTCGCAGCATTACCGAAAACTGCTTATCTTTTACCTCTGCTGAAACCACATGCCCCAGCTTATCGGCCAGGCATTTTACAACATATAAACCAAGTCCTGCGCCTTCCTCCCGGCGGGAATTGCCACGGTAGAAGGCGTCAAATACATGGTCGATATCGATCTCATTGTCAGCCTCTATGTCATTCGTGAATGTAATGGATACTCCGTCCGCATCCTGTTGTAAGCAGACGCTGATTCTGGTATCCGCATATTTTCTGGCATTAGAAAAGAAATTTGTAAATATCCGGTTCAGCACTTTCTCGTTGCTCTGAACCCAGACTACACTTTCCGGTATGTCAAATGCTGCCTGAATCCCGGACTCCTGAATCCATTCATACTGCTCCAGCACAAGTGCTGTCAAAGTTCTTGCCACATCTATATTCCTGATGTCAATGGCTTCATCCTTTGCCTCTGCATAAGATACCTCAAAAAATGCATCCGACAACACACGGAGATACTCTGTCTTTGCGATCGCGATATCCAGATATTCCATATCCCGGTCGTCTATGCGTCCACCTTTTTTCATCAACTGCAGATATCCTTTTACTGCTGTAAGGGGTGTTCTGAAATCATGAGAAATGCCTGCGATCACATTTTTCAGTCTGGTTCTGTCCTGCTCCAGCGCACGGTTTCTCTCCTTGATCTGATCCGAATAATCATTTAACGCTTTTGCAAGAGCTACGATGTCACGATCAAAATATTCCACATGGATCTCCTGATCCACTCCTCCATGCAAGCGTTTCTGAAGCTTGGCTGCAAATATCCGCATCTGTCTTTTATATTGTATCAAACGTATAAAAAGGACTGCTGCCAGTAAAAGCAACAGTCCTGAAATTATGATATACCATTTATCCATGTATACAAATTCTCCTCAGGCTATCAAAGATCCAACACCCTAATTGAACCATCTTTTCTTATAGCTATTATATGATAACACATATGATTTCTATGTATTCCCGGTCGTCATATTTCTTTATCTTTGTCCGGTTTCCGCCATATATTCACAGATGAGATGATTGATCTCTCTGTCATCTTCAATCACAAGTAGCTTTGGCATATTGTTTCTCCATAAATCGTTAGTTTTTACATCTAAGCTCTACGCACACAACCTCCGGATAATTGAACAGGCGAACCGGAATTATGCTGTTGCCAAGTCCCCTGCTGACTATCATTTCTGTATCTGCGCGGTTATATTTTCCTGATGTGTATTCCGGTAAAAATCCCTGATCGGGTGCAACGATTCCCCCGACAAATGGAAGTCTGATCTGTCCTCCATGTGCATGTCCGGTCAAGACAAGATCAGCTCCGGCATTTGCATAGTTCTGAAGGTACTGTGGCTCATGCGCAAGTACGATGGATAATTCATTTTTCTGCTCCTGAAGCAGATTCTTTAATGTCTCATCACTTAAGTGCTGATCATCTAACCCTGCCAACATAAAAGAGGAATCCCCTTTTTCAATGCAGACGGCTTCATCATCCAGATCACATGCTCCGGCAGCAAGAATCCCCTGCATCATCTGTTCATTTTCCGATGGCTCAAGCCAATATTCATGGTTGCCGGTCACATAATATACCGGTGCGATCTTCACTGCTTCTTTCACAAATGCTACCGCACGTTCCACATTTGTATGATTAGAATCCACCAGATCCCCGGTAATAACAATGATATCCGGCGAACAGCTTCGTATGGTTTCTAACAGCTTCTTATTCTCTTTTCCAAATTCAGCGTTGTGTAGATCCGATATCTGTACGATCCGGTATCCATCGAGATCTGCGCCAAGCTTTTCTGATTCATATGTATATGTGGTAATTACCAGATGCTTATTCTGAAACAGGCAAAACGGAATCAAAATAATGATTATAAGCATCAGAATGATAATCTTTTTGTGTGGTATTTTTTTCATCTTCATCTATTCACGGTCACAAATAACCGCTCCCATCTTTTATCTATCGTCTTTACCCTGCGATACTTCCTGCCTATAATATTTTGATACAAAAAATAACGCACGGCAAATTTTATTCCTCTTATAGGATATAAAATCATTTGTCGTGCGTCAAATAAATAATTATGAATATGATGATAAAAACTGCTTTGTACGTTCCTGCTCCGGATTGTCAAATACCTCTTCCGGTCTGCCCTGCTCAAGTATATATCCATCATCCATGAATATAACCTGACTGGCTACGTCTCTTGCAAATGCCATCTCATGAGTGACAATTATCATCGTTGTCTTTTTATCTGCAAGATTTCTGAGAACCTTCAGCACTTCGCCGGTAAGCTCCGGATCAAGAGCTGATGTCGGTTCATCAAAACACAGGATATCCGGCTGCATAGCAAGTGCTCTTGCGATCGCAACTCGCTGACACTGCCCGCCTGATAACTGATGTGGATAATTGTTCATCCGGTCTCCTAGTCCCATCTGACGCAGAAGATCTTCGCCCTGTACTCTTATCTCATCCAGTATGTTCTTTTTATTTGCCTTATAGTCCGGTCTTTCCTTTGCCAGAAGCTCCCTTGCCAGCATAACATTCTGAAGTGCTGTGTACTGCGGGAACAGATTAAATGACTGAAATACCAGTCCAAAGTGCAACCGTTTCTTCCGAACCTCCGACTCCTTAAGTGTCTCCGGCTTATCCGTATCGAGAAGGATCTCATTATTTACACGGATAATTCCGTTATCCGGCATTTCAAGGAAATTCAGGCAGCGAAGCAATGTAGTCTTACCACTTCCTGATGATCCTATGATCGACAGAACCTCTCCCTGCTCTAATGAGAAGCTGATATCCTTAAGTACATCGGTCTTACCAAACTTCTTTTTTATATGTTCAACCTCTAATATCGCCATACAGCTCCTCCTCTATCTGAAGAAATCCAGTTTCTTCTCTAATTTTCCAAGTAAAACAGTAAGTACACCATTCCAGATCAGATAATAGAATGCGCAGAAGAACAATGGCCATATCGCACCTGAGATTCCCTGTGAACCTTTCATGAACGCCTGTCCTGCCCAGATAATCTCCTGCAACGCAATGATACGTGCAAGTGATGTATCCTTAACCAGCGTAATGATCTCGTTGGACATTGCAGGTACGATCTTCTTTATCATCTGAAGAAGCTTAACCTTGAAGAATATCTGTTTTGGAGTCATACCAAGCACCAGACCTGCTTCCTCCTGTCCAACAGGAATTCCCTGAATTCCTCCACGATATATCTCTGAAAAATAGCAGGCATAATTCACGATGAACGATACCGATGCTGCCACGAATCTTCCGCCTTCGCCACCGCCCCAGATCGGGTTATGGAATACAAGTCCCGGAAAATAATAGATGATAAGCATCTGGATCATCAGAGGTGTGCCTCGAACGATCCACACGATAAATTTCATAAGATAGCTGAGTGGCTTAAACTTTGACATAGAGCCAAATGCTATTAAAAGTCCCAGTGGAAATGCACCAAGCAAGGTCACAAAGAACAATTTTAAAGTTTGAATAAATCCTGTATTAAGCGCCCCAAGTACAATTGGGAGCTGTTCAAAAAACAAATCCATAATAATTTTCTCTCTAAGTAATAATCAAAATAACCGTCTTATAGTCTGTTAATTACTCTGTAAGTGCTGCCTGTACCTTGTACTTCTCTGCACATTTCTCCATAGATCCATCAGCCTTGCTGTCTTTGAAAAACTTGTTAAGCTCTGCTGCAAGATCAGAATCTTTTCTGAAACCTACACCATATTCCTCACTGTTAAGGCCTACTGTATATGTAAGATTTGCATAGCCTGTGCCTTCACCTACCATAGCTGCTGCCATAAGGGAATCGATAATTGCTGCATCAGATGTTCCTGCTGCAACTTCCATAAGTGCATCTGACTGTGCCTTCACTGCTGTATAATTAAGTCCAAGTTCCTTTGCCTGATCTTCTCCGGCACTTCCTGCTTCTACAGCAAATGTAAGTTCCTTAATGCTGTCTACTGTCTGGTACTGATCTGCCTTGTCCTGTGGCACGATTACTACCTGTGCATTGTTGCAGTATGCATCAGAACATGCCATTGAACTTGTAACCTCGTCTGTAAGTGTCATACCGTTCCATACACAGTCGATTGTCTTACCATCAAGCTCCATGATCTTGTTGTCCCAGTCTATCTCTACGAATTCTGCTTTCACGCCGATGCTCTCAGCAAATGCGGATGCCATGTCTGCATCAAATCCAATCCAGTTACCTGAGTCGTCTTTGTAATCCATTGGTGCGAAATCTGTAACACCAACAACAAGAGTTCCCTTTTCCTTTACGTATTCCAGATCACTCTTTGAGTCATTTGATGAATCTTTCTTTCCACAGCCAACCATAGAAAGTCCCATTACTGCTACTAAAACCAGTGCTACTAACTTTTTCATGATTATTTCCTCCTGAATATAATTAAAAGATATATGTCTGCCCCTTCCGGGCGCAACACGATAACATAGTAACAGTTTATCACAATAAAGTCAAACGTAATCTTATGGTTTTTATGAATTTGTATTTTCCAAGAACTACAGCCAGTTAAGCCTGTTTTCAAATTTTACTTTGCGGTCTCCTGATTCTATAACTCCTATCTCATAGCAATCATAAAACCGACTGACATGATGCATTACTGCTGCCTTATCTTTTTGATTCGTCACAATATTAAAGCCTACACCACAATTAAACGTCCGCAGCATTTCTTCGTCACTGATATTCCCATTATTTCTGATATACTTAAATATGTCTAATATCTTTATTTTCGACAGATCGATCTTTGCACTCAGTCCCTCCGGAATTATCCTGCACAGATTTCCTTCTATACCACCGCCAGTGATATGCGCCATGCCATGTATAACATCTTTATCAAATAAATCTTTGATTGATCTGTAGTATGGTGTATGTGGTTTCATAATCTGCTCTATAAAGGTTAAACCATCTATCTTATCCAGTTTTATCTGCGGCATTTTGTCCATCAATAACCGTACTAACGAATATCCATTTGTATGTAAGCCATTTGATGCAATTGCCAGAACTGCATCACCCTCTTTAATCTGGGAACCATCGATTACCTTTGATCGTTCAACAATTCCAGCAATACTTGAAGTAAGTACATATACGCCTGGGTCAACAACCAATGGCTGAATAGAAGTTTCCCCACCTACCAGAGAACATTCATTTTCTTTACATGCATCTGAAACACCCTTAACCAATGTCTTTATTGTATCCGCTTCCGCATTTCCACAAACAATCGTGTCAAGTACTGCCAACGGTTTTGCACCCATAACCACAATATCATTTACTAAATGATTGACCATATCATGGCAAATAGATTCTGAATATCCATACTCTATCGCGAGTTTTTGTTTTGATCCGGGTTCTTCAGATTTTAATACCAGAACCGGATTTTCAATCTCCTGAAATTTTATATCATATAAAGAAGCAAATGGTCCCAGACCATTTAAAACACGGTCATCCTTTGTATCCAAATGTTTTGCCATCTCTCTTTTAATGGTATCAGTATAGGTTATATCAATTCCCGCCTTACTGTAAGATAACCCTTCCGCACCTCTTTCACTCCCTGCCAGGATTTCATCAACAGACACATCCAACACAATTGCCAAATCTCTTAGTATCTCAATATTGGGATAAGTTGTTCCATTTTCCCATTTTGAAATTGCCTGAAAAGAAACATTTAGCTTATCCGCCAACTGCTGTTGCGTCATGCCAAGGCTCTTTCGTTTTCCCATTATAAAATTTCCAACTTTAATACTGTCAAGCATATAAATACCTCCGTTTTTATTTTATAATAGTTTACTTTGCATGCACAAAACAATAACCACAAAAGTGAGTTTCATGCAGGGATTCAACCATGCGTTGAAAATACTTACAATTTTATAGATCTGAGGAATAAAAAATCCCACAGATACTGGATTTTTCCAATATCCATGGGACAAAAATCGTGTTTTGAATTATCTCTTTGAGAACTGTGGAGCACGACGAGCTGCCTTTAAGCCGTACTTCTTTCTTTCCTTCATACGAGGATCTCTTGTAAGGTATCCAGCCTTCTTGAGGATTGGTCTGTATTCTTCTGAATCAGCCTCAAGTAATGCTCTTGAAATACCATGTCTGATAGCACCAGCCTGACCTGTGAAGCCGCCGCCCTTTACGTTAACCATAACGTCGAACTTACCATCTGTACCTGTAGCAACTAATGGCTGCTTAACGATAACTTTCAGTGTATCAAGTCCGAAGTACTCGTCCATATCTTTCTTGTTGATTGTGATCTTACCAGTACCTGGAGCGATATAAACTCTGGCGATACTGCTTTTTCTTCTTCCTGTTCCATAGAACTTAGTTGTTTTAGCCATTGATGATATCCTCCTTCTTAGTACTTAATCTCTAAAACTTCTGGCTTCTGAGCCTGCTGCTTATGATCAGGTCCAGCGTATACATAAAGCTTTGTAATCATATCTCTTCCAAGTGGTCCCTTTGGAAGCATTCCCTTAACTGCTAAACGGATAACATCCTCTGGCTTCTTAGCCATCTTCTCTTTTAATGTAGTCTCTTTCATTCCGCCTACATAATCTGAGTGGTTGTAGTAGATCTTCTGATCCATCTTCTTACCGGTAACCTTGATCTTGTCTGCGTTTACTACTATTACATAATCACCTGTATCGATATGTGGTGTAAATGTTGGCTTGTTCTTTCCTCTTAAAATGCTTGCTATCTCTGATGATAAGCGTCCTAAAGTATGTCCTGTAGCGTCAACTACATACCACTTTCTTTCTATTGTTGATGGGCTTGCCATAAAGCTCTTCATCGTGGTACCTCCTAAATTATTTTCTAAAATATTAATATGGTATATCCTCAAATACGTTGTTTACCGGGGCATTGGTTCACACCGTATCTTTAAACTTCACACATTTGGACATTATACAATACTCATCCGTGTGTGTCAATAAACTTTCTTTATTTTTTCAGGCGTTTTTCTTTATTTTTCAGCATTCATCTGCCATTTCGCATTCAAATATGCTATCTATGTCTGACCGCAAATCTTCCGTTCATACCACGGCGGTATTTCATCATGAGAATTCTTTTGACAGATGCATTGATCCGTTTTTTCGATATCCGCTTTGTCTTGTAAGCCCGAAGCAATGCCTGATATGTTTCTTTATAATGCTCCGTGCAGAGAAGATCGTCTCCTGCCTGAACTGCTCTGACAGCACTCTCACCCTCACTTCCGGTAAAGCTCCGTACTCCTGCCATCGACAACGAATCCGTAACGATCACACCTTTAAATCCCATTGTATTTCTAATGTATTTGTTTACCTTCGGTGATATAGATGCCGGATTTTTAGAATCAAAACAATGTACAATATTATGGCTTACCATGATCATATCACATCCCGACCGGATTCCCGCCTGAAATGGCTTCAGATCCCGGTTCTTGAAGCTACTATAGCTCCGATAATCATGGATCAGGTTTGTATGCGTATCCCCATTATTTCCATAGCCCGGAAAATGTTTTAATGAGCTGATCATATCCTCCTGTTTCATGTTATTCACCACAAGATTGATATATCTGGAAGTATCCGCTGCATTTGTAGAAAAGCTTCTATTGTAAATAAAGTTACTCGAATCATATGCAACATCGGCAACCGGTGCAAGATTCGTATTGATTCCAAGCTTTTTCAGAAACTTCGCTTTATCCTTCGTATCCTTTACTATACCATTCCATCCGCCTGCAGAAAATACTGTCCTCGGCGAAGCATATGGTGTGGATCGGAACTGACGGTATCTGGATGCTCTTACTACAGCTCCGCCTTCTTCATCCACTGCGATCAACATCGGAATCTTTGACGCTTTCTGAATTCCATAGATCCGATTTCTAAGTTTCTCCGGTGTACTGTTTTCAAAATCTTCCCCAAACAAAACATATCCGCCAAACTGATATTGTTTCTGGATATTTGCAGCATTTTTAGCAGGAGCCTTCACTAGGATCATCTGGGCTATTTTCTCCTCCCAGCTCATTTCCTTCATCCTGTCAGCTACACGTTGTTTTATATATTTGTCATTATCTTCATAATATCCGGCATGTACATCTGTGCCTGTGTCCATACATATAACAGTCAGACATAAAAGCACACTCATACATATACAAACGATTCTTTTATTCATATCGGATCTCCACCAGTGTCAAGCCTTTCGCTACTGCTGTCGGTCCTGCCTTGCTTCGGTCTCTCGCTTCCAGGATCTCCTTCACCTGCTCCGGCTCCATCAGCCCGGTTCCGACCTGCATCAAAGTTCCTGCAATGATCCTTACCATGTTATATAAGAAGCCATTTCCCGTGATCCTGATATGAACCATGTCATCCGCTTTCGTCACATTTACCGCATAGATCGTCCGAACCGTCGTCTGCACCTGTGCACCTGCAGAACAGAAGCTCTTAAAATCATGTTCACCAACCAGATACGCCGCCGCCTGATTCATCCGCTCTATATCCATCGGATAGTAGCAAAATGCCGCATATAACCGTTTTGTCGGCAGTTCAAACCGCCGGTTCAATATATTATATTCATAGGTTTTTACTGTATCTGCATACCTTGGATGAAAGTCTGCATCCACCTCGCAGGATTCCTGAATCCGTATATCCTCCGGAAGCCGCTGATTTAACGCAAATGAAAACTTATCCCCCGGTATCCGGGATTCAGTGTCAAATACTGCCACATTTCCACAGGCATGTACACCAGCATCCGTCCTGCTGGCTCCGATCACCTTGATATCTTCCTGCACCAGCTCGCTGATCGTCCGATTCAGCACTTCCTCTATCGTTATTCCGTTGTCCTGTACCTGCCAGCCATGATAGTTCGTACCATCATAGGCTACTACTAATTTTACTCGTTTCATTTTCCCGGTTTCCTGTTATAAAAATATCTTCATCAAGATCAATCCTACCACATATACCACCAGCAGACCATATGCAAATGCATCTTTTTTACTATATCTCAACGGTTTCATGCTGGTACGGCATTCGCTTCCGTGATAACATCTGGCGTCCATCGCATATGCCAGATCGGTTGCACGTCGGATCGCAGATGCAAATAACGGAATAAATATCTGGGTATAACTTCGTATCCGTTTGAAAATATTTCCATTTTCAAAATCGGCTCCACGCGAAAGCTGTGCTTTCATAATTTTGTCCAGTTCTTCCATCAGAATCGGAATAAATCGAAGCGTGATTGAAAGCATCAATGCCATATCCGATACCGGAACACGAAAGATCTTCAGAAATCCAAACAACTTCTCCAACCCTGCCGTAAGTGCCAATGGAAGCGTTGTATATGTCATGATCGATGAACCAATGATCAGATATACGAAACGAAATACTACAATTCCTGTTGTCTTTAAGCTGCCGGTCGTGATATGAAATCTCCAGATACTGACCAGAACCCTTCCATCACCGTTAAACAGACTGAAAAATGCTGTAAATAATATAAACGCCCAAACAACCTTAAGTCCCCGGCAGATAAAAGAAAGTGGAACACGACTTAATGCCACATACACAATAAGAAATGCTGTTGCAGCAAGAAAAGTCCACAAATCCCTGCACCAGAAGATCGTAACCGCATATACGATCGTGAGCACCAGTTTTGTTCTGGCATCCAGCTCGTGAATCGGTGATCTGGTATTATAATATTGTCCGATCGTAATGTCTCTTACCATGCTTCTTTCCTTTACGTTACTGTATATAATCTCGCAACTCGTCGATCACGCCCGCCATGCTTCTTGCTGTGAGTCTTATCTCCGGCAGTAATGCCTCCCTGAACATCGCCATTTCCGGCATCTCTAAGCCCAGTTTTTCTACCATCTCCGGCGTTCCAAATGCCTGCTCTACTGCTCCATCATAGACCAGCTTTCCCTGTCCCATAACCAGAATACGATCTGCAATCTCATACACATCCTTCATGTCGTGTGATACAAAGATTACAGTTATATTCCGTTCTTCATGTAATCTGCGGATCAGTGCAAATAATTCCCGTTTGGATTTCGGATCCATGCCGGCAACCGGCTCATCGAGAATAAGGATCTCCGGCTTATATGCAAGGATTCCTGCAAGTGCTACACGCTTCTTCTGTCCGCCTGAAAGGTCAAACGGAGAATATTCAAAATATTCCTCTGATATATTCACAAGTGCCAATGCTTCCCTTGCCGCCTGTTCTGCTTCTGCTTTCGACATGCCGAAGTTCAATGCACCGTACATTACATCCGCTAACACCGTACTTTCAAATAACTGATACTCCGGATACTGAAACACAAATCCAATCTTCTTCCGTAATTCTTTCAGATTCTTCGTCTTTCCTACATCAATTCCATCAACCTTAAGTGTTCCCCCTATCGGACGGTAAATACCGTTTAACATATATAACAGCGTACTTTTCCCTGAACCGGTATGTCCTGCCACCGCAAGGATCTCTCCTTTTCTGATCTGAAATGACACCTGCTCTACCGCAGGAACCAGTACCGCACCATCCTTATAAGAATACTCCAGATTATCAGCCTCGACCAAGATATCTTTTTTTATCCCGGCATCCAATAACATACCATTGTGTTCTTCTCTATCCATGTTATTTCTATTATCAAGGATATCCTCATGTATTCCATCCTCATTTTTACTTGACGATATATCTTTCTGCGCCGAATTAAAATGTTCTGCTGCTTCTTGTCTGTTTACAAAAGATTTTCCATCACGCAAACATGCCTTTATCCTGTCCGCAGCATCCTGTACCGACAAAAGCCCCTCTTTTCTATCAACCAACGCACTTTTTGCGTCTTCGTCTGAATCTCTGACAAATTTCTTATCATCGGAATAATCTACTTTCAACTCATGCAACAGCTTATATGGCAATAAACTGTCAAGACCAAGCTGCTCTAACTTCTCTACCTGTGGATAAATCTCATATGGTGCGCCAATCAACTCTACATTTCCATCATCCATTACATAGATCTGATCTGCCCGAACCGTTTCCTCCATTCGATGTGTGATCATAATGACCGTGATGCCAAACTCCCGGTTCAAATGATATAAGGTATCAAGTATCTGTCTGCTTCCCACAGGATCGAGCATGGCAGTTGCTTCATCCATAACGATACATTCCGGTGACATGGCCATCACAGATGCGATTGCCAGTCTTTGCTTCTGTCCACCGCTTAGATGTGATACATTTCGTTCCAGATATGCCTCCATCCCTGTCAATCGAAGTACTTCGTTGATTCGCTCCCATATCTCCTCTGCCTGGAAGCCCAAATTTTCCAAACCAAATCCTACATCTTCCGCAACCGTATTTCCTACCATTTGGTTATCCGGATTCTGAAAGATCATCCCGACTGCACGACGGATGGCCAGCAGATCACCTTCCCGGCTCGTATCTAATACATCAGAATCTCCCTGTATCCATACCGTTCCCTGATTTGGTGCATATAAGCCATTCAGGTGTCTGGCAAATGTTGACTTTCCCGAACCGTTACGTCCAAGAACGGCAATGATCTGTCCCTTATGGGCATCAAAATCCATATCCTTCACAGCCCATTTCTCACCTGTAACATTTCCATCCTTGTCCTTGATATTAAATTTATGTCCAAGCTTTCTCACCTGAATAAAACTCATGTACACGCTCCTAGAAATAAAAAAGCTGCCAAATACACATACATGTACCTGACAGCCCTTATGTTTATAATTATACTAACTCAAGAATAACTTCCATTGCAGCATCGCCCTTACGCTGACCAATCTTGATGATTCTTGTGTAACCACCCTTACGTCCTGCGTACTTTGTACCGTACTCATCGAATAACTTGCTTGTTAAATCAACTTTCTTTGTACCGGCTTTCTTTCCGGCAGCATCTGCAGGAACTTCAACAACCGGATATAATACCTTAAGCATTTCTCTTCTTGCATGAAGTCTTGAAGGCTGATCCTTCTTGATGGTCTTTTCTACTTCATCATATACAGTAACTTTCTTACCATCAACAACTTCCTTCACTCTCTTACCATCTTTATCTTTCTTAGCAACCTTAGCGGTAACGGTAACTTCATCATAGTTATCCTTTTCCTTAACTGCTAATGTGATAAGCTTCTCTGCAATCTTAACAACTTCCTTAGCTCTAGCTTCTGTTGTTCTGATTTTACCATGGTATAATAACTGTGTTACCTGGTTACGAAGTAATGCATTTCTCTGTGCGCTTGCTTTTCCAAGTTTTCTATACATTGCCATTTTTATTTATCCTCCTTACCCTTGCGGGTCTTCACTGTGCTTACTATTATTCGGCTTGAGTGGTAAAAAGTATTATTCCTCACTGTCATTCAGTGATAAGCCTAATTCTTTCAGCTTAGCTAATACTTCATCTAATGACTTACGACCGAGGTTACGAACTTTCATCATATCCTCCGGAGTCTTATTGATCAATTCTTCAACTGTATTGATACCGGCTCTCTTTAAGCAGTTGTATGAACGAACTGATAATTCAAGCTCATCAATATTCATTTCCAGAACCTTTTCCTTCTCATCTGTTACGCTCTCAACCATTACATCAACGGATTTTGCGTTCTCAGACAGATCAACGAACAGGTTCAAATGTTCTACAAGGACTCTTGCAGCGAGGCTGACAGCCTCATCCGGTGCGATAGCACCATTTGTAAATACATCAAGTGTCAGCTTATCATAATCTGTAACCTGACCAACACGAGTATTCTGAACTGTAAGATTAACTCTCTCAACCGGTGTATATATAGAATCAATAGCGATGACATCAATCGGTGCATCTGCTTCTTTATTCTTATCAGAACCAACGTAGCCTCTGCCGTTGCCGATGGTGAGTTCCATCTCAAGTCTTGCATCCGGGCCACTAAGATTTGCAATTACAAGATCAGGATTGATGATCTCGATATCGCCGTCTACATGAATATCGGATGCTCTGACAACACAGTCACCAGCTACATCGATATAAGCCTGCTTCGGCTCATTTGTTAATGAATTGTTCTTTATTACTAAAGACTTGATATTCATAACGATCTCAGTTACATCTTCCTTTACTCCGGGAATAGAACTGAACTCATGTAAAACACCTTTAATCTTAACGTGTGTTACTGCTGTACCAGGTAATGAAGAAAGCATAATTCTTCTTAATGAATTACCAAGGGTTGTACCATAGCCTCTCTCTAAAGGCTCTACTACAAACTTACCATACTTGTTATCATCTGAAATCTCAACTATCTCAATTTTTGGTTTCTCAAACTCAAACATTTAAGCCCCTCCTTTATGGGTAATTAACTGGTATACTCCAACTTTGCAAATATCTATCATAAATATATTCTGCATCCAGACATCCACACGGGTAAATCCCGGATGGATGTACGGATGATCATATTTATTCTTATTACTTGGAATATAACTCGACAATAAGGGTCTCGTTTACAGGAACATCGATCTGCTCTCTGTTTGGCTTCTCAACTACTTCTCCACAAAGGTTTTCTCTGTCAGCGGTTAACCAACCTGGAACTAAATGTCCTTCTGTTGCAGCAATGATATCCTTATATCTCTGTAAGGATTTGCTCTTCTCTCTGATCTCGATCTTGTCTCCAGCCTTTACCTGGTATGAAGGAATGTTAACACTCTTTCCATTAACAAGTACATGCTTGTGATCTACAATCTGTCTTGCTTCTCTTCTTGTTCTTGCAAAACCTAATCTGAAGATAACATTATCAAGTCTTAACTCAAGTAATGTCATAAGGTTAGGACCTGTTAAGCCCTTCTGCTGCTCTGCCTTAGCGTAAAGGTTACGGAAAGGCTTCTCTAATACACCGTAAATGAACTTAGCCTTCTGCTTTTCACGAAGCTGTAAACCATACTCACTTACTTTTCTGTTTGCTCTTGTTGATTTTCTATTTGATTTCTTGTCAATTCCGAGATACATTGGCTCCATGCCTAAAGATCTGCATCTCTTAAGAACTGGGGTTCTATCTACTGCCATCTTACTCTGTACCTCCTAATTAGACTCTTCTTCTCTTTGGTGGACGACAACCATTATGTGGAACTGGTGTAACGTCTTTGATACTTACAACATCGATACCGCAAGCTGCGAGAGCACGGATAGCTGCTTCTCTACCTGAGCCTGGGCCTTTTACCATAACATCAACAGTCTTTAATCCGTAAGGAGCAGCAGCCTTTGCAGCTGTCTCAGCAGCCATCTGAGCAGCATATGGTGTTGACTTCTTAGAACCCTTGAATCCTAAACCGCCAGCACTTGCCCATGAAAGTGCATTACCTTCAGCGTCTGTTAATGTAACGATTGTATTATTGAAAGATGACTGAATATGAGCCTGTCCGTGCTGAACACTCTTTCTGACACGCTTCTTAGCCACTTTTTTAGTAACTTGCTTAGCCATTAACTCTTAAACCTCCTATGGTTTTCCAAATTTATACAAATGTACTTTATCTTCTGCCCGGTGCAGAAGATCTCTTATCTTCTACTATATATAAGAACAAATGAAAACAGTATTATTTCTTCTTGTTTGCTACTGTCTTCTTAGGTCCCTTACGTGTTCTTGCGTTTGTCTTTGTCTTCTGTCCACGAACAGGAAGTCCCTGTCTATGACGCTTACCACGGTAGCATGCAATTTCCTGTAAACGCTTGATGTTAAGCGCTACTTCTCTACGTAAATCTCCTTCAACAGTCTGTGTTGCATTGATTACTTCGCTGATTCTTCTTACTTCATCATCAGTTAAATCATTACAACGTGTGTCAGGATTAACATTTGCTTCCTTAAGGATACGCTGTGAAGATGTCAAACCTATACCATATACATAAGTAAGACCAATCTCAACACGCTTGTCTCTTGGTAAATCAACACCTGAAATACGAGCCATTCTAATTAACCTCCGTAAAAATTCTTCTGTCCGGCATATCGGATCTCGACATATCTCAACATAAAAATGCTGAGGTGAAATGCATATGTTTCCATCTCGCTGCCTGTTTTTTTATTTTTACTAGCATATAATGATTATGCTACAGCCGCTTTTAAAATTTACAACACATCCGTGTGTGTTGATACTTAAAAAACAAGATATCATATGGATGGGCTATCATCCGGATACCCAGTTTCTTTTTTTGATTAACCCTGACGCTGTTTGTGCTTTGGATTCTCGCAGATAACTCTAACGATACCCTTTCTCTTGATAACTTTGCACTTATCGCATATAGGTTTTACTGATGCTCTAACCTTCATTAGAAAATCTCCTTTCAAAAAAAGTCCGCTACGAATAAGCATTCTATCATTTTTCACAATAGAATGCAAGTCCCATTTTTTATTTTTTTCATATTAATGGGATTATTATTATAAATCACATCCTATAAAGGGAATATCTTTACAGGATGTTCATTACATACCTCTTTATATAGAAGAATTTATTTATCTCTCCAAACAATTCTTCCCTTTGTCAGGTCGTATGGTGATAATTCAATTGTTACCTTATCACCCGGAAGGATCTTGATATAATTCATTCTGAGCTTACCACTAATGTGTGCTAAAACCTTATGACCATTCTCGATCTCTACCTGAAACATTGCATTTGGTAACTTCTCGATTACTGTTCCTTCTACTTCAATTACGTCTGCCTTTGACATTTTTAATCCTCCTTAAAATCCTTGAGATTTTGAATTCATTTTTTATTTTCTATAATTCCAATCCTTCTGCCTGCGACAAGATGATCGGTTTGTCCTCTGTAATAAGGATCGTGTTCTCATAGTGTGCTGCATTGGAACCATCCACGGTTACGACAGTCCAGTCATCATCCAGCCAGTCTACTTCATAATCACCTGCTGTTATCATCGGTTCGATTGCGATCGTCATTCCCGGTTTCAGCTTTGGTCCTTTTTTGATCGTTTCAAAATTCGGTATTTCCGGATCCTCATGAAGATTTGCTCCAACACCATGTCCAACCAGATCTTCTACGATTCCATATCCAAATTTCAAAACATACTGCTCTACAGCCCTTCCGATATCTCGAATATGATTTCCCGGAACAGCAACCTTCATTGCTTCGAAAAAGCTCTGCTTTGTAACTGCAATCAGATGCTCATTTTCCGGTGAAATCTTTCCTACTCCATAAGTTCTTGCTGCATCGGAGTGATATCCTTCATAGATAACGCCTGCATCAAGACTTACTATGTCGCCCTCTTTCAGAAATCTTGTCTTTGATGGTATACCATGAACAACTTCCTCATTCACGGATACACAAATAGATGCCGGATAACCGTTATAATTCAGGAAGGAAGGAATACAGCCATAGCTTCTGATCACTTCTTCACCAAGTTTATCGATCTCATAGGTTGTGATTCCCGGTTTGATCGCCTTCTTCAGCTCCTCATGTGTGAGAGCCAGAATTCTGCCGGCTTCTTTCATCAATTCAATTTCTCTCTCAGATTTTATAGATATTGCCATTTTATTCACCTAAAATCTTAACGATTGCTGCAAATACATCATTCATATCCATTGTTCCATCAACTTCTTTCAGGATTCCTTTCTTAGCATAGAAATCGATCAATGGCTGTGTCTGCTCATGATATACTTTCAGTCTGTTTAATACTGTTTCCGGCTGATCGTCATCTCTTAAGATAAGATCGGATGAACATACATCACATTTGCCTTCCACTTTTGTAGGGTTATATACAATATGATATGTTGCACCACAGCCAACGCATGCACGTCTTCCGGACATTCTGCGAACGATATTCTCATCCGGTACTTCTACGTTGATCGCATAGTCTACAGAATCGCCGATTGCTGATAATGCTTTGTCAAGTGCCTCTGCCTGTGGAATAGTTCTTGGAAATCCATCAAGGATATATCCCTTTGCGCAGTCGTCTGCTTTGAATCTGTCAATTACCAGATCTACAACTAATTCATCCGGAACAAGAAGTCCCTTATCCATATATTCTTTTGCCTTTGCTCCGAGTTCTGTTCCGTTCTTGATGTTTGCTCTGAAAATATCTCCTGTTGAGATATGTGGTACTCCGTACTTCTCAGCGATCATTTTAGCCTGTGTACCTTTGCCTGCGCCTGGCGCACCTAACATAATTATCTTCATATATAACCTCCATTTTTTATTTTCCTGCGGGATACGTTCATTGCAATCCCTCCTGTTATCAGCCGTCCTCCAAATGAACAAGCCATAGATACTTATACTATAATACACGAATAGGAAGTGCACAAGTGTACACTCCCATTTTTCGTGTTTTTTATATCTGTATCTTACAATTAATCTAATAAGAATCCCTGATAATGTCTTACTAACATCTGTGATTCCAGACTCTTCATGGTTTCAATTACAACACCAACTACGATGATGATGGATGTTCCACCGAATGAAACATTTACACTGAAAAATCCGTTGAAGAACATAGGAATCATCGCAACGATCAAAAGACCAACTGCTCCGATAAATATAATATAGTTCAGTATTTTATTTAAATAGTCCTGGGTTGGCTTACCTGGTCGAATACCCGGTACAAAACCACCGCTCTTCTTCATGTTATTTGCAATCTCCATTGGATTGAAGGTAATTGCTGTATAGAAATACGCGAAGAAGAATACCAGTAAGATATATACTGCCAATCCAAGGAATCCCCAAGGATAGTTCGGATTAAACCAGTATGACTGGCTCATTCCCTGAAGGATCTTAGCACCGACACCGGATGGACTCTTTCCAAATAAACTCGTTATAATAGAAGGAATCGCCATCAGTGAAGAAGCGAAGATTACAGGAATAACGCCTGCTGTATTTACCTTAAGTGGAATGTTGGAGGACTGACCTCCCATCTGCTTTCTACCCTGAACTTTCTTTGCATACTGTACAGGAATCTTTCTTTCAGCTCCCTGAAGCATACATACAAGAATGGTTACACATACAACAATTGCAACAACCAGAAGTGCGATCAGACACATTCTGACTGCATCTTTGCCTTTGATGAACTGTGTGTAAATATTCTTGAAATCATTTGGCATGGTTGATACGATGTTAATCAACAGGATAATGGAAATACCATTTCCCACACCACGATCTGTTACACGTTCGCCAAGCCACATTACAAATGCACTACCACCTGTAAGGATAACGATCATTGAAAGCACTGTCCAGAAATTGTAGCTGTCCATGAATCCTTTTCTTCCGAAATTGATCGCAAGACCAGCACTTTCCAGAATTGCGAGACCGATCGTTAAAAAACGGGTAATTGCTGTAATTTTCTTTCTTCCGTCTTCACCATCTTTCTGCATTTCTTCCAGAGCTGGAATTGCTATGGTAAGAAGCTGGATGATAATGGAAGATGTAATATATGGTGTTACGTTCAATGCAAATATTGACATCTGATCGAACGATCCTCCGGTGAATGAGCTGAACAGATTGAAGGAATCTCCAAGTGCGTTACTTAGATATTCTTTAATCGCTGCTGCTCGGATTCCCGGTACAGTAATCAGGCTTCCCAGCCTGACTACTATGAGAACAAAGAATGTGTATAATAATTTCTGTCTTAATTCCTTTACTTTGAATGCATTGATAAAGGTTTTAAACATTATTAGATCACCTCTGCTTTTCCGCCAAGAGCTTCAATCTTCTCGACTGCTGACTTTGAAAAAGCATTTGCCTTAACTGTAAGCTTCTTTGTTAACTCTCCATTTCCAAGAATCTTAACTCCATCACGTGGGTTCTTTACGATACCGCATTCAACAAGTGTATCTACTGTAACCTCTGCTCCATCCTCGAAACGATCAAGAACTGAAACATTGATTGCAACGATATCTTTGTGATTGATACATGTAAATCCTCTCTTAGGGATTCTTCTATATAAAGGCATCTGTCCGCCTTCAAATCCTGGCCTAGGTGATCCTGAACGTGCCTTCTGACCCTTATGGCCCTTACCTGCAGTCTTACCATTTCCTGAACCATGACCACGGCCTACTCTGAAATTAGTACTATGCTTAGAACCTTCTGCTGGCTTTAATGTTGATAAATTCACGACCTGCACCTCCTTCAAATATAATTAAATCTCTTCTACCTTTACTAAATAACTAACCTGCTTAACCATACCAAGAGTTGCAGCATTGTTAGGAAGTTCAACTGACTTGTTTACCTTCTTAAGACCTAATGCTTCTACAGTTCTCTTATGCTTTGGTACGCATCCGATTGGTGATTTTACTAAAGTAACTTTTAACTTATCTGCCATCTTATAATACCTCCTTAGTTAAGTATCTCATCAACAGATTTTCCACGAAGTCTTGCGATCTCTTCCGGAGTCTTGATCTCTGAAAGACCTTTGATTGTTGCAAGAACTACGTTCTGTTTGTTGTTTGATCCTAAGGATTTTGTACGGATATTCTTGTATCCAGCAAGCTCAAGTACGTTACGAGCAGGACCACCGGCGATAATACCAGTACCTTCTGGAGCTGACTTAAGCAATACTGTTGCACTACCAAATTCTCCGTTCCAATCATATGGGATACTTCCGTTTTCATTTACAGGAACTGTAACAAGGTGCTTAGCTGCATCTTCCTTACCCTTACGGATAGCTTCAGGAATTTCTACAGCCTTACCAACGCCTACGCCTACATGACCGTTTTTGTCACCAACAACTACAAGACATGCAAATCTAGAATTACGTCCGCCCTTAACAACCTTAGTTACACGTTTGATATCTACTACTTTATCTTCTAATTCTAATTTACTAGCATCAATTATTTCACGCTTCATATGTTGTTCTTCCTCCTTCTTAGAATTCTAGACCAGCTTCTCTTGCTGCATCTGCTAATGCCTGAACCTTACCCTGGTAGATGAATCCTCCTCTGTCAAATACAACAGTCTTGATTCCCTTTTCCAGTGCTCTTTCAGCAACAACTTTACCAACGTATGCTGCTGCATCTACATTATCTGTCTGCTCAAGTGCTTCCTTGATTGACTTCTCTACTGTTGATGCTGCTACAATTGTGTTTCCAACTGAATCATCAATAATCTGAGCGTACATATGATTATTACTTCTGAAAACTGCTAAACGTGGTCTATCTGCTGTTCCAGCTAAATGATTACGAACACGCATATGCTTCTTAATACGAACTTCGCTTCTTGATTCTTTATTAACCATCTTATCTCACTCCTTTATTATTTCTTACCAGTCTTACCAACTTTACGTCTGATAGTCTCGTCAACATACTTGATACCTTTGCCCTTGTAAGGTTCCGGTGCTCTCTTTTCTCTGATCTCTGCTGCATACTGACCAACTTTTTCCTTGTCAATACCAACAACTGAAATCTTGTTACCATCAACCTTTACTTCGATACCTTCTGGGTCAACCATCTCAACTGGATGTGAATAACCAAGAGCAAGAACTAATTTATTGCCCTGCTTCTGAGCTCTATAACCTACACCGTTTACTTCCAGATCCTTAACATAACCCTCTGTAACACCAATGATCATGTTGTGGATAAGTGTTCTGGTAAGTCCGTGTAAAGACTTCATCTTCTTTAAATCATTAGGTCTTGAAACTGTGATTACATCAGCTTCTAACTTAATATCCATTTCTGCTGGGAGAACTCTCTCAAGTGTTCCCTTTGGTCCTTTAACAGTCACTTTATTATTTTCTGCGATATCTACAGTCACTCCTGCAGGTACAGCGATAGGCATTCTTCCGATACGTGACATTTCGCCTTCCTCCTTAAAATTTATATTATTTGTATTTGTGCTGCATGGAGTGTATCCATGCAGGCTTTAACCTCCGGTATTTTTCAGGAAATGATGCCGGAGGGATTGTTTTATCAGCTTTCGCACTAACTTCGCACGGCGCTTTCAGCTTGTGCTCACTAAGTGCTCAATGCCTACCAAACAAATGCTAATACTTCGCCACCAACATTCTGCTTTCTTGCTTCCTTGTCAGTAAGTACACCTTTGTTTGTTGAAATAATTGCAGTTCCGAGTCCACCAAGTACTCTTGGAAGCTCATCCTTGCTTGCATATACACGAAGACCTGGCTTAGAGATTCTCTTAAGGCCTGTGATGATCTTCTCGTTCTTATCTGCACCATACTTCAATGTAATTTTGATTGTCTCAAACTTACCATCTTCGATAATGTCTACTGCCTGAACATATCCTTCTGATAAAAGGATGTCAGCAATAGCCTTTTTCATCTTTGAAGCAGGGATTTCTACTGTATCATGTTTTGCTGTGTTAGCATTACGAATTCTTGTAAGCATATCTGCTATTGGATCGCTCATTGACATAATGTTTCTTCCTCCTTCTATCTCTTACCAGCTTGATTTCTTAACGCCAGGGATCTGTCCCTTGTATGCTAATTCACGGAAGCAGATTCTACAGATTCCGTATTTCTTTAATACTGAGTGTGGACGTCCACAAATCTTGCAACGTGTATATTCTCTTGATGAGAACTTCTGTTTACGCTGCTGTTTAACTTTCATTGCTGTCTTAGCCATAACGAATCTTCCTCCTTTAATTATTTGCTGTAAGGCATACCAAATAATGTTAACAGTTCGCGACCTTCTTCGTCTGTCTCTGCTGTTGTAACAAAGATGATATCCATACCTCTGACTTTATCAATCTTATCGTACTCGATTTCTGGGAAAATGAGCTGTTCCTTGATTCCTAAAGCATAGTTACCTCTGCCATCGAAACCGTTAGGGTTAACACCTCTAAAGTCACGTACACGAGGAAGTGCAAGGTTTACAAGACGATCTAAGAACTCATACATCTTCTCGCCACGAAGTGTTACTTTACATCCGATAGGCATTCCTTCTCTTAACTTGAAGTTAGCAACTGACTTTCTCGCACGTGTAACAACTGCCTTCTGACCGGCGATTGTTTCAAGATCCTTGATAGCTGCGTCTAAAACTTTAGCATTTTCTCTTGCTTCACCAACGCCCATGTTAATAACGATCTTATCAAGCTTTGGGATCTGCATTACATTTTTATATCCAAATTTTTCAGTCATGGCGCTTTTAATTTCAGCGTCATACTTTTCTCTAAGTCTACTCAACTAAGACGACCTCCTTCCAATTAATCTATCTTCTCTGTTTTGCCATCTACTTTAGCAACACGGACTTTATCTTTACCTGTTCCTTCAAAACCAACTCTTACCGGCTTGCCTTTGTAAAGATACATTACATTGGAGATGTCCATTGGAGCTTCCATTTCGATAATTCCGCCTGCCTGGTTAGCCATGCTTGGCTTGCTGTGCTTAAATACTTTATTTACGCCTTCAACGACTACAGTACCGTTCTTCTTGTCAACATGAAGGACCTTGCCTTCTTTGCCTTTATCCTTGCCGGCAATAACCTGTACCATATCATCTTTCTTAATCTTTAATGTTGCCATGGTCTACACCTCCTTATAATACTTCAGGTGCAAGTGAGACAATCTTCATGAACTTCTTGTCTCTTAACTCTCTTGCAACTGGTCCAAAGATACGTGTTCCTCTTGGATTTAAATCGTCTTTTATAATAACTGCTGCGTTCTCATCAAACTTGATGTATGAACCATCCTTACGACGAGCGCCCTTCTTTGATCTTACTACTACGGCCTTAACAACATCACCTTTTTTAACAACTCCGCCTGGTGTTGCGTCTTTAACTGAGGCAACGATGACATCGCCGATATTTGCATATCTTCTTACTGAGCCGCCTAAAACTCTGATGCAAAGGAGCTCTTTGGCACCAGTATTATCAGCAACTTTAAGTCTTGTTTCCTGCTGAACCATTTTATTTGCCTCCTTATTTAGCCTTCTCTATAATCTCAACAAGTCTCCATCTCTTATCCTTTGATAAAGGTCTTGTCTCCATAACTCTTACTCTATCGCCAATATTGCACTCATTCTTCTCATCATGAGCCTTTAACTTGTAAGTTCTCTTTACGATCTTTCCATAAAGAGGATGCTTAACATTATCTACGATAGAAACAACGATTGTCTTGTCCATCTTGTCACTTGTAACGATACCTACACGTGTTTTTCTCAGATTTCTTTCCACAATATATTCCTCCTTCTAAGATAATTAAGCATTAGCCTTCTGGGCTATAACTGTCTGTATTCTTGCAATATTCTTTCTTACATCTTTGATTCTGCTTGTGTTCTCTAACTGATTTGTAGCATTCTGGAATCTTAAGTTAAATAATTCCTTCTTTGCAGCTACTAATTCGTTCTGAAGCTCATCAACAGATTTAGCATTTAATTCGTTCATATAGTCCTTAGTTTTCACTGCCTGCTACCTCCTCTAATTCTTCTTTTGAAACGATCTTACACTTAAGTGGAAGCTTGTGCATAGCAAGTCTTAAAGCTTCTTTTGCTACTTCTTCAGGTACGTCTGCAATCTCAAACATAACTCTGCCTGGCTTAACAACTGCTACCCAGTACTCAAGTGCTCCCTTACCTGAACCCATACGAGTTTCAGCCGGCTTAGCTGTAACTGGCTTATCAGGGAAGATCTTGATAAATACTTTACCACTACGCTTCATATATCTTGTCATCGCAATACGGGCTGCTTCGATCTGGTTTGACTTGATCCATGCAGGCTCAAGTGCTACTAAACCATACTGACCGTTTGTAATCTTATTGCCTCTAAGTGCCTTACCAGCCATAGTTCCTCTGAACTGCTTACGACGCTTTACTCTCTTAGGCATTAACATTATTTATCCGCTCCTTCCTTCTTTCCTTTTACAGGAAGTACTTCACCATGGTAAACCCATGTCTTAACACCAACTTTACCAAATGTTGTGTCTGCTTCAGCAAAACCATAATCAATGTCAGCACGAAGTGTCTGAAGAGGAATTGTTCCCTGGCTGTAGAACTCTGTTCTAGCCATATCAGCACCACCAAGACGTCCTGAACATGAAGCCTTGATACCAAGCGCTCCGGCTTTCATTGTTCTGCTCATGCATGACTTCATTGCTTTTCTGAATGAGATACGATTCTCAAGCTGTGCTGCAATGTTCTCAGCTACTAACTGTGCGTCTGCATCCGGCTTCTTGATTTCTTTTACATCGATGAACAGCTTCTTATCTGTAAGCTTCTGTGCATCTGCTTTGATCTTTTCGATTCCAGCTCCGCCCTTACCGATGATAACACCAGGCTTAGCTGTATATAATGCAACCTTTACTCTGTCTGCAGCTCTCTCGATCTCGATCTTTGAGATATTTGCATTGTAAAGTGTCTTCTTTAAATAAGTTCTGATTTTATGATCTTCTACAAGGTTGTTAGAAAATTCATCATTCTTTGTGTCAGCATACCATCTTGAATCCCAATCTTTGATAACGCCGACTCTTAAACCATGAGGATTAACTTTCTGTCCCATTATTTACCTCCTATCTCTCGTCAAGCACGATTGTGATGTGACTTGTTCTCTTCTCGATTCTATATGCTCTACCCTGGGCTCTTGGATGAACTCTCTTCATTGTAGGTCCCTTGTTAGCGTAGCACTCTGCTACATAAAGGTCCTCTGCCTTAAGTCCATTGTTGTTTTCAGCATTTGCGATTGCTGACTTTAACAGCTTCTCTATAACACTTGAACCATATCTTGGGTTGTATGTCAGAATACCAAGTGCAGTCTGAACATCCTTACCTCTGATGGCATCTAATACGAAACAAGCCTTTGTTACTGACACTCTTGCATATGATACCTTAGCTGATGGTCTGGTATCTTTATTCTCATTTCTGAGTCTCTTATCATGGGATCTATGTCCTTTAGCCATGATTTAGTCCTCCTTTCAAATATTCCAAATATTATCTTCTACCCTTCTTTTCGTCTTTACCATGACCTCTGTAGGTTCTGGTAACTACGAACTCACCAAGCTTATGTCCAACCATGTCTTCTGTAACATATACAGGTACATGCTTTCTTCCATCATGAACTGCGATTGTATGACCTACGAATGATGGGAAAATTGTTGAACGTCTTGACCAGGTCTTAACAACTTCTTTGCTATTGCTTGCATTCATAGCATCTATCTTCTTGAGTAAATGCTCATCTGCGAATGGTCCTTTTTTTAATGAACGAGCCATTGTCATACCTCCTTATTAACTATTTAATGCTCTTGCCGTCTCTTCTTCTTACGATCATCTTATTAGACTGCTTGTTCTTCTTTCTTGTCTTTAATCCCATTGCTGGCTTACCCCATGGAGTTGAAGGGCCTGAACGACCGATTGGTGCTCTACCTTCACCACCACCATGTGGATGGTCATTAGGGTTCATAACAGAACCACGAACTGTTGGTCTAATACCCATGTGACGTTTACGTCCGGCTTTACCAATGTTAACAAGGCCATGCTCAATGTTTCCTACCTGACCGATTGTTGCACGGCAGATGATTGGAACCATTCTCATTTCGCCTGAAGGAAGTCTTAATGTTGCATACTTTCCTTCCTTAGCCATAAGCTGTGCTGAGTTACCTGCTGAACGAACAAGCTGTCCGCCCTTACCTGGGTATAACTCGATGTTGTGTACTAATGTACCAACTGGAATATTCTGAAGTGGGAGGCAGTTACCAACTTTGATCTCTGCTTCAGCACCACTCATAAGAACATCTCCTACTGCTAACTTATAAGGAGCAAGGATGTATCTCTTCTCGCCATCAGCGTAGAACAGAAGTGCAATGTTTGCTGATCTGTTTGGATCATATTCGATTGCATTAACTGTTGCTGGAATTCCATCCTTATCGTTTCTCTTGAAATCTATAATTCTGTATTTACGTTTCTCACCACCACCGTGATGTCTAACTGTGATCTTTCCCTGATTATTACGACCAGCTGTCTTGCTCATTGATACAACGAGTGATTTCTCAGGTGTTGATTTTGTGATCTCTGAAAAATCAAGGCCAGTCATATTTCTTCTGGAAGGTGTATATGGGTTATATGTCTTAATTCCCATTTTTGTTCTCCTTTCGGTTCAATTTATTGTCACGCTTTTTTGCGTATAAATCTGTTTCGTTATTTTACAGTCCTTCGAAAATTTCGATCTCTTTGCTTGCTTCTGTAAGTTTAACGATTGCTTTCTTGTACTTGTCTGTTCTTCCAAGTGTTACGCCACGTCTCTTAACCTTACCGTCATTGTTCATGGTGTTAACCTTAGCAACTTCTGTTCCTTCGAACATCTTCTCTACAGCTTCTTTGATCTGAGACTTTGTTGCTTCCGGGTGTACAAGAAATGTGTACTTCTTCTCTGCCATTGCATTCATACTTTTCTCTGTGATTACAGGCTTAAGTATAACGTCATAATATTTGATGTCTGCCATTATGCGTACACCTCCTCAATTGCTGCTACAGCATCCTTTGTAAGAACAAGCTTATCATACTTAAGAATGTCATATACACTCAGTGAGTTTGTAGCTGTTGTCTTAACTGTTGGAATGTTGTTTGCTGAAAGAACAACCTTGTCGTTCTTGTCCTTTGTTACTACTAATGACTTAGGAGCTTTAAGATTTGCAAGGATCTTTGCGAATACACTTGTCTTAACCTCTTCTAATTCAATCTTGTCAACTACAACAAGTTTATCTTCTGCAAGCTTTGCTGAAAGTGCTGACTTCATAGCAAGCTGCTTTTCTTTCTTATTCATCTTAACTGAATAATCTCTTGGCTTTGGTGCAAATACAACTCCGCCACCTGTCCACTGTGGAGATCTTGTTGAACCCTGTCTTGCATGACCTGTTCCTTTCTGTCTCCATGGCTTTCTTCCACCACCTGATACTTCAGAACGAGTCTTTGCGCTCTGTGTACCCTGACGGCTATTTGCCAGCTGGCCAACTACAGCCAGATGCATTAAATGTTCATTTATCTCTACACCGAATATAGAATCATTGAGTTCTAATGTCTCAACTTCTTTTCCTTCGATGTCATAAACCTTAACTGATGCCATTTTCGTTCCTCCTTCCTAAAGACTACTTGCCAGTCTTTACTGTATCCTTAATCATTACTAATGATTTCTTTGGTCCCGGAACTGCGCCCTTTACCAAAATAACATCATTTTCTACATCTATCTTAACTACCTCAAGGTTCTGGATTGTAACTCTTACGCTACCCATATGTCCAGGCATCTTCTTACCTTTGAATACTCTACCTGGTGTAGTAGCTGAACCGTTTGAACCTGCATGTCTGTGATACTTGGAACCATGTCCTGAAGGACCTGACTTTAAGCCGTGTCTCTTAAGACCGCCTGCATATCCCTTACCTTTTGTCTTTGCTGTGACGTCAATCTTGTCTCCTTCAGCAAATACATCGGCTTTGATCTCTGCACCAAGTTCGTACTGAGCACAGTCATCAAGTCTGAACTCTCTGTAGAAAGTCTTAGGTGTTGTGTTTGCTTTCTTTGCATGTCCAACTTCTGCCTTACCAGCACCATGTGGGTTTCTGATTACTTTCTTTCCTGATACATCTTTTGTTGTGATTCTTTCTTTCTTTTCGCCGAATCCTACCTGAATTGCATCATAACCGTCATTCTCAACTGTTTTTACCTGGGTTACAACACATGGACCAGCCTGTAAAACTGTTACCGGCACTAAAACGCCGTTTTCGTCGAAGATCTGAGTCATTCCGACTTTTGTTGCTAAAATAGCTTTCTTCATTTTAAGTTTTCCTCCTAATTTAATTCACAGCGGATTGTCTTGACAATCATACTAAATTACATCCTTCGGATGCATTAGGTTACTGCTTGTGCACTGTTTCGTGCTATGTTTGTTTTTTTGTGATTTGATTAGTTCACTTCTAATTTTTGTGGCTGATTATTTCATCTTTACGTCGATGTATACGCCAGCTGATAAATCGATCTTCTGTAATGCATCAATTGTCTTCTGTGTTGGTGCAATCACGTCGATTAATCTCTTATGAGTTCTCTGCTCGAACTGTTCTCTTGAATCTTTGTACTTATGAACAGCTCTGAGGATTGTAATCTTCTCAACCTTTGTAGGCATTGGAACCGGTCCGCTGACTTTAGCTCCTGTCTTTTTAACAGTATCGATGATCTGTCCAGCAGCCTGATCGATAAGTTTGTGGTCGTACGCCTTCAATGTGATTCTCATAATCTGTTTTGCCATAAAAAAAGCCGCCTCCTTTTCGCACTTTTTAATAGTACAACAAGTGGTGACTGTACACTCTCCCGTGTGTATCCTGAATTAAATCAGAATCAACACGTCGTTTCTATCCTTTTGATAGACAGTTATTGGTACAGTGACTTGTCGTCAGTAATTCTTTATTGACATTCGCTCCACGAAAAACCTGTATCTATACGATACAGCAACCTCCGTTTCAACGCTATCATGTCACAGCACGTTTGATTATATAACACGTTTTTGCGGAATGCAAGCATTTTTTCTATATTTTTTAAGAAATTTTTTATTATATTTCCCTGCATTTTTTCATCCGTCATACTGTTATATTTTATCTGTTTCTTCTATATATAATGCACAATAGAAACGTTATCGCTTATTTCAGCTTAAAGCTCTGCTTCAGCTTCACGCCCCTGTTATTATATATTTCCAGTTTCGGGAAACTTAAAAGAAAAGCGATATCCGATGCGTAACCATAATTTCTGGTATCAAATCGTTCGAATTCTTCTGATAATGCATCAAACAGCTCCTGCATATCATCTATCTTGTTATTCCGTTCTGACAGATACGATGTGATAAAGTGTTCTACGTTTTCCCGGTCATCGATCATCTCGAGATAATACTGCTCTCCAGCTTTATAGAATTGAATATCTTTTCCATTTTTCAGGATTAGTTCTTCCATGCTGGTATATCCATAGTTTCTAGTATCGAATTCTGTGTGCAGCTTTGTGAGCTTATATATCAATCCTGCCAGTTCTGTACAGATACCCGAAGCTCTTTCTTCTATTATAATGCGGTAGACATCAGATACAATCTCTGATAATGGTGTCAGACACTGTTCCGGTTCATAGCCCTGCAAAATATCTATATAACAGAAGCGATTACATCTGCGGATAAACGATTCGCTGTGTGCGTTACTGCCAAATACCCGAATATTCTTGCCCTGCTCCTGTGCCTTTACAACTGCCGCCAGGATCGTATCATCATCGGTCACAATATCGATTCCTCCGACCTGCCGGTCAAATGCATGGGCAACCAATTCTGTTATAAAAGTGCAGCCGGCATGATTTCCCCTTTCTTCTGCTCCCATCACGCGAAATCCCTGCTTCTGCAGTTCTTCTTTCGAAGCTTTTGAAACATAGCCGCATGCCAGACGGTCGATCAGATCATCCTGAATCATGATCTCTCTGCATACAAGCGGTGCATAAACGGTATCCACTGTATTACAATCATATATTAAAATCCGCTTCATGAATGGCTCCTTTCTTCCGTCAGCACAAGCTGCATCAGGGTCTGGTGAATGCCAAAGATCCGGCACAACCGTTCCGCTTCTGCTTTTGCCCGCTCCCGTTTCTCCTCTGATACCGGTTTCTTCACTGCCCGGATCAGAATATTTTTAGGTGAATGTTCAATATCAATAAATTCCAACAGATCTGTCTTATATCCACAATATTCCAGCATACATCCACGGATCGCATCAGTCATCAATGCCGCTGTCCGTTCCTTGATGATTCCGTACTTGGTCAGTGCCGACAACTCCTCCGACCGGATCTGTTTATTTAACTCATGCTGGCAGCACGGAACAGATAAGATGTATGTCGTGTTCCAGCAGATCGCATTATAGAGCGCATAGTCAGTTGCCGTATCACAGGCATGCAAGGTCACTACCATATCCACCTTACGGTCTGTCCGGTATCCATTAATATCACCGATTTTAAACTTCAGATCTGTATATCCGCATTTTTCTGCCAGCTTATTACAGTTCTTTATTACCTGTTCTTTCAGATCAAGCCCTGTGATATGTGCCGTCATATGACGGATCTCTACTATATAATAATATAAGAAGAAAGTCAGATAGGATTTGCCGCATCCAAAATCAATAATGTTGATCTCATCGCCTTTATAAGTCTTTAACACATCATCGACCATCTCGATAAAGCGGTTGATCTGACGGAACTTATCATACATGGAGGAAACTACTTTTCCCTCTTTGGTAAATATTCCAAGCTCCCGGAATGCAGGAATATCCATTCCCTCATCCAGAATATATTTCTTCTTGCGATTATTACCGCCGACCAATATCGTCTTATTCTCCGCCTGTCTGCGGCTGACTGCCAGATTTCCTTTTTTGCCTGCTTTTACATCATAATCTGTCGTCAGAGAAAATGCATTCATCTGCTTAAACTCTGCCGGAAAATGCATCGCAATATGCTCTGCCAGCCTTCCTTCTTCGATATTCTCATGAAAGACCTGCGTCTGTGTATATTTCTCAAGCTGGTATGCATTTCTGCCCTTTAATACCTTCCGGGCAAATATGATCTTCTTGTATTCTCCCTTTCCATTGCTCAGTACGACCTTATGTGGATGTGTCTCCACGATCTCTTTTATAATATCCATATATTTCTCCATGTTTTCTGTCTTGTATCTGCTTATCATTTTGTGAAACACAGCTCATGAAATGTTCTTCACATAATTAACATTCTCACGAGCAAATAATTTGGCATTCATTACATCCCAAATTATCTATTGTAATTATATATTTTCGTTTTGCTCTACTGCTGTGATTTTATCACCCCGGCAGATATCGGTCAATTTGTTTTCCTTATATGCCGATTTCATTTTCTTTCTATGCAGATTTCATCGTTGACTTGAAAATGACTGCACCTTATAATATAGTAGTTTTATATAAATATTTCAAACGAAACGAGGATATCGATTATGTGGACAGCCGATCACTGGCAGGATTATGAAGTAATAGATTGTTCAGATGGAGAAAAACTGGAACGATGGGGCAAATACATTCTCCTTCGTCCTGATCCACAGGTTCTGTGGTCAACTCCAAAAACAGATAAACGCTGGAAGCAGCTAAATGGTCACTACCACCGCAGCAATAAGGGCGGCGGTGAATGGGAGTTCTTTAACCTTCCGCAGCAATGGTCGATTCATTATAAAGATCTGACCTTTAACCTAAAACCATTCAGCTTCAAACACACCGGTCTGTTTCCGGAACAGGCAGCCAACTGGGACTGGTTCTCTGACCTGATCCGCTCATCGAAAAAGAAAGAGATCAAGGTATTAAACCTTTTCGCTTACACCGGCGGTGCAACCTGTGCGGCAGCAAAAGCAGGTGCGGCAGTTACTCATGTTGATGCTTCTAAGGGCATGGTTACATGGGCAAAGGAAAATGCAGTCTCATCCGGACTCGGAGATGCTCCGATCCGCTGGATCGTTGATGACTGTGTAAAATTCGTAGAACGTGAGATCCGCCGCGGCAATCACTATGATGCGATCATTATGGACCCACCATCCTACGGCAGAGGGCCAAAGGGCGAGATCTGGAAGATCGAAGAAAAGATACATCCGTTTATCAAGCTGTGCAGCGAGCTGCTCTGCGATGATCCGCTTTTCTTCCTGGTCAATTCCTATACGACCGGACTTGCACCAGCCGTTCTTACCTATATGATAGCAACCGAGGTACAGTCTAAATTCGGCGGTCATGTTATCTCCGACGAAGTAGGACTTCCGGTTACAGGCTCCGGTCTGGTACTGCCATGCGGTGCTGCCGGAAGATGGAGTAAATAAACAAATACGGGACAATTATTATCTTTGTGAAGCAAACCTAATAATTGTCCCGTATTTATTTTATATAGTCCTACCAGTTTCTCTCGTCCATATCCAGATATGTCTTATGCGTTCCGACATATTTGTAAGCCGGACGGATGATCTTACCGGCATTTACCAGCTCTTCTATTCTATGTGCGCTCCAGCCTGCGATTCTTGCGATCGCGAAGATCGGAGTAAACAGTTCGATCGGTATATCAAGCATACGATATACAAATCCACTGTAGAAATCGACATTTGCAGAGATAACGGAGTTTCGCTTCTTTGCAAGAAGCTCCATAGAGATCCGTTCAATATCCGTGTACAGCTTGAACTCCTCCTGCATACCCTTTTCTTCTGCAAGTCTTCCGGCATAACGCTTCAGGATCTTGGCTCTTGGATCGGACACCGTATAAACAGCATGTCCCATACCATAGATCAGACCGCTATGATCAAAGCCCTTCTTATCAAGCAGTCCCTGAAGATATTCACGGATCGCCGCTTCATCGCTCCAGTCTTTTACATGAGCCTTCAAGTCATCCATCATCTGCTGAACCTTCAGGTTCGCACCACCATGCTTCGGTCCTTTTAAAGAACCGAGAGAACCGGCAACGGTTGAATAGGTATCAGTTCCGGTTGATGATATAACATGTGTTGTAAATGTGGAGTTGTTACCACCACCATGCTCTGAATGAAGCACCAGACAGATATCCAGTACCTGCGCTTCAAGCTCAGTATACTTCTTATCCGCACGGATCAGGCGGAGGAAATTCTCTGCTGTCGAAAGGCCCGGCTTCGGATTGTGAATGATAAGACTCTTATCCTGATAATAATGCTTATAGCCCTGATAGCCATATGCAGCGATCAGCGGAAACTGTGCAATCAGTTCCATACTTTGACGAAGGACATTTCGAATGCTGATGTCATCCGGGCAGTCATCATATGAATATAAAGTAAGCACACATCGCTGTAAGACATTCATCATATTCTTACTTGGTGCTTTTAAGATCACATCACGAGCAAACTTTCTTGGGAGCTCCCGGAACGTCTCCATCAATTCCTTAAATTTATTAAACTGAGTTCTGGTCGGCAGTTCACCGAATAAAAGCAGGTAGATTGTCTCCTCAAAGCCGAACTTGCTTCCGTGGAATCCACGTTCCAGATCTTCGATATTATATCCCTGAATATAGAGTCTTCCGTCTGAAGGAACCAGTTCACCATCCTGAACCGCAAAACCGGATACATCTGAAATCTCTGTCAGACCTGTTAAGACACCTTTTCCATTTGAATCACGAAGGCCTCTCTTAACATCATATGTAACATAGAGGTTCTGATCGATCGTACCTGAATCATTGCAATAACCAACCAGTTCATCTAAAATTTTCTCGTACTCTGCACTTCCCTTTTCCAAACCTCTATCTCCTTTCGAATATAGTATTTAAGCCAAGCTTAAGTTTATCAAACTTTCGCCTGGCTTGCAAGACTATTTCGCTGCCTGTAAGGCAGTCTCATCTATTTCTATAATATATTTTTCAAATGCATTTATGATCGTGGTATCCAGGTATCTGGATTCCCGTACAAAATCCCTGCCATAATTACTATGCACATGACCATGTACCAGATACTGCGGATGATAGTCTTCGATCATTGTCCGGAAGCACTTGAAACCGGTATGACAAAGATCCTCGGAATCATTGATCCGGTACGCAGGGGCATGCGTGATCATAATATCAAATCCACGATGTTTTCTTATCTGCCGACCCAGCTTACGAATGCGCTTCTCCATTGCTTTCTCGGTATACTGATGCGGTGCACCATTGTACTGATACTCCATACAGCCTCCAAGACCCAGGATCCGTATTCCTTTATATACATAGATTCGATCGTCAATGCAGATACAGCCATCCGGTGGTGTGTCTGCATAACAGGTATCGTGGTTTCCATATACATACAGAACCGGGGCATGTGTAAATGTCGCAAGGAACGACAGATACTGCGGTGCCAGGTCGCCGCAGGAAATGATCAAGTCAATTCCTTCTAATTTTTTCTTATCAAAATAATCCCATAGGTATTTTGATTCTGCATCCGCCAGAACAAGAATCTTCATATCCGTATCTCCGTGTTTTCTTTTCTTTTCTACGAAACTGTACCCCGCCTGTTTCCATAAAGAAAACCCGCTCATCTACATTCGTACTCTGGATCACAAGACCCGCATAGCCTTATTATACTATGTCTGTAGTTTTTTTCAATTCCAGATTTTCCGGCGTATTAACTCCCTGGAAAGCAACAACATCTCTGGCATCTTCTACCAGCTCATCCAGAGTCGGGATCGAACCAACAACAATATCTGCCAACCAATCCATCTTCATGATCTCCTCAGGGCTCATTTCACCATCTTCATCATCACGAACCACTCCATTCTGTGAATAGAGCTTGCCGTAGAATGGACTTACCGTACCATCCTTGATCAATCGCTTCATCAGATTTACCAGTCTCGCCGTTCCAACCGGAAGATGGTTCGAACAGATCACATCGATCACTCCGGCAGACATGCCCCACCAGTAATTCAGAACCTTTACTTTCTCGTTCTTTTCTTCCAGCTTCCAGTTACCATCCAGAATCAACTGAACGATCTTCTCATAGAATACACGCCAGTTGTAAAATGGCATCGCAAGATTCGATATCTCGTTCCCATCGCAGGAATACAGACCGAATTCACGGGAGGCCGTAAGCGGTGTGATCATATCCTTATCGGATACATAGGAGATGCCCAGTTCCTTAAACCGTTTCTTCGGATCGGAGCCTTTGACCTTTGACCACTCCAGATAGATTTTCGCTCTTGGATTCACAAACTTTGCTCCCATCGCAAATGCGTTGATGTTCGCCGTCGTTCCATAGATCGGATAATCAGCTACATAGCCGATCCTGCCATCCTCACAGAGTGAACCTGCGATAATACCGGTTATAAACTTCGCCTCATACATTCTCGCATAATACGTTCTGACATGGCTGGTCGATACATTTAACGAGCAGTTTAATATCTTCAATTCCGGATATTTAATCGCAGCCTTTAATGACTCCGGAAGCATCTCCGGACCGGTTGTAAATACAACATCAAATTTGTCCTGTGCGATCTGCTCCAGGCATTCTGCAAGCTTCGTATTATCATCCACATTCGAAAAAGTATGTGTCTCAACCCGATCCTTGAATTTACCTTCTACGCCCATTCTTCCAAGATCATGGCTGTAGATCCATACAGAATTCTCAGGCTCTTTATCATAAACAAATGCAATCTTAAGCTTCTTCGGTACCGGCGTGATACTGAACAGCTTCTTCTTTGACTCTACCGGTTCCAGCTTCGGAACGATCGTCATGTTCTTCTTCTGTGCACTTAATACGATCTCGTCCCAGACCTTTTCCAGATTTTCCTTTACCTCATCATAAGACATATCCTGTAATGCCTTGTATCCATATACATTTAAAAATACAAGCATTGCATCATCTACCGTGATTGGAAGACTGTCACTGCCGTTTTTCTGCCTGTATGCTGTATCAAATGCCAGATGTGCCGAATTCAGGTTCATACGATCATCATCCGTAAATCCACCATCCGGTGTCAATCCTATATATTCTCTTAATTTATCATATCCGCCAAGCTGTGTGAACCATATATAGTTGATTCCTGTCTGCTTATGGAAATCTACAAATTCATAATAAATCTTGTTTTCCAGCTCATCTGTCCGCTTCGGCAGCTTTCTGATTACCATCGCAGGGACAGAATCCGCACCGAAATATTTCAGTACGCTGACACGCTTATTTCCCTCTATGACATAGAATTTATTCATATATTCATATACTTTGATCGGGTCATGGATTCCTTCTTCTATATGAGAGTCACAGAGAGATGACCATTTATTTCCGAATTCAGAATTCGCATCTAATATAGGCATGAAGTTACTTGCAAATGCTGTAGTACGGCCTTTTGTCGCTGTACCTACAACCCGATCGAGAGAAATATGCTGTAAACCAAGATTTACTTCGCCTGCAATATCGGAATTCGTGATCAGTTCATCCAGTACCGGCAGATATGGATATTCATTTTTAGAAAGTGCAGCCTGATATCTCTTTTCACCAAGCTTCTGCGCTTTTACATAATCATTTAATGACATGTTAAAAACCTCCTATCTGTGTCTAAATCAACCTGTTTAACTCATTGTTCCATCATTTTTTCCGTTCACTATATATATACAACAAAAACCGAAAATTACCAGTGGCAAATCGTATTTTCATCTTTTTCACGCCTTAAAATTTCTTATTCCGGTAAAGTTTTGTATATTTTTAATAAAATTAATTGTGCATTTCTTACATTTTTACCTTGAAATTTAAAATAGCGTGTGTTAATATAATATCAGAATAGTAAATAACATACAATCTTGAATTTTAAATCGGTGTGTGTGAATACTTATAAATCAAAGGAGCCTGTTTCCTAACTTCTTACAGGCTCCTTTTCCTTATCTTTTTATCTGCTCTGAAAGGTAATCGTTATCTCTGTTCCCACATTCGGTTCACTTGTTATATCAAGCTTCGCATCATGCTGCGCTACGATGTGTTTTACGATCGCAAGTCCAAGACCGGTTCCTCCGGTTGACTTCGACCGACTCTTATCGACCCGATAGAATCTCTGGAACACCAGTCCCAGATGCTCCTCAGGTATTCCGATACCGGTATCCTTCACCTTCATGACAACTGAATGATCTTTCTCATAAGAATACACAGTTACTTCTACAGTTCCATCCGGTTTATTATATCGGATCGCATTATCGGTCAGATTATATACCAGTTCTTCCATCATCATCTTATTACCCATAATATAGCTTGGCTGACCGGAGAACTTCAATGTAACATTATGTTTTTCTGCCGATAGCATCAGCATATCCACATTCGATCTTGCAACCGCACACAGGTCGATTCGTTCCATAGATGGTGCATTCTCTGTTACATCAAGCTCTGACAGACGAATAATGTCATTGATGAGGGTAAGCAACCGATTTGAATTACGATGGATCTCTGTAGCAAATCGTCTGACATCACCATCTGCCGCCATTCCGTTTTCAATCAGCTCAGAATAACCGGAGATTGCTGTCAGAGGTGTCTTTAACTCATGAGATACATTTGCCGTAAATTCCTGTCGCATCTGTGCATTCTCCATAATATCATTATGCTGTTCCCTGATTGTATCAATCAATGGACGAATCTCCTTATAGGCGTTAATATCGTCAACATGATCCAGATCCTTTGCCATCTGTCCGATTGGACGGACGATACTCTTTGTCAGATATCGCGATATCAGAACCACAATAGTCACAAGTACCAGCATAATAACCGTCATACTTGGAAGTCCCTTCAAAAAAACACTGACAATGCTGCTTGTCTCCTTTGATACACGAAGTACACAACCATTTGAAAGCCGGATCGCATAGTAGAATGTACTCATATTGAGCGTCTGGGAAAGACGGGTATCCTCGCCTTCTCCTTTCTCAAATGCCTCCTCAATCTCCGGTCTGTCATTGTGTTTTCCCATGGTCTCCGGATCTGCCATGTTATCATACTTAACCGTTCCATCCGGTGCAACTAATGTAATACGCAATTCTGTATTCTTAATCCTTACATTGCGGAGCTCACTGATATCATCAAATAATCCTGCACTCTTCAAGGTCTGTGTGTAATTTTCCAGATCGCGCATGATCTCCTTTTTAAACAGATCATAATAAACCGTTGTCGAAAGTATCATCGTACACAATATCGCAATCAGCGTCAATGCTATAAAGCGACTGTTGATCTTACTGGATAATCGTTTGTCTTTTCTGACCTTCTTATCCTTTTTATCTTTCTGTTCTTCCATAAAAACCTGTTCTTTCTGTTATAAGATTCTTCTGTTATAAAATTTTCCTGCTTCTTATTCCATCTTATATCCGACATTACGAACTGTCTTGATCATATTCCCTGCATCTCCCAGTTTCTGGCGCAGAGTCTTGATGTGCATATCAAGAGTCCTGGATTCACCTTCGTAATCCGTTCCCCACACATCCATCATGATCACTTCTCTCCGAAGTACAATTCCGGCGTTGATCATTAACAACTTTAACAATTCAAATTCCTTAAAGGTCAACTCACACGGAATATCATTCACATGCACGATACGCTTCTCGGAATCAAGGGTTACGTTCTTCAGTCGAAGAATCTGATCCTCCTGAATACTCTTGCTTCTGCGAAGCAATGCTTTAACTCTGGATATAAGCTCCATTACGCCGAATGGCTTTGTCAGATAATCATCTGCTCCGATATCCAACCCCTTTACCTTATCAAGTTCTGTTGTCTTTGCCGTCACAAGAATGATCGGCACACGCACAGTCTCCGGACGTTCTCTTAATTTTCTGACAATCTCCAGTCCATCCTGATCCGGTAACATGATATCCAGTAGGATCAGATCCGGAATCTTCTCTGTCATTCTGGAAAAGAAGCTCTTTGCATTTGCAAATCCTTCTGTTACATATCCCGTGTTCTTTAAGGCAAACATTTCTATTTCCTGAATGTTCATATCATCTTCTACAATATAAATCAATGCCTGCATCTGCCGTTCCTCCTGTCTCTGTTCTTTCTTATCTATAATAATATATTTCTAATATATGGTCAAAGTAATTTACACTTTATGATATCGTATACTTTACTATAAACTGTACTTTTCCTTATACATGCTGTACATCGCCTGAAACTCTATATTTGATTCCTGTTTGACCCGGTTCAAATACTCATGCATATCAAAGCTGTCTGTCTTAACCTGAAGCAGTGATGCAGCCACATTTGAACAATGATCTGCCACACGTTCATAATTATTCAGAAGATTTTCAAGAGCGATACCAAGCTCGATCGTACATTTTCCCTTCTGCAGACGTTTGATATGCTGCTTTTTGATCGTAGCATTCAGCCCATTAATTACTTCCTCCAATGGTTCAATCCTCTTTGCTATTTTCATATCATCTTCATTCAGTGCTTTACAAGTCATGCTCATGATCTCATAAACTGCATTTGAATACAGATTTAATTCTGCCATTGCTTTATCTGAGAATACCATTTCTTCCTTGTGCATCTTAGCATAAATTTCTGCGATCGCTAATGCATGGTCGGAGATACGCTCCAGATCTCCGATACAATGAAGCCCATTGGATACACGTTTGCTGTCTTCCTCTGCCAGTTCTTTTCCACTGACCTTCGCCAGATACGTTCCGAGTTCATCTTCGTATTTGTCTACGATATCTTCCAAAGCCTCAACACGTTGCCACTTCTCATCCGAATAATCCTTCATCAACTCTAATGAATCGTATAACGCTTCAGCTGAATACCCTGCCATCTGATTCATAACATCCATGCTCTGTGTAACGGCAAACGCCGGCTGCTCCAGGAATCTGGCATCCAGATGCTTTAACGGTACAAGCTCCGCAATCTCCTCAACAGGTTCTTCCTTCTCACGGATCGTAAGAGTTGCCAACTTCTCAAGACCCTTTCCAAACGGAAGTAATACAATTGTTGTCAGAATATTAAATATACTGTGGATCACTGCAATGCCAGCCGGAGTTGCCATATCCTGTAATACACCGAAATTTACAAATGCATTGATCGAATAGAATACGATCATAAAGAGAATGGTTCCGATCAGATTAAAGTAAAGATGTACAAAAGCTGCACGTTTCGCATTTTTCTTTGCTCCGATACTGGATAATAATGCCGTTACACAAGTACCGATATTCTGTCCCATTATAATAGGAAGTGCCGTTCCATATGTAACTGCTCCTGTCATGCAAAGTGCCTGTAAGATACCAACCGATGCCGATGAGCTCTGGATGATTGCTGTAAATAATGTTCCTACGATCATTCCGAGTACAGGATTTGAGAACATTAAAAGCACATTTGCAAATTCAGGAACATCTGCAAGAGGAGCAACCGCACCGCTCATTGCATCCATTCCGTACATAAGGATCGTAAATCCCAAAAAGATCATGCCAATATCATGTTTTTTCTCATTCTTGGAAAACATCAGAAATGCAATACCGATAACCGCTAGGATCGGAGAAAATGAGGATGGCTTTAACATCTGGATCCAGATACTGTCTCCCTGAATTCCTGACAAACTTAAGATCCAGGAAGTAACTGTCGTACCGATATTGGCACCCATGATAATGCCGACCGCCTGACGCAGTTTCATAATCCCGGAATTTACAAAGCCAACAACCATAACGGTTGTAGCCGATGATGACTGAATAACCGCTGTTACAGCCGCTCCAAGCAACACCCCTTTGATCGGCGTTGAAGTCAGCTTTTCAAGGATACGTTCCATCTTACCGCCCGCCGCACGGGTCAGGCCGTCTCCCATTACGTTCATACCAAATAAAAACAATGCAAGTCCGCCAAACAGTGCAAGTACATCAAAAATACTCATAAAAAAATTCCTTCCTTTTTACATAAATTAGACATTTGTACCTTCGCACATCATCGTATAACAGGTATGTAAAAAGGAAAGGATTCCTACGTAAAGTCTGTGTAAAATTTTAAAATTTGTTTTACATTTCACGCTGAATGCGTTTAATATTCTTCCTGGCTCTGTTCAAGATACGTTCTGTCAGGGCCGTCGTTTTGTAAAATACATACGGTACCGCCAATCAGTCCTACCAGACAAATACCATATCCTGCCGATACCAAAATGCTCTCTGCCATACTCCATGATGACATAAGCCCGATTTCTTTCAACGTGACAGCTACAACCACAGCGATCACGCCCCAGACGATACTGTTCAATAACAAAAACATTTTTATCAGGTGCTGTTTACTTTTTCCTTTACCGGCATCTGCTGTCATATTCCATATACGTCTCATGACAATCACCTCCTGATCCTGTATCCTATAAGACTCTTAATTTCCGGAAATATGTTCTCCTGTTATATAATATATGACCCATTCTGAAATATTCGTTGCATGATCGCCAATCCGCTCCAGATATTTTGCAACCATCAAAAGATCGGTTTCCTGTTCCCCTGCATCTGCATTCCTGTGGATCAGATTGATCAATTCACTCTTCACTTTTATAAACAGATCATCTACCACATCATCCTGGGCAATAACTTTTCTTGCTTTTGTAAGATCAAGATTCACATATGCTTCTATACTGTCAACCAACATGACCATGCTTTCTTTTGCCATTGCCTTAATATGTTCCAATTCTTTTACATAAGGTTTGCCTGCCATCTGGATCGTCAGTTCAGAAATATCTGCTGCATGATCACCGATACGTTCCATATCCGTTACCATTTTGAGCGCAGATGAAACCTGACGAAGATCTGTTGCAACCGGCTGCTCCATTAAAAGAAGTTTAAAACACAGACTCTCAATATCCTTTTCCTGCTGATCGATCTGATCATCCCTGCGGATAACCTCCTGTGCCAGATCAACATCCTGATTTACAAGTGCTTTGATCGCCTTTTCGATCACACCCTCGATCATGGATCCCATCTCAACCATTTCATCATTGAGTTTTTTCAACTGTCTGTCATAATTTGTCCTCATTATCTTTACTCCTTTTAACCAAATCTTCCTGTGATATAATCCTCAGTTCTCTTATCCTGTGGTTTCGAGAACATCTTCTCGGTATCATCAAATTCGATCACCTGACCCAGTAAGAAGAATGCTGTCTTGTCTGCAATACGGGTTGCCTGCTGCATATTATGTGTAACCATGATAATCGTATAATCATGTTTCAGCTCCATAGCAAGATCTTCGATCTTTGACGTAGAAATCGGATCAAGCGCTGATGTCGGTTCATCCATCAGTAAGACCTCTGGTTCAACCGCAAGTGCTCTGGCGATACAAAGTCTCTGCTGCTGTCCGCCGGAAAGACCCAGTGCCGATTTCTTCAGTCTGTCTTTTAATTCATCCCATATTGCCGCCTGTTTGAGAGATCGTTCTACGATCTCATCCAGTTTTTCTTTACTATGAATACCATGTGTCCTTGGACCATATGCTATATTGTCATATACACTCATTGGGAAAGGATTCGGATTCTGAAACACCATTCCAACCCGTTTTCTTAACAGATTTACATCCATTCCGTCAAATATATCTTCACCATCTAACTTCACATCACCCGTGATGTTACAACCTTCCACCAGATCATTCATACGGTTTAAACATTTTAAGAATGTTGATTTACCGCATCCGGAAGGCCCGATAAATGCTGTAATCTGTTTTTCCGGTATTTCCATATTTACATCTTTCAACGCATGGAATTTACCATAGTGAAGATTCAGATTTTTTACATCAAATTTTATATTGCTCATCTATTTATCTCCGTTTATATCTATCTGTTATCTGTCTTTTTCTGTTTTCGCCGACATTTTCTTTGCAATTGCATCGGATGCGAAATTAATCAATACTACGAATACAAGAAGAACAACGGCTGTTGCATATGCCTGATCCGTATGAAGTCCCTCTTTGGAAAGAAGATACATATGTACGGACAAGGTTCGTGTGGAAGAAAATAAATTCTTCGCTATTCTCGGCACACTGCCTGCCGTATAGATCAACGCTGCTGTCTCTCCGACAATTCGCCCGGTTGCAAGGATAACACCGGATAAAATACCCGGAACAGCACTCGGTAAAACAACCTTAAATACTGTACGAAGTTTTCCTGCACCAAGTCCAAAGCTTCCTTCTCTGTATGACTTTGGAACAGCCAGCAAGGCTTCTTCTGTTGTTCTCATGATAACCGGAAGCACCATGATAGCCAGTGTAAACGCACCGGACAGCAGGGACAATCCCCATCCAAGCTTTGTCATAAATAAGATCATTCCGAACAAACCATATACAATAGATGGAATACCTGTCAGTGTCTCTGCAGTGATACGTACAATTCCAACCAGCTTATTTCCTGATTTTGCATACTCCACCAGATAAATAGCTGCGAAGATACCGATCGGTCCCGCAATCAGCAGTGACAGTAATGTCATAAACAACGTATTAACCAATGCTGGAAGCATCGAGCAATTATCCGATGTATATTCCAGCTTGAACAGATCCGGTGTCAGATTCGGAATTCCTTTTGCAAGAATATAGATCAAAATAAAAGCAATACAAATCAACGTCAAAGCTGCTGCCAGATAAACAAGTATCCGAAGGATCAGTGAGCCGGGACGTCTTTTATATTCCGCAAGTAAATTTCTTTTTCCCATTTAGTTCACCGTCTTTCTTTTTAAAATTGAAAACAGCAGGTTAATGATCAGAATGAATACAAACAATACAACACCTGTTGCGATCAGAGCCTCTCTGTGAAGATCCTGGGCATAACCCATTTCCATTACGATATTTGCAGTCATGGTTCTAACACCCTTCATCAATCCTTTCGGCATATGGACCTGATTTCCCGCCACCATGATAACAGCCATTGTCTCACCGATCGCACGACCAACGCCCAAGATGATCGCTGCCATGATACCGGATCTTGCAGCCGGTACTACGGTAAGAAATACACTTCTTTCATGTGTCGCTCCAAGTGCTAATGCACCCTGATAATATTTATCCGGGACTGCACTGATCGAAGTTTCAGATACACTGATGATCGTCGGAAGTATCATGATGCCAAGCAGTACAGATGCGGTAAGCATTGTATTTCCGTTCACTCCGAAAATCTGTCTGACTGCCGGAACAAGTACACACATTCCAAAAAATCCGTATACAACCGATGGGATTCCTGCCATCAGATTGATAAATGGTTTAATGACCTTATATGCTTTTGGTGGGCAGAACTTTGATAAAAATATCGCTGTCAGAAGTCCGATCGGAACGCCGATCACGATTGCCCCGGCCGTAACGTAGATACTACCAAGAATAAACGGAAGGATTCCAAAATAATCATTGGTCGGTCTCCAGACTTTGCCAAAGAGGAAATCTGTCAGACCGATTTCCTTCATGGCAGGAATACCACTTGCAAATAAGAACACACAGATCAATAAAACCGCTGCTATCGATACAAATGCCGCTAACAGGAATACGATATGCATGAATATTTCTTTAAACTTTTGCATAGAGGACACTCCTTACTATTTGACATCTGCCCAGGTTGCTGCTTCTCCTGTAAAGATTGATTTTACCTGATCGGTAGTTAAATCAGTTGCAGGGTTATTCTTATTTACAATAACTGCGATACCATCCATTGCGATTACAGTAGCTGTAAGTCCTTCACCTGTCTCGCTATCCTTCAGTTCTCTGGATGCCATACCGATATCACATGTACCATCTGCCGCTGCTGTAATACCTGTTGTTGAATCAGATTCCTGAAGCTCGATATCCGCACCACTGTTCACTGCCTTATATGCCTCTGTTAATTTCTCCATAACAGGAGTTACAGATGATGATCCGGCAATTACGATTTTACCGGTTGCTCCTGAAGACTTAAATGCTCCTGAATTTGCAATCTCGATGTAACCATTGCTTGATACGATCTTCTGTCCATCTTCACTCATAATATAATTGATAAAATCCTGTGCTACATCACTTACCTGACCCTTTGTTACAATGTTGAATGGTCTTGATAATGTGTATGTACCGTTGTTGATATTATCTGCTGTTGCTTCAACGCCGCCGATCTTAACTGCCTTTACGGTATCATTTAATGCTCCAAGTGAGATATAACCAATCGAATAATCGTCTCCTGCAACTGTTGTGAGAACTACTTCTGTACTGTTTGCTGTAATCGCGCTCGTAGTTGTCTTATCAACTTTATTTCCATCTGCGTCCTTTTCTTCTACACCAGTCAGTTCCACAAATGCTCCTCTTGTACCTGATCCTTCCTCTCTGGATACAACTGAGATCTCCTGTGATGTATCAAAACTTCCGCTCTTGGAATCTGAACCACCTTTACTTCCACATCCTGCAAGGCATCCTGCCGCAAGTGCTGCACTTAATGTTAACGCTAAAATCTTATTTCCTTTTTTCATTTTAATTTTCCTCCAATTGACTCTTTGGACTCAGAATCGTTCATCTTTCTGATCCATTCAAAATTATGTAAATTGCGAAACCGGATCGCGCGCCCTTTTCCGGATCGCAGAATTATCATACGGCATCTATGTAAAATACATCACCATCTCAAAGTAAAGTGAAAGTAAAAACTTTGTGTAAACGGGAGAAATGTAAAATTATGAAGAAACGCACTTTATGAGTTTCTATGGAAAATAAAAAATATTCATGTTACTATGAACAGCAGATACAATTTCGTTTTACGAAAGGATAAAGAAAAGAACGATATGAATATCATCGGACATGTATATACAGATTTTCAGGAAAAATTTGGAATTCCCAGACAGAGCGGTCTGGTGGATGAACTGACCGGAACGGTCGTTTTTCTGCCGGAATACAGGCAGCCGGAAGCCTTCCGGGGGCTGGAGGATTTCTCCCACATCTGGATCCTGTGGGAATTCCATAAAGCCAAACGGGAGAACTGGAGTGCAACAGTAAAGCCGCCAAAACTTGGCGGCAATAAAAGAATGGGCGTATTCGCGACCAGATCGCCGTTCCGCCCAAATAATATAGGTCTGTCTTCTGTAAAATTGACAGGAATTGAATATACCGATGACTATGGTCCAATCCTGCATATCTCTGGTGTCGATCTGTTAAACGGTACTCCTGTATATGATATCAAACCTTATATTCCATACACAGACTGCCACCCGGATGCCACCAGTGGTTTTACCGAACACATTCATACGGAAAAGCTGGATGTCATCTTTCCGCCGGAGCTTCTTGCAATGATTCCGGAAGTCAAGCGTCCTGCCCTGATTGGCATTCTTGCAGAAGATCCGCGTCCCGGCTACCAGCACGATCCCGACCGCAGATATGGCGTCGCCTTCGCAGGCTTCGACGTGCGCTTCCACATCAACGGCAACGTCCTCACAGTGTGTGAGGTGGTGGCTGTATGATACCCGAACGATAAGAGACAGGGGCAGAGGATATATATCTTTATTCCGCAGAACACTTTCGTTCTATTCTCACGTAGCGGTACTAGGCTCACTGCTTATGCAGTTCACCAAGGACCGACGTTCGAACAGGTCTGCTTCATAAAATATATATCCTCTGCCCCTGTCTCTTATCTGTTTATATACTAACATTAGCAATCATATAAACCTTAGGAGTATGTTTGACGCTCAGTGCTCGTGTTCCGGTACAACAGCGAAGAATATGAGGTCTTCGGTGCCTTCGTTTGACAGGCTGTGGGTTGCTCCCTGCGGACAATAATGGCAGTCGCCCGGATACAGCTTCTCTTTGGTGTCCTCATACTCCATCGTTCCGACACCGGAAAGTACATAAATAATTTCACTGTTTCCCTCATGTGTATGTGTTCCGATCGATGAACCAGGCACAAGTCTGCCCTTCATGATCTTGTTGTTCATATCCTGAAACATATGCACATGGAATGTTCCTTCTCCCCCTTTAAAATTCTCGATCGCTGATTCTGCGATTGTATCAAACGATATCTTCATATGATTCCTCCTTATATGGTTCCTTATATTAACACCCGCACACTCTTTATTCGATACTTTCAATCAATCTTCTGACTGCTTCTTCTATATGCTCCGGCATGATACCGGAATAATTAATAACCAGTGTATGATATCTGGCATTTTCGGTATTTCTATAATACTGGCTGAGAAATGAAATGTGAATATCTCTTGCTTCGGCATTATTCCGCAGCCGATCGTCACTGTAATTTGTATCAATCTCCAACAGGAAATGCAGCCCTGAATTCTCTTCGCGAATACGAATCTTGTCCGGATTCATATATTTTTTAATGCATGCAAGCACCAGATCCCGCTGTTCTCTGTAATAATTACGCATGCGGTTGATGTGTTTTTCCAGACAACCATCGGTGATAAATCTTGCAAGTGTATATTGCTCGATATTTGACACCGTACATGCATAAAAGCTGAGCATCTCATCATATCGCCGCATCAAACTCTCCGGAAGAACCATATAACTGATACGGATCGTAGAGGAAAGGCTCTTGGAAAATGTGTTGATATAGATGACCTTTTCGCCCACATCGATACTTTCAAGTGTAGGTACCGGCTTGCCAACCAGTCGAAATTCACTGTCATATTCATCTTCGATGATATAGCGGTTGTCCTTTCTGGATGCCCAAGATAACAATTCATATCTCCTACTGACAGGTGTTACCAGTCCGGTCGGAAAATGATGCGCCGGCGAAATATGAAGTACATCTGCGCCGGATTCTTCCAGAGCCTCCATATTGATCCCATTTTCATCCATTGCCACAAATTTGCAGCATACATTCTGCGCCTGATAGATCCTTGATATCTTCTGATACCCCGGATCTTCGACCGCATAACATTTGTCATAGCCAAGCAGCTGAATGATAAGACCATAGAGATATTCTGTTCCGGCTCCTATGATGACCTGCTCCGGCTTCACATCCATACCACGGAACTGATACAGATAGCCTGCTACCGCGCTTCGCAGCTCATAGACACCCTTGGACGGTGATCGGGACATCAGCTCTTTGCTGTTTTCCGCCATCACTTCTTTTAAAAGCTTTGACCAGATGCTGAATGGAAACGCATCCTCTACCGTTGAGTTACTGGCAAAATCCGCAAAATATGTTTTCTTTTCTTTCGGCTTTTCAAATTGCTTCGCCGGTCGCTCCGGCAACGGCTTCATCAGATCTGCCGAAATGTCCGTAACATAATAACCGCTTTTCGGAATCGAATATATATATCCTTCAGCAACCAACTGACTGTATGCATTTTCCACGGTGATCGTGCTGACATTCAGATTTTTTGCAAGCAGACGCTTCGATGGCAAACGTTCCCCTGCTACAAGCTTCTTAGACAAAATATCTGTTTTGATCTGCTTGTACAGATATTCATATAACGTATCTGTTCCTCGATTTTCCAGTGCATATGTCAGCATAGTAAGCCGCCCTTCACATTATTCCTGCCGGCATCCCAACCCACCTTGCGATACCATAGTTATAAAATATTATATGTGGGAAGAAAGCATTATGCAAGTTTTTTACATTCTATAGATAGACAAAAACTCTATGGCATCCCGCCCTGTGCCTGTCCTTATAGAAATGCCGTGCTGCGTTTTCTACTCACTGCACATGTTAAATTCGTAAATACTCCTGTGCTAACTCGCCTTCGGCTCAAACAAGCACCCGTATTTACTAACAATGTGCAGTTCATAACGAAATCCTCGCAATGGCATTTCTATAAGGACAGGCGCAGGGCGGGATATCACATAGTTCTTATATATGAACAATAAAAAACGGTATTTATTATCGTACAGTCAACCTGTTCAATAATAAATACCGTTATCTTATTGTTTACTTTTATTGTCCTTATTTGATCATGTCTAAGAACATCTGATGAATACGGGTATCATCGGAAAGCTCCGGATGGAATGCCAGTGCGATCTGGTTCTGATATTTTACCGCTACAATGTGACCATCTACCTCGGCTAATACCTCAACACCCGGCTTTACACTCTCGATATATGGTGCACGGATAAATTCCATCGGATATACTCCAAGACCTTTGATCTCGCCATCATAATGAAAGCTTCCAAGCTGTCTGCCATATGCATTTCTCTTTACGCAGACCGGAAGGGTCGCAAAATGACGTTTATCATCATTGGACAGTTCTTCTGCAAGAAGGATCAGTCCCGCACAGGTTGCAAGAACCGGCATGCCCTGTTCGATCTTTTCTTTTAATACATCATACATATCAAGCTCTTTTAACAGCTTACCCTGAACAGTGCTTTCGCCACCCGGCAAAACGATACCGTCAAAATCCTGTTCCAGATCACTTTTCTGTCTGAGTTCTATTGTTTCTGCTCCAAGGCTCTCTAACATTTTCTCGTGTTCGATAAATGCGCCCTGAACCGCTAATACTGCTATCTTCATCGTGTCAGTTCATCCTTTCGCTTATGTCGATCATCCATCATTACGATATCCGCATCTATTTGTCTGTCTGATATTTTACTTACCACGCTCAGCCATAAGGAGTTCGATCTCGCTCTCATTGATACCAACCATAGCTTCACCAAGATCCTCTGATAATTCAGCGATCAGTTTTGCATCTGTGAAGTTTGTAACAGCCTTAACGATGGCATTTGCACGCTTCTCCGGATTTCCTGACTTGAAGATACCGGATCCAACGAATACGCCTTCAGCACCAAGCTGCATCATAAGAGCTGCGTCTGCCGGTGTAGCAACACCGCCTGCTGCGAAGTTTACAACCGGAAGGCGCTTGTGCTCATGTACATATAATACAAGGTCATATGGAACCTGAAGAACCTTTGCTGCATCATATAATTCATCTTCACGCATAGAAGAAATACGTGCGATCTCGCTGTTCATCATTCTCATATGTCTTACAGCCTGGACAACATCACCTGTACCGGGTTCACCCTTTGTACGGATCATGGATGCACCTTCATTGATTCTACGAAGTGCCTCGCCGAGATCCTTAGCACCACATACAAATGGTACTTTGAACTTTGTCTTGTCGATGTGATATACATCATCAGCAGGTGAAAGAACTTCACTCTCATCAATGTAATCGATCTCGATTGCTTCAAGAAGCTGAGCTTCTACAAAATGTCCGATACGGCACTTTGCCATAACAGGGATAGATACTGCATCCTGAATACCTTTGATCATCTTAGGATCACTCATTCTTGATACACCACCTGCTGCTCTGATGTCAGCAGGAATACGCTCCAGTGCCATAACTGCACAAGCACCTGCTGCCTCGGCGATCTTTGCCTGCTCCGGTGTTGTTACATCCATGATAACGCCACCCTTTAACATCTGTGCCAATTCTTTGTTTAATTCATACTGTCTGTTTGCCATAATCGTAACTCCTTTTTTCATTTGATGTGTGTATTTATCTGTAACATATTCATCCTTGAATATCACTACTCAAAATCACGAACAGATTCACTACAAACCTGCTAGGATTTATTATAAAATTATCTGACCATGTTGAAATATTCAATTTCAAACTTTTTCTTATATCCAAACTGACCATATCAATATGTCACATATGCAAATACCAGATATCAGATTATGTAAACTGACCTCTCGGACAGATCACCGTATTGTATAATAAACAAAATAGCAGGAAAATGTTGCGAAAACGCCTGCGTTTCGCATTTTTCCTGCTATTTATCTTTAGCTCCTCCAACCACCAGAATAATATATAATAAAGCACGACCGTATCGTATGATAAAACCATAACGGAAGCGACCGAGTTTCGATGTTTTTATGCCGGGATGGAGGACACAACGATTTTATCGTGTCCGAAATCCCGTGCATATAAAAACCAATCGAAACAAGGGTAGCTCCGTGTGTTTTACATACGATACGGTCGTGCTTTCAGTTATATATTATTCGTCAGTCCTAGCCAAGGCGCAACATCGCATCGATGCTCTTTCTGGCTTTCTGCATTGTCTCCTCTGTAAGGGTAATGCTCTCGCCCTCACCATTTACCACGCAGTTATAGACATCACCAAGTGTCGTCATCTTCATGTTGTGGCATACACAATCCTTAGACAATGCATAGAAACGCTTCTCCGGGTGTGCAAGCTGAAGGTGTGACACGATACTATTCTCCGTACCGATAATGAATTCTTTTGCATCACTCTTTGCTGCATAATCCATAATTCCGGTTGTACTTCCGGCATAGTCTGCAAGCTCCGTTACTTCCTTTAAACATTCCGGATGTACCAGAAGTAATGCATTTGGATGAGCTGTTTTTGCTTTCTCTACATCTTTTACGGTTACTCTGACATGTGTCGGACAGCCGCCCGATACCAGCTTAATATTCTTTTCCGGTACCTGCTTCTTTACCCATGAACCGAGATTACAGTCAGGAATAAATAAAATATCCTTTTCCGGCATATTCTTCACGATCTTTACTGCGGAAGAAGAAGTAACACAGACATCACTTAATGTCTTTACTTCCGTTGTAGTATTCACATATGCTACAACTGTATAACCCGGATTCTTCTCTCGAAGTGCTGCCAGCAGATCATAGTCGATCTGGTCTGCCATCGGGCATCCGGCATCCGGCTCCGGCAGATATACGGTCTTTTCCGGTGATAACAGTTTTACAGTCTCTGCCATAAAACGCACGCCACACATGATCATAGTCTTTTGAGGTGCTTCTGCTGCTCTCTGTGCAAGACCGAAGGAATCTCCTACATAGTCAGCCACTTCCCAGATATCGTGGCTCTGGTAGGCATGTGCAAGGATACAAATATCCTTTTCCTTCTTTATTCTCATTATTTCATCCTGCATCTCTTTTATATTCATGACAATTTTCTCCTTTGTCTGTTATGTTTTCATTTTTTGTTAAAGAATGCACAGTAAGTATACCGCATATTGAGAAAGATTACCATCTATTCTGTTAAATATGCATATCCACCAACATTCTGACACGGTTATAAACATTCAACTTTGAAGAACCGGAATCTACATCAGCACTCACAATACGCCCTTCCGGAAGCTTTTGCTGAATGGAAGGATACAATCCCCTCCCACAGATATGATTTGGCATACATCCAAACGGTTGAACTGCCAATACCTTTTTGCAGTCATGCAGAATATGTCCTACCATCTCTGCACCGATCAGCCAGCCATCACCGGTTCTATATGTCCAGTTTACATAACCATCAGCCTCTTTTTTCATTATTTGAAATTCTTCCATCGAATAAAATCCATACTGCCGCATTGCTGCAATCATGGATCTCTGAAGACTTCCGAACAGTTTTAACCCAATACGATAAGCCACCTGTTCTATTTTGCTTACATCCGATAAATGCGAATCTATATAATACATCGCGTACCAGGATAATCCATTTGTATGGGATTCGCAATTATTCTTTTCGAGAAAACGGATCATATCCCAGTTTCCCAAATGACAATACTTTATATAAATCTCTCCGACGATCCCTATTCGTTGCTTTCTTGGCTTCACCAGTTCAATTTTTGAAAAATCCGCCGCAATCCTTATAAAATTCTGTTTCATTCTTGAAATTGTCAGATGTTTTCCTTCCCGAAGATCGCATGCAAGAATCCTGACCCATTTCTTCCATTTCTTTTGTGCCTCACCTTTATGCACTTCATTTGGTCTGACCTGATTTAGTAAAAGCATCAGAATATCACCATAAAACAATCCAAATAACGCACGCCAGACCATATCAGGTTCCAGCTTCATCTGCTCCCCCTTCTCCAATCCCTGAATGTTTAACGACAATACCTGAGCCTGCGGAAATCCTGCTTTCCGAACAGCCGCCTTTAACACATGCAGATAATTTGAACCACGACATGCATCTCCGGCAGTCGGCATTAATAATTTTGTACGGTTCAGATCATATTTCCCTGATTGAAGAGCTGCTATCATCTGTCCTGCATTTAAGATGATCGGATAACACATATCGTTATTGACATATTTTAATCCAATATCCGTTATATCTTTTTCATTTTTTAAAATCACCGGATGATAATTTTTTGAATAAAACGCATATTTTAACAATGGAAAATGTGCATCTAACATTGCTGGAATCAACAGGATACATTTCTCCCGATCCGCATTTTCTCTGATCTTATACATATCTCCCTATCCCTCATTTTCTAAAATGCAGATATAAGCTTTCTCACTATCTGCAATGCCTCATATACCTGATCTGAGAGTACCACATTTTGCCATACTTTTTCAATACAAACAACTTGAGAAAGCATTTAATTTATTGACTTTATGACCGCGATATGTCACAATTTGTATCAATGAAAAAAAGAGTCATAATTCTATGGAAAAATATAAATCAGAAAGGTTGAAATATTATGAATAAAGCTCTTGTATTATTGTTTTTATTTTTTATCGGAAGTCTGATCGGATGGGTGATTGAATTGTTCTTCCGCAGATTCTGTTCTCCAAATGGTCGAACAACAAAGAAATGGGTAAATCCCGGCTTTCTGGTCGGTCCTTACCTTCCGCTATATGGATCAGGACTATGCGTCTTGTATATGTTAGCATCTATTAACCTGTCATTTCTGGATGAACATCCAATCATTGAGAAGATTGTTTTATTTGTATTTATGGCGATCGCTATGACCGTGATCGAATACATCACCGGATTGATCTTCATTAAGGGAATGAATGTAAAACTCTGGGACTACACAGACCGATGGGGCAATATTCAGGGAATCATCTGTCCACTGTTTTCATTCTTCTGGGCAGTTCTCGGCGCGATCTACTACCTGCTGATCCATCCACATGTTTTATCAGCACTTGACTGGTTATCCAGAAATCTTGCATTTTCATTCTTTATCGGATTCTTCTACGGCGTGTTCCTGATTGATATCGTTTACTCCTTCAACCTGATCGTAAAGATCCGTCAGTTGGCTACTGAATACGAGATCGTCGTTAAAATCGATGAACTCAAACAGCATCTGCTGGAAGAAGCCGAGCTCCGCAAGGAAAAATCTCATTTCTTCCTTGCTATGAAAAATGCACGACCGCTCCGTGAGATATTTGAGGATTCGTTAGAGAAATATTCCATTAAGAAGATTCTGAAAGAAAAGAAGAAATAATATATTGATTTTATCTAAAAAATATGCGCGCTGGCTTATCACTATATCTTTATTGCGCAGAACACTCTCGTTCTATTTTCACGTAGCGGTACTAAACTCGTCACCTATTGGTGACTCGTTAAGGACCGACGTTCAAATAGGTCTGCTCCATAAAATATAGTGATAAGTTGGCGCGCATATTTTTAATGCTACTAAAATTGTTTTATGCTTCTTTCTTCTCCCCCATAGGAATCTGTGCGAAGATAATCGCAATAAAGATCAACAGGCAGCCAAGGAGCTGGCGGGCGGTCAACACCTCACCAAGGATCACCCAGCCGGCAAGTACTGAAAATACAGATTCCAGACTCATGATCATAGAGGCCAGCGTCGGATTCAGTCCATTCTGTGCAATAATCTGCAAGGTATAAGCAACACCGCTCGACATCACACCGGCATACAGAATTGCAACCCATACATCCCATGACTGTAACTGTGGAAGCCATGCTGCTATTCCTGCTGCCGAATGTCTCATCTCTGAAAAGAACATCGGGAACGCACTGAATGCCCCGGCAACCAGGAACTGGATACAGGACATCCGTACACCATCAACCAATGGTGAAAAATGATCGATCACCAGAATATGTATAGCAAACAAAAATGCACAGAGCAATACAAAGAGATCACTGTTCTGAAATGATAGCGCCCCCGCTGTCATACATAAAAGATAAAGTCCTACAATCGTGATCACCATTCCAAGCCAGATATTCCAACCACATTTTTTCTTTAAAAACAAACCAAGAATCGGAACCAGCAGAATATAGCAAGCCGTCAGAAAACCGGCCTTGCCTGCCGGAGTGCCATAATACAGACCAAGCTGCTGTGCAGAGCTTGCAAAGAACAATGCCATTCCGCAGCACAGTCCACCGATCCATAACTTTCTCCGTTCTGCGACTGTCTTTGGCTTTTTATTATTTGGATTAATTTTATCAAGCAACCTGATCACCGGAAGCAACACTACACTTCCAACCAGACTTCGTATACAATTAAAAGAAAATGGTCCAAGTGCCTGTCCGCCCTTGCTCTGTGCTACAAAGGCGGTTCCCCAGATAAATGCCGTAAGAACTAACAGGAGTGAATTTCTGATTTGTCTGCTTTTCATTTGTATTCCCTCTTCCTATCTTGTGTATTGTCAAATCGTTACATTATTCCTTTGAATCATTTTCTGTACAGATATTTTTCCTGTCATACGCATCCAGAAAATGATGCTTCTCTCCGTGCTGCTTCCATGCAACAACCGTGTCCAGATTTACATTTTCCACACTCTTGAAAATATTACCTTCCACATAAGGATTTACCTGCTTCAAGGTCTGTATCAGCTCCTTGATCTCAACACGCTTCGAACGATTCTCGTTATTACAAGTCGTACAGGTATCCGTGAATTTGCATGCACACTGGATAAAATGCAGACCATTATAGTCCCTCCATGCCTTGATATCATCCTCACGCACCAGATATAACGGTCGGATCAGTTCCATCCCTTCAAAATTCGTGCTGTGAAGCTTCGGCATCATCGTCTGTACCTGTGCACCATACAGCATACCCATCAATATGGTTTCAATTACATCATCATAGTGATGACCAAGTGCAATCTTATTACAGCCAAGCTCCTGTGCAAAATGATACAGATGTCCTCGTCTCATTCGTGCACACAGATAACATGGCGACTTCTCAACCGTAAACACAGATTCAAATATATCCGATTCAAATATCGTAATCGGGATATTCAGACTTTTTGCATTTTCTTCTATAACCTTCCGGTTCGCCTCACTGTAACCGGGATCCATAACCAGAAACTTAACTTCAAATTCAAATTTGTTATGCAGCTTCAATTCCTGAAAACATTTCGCCATCAGCATAGAATCCTTACCACCGGAAATGCAGACCGCGATCTTATCTCCCGGCTTCACCAGCTCATATGTGTTGATCGCCTTGGTGAACTTTGACCAAATGCTTTTCTTGAATTTCTTCCTCAGACTCAGTTCTACATCCTTTGCTTTATTCTGCTCCTCCGGTTTGCTCATAACATCCAACAGCCATGCAGCATAACCGCCTTCCAGACTCTCCGCCTGATATCCTTTTTCTTTCAAATGCTCCGCTACATCGATGCTGACTACGCCTCTCGCACAGAAAATAACAAGCAGCTTGTCCTTATCCACCTCGCTGCTTGTCTCTATTTCTTCCGCAGGAACCGCAATCGCATCCGGCACTGCCCCATGAGAAATCTCAATGGCATCCCGGATATCGATCAACCGATAACTGTCTTTATCTCGATTCTTTAATTCCGCTATTGTAATGCTCATATGCACGCTGCCTTTCTTCCTAGTGCACCAATAATCTTTCATATATATTTAACCTACACTAAAATACCAAGCAATTATATGACCTAAAAAGTTACTTTGTCAATGCAATTATGGAAAACAGCTACTCTTGAAGAATATAAACGAAAACAGCTCTGTTTTAGATAGTCAATATATTCTCCTGTTTCAGCGTCAATTACCAGCAGCGAATCAGGAAGATAAAAATAATCATATGTATAACAGGTATCCAAATCCTCATAATACGCCACGAGCCAAACAGGTTTGTACTCAAACGTCCCTAATTTTTCCCCCTCCACAAGCATATAATCAAGCTCCATAAAATTAAATGCCGCTGGTTTATCAATTCCTGGATATGCTGCATAAAATGCCTCATATTGTTCTGCGAATTTCGGTTCTATATCTTCAAAATCCATTAATGTTACTGCTTTTTCTCCTGCCTGCACCCCTGCAATATAAAGTTCCGCATTCATCACACCATTATCGTCAACACAAACAGTAAATAATTCAGATGTGCAGAACGGATATGGCGCAAACAACTCCGTTTCAGCTATATATGCCCCTCTATTGCCTGCAGCTCTGGTAAACTGAAAACAATAGCCATTAAAATCAATTGGTCTTGCACTTTCAAACGTACTATAACCAAGCGGTCCTTCTTCTAAAATCTCTACATCCGTAATTCCACATGCTTCCAAAAACAACAAGGCTTCATCACGCGCACAATCCATATCTTTTGCACATCTGTTTTCCACTGTATTCTCTAAGTCAACAATACATTCTGTTACATCTCCCAGATGATTTTCCAATGTGATCGTATCATCCGTCTTCATTCCGTAATATGTATATAAACCCGCAGTTCCCAGATAATTCTCCAGTGTAATTCCTGTAATACAATCATTTTCTTCTTTAAATGTCAAAAGGAATAAATTATCTCCGATATATCCAACATATTTCTGTCCCTCATAATTCTGTATCAATGCTCGTTTATCTGATGCACCTGCCTCACAGGCAATAATATTTTCTATTTCTTGATCGCAGGAAACTGCCTGTGATGTTTGTCCCTGATCCAAATAATATTCTCGAATTTTCTCCTGATATATATGTATGGTTTCCAGATCCTCTCTGCACAGATTCTTATAATCATTTTCCAAACGGTTCTCAAAAATTCCTTTCTCTTCCTCAAACACAGCTTCAACAATCTCCTGTTTTTGTTTTGCAGCATTCGGAATCTGCTTATATTCATATATTCTAAAATCAGAATCTGGTATATATTCAACGCCCTCTACCGCAAGCTTAACTGTATTCTTATTTACTTTCCATTCTTCCATATAACTATCCGGAATATGCAGACTATTTGCCGTATCCCCTACATATGATATATTCTTCTCTTTTGCACTTTCACAAGCAGTTAATCCCCCAAAGCACAATAATATAGATATCATGAGCGTGACTTTCCCAAAATTTTTTCTCACTTTGCTTCCTCCAATATTTGTCCATCTGCAAGACGTATCATACGATCCGCCCGACTTCCTATCTCTTGATCATGTGTTATCACAATCAATGTCTTTCCTCGTTTATTCAACATTTCTAACAACTCCATAATCGCGATTCCCATTTCATGATCTAATGCGCCTGTCGGTTCATCTGCAAGGATCAAATCTCCCCCTGCCACCATCAATCTTGCAATCGCACAACGCTGCTGTTCCCCACCTGAAATCCTGGTTACCTTTTTGTCTGCTAAATCCCTGATTCCTGTAAATTCTAACATTTCATTCACCAGTTTTTTTCTTTCCCTACCGGAATATCTGCCTGCCAGTAATGGCAGTTCTACATTTTCAAATACCGTATAAGATTTCATTAAGGCATAATTCTGAAATACAAATCCCACATGTTTACGACGAAATTCGTGAAGCTTATCTCCCTTCATCTCATGAACAGCAATATCATTATAATAGTATTCACCGCTTGTCAGATAATCCATAGTCCCAATAATATTTAATAATGTACTTTTCCCTGATCCGGATTGTCCCATGATCGATATGTATTCCCCATCCTGGACATCCAGTGATACATCCTTAAGCGCCGGAAGCTCCCGATGCTCATATATTTTTGTAACATTTCGAAGTTTTATCATCACTATTCTCCTTCTTTTCCTAACAAATCAATCGGTGAACACTTATAAATCATAAATACCGGGCAAATTGTTGATAATGCAACAAATAGTATGCTTATCTCTCCAAGGATAGGAACCACTCGCTTCCAGTATATACTTCTGTAAGAAAATACCATTAACTGATCAGGCTCTATTATATGAATAAACAACCACCATACAAGAAATAATGAACAGCCATAGGCTAGAAGAAACTTAAGAATATTCTCCCATAGGATCATCCAGGTTATATTTTTCATTGAAAATCCCGCCGTCAGCATAATTCCATACTCTCTTCGTCTCCGCAAAAAATCAAGTATCTGTATACATAAAAGTACAATACAAAATGTGAGTCCCACCAGAATTAACATCTGAATAATATTATAATTAATCTTCCGACTCATTTCTTCTCCATTTTCTATTGCTTTACCAATATCAATCACTTTTATATCTTTATATCCAGCCTTTGCCAGCTTTTGCATAAGACTTCTCTTTATCTTTACATAAGAGTGTCCTTGTTTTATAGAAAAATAGAAATCCGAATGATTACAAAATATCTCTCCCGGGCAGGCTAACACTTCATAATCCAACGGAATTGTTCCTGTAACATCTGAAAAATCCAGCATTTCCATTTGTGAAACCGGAAAACTTTGTCCCTTTTCTAATATCCCGGCAACTACATATGTATATGACTGATCTCCCACTTCGCCAATATATTTTGTTCCAACTTCTATCTTGTCCTTATATGCAGATCCCAGATATAAATACATGCCATCTTCCATCGGTTTTAATTCTTCGATTAGGATTCCTTCGTCTAATTTCATCTTCCATATATTCTGAATGGTTGCATCTATTTCAATATAATATAAGCCATCTTTTCCATCTTCATCATCGATTGCCTGAAAACTATGGCCTATCTGAATATTTTTCAATTTCTCCAATGCCGGATCGGTATTTATATATCCTGTTTGCCACGCACAGGTTACAGCTTCCACTCCATCCACTGATTTTATTATATCCATTGCCGGGTCAGACTGTAATTCACTATCCAGTTCATCCAAAAAACGGATTTCACACAAGGTATCTATATTCCTGATTCCTGATTCTTGCAAAGAACGTCTGATATTGGTTGACATACTATAAACACTGATCAGCACAGCAATCAAAAGCAATAACACCATTGCCAACACAATATTACCACCCAGTTGCAAAACATGAGACATAACATTATCTGCTGCTAATCGTATTATATTTCGTTTTCTCATACTTAATTCCTAACCTCCTTTGCAGGCACCAGGTGTCTTAACAGCTTGCAGATTGGAAAAAGTAATACCAGCAACAAAATACCAATCATAAATATAAAATACCACAAAATATATGTATTCCAGACAAACGTCATCTTCTTTTCCATTGCAAGACAATAGAAAATCTGTAAACATCCTGCAACAATAATAGAAATTCCCATTAATATCCCGATTCGTACCAACTGCCACTCTATGATTCGTCTATCTGTTATTCCAACCGTTTTCATGATTGCAAAATCTCTTTTCTGTCGTGCATACCATACTCTTGCAATCATTATGCAATTTATAATACCCACTATGTACAGTAATATCAGAATAGCTGCTTTTAATTTATAAACGATATACACATCTGTCTGACTCTCATAATGATCCAGCAGCTGTGCATAATAATTATCTGATTGTCCAAATATCTCTATCAATTCATCAGCCTGCTCTGCAACCGGAACACTCTTATCCATAAGCTGGATTGTCATTCCCGGATAAGAAGATGAAGTATAGGTCATTCCATCGGCTATCCGGTTCAAAAATACATCTGATTCCGATGTCCAGTTTTCTAACGAGCCAAACGCAATAATCATTTTATCTGAATCATTTCCAAATGATTCCAGATACCCAGTCACCTGACAATCAATTCCATCTAATGACAAGCATTCCGTTCCATCTTTTGAAACTGTTACTGAATCCTTCCATCCATGTCCTACTACAAGATAAATGTTATCCGAATTCCATTCCTCCATTGTTGGATATCTGCCACTTTCAAGCAATCTGTTCCAGTTTCCATGATATGCCACTGCAATCTGCACTTCATCCGCATCTTCCTCACAACTGCCAATCGAAAACTCATCTCCTCTGATTACAGCATCACAACTAACATCGCTTATACGCTCCAGAATTGCTTTTGTACTTCGAACCGCCATCTCCTGTATTTGTCGATATTCTTCTATATCATTCAATTTATATTCCGTTGCTCCTGTGGTAGAGTAGATATTAATATAAGCGTTATACTTTGAAATACCATCCTGACTTTCATATTTTTGAATCCAATTACTCATAATCTGATATCCATTCAAAATTGTACTCAAGGACAGACTCATACCTACTAAAAAAAGTATAAATGTCAGCTTATCTTTTGTAATTTTATACATATCATCTTCTCCTGTAATCTGTGTTTCATTCATATCACTATAAAACAAAAACAAGCAACTTGTCCTTATCCACCTCGCTGCTTGTCTCTATGTCTTCTGCCGAAACCATGACCGCATCCGGCACTGCCCCATGAGAAATCTCAATGGCATCCCGGATATCGATCAACCGATAACTGTCTTTATCTCGATTCTTTAATTCCGCTATTGTAATGCTCATATGCACGCTGCCTTTCTTCTTTGCACAAATCTTTTACCACTTCACCTGCAATGATCAGTCCTGCTACAGATGGTACAAACGCCACACTGCCCGGAATATCTCTCCGCTCTGTACATTTGTGCTGTGCTCCCGGAGGGCAGATACACTGTGTTCTGCAGCTGATCGACATATCCTCAAGTGGTCTTACCGGCTGTTCTTCCGAATATACAACCTTTAACTTTTTCACGCCACGCTTCTTAAGTTCCCGACGCATAACCTTTGCAAGCGGACATACCTTTGTCTTATAAATATCTGCTACCTGAAACATACTGCCATCCAGCTTGTTTCCTGCGCCCATACTGCTGATGATCGGCACTCCTTTTTTCTGTGACTGGAGCACCAGCTCAATCTTAGCCGTAACCGTATCTACTGCATCTACAACATAATCATAGGAGTCAAATGGAAATTCATCTGCATTTCCCGGCAGGAAAAAGCATTTGTGCATTTCGACCTTAGCATCCGGATTTATGTCTAGAATCCGTTCTTTCATAACATCTGTTTTATATTTCCCCACAGACTTTCTGGTGGCAATAATCTGGCGGTTCAGATTTGTCAGGCATACCTTGTCATCGTCGATCAGATCAAAGGAACCGACACCGCTTCGTGCCAATGCTTCACATACATATCCGCCAACGCCTCCAACGCCGAATACCGCTACTTTTGAATTTGCCAATTTGTCCATTGCTTCTTTACCAAGCAATAATTCTGTCCGGGAAAACTGTGTTAACATGTCTATCTCTCCTAAATAACCTACTAAAATGCTAGGCAAAATTATAGGACCTGAAAAGGTTCTTTGTCAATGATTTTCTGGCAAAAAGGACCGGTATTATACCACTCTGCATAATACCGGTCCTGCTTACATTAACTATTTTCTAATTATTTAATCTTCCACGTCTTTACGTATCCGACGGATTTCTTTTTCAGCTGTTTCTTTAAAGCTGTCTTTGCTTTCTTTGTGCCTTTCACAGTAATGGTTGCTTTCTTATTAATGCCCTTGAACGCACTCTTACGGATAGTCGTAAGATTTCCTGCTGTGACTGTGATCTTTTTCAGATTCTTGCAACCGGCGAATGCTTCATTGCCTATCTTCGTTATACCCCTTCCGATCGTGATATTTGTCAGATTTTTGTTACCCTTGAATGCTTGGCTCGCAACCGCTGTTACTTTATAGGTAACACCACCCACCTTTACAGTAGATGGTATGGTAAGTTTTTTCGCTTTCTTGTTTGTGATCTTCATAACAGCAACAGTTGGATTCTTCTTTGAAGATGAAGTTACCTTTACTTTAATCTTCTTAGAAGGAACTGTAAGAATTGTACCTTTCTTAGCAGGCTTTGGCATTAATTTAACTGGTATATTATTCTCCTTTGCATATTTATATGCTGCGGAATTTTTATTGCAAATAACTGTAGTATTTTGGTTAAAAACTGTCCACCAATATCCACTCTCATTCTCACCCTTTTTAAATACGTCAATTTCAATAACACTATCTGGTATAACAACCGATTTTAATTTCGGACAGCTAAAAAAAACTCCCTTACCGATACTTGTTACACTATCCGGTACCGTTATGCTGGTTAAATTGCTGCACATAGCAAATGTTTTACTGGAGATTCTTGTTATCCCCTCCGGCAATACTACTTTTTTTAATTTATCACATGAAAAAAAAGCCTCGCATCCTATACTTCTTACATTTTCAGGTATGGTGATACTCGTTAGATCAGTAGTTGCAAATCCATAGCTTCCTATACACGTTAAGCTATTTGGTAACGTTATACTGTCAGATTTAAGCAAAGATCAAATGCAAAATCTCCTATACTTGTTACTCCCTCCGGTATTGTTATGCTGGTTAAACTGCTACAATTCCAAAATGCAGAATCTCCTATACTTATTACCTCTGTCCCATTAATCTTATCCGGGATTACAACCTTTTTCTTATCACCTTTATACTTGGTAATAGTAATTCCATCCTTAGCTTCTTCATATGTAAAATCACCATATGTCTTTGACTCTTCCGCCTGTGCTGTCATACCGCCCCCGCCACACAGCAACACACATAAAATCAATCCCAAGCCCGCATAGATCAGGCTTCTTATCTTCTTTTGCATCATTTTCATTCATCTCTCCTTTTCTCTTACGCTCCTTGTTTTTATAAGTTACATTGCTTTTTCCCATTTTTAGAAACAGTGCTAGGTACAAATAAACACAATTTTATCTGTATCTGACACTTTTTGTTTGATGTCTCTAAAAAAGCATAAACATTATAAAAAAAAAAAATAACTGTCAATAGTTCACAAAATATTTCTTAATTATTTAAATTTCGACAAAAAAATCCAGATACAACATCTCTGCCATATCCGGACTTCTACTAAAATATACATGTTATCTGTTCTGCTTATGTCTTTATCCTATAATTGCCTTAATTTCCGCTTTGCTCATATCGGTTACATCCATGATCTGCTCTAAGGAATAGCCTTTCTTATGCATTTTCAGGATAATCTCCGATTTTCCTCGGGCTTCGCCTATTATTTCACCTTTGACTATGCCCGCGGCTTCGCCCCTTACATATCCCATCTCTTCTACGCCTTCACTCAGATTACACATGACTTTCACCTCATCTCTAATACCATTTCTGTCTACCGGTATGTCATACTCCTGTTTCATAAGCTTCAATTTCTGTTCTGCCGTCATTGTCTGTGACAATAGCGTTCCAAGCAATCGATGCAGTTCATATTTTTCTTCCTTAGGCGGAATCTCCTTTGCCAGTCCGATCATTACGATATTTAAAATATCCAGATTGCCTTTCCAGTCCTGTTCCTCTACCAGATCATCTTTCACCATATGGATATGACTCAGACTGTTCTTCTCCATATTCATACAGATCCAGATCGAATATACCTGTTTGATCTCATTATAGTCAGAACCTGTAAATTCCCGTTCTTTTTGGGATGACACCAGTCTTGCCGTATAGAAGATTGCCCGATTAAGTATGTGATACTTCGTCGGTTCATTCTTCTGGGCTTCCAGATTGATGATCATTTTCGCCAGTCCATCCCGCATCCGTACATAGAAGATAATATCAAAATATATCTTTCCCTCATCAATTTCGGAACTTTCTGTATTCAGTCCGACAATCCGTTCACCGGTTCTGGCATCCACCGTTTCTTTGTTCGTTAATCCCGGTTCTACCGGAACCTGGCTGATATACGGTTCCCCTTCAATCAATGATGCAACCGTATCTGCATCCATACCTTTAAATTCTTCTACTACCCTGATCAGTATATGCGCCAATATGATCTTCTGTCCAAGCAAGCGCTTGGCACTGGCATCATACTGTGCTTTCTGATCAGTAGCCTTGGAGGAATATACAATTTCGTTATCCATGTTCTATCTCCTTTCTTAATACTGATAGAACAGAATAACATGCATATTTTAGCTTTGTATATTGCCTCCGTCTCTCCAAGTTTGATTGTAACGGATATCCGAACGGAAAACAAGTTTAACCATAAAAAATCCGGATACAACATCTCTGCCATATCCGGACTTCTACTAAAATATACATGTTATCTGTTCTGCCTATGCTCTTATCTTAATCTATTTATAACACCATCATCAAAGTTCCCAGTCCGATCAGTACACAGCCAATGATCGACTTCATCGTGAATTCTTCGTGCAGGAATACAAATGCAAGAATCAATGTAATAACGACACTTAATTTATCGATTGGTACTACCTTGGATGCATTTCCCATCTGAAGTGCTTTATAATAACACAACCACGATGCTCCGGTTGCAAGTCCTGATAAAATCAGGAACAACCAGCTTTTCTTCCCAATCGCGCTGATTCCGGACTGTGTATGTGTCAGAAACACCATACCCCATGACATCACAAGCACAACTGCTGTTCGGATTGCTGTTGCAAGATTCGAATTTACTCCGTCAATACCTACCTTTGCAAGAATTGATGTCAATGCCGCAAATACAGACGACAACAATGCAAATACAAACCACATATAAATCCTTCTTTCTTCTTTTATTATCTTCTTTTTCATGCAACTGTGCAATCTATGAAATCTTAACTTTTTCTCTTAACTGCCTGTCGGTAAATGAAAAGTGCGGCAACTGCTGTTATCAGTTCTGCTACCCAGAACGCATTCCAGACACCGACAACACCAAAGATACGACTGAGTACAAATGCAGCCGGAATGATGACAACCACATAGCGAAGCAGGGAGATCATCAATGATGGCGTACCCTTGCCAAGTCCCTCTAATGCACCGGATGAAGTCACGGATACCGAAGAAACAATAAATCCGGCACAGATGATCCGAAGTGCCGTCACGCCCTCCGTGATCGTTACCTGATTATCCGAGAACATTCCGATCAATTTAGCCGGGAAGATCAGACAGATCACTGTTCCAAATACCATGATCAGACCAATGATCGTAAGTGTAATATTATAAATGCTGCGGACACGCTTATACTCTCCCGCTCCGTAATTATAGCTAATTACCGGACGCATACCCTGGATCATGCCGTTTGCAGGAAGATATAAAAATGTCTGCAATTTATAATAGATTCCAAGGATCACAACATAGATCTGTGAATAGGTGCTTAATATCGCATTCAGTGCAGTCGTAAGCAGGGACGGAAGTGCCATATTAAGAATAGCCGGAATACCAATCGCATACAACTTCCCTGTCAAACGATCCTCCGTATGCAGATATCGTCTGCCAATCTTTACGGATATTGGACGGAACACATAGACAAACAGATAGATCAACAGGGTAAACACCTGTCCAAGTCCGGTTGCAAGTGCAGCACCCCGGATTCCCATTTTCGGAAATGGTCCGATACCGAAGATCAATAGGGGATCTAATACAATGTTCATCAGGCATCCACCGCCAAGTCCGACCATTGTAACAACCATTCTTCCAACTGCCTGATAGATCTTCTCAAATGACAGATCAATGGAAATAATAACAGAAAATGCAAATACGATCATCGAATACTGAATTCCCATCTGAACAACTGTCTCATTCGATGTGAACATCCGCAGAAATCCCGGCATGATCAGGATACAGACTACTGTCATGATCACACCATGAACAACAGAAAGAAGAGTACCCTTTGACGCTGCTGCATTTGCCTTGTCCGGTTCCTTTGCGCCGAGATAGAACGCGATCACCGCATTGATTCCCACGCCAAAACCGATGGCTACCGCATTTACAAAATTCTGGATCGGAAAGACAAGCGACAGAGCTGTCATCGCATCCTCGCTGATCTTCGCTACAAAAAAGCTGTCCACAATGTTGTACAGAGAATTGACCAACATCGATAATATCATCGGAAGTGCCATTGACAAAAGCAGCGGCAGCACCGGTCGTTCTTTCATAAATTCTTCGTTCATACATTTCTCCCTCTCTACATAAAAACGCCACACAGTTATAAATGGTTTCACTTATAGCTGTGTGGCGAAAAGATGACTTATTTATTATCCGGAAAAATCCACTTCATTCGTTTTCGTTGGTATTCTACCATATTTTTTCAGAATGTCAATAACTGCTTAGCGAATATAGTATACTCTGTTATCCTTTCTTGGAATAACATCAGGATACGCTCCATCCGTAAATCCAAGTGCGCAATGTCCGACACCGATATAGTTGCCGGTAATTCCAAGGCCTTCAAGGATCTGCTTTCCTTCTTCGCTTTCGAATTCTTCTTTTGCACGATGAATCCAGCAGCTTCCGATTCCAAGATCATGTGCGGCAAGCATCAGATTTCCCATCGTCAGGCTTCCGTCATAGACAGCAGTCGGACAGGATGCATCTGCCAGTACGATCAATATAACAGGTGCTCCGTAAAATGGATCAAAGCCTTCCTCCCAGCCACCGATCATACGGTTCATCTCCATAATCTTATCCCGCATCTCTTTATTTGTTACCGCAATAATGATCGGAGACTGCAAGCCTCTGCCGTTTGCAGCAAATGTTCCTGCTTCAATGATCTGATCCAGAACATCCGCCGGAACCATATCCGGTTTGAACTTCCGAATACTTCTTCTCGTCTTCATCTCATCCAAAACAACGCTCATCTTAAAATCCTCCTTATTACAAGTACTGGCACAATTCATAAGATGGTGTCAAGCATGTTGACTTTACCAATCAGGGAACGCTTCCGCTCGTTTCGTCCTGCAACGGTACTAAGATGCCGCCTTTGCGCCATCAAGTACCGGCGGACTCAAATGTCCCTGTATTGGTAAATCAACATGCTTATACACCATCTAATGAATTATGCAATTACAACAAGCTCTTACGGAGTTCTGCTCCGTCTTTTGCGCTCAAGTACGCCGGTGCTATATCGAACACGGTCTTACATCCGCTCTGTCCTTCTTTGTACAGACGGTATGCTGCTCTTGCATAAGCCACGATGACACAGGATGTGAATTCCGGGTTGGAATCCAGCTTCAGGCTGTATTCGATCACATGATTATTTTCCAGATTCCAGCCGGTCTTACCGGAACGGATCACAAATCCACCATGAGGAATTCCACTGTGGTTTGCCTTTAATTCTTCTTCACTGATAAAGTGAACCGTTGTATCATAATCGGCAAAATAGTTTGGCATGTTCTTGATCGTTTCTTCAACTTTTACAGGATCGGCACCGTCCTCTAATACAACAAAGCACTCTCTTGTGTGCTTTTGTCTGGTTGTAAGTTCTGGATTCTCACCATTTCTGACTGCTTCCAGTGCTGCTTCTACAGGGATCGTGTACTGCTTGCCATCCTTAACACCCTCTACACGACGGATCGCATCGGAATGTCCCTGGCTGACACCTTTTCCCCAGAATGTATAATCACGGCCTTCCGGTAAGATCGCATTTGCATACATACGGTTTAAAGAGAACATACCCGGATCCCAGCCTACTGAGATGATGCCGACATGACCATTCTTCTTTGCGGCAGCATCTACATTTGCAAAATGCTCCGGAATTCTTGCATGTGTATCGAAGCTGTCTATAACATTGAACATCTCTGCATACTTTGGTGTCTGCTCCGGCAAATCGGTAGCACTGCCGCCGCAGAGGATCATGACATCAATCTTATCCTTCCACTGCTCCACATCATTTACAGAACAAACAGCTGCTCCCTCTGTTAATATCGATACTGTCTCCGGTGCACGTCTGGTAAATACCGCTGCTAGCTCCATATCCGGATTCTGCTTAATCGCACACTCAACACCCCGTCCAAGATTTCCATATCCTAAAATACCTATTTTCATGTTTCATACTCCTTTGCAAAATTACTTTTCTTTCAGTTTAATGATTCAAAAAGAGCCTGTCAACTTTTTCATTGACAGACTCCCATTTCATTTTCTCAACAATATAATTCTACTTTAAACGGTCTTCCTCCGTGATCTCGCGAATGACTCTGCATGGATTTCCGGCAGCCAGTACTCCCGATGGGATATCTCTCGTAACAACGCTTCCGGCTCCGATCACAGAACCGCTGCCGATCGTTACACCGCCACATACTGTTACATTTCCTGCCAGCCAACAGTTATCTCCGATCGTGATCGGCTTCGCATATTCCCGGTCTGTATACACGCCGTCTTCCCTCTTATAAATGTTACGCTCCTGAAAACGAAACGGATGCATCGGTGTCAGCAGAGAAACATTCGGTCCCATAAATACATTGCAGCCGATCTTAACAGGTGCACAGTCCAGACAGGTAAAATTAAAGTTCGCATAACTGTTCTCGCCTATCTCGGTAAAGCAGCCGTAATCGAACTGAACCGGTCCCTGAAGATATACATTCTTACCCTTATTCGGAATCAGCTCTGCCAGGATCTTCTCGCGTTTCTCATCTGTCTCAAAGCAGTCATTATACTCTTTACTCAACCGATGCGCATTCTGTCTTAATCGTATTAATTCATCATCAGATGGATCATAAACGGATCCTGCTATCATTTTTTCTCTTTCTGTCATCTTAATATGCCTCCGTATAAAAACATCGGAAACTTCTTATTCTATCTCAGCCCGTACCTCTTTTGTGATCGTTTCACCGCCATTCTGATACCAGTTCTCGACAAAACGATCAAATTCATCGAGTGCGCTCTCACCGGTTACAATCTTCAGATAAGTGTCACTTTCCAGATTCTCAAGGCTCCACCAGTCTGTAACCATCGTTTCCGTTTCTCCAAAATATAACGACTCTACTTTGTTCGTCCTTCCATCGTTTAAGATCTTACAGGCTGTGATACGGGAAGTATACGCCGCCCAATCTTCCGCACTGGCATTCTCCGCATCCTTCAGATAGGATTCGCATGCCTCATAATAGGAATATTCCAGTACGTTCAGTTCATCTGCGGATTTGTCCCCCGCAAATACATGATTTAGTTCTCCATAGCAGATCTGCAAAGCATTGTTGTAATCTACATTGATCGCAAACGGTCTGGCGGTAGGGTCTACATTTTCTTTATAATAATCGACAATCTCCTGATTGTCTCTGTCATTATACCGCAAATAGTCAAATAATACACTAACAATCTTACATGCAATCTCCGGATATTCATAACCCTTACGCACTACAATATACTTACCGGAAGGATTCTGTGTATGATAACTGGTAAATCCGGATTTCTCTGTTGCGATCAGATAAGGCTGCCACTCGGCATCTTTATTCTGTTCCACTGCCTGCATCAGCGGGTTATTCGGTGCCCACCAGGGACCAAAGAAAGAACCGCATTGACCATCCACGATCAGCTCGATCAGGTTACTGCTCGTTCGCATCAGAAAATCCTGATCCAGAATTCCCTCTTTATACAACTCATGGATATGGGCAAGTGCCTCTTTCGCCTCCGGCTGAACCGAACCATAGACAACATTGCCGTCCTCATCATAAATCCACTGTTTCGGAAATGCACCATATGCAGCAAATATAATATCTAATGTGTATTCACTGCTATAACCACAACCGCCGCAGAGACTGGTATCACATACAAGCCCTACGGTATTTCCTGCCCCATTATGTCCGGGATCTTTTTCTTTAAATTGTCTTATGATCTCTTCTACATCCGAGAGTGTTCTCGGTGCGGACAGCCCAAGTGCATCCATCCAATCCTTACGAAGCCAGATCAGATTTGGTCCGTCTGAGATATTCGTTTCCGGTATCGCCATGATCTTCCCGCCAAAGGTTACAACATCAAGGATATCCCGACCATAGCTTCCATATATATTCTTGATCGTATCGCTCATACAGTTATTATAGCTGTCTGTCAGATCTGCGATCATATCATTATCCACCAGATACTGAAGCTCATCCAGATCCTCCACGATCATCACATCCGGAAGATCATTCTGTGCGATCACCATGGTCACACTATCGGTATATTGCTCATCCATAGCCTCAAACACATCCTGATTTTGAACATTTAGCCTTTCATTCAACAGCCTTGTATAAGCATTATTTTCATACGTCTCGCCATCCGGGAGATTGGAATTATTTGCTCCGGACAGCTTACCCAGTGTGTAGGTAAGCTGTTCCGGATATTTTCCGTAAGGTGTCGTGCGGGCTGTATATAACGCAGCTTCATATTCTTCTTTTGTCTCTGCATTCTCCCGGGTGGAGGGGGTAGCCCCGGAATCACCGCATCCACATAAGATCAATAAATTTATAATCAGCACACATGAAATAATCTTTTTTAAATACGAACCTGTAATCATATACATTCCTCTGTTTCAACCAAACTATAAGCAAATAATCATATGATCCCTTAACCTTTTACACCACCGGAGAAGCTCTCACGATAACACTTCTGCATAAACATGAACAGAATGATGATCGGAACTGAGATCAGCACCGCACCGGCTGCAAAGGAATTGAACCACGGATACACATATTCTTTCTCTAACATATTCCAAAGTCCGATAGATACGGTATAGTAATTCTTATTTGCACGGCAGATAACCTTTGCAAATACGAAATCAATCCAAGGAGCAAGAAAGGAATTCAGAACCGTATATACAATGATCGGACGGCTTAACGGAATAATGATCTTAGTAAACGACTGCCATCTGGTTGCTCCGTCCAGATAAGCTGCTTCCTCGATCGACTTCGGAATCGTATCAAAGAAGCCTTTTGCAATATAGAACTGTAAGCCTGCACCACCGGAATAAACCAGGATAAGTGCAACACGGATCAAGGATCCTTCTGACAGTCCGATCGCCTTTAAGATATAATAAACTGCGATCATAGCCATGAATCCCGGGAACATACCAAGGATCAATGCTACATTCATAAATGGGCGTCTCAGTCGGAAACGCATTCTCGACATACAGTATGACATCGCCAATACAAATACTGTAGATATTATACAGGAGAAAATCGCAATAATCAAAGTATTCATGAACATCTTCGGAAAATTCAGGATACCGGTATCTGTAAATAACTTTGTGTAATTGCCAAGAGTATACGCCTTTGGCAGCAATGTAGAAACATACTGTCCTTTTTCTCCACGGAAGCTGATCAGAACGATCCACAGAATCGGGATCACCCAGATCACAGAAAGAATTACCAGTATAATATGAACAACGATATCCGATGGTGTAAGCTTCTGTTTTCCATTTATTTTCTTACCTGTTTTAGTCATTACTGGAATCCCTCCTCGTCTTTATAAGATGTTGTATTATGATAGGTGATCAGAGATACGATCGCAAGAACGATAAATGTCATGATACCGATAACCGCACCCAGATTATAATACTGATTATCAACTGTCAGCTTGTAGAGCCAGGTAACCAGAAGATCGGTCTTTCCTGCTGTCTTTCCAACCGGAATCGGTGCTCCGTTTGACAGAAGATAGATTACATTAAAGTTATTAATATTACCTGCAAAAGTCGTGATCAGATACGGAGCTGTTACAAATAACATATATGGAAGTGTGATCTTAAAGAAGATCTTCACCGGTCCGGCTCCATCCACTTTTGCGGCCTCATAGATATCTTCCGGTATACTTTGTAAGATACCGGTCACCTGCATAATGGTAAACGGAATACCGATCCAGATATTGATCACGATAACCATGATACGGGCAATGGTTGCATTGCTCCAGAACGGAATTGCATTGTCGATGATATGATGATTCAGTAATAAAGTATTTACGATACCATTCTGACTGAAGATCGTACGCATCAAAAGCAGGGATACAAACTGTGGAACGGCTGCGGATAACATGAAGATCGACCTCCACACACTCTTACATCTTGTTCCCTTTCGATTGATGACCATTGCAAGGATCATACCGAAGATATAGTTGGTAAATGTCGCAGCAACCGCCCATACCAGCGTCCATCCGAGGACGGACCAGAATGTACTTCCGACTGCGTCATTAAAATTCAAAATCTTGGCAAAGTTTTTCAGTCCTACCCAGTTAAACAATACCGTATGGGAATCCAGCTTACTGTAATTTGTAAATGCCATACAGATCATGAATACGAGCGGCAGGATCGTAAAGACAACAATCCCGAGTACCGGAAGTGGTAGCAGAAACATATGAAGGTTTTTATCAAATAAACTCTTAATATCATCTGTAAATCCCGGAACTTTCTTCCCTGCATCATGCAGGCACTGTGCACGATATGCGCTCTCGACACTGACTACCCAGAGGCATACAAATGCAAATATGATAAATACTGTGGCTACTCCATATAATAACATCAAAAGGGAATTATCACCCTGTGTATATTCAAATATGCCTTTTGCATCATTCCACACCTTCTCCTGTTCTGCTCCTCCCAGATGGAAGAAATCGGTCAGAAGGGATGCACCGTTTTTTATCATGAAATAAATAAATATGCTTTCAAGTACCAGAAATGATAAACCTTTTACAAACTGTTTTCTGACAATGTTTCCGAATCCCATGATCAGGAACGATAATCTGGTGATCCAATCACCATTTCTCATGGCCTTGAAAACAGTATATTGATAATCACTTCGTCTTATTTTTTTCTTTTTGCTTACTGTCGCTTCAGCCATCCTGACACCTCCGTCTCAAAGTAAATGTTGCGTTTTTACGTCTCTTTCATAAAATAAAGTGTTCCACCACCCCTGTGGAAATGGAACACTCTATCTTATGATCTGTTTATTTTTACTCTGCTACATCTGTGTTCAATGATGTATTGAATGCTTCTGTCTGCTCAGCAGCATTATCATGTGTAACTTCACCGTTTAAGAGTGCCTTACCAAAATTCTCTGCCGGTGTCCAGAAGTTACTCATCTTAGGTACAAATGGCTGGATCATAGATGTATTGTTGAAGGTATCGTTCTGAGCTGTTACTAATGCATCATTCTTTACCGTATCACTCTCTAAAAGATTTGTGTTACAAGGAACAATGCTTCTTGCTTCATAATGTGACTGCTGTGATTCTTCGTTACCAAGGTACAGGGCAAGTGCTACTGCTACCTGTGGATATTCACAGTTTGGATTTACACCGATTGCCTTTGAACCGGCAAATGAAAGTAACTGCTTGTCAGATCCGCCGATCTTGGCTGTAGGCATAGCTGCGATTCCAAGATCATCACCAAGTGCATCATGTAATGCCTTATAATCCCATGAACCGGAAAACATAGCTGCGATAGATCCATCTGTCATACCGGAAATACCGACACCGGATTCATCATTTACAAAATTCTTATTTGCTACAAGATCTACAAGGTAATCTGTAACAGCCTTTCCATTATCTCCGCCAAAGTTGATTCCTGCGTCATTATCTGTACCATCACCGAATAATGTACATCCGTTTGCAAGATAAAATGCTGCATCATACCAGCTGTTTGTAAGAGGAAAAGCAACTTTTCCTTTTTCAAGCATTGTATCAAGGCTCTTTACATCGCTGTCTGAATATACTTTCTTGTTATAGTATAAAAACCATGTATTTGTTGTAAACGGAACACCATAGATTCCGCCATCTACTGTGATAGAATCCACAACTGCCTGTGAGTTTGTTGACTTTACATAGTCTGCTGTGCTTCCGCCTAACTCCGAGATTGCATTTGCATCGATCAGTGTCTGTAACTGGTCGTTTGCGAACATATATACATCTGCTGATGCGGATACATCCTGTGTTACGGTCTTTCCTGCATCTGCCTCGCTGCATGTACCATATTCAAATGAAAGATCCCAATTTGGATGTTCCTTATTAAATGCTTCACATCTTCCCTGAAGCCATTCACCATAATCCGGTGACTGATCCTCGGCAGGTCCCCATACTGTAATTGTTGCTTTAATGTTTTCCTCTTCTGCAGATGCATCAGTACTCTCTCCTGATGTTGCCTCTGCATTTGATGCTGTTGTGGAATCCTTGGATGTATCATCCTTCTTATCTCCACATCCTGCGAGTAATGACATGCACATAGCTCCTGCCAGTGCAATCGCTGCATACTTTCTTAACTTCATAACCGTTCCTCCTTTAAATAAGTCATGTTTTTTGTTTGTTTTTTAATACTTTTGCAGTACCTTTACCTTATGACATTATTATAAAAAGGAACCGTTTCATCGTATATATCAATAATTTCAGAAACATGTTGGTTTTTTATGAATGTTTGATTTCTGCATGCAGTTCTTTTGGAAAATGGATCGTGACGGTCGTTCCCCTGCCAACTTCACTGTCGATACAAACCGCATATTCCGCGCCATAATACAGTTTGATACGTTCATTGACATTTCGCACACCATAGCCCTTTGAATCGGCAGTCAGTATCAGCTCCGCCTGTTCTTTGGTCATACCGACACCATTATCGGATACCGCAAACCGGATATCTTTATCGTCCTCTTTTCCACTGATGCGGATCTCTCCTCTGCCATCCTGTTTCAGATCTATGCCATGATGGATCGCATTCTCAAGAATCGGCTGCAAGATCAGATTTAAAGTCTCATATTTTAAAATAGAATCATCGATATCATAGATGACATCGAAGCTGTCATCATGCATCGTAAGCTGGATATCCAGATATGCTTTGATGTTCGCGATCTCATCCCGGACAAGCAGGATATTCTTTCCCTTATTTAACGCTGTCCGGTAAAAGGTGGACAACGACAACGTGATACGGCTGATATCCTCCTGGTCTGCCTCTAATGCTTTCCAGTTAATGATAGACAGTGAATTATACAGGAAATGCGGATTGATCTGCGCCTGTAACGCCCGCATCTCATATTCCTTTTCTTTGATCTTGCTTCGGTATACTTCATTGATCGTTGCATCCAGACGCTTCGTCATACTGTTATAACCATTGATCAGATCACCGATCTCATCCGTACTGTCATTCTCAATCTCCATACCAAGATTTCCGGTTTCCAGATTGCGCATTTTCTTCTGAAGCTTACTGATACGTTTCGTTATGAACTCGGAAATTATACGGATACATGCGATTGCTGCCATCAGACTGACCAGGATTGCGGCAGCAGCAATTATTAAGATTGGCTGAACCGAAGAAATGATCAGCCGATCCGGCTTATAGATCCAGATCTTCCAACCGGATGCCTTCGACTCCCGCTTAATAAACTGATAACCGGAATTCTTCTGCCCTACTGTTGCAAAGAACTGTTCCTCTGATAATTCATACGGCTGTTTTTCTTCTGTAAATACACTCTTTTTAAAGATGCAGTTACCTTCTGCATCCTCTATCACAACGCCATAATTATCAAATACTGTTTCGTTATTAAACGGCTGGAATACGCTGTCATAATCTACCCCTACATAGAGCAGACCTTTTGCCTTTTTCTGCTCCAGCATGGCCATGCGGTTTAACGAATAAGCAGTCTTATCCTTCGCATTCACGATCCAGTGGATCTGGTTATCACCGACCATCCCATAATTTTCTTCTTCATTTTCAAGTGTCGTAATAGGGGCGATCGTACTGCCGTGCTTCACCTGACAGGCATCCGTGTAGATCGTTACCTGCTTTACATCATCATGAAAATACATAATAGAAGAAAGCAGGGGATCTATGACACTTGCCACCTGCTCATAATTCTGATATGTACTCTGATCTGAGCTTAAGATCTTCGCGATCGACTGATTATAGGATATATAATTAGAAAGATTGTTATAAATCTCTAACTCATTATCAAGCGCATCCGTCGTCTGTGTCAGATACGATTCCAGGATCATTGTCTCACGATCCCACAGGATCTTCTTCATCTCATGGTAGGTGATCGTCAGCGTGATCATGATCGGCAAAAGCCCGGCAAGTATATAAATGACCAACAGCTTGCCGGATAATCGCAGATTCTGGAACCCTCTTTTTATCCTTTTATCCATCCGTTTTTTATGCATCCGCCTGTCCTCCGCTCTCTCTGAATTTCTGCGGACTCACGCCAAAGAACTCGCGGAAGCTGGAACAGAAATAAGACACGTTCGGATATCCGCATGCCACACTGATATCTACGATCTTCGTCATGCTGTTCTCTAACATATCCTTTGCCTGTTCCATCCGGTATGCCTTGATGAATTTGCTTAGATTCTGTCCGGTCTCTTTCTTAAATACCGTACTTAGATAGCTCGGTGCAAGATGTACCATATCTGCCAGCATATCGATTCCAAGCTCACTTCCATAGTTCCGGTAAATATACTGCTTCACCAGTTCTACTTCCCGATGTGCTGTCTGTGTCTTCCCTGCAAAACAGGTTTCCAGTCTCCGGATCGCTTCTTCGACAAGCTCCGTCAACACCTGAAAATCTGTCGCCATATATAATTTCTCAATGTCTTTATTTAACTCTGCTTCATCTGTCTCATCGATGCTTCCGTAGATATCCTTCATCAGATTCGAGAACAGGAACTTGATATAGATCTGGGAGTACTCTGTCTTATGTCTGTACTTCTCACAGAATCTCTGAAAATGCTCCCGGAGTGCTTCCACATCCTTCATCTTGATATCCTGTTTCATCTGCTTCATAAAGGTGTCGTCATCGAACTGGATAATACCCGGAGTCTCGCCCTCCATGTTCGGATAAAATACATGGATCTCCGGATGGTAGAATTTGTTCTCCATCAGCACTTCGAGTTCTTCCATCTTATCTGCCACTTCAGACAGATCACCGATATCAGAGGATATCGCTATGTAACAGTCAGCATCATAATCGTCTTTGATGATCTTTACGATCTCATTTGCCTTACGGAGAATATTCATCTCATCCCCTAAGAATAAGATCTCCTGCTGCTGGTTCAGGTTCAGATATTGCAGGATCCCAATCGACTTTAAGTTCTCATTTTCTTTGAAATCCACTCCACGTCTGCCGAAGAAATCATGATTGAATTCCAGCAAAAGCATATTTCTGAATTTACCCAGATCAAGCGATAATCCGCTGTATTCCTGTCTGAGCTTCGTAACATCCGTTCCGTTCAACAGCATATAGAGCGCATGCTCATATAAGAATTCCATGCTCTTATTCTTCAGCTCGTCCGAAGCCTTTGCTTCTTCCAGCTCATTTACGACCTTATTCAGGGTATTCTTGAATTCATTTGGATCGACCGGCTTTAGGATATAATCAATAACACCCAGCCGGATCGCTTTCTTTGCATAGTCGAATTCATTGCATCCGCTGAATATGACTGTGCGCAGCTTTTTCTTTTCCTTCACAACATGGTCGATCAGTTCGATTCCATCCATGAAAGGCATCTTTACATCTGTAAGCAGGATATCAAAATCTTCTTTCTCCAGCTTCTCCAGTGCATCCACACCATTTACCGCTTCTGCAATCTCAAATTCCAGATTCAGTTTTTTTAAGAGAAACCGGATACCATTTCTTTCTATCTTCTCATCATCTACGATCAATATCTTGTACATATCTATCAACGCCTTTCTATGGTGGAAATATATATCTTATTTTAACACATTTTACAGCTTCCAGATATCTTTATTATATTCTGCGATCGTACGATCAGAGGAGAAGAAGCCTGCCTTACTGATATTTACCAGAGTCTTCTCTGCCCAACCCATACGATCTTCATAATCGGCAAGCACCTGTTCCTTTGTCTGAATGTAATCACAGACATCAAGAAGTGTCATAAACCAGTCTTTTACGATCAGCTCGTTATGAAGTCTGGTAAGAGCTTCCTTCTGACCGATCGCAAGCAGCTCATCACTCACGATGAAGTCTACCAGCTTCTTGATCTCCGGCTTCTCATAAAACTCTCTTGCCACATAGTCTGCCTTTGCATAGTGCTCGATCACTTCTTCACTGGATTCACCAAAGAAATAAATATTATCCTCGCCAACCAGCTCTCCGATCTCTACATTTGCACCATCACGGGTTCCCAGAGTAACCGCACCGTTTAACATGAACTTCATATTTCCTGTTCCGGATGCTTCCTTGGATGCCAGTGATATCTGCTCTGAGATATCGCATGCCGGAATAATCTTTGCTGCCTTTGATACATTATAATTCTCGATCATGACAACTTTCAAGTACGGACTTACCTCAGGATCATTATCGATCAGCTCCTGCAAGCAGAGGATCAGATGAATGATGTCCTTTGCGATCGTATAAGCAGGTGCAGCCTTCGCTCCAAATATAACTGTGACCGGAGTCTCAGGCAGGTGTCCCTTCTTGATCTCAAAATATTTGTAGATCACCCAGAGGGCGTTCATCTGCTGACGCTTGTATTCATGCAGTCTCTTGACCTGAATATCAAAGATCGAATTCTCGTTGATGTCGATTCCCTGTGTCTCTTTCAGGTAGTCCTTTAAGACTGCCTTATTGCTCTTCTTGATCGCAAGGATCTCTTCTAATACGTTCTTATCTTTGTAGTAAGAAGCCAGCTCCTGTAACTTATCGGCATCCTTCTTGTAGTCCGGTCCGATCAGCTCTGTGATGTAGGCTGCCAGCTTTTCATTGCAGTATAATAACCATCTTCTGAATGTGATACCATTTGTCTTATTGTTGAATTTCTCAGGATAAATCTCATAAAATGGATGCAGCTCTGAATTCTTCAGGATCTCGGTATGCAGATAAGCAACACCATTTACACTGTGGCTGTAATGCATATCGATATGTGCCATATGCACACGGGAATCTCCATCTATAATATAAACACGCTCATCCTTATAACGGTTTCTGACCTTTTTATCCAGCATACGGATCACAGGCATAAGCTGTGGAACGACCTTCTCCAGATAAGCAACCGGCCATTTCTCCAATGCTTCTGCAAGGATCGTATGATTCGTATAAGCACATACATCGGTTACGATCTCCGTTGCCTCATCAAAGGAGATACCTTCTTCCATCAACAAACGGATCAACTCAGGGATCACCATAGATGGATGTGTGTCATTGATCTGAACGGCAGCGTAATCTGCAAGGTCATGGAGATTCGAACCTTTCTCCTTTGCCTCTGCAAGGATCAGCTGTGCACCATTTGCAACCATGAAATACTGCTGATAGATACGAAGTAAGTTACCGGCTTCGTCACTGTCATCCGGATAAAGACAGAGTGTCAGGTTCTTCTTGATATCTGTCTTATCAAAGCTAATGCCATCCGGCTCCATGATACTCTCATCCACGCTCTCGATATCAAATAAATGCAGTTTATTTGTGCGGTTCTCATAACCTGTCACATCGATGTCATACATTCTGGACTGAACGGTACAGTTTCCGAACCGGATCGTGTTGCTTACATCGGTCTTTGTCAGCCAACTGTCTGCCTCGATCCATGGATTCGCAGTCTCCTTCTGATAGTTATTCTCAAATACCTGCTTGAACAGACCCATATGGTAATTTAATCCGATACCATCTCCCGGAAGTCCGAGTGTCGCCATCGAATCAAGGAAGCAGGCTGCCAATCGTCCGAGTCCGCCATTTCCAAGAGATGGTTCCGGCTCTACTTCTTCGATGTCATAGATGCTCTTACCGTTTTCTGCCAGCACCTGTTTTACTTCATCGAAGATTCCAAGATTGATCAGATTGTTGGATAACAGCTTACCGATCAGGAACTCTGCTGATATATAGTAAACCTTTTTCTTGCCATCCTCTGTAACCTTGTCCTCTGCTAATTCTTTTGTCATATCAAGCAGCGCAAAATAGATCTCCTCATTGCTGCATTCCTTGATCGTCTTATTATATTTTTTCTTACAAATCTCTGTTAACATCATATCCTCCTTACAAAAATATTGCTTCACAGCATTTCTTCCATATACTCTTGCTAATTCCCTTAATCTGTCTCTGATCTCGTCTGTAAATTCACCCTTCTTCATCCGCCAGCGCCAGTTTGTACCGATCGTAGACGGAAGATTCATCCGTGCTTCGTTATCCTTTCCAAGCAGATCCTGCATCTGAACGATAACGGTATCGGCAGGGCTCATATATAATACCTGCATCATCTTCTCCGGGATCTCCTGCTCATCTGCCGCTCCCAGATATTTCATCATAAATGTAAGATTGTCCTTTGATGCATTCTCGATATATCCTTTTAATGTGTCATTATCGTGTGTTCCGATATAGACAACGTAATTCTTTTCGTGATTATGCGGTGCATGTTCATTCTCCGCATTTCCGTCAAATCCAAACTGTAAGATCTTCATTCCCGGATAGCCGGATTCCTTCACCAGCTTCTGTACCTCCGGCACAATGACTCCCAGATCTTCTGCGATCACCTTTGCATTTCCTCTGGCACTGTCGATCGCATCTACCAGCTTCTTTCCCGGGCCCTCCAGATAGAATCCGTTCTTTGGTTCTCCGTCTGCCGGAATGTTGTAATACCGCACAACCCCGATGAAATGATCGATACGGATCACATCATAGAGACTGGCTGATTTACGGATCCGGTTCTTCCACCACGAGAACCCATCCTGCTCCATACGATCCCAGTCATACAAAGGATTGCCCCATTTCTGACCGTAATCGGAGAATGCATCCGGTGGACAACCGGCTACACACACAGGCTGTAGATCATGATCTAACTGAAATTGTTCTGTATTTGCCCATACATCTGCACTGTCCAGTGCTACATAGATTGGAATGTCGCCGATCAAACTGATACCATGACGGTTGGCGTAAGATTTGAGTGTCTTCCACTGCTCATCGAATTTGAACTGAAGGAACATATAGAATCCGATCTCATCGTGTAACTGTTCCCTACACTTACGAAGTGCTGTTTCTTCTCTCTTTAAAACCGGTTCTTCCCAGCTTAACCATTCTTTGTTCTCATGGTCTGCCTTGACCGCCATATAAAGGGCGTAATCCGGAAGCCAGTTTTCATTTTCCGTGAGAAATTCTGCATACTGCTTTGATGTCTCATGCTTCGATCTGCCATATGCTTTTCTCAATACCTCAAACCTTTGTCTGTACAGGCGGGCGTAATCGATGTCATCCAGCTGATCGTACCAGCTATATGCATCTACCTCCTCCTGTGTCAGTAAACCTTCATGAATCAGAATGTCGAAATCGATAAAATAAGGATTACCCGCAAATGCTGAAAATGACTGATACGGACTGTCACCAAAGCTGGTTGGTCCGATCGGAAGCACCTGCCAGTAACGCTGGCCTGCCTCCTTCAACCTGTCAACAAATTCATATGCCTCTTTCCCCAGAGATCCGATTCCATAAGGGGATGGAAGGCTGCTGATCGGCAGGAGGATTCCTGCGCCACGCTCTAACGCTTTCTTCATGTCTGATACCTCTTTATTAAATTTTCTATTGAACAGCTATCCATTCGCCTGCATTTAATAAAGGTAAAGGTAAGGTAAAGGTCGTATATTCGGAATGTCTGTTCTGGTTTGTATTCTAATATCTTTTTCGCGCGATTTCTTGCATAATAAGAGCATTTTATGATACTATTCTATCATTCACAACTTTGAGGTATTCTATCTTACCAAAACAGGTGGACGCGAGGAAAGGAGTATATATATGAACAGTTTAGAATATGAAAATTATATGGAGACCAAGGCGCACGCCGATCCGCTTTTCCCTTACAACACCTATCTGTGCTCGATCCCGCTCGACTTCAATGCCGTTCCACTCCACTGGCATCCATATATGGAGATCATCTATATTAAGAAAGGAAAAGGAAATGTAACGCTGGATTTCACGACGCACTATGTAGAAGAAGGAGATATCATTCTGATCCTGCCGGGAAGGATCCACGGCATCTCTCAGTATGCCTCCTATTCGATGGAATATGAAAATATCATTTTCTCTGTTGATCTGTTCCGATCCAGAAACCACGATACTCTGGACAGTGAGTTTTTCCTGCCTCTGCTCTCCGGTGAATTAAATATAAAGAGTATCTATGACCGTGACGATCCATTATATGAATCCTTGTCCTCCTGCCTGAACCGGATAGATACCCTCTGTGCATCGACTCCAAAGGGATATCAGCTTGCTCTGAAAAGCTGCTATTTTAAATTCTTCTATACCCTGTATACACATGCAGAGCAAAAGGCAGAAACCTCAGACCGAAAGAATCATGCAAAGAATCTGGATCGTACCAAAGCGATCTTGTCTTATATCGACCGAAACTACAAAGAAGCAATATCCATTGCGGACATTGCTTCTTACTGTGGATTCTCTGAATCCCATTTTATGCGTTTTTTTAAGAATACGATGGGTGTATCCTTTACCACCTATCTGTGTGATTTCCGGTTAAATATCGCAGCCAGACTTCTTGTCACAACCGATGACAGCATCCTGTCCATCGCAGAAAGCTGCGGTTTCTTTAACCTGTCCTACTTCAACCGAACCTTCAAGAAGAAATATGGTGTCACACCCGGAGAGTATCGGAAGCGGTAGTAACCCGCTTTCTTTATTCCCTGCCAAATACATCTTTTTTCCGGACAATGATATAGCCGATCACCCACAAAGCAATGATCCAAATGGTCAGATATAATAATCCAAACCGGACAGACAGCGCATCCGCTCCATCACTACTAAAAAAACGGGCGATCATAGCATATCCATGCGGAAGATAACGACTACCATAATAACTGCTTACGACCAACATCATAAATACAACAACCATACCTGCCGAACTGCTGTACTGTACTGTAAGTATCATCTGAAGAAGAGACTGTATGATGCCAACCATTAATGGCAAAACAAGCAGATTCACAAGCATATCTGATGCCCCAACTCCTATAAAATCTGTTCCATATATCATGTTAGCCAATGTTATATGATCCCTGAATGATATCTCTCCGTACCGTGCCCACGCATACGCAAGTGTTCCAAGCCATGCACATGTAAAATACAGCAGATTCACACAAATACACCAAGCACATTTCGAGCACCACCAGATTGAACGCTTCCTGCTCTTAACCATCATATACATACCAAATCCATGCATATCCTGCCGGATATAATCTCCAACACAGAACAGCAGACACAGATACAGCATAAACCACGTCATTGGAACTCCAAATGAACTATCTCCTGTAAACGAAAAAGGGCTTTGTCCCTGAAATAGATTCAACCCATATTCCCATATTGACAGGTTCTGTCCATACCACTGCCAGAAGTACTCGCCGGCCTGATCGACCATACCACAGGCAATCGCACCAATCAGCACAGCCAGAATATATCGTCCAATATATTTTACCAGCCCCTGCCGGATATCATGTTGAAAAAACTTAACGATCATTCTCCGTCTCCTTTATAATCCTTCCCTCTGACATATAGATTTTCTCATCCGCCAGATAATCCATTTCAGATTTATCATGACAGGCAACGATAATGATACGGTTTTCAGCCGAAAGCCCACGAATAATTGCACGGATCTCCTGCACTCCATCTGCATCGATCGCATTGATCGGTTCATCTAACAGGATCAGTTCCGGACTTCCCATGATCGCTGCCGCGATTCCAAGGCGCTGCCGCATACCAAGTGAATACTTGTAAAATTTTTTCTTATCATCCGGATCCAGTCCCACCTGTTCCAGAACCCGGCGTACTTCTGCCTTATCGACATTTTTCTGAAGACCAGCCAGCATCTCCAGATTCTGTTTTCCTGTATAATCATTTAGAAATGATGGATTCTCAATCAACATACCAACACTTTCCGGAAATGAAATATCTTTACCAAGTATCTTATCTTTGATCCGTATAGTTCCGAAACTTGGATAGATCAGGCCTGCCATTAAACGCATCAACATGGTCTTGCCACATCCATTCTTTCCGCATAAACCGTAGATCCTGCCACCGGTGAATGTATAATTAATATCATCCAGCACGGTAGCTCCCTTAATCACCTTTTTTAAATTTGTAATTTCTATTTTCATTCCATTGCTCCAGTTCTTAATACATCTTTTTTATAGTTACTTGCAGCAAACAGCACTATAAGGATCAGAAACGTTCCTGACATTGATAAGAACAGAGAATGCCAGGTAAGCTTCATGCCTTGTTGTGCGGGATTTGGGATCAGACTGATATTATATGCATTTATATCCGGGATCAGATTATGAACTCCATAATACATACAGCAGTTAAACATCAGTGGCAGGATCGTCAATACAAACCCGTTGTTGCAAAACTGTGTGATCGCCAGCGCCATCAGTGCAAATAAACCGCCATAGATAAAATCTATAAAAATATACCATGCTGCATACAACGCCGGTGCTTCATACACAAGATCCCCCAGAAGTGCCCGTCCCGGTACAACCGACTGCAATGCCATTGGGTCTGTTACAATAATCGGCATAAAACAAGCAATCGACAGAAAATTAACAAGCAATGGTATTGCTATCACACATCCTCCACTTACAAATGCAGCTATCCCTCTGGCTGTCAGATACCTGCGTCGTCCACATCGTATGATCATCTGACCGGCATACCCATTGTTCCATTCGGAAAACAACTGGCTTCCATATGGAAGCACTGCCAGAAATGGCAGCAACAGATAGAATAGCTGATTGCGGGTGACTGCAGCTCTGTTCCTAACCATCCATCCAGAACACCAATCTCATACCAGTATCCATATTCCTTATCCATTTCCCCGGCTTCCGCAACCTCTTCATATTCAGCATTATTCGGAGCATAAGCATATCTGTAAATCCACACTGTATGGTACAGACTGATCAACAATCCAACCACCAGCGCAATATAAAATCCTTTTGTCCGGAACGCTTTCTTTAATTCCAAGCTTACAACCTGTCTCACTGTTCTCCCTCCATTTCTATATCTGTGATCTGTAATCTGTTTTTCACCGGATATGTTCCGAGAACCATCTCATATACCACCTGATTGTTCTCCACCTGCTCCCATTGTTCTTTTGTTAAGACTTCCTTATATATTTCATAAGGAATATAAAGGGTATCTCCCGATACAAATGTTCCATCCGATAATGCCGGATTCAGATCACTGAAAAAGAATGGATCAAATTGATTAAATACATGGAAATACTGAATTGAAGGCATCGTTTCCAACACATTCTGATCCTGAAGCTTCTTCACTGTATATGCCACCATCAATAACTTCGTATTTTCTCCTGTAAGCCACGATTCCTGATAACTCTGATATTCCGGATGTTCTTTGAAATAATCCTCATAATTCCATAGAACAGCGCCTTTGATCTGATAAGTTAATCCTCTGTATGTCAGACTATCTCCCTGTGCGATCACATTCTGTTCCGGCAGTCTGGCATGTGCAGTTACATAACAGATCCGGGCTCCAATTATTAAAAACACAGCAATTGCCAATGCTATACCTGCTATTTTCTTCTTTTTATCCACTTCGTTCTTTTTCCTTTCATAACGCTATGAATCAATCCTGATAAAAATATGCTTTGTATCCTTGTTCACATTAAATGCTGCTCCCATTGTTATATCTGCTCCCGGAATTCCCAGATACCAGGTACACGGATCAAATAACTCAGATGGCTTAACTGACCCATCTTCTCCATAACTAACGCATTGGATCCCTACCTTCACCAGTGCAGATTCTCCCGGCTGAAGTTTAGGTGCTGTCGGATTCTTCGCATCGACAGGATGTTCCGCCGGGTTCGCATAAAATACTTCCGAAAAACTGCCTTTGATTGGATCCGGATCGCCATCCTCAAATCCCAGATCCGGATCATAGGAATATCCATCTGCATTAACCGGTGCCGCGATCAGTTCATTTGGATAATATGCCTGTTTTGAATCACTTTCATTTGTAACTTCAATCTCTGCATAGACGATCATACTTTCGTCCTCTAATTTAATATCAGGATCACTATAATCTTTCCGATAATCTTCACCGGCCTCAAAATCCGCCGGACTGTCATACAGCTTCAACTTCTTCACTTCAAATCCAAAACCACCAAATGACTGCTTGCCATCTTCCATGGTAAAGATATGTTTCTGTTCTGCTGATGCAACATCCTTCTGGATCTGCTGCTGACGTTTCTGTTCTTCCGCTTCCACACTTTCTGAATTTTCCTGTGAAGATGTTTCCTCCTGCATTACATCCTTATGCTTTCTTCTGTAAAAACCGGCAAAAACAATGCCTGCGATACAGATGATAACAAGAATCACAACTACAAGTTTCTTTTTCATATAAACCTCTCTTTCCTTTTGTTGTCCCATTTTGCTTTATCTATATATTAATAACACGCAATGTGTATGTCAACATTATTTTAGTTTTTCTATACATTTACAAAATAAATGATATATGTTATATTAAAGCCCTGAAATTGAGGTGTTCTAATGGATCGAAAAAGCAACTTTCGACGTGGATCCGTCGAACTAATGGTCTTACATCTGTTAAGCTTACGGGATTACTATGGATATGAGCTGACACAGATCATAAGACAGGAAACGAATGGCGTCATTGATATTCCGATTGGTTCATTATACCCGGCATTATACAAATTAATTGATGCAGGATATATCTCTGATCATAAGGAACAAGTGGGAAAAAGAATGATTCGTATATACTATCACTTAGAGGATAGCGGGAAAACACGATTAGATCTTTTGTTACATGATTACTACCAGACCAATCAGGCAATTCAGGACATTTTAAGATTTAATGGAGATGAACATTATCTTAAATAAAAGCAAAGAAACCAAATGGGAATCCTAACTTACAGGATTCCCATTTGGTTTCTTTACTTTTATTCTTCTACCACCGGAAAATATACTTTTATCTCACAGCCGCCTGTGGCTTCATCAGAGGAAACATCCAGTTCCACATTCAGGTCATGTGCCATTTCTTTTGCAAGATAAAGTCCCATCCCGGTTGCTTTCTTCCGCCTGTCCCCGGAATCTCCGGTAAAGCCTTTCTCAAATACATACGGAAGATCGCAGGCTTTGATACCCACGCCATTATCCCGGACAGACAAAATGATCTTCTCCTGCTCTCTGATACAGGAGATCCAGAGCTTTTTACCCTCTCCTTTGTTGTATTTGATCGAATTGCTGATAAACTGTCCAAGCATAAATGCGAAGCCACGTTTATCGGTAAATAATGTGTTCTCCTTTATATCAAGCTGAACCTGTATCTTCTGTTCTTCTAACAGTGGTGTGAAATCTTCCAAAACTTCCTTCACACAGGTTTCCGTATCGACCGACTCGAATCTGTAATCTTTTCTCGCCCCCTTTAAGCGGGCATAATATAACATCTGGTCGATATATCTCTGCATCTGACAGTTGATCCGATCAAGCTTGCATACCACATCTTCTGACAGCTCGTCTCTGTGATTGTCCAGCATAAATGTCAACAGGGCAAGCGGCGTCTTTACCTCATGCGCCCATGCTTCCACATATTCCTCATAATCATTTAGCTGTAACTTCGTCTGTGCGCATTGATCCATCTGCTCATGTAATATCTGACTGAAGCTTCTGATCTCTGCCTGCAGATTCTCCGCATCATGAAGCAGTTGTTCCTCATGGTAGGAATCCGGCATTGCAAGGAATTCATCAAATGCTTTCTTTCGTTTTCTCTCTTTCTTTGCCAGATAAAGAACAGCCGTTACAAATACCAGCAGGCTGAACAGAATTACCGATATTACGATCACCTGAAACGCCTGTGCATCGATCAGCCATAACAGCAGGATACTGAGCAGATCAAGCAGTCCGATGATCCCCAGCCAAAATCTATTCTGTTTTATGATCTGTCCGATCTCCTTTACGGATATATGTTCCATTTTTACCTCTCCGCTGTCTGTCCGACAAAACGATATCCGACGCCACGCACAGGAAGGATCTGCTGTGGCATATCAAGATTTGCCATTGTCTTTTTCAGTCTTGTAAGATTCACCTGTAAGGCATTTTCATCGATGAATTCTGCTGTCCCCCATAAGGCGATACAGAGTTCCTCTTTCGTCACGATATCCGATCCGTGCTCTAAGAATATCTCAAGGATCTTTCCCTGATTCTGCGGCAGGATAACAGACTGGTTATGAATGTATAAAGTATAGGTCTGGCGGTCAAGGAGAAATCCATTTCCTTCCAATAGGTTATTTCTTCCCTCATACCGTTTCAACACATTGGATACTCTGGCAAGCAGGCGTTCTTTTCTGCACGGCTTCGTCAGGAATTCATCTGCACCCAGATCCAGCGCATGCAGTTCATCCTGAAGCTGATCTCTCGATGTCAGAACCAGAATCGGTATGGAGCTTTTCTGCTTCAGTTCCCGGCAGATCTGGAATCCACCCATGCCCGGCAGATTCAGATCGAGCAGCACCAGATCCGGGGATGCCGCAAGGATGGCTGCTGCCGCATTCTCAAAATCCGTGATGCCGCTGGTCCGATACCCCGCCTTCTGCAATATGGCTTCCAGTTCTTCCCGCATCATATCTTCATCTTCTACCACTGCTATATGCTTCATATCTACTCCTCATCTATCAGTCAAGATTTCACGCTATCGCCATTGATCTTCATCTGCTCTGAATCTACTCCTCTCGCTCCGGTACCATCAGTGTCAGAAGATACCGGTTGCTTGATCGTTTTACAAATGCCATATAGATGCATTCTACCACACAGAGCAGCAAAATCATAGCTGCAGCAAGCAGCATGGCATCTCGGATACTATTTGAGATCATACCGGAAACCAGTGTAAGGACGGCGCGCACACCGAAGATACTGCTGATGCCTGCAACGACAACCGGCATACCAAAGTACCAGTTGATCTGCTTTCTTGCGGAACGGCAGAGCAGTTCATAGGTTGCTCCAAGCCGGATCAGTGTCTTATATCTTCGGCCGGATTTCTGCTGTCCCATCAGGAACTGTACCCCGATCACGGTATTTGCAATGATCAGGAAAATGATCGCCAGATAGATCGTGATATAACTTGCTGCTACGATATAGAACATCCGGCGTCCCATATTTTTCAGATAACTTTCATACTCAATATTTTTTGCTGCAAAATCAATCTGCGCAAGTTTATCATTCATCTGCATGACCGACTGAAGCAGGTTATCTCCCTTGACCTTTGACTGATCCAGCACACCGTTCAGATAGATCGTGCTGTCCCATGTATATTTGTCAAATACTTCATCCGGCACGATCAGGGCAAAGGATAACGTAATTGCCCGATCTGTGACAATCGGTGTGGTCTGTATCTTACCGGTCAGATACATCTTATGATCCAGATATGCTACCTCCGGGCGGTCTGCCAGAATATCATTTATATTCTGATTCATACTATCCGATGTAAATTCCAGACTTTTAAATACTGCCGCCTCATCGTCTGACAATGCAAGAGGTTCTTTCCCTGCAAGTTCGAGTACATGATTATATCCGCTCAAAGAGATCAGATATGGATATGACACATATTCCAGATTGTTAAGCAGAATATCTTTATCCTCTGAATCCGGCAGTTGTTCTACCCGGTTCATAACGGATGACAGATCAAATACATCGTAATCACCATTTGCACCCGGAATAAGATGACCGACCCGCACCTCAAACAGATCGGAGAAATCCTGTTCCAGTCCATTGTCTGTCAGAAGTTTTTTTACATTTGCCACACCCTGTTCCTGATCTTCTTCGTAATTCTCAAATGTATAATCCATGATATGGATATTTCCCTTTTCATTTCCATAGGAAAATGCGATCACGATTCCTGCACCAAAACAGCAGAGGGCTGCAAGGATCAGAATAGAACTGATCGATAAGGTACTGGATTTTCTTATGACATTTTCCTGCACCTGACGGAAATTAAATACCCGAAGGGCAGCTCTCCCATGGCTGTGTTTTGCCAGACGGTCGATAAAAAACCGCATGCCATAGAATAAGAGCAACATACCGACAAAACCGATCAATATTGTCTCAGACATCTTACGAAGTGTCGTCCATGATATTCCTCCGATCGCCATGCTGTATGCTACAGCCAGACAGATAATACCGAGAACGAAACTTACCGCATAGACACCAGCCGGGAACTGCTTCTTTGTTCCCTCCGGTGTATCAACTAACAACGCACCGATCTCCTGTCCCGCGATCTTCCCGCTTAAGATCAGGAATGCAACCAGCTTAATCACCAGAAATCCAACAGCAGTGATTATGATTGCCTGAATGGAAAATGTTAGCTGATGTCCGACGATCCCAAGTCCTACACATTTGGCTGTAATCAGACTGATCAGTTCAGATAATAAAATGGCAATCGGAAGTCCTGTTATAAGGGCTGCCAGACTGCTTCCTATATCTTCTGCAAGAAGCATCCCGAATAGCTTGCTTCTCCTCATTCCCATCATCAGGTAGACGCCAAATTCGTGTCTTCTTCGTTCCAGTTGGAATTTGCTTGCATAGTAGATCAGGAAGAATAAGATCACCAGTGTCATTACAAAAAATGCAGGTATGATCTGGAACAGACGATCTACCGCATCACTCTCCATTTTCTTAAGGAATACCATAACATCCTGTGAAGAAAGTGACAGGATAATATAGAATGCCACGATAGATATTACTAACGAGGAGAAAAATAAACCGTTTTCTTTTCTGTTTCGTTTACTGTTTTTTCGGATCAGTTTAAAGAACATTTGCGCTGCCCCCTCCCAACTGTGCCATGACCTGCAGGATTCTTTCATAGAACTGTTGCTGTGTCTCTGCGAGCAGATCCCGTCTTAATTCATGGAAGATCACGCCATCCTGAATGAACAGGATACGCTTGCAATAGCTTGCTGCATTGGAATCATGCGTTACCATCAAAACAGTTGCCTTCTCATCCCGGTTCAGACCGGCTAATTTCTCCATTAAGGCTTTGGCATTTCTGGAATCAAGTGCTCCGGTTGGTTCATCTGCCAGAATGATACCCGGATTCAGGATCAGCGCTCTGGCTGCTGCCAGTCTCTGCTTCTGTCCGCCTGACATCTGCGATGGGAACTTATCCAGTACCTCGGTGATCTCCAGATATTCCGCTAACTGCTCCAGACGTTTTCCGCCCTCTGCCTCCGATATGTTATGAATCGACAATGGAACCATGATGTTCTCACGTCCGGTCAGATTATCCAGCAGTTCAAAATTCTGGAACAGGTATCCGATCTCCTTGCCACGGTATCCTGCCAGCTTCTTGCCCTTCAACCTCTGGATCTCTGTACCCTTCATCCGGATCTTGCCGCTGTCCGGCTGGATCACTGTTGCGATACAGTTTAATAACGTTGACTTACCGGAACCGCTGCTTCCCATAATTCCTAAAAACTCGCCCGGCATCACCTGAAATGTGATTCCGTTCAATGCCTTTGTCTGGTTTGGTTCCTTTCCATAATATTTTTTCAGATCTTCTATCTCTAATAATGCATCCATGCTGCCGCCTCCTTGTACTTTCTTAATTGCTGTTGTCTGACTTCTTGGGGTATCATGGTTTCCTTCGCTCTCTCATACCCGCTGCTGCCCGGCTCCTGGGGGTATCATAATTTATTTCTTAATTTCATACCCACCATATCTGACAATATTTATACTATCAGATATCTTCCTCAAATAACACTTACACTGAATGAAAGGTTTTGCCTGTATAATTCCGGAAACATCCGACGATACTAAATATGTTTAAAAAGATAATTGCAGAATTATTATATATATTGCTCATACATGAACAGCATGACTTACCAACACAGTATATATGCGATTCCGCACTCATCAGTAAAATTCCATCAGGAGGTTATCCCATGTCAAATATGTTTTGTTTTCAGTGCCAGCAGACGGCTGGCAATAAAGCCTGTGTAAATACCGGAGTCTGCGGTAAGCAGCCCTCGACATCCAATCTGCAGGACGAATTGATCTGTGAACTGATACGACTTGCCGAAGCAGCCGAGCTTACAAAGAAATCCTTGCAACAGAAAAAAGAGACAGATCCCAAACTTCTGTCCCGATACCTGAACACCCGAAAATCCGCTGACCGCCTGCTGATCGACGGCTTATTTACGACACTTACAAATGTAAATTTTGATGATAAAGCAATCAAAGATTACATCAAAGAAGTGCAGAAAAACCAGAAGGATATCATGCGCTGTATGCCTACAGACATATGTAGCATATCAGATATCGCATATAAGAACTTCCCGACTACAAATATGAACTTCTCAGATACAAATATGAATTCATCAACAGCAAATATCAATCCTCCGACCTGTGGATTGAAAGATCCACATGATATCCCGGTAATCAGCCTGTGGGATGGTACGGACGATATCGTGTCACTCCGCTCCACGTTATTGTTCGGCTTAAAGGGAATGGCTGCGTATGCGCATCATGCAATGAATCTCGGCTATCAAAATGATAATGTAACAACCTGGTTCTATAAGGGCTTGTGTGAAGTGAACCGCGAACACTCGGTAGAAGAATGGATCGAGCTTATTATGGAATTCGGAAAAGTGAACTATCAGTGCATGGAACTGCTCGATAAGGCAAATACCGAATCCTTCGGCACACCAACGCCGACTAAGGTTCACACCGATATCCGCAAGGGGCCTTTCATCGTTGTATCCGGTCATGATCTCCGTGATCTGGATCTGCTCTTAAAACAGACCGAAGGAACCGGGGTCAATGTCTATACACATTGCGAAATGCTTCCGGCTCACGGCTATCCAAAATTAGCTGCCTATAAGCATCTTGCCGGTAACTTCGGAACTGCTTGGCAGAGCCAACAGACGGAATTTGAAAATATCCCTGCACCCGTCCTCTTTACAACCAACTGCCTGATGCCCCCACGCCCAAGCTATGAGGATCGCATCTACACTACCTCTGTTGTCGGCTATGAAGGAATGGTGCATATCGAGGGAACAAAGGATGGCAAGAAGGATTTTACTCCGATCATCAAGCATGCCCTAAAGCTGGGCGGCTATGAACACGATCACAGCATGAGCGGTATCAATGGCGGACATATCCTGACAACAGGATTTGCACATGGCGCAGTCCTCTCCCATGCAGATAAACTTACAGCCGCCATCAAGAATGGTGATATCAAACACATCTTCTTAGTTGGCGGCTGTGACGGTGCCCATCCGGGCAGAAATTATTATACGGAATTTGTAAAACAGACTCCTATGGATTCTCTCGTTCTGACACTTGCCTGTGGCAAATACCGGTTCAATGATCTCGACCTGGGTGAGATCGATGGAATTCCAAGGATCTTAGATATGGGGCAGTGTAATGATTCTTACAGCGCGATCAAAGTTGCCCTTGCACTGGCAGAAGCTTTTAACTGTGATATCAACGAGCTTCCTCTGACTCTCGTTCTTTCATGGTATGAACAGAAGGCTGTCTGCATCCTTTTAACCCTGCTTGCCCTCGGTGTCAAAAACATCTATCTCGGCCCAACCCTTCCGGCATTCATGACAGAGACCGTTGTCCGTTTTCTGGTTGACACCTACAACCTGCAGCCGATCACGGCTCCTGAGCAGGATATGGATGCGATCCTCGGGCGCGGCTAAATAGTCAGCCGGCATCATCCCATTCCGGCAACAGCTTCATCACACGTTCCGGCAAACATCAGTGCTTTATCACACATTCTGGTAACCACCACAATAAGGGCAGCGGCTGGCATATCCGGTTGCTGCCTTATAAGAAGCACCGCAGTTCGAACATCGGACTGCGATCAGGTGAAGCTGTTCCGGATCGATCGGCTTGTTGTCCATCAGCTCTTCTTCTCTTCTGAGCCGTTCTCCACGGACAGAAGCAGGATCATAACTGTACTTACCATTGTATTCATAGATATCGATCGTCATTCCGATCGGGAACATGGAATCCGCTCCTCCACTGATCGAAGTCGGCAGGATTACTTCCCGCTCGATACCATAATTATCAAAATAATGCACCTTTACATTTAAAGGAAATCTGCCATTTACCATATAAGATGTATTTTTTACATAACCATAAATCTTCGCTGTATACTTTTCACCATGTACACGGATCATTTTCTTGTTATGGAGCATAACAAGGATCGTCACGATAAAACATAATCCAAGTACCACAAACATTAATGGAATTAATATAAATGCCCCGGGCTTACCAAATGCAAATAAAAAGATCAATGTCATAAAAAGCCCTATTCCTGCAAAACCCACTCCGACAATCATACATATCTTCTGTGCACTGTTCATATCCATCTGCCTCCCACATAATGATCATAACTATGATACTAGCATCTACCCATTTATAAGTCAAACAAATCCATGTATTATTGCGTATACAATTATCTGTTTTCACCTATGATATTCTTTATACCTGCATATGAAATTTTATAAGTTTGAATATGAAATTTTCACTTGCATTTTTACTAAAAGCTTAGTATAATGACCGACGTTGTAAAAATTGAAGAAAAAGCTTTGGTATAAAATTGGAAACGACACAAGTGTGCTCCTGATATTTCACCTCGTTTGCCGACGGATGAGCATATCACTTGATAACGAACAACACATGTGTCTTTTTTGTGCTTATTTTTAAGATATTTGCAGTTTTGGTTCTGCATTTATTCAGATTATTTATCAAAAAGGAGATTTATTTTATGCCAAAAACTTTATTTCAAAACATTGTTTTCACATTAATGATGTCTTTTCTTATGGTCTATGCCATGATCTGCTACAACATTTCCCTAAACACGGGTGGAATGTCAAACTCCGTTTTCTTAGCCGCCTTTCATGAGCTTATCATCATGTGGCCGGTTGCCTTTTTACTTGAATTCCTGTTTGTAGATAAGGCTGCACATGCTCTTGCATTCCGCTTCGTGAAGCCGGATGACCGCCCGATCATCATCACGCTTGCAATTTCTACCATGATCATCTGTATTATGTGTCCTTGCATGAGCCTTGTTGCCACTATTTTATTCAAGCATGCCGGTCGTCAGTTTGCAGCCGTGTGGCTCCAGACCACCTTCTTAAACTTCCCGGTAGCTTTCTTCTGGCAGCTTTTTTACTGCGGTCCATTTATCCGTCTTATCTTCCGCAAGCTTTTTCCAGAGAAATAAGTCTGCATAAACAATGGATTCGATTGATCCGGCAGGCTGGCACTCGAATCCATTATTTATATTATGAAATTAGAGAATCCCCTCCGACAGATGGTTATATGCGTAACGTTTTACCTGTATTTCTTATATGGTCATCAGACGTTTTCTAACTATGACATTTGCGAAGATTTCGTTGTGAGCTGCATATTGCCAGTAAATACGGGTGCCTGTTCGAGCTCAAAGAGCGAGTTGGCACAGGAGTATTTACGAATCAGGCATATGCAGCAAACAGAAATCATAGCAAGTCATAGTAAAAAACGGCTGACTGCCAGATAGGAAATACAGATAAAGCCCCATATGTATAACCATCTGTCGGAGGGGATTTACACATTACGACTGCCAGACCAGGTTACCGGATGGATCAAGAGCCTGAATCCGGTAGGTATGGGCTTTAAGGTCTGCGGACAGGCGGGCAAGATAACCATCCTTTTTCCAGGTGATATAAATACGGTTATACATCTGGTCCGCCGGTAGTTCTGCAAAATGCAAAGCATTTTCTGCCTGAGCAGAGATCTGCGCTGCAGGCTTTGTCCGGATTGTCATTTCCGCATCAAATCCAAATGCCGGAAATTCTTTCCGGAATTTCAACATTTCAAGCTGCTTTTTTACGACCTCCTTTTCAAGTCCTGACTCTATATCTTTTTTTGAAAGATTTGTCCGGTTGATCTCTTTATGTCCACCTGCACCCGCACGCTTCACTGCCTCATAATCATTAGATCCGGCAAACAGATCCAGATACCAGACCTGAGGTTTTCCGGGCATAAATATCTGCAATGCTCTGGCTAATAACAATGCCTGTTCATTTTCGCCAAGTGCATTATAATATGTCGTATTTACCTGATAATACATCTTTTTATTACCGTGAAGATCCTTTACAAAACCACCACGATCCACAAGCAGCCGGATCAGATCTTCAATCCTGTCGTCCGGTAACAATCCGGCAAGATCCAATACCGGTATTCCATCATGGCATCCAAGCATATTCACAGTATGAATATTCTCTTTTATCTGTTCCTTTGCCCACTGCTCCAGGTAAGAGCCATCGCCTCTGTAAAGAGCATCCAGGATCAATCCCGGAAGGAAAAAGTCATATGTCAGATATCCCTTCTCTGCTATCATCTTATACTTTTTCTCTTTATATCCGGCATGAATCTCCGGAAGAAGGCGGATTCCATATGGTTTTGCAAGCTTATGGATCTGTTCAAGGAATTCCCATGTCTCCGGTTCATTTAAGAAATTGGCGCGTCCCGGTGCTTTTGGGGCATATGCAAATGCATCCAAACGGATTATCTTCGCTCCGTAACCTGCCAGTTTTTTTATGGTTTCACGGTAAAAGTCCCAAACCTTTTCTGATTTAATATTGAGATCCATTTGTCCTAAATATCTGGTATGATAATCATCAGTATCCCGAATCTCCTGATAAAACGTATTCCAGTATGGAATCCGACTGCCATCTGCCATTTCCACCATCAACAGAGGTAATCCCGGTTTACGGAAGAACATCGGATCCAGATACTTCTGTTCCGGTTGTATATAGCCGTCTTCTGTCATTTCTCCACAGTTTTCCCAGAATGTATTCCAGTTAATAAAAAAGTCACGATATTCCGATTGACTGCCATTCTCCAACAGATCCTGAAACTGTGGCGACTGTACAGACGCATGGTTTAACACAAAATCCAGCTTCAGATCTATATTCTGTCTACCCAACCGTAATAGTGCCTTTTCAGAATGAAATGTCTCCTCAAGATCATAGTCGATTACAGAAAAACCACGATCCAGATCAGAATGGTAAATACTCGGTAGTATATACATTGAGGAAAATGCATCTGCAAATCCATTTCTTTCAAATAAATCCGCAACAGCTTCCAGATCTCCGCCAAGACTGTCCGGATACAGATTCAGCATTGGACCATTTTCAATTTTATTTATATCTGTCATATTTGTTTCTTCTATCTCTGTTTTCCTCATATTCTATAACCTCCTGTTCACTTACTATTCCGTATAAATCCTGCCATGCATATCCTGAATGATATCTGCCCGATCCAGTCCATCATTAATCTTTTTCTGCTCAATTCTTAATACTCTGGCTACAAAGGGACTGTCAATGGCAGTGTCACGATTCCTCTTCTTTCGGTTTTCAAGTGTTTCTTCCGGCGTACTGATCAATACAACAGATACATCCACCCCCTGCAGGTATGCACTGTTTCCATGTGTCCATTCAAGGATCAGAATATCTGTATCTGATACATCCCTGCGATCATACCAGATATCATCCTGGGTTCTTCCCATATGACGTAACAGCAGTTGTGAGTTCCCTCCATGAAACTGCATGAGAAGATTCGATATAGCTTCATAATCCAGTTCCTGATCCGTACCCAGATAGTCTGTAAGAGCCTTGTCTCCATACTTCTGATATATGGATAACCACTGCATGTCCTCTTGTTCTTCTGCATCCCTTCCGGCTTTTTGAAGCTCTAATAATTTTTCTTTTATTTCATCTGTATATAGCCTTTCAGTTATAAGTCCATTTAACCCGGACATACGAAATCTCGCAATTCGTTCTGCATCATTATACATGGGAATCCGATGCGGATAATTGTCCCCGCTTATAATAAGTGATTTCTTTCCCTGTTTTTCAAACATATTTTGAAGTAAGAAAGCCATTCCGGTCTTACCAACACCAGAACCTCCGGATACCGATATGACTGTTTTTTTCTCTTTTCTTTCTTCTGTTTTTTTCCGGATCAACGGAAATAATCGTTCTGCGTTTTTGATCTGTTCCTGTGCCAGATCCGATACTGTAATTTCTTTCGTATCCATCTGTCCGTCACCTCATTTCTGGTCATCTTATATATCTTTTATTCTATTGTTTTTGCCAAACTCCCCGATCTCTGCAAACAGAAACCGGGGAGTCCTATTTATTCTTATTCTACTGCATCAAGCAGGATCTGATAGCTTGGATAATTACCGGATACTACCGTAAACGGCATACCGAGCTCCATCAAAGCAGCTCCTGAATAAACAGTACCTGTTTTCTTATCCCGATAAGAACGTTCCGGCGCAAGCCCTCTCAATCGAATATAAAATACAGGATGATTACCATGTGTATTTAATAAAACAGCACCTACAACTGCATGTTTTTTTTCTTCATCGACAGACATCCATGCTCCATATTCCGCCTCAAACGGATTACTTAATCTGTAATAATCCCCTTTTAAAATAACCGGTGCTGCTTCATGATAGGTTTTGATCTGTTCACGGACTGCCGTCTTATCTTCCTCAGATAACTTTCCAAGATCCAGTTCATATCCGAATGCACCTGTCATAGCAACCACACCTCTGGTCTTCATGTCCGTCACTCTGCCGGTCTGATGATTCGGCACCGCAGATACGTGGGCTCCCATCGTTGATAAAGGATAAGCAAACGATGTACCATACTGGATACGGATACGATCAACTGCATCTGTATTATCACTGCACCATATCTGCGGTGTATAATACAACATACCCATATCAAACCTTCCGCCACCGCCGGAGCAGCCTTCCCATAACATATCCGGAAATGCCTGCGTCAGGCGTTCCAGCAGGTCATATACACCAAGCATATAGTCATACATTACATTTCCCTGCCATACCATACTGTCGGAATATATATCACATAAGCTTCGATTCATATCCCATTTCACATAATTGATATCGCCCTGCCTGAGGACAGCTGCAATCTGTTCATAGATATGATCCACCACCTCCGGATTTGCAAAATCAAGTACAAGCTGATTTCTGCCGTGTACCGGATGTTTACCGGGAACCTGAATTGCCCACTCCGGACGTTTTCTGTAAAGATCACTGTTTTCTGAAACCATCTCCGGCTCTATCCAGATACCAAACTGAACACCTTTGTCATGAACCCGTTTTGTCAGCTCCGTAAGAGAACAGCCCAGCTTATCTTCATTTACAATCCAGTCACCAAGGGATGAATTATCATCATCTCTTGTGCCAAACCAGCCATCATCCATGACCAGAAGCTCTACACCAAGTGCTGCAGCCTGCTCCGCAAGATTAACGATCGCTTCACCATTAAAATCAAAATAACAGGCTTCCCAGCTATTTACAAGAACCGGACGGATCTGATCTTTATATTTCCCGCGACAGATATGCTCTCTCACCAAATGATGCATCTGATTGGATAGCTGTTCCATTCCATACGCTGAATATGACAGAACTGCTTCCGGGGCATAAAATGTCTGCTCCGGTTTTAATTGATAGGAAAAGAAATCCTCCTGAAGACCCATAACCAGACGGATCTGATCAAACTGATCTAATTCTACGCTTCCTTCAAAGCTTCCACTGTACACCAGTGATACACCATAACAGGCTCCGGCGGTCTCTGTTGTGCCATGTTCCGCAAGGATCATATATGGATTATACTGATGTCCGGACGTACCACGATTACTTCCGATCACCTGTCTGCCATGTGTTACCGGTGTTCGCTGCATATTCCGTTCCATTGCATGCCGTCCATAAAATGTCAGTACATCATAATCTCCATACAAAAGATCAAGACATGCGCTGGAAAGCTTCTCCAGATAGATTTCATTCTTTCCGACATTTGTAACTTTTACACTTCTGGTTATTACATCGCAGTCAGGTAATACGCCATATAATAATGTTACCTCTACACCGACTCTTTCGTCCTTCAGATATATGCACAGAGTCTGCGCAGCTTCAGAATGTGCTGCCGGAAGTCCCGGGAGATCATACTTACCATCCTGAATCTGATATCCTGTATAGCGAAGATCAAGTGCCATACAGCCATTTGCTTCACGGATCTTTCCTGCCGTTGTTCTGTAATCACCGGTTCCAAGAACAGGGAATTCCTGAGGAAGTGCATCTAGGGAATAAGTACGATCGTTTCCAAGATCATATGGATTTCCTGAAAAACCTCGATCATAGTAAGTCAGTATATAATCCATTTCCGAATCCAAGCGTTTTCCGTAATACAGATGAAGCAAATAATCATGTGTATCGGCCATCATCTGATAAGTGGTATGTTCCGTATGGAGAGAAAATATTCTTTTCTCTTTGTTATATATAATAGCCATAAATTAAGTCTCCTTTTATTTTACTGCTCCGTTTGCCACACCTGATATGATCTGTTTCTGACAAATAATATAGAAGATCAGAATCGGAAGTAACGCTAACAGATAAGATGCAAAAGCCAGATTGTAATTTGTTCCAAACTGAGTCTGGAAATTCAGCTGTGCAAGCGGAAGTGTATTCTGATCACCGGACATAATTACAAGCGGTGTCATAACGTCATTCCATGTGCCAAGAGCTGTAAGGATCGCAACCGTTGCATGCATTGGTTTCATATTCGGGAAGATGATCTTCCAGTAAGTCGTCCATGTAGTGGCTCCGTCAACACAGGCTGCCTCTTCCAGTTCAAGCGGAAGATTATTCAGATATCCTGCATATAACATTGTGTTCATCGGAAGATAAAATACTGTATAAAGTAATACCACACCAATCATATTTGCCAGTCCCATTTTTGCTGTCTGTTTTACAAGCGGCATCATCAAAATAGCAAATGGCACGAACATACCACTGACAAGATAAAGATAAATTCCATTATAGATCCGATTCTTTTTCTTGCTTCGTCCAAGTACATAACCGATCAGGGAATGTATTACGATCGATAATGCGATAGTTGCCAGTGTGATAAATAAACTGTTACCGAGAGAATGCCAGAAATCTGTTACCTCCATAGCTTCCTTAAAATTACTCAGACTCCAGTGCTGTGGAAGAGATAAGATTCCATGGATATCATTTGTCATCTCAGACGGCTGCTTAAATGCGATCATAACCGTCATATATAATGGGAACAGGATGGTTACAAGACCAAGGATCAACAGAATCGTAACCCCGATATTATATCGTTCTTTTCCTGTCTTAATCCCCTTTTCTTTATATTCTTTTCTGATCTGTCTCTGCGATTTTTTCATAACTGTTCCTCCTTCTTACCCAGGAAACGCATCTGTAATACAGATATCACTACGATTACTATAAAGAATACGACTGCATTTGCACTCTGGAATCCAAACTGTCCGCCACTCATACCATTGTTGTAGATCAGGTAGGAAATGGATTCTGTGCTCTGCGCAGGACCACCCTTTGTCAATGACATGATCTGGTCAAATACCATCAGGAAGTTCTTCATACAAAGGACTACATTAATTGTAAAAAACGGAAGGATCAGCGGAAATGTCAGATAACGGAATTTTGCAAATCCGGTTGCACCATCTAAAGATCCTGCTTCGTATACATCTTCCGGAACTGTCTGAAGACCGGATATATAAATGATCGTATTCATCGCGATCGACTGCCATGCACATACTACTGCGATCGCAAGCCAGGCCGTTTTAGAACTTGCCAGCATACTGTTTCCCTCAAAACCGAGCATGATTGCAATCTGTGGCAGAATATAAGTAAAGAAATAGTTAAAAATATAACCAACAACCAGACCGCCTAAGATATTTGGCAGGAAATACAGTCCACGAAGGCCGCTCTTAAAACGAATCTTGCTGTTTAATGCCATCGCAAGGATCAGGCTGACAACATTTACGATGATCGTTGTTACTATAGCCAGCTTAAATGTAAACAGATAGGATGAACCAACTCTGGCATCATGAAAAAGATCAATATAGTTTCGAAAACCAACCCACTCATAGCTGCCATACCCACGGAAATTGGTAAAGCTGTAAATCGCACCCTGAATCAACGGCAATGTGTTGAATGTAAAGAATAATGCTACGATAGGAATTGTGATCAACATAAATGTTCTGGATTTCCCGGACATTTTCTTTTTCTTTTTAGCAAACTTCATATCTTCTGTCTTTTTTGTATCCATTTCTATTCCTCCTCTCCGGAATGCTCCTGCTCATATTTGCGAACCTTTGTGATCAGGTCACGATTGTACCGTTTCCATTCCGTATCAAATTTCTTCAAAAACGCTTCTGTATCTCCATCTAACAGATAAGTCTGAATCAATGCATCTACTGCCATCTCAGATGGATAAAAATGATCCTGATAATCAGTCACGATTCCGTTGTCCAGATATTCCCGCATACCGTCTAACATAGATGCAAGCTTGAAATCACCTTTCTTACAAGGTACTGCGTTCTGATTGTCTATATAGTCCTGTACATTTTCATCCTCTAACAGGAAACGGAGGACTTCATAGGCTGCTTCCTTATTCGGACAGTCTTCCATCACGCAGAACTGAAGGTCTACACCGGATGTCAGAACCATGTCATCCTTATTGTTAGAAGCCGGGAATACAAATGAATCAATATTGATATCCGGATTTACTGACTGGATCTGTGGTACAGCATAGCTTCCGATCATATACATTGCTGACTCACCTTTTGCAAATGCTGTACAAGCATCATTATAAGAATATGCAACCGGATTGGCTTCTCCATACTGAAGCAGGGTTTTCATTTCTTCCGCAACCTGAACATACTGATCGGAAAATGTCGTTTCTCCCTTATTAACATCCTTACATACGGTCGAAGATGTCAATGAAGCTACTGCACTGTTCCATGGAGAAAGACAGGTCCATGTATCCTTGTAGCCCATATAAAACGGAAGAATTCCTTCTGCTTTAATCTCATCACATAATGCAAGAAGCTCATCCCATGTTTCCGGGATCGTCCATCCATGCTCCTCAAACATATCCCGGTTGTACAGGATACCGGCAGCATTTGCCACATATGGAACACTGTATGTTCCTTCTGTTGGAATAAATTTCAGATTCTCACAGATCGTCAGATAATTTTCCTTTATATCTGCCAGTCCATCAAAATCAGAAATATCCATCAACATATCGGCATCAATAAAATTCGAATAATTGATGTCACCGCCAATACCAATGATATCCGGATTATCTTCACGAACAAATCTGGTCTTCAACACCGTCATTGCATCGTTCGGAGAACTGATCTTCAATTCAATATCATCATGACTGGCATTAAACCGTTCCTCAACTTCTTCAAAATAAGAGGTTGCTTCCGGCTTGTACTGTACCAGTTCGATCACTGTTTTTCCGTCTTTATTATTCTTGCCACACCCCGCCAGTAAGCAGAAACCAGTCATCATTGTAAGTACAAATAATAGTTTTTTCCCTTTTAGCATAAATACATTTCTCCCTTCTTTTATAATATGCTTTTTTAAGTTGTTTTCATTCTAACATATCATAATGCTTGTTAAAATATCGTAATAACTCCAGTTTTATACCAAAATACATTATTTCCATCTCACTATTGCATTTATCTAGCATTTTGGTATATAGTAAAAAACAGTAGAGTTTATATTGTGTATTTGTTCTAATTTTGGGAGGTTTTTTTATGCATGAATACCTTTTTTCTATATTTCCAAATGAGAAATTTATAGATCTTGGGCTATACCAGTACGGATGGGAACGCTGTGCACCGGCCCATCAGTTCGGTCCGGCTGCCAGAACCCACTATCTGTTTCATTATGTCATCTCTGGAACCGGACTTTTAATGGCACAGGACAAAAAAGGAGAGACTAGAAATTATTCGATCAAAAGCGGACAGGGCTTTCTTCTGTATCCGGGACAGATCAGCACCTATATCGCAGATGAGACAAACCCATGGGAATATACCTGGCTGGAATTTGATGGATTACGGGTAAAAGAAGCACTGGACATTGCCGGTTTTTCAAAAGACCAGCCCATCTATCATGCTACCTCAAAGGAATACCGGGAAATCATGATGAACGAAATGCTCTATATTGCCAATCACCCAAATGAACCGCCATTTCACCTGATCGGTCATTCCTACCTTTTTCTGGATGCACTCACCCGTTCCACCGCCTCTACCCAGATGATAAAAACCGGTAAAATGAGCGATTACTATATAAAAGAAGCGATAAACTTCGTAGAGCAGAATTTTCCTTATGACATCTCTATCGAAGATATAGCTGCCTGTTGCGGCATCAACCGCAGCTATCTGGGAAAGATATTTCATGATTCCATTGGCAAAACGCCACAGGAATTCCTGATAAACTATCGGATGTCCAAAGCAACAGAGCTGCTGAAAATGACTAAATTATCAATTGCAGATATAGGAAATGCAGTCGGCTATCCAAACCAACTGCATTTCTCAAGAGCTTTTAAAAATATATATGGTATCTCCCCCAAAAACTGGCGGGACCAGAATCACTAACATAGAAACCCCTCCGGCAGATAAAACCACATACATATAATCATCTGTCGGAGGGGATTCGTTTCCTTAGTTATAAGTTCCACCTACGCCGGATCCGGCATTGAAGCCAAATAACGCACAGCAAATCAGGTCGATGATAAAGGCTGTGCTTAAGACAGCGCAGATCAGGATCTGTGTTTTCCGGCTCTTCTTATGCATAAAGCGGCCGAGCTTCGGCGCCGCGATATAGACACCGAACAGACTTCCGATGCCAAATGCAAGTAAGCCGACCAGACAGATCCTTCCATTTAAATTCAGGAAGAATTTCTTATAATTCCAGTAGTGGGAATTAAAGAAGAAATCCAGAATCCAGCTTGCGATATATTCGAGCACGCCACAGATACCCATAGACATCAGGAATAATTTCAATTTATCTGCCTTAAACCGGTCTAACAGGAAGATAATAACGACACCTCCGACACCATAGATCGGAAGCCACGGTCCATACATTGTTCCACGGTTTACGAGCTCATGATCTCTGACGATGTGGAGCATAACCTCCCACACCCAGCCGACAAAACAGAATGAGAAGAAGAAAAAGATGAAATCCGTCAGCCGGTATTCACTCTTGACTTTGATTCCCTTTGGTACTTCTACTGCTGCATCCTGCAAGAGATATACCGGCACAGCAGTTTCTATACCTTTACAGTATGGTGCTCCGTCAAATGCCCGCTCAACAAATGCTTCACTGTCAATTCTCTTTCTAAGATGAAAATACATCTCCACGTCGATCTCTACATCAAACGGTACTGCTACTAACAGACCGGCAATCGGAACAAGCTTTAACAGCATAACAGGAATACATGACAGATCTGTTACGAACATCTTCCATTTGTATCCATTTGTCATTTCTTTGGATAAAGCTTTTGCCTCTTTCCAGCCAAGTGTCTGATTCTCTGCGACTAGATACGGGATCATCCGGTACTGATAGAATTTGTATATACCACCGACGATCGTAAGATTCCATAAGAACAGAACCACCTTATATACGAACATCGTCCAGATCAATCTCAATAAATATTTAAAATGAAATGGTGCAAACATACGGTTGATCGATACTTTATCACTGTACCGACACTCCATCGCATACCGATTCTTTCCAACGATGGCTGCACTCTGAATAAAGAAATGCACGATCATCATAATAAATGCGGATAACAGAAGTGCAATGATCACTTCTCCGGTATTACGTTCCAGATAGGCGGCATTTGCGCCTAACAGCTTAATGATCCATGTCTGACTCTTGGAAGCAACATCGATCAGTCCGATCACAAAATCCGAATGTATAAACGGAACATCCTTTACAATCGGTGTATTTACAGCATAGTCTTTTAAGATTTCCACGTTACTTGCTACATGCGAAGTATCCAGTCCGATTGCCTTGTCAATCCCATTTACAAATGTCGACTGTGCAAATTCATCGACACCTAAAAATGCAAAGATGAAGCAGACTGCAACCAGTGCAAGCCACGCCATCGTTCCACGCTTAAACACCGTGTTCCACGCGCCTTTTCTCAGTTCTTTTCGATTCCAGTTCATATTCTTATGCTCTCCTCCAGCTCTGCTTACTGTATAATCTCATACTGTAACAGCTCGTAGTGCAGCTTCGTTCCCTCTGCGATTCCATTCGGCAGCAAGGCTCTTGCAACCAGCTTATCTTCTTCGGAACCATCCAGATTCTGCAGATGCGCATATTCTCCATCAATCTGTTTTACAATATAATCACATACTAACATTTCCATATCTCCTATCAAAAGCGTTAGCCTGATTATACTATCTCTTTCGACAAAATTCTATCTTTATATGCAATTTGAAATTTACAAAAAAACTTCGCAATCAAAATAAACTGCCTGTACGCATGCATTTAATCATTAGACAAATATATCCACCCGGAAAAGAATTCAATGCATTTTTCGTTATAAGATACACATTGTCAACAAATGCGGGTGTATGTCTGAGCCCAAAGGGCGAGTTCACACAGGAGCATTTGTGAATCAGACATGTGTATCGAATAGAAAATGCATTGATATTTTCCGAGTGGATATATCTGTCTAATGTTATACTGCTTATAAACAGTTTATTTTGATTGCGATATTTTTGCTACTTTCCAAAATGGAATAAGCCCTTTTTCTCATATGGCTCACTGGTTGCGGAAAGCATCTCATAACCAATATCCTTGATTGCCTTCTTTGCAGCCTCAGTATCGATATTGTCCTCGCTGATGATCACCGTTTCTCCGCTCTTGGCAGAAGAAGTTACCTTTTTTACCTTGAAATTCTTACGGATCACATCATTCATGTGGGCTTCGCACATACCACACATCATGCCATCAATTTTTAAAGTTGTCTTTATCATCTCAATTCCTTCTTTCGTATTTATTATATCGCATTTAATATATACCCCACAGGGGTATATGTCAATTCTGTTTCTATTATATTGAGAATTAATTATCACTTAATCGTATATTACTTCACAAATCACTTTTTGAAAAATCATGCTGTATAAAAAGGAAAAACCGGCAGTCCCTAATCTGCCGGTCATCACCGATATCCCCACATCGGTCTCACGCTCTTTTCTTTATACTAAATTCCCAAATGCACTGATCTATTATCGATCATAGTCAAATTATATCACCCTGCACCACTTTTTGTACACTAACCAAACGGATAGTATTTGCCATTTATTTCATTTATTTTTATCTTTTTTACCTCTTCTAATCGAATCAAACATACACACACTGTCCAATTTGCGGGTTGTATTTTTATATAGTTCTGATTAAAATAGAAAAAAAGAAAGGAGCACCCCATGACAATTCAGGATTTTGTTTCTCTTTCCGGCGAGATATTGACACAATATTATGACAACAACATTACGCCATTTCTCGATGCATGCCATGAAGATATTCTGTGGATCGGTCCTGCCGAAAAACAGGTGATTCGCACAAAAAAAGTACTGGTCAACACATTTCTGTCTGAACAGCACAAATTAAAATTTGTTCTTCATGATCTGGTTATTACTCCTCTTGCTACGACCAGCAACCGGGTAGTTGAGATCATTATGTTCTTTATGGTTGATACGATATGGCCTGATAACAGCATGAATCGGGTTAATCAGAGGATTCATCTGTCCTGGATCATGAACAACGGAGTTCCTCAGATTCGGCTCTGCCATATCTCAAATGCTATCTCTTACGATGAACGAGATACCATCTATCCGGTGCATTACGATTCCAAATTCCGCGGAATGCCGCTTGCCGGCGTATCCCGCTCGGAACGTTTGTCGTTTAAGGGTACAGATAAATCTCTGCTTTTTCTGAATCGGAATCAGATCCTGTACATAGAATCCCATGGCAGACACTCCAATATCCATACAACCTCCAATTCCTACGAGATTACAGAAAGTCTGCTTTCTCTGGAAAAACGCTTCCCGGATTATTTCCTGCGTTGCCACCAGAGTTATTTGATCAATCCTGATTTCGCATCATCAATTGAACGTTTTAAACTTACAATGTCCGATGGCTTTGTAATCCCAATCCCGGAAAAGAAATATACTCAGGTAAAACGTCTGCTTCTGGATTTTATTAACGCCCGGTCATCAGACACCGGAATTTAAAAGATCTTTAAACGGTGCAAATGCTGACGGAATCGCAATCTCCTGCTTCAGCTCTTCTAATGTAACCCAACGAAGATCTTTCGCCTGCTGTTCCATACATTCCATATAAAAGGCTTTCATATGCCATTCTACATGGGAAAAAATATGTGTATATGTTGTCTCCATCCAGATTTCTTTTGGGTGGAGATTTTTTGACGTTACATACGAAAGGATCTCCTGTGTGCTGTAGCTTCCGGGAAGATTCGGGAATTCCCACAATCCATGTAACAACCCTTTCTCTGTCCGCTTCCGTATCGCAACCTTATCTTCATACCGAAGCATCAGCACCGCTTTTTCTTCCACCTTCCGTTTCTTCTTTGCTTCACGAACCGGATACTGCTGCCAGGAATCATGCTTATGAGCTTTACACAATTCCTGTAGTGGACACACCTCACATTTTGGCGCACCATTTGGCAGACAGATTGTTGCTCCAACCTCCATCAGACTCTGGGTCAGCATATCGCAATGTCCATACCGGTACACCTGCAGAAGCTCCTCCCGGATTTTCTTCTTTACTGCCTGCTTGTCGATATTTGACGAATCTTCCATCACTCTGGTATATACCCGGAGAACATTTCCATCCACCGCAGGAGTTGGCAGATCAAAGCAGATCGAGCCGATTGCTCCCGCCGTATATTCTCCGATTCCCGGCAGGCTCAGGATCTCATCGTATTCTGCAGGGAAGTTTCCCTGCCATTCTATCACCACTTCTCCTGCTGCCTTTTTCAGATTTCTTGCACGGTTATAATATCCAAGTCCTTCCCAAAGTTTCATCAGGCGGTCATCATCTACCTCTGCCAGCGCCTCGATCGTCGGAAGCTCCTGCAAAAACGTTCTGTAATATTCTTTTACTGCTTCCACTCTCGTCTGCTGCAGCATGATCTCCGACAACCATACATGATACGGTTCTTTATCTTTTCTCCATGGAAGATCTCTGGCATGCTCCGGATACCATGCGATCAAATTGTCCGCGATCTGCTTATATACATTCTGCATAAACTCATTCCATCCTGTTGCGTTTTTGTATTTTATCTCTATCAATGACCAGAGCGGCAATTTTTTATTTTTTTGCCGTTCCGGTCATTTTGATAAGAATAATAATTATACACTTAAAATCTTCTTCCGCCCATGCCACACATAGGCTTTTCTTCTGTCTCCGGTGTTTCTACTACATAATTTGTGCGAAATGCAGCATTTACTTCTGCAATTTCTTTCTTGCCATCAATGTAATCTCTGAAATATTCCATCAAATTCATACCGGAATTCTCACAGCCTTCTTCTTCCTCCCACTGTTTTACAAGTGCAATTCGTTCTGATTTTATTGTATCTTTAATTAATGTACTTTTCATCTGAAATTACCTTCCTTTTTTCTTTTTTTCCGGGATCTCGATTTCTCTTGCTTCTAACAGTTCCTTCAATGACTGTGGCTCATAATTCATATACGGTTGCATACACCCGACATTGATCGCCAGAAAATCCTGGTCTTCCTCATGAAGATCCTTGCGTTCATTCAGCCGCTTTATGCAGTCCTGAAAAAACACATCCTCTGGGGATCGGTGTGTATGCCCATACAACAGGATATTCCCTCTATGCTGACCATTCCAGAACAGGATCGGATAATGACAAAGCACCAGCTTATATGCATTTCCTCGAATGTTGTCTGTAATCTCTTTGTAATTACAGACCTCCTCGAATAACTGCCGGAGCCTGTAATCTGACAGATCATCATGGTTCCCATGCACAAGGATCTTATGTCCTTTTAACTGCGCAACCAATGCGATCAATTCTTCACTTTTTCCCCGCTTACTGATGTCGCCGAGAATATAGACCGTATCTCCGTTTGTCACCTTCCGGTTCCATCTGGCAAGCATATCGGCATGCATTTCTTCCAGTGTCTTATATTCTCTTTCGTCATATCCGCTTCCGCTGCCTGCGAGCTGGCTGGCACAGCAGAAATGCAGATCACTGATATAATAATTCATTCTGTGTTTTCACCTCGCAATGCCTCTATAACATTTTTTCGCCCACCATTTTACATTCTGCCAAATAGGTGTGTCAATTCATCCAGTGGATCTGTTCTCCCTGAACCAGTGGATACCTAAAAAGCTCGGAACCGTCCAGATCACAATGGTGCATATCCACACCTGTGATCTGGTGGTTTTCGTATGTTGTATAATAATAGATTCCTTTATCTGCATTACAGCAGGAGGTGTAGAGCGTAATCTCATACTTGCCATCTGTCACTTCACAGCATCCACGCTGCTGATCAACCGATCCAAGAATATGGAAGAACTGGCTGATACTCTCCGCCTCGCTGTCACCGGATTTCGAATTCATTTTTGTAAATGCGACCTTTGCAAATCGTGATGCTGACGACAGATCTCCCGGCAAACCAAGTGCACCCATGCCCCTGCTGTAAGACTGTAACTGCAGCTGCTCTGCGAAAGTATTTTCCGGCTGTTTCGGAGATAATCCCTGATAATTATTCAATAAAAACATCTGTGTCTCAAATGGTGGATTGTTCGTGAGAACTCCGACCGGATTCTCATGTATATGCATTCCATCCGCCATACACTCAACTGTGATCGCAGCATTCCGATCTGCTATGATCCAGTGTAACTGTGCCGATGGAAGCTGTTCGCTGAAAGGTGTTCCAACCAGATTCATCCGGTCAAGCAATGCCCGTACCTCGTCCAGATCCGCACACTGTCCAAGTATCCACGGGATAAATTCAAACTGCGCAACATTATCCCTACCAGCTTCTACTGCCTGATAAACTGCATTTCCAACAAAATTAAGTCCCGCCATACCGACACCCTTTTCATTGATCGCATCATAATAAAGCGGATACCCACCTGCCACATGCGCCATGCCAATGATCGCATAATGGGAATCCCTCTTTCCCATATGACGAAACTCAAACGGGAACTTTCTCGGTGTCACCGTAATCTCATCCCCATAAGAAAATTCATAATCTAACGTCCTGCCAAAATAAAAATTCTTCGTTTTATACGTCGCTGCTGTACACATCTATAACCATCATCCTTTCCTGTTCATTTGAATTTATACTCTCATATCCACTGAGTTCCAAACTACATTCTTATTTTTATATTACACATGTTACTATTAACATTCGCATAAAACAATTATATATTTATAAACAATATAAAAATGGCATTCCAATGAATACTTTGCCTGATGTCAGTCTTCATTTATTATAACATGGCATCAGCGAGGATTTCGTTATGACATGCACATTGCCAGTAAATGCGGGTGCTTGTTTGAGCCAGCGGCGAGTTGCACAGGAGCATTTACGAATCAGGCATGTGCATGGAATAGAAACCACAGCGAGCCATTTATAATAGATGAATACTGGCATGGGGCAAATATCATTGGAATGCCATCATTCACTATTCTTCCATGTATTCAATATAATCTGTTTCATCCGCAAAAAGCTGGTATCTTCCATCTACATATCCCATATAACCTTCCGTTACAAAATATCCTTTTATCATAATTCCGATCTCCTGTACATTTGTTCTGTCCTATAAAGTTCCGATTTTCTTTGAATTTCCTGTATTTTTTATACAGTCAACCCGTTTATGGCTTTATATTACAGTTTTGCATGCACAAAAAATCGTACATCTTTTAAACCAGCAAAATATCAGACAGATTTGCCTGAATTCCTGCTGCCACCTCCGGCTTGTTCATGGAATATACATGAATGTGCTTTACGCCATTTGCCAGAAGATCTATGATCTGATCAGTCGCATAAGCAATACCTGCCTGCTTCATTGCAGCTTCGGTATCTCCAAACCGGTCAACAATATTCTTGAAACGTTCCGGCACATTGCAGCCGGATAATTTGACGGCATTTTTCACCTGAACCCGCTTCGTGATCGGCATAATTCCCGGAATCACCGGCACAGCAATCCCAGCTTCTCTGATACGATACATGAAATTAAAGAAAATATTGTTATCAAAAAACATCTGTGTAGTCAGATATTCACATCCCGCTTCCACTTTCTTTTTCAGGTTTGCAATATCATCCTGCTTGTTTGCAGAATCCGGATGAACCTCCGGATAACAAGCTCCGCCCACACAGAAGTCTCCGCTCTCTTTTATTAATTTTACCAGCTCCGATGCGTGAGCAAAATCAGTAAATACCTGTCCATCATAATTCTTTGGAATATCCCCACGAAGTGCCAGGATATTTTCAATCCCTGCATTTTTCATTTCAGAAAGTGCTGTCCGGATGCTGTCTTTATTTGCGCATACACAGGTCAGATGCGCAATCGTCGGAACTCCGTATTTTTCTTGAATCTCATTTGCAAGCTTGATCGTATGTCCTTTTGTGCTGCCACCCGCTCCATATGTAACACTCATATAACTCGGCCGTAATGCCGCAATTCCAAGTGCCGCAGCTTCCACACTTGCAAAATCTGTATCCTTCTTCGGTGGAAAAACCTCAAATGACAATGTTGCTTTCTCCTGCCCTATAATATCTCTTATCTTCATGTATTTCCTCCTGTCATTTCATCTCTTTTGTATATCTGCAGTTGGGATAATTCGTGCATCCCAGAGAATTTTCTCATCCTTTTTCATTATATAAATTCTACGGTAATATGACAATATCAACATTCGTTTCTGCCGCATTGCGAAAACTTTCGAAAAGTTTGCTGGCGTAATCCCACATTTTCCTGTATAGTATATGGGTATGTAATTTGTTTGGAAGAGTTATCAAAAGATGAAAAAACGTGAATCATTTAACAACAAATGGGGATTTGTCCTCGCCTGTATCGGCTCAGCGGTCGGCATGGGTAATATCTGGATGTTCCCAACCAGAGTATCCCTCTATGGCGGAGGCTCTTATCTGATCCCTTACTTCATATTCGTTATTCTGATCGGATTCACCGGTGTGATCGGCGAAATGAGTTTCGGACGTGCTACCAAATCCGGTCCGGTCGACGCTTTCGGCTATGCCTGTGGAACAAAGGGCAAACGAAAGCTTGGCGAAATTCTTGGATTTATACCGGTACTCGGCGCGCTTGCCATGGCGATCGGCTATACTGTCGTAATGGGCTGGATCTTAAAATATATGATCGGTGCATTTACCGGTTCAACACTTGCACCGGAAAATGTAGAATCCTTTGGTGCCGCATTTGGCTCAACCGCTTCTGCATTCGGCAATAACCTATGGCAGATCATTGCACTCGCTGTCGGCATTATCATTCTGATGTTTGGTATCGGAAACGGAATCGAAAAGGCAAATAAGATCCTGATGCCTCTGTTCTTTATCCTGTTTATCATTCTTGCGATCTATACCGCCTGCCAGCCGGGTGCTGCCGAAGGATATAAATATATCTTCCGGATCGAGCCAAAGGTTCTCGCCGATCCAAAGACATGGATCTACGCACTTGGCCAGGCATTTTTCTCCCTGTCTGTTGCAGGAAATGGGACACTGATCTATGGCTCTTATCTGCCGGACGAAGAAAATATACCGGAAGCTGCCGGACAGGTTGCTTTATTTGATACGATCGCTGCGTTACTTGCCGCCCTCGTTATCATTCCGGTTATGGCAACGACCGGTGCGCAGTTAGACCAGGGTGGCCCCGGACTTATGTTCATCTATCTGCCTGCCCTGTTCAAATCTATGCCGGGCGGACATATCATCGCCATGATCTTCTTCGTTGCAGTATTCTTTGCAGGCTTGTCCTCATTGATCAATCTGTACGAAGCTCCGATCGCAACGATTCAGGAAAAGCTCGGATTAAATCGTAAGTTATCCTGTGGCGTGATCGCAGGAATCGGCGTGATCGTATCCATCTGTATTCAGGGAATCGTATCCGGCTGGATGGATGTTCTGTCCATCTATATCTGCCCGCTTGGTGCAGGACTTGCCGGAATCATGTTCTTCTGGGTATGCGGTAAGAAATATGTAGAGGAGCAGGTAAACCTTGGACGTGAAAAGAAGTTCACAGACAAATTCCTGCCAATCTGTAAATATGTCTATTGCCCTATCTGCATTCTGGTTTTAATACTTGGAATCGCATTAGGCGGAATCGGCTAAAACAGGGATAATGCGAGATTCAGATACTTCTATTTATAACAATACCCCTATTGAATAACACACTACGATTTCTGTTCGATGCACATGCCTGATTCGTAAATGCTCCTGTGCAAACTCGCCCTTTGGGCTCAAACATGCACCCGCATTTACTGGCAATGTGCATTCTCACAACGAAATCTCGTTCATGTTATATCAATAGGGGTATTATTATAAATATAAAATATCTGAATCTCGGCATTACTCCTCGTCATTAGGAATGCCATTTGCCAGGTATTCATTCCACTTGGCGTTGTTACGCTCCAGTTCTTTTTTCTGCATGATGCGGTTGCGGTCTGTAAGGATCGCGAGCATCTCATCTACGATCTCCTCCATGGGAAGGGTCTGATAATGTGACAAATAGCCGATCATACGACCGGCTGTAAAATCTGTATTCAGATTCTGTGTTATAACCTCGCAGAATTCCACCGGATAGCCCCGGTCAAGCATCATCTGATATAGGTTTTTACTTGCTTCTGATCTTGGTTTCATTTATGATCACCTGACTATTCTTTCGATATATATCTGCATATCCAATTATGCATCCAAACGGTTCGCTGATCGTCCGATCTGCTCTCCCATTTTCACCAGTGTTTCCATTCCTGATCCGGTATGTTCCAATAAATCCCGATCCGGTATCACGACATTCTTCTGTGTCAACAGAATGATCGTTGAACCGCCAAATTCAAATCGTCCTTTTTCAACACCCTTATGAACAAATCCCAAGCCTTGCTGATTATTACTGATCTTACCAACCATCAATGCCCCGACTTCCATCTGAAGAAGCGTTCCAAACTGCTCCGTCTTTATCAGACAATACTCTCTGGAATTCATCTTGTAGATCGGACAGACATCATTTGCAACCGGGTTCACCGTATGCAGAATTCCTGCTATCTTACGCTGTTCGGATTTTCTTCCATCTGCTGCATAGCAATACCTGTGATAATCATCTACCGTCAATCGGATCACATAGATATATCCGTCCAGATACCGCTTAGCCAGCTTCTTATCTTGCAACAACTGTTCCAATGTATATTCGGTGTGTTTAATAAGAAAATGTCCGTTTTCATGGATCTTATACACACTGACCTTTCCATCACTTGGGCTGACCAGCGCATTTGCATCCGGATTAACCGGTCGTTCTTCTGCTCTGATCTTTCGAGTGAAAAAATCATTATATGAATCAAATATCCGTTTCTCATATAAGGACAGATCAATGCCATTCTTCTTTACAAACCCTGGAACTGCCAGTCCTGAAATCCGGGTATCCAAAAATGCCCCGCCTATGCGGGACACTACCGGTGACAGAAAGGGACGGATCAGACACCTCGTCACTGCATGTCCATAGATAAATGCAAGCAGGCGATCCTGACCGGTCTCGCCCTGTCTTTTATGTCCTTTTCGATCTATATATATGATACTCATTTTCTTTTCTCCAATCTTCTCCTACCATATATGGAGCATCCGAAGTACAGCCAACGTTACAACGCAAACGATGATCGCCAGTGTGCGGTTCTTTGGTTTACGGAATTTAAAATTTGTAATAAACAGCAAACCGACCAACAGTACCAGCGCATGAAGGCTGAGCATGAATTCCCGCTTGCCAAGCATCGGCTTAAATACTGCCAGAAGTGGCAAAAGCACAGCCATAGATGTGATCGGAAGTCCCTGATAATATTTACGTTTTTCCTCTGTCTCATCCTGTCTGACTTCCTCAGAAACATTAAACCATGCCAGACGGATAAGGCCTGCCAGCACATAGAATAACAGGATCGCAACACCAGTCAATCCACGCATTCCCATGCGGTAGCAAAGGATTGCCGGTGAAACTCCAAAGCAGACAATATCCGCCAGAGAATCAATCTGGATTCCAAATCGTTTTTCAACCTCTGTACGATCTTTCTTGGTCCGTGCAACCTTGCCATCAAACATATCGCACAAACCGGAAATTGCCAGACATACAAGCGCCATCCGGCAGTCGCCATTTAACGAAAATAACATACCACTGATGGACACCATCAGACTGATATATGTAAGAATTACTGTATAATCATAAACACCTAACATTTCTCTACCACACTTTTCTTTTTTCTTCCAATAGTAAAATTTGCAACAATCGTAAATATCGCACTGAGGATCAGTTCCGTATAATACCCCAGTCCACGGGACAATACCATACCCGGAAGGAGAAGCATACTTCCAAATACCGGAAGGAAGATATCAAGGAATATCTTCTCACTGATTCCCATTCCGCCCGGAAGCGGCAGCATATCAACTGCAACCGCGATTGAGCCCTGAAGAAGTATCACGGTAAGCGCCGATGTTCCTTTTAATCCAAATGCAAGATATACGAACCAGGTTGCTGCAAACAACGCAAACCGCTGCACCATCGTAATGAGGAATACAACGATCAGCACCTTTTTATTTTCCTGCAAATAAACAGCAGCTCCCCGATACTGATCCATCGACTGAACCAGCTTTTTTGCTCTTGACTTTCTATGTTTTAATATATGGATTCTTTCTAACAAAATATGCCCTTTGATCATAATTGACTTCGCAAAATTCGGATGAAATGCAAATACAACCATAATCGCTACACACACCACATTCAATCCCATTCCGAGATAAAACCAGAAGATTGCATCCGATAAATACCGATGTATAAATCCCTGCCCGAAGATCACCAATGCAATACCAAGCAGTACCAGTACCATCTTGTAGATAATGGTTATGATCAACAATACCATCGTTGAGATCGGAATCGGTATATCTTCTTTCTTCATATAGTAAACCTGTGCCGGCTGACCGCCCGATGCAGACGGAGTAATGCAGCTAAAGAAAAAGCCAACGGATGAAAATAAAAAGCAGGTCCATTTCTTTACCTTTATACCTAGTGAATGCATCAGATAATGAATAATGATAGATTCTCCCCATATGAAGATTATTACACAGATAACGCCGGGAATCAACCAAAACGGGTTCACAGTTTTAATTATTTCGATGATCCGCCCCATATCCTTGCCATGAAACACACCATAAAGAGTTGCTGCAAAGATCAGAAGCAAAAAAATTATATTAAATATCCATTTTTTCTTACTCTCCATACGTCCTCATTTCCAATTTCACAGCCTTATGCATGAAGCATTTTTACTGTTTCTTTACCATGTCTTTGCCAATATCTGTTTCAGTATATCACAACGTTTGAAAAAAATGTTAAATCTGACATTAATATCACATTAATAATATTTAATATTATATTTTCAATAGGAATTTCCAATCAATTAACTTTTTTACCATGAAGCGCACCCCTTGTTTTACTTTACAAGGAAAACTTTTCTAATATAGAAAAAAGCAGTCTGTAGAATAAAATTATTCTCAAAGACCGCTTTCTATGCTGACTTTCGCCAAATATGAAATTATTTCTGCGCCTCTAAAATCTTAGGCTCCTGTCCTTCTTCCCATAAAACAGTTACTTCTGTTCCATCCTTATGACAGTAAACTACCTTCCGGATCACTGGCAAACTCTCTGTCTCTTCCTCATCACCGGATGCAAATGCTGATGTTATAGTGGCACCTTCCCGGTGTCCACCAAGTGCATGATAGCTCTCTGTCAATTGCCATGATCTGCTCTGACCGGTTGGATCAAGGGAAGTCAGTCCCTGTTCACCGAGATAAAATCTTACAATTCCATTTTCCAGTTCCTCTCCTGTACTGATCGTCACGATCTGTCCGCTTCCTAAGAGAGCAGACTGATGCAGATATAACGCTCCATCCATCTCGACCACTTCCACATTTTCCTGAATACCCTCTGCACCGATCTCCGGCCATACCTCCGACCAGTGTGAAGTAACTGCCCAGTTACCGACTACCCACAAAACAGCAAATATCACAATAACGATCAAAGCCCGTCCCCAGACCTTTTTATTTACAAATTTACGAAATCCTTTTACATCCGTACTGTCCTTCATCGGCAAGGCAAGGTCTGACTTCATCTGCTCCGCAGTTTTTCTGCAAGAATCGCAGGTCTTCATATGTTCTTCTACTAATTTTTTACTTTCTTCGCTGCAAACCCCATCTATATATAAAGGAAGCAGATCATTTATCATTTCACATTCTTTTTTCAAGATAATTCCTCCATTTCATTCATGATCAACAGCCTTGCACGATGATACGTCACTCGCGCCCAGCTCTCTGTTTTTCCAAATATTACTGCAATTTCCCGAAATGGCAGTTCGCCAAATACTCTCAGATTAAATACTTCCTTATACGGTTCACTCAGGTTATGAACCAGTTGATGAATCTTCATCGCCTGTTCCCTGTCCACGGTATCTTTGACAAAATCGTGATCCGAGGCCCGTTCTGTCAGTGTCTCATCCGGTTCAGTCGTTTCCCGTTTCTGTTTTTTCACATAAGTAAAGTAAGTATTCTTTGCAATCTGGCACAACCACACGCGTATATCGCAGTCACCCTTGAATCGGTCTACTGCCTTTATGGCTTTCATAAATGTCTCCTGCGTAATATCTTCCGCTATATGCGCGTTTTTGCTTAACGCGAAAACATACCGATACAAGTCTGTATAATAGTTATTGTAGATTTCTTCTATTGGTACCAATTTGCTTATTCACCTCCCATCACTTATATGACAACGCTCCCGGAAAAACGTTACAGAAAAATTTATATTTTTTATAATATCCGTCTTGACGACATTTGTCGATGGTGTTTAAATAGATTCTGCTTCTAATGTGTGAAATAAACATTTCAAAATACTACTTTGGGATTATAGATATGAAAACGATAAAGTCAAAAGAAATGGATATGTTAAACGGGGGATTGGTTGGCAAGCTGATCCTTTTTTCACTGCCGCTTGCATTCAGCAGCATTTTACAGCAATTATTCAACTCCGCAGATGTCGCTGTTGTCGGCAGATTTGCCGGAGATAATGCGCTCGCTGCAGTCGGAAGCTGTGTGGCTCTGGTCGGCATCTTTGTCAATCTGATCGTCGGTCTGGCTGTGGGACCAAATGCCGTCCTCGCTAATCTGATCGGTCAGAAACAGCGTGACAAGATCAACGATATGGTACATACGATCCTGACATTTGGCACAATCCTCGGACTTGGGCTTATGATCCTCGGCTTTGCCTCTGCCCGGATCATTCTGGAATTATCCGGTACTCCGTCCGGTGTTCTTGCCGAAGCACTGTTATATATCCGCATCTATTTCTTAAGCATTCCGTTTATGACCGTTTATAATTTTGGAGCTGCCATTCTGCGAAGCTTCGGTGATACCAGACGACCAATGTTCTATCTTATCATCTCCGGTATCGTAAATGTCATCCTGAATCTGATCCTCGTCATCTGCTTTCATCTGGGTGTTGCCGGTGTTGCCATTTCCACTGTAATCTCTAATATTATCAGTGCTGTTATGGTCATGGTATACCTTTACCGCAGAGATGATGAATTTGCATTCCGGTTCAACCGGATGAAGATTGTACGCCCGTATCTGCGCAAGATCCTTCAAATCGGTATTCCATCCGGTATCCAGGGAACCATTTTCTCGATCTCGAATGTTTTTATCCAGAGTGGTATTAATTCATTTGGCAAATTTGCGATTGCAGGTTCTTCTCTTGCGCTTAATTTTGAATATTTTACCTATGACATTGCAAATGCATTTGCACAGGCAACGGTCACCTTCACCAGCCAGAACTATGGCGCAGGAAACATCAAACGCTGCAAGAAGGTGTTCTGGTTAAACATGCTGTTTGGCATTGTCTTCACAGAGATTCTCGCAGTTATCTTTATCGTATGGAGTGACTTTTTCGTCGGAATCTACACAAAAAGTACAGCAGTCGCTGCCTATGCTTTGATCCGTATGTATCATGTCTGCTCATTGGAAGGTCTAACCACTACTTACGAGGTTGAAAGTGCCGCTCTCCGTGGTATGGGCAAATCAGTGGAACCTGCAATCTTCACCATCTTAGGAACGGTTGTTTTCCGCTTGATCTGGCTTGGAACAGTCTTCCGCCTGCTGCCAACATTTGGCTGGCTGCTGAATGTATATGTGGCTTCATGGATATTTACCGGATGCGCACTGTTTATCGTATATGTAAGACATATGAAGAAGGTGGAGGGGAATTTTGCTTCCACCCATCAAAATCTGTAATAAATTATTAAATTAAATACTTTTTTGTCTGTCAAATTTCTGGTATATTGTATACATATATTATTAAAGGGAGGGTAACATATGAGTCAATATCATTCACTATCCAATGAAATTTCTAAACGGATCAAAGAAGACCGCATAAAACATACAGAAAATCCATACGCATGTAAAGATACACAGATCATCAGGCGATATGCGAATCATGACAATCCAAAACTCTGGCGTCCTGCTTTTGTAATGGACGTCGAAAAAATCCTACATAATAATTATTACAATCGATATTCAGATAAAACGCAGGTTCTATCCTGCTATAAAAACGATGATGTCTCCCGCCGTGCACTTCATGTACAGTTAGTTTCAAGAATTGCACGCACAATCGGCGCCAGTCTCAATCTTAATCTAGATCTTATCGAAGCGATTTCACTTGGTCATGATATCGGACATACCCCTTTCGGCCATGCAGGAGAACGTTTCCTGAATGAATTATATTCAGAAAATACAAGCCGCTTATTTAATCATAATGTCCAAAGTGTCCGGGTTCTGGATAAACTGGTCTGCCGAAATGTCAGCTTACAGGTCCTGGACGGAATTCTTTGTCATAATGGTGAAATGGAACAACAGGAATATACCCCTAAAAAACTGAATACTTTTGCTGAATTTGATAGAAATGTTGAAAGCTGCTATACCGACATCACTGCAAATAAAAAACAAATCCCATCAACTTTAGAAGGGTGTATTATGCGTATCAGTGATATTATTGCATATATCGGAAAGGATCGGCAGGATGCAGCCAAGATTGGACTTGTTCCAGAACAGCCTCCATTCTCCTCCGGAGCTATTGGCACTACAAATGCAGAAATTATTAATAACATGACTGTCAGTATTATAGAAAACAGTTATGGAAAATCATACATCAGCATGGACGAAGAAATCTATGAAGCTTTTTCCCTCGCCAAAAAAGAAAACTATGAATGGATATATGGTGATCCTAAAATTGAGACTATGTACACAAATAATGTCAGACCAATGTTTTATGAACTTTATACAGAACTATTAAAACAAGCAAAAAACCATGATAAAAACTCTATTCTGTACAAACACCATATTGAATATCTGCGAACAGCCAATAAGGCTTCCCGCTATTTTAATGTAAATACTTTCATAGATGAATACTGGAATAGTGATCCGAATGACATCGTAGTTGATTTTATTGCCAGTATGACAGATGATTATTTTGTTGATCTATATCACTATCTGTTTCCAAATGGGAAATATAATGTAAATTATATAGGATATTTTGACACTATTTCCTGATAAATTTCATACCTTGTTCCCTCATGGGTGGGGAACAAGGGTATATTTTACACAAAACTTGAAAGAGTGGCTCCTTGAAACGTTACCCTTTAAAAAGAATCTCCTATCCACCATACTATTTTATCATCCTTCAGTTCTTTATCCATTTTCTCAATATTAATACCCTGCTGTTCTGCTAAGGACTTTATAAGCATTCTGAGATTTCCTGCATAAGTGGCTATATTCCAATAGTTTTGTCCAAAATGCACACTCGATTTCTCCGTAACGTGCTTGATTTCTTTTCTTATATATTCTTGTATCTCCTTCTCATTCAACTCGCCTTCAGAATGATCCAGAATATATCTTAATGCACTTGCAAAACCATGTTTATATATAAATTTTTATTCGCGCATTCCCTCACATCCCCAAAATGTATCATAAAACGAAACCCCATAGGCTCTTATCCAGTCCCACATAATCTCCTGATCTGCAACATTCGGACCATCTGCATGGCATCTCTTGCACAAAAGCACCAAATTCTCCGGTTCATCTTTTCCACCTAATGAATCCGGTATAATGTGGCATCGATCCAATGAACGCTCACACCCGCATCTCCAACATCTTTCACCCGCTTCAGCCCAGTCTACACTTAATCCGCATTCGTCCTGATGCTTTGCCCAATATGAAATAATTGCTTCTTTTGTAGTTTTGATTGGTTCTCTTTTGCTCATAAATTGATTGCCTCTGTTTTATACATGCAATATACCTTATTTCCACAACAATATTCCTAAAAATTAAATGTACATTTGTATTCATTCCATGGATAAACGAAATATTTATTTACTTAAAATCAATTTTGGTCAAATTCTGTAAAACCACAATATAGTGCCGTACGATATTCGCCATCTTGTATATATTCTGTTGTTCCATAAAAGAAACCATTAAACTTCACTTCATCCTGCAATGGAAACATGGTATCTAAAACAACACTTGTATCCGCTGAATCAAAATAACTTACAACCATTGGCTGTTTCTCATCACCATCAATATAAACTAAATATGCTGGTGTATTATCCTGTAATGTGACAGTCCCTCCAAATGTTCCTCGAAGCTTAATCTTCTCCATATACTGAATCTCTGAACTATTCTGCAGCATGTCAAAAGTAACATCTGTTCTATAAGATGTATACATTTGTTGTCCCTGCAAAGGATCAAGTGAAGAAATGTATAATTTATGCCATTCGTCACGATTCACTAATTCTTGTTCATAATCCTCTTTCAAATCCATATAATTCTTCTTAAGGCTGCTATACTCTTCTTTTATTTTGTTATTTTCTCTTTGTAGCTCTGTCTCATCATTATTTTTTGTATTTATTTTATTTACTGCAGTCTGTTTCGTTTGATATTGTTCAGATCTTGCTTCAAATCATCTATATTGCTCTTCTGTACATATGCATATAAAGCTAAAATTATTATTACACTTGTCATAACAGTTAATAACACAACTAATACAATATTAATTTTATTTTTCATATATTCTTATTTCTCTCTTTTACTAATTATTATATCCCAGCCTCCAAAACCTTGCAAATCGCACCTCCATCAATAACCGCGATAATCTTTCCCTTTGCCGTTTTACCGATTCTGTCATACAACCGACCGGCACTTAAAGACTCACCTTTAACTGTAAATGGACTATTTGCAACATAACCACATTTGCCAATGCCTTTGATTTTTACCATAATCGCTTCTGAATCAAACTCATTGTCCGGTTCCTTTTTTAGCTTCACCTTCATCCCCTTCTCCATAAACTCATTTCCTAGATAATGCTCACATCCTGTAATTGTAAAATACATATTTTTCATACCTACCGTCTCCTTTCTGATCATATAGCAAATCCTATTTTTTATAAACGTCCTTGCCTTCATGGCAACATAATAGCAATTGCAATGTCCAAATAATTGGACATCTGTAAAATTTTTCATCCACTATATATTATTTAATACTGCAAATCGCCAGACCCCTGCATTTCTGCAGGCATCTGGCGACTGCCTTTCCGGTGTCACTTACATCGACACATCTATGACGTAGTATCCCATCTGATTCACCACCACAGACACCGTCTCGAACCCGGTCTCGAAATCGAGATAGTATCGATCATCCCTGTGGGTGAATACGACCTCACAATTCATCTGGGAAAGCACAGACATGACTTCCCCAAGATCCTGTTCCGATCTTCGGATCACCTGCTTCTCCAGATTTTCCTGCCGGTTCTTCGGCATCTCCAGATAATGAAGATACAACGATGTCTCCAATGTTCGGGAATTACAACTGCTTTTGTGAAAATAACTGCTGACGATCATGTAGATCACATATGTGGTCTGTTCCTGAATGTTGTTTCTTTTTTCTGTAAATTTGTATGCCATATCAGCACCTCCATTGAAAATAATATAAAAAAGGTATATATCTGGACAGACTTTTAGCCTCGTCCTAATATATACCTTGTCTTTTCAATTATTTTCGATGTTTTTTTATTATATATAAATGCAGATAAATATGCAAGTACTTTTATCTATTTGCACTATTACTCTAAATGAGCGGACCATGTATGCCAATCATATGGATCATACTTGTTGATATCTACATAATAATCACCCTTCATTAACTCTTCGATCGTATTATATTCATTCAAAGCGAACTTACATGATGCAGAAGTTAATGTACTATAAGTTGGTTTATGCCAGCCCGTAGGATCAAACTTAAATTCTGAACTGTCCGATGCACGCCCCTGAACCTCACATTCTACAAACTTACCCTGCTCCATAAAAATCAGTGTAACCATATGTCCACTTGCATTATGCGGCTTTTTACTTGCAGCAGAATAATACCGACTATAATCATTATAAAGACCATTTTCCCCATCATATGAACAGGACAATATTATATAGGGATAACCAAGTTCTGTCATGGCATTTGCTACCGTCGCCGCACCCCAGCATGTATACTCTGAATAACTATGACTACTGATCCAATAATTAAGTGCTGTATATGTTTCATAATCTGTCATATCGGTTGCGCATTGGGCAACATCTTTTAAAATACCTTTCAGATATACTTCACTTCCATAGTTATACACAGGCTCTAAAAACGGATCATATTCCCAATATTTTTTACGGTTAAATTCTACAGAATTTGAAAATCCGTTCGACACCAATGTTACAACCTTCGTATCACCAAAATACACATCTACCGATTGTTTTTTATCCAGCAGACAGCTTACATTTACAAGTATATACCCAATATATCCTTGCTTATAAAGCGTCTGCTGCATTTTGTCTCCCACTGGCATTTCATCATAATATACCACCGATATGTTTGTCGCTACCTGGACATTTTTTCTGTCTGGGATATATTGTGTATTTGAAAAGCTGTTAAATCCACATTTTCCATTATACTCTGTATGAATTACAACATCGTTTTTCAACTTCTGTTTAATAAAAATCGGGAAATAGCACTGTGCAAAATCCTTTGAGGTTTTGTTTGCTTCATCATTATAATTCGCATAATCTGTATATTTAAAAAAAGGAAACTCATCCGTTTTGTAAGCAAGATCTATTCCGTTTACTGTTTTAGTCGTCATATGATAATCAGGTATCGGTACCTTTTTCGTTACCTTCGACCACTTGGAATAATATGTTTTTCCGCCTATTTTTTTATAGGTACGTATGCGGAATGTATATGTTATTCCATATTCACTGACATATAGATAGAAGCCGCCATAATAAGTTTCTATCTTTTTTTTCGTTACCTTATCCCCTATGGTTCCATTGTTTCTTACCTCAAGCTCATACCCATCCATTTTCATAGTAGCACTGTTCATATTCCAATCGAAATCTAACGTATCACCATAAGTATCATTTCTGTAAAATGTGCTTTTCAAACCTTTTATAGTAGGAAGTGCTACACTATATTCTATCGTCTTACTTCCTTTTATTTTTTTACCTTTATATTTGCCTTTTAAGGTTACTTTGATTTTATATTTACCCGGTTTGACCGGATTTTTAGGATATGTAATCTTATAATTCTTCGGTTTTAATTTCTTCCCCTTATACTTTACTGTAACTTTAGGTTTAATTTTCTTTCCTGTATAAGCATAAGTTTTTTTACTCGTAGTTACCGTCCATTTCGAAGTTGTACCTTTTGCATAAGTCTCTATATCAGCTCCCTGAAATGCAAATATACCGAATACTAATAAAATAGCTACGGCTAGTAAAAGTCCTCTTTTTCCTCTCATATAACGTTTCTCCTCTCAGGGTATTACCTATATTCTTCTATCAGTTCAATGGCTTCTTTGATCATGCCGTCACAGTGCGGTTTCTTCTGACCACCCGCCTGTGCATTTGCCCTTAACAGATCAAAGCAATTAATCATACCATTATGATTCTCTTTCATTTTTCTCTGGAACTCTCCTACAATATGAGGATCTGAGATTCCCAATGCTCCGAGTACCATCAGTGCTCCTGTCACAGCTCCACATGTACTGCCTGACTTCATTCCTCCACCAAAATTTGTACCAAGTGCCTTCATCTGGCTCTCCGACAAACCAAGCTCCTCTGCATAGGTCATCATTATCGTTTCCGCGCAGTTCGGACACTTCGCATTATTTCTTAACTGCATTGCTTTTTCTATGTGTTTATCCATAAAAAAACCTCCTGATTATCATTTGTATATTCTTGTCCACATCCATGTATTACTCTACATCATAAATAGGGAAATTCGATGCCCTACTACCTTTTAACACTCAAGCAATACTTTCCAATTTTCTGGGAAACCCATTGTACTAATCTGCACGCATGGATATTTATCAAATAATAACTCAATTTTATCTACAAATAAATTCCAATGATCATCATCTTTCAACAAATACTTCAAACATAAAAGTACTCCGTAAATCCTGTTATTGCCTATTCCTACCTGAGTATACTCCTTATATAATATAGGTGTTTTGGATAATTTAGCATTATATATACGTCCATAGTGTGCACAAATATTTCTTACATATGATATACTCTCTAACCAGCTTTCAAAATATGTATAACCCACACCAAATGTCTTTGCTATCGCCTTTTTATCCTTATTAAGCATATTCTTATAAAACTTTGACAATGTTCCAAAACTAAAAACCTCAACCAATGCATAGATAGGCAGATTACCGCCTTCATAATTTTCCTTAAAATTACGCACAAATGGGGCTTTGGAATTTCGTCTAACTTCTTCTTTTATATCTTCCAGAAACTGTGCGTGGTAATTTTCATTAGAAAAATTCTCTGCTTGCAAATACCCCAAAACACCATATTGTTCAGCAAAAAAATTGGCTAATCTGCACCTTACATTGATCTCTACTTTTTCTATTTCCGGAAAAATAAGCTGTCTAAAATTTGAATTGAACAAATATAAATCCACTATTTCTTTGAATGCAGTCTGCTTATTATAGCATCCATTTTTCGACTTTAAATTAAGGCTGTATGCCTTTATTAATCTGAAATATGAAATATCATTTAATATTTTCTTTGCATACTCCTCATCATCGACAATCAATCCAATATTTTTCAAATTTTCGACCTGTTCATCAATTGTCATAGGAGGCTGGTGCTTTTTTAATTCCCCCATATAAATATTTTCTCCTTAAAATTAAAAGACCCAACGTGGTCCGCATCGTTGAGAGGCGTGTTGGGTTCTGTTAGTACTTATTATATGCAGGTTATCACAAAAAATCAACAAAAAGTTATAGATTTCTAATGTAACAAAACAGACTTAAAATGCCTCACATGCCATAAATGATACATATACTGGCGCACCTCTTACTATCAGTTGTGAAAAAAGCAATTCCGTTGTCTTACTTGATACACCCGATGATATCGCGTATCTATATCGGCTGGCACAGGAGAATCCTCTGCTGTATGCAGAATTGGCTTGTAAACCTAATGGATTACAGGATTATGTGGATGCTATGAATGAAATTAATTGATTTTCCAAATTGAAGGAGCATTTTATTGGAGTTAGTCTCATCTACGTCTCACCAGTCTCATAATGATTTGAGACTGGTGAGACTATGCTAAAATTCCAGTATTTTATTTGAATTACAATTTCTTCTCCACCTTCTCCAATTCATCCAACAATGCTGGTTTTCTTGGATACCTCTGCTTCAATTCCTCAATTAAAGACTTAGCAGTATCATTACCCTTCCATTTTATAAGCTGTGCAATATTCTTCGTTATCTTCTTATATTCTCGTCTATCCTTTGTCTGAGCACAACTCTCACTTATTTCCTTATAACACAACTCATATACTTGCTCTGGATATTCCTTTATCAAATACTTCCCATAATAAAACAAATCATACGGATTCTCCATTACATCTTCAAGCAATCTCTTCTTTTCATTTTCGGAAATAAGAACACTGCGATAGCAAACAGTTCGCTTGCTATCCTTTAATTCATCCAATAAACTCTCGTAATTCTCATTCCATGCACCACACTCTTTATAAATCTGTTTCAAAACCTCCCAGAACTTCCCATTTCCCATTAATAGCAGCTTTTTTGCTTGTGCGATTTGCTTTTCCGTGTTGTTTGCTATCTTGTATATATCATATAGCATGTTATTCCAATCTTCTGGATCACCACTACGATAATGCCATGTATTTTCAGCATTTGCTTTCTCTAAACAAAGCTTCTCTGCTTCATCATAATTCTTCTCTTCCATAGCATCCTTACGTTCCATAGACATTATAATACAACTTATCTATATATACACGAATTCAATCCTTTTCTGTTTCTTCATACATATCCTTATATGTATATATTTCTGATTTAACACCAATGTGGTCTTTCCATCACCCGGATCTCCCTAAATAATTGTCAGCTTCCCATATGGTATAAACGGATACCACAGCCATTTCACTTCCTGTGGCTCAACCTCCGACATCCGTATCATCTTTAATTCTGTCTTCTGTTCCTCCATAAAGTCCTCCATTTTCCAATCTTTTATTTGCTCCTAAGAAGAACCTCTGCTATACTCTAGTTGTATTTACAGGTGTAACAGAGGTTTTCTTTTGTTACCGCAAGTCCTAACAGTTGCCGCTGTCAGGACTTTTTTCTTTATCAATCTGTACTCCCTGCCAGAGATACTTGGCACCATCCAGCATTGCAATAATCGCCTGTAACATATCCATACAGTCATTTCGCATATCTTCCAATCCATCAGCAGTAAGTGTTACCTCCTGCTGTTCCAGTTGTTTTACCAGTTCTGAGAGATTCGTCTGCATATTCTGCAGTTCCTCTACAAGCTGGTAAATGACCTCTTTCTTTCCTACAACACATATTCTGTTATAAATGCAGGAACGTACAAAATAATCTTTCTTCTGCATACCGCTTGCAAGTATCTTGGCTTCAATCATTTCCCGCTCTCTGTCCGATACTCGAAAGCTGATTGTTGGATGTTTGTGTACTCCACTCATAACTCGTCCTCCTCATTCTCCAGTTCTATCCTAAAATAAGAGCTAATGCTTCTGCAAGGATAAATAAAAATTATTGATTATCCCTCTACGTCGCAAAATACTATTTAGCATCGGTTACAATCGGAAAGTTCATTTCAACAATAAACTCTTTTTTTTCTATTTTTGCTTCAATCTCTCCATCCATCCGACTAACCAACTCCTTTGCAATAGATAGTCCCAATCCAGTAGATGTTTTACTTCTGGCAACATCTGCTTTATAAAATCGCTCAAATACCTGATCTATATTAATCTGTTCTGGATGTGTAACCTGATTGCTGATTCTAAGCACCACCTGATTTTGATCACGTTCCAACACAATGCTAATCTTCTTTTCTCCATGATCCAGCCCATTTTTTATCACATTCTGGATAACACGGCGGAGTCCCTGCCTGTTTCCATGTATATACAACTGTTCTTCCGTAATCTGAATATCCGGCTGAATTTCCATTCTTACCCATTCATCATAGTATGAAAAAACTGTTTCTTTCAAAATCCGGTTCATACAGCACAATGTCAATTCCAAACTGTAAGATTCGTTTTTTAACTTTGTAAACATAAAAAGTTCTTCCAACATTTCATTCAGACTATGAATTCTTTCGTGGATAATGCTTAAATAACGTTTCTGATCCTCTATATTTTCACATTCTTCCATTAGCTGAAAATATCCGTCCAAAGATGTCAGTGGTGTGCGGATATCATGAGAAAGATTTGTATAAGTGTCCGCAATCAGAGCTTCTTTCTCCTGATAATGCTGCTTCTCTTTTCTTCGCAATTCCAGAAGCTCATTCAACTTGTCAGAAAGCTTTCCTATTCCACCCACATCAAATTCATGGTTAATCAACATGTTACTGTCATGTTTCATCATAAACGCCAATTGGCGGCAGATGTCTTTCACCTGCCGCTGGTATTTCCACATAATAATAAATTGTAAGATAATAATTCCTGCTAATATCCAAATTACGATATACATCCGTTAAATATCCCTCTTTTGAAAAACAACGCTGCTTACTGATATCATCATAACGATGAACACTATTGCCACACCAAATGCCGCCAAACACTCATTTCCACTCGGATCCATAGGAAGCAGTGATAATTTTCCTGTTATCGTATACTTATAAATCTGGAAATTCTGAATTCCTATTTTTTGAATAGCACTATTGATCACCCCATACACAATGGTCATTACATTCATGCTAAGACAGACAGCAATGACCATGCTGATTAAATTATTTTTCAAAATAATTGCAATCGCCATACAAATCAGCACAAGTGCATAATGAAGAGCCAGTTCAGTCACAAAATAAGATAAAATTGCCTTTGTATTTCCCCATTCCAATTCCCCGAAAACAATACCATTAGCCGCTGCCTGAAATAAGAATGCACCTGCCATTGTCAGTACCGTAAAGACAGCCAAGGCAATTGCCCTGGAAAAAATCAGAGTTCCTCTATTTCTAACCTGACCTCCTATATTCTTAATATATCCGCTACTGATATCCGCTGTTGAAAACAGAACAGTAAAAATTACCAAAAGCAGTGCATACAATTTTCCTTGGGAATTGGCAAAGAAGATATCATATACCGTCACCTTTTCTCCCGGCTCCGTAGGCAGCGTTACCATCATTCCCACATTAATATTATCCACAGTAGGTTCAGTAACCTGCTCCTGTTTCATGGCATCCTTTTCAGTCAAAAGCTCATAATCTGTCTTGCATAAAGATGTTGTAATCAATAATATTGCTGCCAGTACGATCCAGATTACATACATACTTTTAGTTTTAAGCATCCGGTATAAATCCATTTTTATTATATTAAGCATGATCCGCACCTCCCGTCAGATTCAGAAAATAAGTTTCCAGTTCTTCACTGGTTATGGAAATCCCTTTTACCGGAATTCCTGACTTTGCAAGTTCCATATTCAACGCTGCACTTTCATTCAATCGTTCAAAAATATGAATATGCTCTTTATCTGTTACCTGATAGTTGGTAAATCCCATAGAATCCATCACCGGAATCGCCTGTTTCGGATGATCCAATGTCAACTCTATCCGTTCACTGCATCTTCTTATTAATTCTTCTCTTGTAATTTCCTGTAATAAACTTCCATTATGAATAATTCCATAATCAGTAGCAATCTTCGATAATTCCTCAAGAATATGACTGGAAATGCATATTGTCATATTCTTCTCTTTCTGAAGTCTCTGAATCGTATCCCGGATCTCTGCAATACCCTGTGGATCCAATCCATTGATTGGCTCATCAAGAACTAATAAATCTGGTTCTCCAACCAAAGCAAGACCAATTCCCAAACGCTGTTTCATTCCAAGTGAAAAATGTTTTGTTTTTTTCTTTCCCACATCCTCCAGACCGATAATTCTCAATATTTCTTCAATATAACTTTTTTTCTTTATTCCAAACAGCTTGCATTTGATATTCAGATTTTCATATGCAGTCATATCTCCATAAAGTCCCGGTGCCTCAATCAGACATCCTATCCGTGATCGAACTTTTTGCAAATCCTTTCCCTTGTATCCGAACATCTCGATTTCTCCACAAGTTGGCTTGGAAAGTCCACTGATCATCTTCAGACAAGTTGTCTTCCCAGCTCCATTCCGACCGATAAAACCATAAATAGCACCTTTTTTAATATGCATATTGACACTGTCCACAGCTTTATGGTGTCCATATTGCTTAGTCAAGTTTCTTGTTTCCAATAACATTTCGCTCAAGTTTTTCATCTCCTTTTTCTTATCTGCATTTATCATAAAGGAATAATCCTAATCAAACGCAAATAAATAGTAAAAAAAGAGTAAAGATTATAGATGAAGACGATAACCGATTCCCCAGACTGTTTCAATATATTCCTCAGATGTAACTGTTTTTATCTTTTTACGAATATTGCTTATATGTACATCCAGAGTTTTTGTTTCACCCATATATGGTTCGTCCCACGCATATTCAAAAATGTCCTCTTTACTGAAAACCTGCTTCGGATTTCTGAGCAGTAATTCTAAAATCGCAAACTCCTGTCTTGTTATCTTAGGAAGTATTTTTCCACCAATGCTGACCTGAAAAGTAGCTTTGTTCAATACCATCTCTCTGAACGAAAGGTTAGATTCTTTTATTTCCTTTTCTTCTGTATGACGAAGCTGTACCTGAATTCTTGCCAGTACCTCTCTGATTTCAAAAGGTTTCGTTATATAATCATCAGCCCCACTAGTTAAAACCTTTACCTTTTCATCCAAGCTATCTTTCGCAGTCAAAACAATAACCGGAAGATTTCCCTTTTTCCGTATTTCCTCCAGAACTGCTTCTCCTGTAATTCCCGGCAACATCAAATCCAGCAACACCAGTGCATAGCTATGCTCCTGCATATTCAAAAGCAGCTTTGCCTCAGTTCCGGAAAACGCCTGCTCACAGGAATAGCCTGCTTTGGATAATGCTTCCTGAAGCAGATTATTGATATTTGTATCATCTTCTACAATCAGTATTTTCTGCATGATAGTTCTCTCCTCTATTTTACACTGTGAAAACATTATTTTCTTGCATTATACGCTTTTCCCTTTTTTCCCGCAAACCCCCCCACAGATCCCCAGAATTCTCCAGTACATAACTTACTTTTTGTTCCAGCTGAACTTATAATTTTCAGTATTGCTATGCTTCCAAGATGCATATATCACTTTTTCCTTACCATTATGTCTTTATTTCTCCATCAGTGCTTTCGCAACCCTTATCCCGCCCACAAATAGAGCCAAACTAGAGCCATTTGATAAAGCAAATGCCGGAAACCCGCATAAATACAGGCTTTCGGCATTTTTGTCCGTTATTCAAACTCCCTACAGGTTAAGTTATTTCCTGTGTTTGAGTCGATTTTTGCTTCCGAAAACAACGTCTTTTCGTCTATTTCTCTTTATTATTTTCAGTTTTCAAAATTTCAGGTATCATTCGGGTATCACGAATGGATATCAATGTTCCTACTGGTATTATGACTCTGATGAAGTTAATTTACAAGTGGTAAATCCCAAGTATTCATCACCACAACCTACCAACATCTTATATATCATTCAATTACCTTTTATTCTGCTTATTTTCTTTATTCAATTTCCAAAGAAAATATCCAGGTCTCTCTCTCACATCACCAAATAACTTGACTGTGTCTTTTATTCCACCAATTGCAGCTACTGACGCCGCAATTAAGCTTAACATATTATTTCCACTCATCATACTATTTGTAAGCAATGAACCAGTTGCTATCGTTGTTTCTATCCCAAGGGATCTGATTATCGAACGCGTTTCTCGATTTATTTGATTTATATATGTTTCATTAATCGCATATGTCACTTCTTGCAATTCATTTTCTAATTGTTCATTGTCCTTTATATTTGACAAATGTAATAATTTTTCGCCAAGTTCAGTTCTAAAATTTGCAAAACTCTCTCCATAATCATTTCGAATACTAATAATATCAGTTATTTTACTATTCTCTAATACTGGAACATCAAGTCGAAGAGCCATATTGGCAATCTGGCTATCAACAGATTGTTTCCCCATCTCTTTTGACAGCAATTGTGCCTTCAATGTAGATTGCGTTAGATACATTGTATTTAATCTACTTGCTAAATAAACTTCTTGAAAAGTTTCATCATACATATGTAAACATGCTTTATTTACCGATTGATCTAACCAAATATTAAAAGTATCCTGTGAAATATTGTCAGGTGTAAAAAACCTAAATGTGGCCTTTCTTGTATTTTCATCAAAATCAACTACTTCACTCTCTTGATATTGAACAATTTCTCCATTTCTAAATCCACAATCAGGGAAATGGATGAATAATCCTGTTCCTCTAGTCAATGGTTTGTCTAACTCAACACGTAAACCTCCATCCATCCTAACTGTGTTATGTACTTGAACATTCTTTTTAAGAAAATCCATTATAGGTTGAGGCAGACTCTTGCTATAGTTATTTGCATCATAAGTAATAGGCACATTCATTGGTGCCTCATGTAGATATGAAATGGGAATATATTTTACATAGTTGCATACAACCAGTATTGTGCTTTCCTTCATATATTTTAAAGCAGCTACCAACTGTTCTCTATCAATAGTATTATCACTATTCATTCCATAATATTCAGCCATAACTTTAGTAGAATTGCTTTTTTTCTCGGTTAATTCAAATAATGGATCTGAAATAGTTACTACATCTACATAAAGAGCCAGCTGCTTTAACAATTCTTCTCTTGGTCGTTCCAAAAAAGATTCTATGGTCACTGCAATTTTTCTTGAATCAAATATTATTTCTCTACAAATTTCCCCCATGTTTGAAATAACATATTCTCTGTATCTGTTCAATTCTTTCTCTAATTCATAATCGCTTAACGCACTGAAATTGTCCTCCAACCCATAACCAAACAAAAAGCTTTCCGTCAGAAAATCAAAATTAATATGTGACATAAACCTTCTCTCCTTTATGTGTATTCTTCTAAAATTTCATTGTTACAAAAAATGTGAGTAATATCCATTTCTGCAGTTGATAAAACCAACCTTGAGTATTATATTCTTGTAATGCTTTCTGACTCTATTTTCTTAATTGCATCTTCTTGTCTATGCTCTCCCTCGACATTAATTTCATGTTCTATCTTTACAATACTAATAATCTCCTGAGTGATTGTTATGCCTAAGCAAATACAAGCCGTGATGCTGATGCATCAGATCAATACTGACTACCTGACTGTGTGTTTCATCATAAAATGTAAGATGCTTAAGTTTACCATTTTGCACAATGGCATATGACCTATTCGCTGTATGAGAATATTCAGGTGCTTTTACAGAACCACTATCCTGAATAATCACTTGAATTTCATCCACCTCACCTACAGAATGATAATTCTGTCCACCTTCTTTAAAATGGAAGTTACCTAAATCACGCTTTAGCTGTCCATATATTATTTTTCTACGATACTTTGGTGCAAATACAATGTGATACTTACAATTCCATTTGGTGTGTGCTAAACTATTCATATCCATATGGATGCCTCTGCTTGTAATGTGGTTGGCGAACCAACATTATTATAGCACTGGAGATTTTTTCTGTAAGCTAAAGCATTTCCAACCACTCGCATAGCAAGTGGTTTATTTGTTTCCAGCATTCCATTTTTCGGAACACGAAAAATTTCATCCTGGAAACAGGGCCTTGCCCTAACAAAAAAGCTCCAGAAATGGCTTGTTTTCGCTGTTTCTGAAGCTCTGTTTACTACTCAAACTCGCAAAGTTTGGTTTGATGTAGGTTATTTTAATGTGGTTATCTATACTGTTTTGTATTGATAATCTATACTTTTTCCACACGTTATTTTTCGTTTCACATATTTTTAGTACCAATCCAGTACCATTGCATTTTTTCATTATTGTGTGTAGTTCAGGTGGCTTGCAGGTTTCTTTTACTACTCACAGAATAATTTTCTGTCGGTTTGCTTGTCCACCTATGGAAATTATAATCTACATCCAATATTTCTGCAAGAAAAAGTTTTGTGGTACTAATCGTTAGTACCACGATTGTTTTCTATGTACTGAGCAATATCAATTACCTTTGCAGGCTTTCTCTTAGTAGCAATCCCTAGTCGTTCCATGTCTAATTTAAAAAGTTCACTCGGATATCCATCCCCAATCTTTGCCACAATGTCAAGTGATGAATTAAAAAAAGACAAGTACCATCAAAGAAAAATTTCTTTCACAGCACTTGTCTTTCTCTATTATATTATCGTTCTAAAAGCTCCTACTTAAATACTTACAGACTGTTCTTCAAAATCTCCAACACCTCATCATGATTCAGCACCTTATATCCACCCTCCATGATAAGTGTTCCGTTTGCGATACCCTGCAACATTTCTTCTGTTGCTCCCAACTCATGGAGATTCATTGTAAGTCCCAGTTCTTTCATCCAAACTTCCATACAGGAAAGCCCTTCTCTGGCAACCTGTTCATCAGCTTTTCCGGCAGGATCGACCTCCCACACATTCACAGCAAAACGGCAAAACTTGCTAAGACCATAAGGCATAATATACTGATAGTAAGGAAGTGACACCGCAGAAAGCGTCATTCCGTGAGTTGCATCCGTATATGCTCCTACCGCCTGACCAAGCATATGAACCATCCAGTCGGTACTTTTTCCTCTGGAGATAAGCGTATTCAGCGCCCAGGTTGCAGCCCACATGATATTCGACCTTGCCTCATAGTCCTCTGGATTCTGAATGGCAATTCTCGAACTGTGAATTACCGATTTCATCAGTGCCTCGCTGATATAATCGCTGGTATTGTCGTCCTCCCCAGAGAAATACTGCTCACAGATATGATTGAAGATATCATAAATGCCGGCTACCATCTGCTCTTTCGGCAATGTGAAAGTGAATTTCGGATTCAGAATTGCAAACTTCGGCATCACAGCATCTCCAAACACATGACCAATTTTCATCTTTTGATCATGATTCGTAATTACCGCACCTCCATTCATTTCGCTTCCGGTTCCCACCATAGTCAATACACAGCCAACAGGGACAATCTCACAATCCGGCTCCTCAAAGCGGATATAATATTTCTCCCACGGATCTTCATCACAGTGAACAGACACGGAAACCGCTTTTGCATAGTCGCAGCAAGAGCCGCCGCCTACAGCCAGCAGAAAGTCCACCTGATTCTCTCTGGCAATCCGAACACCCTCCCTTAATTTTTCTATTGTGGGATTTGGCATCACGCCTCCATCCTCAACGACTACCTTTCCGTTATCTTTCAGTAATCTCATAACCTGACTGTAAATACCATTTTTCTTGATAGAACCGCCGCCATAAATCAACTGAACGGTTTTTCCATATTTGGGAAGCTCCTCGTTCAAAAAACAAAGAGAATCCTCTCCAAAGTAAAGTTTTGTTGGATTTGAATACGAAAAATTTCCTAACATAATGTTTTTCCTCCTTAGTCCAAATAGATTTCTTTCGCCATGCGGAATGCTGCCCATGCTTTCGGCCAGCCAGCATAAAAGGCAGCGTGTGTCAAAATTTCTGCCATTTCTTCTTTTGTAACACCGTTCTTTTTTGCTTCTCCTATATGAAAGGCAAGAGAACTGTCCAGAACACCGCTTGCCATAAGTGCTGTTACTGTGACAATGCTTCTGTCTCTTGCAGGAAGCTTATCTTCTCGTGACCACACTTCTCCAAACAGCACGTCATCATTCAGTTCCGCAAATTTTGGTGCAAAATCACCCAGGGCATCTCTGCCCGCTGTTACCTTTTTCATGATCTGTCTCCTTATTTTAGCTTACTGTATTCTTCTTCCTTCACCGGCTCCATCCATTCATTGGAACTTCCTTCTGCCGGAACTTCTACCGCCAAATGAGAAAACCAGCTATCAGGAGCAGCGCCATGCCAATGCTTCACTTCCGGCGCAATATTGATGACATCACCGGGGTTCATCTCCTGAGCCGGTTTTCCCCACTCCTGATAATATCCACGTCCGGCAGTACAGAGCAAAATCTGTCCGCCTTTGTGATGAATATGCCAGTTATTCCGGCATCCTGGCTCAAAGGTTACATTTGCAATTCCAACTCTGTCCGTTGTCAGCATGGACAGGTAACTCTGTCCAACAAAATATTGTGCATACGCATCATTTTTCTCTCCCAATGGGAAGATCTGTTTAAAATCTTTTTCTGTCATGATTGATTCTCCCTTCAAGAATTAAAATAGTCTAAAATCTCTTGCATCCTTGCAACCTGATCCACATGGAACGGGCAGCGTTTGTTTCAATGCCCACATCCAACTCACAGACTTTTTACCCATGCTTTCAATTCTTCCTGAGGCAGCGAGCCATTCAGCATTTTTCCTTTCATCAGGATAGCGCCAGGACAGCTCGGTGCAAGTTTTTCATTTGTGTTTCCCATGCCGCTGCCGCCAGAAGTAGCAAAAGGAACGATGGTTTTACCTGAGAAATCATAACTCTCCAAAAAGGTGTTAATAATCGTTGGTGCAACATACCACCAGATAGGGAATCCGACAAACACCAGATCATACTGATCCATACCTTCCAGTTTCCCGGCAATTGCAGGACGGAATGTCGGATCGTTCATCTCCACGCTGCTTCGGCTTTTTTTATTTGTCCAGTCCAGATCGGCACTGCTGTACGGTACCTTTGGTTTAATCTCATACAGGTCTGCGCCTGCCGCTTCCGAAAGTTTCCACGCTGCCTTTGCAGTCACGCCGCTTGCTGAAAAATAGGCTACCAAAATTTTCTTACTCATAGTAATTTCCTCCGTAAATTATGTTATTGAACTTATTATAAATGAATCTATATCACCTGAAATGTTTTCCATTTTCCGGACTTCTGCCTCCAGAAGAAAATGACCGCCCGAATGCTCCAGTCGCAAACCATTGCAATAGCAATCCCGATCACGCCCATTTTCAAAACAATTCCCAAGAGCCATGATAAAAGCAGGCGCACTGCTATTGTAGATATAACCGAAACATACATGGTGAATTTTACATCACCCGCTGCACGCAGCCCATTACTAAGCGCACCGGAAAAAGGATATGCTGCTGCATTAAACACGTTATGGATTAAAACCAGCCAGATCACAAGCCGTTTGGTCTCCGGCTGCAAAGCATAAAATTTCATAAAGAATGGGGTCAGAAGAAAAATCAAAAGATTCCATGCCGATGAAATCAGCAATGTGATTCTTGTCAATCTCTTAAAATAATGATCCGCAGCATCTGTATCCCCATTTCCCATACACTGTCCAATGACCGTTATAAATACAGGACCCATAGCAACTCCCGCCAGGGCAGCCAGTGACCAAATACTTTGTGCAACGCCATTTGCTGCAATCTGATATGTTCCAAAAAGTGCAACAATGCTGCTTAGCGCCACTTTTACTAACTGGAAAACGCCATTTTCCATTCCGTTTGGAATTGCGATTTTTAGAATTTGTTTCATGAAATCCACATTCCACCGAAAAATCCACTTGCAGCGATAGAACACTTCATTTTTTCTCTGAAAACAAAGTACTGTAATCATCACGGCTGAAAATGTCCGAGCGATCAGTGAAGGGTATGCAACACCTGCAACACCTGCACGCAAAACAAATACACCAATGAGATTTCCAATAACATTGATGATATTGGAAATTACCGACAAATACATGGTCACACTGGTTTTTCCAATACTGCGAAAAAGGGCGGCCCCGGCATTGTAAACCGCCAATGCCGGATAGGAATATGCAGAAATCCTAAGGTATGTAATACAGGAGCGCATCACAGAATCTTCCACCTTGCCAAACATCAGACGGAGCATTCTTTCATTTCCAAGCAGAACTATCACTGCGATCAATATGGAAAAAATCGTAGAGAATGATAGAAGCTGACTGGCGGATTCTCCAGCGTCATCATTTTTCTTTCTACCGATATATTGGCTGATCACAACCGCCCCTCCGGATGCCAATGCTGTAAACAGATAAATAAAAATAGTATTGAACTGATTTACCAATGAAACACCGGATACCGCTGCTTCTCCGGCGTAGCTGACCACCAGTGTGTCCGCCATCCCTACAAGCATTATCAGCAGCTGCTCTAAAAACAGGGGAATAATCATAGCCTTCAAACTCTTATTTGAAAACAGAACCGTTTGCTGATCCATGTCTTTTCCTCCACTAAGATTTTACAATTTATTCCTTTCTTCTGCTCTGTGAGGTTATCTTTCTGATTCCTTTCACAGCATAAAAGCTGATAAAAACCCATAATCCCATCATTGCGGTATACTCTGCAAATACAAAAACTGCACTCTGTTCAAAATCAAAAAACACAAACTCCTGCTTAAGGAACATATAGGAGACAATATTTTGCTTATGGAAACAGTACGCTCCGTACCCCGCAATAAAAATTGCTATAAAACGCATCAGCCATACAAATGTAGCAGGGGTTTTCTTTCTGCTCCAAAGTCTGCGGAACAGTCCAAGAACCATGCTCCAATGAAATCCTAAATGAATACTCATCAGCACAAATCCCCAATAGGATGCCGCCAGGTGCAAGGTTCTCGCTGTTGCCATCGGTCCATGAATGGGAAGTCCCGCAAAAACATGGCGGGACAACACAACTCCACTAACCCCCAAACATAGCATGGAGATAAGAACGCTGATATTGATGAGCGTCTGCATTGTCCGCAGCAGGGTATATTTCCCTTTGAACAGGCTACCATACCACTGGACGTTCAGAATGTTATGTAGCAAAAATAGTACAAGCATCCCTGTTCCAAACCACTCATGAAGCTTCTGTCCGGTGACTTGATAAGCCATCAGACAAAGTAACAGCGCTGTCATCAGTAAATCAATTCCCATCTTTATTTTTAGTTTCATGACTCATTTGTCCTTTCGTATCATTTAGATAAACCGAGTCCCTGCACCCATTCGCTCACTCTGCTTTCCGCATCGGTTACACTGGAACTGCCAATATGAAGTCCGTCAAGAATGGTTGCATCCGGCTCCATATTTTTAATTTCATCAACCGCATCCGAGAATGCACTGCCACCGGAAGTGCAGAAGGGGATCACTGTTTTCCCACTGAAGTCATACTCGTCAAAAAAGCTGTACATTACCATAGGCATACCATACCACCAGTTGGGGAAGCCAACAAAAATCGTATCGTACTGATCCAGGTTTTCGATATGCGTAGCCAATTCCGGATGAATGCCATTGTTCTTTTCAGTCTCTCCAACATCAACGGTATCATTGTAGTTATTGGGATAAGGTTCTACTGTTCGGATAGAAAACAATTCTCCGCCGGAAGCTTCTGCAATCATATGGGCCATCACACCGGTATTGCCTGTGACTTCACCGTTGAAGATTTGAATACTGGCTGATGAAGAAGCGTCCACGTCATCGGGAAGCTCCGCATTTTCACCATAGGTAAAATAAGCAATCAGAATGTTGCTACCTTCCGTTTCTGTGCCTTCTGCAGGAGTGGATTCTGCCACCAGAGAGTGTGCTTCGCTGGACACAGGATCAGAAGCATCGTTCTGCTGTGTATTAGAGCAGGCTGCCAGAGAAAACACCAGTACAACAGAAAGTATAAGTGCGGTTATTTTTTTCATGTAATCATCTCCTTGAAATCTTCTTTATCGGGTTATTCTGCCAGGTTCAGATCAAGGCTGTTTACCCATTCCATAACGGTATCCTGAGAATCGCTGCCATTTAGCCGCCGTCCATCAAGCCAAGTAGCTCCGTTTGTAAGCTGTTCCAGGCTGGTTGCGCTGGAGCCGATATCACTTCCGCCGGATGTACAGAAAGGTATGATGGTTTTACCGGAAAAATCATAGCTCTCCACAAAAGTGCTGACAATTCTCGGCGCTTCTCCCCACCAGATGGGGTATCCGATGAATACAATGTCATATTGTTCCATATTCTCCACACTGCCGGAGATAGCAGGACGGGCATCCGGATCATTCATCTCAATGGTAGTGCGGCTGTTATTATCATTGTAGTCAAGATCTGCATCGGTGTAAGGTTCTTCCGGAACAATCTCATAAATATCCGCATTCAGACCGTTTGCTATATGCTCTGCCACGCCCTTTGTAGTTCCCGTTGCAGAAAAGTAGGCAACCAAAGCTTTATGATTCTGTACATCCTGATTGTCCGTATTCTCCATATCTGTACCGTTTTCCGCAGATTCAGTATCAGCTTTGCTTTCCACAGAAGTATCTTCTGTAGACGGCTGCTCTGTCTGGCTTGCAGAGTTTCCGCAAGCTGCAAGTCCCAAAATCATAGTCAAAGAAAGTAAGATAGCGATTGCTTTTTTCATTATAAATACCTCCATCATTTTTTATTCTGCCAGAGAAAAGATGACTTCTTCCTCATTGTCAAGATTGTTAAATACCGAAAGATCAGAAGTGACTCTGCCAATAGGGATAACATCTACCGAAAGAATCGGATCGTCTGTCTGCGCATAGAAAATGGCCATATTATGATGTGCCTCGCAATAGGTAATGTCACCATTCTCAAAATTCTTCTGACCGCCTTCCAAATGCTCCGGATAGAACTCAACTCCTCCATAGTATTCTCTGCCACCGTAACCCACCATGGAAATTGTCAACGGAAAATATGTTTTGATTTCTTCTGCCAGTTCTGTATCGTATAGGACTCCATCTAAACTAACTTCACCAACCGTAATCTTGATAGGAGTCCCTGTTTGTACTTCAGATTTAGATATTCCTATATCTGCAAGCCATGATGAAACGGTATCCTGTGCGTTTGGAACATCTTTTGCTTCAATCGCAATACCCTCTAAAGAAACCGCTGCATGGCTTGCTTCTGCAATAGTCTGATAACTGTTACCTGCACCATAGCCATCATGGGTACAAAATGGGATAACTGTTTTCCCGCTTAAATCATACTCCTTCAAAAAAGACAGTACTGCCTGCGGAACATCTGTTGCCCATACGGGATAGCCAATAAATACCGTATCGTAAGCGGAAATATCCAGATTGCTTTCTTTAAGCTCCGGCAAATAATTACTACTCATTTCATCATGGTTTACATCCCGCAATTCATCAAAATCTGCCGTATAAGGAGTAACCGTTTCAATCCGGTGCAGATCTCCGCCCACATTCTCCGCTATCATATTAGCGACATACTCTGTTGTACCATAACGGAAATTATTATCCACTACAATACTTGCCGAAGTTGTGGCATCCACATCAGAGGGATATTCTGTATTGCCCCAGCGTGAAAAATAGACGATTAAAGTGTTATTGGCCGATTGTTCGCTTTCTGTGCTTTCAGATTCTAAAACTGCATTAGACACTGAAACGCTATCTTGCTGAGAAGATGGACTTGTGGTTTGTCCACTGCTCTCCTGCGATGGATCTGCGCTACTGCTGCAAGCAGTCAGCATAAAAAGCAGAGAAAAAACGAATAGAATAGATGGAAATTTTTTCATAATTACCCCCATTTAATTTGTCACTTCCTTTTATTGTTATTTTTTTATTTTACAGATCATATAATCGATTGCATCAAGTGACTGTTGCTTTTCATGTACCTCATCAAGCAATTTGTACCGATATTTTCGCAACATCCTTATCTGCATTTCTTGATCTTCACATCCTGAAATTTTTGCGATTTCTTCTTTGCTTAATCCGGCGTTTATAAGGGACTCATAATCCGGTTTCATGAAATGGCTCTCCCTCCTAAATAAAAATGTAGGTGTTGAAATTGAAGCTATCTGCTTCATCTCTACACCTACATTATAATTTTGTGCTTATATTATATCAAATACCTAGTTTTTATGGCTTATCAATGCCTAAAAAGCATTGAATATGTTTGATGAATTTTGTGGTTGCTAAGCTAAACGGCTGACCACGTTTCCATGCTAATACACTTGTTGCTGTAAGTGGCGGATCAAGCGGTCTGAATGTAACCTTTGATTGATCCCAGAAGGATACAGCCCCTTCAATCACCAATGAATATGCCAATCCTCCATTCACCATAATTGCGCTGTTCGTACTTAAATTGCTGGTAAAAACAATATTCAGTTTCTCGTAGTAGTTGCCAAACCAACTTGCCAACTCACTCTGCACATTCATACGTCTTGGAAGAATCAAAGGCAGTACAGACAAATCTTTTGCGCTTACCGTTTCTTTCTTGGAGAGTGGATCATCCGATTTCATCAGAACCACCCATTTTTCCCTTATATTCAAGCGAATAAATTCATATTTTTCCATATCAATCGGCTCAAGAAGCAAACCAATATCCAGTAGTCCCTTATCCATTTGTTCCTTCACCAAATCTGCTGTGGCTGTAAAAATGTCAAAAGTAACACGGGGATATTTCTGACGAAAGGACTCAATTATTTTAGGAAGAAGTTGTACAGCAGCAATTTCTCCACACCCAATGGAAATTTTACCTTCCACCTGTTCCTCTTGCTCCACTAATTCTTTTTCTGTCTTATCTACAAGCTGCAAAATTTCTTCCGCACGACGGCGAAGAAGTATTCCTTCATTTGTCAATTTGATTTTCCGTGTCCCTCTATCAAACAGCTTTACACCAATATCTTCCTCCATCTGTGCAAGCTGACGTGAAAGCGTCGGCTGCGTGATATGTAAAACTTCTGAGGCTTTTGTGATACTTTCTTCCCTTACTACAGTCAGAAAATATCTAAGAACTCTAATTTCCACGAAAAACACCTCCCAAATTCATCATGCTTAATAAGTATATTTTAACGTATCTATACTCGAAAGGCAATAAAAAACATCTGCTCATCGTATGCTTACCGGTAATGTAATTTTATGTAAAACTTGATAAACTCGTCTTTACCTCTTCTGTAGGTTCGACTATGATATATAAGATGCTGTGGATTGTTTTTTCCTCCTACCACTTGATGGTTTCAGAAAGGCTACAACCACAGTCTCTTTGTATATTTGTTAATCAGTTAGATACCGCATGACGGTTTATTTAGAACGAGGTTACAATCGCAAGGAGTTCCAGTGTTTCTAAAACAGCATTAATACATTTCAAAGGAGATTTTTTATGATTTATGTAGGAATTGGTGTTGCAAAAGATAAGCATGATTGCTTTATCACAAATTCAGATGGAGAAGTGTTATTCAAAGCATTTACTATCCCTAACAACTTAGATGGTTTTAACAATCTGTATCAAAAGATTGAATCCGTTATGGAAGATATATCAAAAGTAAAAGTATGACTGGAAGCCACTGGACACTCAATTACAATCTTAGGATGTAACGCAGAAAATAAGTCCTACGATAACCTTATATTCTATATTCTGCTGCCGAAATGTGTCCCCAAAGAACACAAGCCGAATCCCATATTTTTTATTCAAATCCAATGTTAGCATTATTTTGAACTGCCATTTATAAATTCCTTTCTATTAGCAACTTGCTATATTTATCTGCACATGTTTCTTCATTTCGCAATATCACTATCGCTCTATTTCCACAATATCATCAAAGCCACATTTCAATTCAACACATATCCTTGCCAGAATATCTAACGATACTTGTTGATCGTTGTTCATTTTGGTAAATGTACTTGGTGCTATCTGTGTTTTCTTTCTCAACTCAGTTTTCGTCATATCCTTATCAATTAACAACTTCCATAAAGGTTTATAAGTTATTTTTACTTGATTTTCTGACATGTTATTTCCTCCGATTATCACGTCAAATAGTCCTTTTATCTTAATTTTTATTATATCATCAGTTTTTCGCTTATGCAATTATAAATTTTGAGTTCTCGAAATCGCGCATATGATTATCCATGAAAAAATTGAGCAGAGGAATCACCTTCCTCTGCCCCTATTCCACATCTTATCTTCCGCCTTATTAGCATCTCTACCAATACTCTTATCATAAACCTTCTGAAACTCTTCAAACAGCTCATCCCCATCCAGCTTTATCTTCAACCTTTTCATTACTTCCGAGAACAACCTTATGCTACCGCCTACATCGGCAATATCAAATCCGAATATATCTGCCTTAACAGAATCACTGACATTCCCGTAACCACCAAGTTCTGATATTCTCCTGACAATCCAGCTAACTTTGTCCACTGGCTCATTTTCTTTAGTTTCCACATATTCACCTTTATCTGTTACATCAGTCATACTTTCGCCAACTCTTGTCACATTCACATTAGACGAATTATGAATCTCTGGTGTTCCTATGCCCTCTAAATCAGTCTGTTGTTTTCTCGCACTATCAGCTTGCTCTTTCTGTCTGCCTATTTCATTCTGATTATTATTAGGATTCATTACCTCAACATTTGCATCAGGCTTAACAACTGCTGCCGCCACTTTCTCAACCTCAGTCTCTTCATCCATCCCCGGTATCTCAACATCCCTGTCTGCAACGATTTCTTCTTTCCCAGACACCGCATAATAAGCCGTATACAAATCTTCTTTTATAATGTCATTAGCAAGCTGTATCTGCCTCTTAATTTCCCTTTTCTCCTGCTTAAGCTCATCCAGTTCTTCCTGCACTTCCATATGCCATATCTGATATTCCCGGTACTGCTCTTCATTCTTTATACTGCGTTTCCGGCTAGAGCTTTCTCTGTATATCTCCTTCTGTCTGTCCTCAATCTGCTGGATTTTTTCTTCCTGCTCACCTATGAAATACACAAGATCCACAACACTTTTGATGTCATTATTTACAATCAGCAGATATTCGTCCTGTAACTGATGAAACCGCTTCAAATCCTCTGTATACTTTGCTCCACCGACTGCAAAACGCTTCTGCTCCACAATTCTCAACCTATATAGCTTTGCATAAAATCGTTTCTGATATGGTGATAGCTTCGTCCTGTGCAATCCCCTGATATCCGACGAATAAAAGTAAGGCTTTACCATCCAGGGCATATCCACATGATGCCGTAACATATCTTCTGAAAACATCTCGTCCAGCTTTGCCAGTTTATGATAATACCGAAATCCCGGTGCCTGCACCTCCATCCATGCGTCTTTCTTAAATACATATCCAAGTCTTTTCATCAGATATTTAAAATGCTCCACATTTCCGGCTGCATACGCACACATCTTAGCATCACGAAGTATAATATCCTTCATGGACATTTCTTTTTCCCACTTGTCCCTGCTGATATTCTTTGCATTTCTGCTATACTCTGCCGGCATTATGGAAAGTCCAAGCTCATCACAATATTTATTTGTAATCGGCTGCAGATGATTCTTCCAATTGCCTTTAGGTGAATTATACTTCTTGCCGGTTGTCATACTCACACTATTCCAGATCAGATGCCCATGCATATGTTCCCTGTCAGTATGAACTGCATACACCGCCTCATAATCATTACCAAGCACATCCTTTGCAAAGTGCTCCAGCACATACATTGCCTGCTCTGCCGTCACTTTTTCTTCCGGTGAAAATGATATGATCACATGATAGCCCTGCCTTTTACCTGTCTTATGAAATATATTCTTCGTCTCCTCCATCTGCTCAAATGCCGTATCCGGCATGCAGTTAATACTGCCCACCAGTACACATTCTTCTGTCTTATCCGGATTCTGTATATATTCCAAAGCATTCTTCAGGTGTGATGCCGGATTTCTGCCATCTGACTCCTGTATATTTAAGATCTTTGTAATCGCCATACTTCCAGCACCTCCCCGAATGTTTTCTTTACATCATCCAGACTGTTCTGCAATTTATCAATATCGCTGTAATACAATCTCCCCTGTGAATTGCCAAGCTTTACCGTCTGATTAATATTATTTGCAATACCTGCTATGATACGGATTGCTTTTGCCCTGTCCTCAGGATAACTTGTATCTATGTTGCCGCCCGTCCGGATCAATTCTCTTATATAGGCACTTGCTGTCATTCCCGTCCGGTTAAGTGCCGCTTTTAGAATATCCATATCTTTCTCCGACAGCTTCACAGATACCTTATGATCTTTCCTGTCAGACTTGTATCTTCGCTTTCCATCTGCCATACGTTTCTCCCCTTTCGTAGTTTTCTAATGCTGTATCAAACCAATCTCTTTTTATCTGTACCATTGCTTTTTTCATCCTTTCCAAAAGTTCTGCTTATAGGTTTTGCAAGATGCGGAAAAGGTCGGACCTTTTCCCGAAAAAATATAAACGCCATCAGCGTTTACATAATTTTTCGTCTTGGCAGGAGCACCTGCACCCTGTATATAATATGTGGTGGTTAATGTACCACCACAATTACTGATATGGTGGCACTTTTTGCCATCACTTTACTGTTTTAGTGGCATTTTCCGCCACCACTTTTCCATTTTGATGGCACTTTCCGCCACCATGGCTTTTTTCTCGCTTATCTGAGTGGTGGCGCTTTTTGCCGTCACTTTGCTGTTTTGACGGCGCTTTTTGCCCCCACTTTTGCATTTTGACGGCACTTTTTGCCCCCACACTTTTTTCAGCTCTAATTTGTGCGGGGGCGCTTTCTGCCCCCACTTTGTGGTTTTGGGGGCGCTTTTTGCCCCCATTTTCATGTTTTGACGGCGCTTTTTGCCCCCACACTAATGAAACTGCATTACCACATCCATAATAACGATTTCCTCTGCCATCATCCTGGTCTGTGTTCTTAGCTGTAACTGTTCTGTAAAGGAATTTGGATTCTTTGGCTTATGCTTTTTCAGCCACTTAGCTTCAATATCATCGAGCAGCTCATATGCTGTATCATTGACTTCATCCGCTCTCTCTTCAAGCTCACCGAACCGCACCAGACTCTTATATCTCATTGGATATTCTTCCTTGATATATTTAATCCACATACGCCCATACTTTCCTACATCTATATCTGCCTTCTCTGTTCCTGCGACAAGCACCGGATAAAAGATTCCATCCCTTTCTTCATATGGGATACCTAGCTTTTCAAATGTTGTCTTACTCATAATGATTACCGCCTTTCTCATCACTCTGCAGAATATCAAGCACATGCTTTAATTGAACCAGCAGTTCTTCAACATCTATACCTCTGTCAGATTCATCTAATGTCTGTAATTCTTCCAATATCGTATCAAGATGCACCTGTACTTTCTTTGCCACCTTCATTCCACCAACAACCCTGATTTCATGCTTCAGAAGACATTGGATGATATAATCCTGTTTTGAAAGTCCGCTGAGTGAAACCTTCACATTCAGCTCCTGTGCTTCCTCCGGTGACATACGAAACGCTACTACAACATTTCTCCATCTGTTCTTGGCATCCAGCCTTTTCTCGCTCATAATAATCTGCTCCTTCCGATATAAAATCTATTCTTTTAATTTCTGCTGCATATATCCAGCAAAACTTGTACCGGCATGATTCATAATGTTTTACATAGGCATTATCAGACTGCCTTGTACTTATCAATGCTTATAATTTTTTCCGCAGCCGCATCCATATCAATCATAGGTGCTGTTTCCTCTGTCTGCATGATTTCTACATCATCATCCTGCTCTTCGCAATCCTCAAAGCTTGCATTGACAGCATCAAGTCTGTCCGCCATTGCCACCTGCTTTGACGGAAACAGATGTGAATAACGATATGTGATATCAATACTCTCATGGCCAACCCTGTCAGCTATTGCAACTGCGGAGAACCCAAGGTCAATCAGATGTGAAATGTGCGAATGCCTAAGATCATGAATTCTGATTTTCTTCACACCTGATAACTTGCAGCCACGCTCCATCTCATGATGAAGAAAGCTCTTTGTTACCAGAAATATCCTGTCTGTTGGTGTCTGGTCATATAACATTGCAAAATATTCCTGCATTTCTTCGGCAAGGAACTTCGGCAACTTGATTGTTCTGTTGCTCTTAGGTGTTTTCGGTGTTGTAATAACGTCCTGCCCCTGTAGCCGCTGATACGATTTATTTATTCTGACTGTGTTCTTTTCAAAGTCAAAATCTTCCATTGTAAGAGCAAGCAGTTCACCTAATCTCATTCCCGTCCAGTACAGCATTTCAAATGCATAAAATGAAACCGGCTTGTCAATCACCGCTTCTGAAAACTTCTTATATTCCTCAGTTGTCCAGAAAAGCATTTCCTTCTTTTCTTCCCTGCCCATATTTCCAGCCTGTCTTGCCGGATTTGATTTCAAATTATAAAACCTGCACGCATGATTGAATATCGCACTTAAAATGTTGTGCATTGTCTTCTTGTAAGTCTGGGAATAACTCTTCCCATTCTCATAACGGAATGCTACCATCTCATTCTGCCACTTGCGTACATCTCCCGGTGTAATCTCATTCATCTTAAGATTCTTAAAATATGGAAGTATCTTTGTATCCACAATATGTTCTTTGGTAAGCCATGTGTTGAGTTTGACATAATTTTTCACATCCTCTGTATACAGCTTCCAGAACTCTCCAAATGTCATATCCAGATTATTCTCCTGCCGTATTCTGTAATTACGCTCATAATCAAGTGCTTCCCTCTTTGTTGCAAATCCTCTCTTCTTTATCTGTTTATTTTCCCCAGTCCAGTCCTTACAATAGAATTTGACAAACCAGGTGCCTGTCTTACTGTCTTTATAAGCTGGCATATTCATCATCTCCTTCTTTCCATATGAAGAAGCAGATGCCTAAGCCGTATCGCTTCTGCACCTGCCTCTATCACAATCTTCTTACCTGTTACTTATCCTGCATCACTCATACCATAAATGCGTTCTTCAAAATATTTTCTGCTTACTTTTCCACGGATAACAATGTAACCCTTCTTTTCAAGTTCACTGTTGATCTGTCTCATAAGCTTGTATGCTGCTGATCTTGAAATCCCAAGAATCTGCATCACATCTCCTACTTCTAAAAACTTTTCGTTCATGCCCTTTCACCACCTTTCCATTAAAATTTGTTTTGGCGTTTCTCCATACCAGTTCTGCTGATGTCACAACCAGCCTCCTTACCTGAGATAATCTCCTGTAATACCGCCCGCTCCTGCTCGAGGTACTCGGTCCGCTTGGGGGAGTGTCTACATTCGCTCGATTCCTATGAATGTCTTGGCAAATGCCTGTTAGATTTCTGGTACCGCTCATTTAGTTATTTTTCAATACCATATCGTATAGATAATTGAATCGATATTATTCTATACCGTATAGTATTGAATTGTCAAGAAGTTTTTCTAATGTTCTCGTATAGAAAAACTTCCATTTTCATTTTTTCCGTGTTATACTGTCTTTAACAGTCCATCAGGGACAGATAAACGGAGGTGACTACACTATGACAATTGGTGAAAGAATAAAGAAAATACGGGTATTCCGTAAAATGACAATGGATGAACTGGGCGGTGCACTTGGATTTGAGGGCAAAAATATGTCGGTCCGCATATCCCAGTATGAAACCGGTGCCCGCATTCCCGGTGAAGATATGATTCTAAAGCTTGCTGATGCTTTGCGCTGCAATTACAAGGCAATCTCTGATTACAGCCTTGGTGCAGCTGAAGATATCATTGAAACACTTTTCTGGCTTGAAGAAAGTGCCACATCTCTCCCGGCACGTGGAAAAGGTACAAGATTCCCAGAGTACACAGCTCCCGGCAACCTGATTCATCTGACTGCAATGACACCTGCAAAATCTTCCGAGGCTGCCAGACCAACTTACAACGAAGATGATTATGACAGTACAGGCTCACCTGTCGCATTAACTTTTGAATATGGATTGGTAAATGATTTCCTTTCGGAATGGTGTGAAATGAAAACGAAATTAAATAGTGGAGAGATTTCTCCTAATGAATATTTTGAGTGGAAAATAACATGGCCTCAGGCGTAAATGAAACTATTCACGCACAGCTCACTTTAGTACCATTTTAGTACCACAAGGCAAAAAACAAGCTCGCAAATGCCCATTTTACTAGGCTTTGCGAGCTTTTGAAAATTATTCAAACTCAATCGTTCCAGGTGGCTTACTCGTCAGATCATACATTACTCGATTGACACCCTTCACTTCATTAATAATTCTTGTCATTACTCTCTGCAATACTTCAAACGGAATATCCGCGCAGTCAGCAGTCATGAAATCGCTGGTGCATACGGCCCGAAGTGCAACTGCATAGTCGTAGGTACGTTCATCGCCCATAACACCAACAGAACGCATGTTGGTAAGAGCTGCAAAATACTGTCCAAGTCCTTTATCAAGACCTGCTTTTGCAATCTCCTCACGGTAGATATAGTCAGCATCCTGAACAATCTTAACCTTCTCAGCCGTTACTTCCCCAACGATACGGATTCCAAGACCCGGACCCGGGAATGGCTGACGACTTACCAGATACTCTGGGATACCAAGCTCACGACCAGCTTTACGAACCTCGTCCTTGAACAGGAGACGAAGCGGTTCAACGATTTCTTTAAAATCAACATAATCCGGAAGTCCGCCTACGTTGTGGTGGCTCTTGATCGTTGCAGATTTTCCAAGACCGGATTCGATCACGTCAGGATAAATTGTTCCCTGTACTAAGAAGTCAACAGCACCGATCTTCTTTGCTTCTTCCTCAAATACACGAATAAATTCTTCACCGATGATCTTACGTTTTGCTTCCGGTTCAACAACTCCTGCAAGTTTCTGGTAGAAACGATCCTGCGCATTTACACGGATGAAGTTCAGATCATATGGACCATCCGGACCAAATACTGCTTCGACTTCATCACCCTCGTTCTTACGAAGAAGTCCCTGATCGACAAATACACAAGTAAGCTGCTTGCCGACTGCCTTGGATAACAGAACGGCTGCAACCGATGAATCTACACCACCGGATAATGCACAGAGCACTTTTCCATTTCCAATCTTCTCACGCAGACTCTTGATCGTATCTTCAACGAAAGAATCCATCTTCCAGTCACCAGAGCATTTACATACATCCATGACAAATGCACGAAGCATCTTCATTCCTTCTTCTGTATGCATAACCTCTGGATGGAACTGTGTTGCATATAAATTCTTATCTGCATTTTCCATTGCCGCAAATGGACAGTTTGGAGTCGTTGCAGTTGATACAAATCCTTCTGGTGCTTCTGCGATATAGTCGGTATGACTCATCCAGCAGATCGTTGATTTATTTACATCTTTAAACAAAATGGAATTCTTATCCACCATTACCTCAGTTCTGCCATATTCACTAACCGGAGCAGTTGCTACCTTGCCGCCGAGCACATGTGCCATCAACTGTGAACCATAACAGATTCCAAGGATTGGAATACCCAGTTCAAAAATTTCCTTGCTGTAACTTGGTGAATCAGCCTTGTATACACTATTCGGTCCACCAGTGAAAATAATGCCTTTCGGGTTCATCTTCTTGATCTCGTCAATGCTCATAGTGTACGGATGTACTTCTGCATAAACATTACATTCTCTGACCCTTCGTGCAATAAGCTGATTGTACTGTCCACCAAAGTCCAGTACGATAATCAATTCCTTATTCATGAAAGTTTCTCCTTTATTTTTCTTAACCGTGCCACTCACAAATACTTCGTATTTCCTCGTTGTCGGGCTTTCGCCCTATCAAAATAAACTCTAATGCTTTCGTCTGCAAGCAGCCGAATCATCAGAGTTTATTTTGGCACGGCTCAATGCTTACGCATATTATACCATGTAATTACTCTATTTTCTACACCTAATCCTACTCTATTTTACGTTCCCGCGCAGGACTTCCAGCCCCTTCTGGTACTGTGTATCTTTCTCGCCCTGGAAATCATCGGAAACATAATCCTCCGGAAGTTCTACTTCGATATCCGGTGCTACACCCTTCTTATGAATGTCATTTCCATTTGGAGTGAAATATTTGGCAGTTGTAAGCTTTATTGCTGAGCCATCAGAAAGCGGAATAACCGACTGTACGATTCCCTTGCCATATGTGTTCTCGCCAACAATCGTTGCTACGCCATATTCTTTTAATGCCGCTGTCATGATCTCGGATGCGCTTGCACTTTCTCCGTTTACGAGCACTACCATCGGTAGATCTAGCTGCTCTTCATCCGTAGACTCATACGTTGATAAGACATTTCCATTCTTATCTTCCTGATATACGATCTTACCGGCAGGAAGCAGATAATCACACATATCAACAACCGTTGATAACATTCCGCCCGGATCGGAACGGAGATCGATCATCAGCGCTGTCATTCCCTGTGATTTCAGATCTTCTACTGCTTTTCTGAACAAATCGCCTGTATTCGCAACAAACTGTGTTACACGGACATAGCCGATCTTCTTATCTGTATCTGCCATAAAATAAGAAACGGTACTGTTTTCCAGTTTTCTTCTTGTAATGGTTACTGTATGGTACTTCCGCTCGCTTGGTCTGTAGATCTCAAGAGTGACATCCGTACCTTCTTCTCCACGGATCTTTGTAACCAGATAATCCAGATCATCAGATTCCTGAATCTCATAATCATCGATCTTACAGATCAGATCATCCGGCTTAATATCAGCTTCTGACGCTGGGGAATCTTCTGTAATGCTAACCGCGATCGCATATCCGGTATCTTCATCCTGTCTCACAACAACACCGATGCCCGCATATTCTCCGGAACTGTCTTCCTGCAATTTTGCAAATTCCTCTGGTGTATAATATTTTGCATATGGATCATCCAATGCCTCGATCAGCCCGGCATACAGACCATTCTGCATATCCTCATCCGATGTGTCAAAATAATACGACTGATCAATGATCGTCTCCAGACTTGCAAGCTTCTCCAGTGTATCTTCATCCACGACTGAACCATTGTATTCCAGATTATCATGCCGTTTTCCGGCATCCGTATTCAAATCGCCGCTTTTTGTATTGTCCTTCGTAAAGGAGCATCCCATCATTCCCGCACATCCGGCTATAACTGCCGCACCAAGAATCCATTTCTTAAAATTATGCTTCATTTTACCTTTTGCAATGCGCATCGCGCATTTTGCATCCTTTCATATTCTTAGAAATAATCATTCATATTCATTTGTATCATGTTAGCTTTTTTGAATATCTCCCGAAAATTTCCTTTTATAAACGACAACAGACAAATCCAGCTTTCACCCGATCTGTCTGTTGTTTTATCCTATGTGTAATTCTGTAAAATCTTACAATTCTGACTGGTTATCATACTTGTATGAATCCCAGCTTTCTGTCTTTTTACAGGTAATCCAGTGGATTTACATAAGATCCATTGATCATAACTCCAAAATGGCAATGGGAACCTGTACTGTATCCGGTACTTCCTGCCTTGGCAATTACCTGTCCCTGTTCAACACTCTGTCCTACACTGACAACCAACTGGGAATTATGCATATATACTGTCGATACACCATTTCCATGATCGATCATGATGTAGTATCCTGCAGATGAGCTGTACTGTGATACAACAACTGTACCTGCTGCTGATGCAACAATATCACTACCGGTTGGACATGGAATATCAATTCCCTTATGGTTCGAACTTGCACCTGCTGTAGGTGAAGATCTTGGTCCGAAGTAAGAACTGATCCGGCTTCCCTGTGTAGCAGGCCACATGTAAGAACCACCGCTTGGTGTATAGTACTGTGGCTCACTGCTTCCGCTGCTGCCACCACTCTGCTGCTGTGCTGCACGCTGCTCATCCAGTCGCTTCTGAATGGCTGCCATCTCTGCATCTGCTGCATCAATCTCTTTCTGATACTGTTCAACCATAGCTGTCTGAGCGTCAATATCCTTGGAATACTCTGCGATCTTATTATTCTTCTCTGTAATTGTTGTATTCAGATTATCTTTTTCAGTTTCAAGATCAGCCTTAACACTCTCAACCTCTTTCAGGTCTTTTTCCAGTGTTGCTTCGTAATCCTGAATATCCTGTCTGGTCTGGATCAGTGCATTTAACTGTTTCTGGTCATAGCTTGAAATCTGCTCAACATATTCTGATTTATTCAACATATCTGTAAAGGAAGCAGATGACATCAGTGTGTCTATGTATTCTACCTCTCCGTTTTCATAAAGATACTGAATACGCTTCATCATTGCTGCATACTGATTATCTTCCTCAACCTGGGCTGCTGCAAGCTTTTCCTTTGTATCGTCGATCTCAGTATTTAACTGATCTTCTTCTTCCTCTTTTGCAGTGATCTTTGTCTGGATATCAGAAACCTGTTTATCAAGTACTTCAACATCACTGATCAACTGATTCTGTCTCTCCTGCAGACCATCCAGCACGTTCTGTGCATCTTTTTTATTTCCCTCAGCTTCATTCTTGCTGTCCTGTGCCTCCTGCATGGAAGTTGCCGAAACATTGGAAACCGGCGGTATTGCCGCAAGTGCAACCGCACATACAACAACAATTGCTGTCTTTTTGAATTTCTTCATCAATGGAATCTGAAATTTCTTCAAAATAAAACCTCCCTTAAACCTTCAAATGTTTTCTGGTAGTGATCAAACTACCAAACAAACCTACACCTATACCAAGTATTAAGCCTACCGGTACCATTGTACGGAACAGTTCCTCTTTGCTTACAAATGCAAATACTGATGTCAGAACTGCAAATCGTCCTGCCACATATTCCAGAATCTTCTGATACATAATATATAACAGATAAAGCGGAATAACAGAACCGACTGCTCCGATAATAATACCTTCTATTATGAACGGTGCACGTACAAAAAAGTTTGTTGCACCGATCAGCTTCATGATCGCAATTTCTTCCTTACGAACGGTAATACCGATCGTGATCGTATTACTGATCAGGAAGATAGATACCAGCATCAGTATCACAACGATACCGACGGAAGCATAACCGACCAGTGATGATAATGTCGAAATACTATCAGCCGTTACCTCTGAGCTTCTGACATTTCTTACACCGTCCAGTCCCTTTGCAAATGCTACAAATTCAGCCTGTTTGGATACATCCTTCAATGTTACCTCATAAGAAGCAGAATTCTTTAACGGATTGTCATCACCAAAAGCTGCTTTTGCTGCTTTCGGATCATCATAGTTCTGCTCACAGAATTTATCAAATGCTTCATCTGCACTGATAAAATCCATTGTGTTCACATAATCGAGAACACGGATCTGCTCTCCGATCAACTGAACCGTTTCATCCGGAATATCTTCATCAAAAAAGATAGATATCGTTACGTTGTTCTCCAGATCCTGCATTCCGGACTGGAAGTTAACAACAACTGCATATACAATACCAAATATAAACAAACACGAAATAATTGTACCGATGGATGCAAGGGAGAACAATATATTTCTTCTGATGTTTGTAAATCCCTGTTTCAGGATATAAAAGAATGTACTAATCTTCATCTATATAACCACCTTGTTTTTCATCGCTGATAACCACACCCTTCTTCAGTGTGATTACTCTCTTTCGCATCTCATTTACGATATCCTTATTATGTGTAACTACAACAACTGTCGTTCCACGTTTATTGATATCGTCCAGCAGCTCCATAATATCCTCTGAGTTCTTCGGATCCAGGTTACCGGTTGGCTCATCGGCAAGGATGATCTCAGGATTATTTACCAAAGCTCTTGCCATGGCAACTCTCTGCTGTTCACCACCGGATAACTCCTTTGGATATGACTTGTACTTATCAGCAAGTCCTACCAGCGTCAACATAGCAGGTACCCGTCTTCTGATATATCTTGCAGGAGTCTGTATAACTCTCTGTGCAAATGCGACATTCTCATAGATAGTACGATCCTTTAACAGTCGGAAGTTCTGGAATACAACTCCAATCTTTCTTCTGACCTTTGGGATATTCTTCTTTTTGATCGTTTTATAATTATATCCCGCTACACGGATAGAACCGGATGTCGGATCTAGTTCCTTTAATAAGAGCTTGATCAATGTCGTTTTACCAGATCCACTGCTTCCAACGATAAAGACAAACTCGCCTTTTTCTATATTGATATTAACATTCTTCAGAGCCGTCATACCACCCGGGTAGGTCATAGTAACATTCTCTAACTCTATCATAATGGTTTCCTTTCAACTTTAACTGTCTGTACTTTCTCTCTCTTTGCATTTGCAAGTATAGCAACTAAATGTGAAATATATGTGTAAATCATGCATACAATATATTACAAAGAGACCAGCTTTTACCTTTAATAATCTAATGACTCCATATACTTCATGTATTTTACAACCATCAGCGCGATCTTAAATGTAATCGCATCCTCAAATACACGAAGATCCAAGCCTGTACTCTTCTGAAGCTTATCCAGACGATAAACCAGAGTATTTCTGTGAATGTATAACTGTCTGGATGTCTCTGATACATTCAGACTGTTCTCAAAGAACTTATCAATCGTCGTAAGTGTTTCTTCGTCGAATTCATCCGGTGACTTGCCATCGAAAATCTCACGAATAAACATCTTACAAAGCGGAAGTGGAAGCTGATAGATCAGACGTCCGATTCCCAGATTGCTGTATGCGATGATATTCTGGTTCTCATAGAAGATCTTTCCTACATCCAGTGCCATCTTTGCTTCTTTATAAGAACGGGATACTTCCTTGATCTCATTTACGATCGTACCATAAGATACATGAACAGAAGACATAACCTCTGTATTCAGCATATCTACAACGACCTTTGCGATCTTATTCATATCATCATAGGACTCTGTCTGCTTTACTTCCTTTACAAGAATAATATTCTTCTCATCTACAGCAGTGATAAAATCCTTTGTCTTTGTTGAAAAGATATTACGAACCGTCTCAAGTGCATTGGTATCCTTCTCATTCTTGGTTTCAATGATAAATACGATTCTTCTGACATCTGTATCGATATGCAGTTTCTTTGCCCGGTTGTAAATATCAACAAGCAACAGATTATCCAGCAGAAGATTCTTGATAAAGTTATCCTTATCAAAACGCTCCTTGTATGCAACTAACAGATTCTGGATCTGGAATGCTGCGATCTTACCTACCATATAGGTATCATCTGTCTCACCCTTTGCAAGTAAGATATGCTCTAACTGGTTATCGTCAAATACCTTGAAGAACTGATAATCACGGATTGCCTGACTTTCCGCAGGAGAATCCACAAATGCGAGTACAGCCTCTTCACAGTCATCGACATCCTTAAATGTTGATGCAAGTATTTTACCTTCTGTATCAAGAACACATAAATCGGTTCTTGTAATATTCTTTAATCCATCAATCGTATCCTGAAGTATCTGGTTCGATATCATATATTCTACACTCCTTATTCTTATATTCGGATTCTGTATTCTTTCCCTATCCATTCTGCCCGACGGATAAACCTCCCGGAAAGCATACGAATAACAAAATACACTACTATACCTATTCTAAAACATATTTCAAAAAAAAAAAAGAGAAAATGCAGAATTTTCTGCATTTTCCCTCTTTGTTTATAAATATTAAGTATGTAGCATCTATTAGCTTACTAAGATTTCCTCTGTTTCCTTATCAAAGATATGGATCTTGCTTAAGTCAAATGCGAACTGAACTGTATCACCAGGTCTTGCTGTTGTACGAGCATTAACTCTTGCTGTGATATCGAACTGATCGATTGTGAAGTATAAGTAAACTTCTGCACCTAACATTTCATAGATATTGATTCTTGCATCAATAACGCTTTCCGGTGAGGACTCGATGAAGAGCTGCTCATCATGGATATCTTCTGGACGGATACCAAGAACAACTTCCTTATCAACTGCATCAAGTGCGATAAGTCTCTCAGCCTTGCTATCTGGAACTTTGATTGAGTGTGAACCGAACATTAAGAGAATGTCTGATCCAGACTTAACTACCTTACAATCAATGAAGTTCATAGGTGGCATACCCATGAAACCAGCTACGAATAAGTTACATGGCTTATCGTATAAGTTCTGTGGTGTATCTACCTGCTGAATGATACCATCCTTCATAACTACGATTCTTGTACCAAGTGTCATAGCCTCTGTCTGGTCATGTGTAACGTAGATGATAGTTGTCTGTAATCTCTGATGTAACTTGGAAATCTCAACACGCATCTGTACACGAAGTTTCGCATCAAGGTTTGAAAGTGGCTCATCCATAAGGAATACCTTAGGCTCACGAACAATTGCACGACCCATAGCTACACGCTGTCTCTGACCACCTGATAAAGCCTTTGGCTTTCTGTCAAGTAAGTGCTCAATGTCAAGGATCTTAGCAGCTTCATGAACAGCCTTGTCAATCTTCTCCTTCGGAACCTTTCTTAACTTAAGTCCGAATGCCATGTTGTCATATACTGACATATGTGGATACAGAGCGTAGTTCTGGAATACCATTGCGATATCTCTATCCTTAGGCTCTACGTCATTTACAAGCTTGTCGCCGATCCATAACTCACCTGAGCTGATATCCTCAAGACCTGCGATCATTCTAAGAGTTGTTGACTTACCACATCCTGAAGGTCCAACGAAAATGATGAACTCCTTATCTTCAATTTCAAGGTTGAAATCCTTAACAGCATTGAATCCGTTAGGATATACCTTATAGATGTTCTTAAGTGATAAACTTGCCATTCTGCAAATACCTCCGTAAATATTATATAGTATTGTTTTATTTATTCATTCGTTCTGAACATAGTGTCATTTTACAACATTCCCCTTCTTTAAACCATATGATTATTGCCCAAAAAAAATTTTAATGTTTTGTTTGTTTTGTATACGACCGCAAAAAAACTAACATTTTGACGATTTTCGCATCGATTTAAGAAGATTTAAGACGAGAATTTTGTGAAACCTTCACCAAAAACCTCCGTAACCTGCCCTACAATGAGAAAAGAATTTTCATCAATTGTCCTTATTTTATCTTTTAATTCTACTAATTGCCTACTTGACAAAACAGAAATAATCATTATACGCCCTTCATTCGTGTAACCACCTCTGGTATTTAATACCGTCACACCTCTTCCGATCTCATTCATGATACAGGCTTTGATCTCTTCACAATGGGAAGAAATAATATATACCAGTTTTCCATGCCGGAGCCCCTGCACGATCACATCGGATAATTTTGTCGATATCGCGATCGCAATAACTGCATACAGCATATTTTCAAATCCAAATGCCAGTCCGCCTGCCACAACGATCGCCAGATCGATCCTGCCAAGAAATAATGGTGCTCCTATATCATGCCGCAGATGATTCAGGATCAATGCCATCAGATCAACCCCGCCGGAGGAAGCATTCTGCCGGAACATCAGCCCATAAGCACAGCCAAACATAACACCGCCAAGGATCATATTCAGCAGTTTATCCTGTGTTGCAAGCGGAAATGTGGGAATAGCCGCCATGAATACTGTTGAAACGGCTGTTGTATATGCTGTCCTTATCATGCTCTTCTTTTCCAATAGAAAATATCCGCAGATAAAAAGAGGTATATTGATCACCAGATTACTCAGCCAGACCGGTATGCCTGTTTCTCCGTTTCCCATCCCTTTTGTCAAATTCTCAATTATAATTCCAATTCCTGTCACACCACCCGGCACGATCTGTTCACTGTTAAAAATCCAGACAACCCCAAGCGACATCAGAAATGCTGCCACCGTAAGCAATGCATATGTTTCTATCACTTCGCCAATATTTTTCATATAAACCGCCTTTCATACAGTTTTTTATAGTATGTCCGATTTATTCCAGTGTAGTCATGTGCATCTAAAACAAAAAGCAGGTACTGTCACACTTCTGTGACAATACCTGTTTTTTGTATGGGCAACCTGTACAAATACATGTTCTTCCAGTTGTTCTGTTTAATTTTTAATATCGCTAGTTCCTATAATAACGATAATATCATATCCATCAATTGATACATCACAATCAGATGCGCTTACGGAATCTACCGTTGACATCTCCGGCGAAGTTAATTCAGCAGCAAGATCTGCTCCATCATATGAACCGGATACACATACCTTTGAGGTTGCAATTGCAGACTGTGTATACGTACCAACTTCTACAGAAGTATAGCCCTTGCCTTCTAATGCTGTCTTCCATGCACCGGCAACGCCACTTGTTCCTGTCGCATTGATAACAAGGATCTTCGCATCTGTGGAAGCAACAGAACCTGATTCGTCTGAGTCATCTGATCCACTGTTTTCTCCATCTCCATTCTTGAAGGTAGGATCATTTTCATCTCCTGCTTCTGTTACAATTTCTTTTCCGTTTGTTGTTTTCTTACTGTCTTTCAGAGAATTATTCTTTACTAAGGTCTTTATAAGCAGTGCTCCCATAATAACTATTCCGATTGCAAGAATAATTACAAGTGCTCTGAGCATTGTTTCCAGAAATAATCTCAATACTTTTTTTCCCATTTTCTGGCCTCCATTTAATATATACTATAATGCATCCTAGGAACATCCGATTGTTCTTAAAACAGCCTACCAGTTCCATGCATCACAAATGCACCAAAAAAAAATACTTTTCTATGATTCTTCATTATATCTAAAAATCACCTAATGAGTATACCAAACGTACTTTTAAATTTCAACCTGCATTTCCAATTTCTTATTTATCCGCGGCAAATGATCGACCAATATAATATACAATCCTGTATTTTGTCCATTTTCCCGACATAAAAAAAGAATCCTTATATGTTTTCATACAAGAATCCTTTTCCACTTCTATACTCTCTGTTTTAAAAATTAACCGATTCCATATATTTTTACTTCTGTACCCGTTTTTTCCCACAGACCTCACAGACTTCTCCACTATTTACATGTCCGCAGCCCCAGCATGTCCACTCTGAAGCCTCTGTTCCCTTCTTCGGCTGCTGGCTGGTTGTCATTGTAAAATTCTTCGATACGATCTCAACATTGCCATCTTTATCTACTGTCGTTTTCAAATCTGCCAATGTATTTGCCGCAGCAACCTCACTCTTTTTCTTTTTAATAAACTTTATTCCCATAATCTCTACCCCATACCTGCGCAACTTTGCATAGATTATTTTATAGCAATATGAACAATTTTTCAATAGATAATTATGGAAAATGCAAAACGTTTACCAGACTACTGCCAGCCACCATCAAAGGTCAGGACCTGACCGGTCAGATAACTGCCGGCATTTGCTGCCGTTACGATAAAATCTGCGGCTTCTTTCTCAGTAGCCATCCTGCCAAACGGAATCTCCTCTTCCAGAGCTGTTTTTTCTTCCAATGACAGATGTCCATTCATCGTAGTATCAATTGCACCAAATGCGATGGCATTTACCGCGATGCCGCTTGGGGCGAGTTCCTTCGCAAGAGCCTTTGTGAATGCATTGACCGCACCTTTGGTCGCTGAATACGCTACCTCACAGGAGGCTCCGACATTGCCCCATACAGATGAAATGTTGATAATACGTCCCTTATGTGCATGCACCATGTACGGCACAACCTGACGGCATGTGTTAAATACTGACGTTATATTCGTATCTATAATTCTTTTCCAGTCCGTTTCATCCATATCCGTCAGTAGTCCGACATAAGAAATTCCGGCATTATTAACCAACAGATCAATCTTCTCACCAAAATGTTCGGTTACATGTTCTATAAACTGCTTTACAAATGTAAAATCTCCGGCATCACCGGTCTCTGCATAACAATCTGTGCCCTGCGCAAGTATCTTCTGTTGAACCTCTTTCAGCTTTTCCGGATGACGAAATGACGTTATGGCTATTTTTTTATATTGTTGTGCAAGGGCTTCCGCCGTTGCTGCACCAATTCCTGTTGATGCCCCGATAACTATTGCTGTTTTCTGCTCCATTCTTTCTGTTCTCGCTGTTCTTTCTATTTAAAATGTGATACCCAACAGATTGATCAACAACCCCCAGCACACACTAGTAACATACAAGGTTCCAACGACCATAATGTTTTCTTTCAATCTGTGGCGGTTCATACGGAACAATACCAGAAGTCCTACGCCTGCGCTGACAAGCAGGCCTGACATCATTGCTCCGGCACTGAGCATACCATCCAGATAAAGCTCCGTAATAATAACAGATGGTGCGCAGTTTGGTATCAGTCCAATCAGTGCTGCCATTGCTTCTCCAAGGAACGGTACATCACCAAGAAGTCTTCCAATCGCATCTTCCCCTGCGATACCGATAATAATATTTAACACAAAGGATACCGCCAGAATAAATACCGTGATCTTCAAGGTGTGCTTTAATGCCGACATCCAGATTCCGTCCTCGCAGTTGCAGTGTTCCTGCTCGCACAGATCATGGATATGTTTATCTTCTATGTCTGTACCATCATAGTGGATATGTCCATGATGTGTGTGTGTACTTTTTCCATCGTCGGTATGAATAATTTTTTCATCATGCACATGCACACTTTTTCCATTATGTGTATGAGTATCTTTATAATTATGTGTACATTCTGCATTGACTGTCGGTGTTGCCTGAACGGAATATCCAGAATGCTCTGATTCATCTGCACCATCTGTATTTTTAGAATTATCGCTTTTTGAAGACGCTGTATGCTTCGTTTTTCTTCCTGCCAGATATCTTCTGCGGATATATTTATTTGCAAGATCGACTGCATAACCTGTAACGATCGCAATGCACATTTTTGCAAGCAGGATACGAATAATTGTACCGGCATTTACTGTATGCGAAATAAAGATTGGGAGCATCTCATCAGAGGTTGACATAAATACTGCAAGCACAACTCCTGCTGTGATCACGCCACCGCTGTAAAGGTTCGCTGCCACACAGGAAAATCCACACTGTGGAACGATTCCAAGTACTCCACCTGCCAACGGACCAAACGCACCGGCAGACTGCATATATTGCTTCTGCTTTTCTTCTGTTCTCTGCTCCAACCATTCCATCAGCAGATATGTCACTAATAAAAATGGTATTAATTTTACACTATCAATCAGTGCATCTGAAAACGAATCAAATAATAATTCCATACTATCCATCTCATTCCTGAAAATATAATTTGCAACCAAGTTGCATTATCAGATTATAGCATTATTTTGCCCAATGTCAACTCCTATTATCAGAAATATTCAATTTTCAGCATGGAAATTCCTGTTATCTGGTTTTATTTTTCTGTTTCTTTTCTTTCTTACTGCATTCGTCGCAGACACCATATAAAATGGAATCCTTGCAGCAAAGTGTGAACCCATGATCAGACAAAATGTGCTCTGATATCTCTTTCATGAAATCACAGTCCAGATGGATGACCTTTCCACATTCGGAGCATTGCAGATGTAGATGCTTCTGACACCTGGATGGCTGTTCTACATACTGATATCCTGCTTTTTCGCCCTTATCAGCCACATATTTCATCAGTGTCTTCTCTGCGACCAGCTTATCCAGATATCGGTATACAGTTGTTTTATTTACCGAACACTCTTCCTGATCCATATGCCGTATAATATCCGACACATGAACGGCACGATCTTTATTCCGGATCAGATAATCAAGGATCATCTGTCTGCTCTTTGTCTGATATTCATGTTTACGTTCCATCTCAATTCCTGCTTTCTATCTGTTCTTAAGTCTCCACTATGTAAGCTGTTATTCTATGCAGTATCAATCTGCTGTCACATTATCTGCTTTTTGTTACACATTCTATCTATACTTTATCTTCCTACTGCATATTCTAATTACTGCTGCACATTGTCCTGCATCTGCACCGGTACTCCCTGATAATAAGGTGTATTCGGGATATTTCTGAGATCCTGATTTCTCATATACCGAAGATATGCCAGCCCCTCATCAGAATATCCAAATCTCGCATTTGGACATGCCTGTGCAAGTACATTCAACAACTCCTGTTTACTCTTTTTCCCTCTTGCCAGTACATTAATAGCAACACGGTTCTTTTGAAAACGATTTTCGATTACATATTCACTTCCGGTTGGAATAAAGTTCGTCGATGTAGTATGCAGATAGATCAGATATACATCCCAGAGCCAGGTCATCTGTGTCGGCTGCTTCTTATTCGCAAGCACCTTATCGGAAATCAATACATATTGGTCTTCATATATTATATGTGAATATAACTGATCTGCCATCTCCAAAAGCTGCGGGTTATTTTTCAAATAGCCGGTTTTTTCAGGTCTTACAATATTACGAATCCCTATTATGATAAATACAATTCCTAATAATGCAAATAAACCAAACAAAATGATCATACCCATTCCGTCATCTGCATTATCTGACATCACACCTATTGTGATCAATCCGAAAATCAGCATTAACACCGCTCCGCCGACAACCGCTGTGATTCCACCTTTTTTTATTTTTGCCAGTACAATATCTCTCCCCATATGAAGATCCTCCTTTTTTATGTAAAAAGTATATAATATCTATATTATACGAAAAGGTCTCCATAGATTCAATCAAAAACTTTCCATAAAATCATTATAGATTGTATCTGCATATCCCGAAATAAAGCGTTATTGAATTTTCTTTTCTATAATGTCTTTCTCGCAAAAAACCCCGAAACCGCATATCACGATTCCGGGGTCTTATATTAACATTTACTATATAATAATTATCGTTAGATTTTGACCGGCATTTGATTAGCAAACACCCTGAGCAAGCATAGCTTCTACAACCTTTTCGAAACCGGCAATGTTAGCACCTGCAACATAGTCGCCTTCTACACCGTAACGCTTAGCAGCGTCGCTGATGTTTGCGTAGATTGTCTCCATGATTCCCTTTAACTTGCCGTCAACTTCTTCAAATGTCCATGAAAGTCTCTCTGAGTTCTGGCTCATTTCAAGCGCAGATGTAGCAACACCACCGGCGTTAGCAGCCTTACCACCTACGAATAATACGCCATTCTCCTGTAAGTACTTAGTAGCCTCTAATGTTGTAGGCATGTTAGCACCCTCTGTTACAGAGATAACACCATTTGCAACTAATGCCTTAGCATCGTCTAAGTCTAACTCGTTCTGAGTAGCACATGGTAATGCGATATCACCCTTAACATTCCATACACCGTGCTCACCGTTCTTCTTCTCATGGTATTCAGCGCTTGGTCTTGCTGCTGCGTACTCTGTAAGACGTGCTCTCTTAACTTCCTTAACTTCCTTAAGTAAGTCAACATCGATTCCTTCCGGATCATAGATCCAACCTGTTGAATCGGAGCATGTTACACACTTAGCGCCTAACTGATGTGCCTTCTGGATTGCGTAGATTGCAACGTTACCAGCACCAGATACGATACAAGTCTTACCAGCGATATCAATACCATGATCCTTTAATAATGCGTTTGTTAAGTATAATAAACCATATCCTGTAGCTTCTGTACGAGCAAGTGATCCACCATATGTAAGTCCCTTACCTGTAAGAACACCTTCGTAGGATCCACGGATTCTCTTATACTGTCCGAATAAGAAACCGATCTCTCTTCCGCCTGTTCCGATATCACCAGCAGGAACATCGACATCTGCTCCGATGTACTTGCAAAGCTCTGTCATAAAGCTCTGGCAGAATGCCATGATCTCTCTATCTGATTTGCCCTTAGGATCAAAATCAGAACCACCTTTACCACCACCGATTGGAAGTGTTGTCAGTGAATTCTTAAATACCTGCTCAAATCCAAGGAACTTGATAATACCTAAATTAACTGAAGGATGAAGTCTTAATCCTCCCTTGTATGGTCCAATAGAATTGTTAAACTGTACACGGAAACCTCTGTTTACCTGAACCTGTCCATTGTCATCTACCCAAGGTACTCTGAACATAATCTGTCTGTCCGGCTCTGTGATTCTTTCAAGAATCGCATTCTTTCTGTAGAGCTCCTCGTTTGCATCGATACAAGGTCTAAGTGAATCAAGAACCTCTGTTACTGCCTGTAAAAATTCTGGCTGGTCAGCATTTTTCTTCTTTACGATCTCCAGCACTTCATCAACGTATGACATCTTAAAATCCTCCTTAAATTAATTATAAGTAAATCGCATCTCTGCGAAATTCATTTGGAGTAGTATTTTCTCTTTAAGAAAATTTCCACTTAAGATTATAAACAATAGACTTGAATTTATCAAGTAAAAATATGATTTTTATGAATTTTTTTATCTTTTTAATGAAAAAGCAGGATTTTCTTAAGTTACAATGCGCTAAAGTGCTAGCAAATTAGCGGGATTTACAGGTCTTCCATCTCTGCCTTGATCTCATCCTCCGTTGCTGCCATTGCCTGTAATGTCATGGTCAGAAGCTTCTCAAGCTCCCAGTTAAGCTGTGCAGCACCACGTTCAATCACTTCTCTGGAACAACCTGCGGCAAATCCCTTGCTCTTGTATTTTTTCTTCAGAGATTTCAATTCCATATCCTTTGTACTCTTTGACGGACGCATCAATGCCGCCGCCCAGATCAGGCCTGTCAGTTCATCTGCTGCAAACAGAACCTTCTCCATCTCATGAACCGGCTCTACATCGATGGTTGTACCACATTCCACTGTAATTCCATAACCATGAGAACAGACCGCATGAATAATATCCTCTGACACACCACCATCTCTTAACAGCTCTGGTGCTTTCAGACAATGCTCTGCTGGATACAGTTCAAAATCAATATCATGAAGCAGACCTACGATGCCCCAGTATTCAGCATCTTCACCATAGCCAAGTTCATTTGCATACCATTTCATAACAGCCTCAACTGTAAGCGCATGCTGAATATGGAATGGATCTTTATTATATTTCTTCAGTAATTCAAACGCGTCATCTCTTGCAATATATTCCTTCAATGTCATAACCTCTTCTCAGTATATTTTTAATAATTTTATGTTCAATATCTCGTGAGCATAGTTCTATCACTTTATACCGCATCTCAAAATAGACTCCATTTTTTTAATCGATATATAAATCCAAAAATAAATGGATGGTATTACTATTAAACGTCTTGCGGAATAATAGATAATACCATCCTTTATTTTGTTTTAAAGACTATATATTAATTGAGTCCTTTGAGGTACTCATCAATGCCCTTTGCTGCTGCCTTTCCGGCTCCCATAGCAAGGATAACTGTAGCTGCACCGGTAACTGCATCACCACCGGCATATACACCTGTCTTTGTGGTCTGTCCGTTTGCCTCATCGGCAACGATACATTTCCACTTATTTGTATCAAGTCCCTTTGTTGTAGATGAAATCAGCGGGTTTGGTGAAGTACCAAGTGACATGATAACCGCATCCACATCCATGACGAACTCAGAACCAGGAATCTCAACCGGTCTTCTTCTGCCTGATGCATCCGGCTCACCAAGTTCCATCTTGACACATTTCATGCCCTTAACCCAACCCTTTTCATCTTCAAGGATCTCAGTTGGATTTGTAAGGAGATCAAAAATGATTCCTTCTTCTTTTGCATGATGTACTTCTTCTACTCTGGCAGGAAGTTCTTCTTCACTACGTCTATATACAATATGTGTCTCAGCACCAAGTCGAAGTGCCGTTCTTGCAGCATCCATTGCTACATTACCACCGCCGACAACGGCAACCTTCTTACCAACCATGATAGGTGTGTTAGAGCCTTCCTTATAAGCCTTCATCAGGTTACTTCTTGTCAGGTACTCATTTGCTGAGAATACACCATTTGCATTCTCACCCGGAATACCCATGAACTTAGGAAGTCCTGCACCGGAACCGATAAATACTGCTGAGAAGCCTTCCTCCTCCATTAATTCATCTATCGTTACAGATTTACCAACTACAACGTCAGTCTCAATCTTAACACCTAAGGATTTTACATTTTCGATTTCTTTCTTTACTACGCCATCTTTTGGAAGACGGAATTCAGGGATACCATAAACCAGTACGCCGCCTGTCTCATGAAGTGCTTCAAAGATTGTTACATCGTAACCCATCTTTGCAAGATCTCCTGCACAGGTAAGACCGGATGGACCGGAACCGATAACTGCAACCTTCTTGCCATTCTTCTCTGCTGCCGGTTCCGGCTTAATGCCATGCTCTCTTGCCCAGTCAGCAACGAAACGCTCCAGTTTACCGATAGATACAGGATCGCCCTTGATACCTCTGATACATTTACCTTCACACTGTGTCTCCTGTGGACATACACGGCCACATACAGCAGGGAGTGCTGATGATTTGCTGATCACCTGGAATGCCTCTGCAAATTCGCCCTTCTTTACATGAGCGATAAATCCAGGAATATCAATAGAAACAGGACAGCCCTTTACACACTGTGCATTCTTACAGCCGATACATCTTGCTGCTTCTGCCATTGCTTCTTCTTCATTATATCCGTAACATACTTCTTCAAAATTCTTTGCACGAACCGCAGGTTCCTGTTCACGAACCGGTACTCTATTTAAAACGTCCATTATTTGTCACCTCCACACTGTCCGCATCCACCATGATGGGTGTCGCCTTCCTTGGCTGCAAGATATGCTCTGCCTTCCTGTGTTTTATAGATCTGCTGACGCTCCATAGCTTCTTCGAAGTTTACAAGGTGTCCGTCAAATTCAGGTCCGTCTACACATGCGAATTTTACTTCGCCGCCAACTGTTACTCGGCATGCACCACACATACCGGTACCGTCTACCATGATCGGATTCAGGCTGACAACTGTAGGGATCTCAAGCTCTTTTGTAAGCTTACAAACGAACTTCATCATGATCATCGGTCCGATTGCTACGCATACATCATATTTGTTGCCTGCGTCTACAAGCTTCTGAATCTCATTTGTAACAACGCCCTTGCTTCCATATGAACCATCGTCTGTTGTAATGTAAAGATTTCCGGCAACTGCCTTCATCTGCTCTTCCAGAATGATAAGCTCTTTGGATCTTCCACCGATGATAACATCAGCGGCTACTCCATGCTCATGTAACCATTTTACCTGTGGATATACAGGTGCGGTTCCTACACCACCGGCTACAAATAAGATCTTCTTGTTCTTTAATGTCTCTAAATCTTCTTCTACTAATTCCGACGGACGGCCAAGCGGTCCAACAAAATCTGTAAAGCTGTCTCCAACCTTTAAATTCTTCATCATCTCTGTTGCTGCACCTACTACCTGGAATACGATAGTGATCGTGCCTGCTTCTCTTGAATAATCGCAGATTGTAAGAGGAATTCTCTCTCCATCTTCTGAGCCTCTTACGATTACAAACTGACCCGGAAGACAATTCTTTGCTACTCTTGGTGCTTCCACGTCCATAAGATAGATTGCATCTGTCAACGCTTCTGTTCTAACAATCTTAAACACGTTTTTATCCTTCCTTTCTCTTTTCCCGACTCTCCACACAAGACTCAGGAATACTACACTGCCGAAATCGCACAATATAATCCATTATAGCATCTATTAACAAATACTGTAAAGGTGTAATTTTCAGGCATTTTCATATAATTTTTACGTTACTCCAAACCGGAAAACAGATCGCTTTCTATCCGACTGATATCTTCAATCGGTATGATCGTTGCATCTGCCATGATCACCGCTCTCCTGTACAGATCGATTCGCTTAACGATACCGGAATGCGTAACATATTCTCCTCCGGCCTTTCTCTCATCCTGTACGAAATAGGTAATATCCACTAACTGTTCTGTACCTATATTGGCTGAAATAATGTTTAGTTTCTCATTCAATTCTTCCAATACTTCATCACTGAGCACCCGTTTCTCATCTGTCCGTCTGGCAGTCTCACGAATCGCCGCCGCATGTCCTGTCAATGCCGCAAACGGCGCAAATTGTGCCGCCCGGTCATAGAGTGACATCTGCGGATGTGTCTTTGAAACAGGGTGTTCCAAATGAATAATATCATCATATTTATGGTTGTTCTGCTCCTGCATATTATATATACCTCTTTATGCCTTATGTCCGCCGATCTGTGCATTTCTGTCTTTCGCCGTTGCCCCTTCCTGCAGGTTCATGCCCTTCAGAATCGCATTTTTTCCATATTTTTTCTTGATGTTGAGCATGGCTTCCTGCATGTGGCGTTCCCGTTCCAGATCCGCTTCCTCTTTCTCCCTTTGTTTTTTTACAGCCTCATAATCTGTAAAAAAATCAAGTTGCTCATACGCATCATCATTCGTGACAGTATGTTCATCCACCAGTTTATTCGCGGTAATATTAATCCTCCGGATCAAAAGATCCTTGTCGACGATCCGGTCATACAGTTCCATTACCGCATCCATAAGCATCTGCGTCGATGAAGTCTGCCGCTTGAGATTGATCGTTCCATGTGCATGCTTTGGAACCTTTCGTCCATAACGATCCGTTGTAACAGCGCCTTTATATCTCTTCTTTCTCGCCAGGTCAGTCAGATTATCAATATCATAACCGATCGTAAGCACGATCTGATCTGTAACAAGTCCCTTATCCACCAGATCAAGCGACATAAGATCAGTCATTTCCTTTACAACCAGCCTTGTCTTATCAAAATCATACGGACAATGCAGTACCTGTCCGGTGCAAATGCTATTCGTCTCCGGTTTATATGCCTTGATCTGATCCATCGTGCAAGGCTCATATCCCCATGCATGATCGATCAACAGCTCTGCATTAATGCCAAATAACTTATACAATAAATCTTCATTATATAATTCATTTGTCTTTCCGACCGAGCATCTCGCCACATCGCCCATCGTGTATAGCCCATATTCCGCTAATTTCTTCGCATATCCCTGACCGACACGCCAGAAATCCGTGATCGGCTTGTGACTCCAAAGCTTCCTGCGGTATGCCATTTCATCCAGCTCCGCAATCCGTACTCCGTCCTCATCCGGTTCAATATGCTTCGCCACGATATCCATCGCGATCTTACAAAGATACAGATTGGTTCCGATTCCTGCCGTCGCTGTGATTCCGGTCGTCTTTAATACATCCCGTATCATCATCATGGCTAGTTCTCTGGCTGTCATATGATAGACATTCAGATAGCTGGCCACATCCATAAATACCTCATCGACCGAATAAATATGAATATCCTCCGGCGCAATGTATTTCAAATAAATGTCGTAGATCCGTGTACTGTATTCCATATAAAGTGCCATGCGCGGTGGAGCAATAATATAATCCAGCTGAAGAGTCGGATCTGTCCCCAGCTTCGTGCTGTCATCCGATGCTCCGGTAAAATGATGATCCGGTATATTCCGTCTTCTTGCGTTATTTGCCTCCCTTACCTTCTGAATAACCTCAAACAATCTCGCCCTGCCCGGTATTCCATATGCCTTAAGAGAAGGGGATACCGCCAGACAGATCGTTTTCTCTGTTCGGCTCGGATCTGCCACTACTAGATTTGTGGTCAGGGGGTCTCTGTTCCGCTCTCTGCATTCTACAGAAGCATAGAAGGATTTCAGATCGATCGCTATATATGTTTTATTTTCTTCCATTTATCCATGCTCCTTCCGAATATTTTATCCACATCATCCGACAGTTGTTCTGCATTTTATTCCATGTTTCAATTATATGTAAAATAGTTGGTTTTCTCAATGGCAAAATACGGATACAAAGTATACCCTCAGAGCGTTACTTTAAGAGGTTAGATTTGTTTTCTCAATGGCAAAATACGGATACAAAGATAAAGTCCCACCTGTTTCCGGTGCTATGTCAGGGATATTATTGGAGCAAAAAAGTCCAGATACAGCATCTCTACCATATCTGGACTTCTACTAAAATATACATGCTATCTGTTCTGCCTGTGTCTTTAACCTATAATTGCCTTAATTTCCGCTTCGCTCATATCGGTTACATCCATGATCTGCTCTAAGGAATAGCCTTTCTTATGCATTTTCAGAATAATCTCCGATTTTCCTCGTGCTTCGCCTATGATTTCGCCTTCTGCCCTGCCAACAGTTTTGCCAGCGGCTTCACCCTTTGCATATCCCATTTCTTCTACGCCTTCACTCAGATTGCACATGATCTTCACCTCATCTCTAATACCATTTCTGTCTACCGGTATGTCATACTCCTGTTTCATAAGCTTCAATTTTTGTTCTGCCGTCATTGTCTGCGACAATAATGTTCCAAGTAATCGATGCAGTTCATATTGTTCTTCCTTTGGTGGAATCTCCTTTGCCAGACCGATCATCACGATGTTAGGGATATCCAGATTGCCTTTCCAATCCTGTTCGCCAAGTAAATCATCTTTTACCATATGAATATGACTCAGACTGTTCTCTTTCATATTCATACAGATCCAGATGGAATACACCTGTTTGATCTCGTTATAGTCAGAACCTGTAAATTCCCGCTCTTTCTGGGATGACACCAGTCTTGCCGTATAGAAGATTGCCCGATTTAAGATATGATACTTCGTCGGTTCATTCTTCTGGGCTTCCAGATTGATGATCATTTTCGCCAGTCCATCCCGCATCCGTACATAGAAGATAATATCAAAATATATCTTTCCCTCATCAATTTCGGAACTTTCTGTATTCAGTCCGACAATCCGTTCACCGGTTCTGGCATCCACCGTTTCTTTGTTCGTTAATCCCGGTTCTACCGGAACCTGGCTGATATACGGTTCCCCTTCAATCAATGATGCAACCGTATCTGCATCCATACCTTTAAATTCTTCTACTACCCTGATCAGTATATGCGCCAATATGATCTTCTGTCCAAGCAAGCGCTTGGCACTGGCATCATACTGTGCTTTCTGATCAGTAGCCTTGGAGGAATATACAATTTCGTTATCCATGTTCTATCTCCTTTCTTAATACTGATAGAACAGAATAACATGCATATTTTAGCTTTGTATATTGCCTCCGTCTCTCCAAGTTTGATTGTAATGGATATTCGAACGGAAAACAAGTTTATAATTATTTACCTAAAAAGGATCCTCAATATGTCAGAATATCCTTTTATATCTCATCTTTTTGCTGTAAAAAAATATCGACTGTTACCCATTCCGGATCTACGTTGTACTCCATTTTTCCATTATAGGATTTCACCACACGTTCCATATTCTGGATTCCGTATCCATGACCATCTCCCTCTTTGGAAGAATAAAATTCACCGCCAGCCAATGCTTTATAACGGCTGCTGTCATATGTATTCTTAATTTGAAAACTGATCATATTTTCATAACAGCCAGCTTTCATAATAACCGCTTTCCTATCATTCCCTTTCAGACACGCTTCCATTGCATTTTCAAGAGCATTCGCCAGAACTCCGCAAATGTCAATATCTTTGACACCCAGATTGCTTGGCAATCCACCATCAAATTGAAAATCAACATCTTTAAATTTCTGATCCCTTGTAATGCCAAATATAATAGAATCAACCATAAAATTTCCAGTATACCGAACCCGTTCTCGATTTAACTCTTTATCCTTCTGGGATAATTGTCCCATATATTTCTCCAATTCTGAATATTCTCCACCATAGACCAGACCTTCCATTGCTGCAATATGATGTCTGAAATCATGTCTGAACTGCCGAACCTTCTCATAATCATCATGAACCTGTTCACCATATGCCAATTTCAATCCTAAACTTTCGCCATAAAGCCCTTCCGTTTCTATGTGTACATCATTTTGGTGTTTTAAACGATTTGAATATATGAAAAATGCAATAATACAAGCAACTGTTATCACAGAAGCAAAATATATAACGCCGTACAATCGAGCTCTGTTATCAGGACCTCCATATGTCATAAACATCATCATAACAATAAATAAAATGTATAATCCTAATGTTGCACCCAATAACATGATACACATAGCAAATGTTATCTTTCGTCCTAAATAGTCTTTGGATGGCATTTTCTTTTTGCATATAAGTGCTATTATCATTATAATAAAAAATGATATTACATTTTCCAATAAGGCAATTTTAAAATCATCATATATAAAATACCACCATATTTTTCCTTTAATTGCATATGATCCTATTGCCAATAGAAACGAATCTAAATAATTCGTTGCCACAATCGTAATCAAAAATAGGAGAATTTTGTTCCATACTATACCTGAATAAATCAAAAATAATTCCACTCCAAAAACTATTATCGCAACTATCTGATCATCACTATGTAAAACATATGACATCAAAACTAATAATCCAACCAGCACTATTAATCCCGTATATTTCCCAGTTTTCTCCTTAATCCGCCTATGAAAAATCAAATTAAAAATCACTAAAAACTTCAGTACTTCAATACTGTTAGTCAATAAATTTGTATACATATTAATTCCATTTCATCTTTCTTTTACAAAATTCAAAATATGCGTCTTCACACTTATTGTAATTCGCTCTAGGAATACTTAAACAGGCTCCATTTTTCAAAATAATCTCTCTTCCCATTCGTGAAATATAATCCATATTAACAATAACGCTCTTACTTATTCTTAAAAAGTCATTATTTAAATCTACCTCCCAGTTTTTCAATGTTTTTCTCAGCAATTTTTTATCTGACTCCAAATATCCACCATTCATTTTTCCTGTAGAATATTCCACAATTGTATATACATGTTCTGACTTTATCAAAATAATTCTATCTTTTTGAATATAAAAACTTCCATCCTCATCACGAATACTAATTATTGATTTATTTTCTAATGATTTTTCAAATATTTTCAACTTTGATATCAAAATATCATCATCTTTATAAAATTATACTTTATCCACAAAACCAATTACATTTCTTCCAAACGCTTCATGTATCAATTCTTCATGACTTGTTAAATAAATAATACTGCTTTCATACCAATTTAACTCTAATTCATGTTTTAACCATAACCCGCTTTTTCCTGGCATTTCAATATCAAGAATAAAAAGATCGATTGCTCCCATATCACTTGATAAATTTTTCAACAAACTTTCTGCCGATGGAAAGGCATATATTGTCACCTTACTCAAAAAACTTTTCTTACATATTTGTGCTACTTTTTCTAATACTTCATGCTCATCATCACAAATTACTATTTTCATTACATTTTCACTCCCCCTTCAACAAGTATAATAAAATAATAAATTGTTTCTTTCATTTTTACAATAATTACTTAAGAAAACGACATTTTTCGACAAAAATAGATAAAAAAATAGCCCAATTTCTTGGACTATTTTTATGTTCTGTTAATGCCACCATTAACAGCCGCAGTCATTTTGTTTCTTTTGCTAGATATACAATTTTAACTATTATAAATTTTTCTGTTTACAATCCCCCTTTTATTAAAAGCCCCCTTTAGAATCATAAACTGTCATTGTTTTATATAGATAAATATTGTCTGTCAAAATATTTTTCCGCTCAACTTCATAATATTTTTATTTTCCCCAGCCTACAAATTTCTTAAGCCATTCCCAGATGCCAAGACCATATAACTCCATATTTTTCCCCTTTCCCTTTAAGCGCCATCCGTTATGTATTTCGTACGATGGTTATAGTTTAAGAGGCTATATGCAATTTTTCTATTTATTTGTTCTGAACCGTCGTTTTTTGTTCTGTAACAAAAGCTGCGTATAGGAATTGCACACATCTTGTCATTTTATTTACTTCAGAAGCATAAAAAAGTGCCCCGGATATGCCTGATATAAAATGCACAGCATACCCGGAGCGGGGTTGATTCTAATATATATTTATTTAGAAAAGATCCTTTACTTTCTGCCAGCATTTCATCGATCTGATCCTGAACCTGAATATCCATATTGCTTGTTTAACATGAAGAAAATGGAAGGATCTCTTATAACAAACGAAGAAGTTTCTTATAATACAAAAAAGCTTTGGCAGATACATTAAAAGAACTGACGACACACAAATCATTTTCTAAAATAACCGTCAGTGAGATCATCCATACCTCCATCCCTGCTGTTCTACTTGATTATGTTAAGAAAGCAAACGATAAAGAATCATCATTATAAAAAGGAAAATAACATTTGCAACTGTAAATTCCAGAAAATATCTGCCACGGAACGAGCGGTCTTCTCTTGCAACATATTTGAAACTGATCAGGCTTGCCATTGATGCTATCAATGTTCCAAGTCCCCCGAGATTGGTTCCGATCACCAGCTCCCGAATATGGTCTGTGAATCCGGATAACAAAATCGCAGCCGGAACATTACTCATTACTTGACTTGCAATTACCGAAGTAACCACCTCCCGTCCGGTCAATATATCCGAAAGCAGTTGACTGAATGCCGGGATACGTCCAAGATTACCGATGAATATAAATAACGCGATAAAAATACATAACAGAGAATAATCAACCTGTGTCAGAATTTTCCGGTCACGCAGAAGCAAATATAAAATTACTAACGCGAAAGGCACACCATACGGAAGAATATGCGAAACCGCAAGCAGACTTATGACAAACAGAATAAGATATGCTGTAAATTTTTCAATCCATTCCGCATCCTTTTTCTCCCATTTTGAACCGGAAGCACCCAACGGATCCTTCTGTCTTTTCGTTGAAGCTTTATCTTCAGCAGAATCTAAGCCTTTGTTCTGCTTTATTTCTGTCTTTCCATCATGACTTAACTTTCTTTTTCGAACTATGGATGCCAGACCGATCCATGCCATTAACAAAGCAAATGCGCAGACTGTATACGGCAGCATGATCTTTAAAAACTCCGCAATACCTATACCTGCTTTTCCATACAAATACAGATTCTGAGGATTACCAAGAGGTGTCAACATACTGCCAAGATTCGCCGCAATCGTCTGCATGACAATTACTTTTAGCATCCATTTGCTATCAGTGTCCGGGTTCAGTTTCTTCATTATTATAATTGCAAACGGCACAAATGTAATAAGTGATACATCATTTGTTATAAACATCGACATAAAGAAACACAAGCATACAAGGATTACCGTTACTCCTCCGATCCCATGCACCTTTGCTAACAGCCGTTCTGCTAATTTATCAAACACATCAATATTCCTCAAGCCGGCAACGATACTCATAAGGCAGAACAGGATCGCCAGTGTCCGGAAATCAATATACGAAATATATTCTCTGTCAGGGACTACAAAAAATACTGATATCACTGCCAGCACGACCGCGATCGATAACACGGTTTCCTTCTTTATAAAATATAAAATCTTTTTCATCCTTCTAATCCTCTTAACACATATTTTCTGCTTGCATTATTGTACTGCATTCACTTCCGCCCCACAACCTGTAATTCTGCAATTTATGATCAAGTCTTCCTTATATTTTAGATGCTTTTTTACCGGAAATATTTTATACTCTACATATAAATATTTACAAAAGCGTTCCTGTCTTGATAGTATCAACAGGTTGAAGCTCATAATCTACACAAGCTGTACAAGCATTAATAAGGGAGGGCATGCATATGAATCTCAAAGACAAAACACTCTGGCAAAGAAATGCTGCTGCGATCGGCGGCATGGTTTTATTTGCCGCCGGAATCAACTTCTTTATCGTCCCCGCCAGTCTGTATAACGGCGGTGTCCTTGGTATCAGCCAGATCATACGAACCTTACTGATCCAAGTATTTCCATCGCTTGCATCAGGAACCGATATCGCAGGTATTATCAACTTTATCTTAAATATACCTTTATTTATCATGGCATATATCTCAATCGGCAAAAGTTTCTTCAGCCGGACACTGGTCTGCCTGATCAGTCAGACGATATTCTTAAGTATATTTCCAATTCCGGCTACACCTCTGGTCAATGACAGCCTGACTGCCAGCATTATGGGTGGACTTCTCGCCGGTACAGGAATCGGTATCTCCTTACGCTCCGGCGGCTCCAGTGGCGGTATGGATATCGTCGGTATGTTCTTTACCAAGAAATACAAAAATTTCAGCGTGGGAAAGGTATCTTTGACAGTCAATGCTGTTGTCTACGGCATCTGTGCAATCCTTTTTGGTATCCCGACAGCCGTATACAGCATTATCTATTCCGCTGTCAGTACTCTGATGACTGACAAAGCACATACGCAGAACATCAATACCGAAGTTGTGATCTATACAAAAGAAGAACCGGAAGCCATCCTTGATTACATCGTAAACGAATTTCACCGGGATGCAACCTGGTGGGAGGCGCGTGGTGGTTATACCGAAGAAACAACTTATATGATCGTTACGATCCTTTCCAAATATGAATGTGTTCATCTCCGCCGTGGACTGAAAACCATCGATGAACATGCCTTTGTTGTCGTAAAAGAAGGTATGCATATTGGCGGAAAATACGAAAAGCATTTATAAAACCTGCATAAAACCTGTAATTTTCAGCAATTTTTTGCATATATAAATTGCATTTTCCAAAACACAATGGTATATTTATTCAGAAAAGAATGAAAGGAAGTAATGAAAAATGAAACTTAAAAAATTTTTAGCAATTACGATGTCCGCAGCTCTGGCTATGGCTTCTCTGACAGCCTGCGGAAGCAAGAGCGATGACAGCAAAAAGTCATCCGACAAGAAGACAGCCAAGATTATCGAGATTGATCTGACAGATGAGCAGTATGCTTTCGGTGTAGACAAGACTCAGCCTGAGTTACTGGATCAGGTAAATGCATTTATCAAGGATATGAATGCAGATGGTTCTTTTGAGGAGATCTGCAATCACTACTTCGGTGATGGCGAGCCTGTTGCTGTTGAATCAGCTGCATTAGATTCCAGCAAGGATCAGTTAGTTGTAGCAACAAACGCCGCTTTCGAGCCATTTGAATATACAAAGGGCGAAAACTACTACGGAATCGATATGGAGATCGCTAAAGCTCTTGCTGATAAGCTCGGCAAGGAACTCGTTATCCAGAACATGGATTTCGATGCTGTATGTCTCTCTGTAGGTCAGCAGAAATGTGATATCGCTATGGCTGGTCTTACGATTAAGCCGGATCGTGAAGAATACGTTGCATTCTCAGATTCCTACTACAAGGCTTCCCAGAGGCTGATCGTTCCTTCTGACAACACAGAATTTGACGAATGTAAGACTGCCGATGATGTAAATGCAATCCTTAACGCTAAGGATTCAAGCAGCAAGATTGGTTTCCAGACAGGTACAACCGGAATGTTCTACTGTGAAGGTGATGACGACTGGGGATTTGCCGGTCTTAAGATGACATCTACCGGTTACAAGAATGGTTCTCTTGCAGTTCAGGATTTATTAAACGGAAATTTAAATTATGTTATCATCGATTCAGCTCCTGCTGAAGCTATTACAAAATCATTAAATGCTATGCAGTAAAAATATGCTATAAGAATCACGCGTTCCTCGCGTAAAGAAAATAAATGATATTGAAAGGATATTTCATGGGAGACATTTCAAGTAAAATACAAAAGTTCATAGAAATATTCATTGATAACAAAGGATATGTAAAGGTTGTTGAGGGTCTTAAGAATACCGTTATCATCGCCATAACCGGTCTGATCATAGGTATTTTGATCGGAACCATTATTGCAACTGTCCGCGTCATTCCAAAATATAAACGGCTGCCACGGGTTTTAGATGCGATCTGCAGCGTCTATGTCGGATTCTTCCGTGGAACTCCTATGGTCGTGCAGTTACTGCTGTTTTACTATGTTCTGCTCCCTATCGTAGGAGGTCATATGAGCGGTGTACAGGTATCAATGCTTGTATTTGGTCTAAACAGTGGTGCTTATATTTCCGAAATCATGCGAAGCGGTATCCTTTCTGTTGATCCCGGACAGATGGAGGGTGGCCGTGCCATGGGACTTAGTTTTGCAACTACCATGCGCAAGATCGTGATCCCGCAGGCAGTCAAAAACATCCTGCCTACTCTGGGAAATGAATTTATATCTTTGATCAAGGAAACATCTGTTGTAAGCTTTGTTGGTGCTACTGACTTATATGTAGCATTTAACTATATTGGTAGTAACAGCTATGAATTCATGATCCCATATCTGGTTATGGCACTGATCTACATTGTGATGGTGCTTCTGATCAGCCTTGGTATCAAACTTATGGAAAGGAGCCTGAGAAAGAGTGATAGACGTCATTAATCTTGAAAAACACTTTGGTGACAATGAAGTTTTACGAGGCATCAATGTCACAATCGATAAAGGCGATATAATGGTTGTAATCGGTCCTTCAGGTTCTGGTAAAAGTACATTTCTTCGCTGTTTAAATTGTATGGAAGACCCAACAGGTGGTCAGATCATCTTCAATGGTGTCGATATTGCAGACCCAAAGGTTGATATCAACATCCACCGTCGTCATATGGGAATGGTATTCCAGCATTTTAATCTGTATAACAACAAAACCGTTATTCAGAATATCATGCTTGCTCCTGTACTGGTGCGTTGTCAGGATCTGAAAAAAGCGAAGCGTCATAATCGTATGCTTCCGCTTACGAACCTGTTCCGCAAAGAAAAGCAGGAGAAAATAGAGATTACAACAAGTAAATCTCAGATCGTTGCCGAGGCAAGAGCAAAGGCAGAAGAACTTCTGAAACGGATCGGTCTGGAAGATAAAGCAGATGTATATCCTTCTACCTTATCCGGTGGTCAGAAACAGCGAGTTGCCATTATCCGTGCGCTTGCTATGAATCCGGATGTGATCTTATTCGATGAACCGACTTCTGCTCTTGATCCTGAAATGGTTGGAGAAGTTCTCGACCTGATGAAGGATCTTGCAAAAGAGGGAATGACCATGATCGTGGTTACTCATGAAATGGGATTTGCAAAGGAGGTTGCCAATAAAGTCCTCTTCATCGATGAAGGACAGATTCTTGAAACCGGCACGCCGGAAGAATTCTTTGGCAATCCAAAGAATCCTCGACTAAAGGATTTCCTTTCGAAAGTATTATAGACTGTGCTCAAAAATAGAAGAGGGTATTATCTATTATTACGTAAGACGTTTTCACTCTACCTTCGACGCCGTGGTACATAAGGCTGCAAAATACGCAGCCTAAGTACCAGCGCTCAGGCAGGCTTACTTCATAATAGTAATACCCTCTTCCATTTTTGTTTCCACTTCTCAATAGTAAATACATTTCATTATCGCTAAGGACCGACGTTCAAATAGGTTTGCTACATAAAGATGTCATGCATTCTTTTATTATCCACGTTATAGAAAACAGTTCGAAGTTACACAGCGTGAATAACTGAAAACTTTAAAACAGCTACTATCTATGTCGTCTGACATATGACAGTAGCTGTTTTTCGTTTATTTTTTTAATGCTTCCTCCAGGGTATGCCAGCCAAGGACTGCGCATTTTACACGGGCAGGCATATGGGAGATATCTTTTAAGGCGGAGGCCTCTTCCAGTTCATCGATCTCTTCATCGGTCGCTTCGCCCTGTATCATCTTTAAGAAAAGTTTTCCAAGCTTCAACGCTTCTTCCTCGGTCTTTCCGACGATCATGCCAAGCATAATATCAGCGGACGCCTGTGAGATCGCACAACCGTCTCCGACAAATGCTCCGTCTTCGATGATTCCGTTTTCTACTTTTAATTTCAACCAGATATCATCCCCACAGTTCGGGTTTACACCTTCCAGTACAATGTTCGCATCCGGAAGATCATGCTTGAATTCCGGTCGGATATTGTGTTCCGTCAGGATCTCATTATAAAAACTTCTATTCTCCATATCCCATTCTCCTTCTGACATTTGCAACACTCTCTACAAATGCATCGACTTCTTCTATCGTATTGTAGAACATAAAGCTGGCTCTTGTTGTATTATACACCTTCAGATAAGTAAGCAATGGCTGTGCACAATGGTGTCCGGCACGAACATCGATACCATCTGCTGCCATGATCTCACTGACATCATGTGGATGTACATTGTCGATCGTAAATGCCACAATACCGGTATGGTTTGCAGGATTTTCTGAGCCGATCACATGAACATGCGGAATCTTTGCAAGTCCTTCCATCGCATGTCGGGTCAGTTCCAGTTCTCTCTGCTCGATCGTCTCAAATCCAATCTTATTAATATATGAAATTGCGGCTGCAAGTCCGGCTGCACCGGCTGCATTTACAGTTCCTGCCTCGAACTTATGCGGAAGCTCAGCCCATACCGCTCCTTCTGTCGTTACGGACTGGATCATCTCGCCACCTGTCATGAATGGCGGCATCTCTTCCAGTAATGCTTCTTTTCCATATAACACGCCGATACCCATCGGTCCCATCAGCTTATGACCGGAAAATGCAAGAAAATCCGCATCCAGATCTTTGACATCGATCGGCATATGCGGTGCGCTCTGTGCCGCATCTACTACAATAACCGCGCCGACCGCATGTGCAAGCTTTGCGATCTTCTTGATCGGATTCACACAACCGAGAACATTGGATACCTGTCCGATCGCTACAAGCTTTGTCTTCTCATTGATTCCTGCTGCAAGTGTCTCATCTGTCAAAGTACCGTCCTTCTCACAGTTCAGATACCGGACCGTTGCACCTGTCATTCTCGCTGCCATCTGCCATGGGAGAATGTTGCTGTGATGCTCCATGATGCTGACTGCGATCTCATCTCCTGCTTTCAAATGACTGCATGCATAGCTGTATGCAACAAGGTTCAGACTCTCTGTTGTATTTCTTGTAAAGATGATTTCTTTTTCAGAATCTGCATGAATAAAATCACGCACAACTTTTCTGGCATCTTCATATGCTTCTGTTGCTGCAAGGCTCAGCGGATAGAAGCCACGAAGCGGATTTGCATTGCTTTCTTCATAAAATCGCTTCTCTGCTTCAATTACAACTGCCGGCTTCTGTGCTGTAGCTGCATTGTCTATATAAATGGTTTTATTTGTCTGTAATAACGGAAAATCCTCTTTATAATTCTTCTCTATCATCTGCCATTACCTCCGCAAGCTGTGCTTCTACCAGCTTCTGTGTCTGCTCATCTCCTATGTGGCGATATAACATCTCGAATTTGCCGCGGGTCATGATATCCTCCGCAGTCTCCTTGTCGATGCCTCTTGATTCAAAATAAAATAATGTCTCCTCATCCAGTTCGCCGATCGTTGCACCGTGAGAACCTTCTACATCCTCCTCTGCACAGAGAATGATCGGGATCGTCTTATTGATCACATCATCACCAAGCAGGAGTACATTTTCTGTCTCTGCGCCTGTGGATTCGGATGCGCCGTTCTTGAAATCGATCGTTCCACGAAATACTTTCTCTGCTGCATCCTTTAAGGTTCCATCTACCTGGATCTCACAATTCGTTTTCTTACCGAAGTGATTTATGATCAGGTTCACATCGATCTTCTGTGTCTTCTGTCCAAGGTAGCCGATCTCGACCTGTGTATCTGCTCCTGTACCCTTAAGATCTGTACGGATTCCGTTATAGAGATCACCTTTTCCGATAAAGATCTGAAGGATATCGAACTTTGCATTTTCATCGCAGACACAACCGATATCATTTAACAGAGTCTGTTCTTCATCCTGCATAAATACCTGTACCAGACGGACACGGCTGTCTTTCTTTGCCTGTATCATCGTACGATATGCCAGTGAACCTGCCTGCGCACTTTTCTTTGTAAATGTCTCAATTATGGTTGTATCCGTACCTTCTTCTGCCGTCAGATAACATGCACCTGCCGCAGATGTTGCTGTCGTTCCATCAACAGCCAGACGGATTGTTGCCTTCGCGTCTTTGTCCGAAGCAGTCAGAACTGTTTTTTCTGTCTGCGCATCTGCAAAGATCGGATCAGCCTCTCTTCCTGCTCCACTCTCAACTGTGACAAATTCTGCCGCATCCCCGGATATCAGGCTGTTTGTCTCTTTATCTTCAAATGTTTCCTCTACCGTCACCTTACATGGTGCTATCTCCGGATTCCATGAAACCTTTGTATCATTCATATGAAGCCAGTACCATGTTTTGGATGGAAGTTTATTAATATTGATCGTATTCTTGTCCATTGCTCATTTCCTCCTAACCTATACTGCTCTTCATTTCCAGACGGATCAGATTGTTCATTTCCAAAGCATATTCCAGCGGAAGCTCCTTTGATACGTTGTCCGCAAATCCACTGACGATACAAGCTCTGGCATCTTCCTCACTCATACCACGGGACATCAGATAGAATACCGCATCATCACTGATACTGCCGATCTGTGCCTCATGTCCTACATTTGCCTTTCTGGTACGGATGTCCATCGCAGGGATCGTATCGGATCTTGAAATAGAATCCAGCATCAGTGACTGACAAGATACTGCCGCCTTGGCATTCTCAGCTTCCTTTGCGACTACAACGGAAGAACGGAAGGTACTGATGCCGCCATCCTTTGAAATAGATCTTGTATTAATATAGGAACTGGTATCCGGTGCACTGTGAACAACCTTTGCTCCGGTATCCAGATTCTGTCCTTTTCCGGCAAACGTGATACCGGTAAATTCCATCTTCGCGCCCTTTCCCTTAAGGATACTCATCGGATATAGGTAGGATACGTGGGATCCGAAGGAACCGGAAACCCATTCGATCGTTCCACCTTCTTCTACAACTGCACGTTTTGTATTCAGGTTATACATATTCTTTGACCAGTTCTCGATCGTCGAATAACGAAGCTTCGCATTCTTACCGACAAATAATTCCACGCATCCGGCATGGAGATTTGCCACGTTATATTTTGGTGCAGAACAGCCTTCGATGAAATGAAGATCCGCGCCCTCATCCACGATGATAAGGGTATGTTCAAACTGTCCGGCTCCCGGTGCATTCAGACGGAAATAAGACTGCAACGGGATCTCTACCGATACTCCCTTTGGCACATATACAAAGGAACCGCCTGACCATACAGCACCATGAAGAGCTGCGAACTTGTGGTCATTCGGACGAACCAGCTTCATAAAATGCTTCCTTACCATATCTGCATATTCGCCATTTAATGCACTCTCCATATCAGTATATACAACGCCCTTTTCAGCTACCTCCTGACGGACATTGTGGTACACCAGCTCGGAATCATACTGTGCTCCGACACCTGCAAGAGATTTTCTCTCTGCCTGTGGGATGCCCAGTCGTTCAAATGTATTCTTGATATCTTCCGGCACATCAGACCATTTTGCTTTCATATTTGTATTTGGTCTGACATAGGTTACGATGTTGTCCATATTCAGACCTTCAATCGATGGTCCCCAGTCCGGTACTTCCATATTATTATAGATCTGCAGGGATTCCAGACGGAAGGTCTGCATCCATGCCGGATCATGTTTCTCTTTCGAAAGCTGCTCAACGATCTCTGGCGTCAGTCCTGCCTTGATCTTATAAGCATCTTTTTCATCATCTTTGAAGTCATATATATTTCTGTCTATGTCTTCTACATATGTTTTTTCTTTCATATCTATCGGATGCTCCTTTCAAAGACTACTGATTCTGCTCTGTCTTCTCATATTTTGCAAATCCATTCCGGTTGATCTCCTCTACCAGAGATGCGTCACCGGTCTGTATGATCTTACCTTCTACCATAACGTGTGTATGATCAACAGATAAGGACTCCAGAATCTTCGTGCTATGGGTAATGATCAGAAGACTGCCCTTGCAATTCTTCTGGTATTCTTCGATACCGGCAGATACTGTTCTTACAGCATCAACGTCCAGACCGGAATCTGTCTCATCAAGGATTGCAAGTGAAGGCTTCAGCATCAGGAGCTGTAAGATCTCTGCCTTCTTTTTCTCACCACCGGAAAATCCAACATTCAGATCACGTTCTGCATAAGCTGGATCCATCTGAAGGATCTCCATTGTACGCTCCAGTTCTTTCTTGAAATCATATAAACGCTGTCTTTTTCCTGTTTTCTGCTCCAATGCATTTCTGATAAATGAACTTAAAGTCACACCCGGAACCTCTAATGGATTCTGGAAGGACAGGAAGATTCCTGCTTTCGCCCGCTCATTGACAGGCGCCTCTGTAATATTTTTACCCTGAAACCAGATCTCTCCGCTCTTTATGGTGTATCTTGGATTTCCCATGAGTGCATAGCCAAGTGTTGATTTACCTGTTCCGTTTGGTCCCATGAGAACGTGTGTCTCACCCTTTCCGATTGACAGATCTACACCGTGAAGGATCTGCTTCTCCTCTACATCTACATACAAATTCTTTACATTTAATAACTGTTTCTCTGACATATTCGTGCCTCCTGTATATTCATCTATTCTTTCACTGTTTGTCCGGCTTTTCCTGCCACATCGGCAAGTGTCATATTATCAAAATAATTATTGATCAGATCGGCAAGTCCTTGCCAGATCGGTAATGTATAACATAATTCCGACCGGTCACACGGTACTGAATCATCCTTCAGGCAGGATACCGGTGCAAGGGTTCCTTCGGTCAGTTTGAGGATCTCTCCCACACTGTATTCCTCCGGTTCTCTGGTCAGACGATAGCCACCTCCATGTCCGCTTGCCGCTTCGATCAGATGTGCTTTTGACAGCATCCGGGTGATACTTTCCAGATATTTCTGTGACAGCTCTTCGTGTTGTGATATTTCTTTTAGTGGTATAAAACTGCCATCATGATTTACCGCCAGATAAACCATAACGCGTAATGCATACCGTCCTTTTGACGAGATGACCATAGTATTTCTCCCTCTTTCCAAATTATGCTACAAAGATAATATTCCTATTCACCTACCACGTCAATAGGTGAATAATATTTTTGTTGCTTTTTCGACTGTAAACCTTTAAACTGGAACAGTATGACACGTATAGATAATTGCGTAAGCATTAGTTACTAATATGCATAAATGATTCTGACATTACCAACCAGTGGACGCTTCCGCTCGTTTCCCCGCTGTGTAACTTCGAACTAACCTCGGTAAACCTCGCTAAGGTCTCAGTTAGCTCTGCAGCGGTACTAAGATGCCACTTATGTGCCATCTACACCACAAGGGTGCGCTTTCGTTCTAAGCTCGTGCAAGCACTCACTAAGTACGAAATGTGAGGACCGGCGGACTCAAATGCCACTGTTTTGGTAAGTCAAACCATTCATGCTAGTTTATAAATCTGAATTACGCAATCATCTATATAATAAAGAAATAGATAGGGTTAGTTTATGAGTAATAAAAATACGAAAAGTTTTGGAAGCAGATGGGGGTTCATTCTGGCTTCTGTTGGTTCTGCCGTTGGTATGGCAAATGTCTGGGGATTTCCAAATAAATTGGGAAGTAATGGTGGCGGCGCATTTCTGCTGATCTACCTGCTTTTTATCTTTATATTCAGCTATGTGGCACTTCCGACCGAATTTGCGATCGGACGAAGAGCCGGAACAGGAACACTTGGTGCTTATAAATATGCATGGGAAACAAGAGGTAAAAAAGCCGGTACTGCAGGTGGACTGCTTGGCTGGCTTCCACTTGCAGGCTCCTTATGTATTGCGATCGGTTATGCGATCATCGTTTCGTATATTTTAAAAGCCTTCCTTGATTCTCTGATCGGGACTTTAATGCATGAAGATACAGCAGTCTGGTTTGATTCATTTTCATCCAAACCGTTCTCCGTGATCCCGCTTCACATTATCGTGGTAGCCGGAACGCTTCTGACTCTGTTCTTCGGTGCACATAGTATAGAAAAGACAAATAAGATCATGATGCCGTTATTCTTCATCATTTTTCTGATCCTTGCAGTCCGTGTTGCTATGCTTCCGGGCGCAGCAGAAGGATATAAGTTCATGTTCACACCGGACTGGTCAAAGCTTGCTGATCCTATGATCTGGATCTGGGCAATGGGACAGGCATTCTTCTCCCTGTCAGTTACGGGAAGCGGCATGATCGTCTATGGCGCTTATCTGTCAAAGGATGAAGATGTTGTCGGAGTTGCCAGACATACTGCGATCTTTGATACGATCGCTGCCGTTGTCGCAGCACTGGTCATTATCCCGGCATGTTTCTCTTATGGCGTTGATGTCGGAGCAGGTCCAAGTCTTCTCTTTGTTACCCTGCCGACCATCTTACAGAATATTCCGCTCGGACGGTTATTTGCAATTATCCTGTATATAGCAATGATCTTCGCCGGTGTAAGCTCCCTTCAGAATATGTTTGAAGCGGTTGCTGAATCACTCTTACACCAGTTTCCGAAGCTCAGCCGTACCGCAGTCCTGATCATCATCGGTGTGTTATGCCTTGGCTGTGGCATCGGTATGGAAACGATCTCCAAATGGGGACCTTGGATGGATATTGTTTCGATCTACATTATCCCGATCGGCGCAACCATCGGCGCTGTCTCATGGTTCTATGTCATGAAGAAGGATGAACTGCTTGAAGCTGTCAACTGCGGCAGCAAAAAGAATCGTGGCACACTCTGGTATTCCATCGGACGCTACCTCTATGTACCACTTGCCATTGTATTATGTGCAGTTGCGTTGTTTAAACATATATCGTTCTAAAAAACAAAACGGCGGGGAGTTCCCCCGCCTGTTCTTTTGGTTGAATCTGGGTCTTTCGACCAGCCCATAACTGTGACTTGCCACACTTACATGGTATGGCGATATCACAAAAATGCATCCTATTCAAATAAAATAAATAACTTATTTCTACTAAAACCTAATTTTCACTTCCACACCGTCACCTGCGTTTTTCATCTCACAGGTAAATCCATGGCGATCCATGATGGTTTTGACGATGGATAAGCCAAGCCCGGTTCCTTTGTGTCCATGTCTGCTGTTATCCCCTTTGACAAATGGATTCCAGATACTCTTTAAAACATCTTCCGGAATCGGCTTGCTTGTATTCTGAATGGAAAGGCTCTCATTGCTCATCTGAACTGTGATCTTTCCATCCTTTGTAACATACTTAACCGCATTATCCATCATATTCATAACTGCCTGATACATCAGAGTCTCGTCTGCATCGATTTGGCAGCTTCCCTGAATGTCAAGCCTGATATTTTTAGTTTTAATTGTTTCCGCATATACCTCTGCTGCCGTATTTATGATGCTTCCAATATCAACTTTAGTCTTATGAAGCTCTGTATTTACATCCTCTGCCTTTGCCATATCAAGAATGGATGCAACCTGTTCATTCATTGCCTTTACTTCATTTAATATCCCTTCCATATAATACTGGTTCTTCTCAGGATTCTTTCCTGATTTCAGATTCTCGGCATACAGAGAAATAACGGCAAGCGGGCTTTTGAGATCATGCGCCATCGCATTTGAAGTTGTTCGTCTGTACTGCTCCATATCATACGCTGATTTATAAGATCTGTACATTATATATGCGATCACAAGTGAGATCAATGCACTTCCAAGCACTACTCCAAGCCATGTGTAAATGATCATATGTCCCATCAATGACTTTGCAATATTATAATGATAATCTATGACCGCAAAAGCAGTATTATCATTGTTGATAGGAAATGCATAGACTGTATGTGTGCCGTATGCACATTTTTCTATATCTTCCACATATTCCCAATTGGAATTATTCTGATAATCATTCACGATATCATCCGTACCTGTATACCGATCAACCTTTAACGATGTTGGTATACAGCCAACGACTCCATGCGGAATGGTAAATTCCGAACTCTGATCCAGCTTCACATAACCATCCGGTATCTCTGATACCGTTCTTTCCTGTTCCTCCCCATCTGCAAAACAGGTATAGGAAGCCGGATAAAACTGCATTCCTGACACATAGACCTCATTCATTTTATCGAATGAAAAATCCGCAGACATATCCTTCATTTCAGGAACAGCAGTTCCAAATATATCATTATCACAATACAACATATATTTGTTCTCAGATGTATCATTGATCTGAAGAAATACCTTATCCTTCTGATCCGTGATCTCGGTCAGATTACCGGCATCGTCCTTCTGATACAGATGAATAAATCCCTGCATACTGACCACCTCGCTGTCATTTAACACAGCCATTGACAGATTATTCAAATATATCATATTTCCAATATAATGATTATACGGTGTCTGGAACTCGTACTCTGCGTCTTTCTGTTCTTCAAGCTCCGTCTGATAAATATCCCAGTATTTCACGCCTGCCTGACGGATCGTCTTTTCTGCTGCCTGCACATTGCTCGATATATTATTCTGAAATGTCAGGTTTAAAAATGCTGTAATGATACCCCCAAGTATCGATGTTACAATAATAAACGGAATAAAAATCTTTAAAAAGAAGGAATAAAACTTCTTCTTTTTTCCATAATATTTCTTTTCTTTTTTCTTCATATAATAGTCCACCTCTCTGATCTGATTACTCCATCCGATATCCTTTTGCAAATACAGTCTTTACCAGTTTACCGCTGTCACCAAGTGCTTTGCGAAGCTTCTTTACATGGTTGTCAACCACACGGTCACCACCATCGTAATCATACCCCCATAACCGGACAAGCATATCATCCCTTGTCACGATCATGCCCTTATGCTCCATCAGGTATTTGAGCATCGCATATTCTTTTGGTGCAAGCCGGACCTCTTCTCCTGCTGCCTCAACAAGCAGTCTGTCCGGATACATCTTGATGTCTCCCACCTGGATCACCTGATTCTTCGTCCACAAGCCTTTCGACCTACGCAAAAATGACTGGATCTTCGCCTGAAGCTCTGCCATGGAAAATGGTTTCACAACGTAATCATCACAACCGAGATCGTACCCATAAAGCCGGTCTTCTTCTCTGCCTCTGGCGGTCAGAAAAATGATCGGAACGTAACTCTTTGCCCGGATGGCTCTGCATATCTCAAATCCATCTGCCCCCGGCAGCATCACATCTAAAAGTGCCAGATCATATTCATGTTCGTACACCAGAGCAAGTGCCTCGTCTCCGTCCGCCGCCCAGGTAAATGTGATCTCACTCTCTTTCATGTAATCCATGATGCCCTCTGCAATTCCTGCTTCATCTTCTACCAGTAAAATGTTGTAACTCATAGCGCTCCCCATTTCCAGAATTCATTTTTTAATCTCTCGATATCTTAGATTCTGAACCTATCATACATGGCAATTATATCCTATTTGTATCCTGTTGTACACAAATGTAAGTTTTCAAAACGAAAAGAACGTCCTTCTGCCTGGTATCAATGCCCATTATATAACTCGTTACGATTTCTGTTTGTTGCACATAACTTATTCGTAAATACTCCTGTGCTAACTCGCCTGCGGCTGAGCGGAGCACTTAGTGAAGACGAGCGTTAACACGAAGTCTGAGGTTAGTGCGTGCCATGTAAGTACACTTAGTGAAAACAAGCATTAGCGTAGTTTGAGCTTAGTGTAGCTTACTCTGATCTGGTTATGTGCACCGCACAACGAAATCTCACTGATGTTATATTAATGAACATTGATACCAGGCAGAAGGACGTTCTTTTTATTTTTTCTTCTTATTATTTTGCTACTACAAATTCTGTTTCATCCAGATCTTCGGAAGCTAAGATATCAAGCAAACGAAACGCTGGTCCGGTTGGGTGTGTTCTGCCACACTCCCATGCCTCTACTGTTTTCTTCGAAACACCCATATAAGATGCAAAAACTCCCTGTGTCATTCCTGCCCGCATCCTGATCTCACGAATTTCTGTATTTGAATATTCTTTCACTGGCATTATCATATATGTTTTTACGCGAGCTTTTCCCTGTCCTTTTTCATACTCTATTGCTTCTTCCAATCCCTGTTTTAAATCATCAAATAATGAACCCATAGAAATCATCTCCTATTCTTTGCCGTTTCCTCTTTCAAAGATTTTACCAACTTCTTAAGTACATTTTTTTCTTCATTTGTCAGATTTTCCTGACTTTTCTTTTCAAATGCAGTTATTAGATAGGTAACTTCATATTCTGCAAAATCCGTATAACATACACGAACACTACCACTCTTTCCTCTATTTTCTAATGGGAACCGTACCTTACGTATTCCACCAGTTCCTTCCATTACCGGTCCTGATTCTGGATTTTTTAATAGCATAATTTGCAATGCTCGTAACTCATCTTCCCCAAGCCCTATTTCTTTCCACCGTTTTGTAAATAATGGTATTTCAATAAATGTTCTTATCATTCGCTAATTCATCCCTCCTTTTTTCTAAATAGTATACCCTATTTTGTAGGGTGTCAATCTTTTTATTTAATCTGTTTTGTCTAATATCCTATTTTACACGATCACAAATTATTCAAAATAAAAGGAGCATCCCTTTACCGAATATATATCCAGTAAAGAGATGCTCTATTATTTTATAAAATCTCATCCAAATAGTCTAATAGCTCCGGTAATGTCTTTCTTCCAAATGCTACATGTTCATCGTTCACAACAAGGCATGGTACGCTCATAACCTTATAGCGTTTCTGATAAGATGGATATAGCATCACATCGTAAATCTCTGCTGTAACCTGTGGATTTTCTGCGGCTATTTTCTGTGCTGCGATGACAAGATCGGGGCACATGGAACAGGCAAGTGTTACAAGAATCTTGATATGAAGCGGCTTTTTGATCGCATGAATACGCTCCATAATCTGTGCATCCACTTCTTGTCCCGGTCCGGCAGCATTATACAATCCAATCACAAAAGAAGTGAATTCATGTCCACCCGGTACACCATGGAAGCCAAGCCCGGTATCACTTCCGTCTTCTCCCAAAATCCTGACAAATGGTCGTTCGTTTGCCGGAACAGAATCCCCGTCTGCCCCTTCCTCTGCTACGATTACACTGAGCTTTTCGGTTCGTCTGCTCATAGCTTCCATATATTGTTTTAGCTGCACTGACTCCTGCTTCTGATTCAGATATAATTTCAGGATCAGCGGATGCGCCATGCGGTCAAAGACCTCATCTAACTGCTTTTCCGTCTCTTCATCAAAGAACTCGTCCGACAATGAATCTTCTGCTTCCGGCTGTTTCTGTTGTCCCGTTTTATGCATTTCATATCCGGTATTTTCAGCGACCACAGGCTGCATTCCTTCACGCTTTTTCTCCTGTGTAACATTCTTCTCCTTTGATTGTTTATTTTCCCGCAAATTCCGTGATGGCTTTGCTCCATTCTTTTTCTGCATGGCTGCCACATACCGTTCAAGCTCTGTCGCTGCAACTGCACCATCACCGACTGCCGTCACTACCTGACGAAGATTTTTCTGGCAGACATCGCCAGCCGCATAAACACCCGATATACTGGTCTGTCTGGAAGCATCCGTAATTACATATCCCTTTTCATCAATCTCTGCTTTTCCCTGTAGCAACGAAGTCTCCGGCTCGTATCCGGCAAATACGAAAATACCAAACGTATCTCCTTTTGGCGCATGATATACACTTTCTTCTCCTGTTTTCACATTTTTATACACCAGTGTTGTCAGGACATCTTCACCCTCCGCGCGGACGATCTCAGTACTGGTAAGCACCGTAATTTTTTCATTTGCTCTGGCTTTATCCGCCGATGACTTAGGGCAGGAAAAATCTTCGCCCCGGATCAATATCGTCACATGGCTGGCATACTTGGTAAGGAATACACTTTCCTCCGCAGCAGCATAACCGCCACCCACAACAAATATTTCCTTGCCGGTGAAGAACTCTCCATCACAAGTTGCGCAATAAGCTACGCCCCGTCCTTTAAACCGTTTCTCCCCCTCAAATCCGATCATTCTCGGATGTGCTCCGGTTGCGAGCAGAATTCCATAACAGGAAAAGTCGCCCTTATTTGTATGCACGATTTTATATTCTCCATCTACATCCAGCTTTTCAACCTCTGCCATCAGGAATTCTGCACCAAAATTCTTTGCCTGTCTGTACATAGCAGCGGTCAGGGATTTTCCATCTGTTTTCTCTATTCCCGGATAGTTCACCACCTCTTCTGTGATCGTGATCTGTCCGCCAATCTTCTCTTTCTCGACAACAAGCACCCGGTAACAGGCTCTCGCCAGATAAATAGCTGCTGTAAGCCCCGCCGGTCCCGCGCCTGCAATCATCACATCATACATATTTTCATTCTTCATTCTTACAATCTCCCTACAAGATCCAGACTTGGACGCAGTGTAGCTTCTCCCGGCTGCCATTTGGCAGGGCAGACCTCGTCTCCATGCTCCGCAACAAACTGGCATGCCTGCAATTTACGAAACAGTTCATCTGCATTTCGCCCGACATTGCCTGCACTGACTTCATAGGAAACAATTCGCCCTTCCGGGTTGATGATGAAGCTGCCACGTTCAGCCATCCCATCTGATTCGATCATCACTTCAAAATCTTCACATAATTCATGATTTGGATCTGCCAACATCGGAAACGTGATCTTTCCAATCTTTTCCGATGTATCATGCCATGCCTTATGCACAAAATGCGTATCTGTTGATATGGAATAAACCTCACAGCCGGCAGCTTTAAAATCCTTATATTTATCCTGCAGATCTGACAGCTCCGTCGGGCAGACAAATGTAAAATCTGCGGGATAGAAGAAAAATACACTCCATCCGCCTAATATGTCGTCCCTGGTTACCGTTTTAAATTCACCATTTTGATATGCATGCACAAAAAAATCGCTTACTTCTCTGTTAATCATCGACATTGTTTAATCTCCTTTATCAAACATTATTTCTGATTAATATTACCTGTAAGCGATTTTTTATACTGTTAAACCTTCTTCACATCTTCTGCAATCTGTTCTGCTGTCAGATGATTTTCTTTTAATACTTCATTTACATCGTAGCGGTCATAGAAGAATTTCTTTAAACCGTAATTCAGAACCTTCATATCAGAATCACCATAGAAGCCGGCGATTCTCTGACCGAAGCCACCTTCCAGATAACCATCCTCTAATGTAATTACGATATCATGATCTTTCTTCAGATCATTCAGAAGTTCTTCATCCATACCGGAAACATACAGTGGGTTAATGATGGTTGGCGCAACTCCTGTCTGCTCCTCGATCAGTGCTGCCGCATCTGTTCCAAGCTGATAGAAAGTACCTGCACCGATAACGGCAATCTTGCTTCCCTTTTTAGTTACTTCGTATTTATTTAACTGACTGAAATTCTTTGTTACAGCCTTTCCGTCCGATACCATCGCAGCTCCCGGAAGCTTGATTGCAACCGGATGCTCTGTCTGCTCCACGCTCCAGTCAAGCATTGCCAGATATTCCTCTTTGGTTGTCGGTGCCAGATACACAAGCCCCGGAATACTTGTAAGCATCGGAATATCCTGTAATCCAAGATGTGTCACATCATTCATTCCATATACAGATCCCGCAAATACAACGATCGTTGCAGGGTTGTTATTGATACACAGATCCTGTGTCAACTGATCATATGTCCGCTGGATAAATGAACTGTATACACCATATACAGGCTTGCCGCCATTTGCCGCAATACCGGATGCCAGTGCAACCGCTGTCTCCTCTGCGATACCTACATCAATAAACTGGCTGCCCGCTTCTTTTCTCTTATCCTCTGTAAATCCCATAACGGTAGGTGTTGCCGATGTGATCGTAACTACAGATGGATCTTCCTTCATTTTCTTTAAGAGATAATCTCTGGTTACGTCGGAATAATCTTCTCCGTCAAATTCCATCAAAGGCTTTCCTGTTTCAAGGTCAAATGGCATACACCAATGCCACTGTTCCTTATTCTGTTCTGCCGGTGCATAGCCTTTTCCTTTTAAAGTTTTAATATGCACGACAACCGGTTTCTTACTGTCTTTTACAGATTCAAATGCTGCGATCAATGCAGCAATATCATTTCCTTTATCTACATATACATAATCAAGTCCCATCGCACGGAACAGATTACATTCTGCCTGCCCATTTGTCTCACGAAGCAGTTTCAGATTCTGATACAAACCACCATGATTCTCAGCGATCGACATGTCATTATCATTTACAACAATGATCAGATTGCCACCAAGCTCAGCCGCATAGTCAAGACCTTCCAATGCCTCGCCACCGCTTAATGAACCATCACCGATCACAGCGATCACGTTGCCGTCTTCCTTTTTCAGATCTCTGGCTTTCGCAAGGCCACAGGCAAGACTGACAGATGTAGATGTATGTCCGATCTCAAAGAAATCATACTCACTTTCTTTTGGATTTGTATATCCGGATACATCATCGTAATGTTCTTCGTAGAGATAAGCATCCTTTCTGCCTGTCAGCATCTTATGCGGATAGCTCTGGTGGGATACATCATATACGATCTTGTCCTTTGGTGACTCAAATACATAATGCATCGCAATCGTTGCTTCTACCATACCAAAATTCGGTCCAAAATGTCCGCCATGCTTACTTGCACGAACCAGCAATGCCTGTCGCATCTCTGCTGCCATCGCCGTCATTTCTTCTATATTTAATTTCTTTACATCTTCCGGTCCGTTAATCTGTTCAATATACATAATGTTCTAACAATCCTCCTTATCCCATGACAATACGCCGGTCTGTACCGCTTTCTCATAGCGCGATACCTTATAGGCAAGCCGCTTCATGGTCGCCTCGATCTGTTCTTTCTGCTCCTGCAATACGTCATACTGCTCCTGCAATAGCTGCCGTCTTGCTTCAAACGTCGTATCTCCCATCTGATACAGTTTCACATATTCAATCAATGCCTCGATTGGAACGCCGGCATTCCGCATACAAACTGCATTTTCTACCCAGCCAAGATCCGATTCCTGATAATCTCTGTTTCCACTCGGAGTTCTTGTAACCGGTGGAATCAGCCCTACACGCTCATAATACCGAAGGGTATCCTGTGAGATACCAAATTTCTCACTTACTTCCTTGATCGTCATCTGCGCCACCATCCTTCATTTGATTTTTCCTTACTATAGCACTTGGAGTTTGCTCAAAGTCAAGACTTTTTTACCGGCTTATAAAATCCGCCGTCAGCGCCATGATTTTTTCCAGATTCTTCAGATTCTTCCATACATCGGCTGTCTCTAAGGAATGATTTGCTTTCTCTATCACATGAACCGGAATCCCTGCTTTTTGGCACCGATCTGTAATTGCAGCGGTGCTCTCCACCCACGGATCTGCCGTTCCTGTAAATGCTATCGCTCTCCCCGACAGATCAGATGCGCAATTGTCAAATGTCGCCTCAAGCGGAGTATACAGCACATGCCTGCATGGTATCTTATGTCGTTCTGCGTAAGTAGTCGCAATGATCGTTCCTACACTTTTTGATAAGAATAAAATGCTGTCATACCCGGAAAAATCTATATCTTTTAATATTTCCTCTGTCTGTCCGTACAGGTCTTCAAATGCTGCCTGCATTTTTACCGGATCGCCTTTGACGTTTCCGATCCGATTCACATATTCTACGTTCTTATATTCTTTATATCCTACGGATTCTGCTACGCGCCTGCCATAATATAACAGTGGCTTGTCGCAGTGATAGCCGATTCCCGGAAAACATACTACCAGCTTCATCTTCATACCTCCTGACGGAGTTATTATAACACAAAAAACTGTGGTGGGAGGATATCTGTATATCTTCCCATCCACAGTTTTTCAATGAATATTATTTTTACGATTTAGATTTATTATTTATTTTACGTTTATTGTTTTTTATTTGAATATTATTTTATGCTTCCTTTTCAGCAGTCTTCTCATGCTTCATAAGAACAAGTTTTCTGATACATGTAATTGCTACAATGATACCAAGTACGATAAGGAATACTGCAACAATGAGCTGAAGTCCTTCAACAAGGAATGTACCGGTTCCGGCCTGGAACTTCTGGATATTTCCGATTACGTTGAGAACGATAGCTGTAAATGTTACAGCAAGCATTATAAGCATTGGTGGATAAAGCATTGCATGCTTTCTGCTTGTTGCCTTGAGGAATACTGCTACACCAATCAGTACAAGTGCTGCAAGCATCTGGTTTGCTGATCCGAAGAGTGGCCATACATTTGAATATCCACCCTTGCAGAGAAGGTAACCAAAGAACAATGTTATAACTGTAGCTAAATACTTATTTGTAAGAATCTTCTGCCATACAGGCATCTGAGATGGATCTGTAGTATCTCCCATGAACAGCTCCTGGAATGACATACGTCCGATACGTGCGACTGAATCAAGTGATGTAAGAGCAAGTGCTGATACACACATGGTCATGAATACATTCGCTACTGAATTTGGAAGTCCGAACTTCTCAAGGAAACCTGCGATACCCTGTGAGAAGATCTGGAATGGTGTAAGTCCTTCCGGTGCTTTTCCTCCAACTGCTACTGCACCAACTACGATCAATGAGATAACACCGAGGAGTGTCTCAAGGATCATTGCGCCATAACCTACAAATAACATATCTTTTTCATTTCTGATCGTCTTTGATGATGTTCCTGATGAAACAAGGCTGTGGAAACCGGAAACCGCACCACAGGCGATTGTTACAAACAGTGTTGGGAACAGATAACTCTTAGCACCTGTTGACGATACAACTGTGAAACCATTGAAAGCGTTCAGTCCCATATCCGGATGTCCAACCAGAACACCGACAAATGCTCCAACCAACATACCAACAAGCATGAATGTTGTCATGTAATCTCTTGGCTGCATAAGTAACCACATAGGAAGTACGGATGCAAGGAACAGATATGCCATGATAACGTAGTTCCACTGGTTACCGTTTAAGTACCAAGGAAGCTTCATACCTACTGCAAACATTGCAACGATGAGGACGATAGCTACGATTGCTTTCACCCACTCCTTCATATTCTTGCAAGTCTTCATAACAACACCGAGCACCATAGCGACAACAATGAATAACATAGATACTGTAGCGGCTGCTGCGCCGTTAAAGTTCTTTGTTACTGCTCCGTCAGCACCTGTTGTAAATCCGTTAAATGTTGATGAAACCATAGATGTAAAGGCTGCAATAACAAGAAGTGTAAAGAGCCAGCAGAACAGTGAGAAGAATCTTCTTCCTGCCTTGCCTATGTACTTCTCAATAACAAGTCCGATGGACTTACCCTCATTTTTAACGGATGCATACAGAGAACCGAAATCCTGTACTGCACCGAAGAATACGCCTCCGACAAGCAGCCAGAGTAAAACCGGTACCCATCCAAACATTGCCGCAATGATTGGTCCCTGTACAGGTCCCGCACCTGCGATGGATGAAAACTGATGTGCAAATACTGTAAGCTTTGATGATGGTACATAATCCTTTCCATCTTCATTTGCAACGGCCGGGGTCTTTGCATTTGCATCTATGCCCCATTTCTTAGCAAGCCATCTTCCGTAACCTAAATAGCCAGCTCCTAAAACTACTACTGCGATAAGAATAATTACCAAACTATTCATATCATTCTCCTTCCTTCCGCCATGTGGCAGATACTTGATTATAGTATGTTCACAAAGAGTTTATACAAAAACATATCTTTTATAGGACAACCTTTCCTATAAATTAAAAAAAGCTTTCGTCTTCATGTAATTTCATAAAGACGAAAGCCTTTAAACTTCCGCGTTACCACTTTATTTGCCATTCAAAAAAATGACCACTCAACCTCATCTCATAAGCTCACACTGTAGAAATAAGTTTCTTTGTAACGGTAGAAAACCGGTGACACCTAATGTCCATATCTGGAATTCAGTGCACTGCTCGCAGAGGATAATCACTAAAAACATACACCGTCTCACACCACCCGGCGGCTCTCTGAAATACTCCTTTTTTAATGATCGTATTCTGTTCGTTGCATTTGCTCTTTGTTAACTGCTAATTTAGCACTCTGTTTTTTTGTTGTCAAGAGCGATTTTAAATTTTTTTGACTTTTTCTGAATGATTTTTCCCTATTCTTTACCATCCCAACAATAAGTACACAGCTTGCACTTATCGATTCCAACGGATTCCAGCATATCGTCCAAGCGATTGAAACGCAATGATGTAAAGTTCAGTTCCTTACGGATCTCCTCAACCATTGTTTCGTATTTCTCAGATTCCGGATCTGCATACTCCTGTAATACCTCATCGGTTACATTTCCATTCTCCAGACGATCGATCACACGACGGGTGATCAGATCCATTTCTGATGATGAACGAGAGAAATTCAGATATTTACATCCATATAATAACGGAGGGCATGCCGGACGGATATGTACTTCCTTCGCACCACTCTCATATAAGAATTCAGTTGTTTCACGAAGCTGGGTTCCTCGTACGATCGAGTCATCGATCAGAAGAAGGCTCTTATCACGGATCAGTTCATCCACTGCTAACAGCTTCATCTTAGCGATCAGATTTCTCTTACTCTGGATCGTTGGCATGAAGGAACGTGGCCAGGTCGGTGTATATTTGATAAATGGTCTGGAAAATGGGATTCCGGATTCATTTGCATAGCCGATTGCATGAGCAATACCGGAATCCGGTACCCCGGCTACAATATCCGGCTTTACGTTATCACGCTTCGCCATTGCCTTACCACAATTATACCGCATCTGCTCTACACTTGTGCCCTCATAGGAACTGGATGGATAACCATAATATACCCAGAGGAAGGTACAGATCTTCATTTCTTTATTCGGATTGACCAGCGTGATACAGTTCTTGTCTGTCACGACAGCGATCTCTCCCGGTCCAAGTTCCTTATAGTCCTTATATCCAAGATTTTTATATGCAAAATTCTCAAAGGTTATACAATAGGCATCTTCTTTCTTACCGATAACAACCGGTGTTCTGCCGTATTTGTCACGGGCTGCATAGATTCCCGCCTGATTCATCAACAGAATGGATACAGAACCATCGATAGAATCAAGCGCAAACTGAATTCCTTCGATCAGATTTTCCTTCTGATTGATCAGTGCTGCGATCAACTCCGTTGCATTGATATCGCCGCCGCTCATTTCTAAGAAGTGAGAATGTCCATTCTCGAACAGCTTCTTTGTAAGTTCACCTATGTTATTAATCTTACTGACTGTTGTAAGTGCATAAGTGCCATGATGAGAACGTACGATCAATGGCTGCGGTTCGTAATCGGAGATACATCCGATTCCCATATGACCACTCATTTCCTGAACATCTTTGTCAAATTTTGTACGAAATGGTGCATTCTCAATATTGTGGATCGCACGATTAAATCCGTCTTCTCCGTATACTGCCATTCCGCCTCGTCTTGTTCCCAGATGTGAATGGTAGTCGATACCAAAGAACAAATCAAATACACAATCCTGCTTTGATGCTACGCCAAAAAATCCGCCCATTGCCTTTTCCTCTCTTTTCTAAAACTCTCATGACATTCCTCAACAAATGCTTCCATAACGAGATGTATCCATATATATTCTTTATTTCACAGAACACTTGCGTTCTATTTTTACGCAACGGTACTAAGCTCTCTGCTAATCGCAGATCGCTAAGGACCGGCGTAAAAAGAGGTCTGTTACATAAAAATATATATGTCTACATCTCTGTTTTCTAGTACAATCTCATATCTCTTTGTCAATTCATATCAATATTTTCTTCAGTGATAATTCTTCGTTTTTTTACAAAACCTTTTTTATTTTATAGGATGTACTTACATAAATCAATAATTTCTATCAAAAAACGTAATAAAAAAAGAACAAGATCATACACTTATCGGGCTGCAAACAGCTTGCGAAAATATGTATAATGTTGTTCTTTTTCTATAGATGTCAATATTATTCTTTAGCTATATGCAGCATGCTGCATTATGATCAGCCTCTGACGGTTTTTGTGACGGCAAGGCGGAGGACTCTGGTGGTTTCTTCGGCGGCGCACAACTTATCCGCCCATGTTACGATCCAGCTCTCCCGGAACTTTGGAGGTGTTATGTTGAGTGGGAACATATGCTTTCGGATGATATCCCGCTCAATGAAGTTCAAATTGAAATCCCGTCTGGCATTATGCAAGGCTCGTTCTGCATGAAAAAAACCATGCAGCCGATGTCCGCCATCCTTCTCATGCCAGTCATACAAGAAATAATCATGAAGCAGTGCTCCACGCACCAGCGACCGTTCATCAATATATGCGGAACATTTCTCTGCAAGCTCCAGACTTTTCTCCGCCACCCGCAGGGAATGATCGTAACAGGTTATTGAACCATGTTGCACAAATGTTTTTTCTTTCTGCATACCCTCTGATGCCAGGATATCCGCACCATATTTATATATTTTTTCTTCGATACGATTCGCTTCCATTTTGGATTCTCCTGAATTCCCTAATCTCTGTCTCTTACATCATTCAACTACTACCAGCTATTTTCCAATTCCTTGCTTTTTTCTCAAACCGGCTATTTATTCTTACCCATGATAGCACAATTTATACGTGGTAAACTATTACTTTTTCTTAATGTTCTTTTTATTTTTCTTGATTCATTTTTACCGATAATTCCGGAACAACAACCTTGATCACATTCACCAATTTTGTCATTGGTTCTGTAATGATAAAATCTCTTCCCAGCTGACTCTTTATTATAAGCTCCAGTCCCATAACCTTCTCATCAACATCGGTCAGAATGCTGGCAGTTCCTTCTCCCATCACGCAAGCATAATTTGCCCCATATTCACATGGAACTTCACCACCACTGGTCAGTACCATATCTGTATCAATCTCGATAAATACATTTGGATTGGCTGCGATCACGTCATATTTGCGTCCTTCCGTTGCGCCATGCATATATAACGTAAGTCCACCATCCTTATAAATATATCCATAATGTAATGGAACAATGTATGCCTTTCCCTCATCCACCATACCAAGGTGAACCACGCCTGCTTTCTTTATGATCTGCTCAATCTTCACCGGATCTGTAACTTCACATTTTTGTCTTCTCATTGGTCTGTTCATTATGTTCTCCTTTTAGCCACATTGGGCTTAAATTATTATTAAAGACTTATTTTCCATCCCTCAATCATCAACAATAAACTTATGAATAGGGCGTACTTTCCTATAAAGTAAAAAAAACAGAGAATTCGCACATCGTCGAACCTCTCTGTTCTTTTTTATTATATACCAGCTTTATGTTATCTGGCAAGGGAGCATTTATAAATATTTAAAGTTGCATACAGAATTAACATTCCCCCTCTTTTATGTCAACACACAACCCGGCAAACATAGTAACTGCGGTTTCAAGTATGGCATCGGGAAATTCGAAATGTTCCGTATGAAGCTGAGCATAATCCTCTCCGTCACCAATGCCGAAAAATGCTCCCTTTGTCTCCTGCAAATACCAACCGAAGTCCTCCGACCAGCGCATCGGTTCAGGCAGCTCCATATATGGAATCTGCTGAGAAGCCGCACACGCCCGGATCTTCTGCACCTGTTCCGCATGATTATCCGTAGATGGAAACCGTTCAATCTCCTTTATCGAAAGTTCCAGAGCTTCCTTCTGTGCCATAACTTCTGCCAGCTTACGAATCTCTGCCAGATAATCATGAAATACCTGTTCGCCTTCACCTCGAACGGTAAGTCTCAGATATCCGTCCGATGCCGCTACACCATAGTTCTCACTTCCAAGTTTCATCCCGATCAAAGTCATGCGGACAAATCCTTTTGTCTCATTAAACTGCTCTGTCAGTTCTTCAATCTGAAGCAAGAGTCCGGCAAGTGCATATCCGGGATTTCTGCCAGCTTCCGGATATGCTGCGTGGCTCGGCGTTCCTGTCATGTGGATCTCTAAGCCCGTTGAAGCACATGCAAATGTTCCATCCTTCACAAGTACCGTTCCAAGCGACTTCCCCGGTATATTATGAAAGCCATAGATTTCTCCGATATGCTTTTCTTTGATCAGGCTTCTGCAAAGCTCTGCGCCCTTTCCAATCTCCTCCGCCGGTTGGAAGATCAGATATACATCCTGTGTCAACGGATCTTTTCTGCTGTCCAGATACAAGCCAAGTCCACATAGCACACTGCTGTGTCCATCATGTCCACAGAAATGTCCCGGCTTTCCATCCTTGCCACATACCGCATCCATATCTGCCCGGAATGCAATCGGTGGCTTATATTCCGTCATTTGCTCTGGTATTTCCGCAGCCACTTCACTCACATGGAATGTTTTATCATTTTCTGTGGTTACCCGATCATATGCTCTTTTCACCGCATAAAACCATGCCCCACAATCTACGATCTCTAATGCTGTATGCGATTTTAAGAAATCCATCAGCAACTGTTTTGTCTTTACTTCCTGCATGGAATGCTCCGGGATCCGGTGGAGCTGCTTTCGCAGTTCCATTATTTGCTCTATAATCTGTTTATCTATATATTGCTCTCTCTTATCCATATCGTCAGCCCTCTATTCCCATAAATCTTCATCGTTTCATCGTTACTTCATAAGTATTTGTGCAGCAAATACCGCAGCAACACTTAATATCACACTTAATCCTATATAAAGTATCGTAAATCCGTAATTCCCGCTCTGTATTAATTGATCTGTTTCCAGTGCAAATGTAGAAAACGTCGTAAATCCACCACACACTCCCGTCTTTAATGTCAAAACCAGAAGTGGTGATACCTGATACTTTTCTGCCGACACAGAAATTAAGCCAATAACAAATGCTCCTATTACATTAATCAATAATGTTTTTATCGGAAAGTTGTTTTGTGCTCCCACCGGTATTAAACCAATCAAATATCGAAGAATTGCACCTATGCCGCCTCCAACGCCAACTAACAAACATTTTACCATTTTATCTTTTCTCTCTTTCTGTCATTTCATACCTACACTATCAAATGATAAAACAATACAAATTTTATGCAAGTATAATTTTGTATTTTTGTAACCTTTAAACCGGATGAATTGTGTTATTATTGAAAGGCCTTTTAACACAAGAAAAGAGGATGTGACTATGCGATTACCAACACAAACTGTTATACAAATGTATCAGGACAATCTGTTCCGCATTGCATTTTCCATTTGTCAGAACCGGGAGGATGCCGAAGATGTTGTTCAGGAAACATTTCTACGCTATCATTCAAACGCCATGGATTTTAACGATGAAATGCATATCCGGGCATGGCTGATCCGGGTTACGATCAATCAGTCAAAAAATATGCTTCGCACCTTCTGGCACAGGAACCGGACATCATTGGAAGATTATATGGAACAACTGAATTTTTCTGATACTGAAAGCCAGGAATTATTTGAAACAGTCATGAAGCTGCCGGAAAAATACCGGACAGTGATCCATCTGTTTTATTATGAAGACTATTCCATTAAGGAAATTGCAGACATTCTAAAGATCAGCGAAAGCAACGTAAAGGTCCGGTTAAACCGCGGACGTACCGTGCTTCGCGACACCCTAAAGGAGGCTTGGGACTATGAACAATCAGAATAAAGAACGCTATAAGAAAACATTTGATATGATCCACTCAGATGCAGTCATCAACATCACCACGGAACGCTCAAAGAAGCTGCGAATCCACACGATCACACGCAGACTTTCCTACGCAGTTGCCGGACTGGCAGCCATCTTCTGTCTGTCAAATGGCATCTGTCTGGCAGCAACCGGAAGCACCTGGGTGCATAAGGTATTCTCTACTGCAAATGGTACGAAGGTCGAATACGATGCAGAAGACGCTACCATGTCTTTCCGTATCGAATCAACCGATCAAACCTATGTCACCGCGAAAGCCGGAAGACTGTATTTCACCCTGAACGGACAGCAGACCGATATCACAGACAAATGCAGTACAGATACCTACTTCCGATATGATTACACGGATGCCGATCATATCACACATGTGATCGTCATAGGCGGAACTGCCGATGATTATGGCTATGCCGAATATCTGTTTGATGCAGATGGTACTTATATCTTCAACAACATGAATGTATCTTCCGATACTCCGGCATGGTTTGTAAATGCGGAAAAAGATCTCGGTGTAGATGCGGAATCCTTATCAGATGAAGCTGCCACCTATTCCGTGACCGAAGAATAAAAATTTTTAAAATAATTCCATAAATCCTCCATTTTCTTTCGTATGTAAATTAAAGAAGCAAATAAACCGGACATTGATAAGACTATATATTTTTTTGAATATTCTTATTCACTGATATATGTTAGTATTATTCGTATCTGACCACGAAAGAAATGGAGGATTATTTATGAATAAAAAGATAATCAGCTTATTACTTGGTGCATGTCTGTGCACAAGTCTTGCAGGATGCGGAAACGCAGATAATAATGGCGGCAGCGTCACCAAACAAAAACTTTTAGCATCAAAAGAACTCGGAAGTGACATCGCAGTCGGAGCAAAACCGGCGCCCGTCGATTCCTATGAGGAACTTAAAAACGGTGTCAACAATTTTGCATTTGACCTGTATGATGCACTTCCAAAAGACAGCAACTGTTTTTATTCCCCTTACAGTATTTCCAGTGCACTGTCCATGCTCGATCAGGGTGCCGGGGGCGAAACGAAAACGGAACTGGAATCAACACTTGGCATCAAAGATCTTTCAATCTGGAATACGGAAATGCAAAGCTATCTGAACAAAGACTGGTCCAAGCAGACATATGTAAATACTGCAAATTCCATCTGGATGACCACCGGAAAAGACTGGGCGGCTAATATCTCAGATGATTTTCTGCTTCCGGCCAAGACCTATTACCATGGTGAGATATATGAAGCCGATTTTACGGATCATGCCGATCAGGTTGTGAAGGATGTAAACAACTGGGTAAATGAACATACAAATCAGATGATCCCATCCATCATGAATGAACTTTCGACAAATACTGTTATGATGCTCATTAATGCGGTTTACTTTGAAGGAAAATGGCAGACACCATTTACAGAGGGTAACACATACGATGATACTTTCCACGGAACAAACGGAGATTCTACCGTACCAATGATGCATCTGTACGATGAACGATTCTCTTATGCGGATAGCGGATCGATAAAAGGAATCGTACTTCCTTACGATGGTGATTCTGTTGTAATGAAAGTATTCCTTCCATCTAAAGAAGGCGATACGATCACCAACCTGTTCGATGCTTTAAGCAGTGATGAGAAACAGGCACTTATCGACTCTCTGGATAATGCTGATTCTCCTGAGATAGAGACCATTCAGCTTCCAAAATTCACAGATGAACAGAGTATCAACGGTCTGGATGATATCCTGAACAGACTTGGAATCCGGTCTGCATATGCTTTTGCTGATTTCTCAAAGATCGCAGATGGCATCGCGGTATCTTCCGTTTCTCACAAAGCAAAAGTGATCGTTGATGAAAACGGAACAAAGGCTGCCGCGGAGACGGATATCATAATAAAGGAAACTGCTATGATGCCACCGGAAGAAACCTATAACTTCATCGTTGACCAGCCATTTGTCTATGTCATTGAAGATCAGGATACCGGAATGATCCTGTTCATGGGACGGGTAAATGATCTGTAAGATCCAATTCCATATTGATTTTCAATAATCTCTGTGCTATCGTAATAAGAAATAAATACAGACACATGCAACGGAGCAATTCAGAAAATGAGTTGCTCCGTTTTTTGTTTTATCAAATATAAGACTGAAAAATCTCCTGCCTGCAAGAGATGATTTTTCAAACACGCTATGGATATTTTATTTACGATACAAGGAGGATACAGGAATGGCGAAACTTATTACAAACTCGACCCCAAAGGCTGACGGTTTCCGTATGCCGGGAGAATTTGAAGAACAAAAGCAGATCTTTATGATCTGGCCGGAACGAACCGACAACTGGAGAGCCGGTGCGAAACCGGCACAAAAAACATTTGCAAATGTAGCTGCTGCGATCTCAGAATTCGAACCTGTTACAATGTGCGTATCTGCCGCACAATATGAACATGCAAAAACCATGCTGCCTGCCGGCGTACGGATCATTGAAATGAGCAGCAACGATGCATGGTGCAGAGATATGGGACCATCTTTTCTGATAAATGATAAAGGTGAAACCCGCGCCTGTGACTGGACCTTCAATGCCTGGGGCGGACTGGTCGACGGATTGTATTTTCCATGGGATAAGGATGATCAGATCGCATCCAAAATCTGCGAACTGGAACAGATTGATTCTTACCGAACCGGTGATTTCGTATTAGAGGGCGGCTCTTTTCATGTCGATGGGGAAGGTACACTGATCACCACCGAGATGTGCCTGCTGTCAAAGGGAAGAAATCCTCATCTCACAAAAGCTCAGATCGAGCAGAAATTAAAAGATTATCTAAATGTCGATACGATCATCTGGATCAAGGACGGCATCGATCCCGACGAGACAAATGGACATATCGATGATGTTGCCTGCTTCGTCCGTCCCGGTGAAGTTGCCTGCATCTATACGGATGATCCGACTGACCCATTCTATAAAGAAGCACAGGCCGCTTACCACACCCTGTCAAATGCTGTAGATGCCAAAGGCAGGAAACTGATCGTCCATAAGCTCTGTACAACCAAAGCTCCGGTTTATCTGAAGGGCATGGACACAGTCGATGCAGTTCCCGGAAGCACTCCAAGAAAAAACGGTGACCTTGCGATCGCCTCTTATCTGAATTTTCTGATCGTAAATGGCGGCATCATCCTGCCACAGTACGGTGACGAAAATGACGCTCTTGCAATCCGTCAGGTGCAGTCCATGTTCCCGGAACGTAAGGTTATCGGTGTCCGTACCGAAGAAATCGCTTATGGAGGCGGCAATATCCACTGTATCACCCAGCAGCAGCCGAAAGCATAAACGACGCATGAAACTTTATCTGCAAACATTAAAATCGTATTATAAAAAATAATCGTACAGGAGAATCAAATTCATCCCTGTACGATCTTTTTTTACTTTCTCATCATTGCAAATCTTTCTCTGCAAAGCTCCTGCATCAGCATCGGAACTGTCCAGTTCTGATTGCTTGGTGTCAGAATGGCTTTATACATAACCTTCACCTCAGCATGACGAAGCTCAAACAACATCTTATCCAGCCGTTTTTCTTTCAGATTGCATACCAGAATTAAGCTGTCTGCACGGCTCTTTGCCTGTGCGTTCACCGCCCCTGTCTCTGAAGAATGTCCTGTCACATTTTCCTGTTCCCGACCAGTTCCATCTATCGTATCTGCGGCGTTTTTATAGGCTCCATTTACAAGCTCGCCCAACTTATAATTCGCTGTCACTATTTCTTCCGGTATCCGGTCTACAGTGATCTTCATCCGGCTCGCAATGTTCTGTATCTTGTGATATTCGATGTCATCTACATGTATTAATACTAACTTTTCCATGCCGTCTCCTGTCTACATTTTATTATGGTACACCGATGTTCATTATACCACAACTGCCACATTTCTCCTACTTATCTTCTTCTGCCCAGACTTCTTTTGCCATACGGAATACTGCCCATGCCTTTGGCCATCCACAGTAAAATGCTGCATGTGTAACGATCTCAGCAATTTCTTCTCTGTTTGTAGTCTTCATACTATCACTCTCCATCTTACTTAAACCTGCTTCAGAGCTTATGCTCTTATGTTCTGATGTTTTCCGTATTTATATATGAAAAAGGAGCATACCTTTTTCGTACACTCCTATCATACTCTTTGAACCTTACTCCAAGTCAAGAACTTTTTTGTATGAAGTTTTTATGAAGTAAGTATTCTCAGTAGTGAACTACCCATTGTCTAAAGCCAGTGGGATTGCGGTAGCCTTATTTCAACGAACTTAAACATGATCTGACCGGTATCAGCCAGAAGGTTCTGACCAACAGTCTCCGCTCAATGGAAGAAGATGGGCTGATCACCCGACCGGGTGCTCTTGCTTTATCTTTTCTTTGTTGCCTTGGCTGCTTTCTCCAGCTTTCGCTTCTTTGCCTGCTCAGCCATGAATAATTTTCTGAGATTTTCCAGCTTTGCAGCCTCCTCTTTTGCGGTATTCAGATCATCTGTGACCCTGTCCTGTGCGTCCTGACTGTCAAATCTTACAAACTTCTCAAATACGGTTGGATAAGTGAAAGTCTTTTCTATATTCTCACACTGAAATAAAATACGGATGTGTGTACCATCACATTCAACTACATTTCCCTCACCAAATTTTACATGTTTCACTTTTTCGTTTTCAAACATAACCTATCTTCCTCTCTACCTATTGAAAACATCTCCAACTGCCAATATGTACCCTGTTTCGTCTTGCCGCTACGGCTAAAAAATAACTTTTTTATTTCAGACTTCTATATTATTAATATTACCAAATATTTTCCATAAAATTCCAGTGCAAATTAATTTTCGTAAGAAATTCGTGAAAACCCCACACTCAAGCTTTCAAATTTTGTAAAAAATGTATTCTTGACATTTACCCGGCTATTCAAATATGCAGAAAACCGTCTTAGAAAATAATGCACTTTTTAAGCCTCGCCTGCGCTAATTGCAGAAACTTTCATATCTGTTTTGTTTGGAACTATCCGATATATTACAAAAGCAACAGTTACTATATATTACACTATTATGTAGCAAGCCTTTTTCAACGCCGGTCCTTAGCGAGTTGCCATAGGCAAGGAGCTTAGTACCGCTGCGTTGAAATAGAGTGCAAACGACTTGCGGAATAATAGGTGTAATTATAGTACTAGTTGCTTTTAATATCTTTCATTCTGTTCCAAACAAAACAGATATGGGCTTTTCGCTTATCTTGCGGAGGCTTTTAACAGTTCAGCCACCTCAGCTTCTGTGGATAAGGACAATGCTTTTGCTGCAAGAGCATCTGCATCTGCCTTTGACCATTTGGCAATTGTGCCTCTGGTTCTTAAAACAGAAGTTGCCGATACACTGAACTCTCCCAGTCCAAAGGAGCTCAGAAGTGGGATCAGTAACGGATCAGCAGCTGCTTCACCACACATACCTACCATGATGCCTGCTGCATTTCCTGCTTCAATAACATTCTTCATAGAACGAAGAACAGCAGGATTGTATGCGGAATACAGATATGCAACCTTGGCATTTCCTCTATCAACTGCCATTGTATACTGGGTCAGATCATTTGTACCGATACTGAAGAAATCAGCTTCCTTTGCCAGAAGATCTGCGATCAGGCTGGCTGCAGGAGTCTCGATCATAACGCCGACCTGAATATCCTTGTTATATGCGATTTTCTCTGAATCTAACTCCTTCTTAAGTTCCGCTACCAGTTCTTTTACCCGTCGAATCTCATCCACACAGGTAACAAGCGGAACCATGATCTTAATATCGCCAAATGCACTCGCACGAAGCAATGCTCGAAGCTGTACCTTGTAGCTGTCCTCATTTTTCAGACAATATCTGACTGCACGGAAACCAAGGAACGGATTGTCTTCTTTTTCCAATCCGAGATACGGGATATCTTTGTCACCGCCGACATCCAGTGTACGGATAATAACTTCTTTACCCTGCATCGTCTCGGCTGCTGCCTTATATGCTTCAAACTGCTCGTCCTCTGTTGGCAAGCTGTCTGTTCCCATGAACAGGAACTCAGTACGGAATAAGCCTACGCCTTCACCATCAGCAGCTACAACACCCTTGGCATCCTCTGGATTGCCGATATTGCCATATAAAGCTACCTTTGTTCCATCAGCAGTTACTGTATCTTTTCCTCTGTAGATCTGAAGCAGTTCCTTCTCTTTCAGGTAATCTGCACGCTTTGTCTCATATTCTGCGATCTCATCCATCGCAGGTTCTAAGATGCAAACGCCTTCGCATCCGTCTACAACTGCCATCATACCATCGGACACCTGATCTACGATACCATCTACACTAAGTACAGCAGGGATCTCAAGTGCTCTTGCAAGAATAGCTGAATGAGAAGTCTTACCGCCAATCTCGGTGATAATACCTGCTACATTTTCCTTTACGATTCCTGCTGTCATGGATGGTGTCAGATCCTTTGCGACGATCACTGTACCTGCCGGAACATCTCCGATATTAATATCCGGCGTACCGGTAAGAATCTTAAGCATACGGACACGGATATCTCCTACGTCAGTTGCTCTCTGTCTGGTCAGTTCATCATCTACCTGGGAGAACATGGATACGAACATATCACATACGCTGTCAACGGCTGCTTCTGCACATTCGCCATTACCGATCAACTCCTTGATCTGATCCTGCATAAATGGATCACTCATCAAAACGATATGTCCTTCCAGGATCTCTGCATTATGTCCTCCAACCTTTTCTTTCATTGCATCTGCCATTTTCTGAGTCTTTTCAACAAAAACTTCCATAGCATTCTCAAATCTCTGAAGTTCAGCATCTGTATCTGTTACTGTATGCTGCTTATATTCCGGTTTGCCATCACTGATGATGACAACCTTTCCGATGCCATAACCGGCTGAGCCGCCTATTCCTTTTAACATATCTTCTACCCCGCTTTCCAGATGAAAGAATGCTGTCTGACTATTCGCCAAGACCGGATTCAACCAACTCTACTGCCTTTGCGAGAGCTGCCTGCTCGTCTTCACCGTCACACTCAATTGTCATCTCTGTTCCACACTTAATACATGCTGCAATGATCAGCATAACGCTCTTTGCGTTGATTCTCTTACCGGCAATATCGATTGTTACGTTACATTTGAACTTTGTCATTTCCTTTGCAAATACTCCTGCCGGTCTCATGTGTAATCCCTGCTCATTAATAACTTTAACTGTCTGTGATACCATAATTATCTTCTCCTTTTTATATCTCTTTTATCATTTATCCGATTCGGACAAACGCATGATCAACATTGTTACTTTTGATTTAATATTTGAAATATCCCTGTTTTATTTATATCCGGCAGGAACAGATTCTTTCTGTTCCCACCGTTATTAAAAAGGATAGGGTTTTTGTTTTTATTCTTCTGCTACATTTTTCTTGATCAGACCGAGCAGTAAACAGGTTACTACAGAACCGATCACCCATGAAAGAATGTAGAACAATGGATGTCCTACTGTTGCAAATACGAAGATTCCTCCGTGTGGTGCCATCAGTGTACATTTGAATGCTGCTGATAATGCTCCTGCTACACCCGCACCAACCAGGGTACATGGGATAACATGAAGCGGATCTGCTGCTGCAAACGGAATCGCACCCTCTGTGATGAAGGAACAACCCATTACAAAGTTAGAAACGGCTGAGCCTCTTTCTGCCTTTGTGAATTTCTTAGGGAACAGCTTACATGCAAGTGCAATTCCCATTGGTGGAACCATACCGCCGATCATTACGGCTGCCATGGAAATGTAGCATGCCTGAACGGCTGCATCACTCTGGGATGCACCGGCTGATACAAGGTCTGCTGCTGTAGAAAGCATTCCCGAGCCGAATACATAAGCTGCCTTGTTGATAGGACCGCCCATGTCGATCGCCATCATTGCTCCGAGGATCAGACCAAGGAGAGCTAACAGATTCTTATCTGCAAGTGATGTAAGCATATTGGAAAGTCCTGTATTTACAAGGCCGATCAATGGATTAAAGATAAATACCATCAATACGCCTACAAGGAAAATACCAACTAACGGATAGATCAATGTTGGCTTGATACCCTCTAATGACTGAGGGAACTTTGAACACATCTTCTTTAATAAAAGTACGATATAACCTGCAAGGAAACCTGCAAGAATACCACCTAAGAAACCGGATACTGTATTACCGGAGCCTTCGCCTACAAAACCGAATTTTGAGATAAAATTCTGGAATGGGGAAAGGCTTGCACCTGCCCATATATATTTTGCGATCGCTGCATTACCGGATGAAGCAAGAAGTCCGCCGGTAAATCCAACTGCAAGACCCGGACGATCTGCGATCGAATATGCGATATAACCTGCAAGTACCGGAACCATCAGTCCCATGGACAGATCTCCGACATATTTAAAGAATGCGGAAAGTGGTGTACAGGTACCGAAGTTTGAACCACCGGTTGAACCATATCCACAGATTGTATCGATCAGGAATGCCAGTGCGATCATGATACCGCCACCGATAACGAATGGAAGCATATGGGATACACCGCTCATCAGATGCTTGTAGATCTGACTTCCAACACCGCCTGCGCTTTCTTCCTCTGCTTTCTTTCCACTCTCATGATGCACCGAAACCTTGCCATCGATCACTTTATTGATAAGCTCTTCCGGTTTGTGGATACCATCTGCTACCTTTGTAAAAAGAACTGGCTTGCCGTCAAATCTTGCAGTCTCCACATTCTTATCGGCTGCTACGATAATACCGTCACATTCTTCAATCTCCTTTGCTGTCAGACGATTCTTAACACCGCCGGAACCATTTGTTTCAACCTTGATCGTAATGCCCATTTCATTTCCTTTTTTCTCAAGGGCTTCCGCTGCCATAAATGTATGTGCGATACCGGTCGGACATGCTGTAACTGCAAGGACTCTGTATCCTGTCTTTTCCGGTGCGTTTTCTTTCTTATCTTCTGTTGCTTCTCCAAGTTCATCCGCGAACTTTTCCATCTCATATTTGCTGCAGATATCTAAGAACTGATCTGCATTCTTTGCTGCAAGAAGTTCTGCTCTGAAGTTCTCATCCATCAGCAACATACTGAGTCTTGATAATACTTCCAGATGTACATCTGCGCCCTTTTCCGGTGCTGCGATCATGAAGAACAGGTTTGCAGGCTGTCCGTCTAATGAATCATAATCTACACCGTCCGGTACTGTCATAGCTGCAAGTCCCGGCTGCTTAACTGCTGCATTCTTGGAATGAGGGATCGCGATTCCCTCTCCAACTCCGGTCGAACCGGATTCCTCTCTTGCAAGAATTCCTTTCTTGAATTCTGCCTTATCTGTTATATTGCCCGATTTTACATGAAGATCGATCAGATAATCGATCGCTGCGTCTTTAGAATCTACTTTTACACCAAGGGCAATTCCTTCTTTTTTTAATAACTCCCTTATTCTCATACTCATTCTCCTTTACTCAAATACCGGTTTATCAGGATCTGGTCAGGTCAGTCGGTTCTTCTCCCTTTTCCCCAACTGTTAAAATTGTCCTAAAAGTTTCTCAACCTGGTCTTTTGTTGCAAGTCCTTCTGAAAATGCAGTTGCACTGCCTGTTGCTGCGCCGTACTTTAATGCTTTCTTGTAATCATGCTCTGCAAAATAGCTTGCGATAAATCCTGCCACCATGGAATCTCCGGCTCCTACAGAATTAACAACTTTTCCTTTTGGAACGCCCATTCTGTATGTCTCTCCGGTCTCTGTGAGCAGCATAGATCCGTCTCCTGCCATGGAGATCGCTACGTTTCTTGCTCCAAGTGCCTGTAATCTCTTTGCATATTCTTCAATCTCCTCATCGGAATGAAGTGTTACGCCAAACATTTCTCCAAGCTCGAAGTTATTCGGCTTGATAAGAAACGGATGATACTTGAGAACATTTAACAGGAGATCCTTCGTAGCATCGACTACGATATCAACCTTCTTGCCTGCAAGTCTTGCCATGATCTTCTCGTACACATCAGATGGTAAAGATGGTGGGATCGCTCCTGCCAGAACCAGACAGTCACCGTCTGTTAAACCATCTAATTTCTTATAAAGTTCTTCCAGTTCTGCATCGCTGATATTAGGGCCTTTTCCATTGATTTCTGTTTCTTCTCCGGCTTTCAGCTTAACATTGATTCTGCTAACGCCATCTGAAACCGTGATGAAATCAGCTTTTACACCAAGGGCAGCGACTCCTTCTTCAATCGCTTTTCCGGTAAAGCCTGCAACAAATCCAAGTGCTACAGAATCTACGCCCAGATTCTTAAGGACTGTCGAAACATTGATTCCCTTTCCACCGTAGAACAGGGCTTCTTCTCTGCTTCTGTTTACCGAACCGATTTCCAGTTTTTCCATTCTGACAACATAATCGATTGCCGGATTGAAAGTTACTGTGTAGATCATTCCTTCATTACCTCCTTTATGACTGTTGCATCTGCATACTTATCATTTACAAGTCGGTCGGTGATAATACACGCCTTCTTGATTCCTGCAAATGTAACCGCTGTAACCTTGTCAAACTTCGTGTGATCGGCAAGGACAACACTCGCATAAGATCGGTTGACCGCTTCCATCTTTACAAGTGCTTCTTCTACATCGACTGTCGTGAAACCGTAATCTGTATGTACACCGTTGGTTCCAAGAAAGCATTTTGAGAAATTGAACATCTTCATATTATTTACAGCATCTGCACCTACCGTAGATTCTGTGACCGGCTTTCCGAGTCCTCCGATCATGTATGCCCGAAGTCCTTTGTTCATCAGCCGTTTGATATGTGCAATTCCATTTGTGACAAATGTCGCTCTGGTTGATTCCAGATACTCGATCATCCATCCGGTACTTGTTCCTGCATCTATGAAAATAAAATCGTCATCATTGATCATATTCACCGCATACCGCGCAATTGCTTTCTTTTCTTCCACACAGAGCTGCTCTTTTACACTGACCGCAATCTCATCTGCAATAAACTGGTGTGCAACTGCTGTAGCTCCTCCGTGTACCTTATTCAGTTTTCCCATTTCATCGAGAGCGATAAGATCCCGCCTTATGGTTGATTCTGATGCTCCTGTGCACTCTGTCATTTCTGCAACTGTGATCGTTCCTTTGTTCTTCAGAGCTTCCAGTATCTTGTTATATCTTTCTTCCGTAAGCATATATATAGGTCTCCTTATTATCAAATCATTTTATTATTTGCAATTCAATTCATATATATGCATTATAACCGATTTTTCGTTCAAAATCAATCATATTCGTTCAACTTGGGTTTATATTAACACACATTTCGTTCAGAATCAATCATTAATTTGCATTTTTTTGAAGTTTTTTGAACAAATATGAGAGAAACGGAATTAAAGAAAGCAGGCAGTCTCGTTATAAGACCACCTGCCGGTCGATAACCAATCTGCTATATCGAATATTGCTGATTGATATATGACATCAGCCAAAGGGTCATAACTGCGCCTCTTCCAAAAAGGATCTCATTATAAAGTTCTTTTTTGCGTACAAAATTCTAAAATATAAAATGGGACGTCACCATATCATTCCAATTCTTTCTGGAAACGTACAATCATCGGATGCAGCCTGCTCGGTATGGTTATCGTAACTGCATTGCCAGCACAGGCAGCAGTTCAGGCAGCAACTTTAAATGAGCGCACAGTTTCCGCTGTCAGTACATACACAGGCACCAATGCTGCCCTTGCCACAAGTAAGACCGCAGCTATAAACACTGCCACTTCTACTACAAATACAACCACAAATGATGCCACCCTTACCGCAAACAAGACCACGGCCAAGAAAGCTGCGCTGAATAAAACATCTTTAAAGCTGAAGAAGGGCAAAACTTACCAGTTAAAAACAAAAAATGTAAAGGGAACGGTAACAGTAGTAGAGGGAAACTACAACTCCTCCATTCACTGGTTCCGAACCATAACGAAATCTTCCTTGCAGCAAACAGGCTTTTCAGTAGATACACGGTATTAAGCACAGTTCAAATGCAAATCATTCATTTCAGGGAGATAAGTTTTTATCTCCCTGTCTGACTATACTTATGGAGAAAATCATGAATAATTCTTATATTAATAAAGATGAGATAAATAATAAAATATATGACTACATTGCCGGCTACATAAATTGTTCAACAGATCAATTAAAAGAAGAAGGCACACATTTCGTAAAGAACAAAAAGGCTGCTAAAAATTATGTTAAAATTCTCAGCATCAGAGATACAAATATCATTTCTCTGTCTGAAGAAAAATATGAACTTGGAAAACAACTGTTATCAGGTAAAACTCGAGACGAATTATATGAAGGTAACAACCTTAAAACATTATGTGATATCGAGGGCTTTGAAAATTCACTGGCTTTTGATGCAGAAGGAAATACAAATACAACCATCGTTTTATGTGCAATAAAAGATAACGAAATAATAGCAATTGCGGGTGCTGCTCCCACCGGTAAACTGATGGAAGTTGGAATTGATGTAAAAAAGAAATGGAGAGGATATGGTCTAGCCCGTTTGCTGGTTAGAAATCTGACAGTCGAAATTCTGGAACGAAATATGATTCCATTTTATAGTGCGTCTGTTACAAATCTGGCTTCCCAAGCAGTAGCCATCCGAAGCGGCTATATGCCACTCTGGACAGATTCATTTGGGACACGCTAATCAGCGCACTATAAGTATAAAAAATAACCTCCCAGCCTTGAAGTGAACCCCTTTTATTAGACAAAAAAGGTCTAATAAAAGGGGTTATTTTTAACTCATCATATCAAGGCTAACCGTCTATCGGTGGCACTTTTTATTTATGAACGATAATCACCGTTGATCTTAACGTAATCATAAGTCAGGTCACAGCCCCACGCCTTGGCGGATGCTTCACCCTGATTCAGATTGACATTGATGTAGATATCATCCTCGGATAATACCTCAGAGGCTTTTTCCTCAGAAAATGGAATACCGGAACCATTTCTGCATACCTCTACGATACCCTTCTCAGATTCAAGATCTACATCTACTTTATCGATACCGAAATCTGCTTCTGCATATCCGATCGCGCAGAGAATACGTCCCCAGTTTGCATCTTCACCAAACATCGCACATTTGGTCAGTGGGGAACGGATAATGCTCTTTGCAACGATGATCGCTGTGTCCTGATCCGGTGCTCCTGATACTGTACATTCCAGCATCTTGCTTGCGCCCTCTCCATCACTTGCGAGCATCATCGTCATACACTCCATAACGATGTACAGTGCTTTCTTGAAAATTGCATAGTCGTCATTTTCTGTTACGATCTCTTCATTTCCTGCAAGTCCGTTTGCCATGACACTTAAAGTATCATTTGTCGATGTATCACCATCTATAGACAGACAATTATAGGTTACCTTTACGATCTCACTCAGAGCCTTCTGGATCATATCGGCTGAGATTGCAACATCCGTTGTGATAAAGTTCAGCGTGGTTGCCATATTCGGATGGATCATACCGCTTCCCTTTGCCATTCCACCAAGACGACAGATCTTGCCACCAAGTATGAATTCTACTGCAACCTGCTTATCAACTGTATCTGTCGTCATGATCGCATTTGCAGCCTTATCATTGCCATCGACACTTAAACCGCCAGCAAGCTCTTTCATGTGCTCTTCAAATGGTTCGATCGGAATGATCTGACCAATCACACCGGTCGATGCATTGATGATCATATCTGCATCGATTCCCAGTGCATCTGCTGCCAGCTCACAGATCCGCTCTGCCTTTTCCACGCCATCCGCATTACAGGTATTTGCATTCTTTGAATTAACGACAACTGCCATGGCTTTGCCGCCTGTTGCCTTCAGATGCTCCTTAGTTACAAGGATCGGCGCACCTTTTACCTTGTTCTGTGTATATACGGCTGCTGCATTACAGACTGTACTGCTGTAAACCATACCCAGATCATTCTTATTCTTATCGGAATTCAGTCCGCAGTTTATACCATTTGCCACAAATCCCTTTGCTGCACAGACACCACCGTCTACATATGTGTATCCTTCGTATGTTTTCTTCTTCATAATCATCCGTAGCCAAATCCTGTCGACTTCCACGTTTCATTCCGCTGCTGCCGGTCAGTGATTCGCCACTGCCTCCTTTTTAAGATATATAAAACTCTGCCTGTATTTCTATTATCTTACTTGCCGATCGCTGCCAGGAACTTGTCCAGTCTTCCGATCGTACGATCCTTGCCGATCACGTTCATGATCGTAGCAAGATCCGGTGAATTCTTCTTACCGGTTATTGCCACACGAACGATCGTGCAGACATCTGTGATCGATCCCTTATAAGCATCCGGATTCTTCTTATACTCCTTGACATTCGGACAATAGCCAAGTTTGTCGCCCATTACCTTCATCTCGGCAAACCAGTTCTCTGCATCTAAGAACAGATCCTTCTTATATTCATTGATGATCTCTGCCATCTGATCTGCATTATACTTCTCATCGACCTCGTAGGAAAGCTTCAGTTCATTCTCCGGCACATAGAGATAGCCGAACATCTCTGCCAGATCTGACCACTTGCCAACATCCTTACGGACTTTATTTCCGGACATCTTCCAGAGGCTGATCGTCTTTAAGAAGCTCTCTTTATCATTTGTGCCAAATTCATACAGCTTCTTATCAAATTCTTTTGCCCATGCCATGATCTTCTCATAGCACTTTTCTTCTGAAAATGTGGAGATCATCTCTTTGCTGACATCATTTAACTTCACCATGTCAAATAATGCACCGGATGCCGGCATCTTCGCAAGTGACAATGTGAAATCATCGATCGTCTTATCAGGATTTGCTGCATGCCATTCCTCATAATTGGAATTGGCGATCGTCATCAGATATTCCAATACGCTCTCGGATGGATAACCCTGCTCCTGATAGAAGCCAACGGCTGCCTCCGGGTCCTTTCTCTTACTAAGCTTTCTCTTGTGCTGATGTTCATTTCCATCCTCATCAACGGATATTTCCATCTTCATGATTGGTGAAATATGTGCATACTCAGGAAGTTCAAATCCGCACAGTTCAAATAACTGCTTATGAAGCGGATAGGATGCAAGCCATTCGTCACCACGAATGACCATATTTGTTCTCATAAAATGATCATCTACTGCATGTGCAAAATGATAGGTTGGAATTCCGTCAGATTTTAACAGCACAACATCCATCATGTTCTCAGGCATCTCGATCTTACCACGGATCGGGTCACTGTAAACAACTGTCTTGCCTGCCTCGCCCGGGCTCTTAAGTCTGACAACATAAGGCTCTCCGGCTGCCAATTTCTCCTCGATCTGCTCGTATGTCAGATTTCTTCCAACTGCATACTCTCCATAATATCCGATATCTACCTTTGCAGCCTCCTGCTTTGCTCTTATCGCATCCAGTTCTTCCGCAGTTGTAAAATCAGGATATGCATATCCCTCCTGCATCAGCTTCTTAACGCAGATCTGATAGATCTCTTTTCTCTCGCTCTGCTTATATGGTGCATATGTGACAGGGCTTCCTTCAAATGGTCCCTCATCAAATCCAAGATCAAACTTGTTTAAGGAATTGATGATCTCCTCCACGCCATTTTCAAGCTCTCTCTTTCTGTCTGTATCTTCTATTCTAAGATAAAACACACCACCGCTCTGCTTTGCAAGTTTTCTTGATATCATAGCAGCATATAAACCACCGATATGCATATATCCGGTTGGGCTTGGCGCAAATCTCGTTACCTTCGCACCCTCCGGCAAGTCTCTCTTTGGAAATCTTGCTTCGAGATCGTCTACCGTTCCTGTTATATCCGGGAATATTAATTCTGCTAATTTGTTATAATCCATCTTATCTGCCACCTCTTATATCAAATCTATTTTTCGTTTCTTACCGCCTGACAGCACCTAATCGACTGTCAAATCACATATAGTAAAAAATACCACAAACCCCACATTTTGTACAGGTTTTTTCTGTAACATTGATGTCAGAAAGCCTTTCCGAGCGCCAATAATTAAAAATAAAATGAAAGCTATCATTACTATCATAACGTCTTACGCAATAATATGTAATGTAGCTTTCATTTTGTTCAAAAACTCACGAAAGTGTCTTGTAAAATAATATGTGTCGTATATAAAATGGATGGTCTTTATGTACATTTATTACGAAATAAAGACTACACTGAAACGATTTCTACTTCTTACTCGCGATAAAGTAAGTAGCTGTACATGTCAGCGTATTCGTGTTTGCCCTGTTTGATGAAATCAATGGCATCTCTTGGATGCTGGTTCAGCATACCAGTCAGCATGTAAGGTACATCATAGCCCCATACAGCATCACCCTTTTCCTTTAACGGAACCATGTAACGCTCAATGAACTTCAGGATATGGTACAGATTGTACTTTGGATTACGAAGGAAGCCAAGCAGCAATTCCATCGCGCAATTTCCTGCACCTCGTCCCATAGAGCTTACCGTTCCATCTAACATGCTTGCTCCATGTCTCATTGCTTCAACAGTATTTGCATATGCCATCTTCATGTTGTCATGTGCATGAATACCAATCTTCTTACCGTATTTCTCTCCAACTGCCACATATTTCTGTGTCAGTCTCTGGATCTGCTCCGGGTATAAAGAGCCGTAGCTGTCTACAATGTAGATTCCGTCTACATTTGATTTGCCTAACATCTCAAGAGCGATATCGATCTCTGACTCCTGATCCTTTGAGATCGCCATAATGTTACAGGTCGTCTCATATCCCTTTGCATGTGCATCCTCTATCATCTCGATCGCAGCAGGCATGGTGTTGATGTATGTAGCCACACGTATCATGTCAATAACACTGTCTGCTCTGTCAATAATATCTGTCTTGTAATCGCATCTTCCGACATCCGCCATAACAGATATCTTCATCTCTGTATTATTCTCTCCGACTATACTGCGAATGGCTTCTTCGTCACAGAACTTCCACTTTCCGAACTTTTCTACATCGAACATCTCCTTGGAAGCCTTGTAGCCGAATTCCATATAATCAACACCAGCCTTCAAATTTGCTTCATAAAGTGCTTTTACAAATTCATCTGTAAAATAAAAATCGTTGACAAGTCCTCCATCTCGAATTGTAGCATCAAGCACCTGAATATCAGGTCTGTACGTGATCATATCTCCGCCTATCATCGCTGTTTCCTCCTAAATCTTTTTTATCACCTGATGAGCCGATCAAACTCTCAGGGGTATCCAACGCTCTTTCTATTTATTTTCTCACTTTAACGCGTTGGTGTGAGTATAGTATAGCAGTTTTTTAAAATAATGCAAGCACTTTTTTACTTCAACGCAATAAACTTTTTTACTTTAAAGTGAAAATTCGAATTTTTTTCAAATAAAAAAGCCATCTCCATACCATACATTTAAATCCATGAATATATGTTGGAAATGGCTTTTTTTCGTTTCTTTATGCCCGCTTCAGGCTTCCAACCCGAAGTTCGAATTCATCCAGTGCTTCCTGCTCCGGATTCTCACATTTCAGATGAACCAGATCGATCAGTCTGGTGTGAGGCTCATATTCGTATTTATTGTCAATATCCGCCGGATCAAGTCCCAGTCTGAGCCACAGATGATTCATATGCGCTTTCGTCACAGAATTCTCATACAGCACCTTGATCGGTGTCTCGATACTGTAGCTGTACTCCGTCTTTGCATCCAGATAGACAGGCATGCTGCACACGATATTTCGTGAGCTGTTTCCGATCAGGATATTATAGATACCTTCTTCCGCTACCCACTGATGCAGGTCACTGTCAAATGAAGCAAAGTCGTCTTTTTTCAGAGTAAAGCTGACCTTCTCCTGTTCGCCATATGCCAGCCGGATCTTCTTAAACGCTTTCAATTCCTTTACAGGCTTTGAGATGGATGCATACGGATCACTGATATAGAGCTGAACAACTTCCATACCTTCAGAGAATTCTTCCGGTCCCTGATTGATCACATCCACAGCGATCTTGATCGAATCCGTAAATACCGGCATTTTCTTATTATCTACTTTGCCATCCGGATAAACGATCTCTACCGGAGACTGCTCTCCGATTGCACGCTCATTGCTGATCTCAAAATGACTGTAGGATAATCCATGTCCAAATGGATACAACGGCTCTACCATCTTCTTATCATAATATCTGTATCCGACATAGATGCCTTCTCCATAATTGACCTGATATCCGTCACCCGGGAAATTCAGATACGTCGGTGTATCCTGATATTTCTTTGGGAATGTCAGCGGCAGCTTTCCGGATGGATTCACTCTGCCGATTAAGATATCTGCCATTGCATGTCCACCTTCCATACCCGGTAAGAACATACAGAAGATGCCATCTAACTCATGCTCCCAAAGTGCCAGGTTGACCGGCCCGCTTACATTTAAGATAAGTCCCAGCTTCACAAGTGGATTTTCCCGTTTCAGATCTAACATCTGATTCAAAATCTGTGCATCCTCGGCGGACAGCTTCATATTCTTCCGGTCATTTCCTTCCATGCCCGGTATTCTGGCAACGCAGATATAAGTGGAAATGCCTGCACGCTTCCCTGCTGCCGGTATTCCGATACTCACCTCGACACCATTCTGGATCAGCCCCTCGTAGATGCTGCTGTCCTTATCTGTCGTAATACCTGCACTTCCGGTACCACAGTCATATAAACGGATAGCTCCGCTTCCGCACAGAACAACCCCGGACATTACCTCCTCGTCTGATACAGTTTCAAATACAGAATCATTGCCCGCCTTTCCTTTCGACCGGATCGGGAAGATTCCATTTTCATTTTTCAATAATACAATTCCCTCACAGGCTGCCTTATATGCTGCCTGCTTCGACATATCCATAATATACTGTGCTGACATATCATAGCATTCCGGTGAACCATAGGTGTCCATCAGCTCCAGCACTCTCGCCACATTCCAGTCAAGCTCCTCTTCCGTCAGCTCCCCGGCTTCTACTGCCTGAACAACCTTCTCCGGATCTGCTGTGATTCCCGGCATATTCAGATCATTGCCTGCCTTTAACGCTGCGATCGGATCATATACTGCCCCCCAGTCTGATACGACCATACCTTCAAAGCCCCAGTATTTACGCAGAATACCGTCTAACAGCCATTCATTTGCAGTGCAGGCTGTTCCATTGATCTTATTATAGGCTGCCATAACTGTCGCAGGCTGTGCCTGCTCTACACAGGCACGGAAACCAGGAAAATAAATCTCCTGCAATGCCCGTTCTGATATCGTTTCATTTATTCCCTGACGGTTCTTCTCCTGATTATTGGCAGCAAAATGCTTGATATTTGCTGCAACGCCTTCCGCCTGCACACCCTTTACATATTCCGGAGCAAGCTTCGCTACCAGACACGGATCCTCAGAGAATCCCTCAAACAGTCTTCCGCCCAGTGGATCTCTGTGGATATTGATATTCGGAGTTCCAAGAAGCATGCTCACACCATATGCTCTCGCTTCTCTTCCAAGTGCATGTCCTGTCTGATTGACAACATCGGGGTTAAAGGTTGCTCCCAGCATCATGCCACACGGAAAACATGCCGGAGACATAATATCAGCCGCCGCATCGCCTGCCATTTCAACAAATGCAAGCGTCGTATCATTATTGGTTGTATTCTTTATAAATTGTTCCTTCAGATATTCCCGGACTTTTTTCCAGACCTTTGTCTCTTTTTCTGTCAGCTTGTCCGGACGGAAATAGTCAAATATAACATTTCTTTCTTCTGTTGCACTAAAATCCTTCATTAGCCATGCTTCTTCCTCATCGCGTGGATTTGTACGCCAGGATAGGATCAGATCTGCGATCAACTGTTCATAATTGATCCCGGTTCCTCCATCCAGCATACGGATCGCAGGCACCCCATATCTGGAAGCATCCGCTGTGCAGAAATTACTTGCACCGCATACCATGTCAGCCTTTTCTTCTATTGTCATTTGTTCCAGTATTGTCTTGATCTTATCTGTCATATTTTTATCTCCTGCTATTTGTAACTATTTTCTGTTCATCTGAAAACAGCTCACAAATTCTATCTACTAAATTCTGATTTTATAAAAGCACCCGCTTTACTGCGTTTTCCCAGCCGGAAAGCAGCATTCTCCGCATCTCTTCATCGATCTGCGGCTCAAATATCCGCTCCACCTGCCAGTTCTGCTTTATCTCTTCTATACTGTCATAATATCCAACAGCCAGTCCTGCCAGATATGCCGCACCAAGTGCTGTCGTTTCTGTTACGACCGGGCGCACAATTTCCCCTGCTAACAGGTCAGCCTGGAACTGCATCAGGAAATTATTTGCACTCGCACCGCCATCTACACGCAGCCGTTTCAGCTCCATGCCGGAATCATTCTCCATTGCCTTTAACACATCGTAGGTTTCATATGCCAGTGATTCCACGGTTGCCCGAACAATATGTTCCCTTGTGGTGCCTCTGGTCAGTCCCAGGATCGCACCTCTGGCATATGCATCCCAATATGGTGCGCCAAGTCCTGTAAATGCCGGAACCACATAGACACCATTGCTGTCCTTAACGGATAATGCTATTCTCTCTGTATCACCGGCTTTCTCGATCAGCTTCATTTCATCGCGCAGCCATTTGATCGCCGCTCCTGCGACAAATACGCTGCCTTCCAGTGCATACTGTACCTTGCCGTTCAGTCCGATCGCTATCGTAGTAAGCAGTCCATGTTCGGAATAAACAGCCCTGTCTCCCGTATTCATCAACAGGAAACAGCCGGTACCATATGTGTTCTTCGTATCTCCCGGTTCAAAACAGCACTGCCCAAATAAAGCTGCCTGCTGATCTCCGGCAACACCTGCAACCGGTATCGAACCGCCGAATAACCGTTCATCCGTGTATCCATAGATCTCACTGGAATTATGCACCTCCGGCAGCATACTTTCCGGTATCCGGAATTTCTCCAGCAATTCCTTATCCCACTCTAATGTGTGAATATTAAACAGCATCGTTCTGGATGCATTTGTATAATCCGTTGCATGAACCCTGCCGCCGGTAAGCTTATAGATCAGCCAGGTATCCACTGTACCGAAATACAGCTTGCCCTGCTCTGCCATCTCTCTTGCTCCGTCAACATGATCGAGGATCCACTCGATCTTCGTAGCGGAAAAATACGGATCTGCGATCAGTCCGGTCTTTTCCCGGATCACAGTATCATACCCTTCTGCCTTTAATGCATCGATCCGGTCAGCGGTTCTTCTGCACTGCCATACAATAGCCGGATAAATCGGTTCTCCTGTTTCTTTATTCCAGACAATCGTTGTCTCTCTCTGATTCGTAATTCCGATCGCTGCAATCTCTTCTACTGGAATACCAAGTGTCTCTCTTGCTTCCATCATTACGCTCATCTGAGATGCCCATATTTCCTTCGGATCCTGCTCTACCCAGCCATTTTCCGGAAAATACTGTGTAAATTCCTTCTGTGATACAGCAGCCATCTCTCCATTTTTTCCAAATAAAATTGCTCTTGAACTGGTCGTACCCTGATCCAGCGCCATTATGTATTTCTGCATTGTATATCCTCTTTATAAATAACAATTTCTCAGGCTGTTCTAACTTCTGCCTGTCTTATGCTGCGTTTTCCTCGTTACCATAACAAATGAACAAAATACGGAGGCAGGTTTTGGTATAAGACTTCCCTGCCCCCGTATTTTATTGTGTTAACTGTTATATTATAATAAACAATTTCATATTGTGACTATATTTTGTGTTTTATACATTTAGCTTTTTTTATTCCAACATCTGGCTTGCTGGATCTGTTGGAAGCATATTACCTGAAGTTGTAATAATATCCTCTGCCTCAAATTCTACGATCTCCATAACTGGTGATTCATACTGTTTTTTCATTTTTTAAACCCTCCTTATATTTCCAATATCTTTATATTAATATCTTATCGTTCTTAGTTTGCAAGCCAGTAGTTTAATGCGGAATTACCGTATTCCATGATGTCCTGCAGTAATGCAACCAGCTTTGTATTGCTGTTGTTTCTCATATTATAGGCATAAGCAGATATACCATAGGTCATACGTGCTGACGCTTCACCATTTACCTGAACTGTAAATGTATAAGTTTCATCCATCTTTGTCGGAAGGATCTCATATGTAACACCATAATATTTGTTTGTGCCATATGGCTTTAGATCCTGACCTGCTATAACATCTGAAACTCCTGTTCCGTTGACATTGATCGTAATATCAGCAATATTCCCTTCATATTCAGATGTATCAATGATCACCGCAATACCAACACGGTTCTCAAGCACCAATGTTCGTCCACTGATCTTTACATTACCGGAATTTGTAACTGAGCTTCCGGAATTTGTAAATCCTGTTAATGAATGTTTTGCACTCGCATAGGTCTGATAATCATCAAAATCTGCATTTGCCAGATCTGAAGTGTTATATCCAAAATAGGTCTGAGCGGATGCACCATAGTTTACCAGATCAACCAACAGTGTCTTTAATACTTTACTTGTGCCATCCATTGCGATCAGCCGTTTTGCATAATCAGCAACACTGGTTGTATAAGCCTTGCTGTAGCAATTTGTCATTCCACCATCACTGGTACCTTCCAGCGTTGCTGTTATATCTTTCGTCATTTCCTTTGCTGCAATTCCTGTAAACTCTCCATACAGATATGTCTTGCCATTTACAGTCTTTGTAAGTTCTTTTGACAAGCCCGATGCTCCCTGTACTGTTCCGGATGCATCCCGGTACACAATTGTCGCATTCTGATAACGTTCCAGAACAGCCGGATCTACCAGATATACCAGAGAAATATCACTATCCAGTGTGATCGATACCTGTTTTATATTCAATAGTGAATCCACATAACCTTCTGTCAATGGATACAGCTCCAGATCCTCAGAACCAACAACTGAATTCTTATCATATATTCTTCCCTTGCTGTCTACCCATGCAATATAGGAAGGATCTGCTGCCTCCGGATATACGAGCTTTGCGCCCTCCTCCATGAAGTTTGAACCGCCGCTGATCACATTATTGTCTGTATCATAAAATGTTACTTTTCTTGTAACCTTGGTTTCTGAACTGAACGTCAGTGAACCATTGTCTGTTTCTACAAAAGATTTCCATTCAGATGTATGGTATTCTTCCTTCTCAGCATCTGTCAAAGAAGCTGCATATCCATTCAATTTGTAAGAAGCATTACCGGCTGTGATCTCTGATGGCTCCATGAATACGCAATCGGTAACATTGCCTGCTACACCTATCAGATTCATCGGTTCCATAGCAGTATTTGCAATACAGTCTGCAACTTTATTACCGTTACCATTTCCTCTGAAAATACCTGTTGTAGTACCTGTTGAACCATCCGTTAATGAAAACTTACCATTTGCAAAACAGTTAACTATCGTTCCTGAATTCGATGCCTCTCCTGCAAAAGCACTACACATATTATAACCAGCGGCTGTCATAGTTCCTGAATAAATACAGTTTGCTATCAAACCACTATTAACTCCAACAAATCCGCCTGTAAGCGAAATAGCACCAGTTCCTTTGATTGTGCCCTTAAATATACTATTTATAATTTGAGAATTACTTAATACATAAACATATCCACCAGCAGGTGGGGCCTGATTTTCCAACTGAAGCTGCACCGCAACAACACAATCACTAACTGTGCTTTCAATAAGCATACATCCAAGGCCTCCAACCATTGCTGTATTGCCATTAAACGTACAGCTATTATCAATCGTACAACCACTGATCGTAGTAGCAATTGATCTGCCACATAAGATACCACTGCCCGATCCTGCAGAGCCGGAAATTTCTACATTACTCATCTTCAAATTCTTGATCGTGGCTCCCTGCGTCTGTCCAAATAAACCAAACGGAACACTATCATTCTCAGCATTATATTCTGCAGCCGTTATACTTGCCGTAAGTCCTGACACTGTATGTCCATCCCCATCAAATACTCCCGTATATGGATTAGCTGCACTACCGATCGGTGTCCATGTGGTTCCTGCCGGTATCGTGATATCCGCTGTCAGCTTTACACTTGCATATGACTCTGCCGTACCTGCATTTACCGCTTTTGCAAAAGCTGCAAACTGTTCATATGTACTGATCTCCACTGCCGTACTCTCAGTCGCTGCATCTACAACAAATGCCCCAGCCTGTCCCCCTGCATACGGAAGTCCTGCCGGATTCATTGAGAAAACAGTAGCTGCTGCCGCAACGCAGGCAACGGTTCTCTTCATCTGTCTTACAAATAATTTATTTCCCATACTTCCTCCTCCATATCTCATCTGAATTCGTACGCTCATACTATTCACTTTAGCAGATTTTGTTATTAACTTCAAGGAATATATGGTTTTCTTTGGTTATTTTTTCCAAATTTATTTAAACATTCCAAATATTTTTATCTATATAATATAATTTTGTGAAAAGAATGCTCACTTTTTCATTCTATTTTTAACAAATTTCATACATATAGCTGTTTTGGAATCGATTCCCTCTAATATCTTTTCAGGATCATACCAGAAACATGTCCGTTTTATTTGAGATAATCATTTCTCAAAATCTGGTTCACACGTTCTACTTCTTCCCGAAGCCCACGGGAGGACATCCGAAGTGCGCCCTGCCCCATGATGATCAACTGTTCCAGTCCATCTGAGGAGGCAACCGTCACCTTATATTTTCTGCCAAGCTCATGTGTCGTCTTTTCTATATACATATCAGCAGTCTCTGCTTCCTTCGTATAGACCACATGGATATTTCCATGCTTTGTGATGCTGCCCGGATTCTGTTTCACCTTATACGCATCAAATACGAGGATCAGCTCGCAGCCGACATAGCCCTGATAATTCGACATAACATCGATCAGCTTATCTCTGGCACTGTCGATGTTCACCGCCGCCAGTGCTTTCAGGTCATCCCATGCAAATATCACATTATACCCATCAACTAACAGATATTCTTTCTCGCCCTTTTGCTTCCTGTATGCTCCGGGTCTGGCAATTCCGGTATCCGCCGTCTTTGAGCCGACAGACGGTGTCTGCGCACCGGCAGTTTTGCTTTTACCATGTTCTGCCGCCTTTTTCACATACCAGTCCGCTTCCGATACACTCTTATTACGCCGATTGAAACCTGCTTTATTATAAGCTGCATTTTCCCGGCTGTTTGAACCATAGGTACGGACAAATATATCCTCTAACTCTTTCTCATCATACACCGGAGCACCTGCGTCCTGCCGCTCACGCGCCATCCGTTTTCGGTTATCCTCGTCTGCCTCAGTAGGCTCTGACGTTATATTCCGCAGGACATCTTCCATTCCTGCAAGTGCAAATCCCGGATCTTCTTTTACATGCATCATATCATACACATCGTACCAGTCCACGATATATCCGGCTCCATGTGCACAGAATACTGATGATGCCGGATTTGCCATATCAAGCTCTGGATCATAGGTACTTGCCGCCAGCACTTCATCTTCATTGTGGCATGGCTCATATCCCTGCAAGGTACAGGATAACTTACCCTGTCCTCTGGTATATGCCGTTACATCCTGCTGGTACTCCTGCATCGTAGCAACCGGTGCAGTTCCTGTCAGGATACTCATTTCACCCTCGATCTCCGGCTGTGCAAATCGTCCATGCATCCGCGTGATATCATTCATCGCCCGCCCGGTCATCTCTGTAGGTATCTCCAGCCGGAATGCATACACGGGTTCTAACAGCCTGCATTCTCCCATCATAAGCCCCTGCCTTACTGCACGATATGTCGCCTGACGGAAATCACCGCCCTCTGTGTGCTTCTGATGTGCCCGTCCCGCAGTCACCGTGATCTTCATATCCGTGATCGGTGCGCCTGTCAGCACGCCCCGGTATTCCTTTTCTTCCAGATGTGTCAGGATCAGCCGCTGCCAGTTCTTATCAAGTACATCCTCGCTGCATATCGTATCAAACTGCATGCCACTTCCCGGCTCCAACGGTTCCATCAGCAAATGCACTTCGGCATAGTGACGAAGCGGCTCAAAATGTCCGACTCCCATTACCGGTTCTGCAAGTGTCTCTTTATATATGATCCTTCCCATACCAAATGATATGAGATAGCCAAATCTGTCTTTTATAATCTGTGTCAGCACCTGAAGCTGCACCTGTCCCATAACCTTCACAAAGATCTCTCCGGTCTCCTGTGCAAACTCAACATGTAACTCCGGTTCTTCTTCCTCTAACTGCCTGATATCCCGGAGCACGACAACTGCATCCTTGTCCTCCGGATAGCTGACTTTATAGGATAACACAGGTTCCAGTCCGGCAAATACATTTTCCTGTTCACATCCAACGCCCTGACCTGCGGATGTCTCACCAAGCCCGGTGACCGCACATATCGTTCCGGCAGAAGCCTCCTCTACCGTCTCGTAACGCGCACCGGAATAAATCCGTATCTGATTGACTTTTCCTTCGGTTCCCTCGATCTGCTCTCTGCACTTTAAACTTCCTCCGGTCACCTTCATATAGGTAAGGCGTTCCCCTTTTGCATCTCTCGATATCTTGAAGATCCGTCCGCCAAATTCTGCATTATATGCAGGCATCACCATATAGGTATTCATCGCATCCAATAATTCCTGCACACCGGAGAGTTTGAGTGCCGATCCCCAGAAACAAGGAAATATCTTTCTGTCAAGAATTGCTTCGATGATATCCTCTGTCTCAACCATACCACTATCCAGATAGGTATCTAACAGTCTCTCGTCTGCCATCGCAATCTGTTCATCTCTGTCCCCAGATGAGAAATCAACGCAATCCCCATCCAGCTTTTTTCGTATATTTTGGAAAACAGCATCTTTATCTGTCCCTTCCATGTCCATCTTATTTACAAATATAAATGTCGGGATCTCGTACCGCTTCAACAGCTTCCATAACGTATCGGTATGACTCTGTACCCCGTCCATGCCATTAATGACAAGAATCGCATAGTCAAGCACCTGTAAGGTTCGTTCCATTTCCGCCGAGAAATCAACATGCCCCGGCGTATCAAGCAGTGTGATCTCCATGCCATCATATGTAAATACCGCCTGCTTAGAAAATATCGTGATCCCACGCTCCCGCTCCTGTGCATCCGTATCCAGATAAGCATCCTTATGATCCACCCGTCCAAGCTTACGGATCTTGCCTGCCGTATATAACATGGCTTCCGATAATGTAGTTTTTCCCGAATCAACATGGGCAAGAATACCCACCACCAACTTTTTCATATCTGTATTTACCCTGTTTCTGTCCATCATATATCATATCGAGCATATAGCTGACGGATATTTTTCCATCCGTCCCACATTTCATACGGGTCAGACTTCCTTCTTCTTATTCTTTCTCTGTTTTATAACTGCAAACTTCGCTGCATAGGCCGCGCCCAGCGCACATGGAAATACAAATGTTGCAAAACGGTATAGCAGTGCCATAGCTCCTGCTTTCGCACTTCCCACGATCGCACCAAACATTGCGATCATTACAAACTCACTGGAACCGATTCCTGCAGGCGTAGGAATAACTGCCGCCAGCATGACTGATACCGTCGTGATCGCCAGTGCCACATCCGGCGAAAATGCACCGCTCTTGTACAGTACGATATACGGAATCATAAACCAGCAGGAAAATTTACAAATGTTGATCAGCAGAACGCCAAGCAGCAGCTTCCAATGGCGCAGCAATTTCTTTGATTCCGTTTCCATGATATCACACTGTTCTTTGATTTTATCAAACTTTTCTGTAAATCGTCCTTTGTAATTCACCAGATCCATCAGCTTCTTTAAGATCTGATGGAACCATCCGGCACATACAAACAACAGTAAACATATCGTAATAATAACTGTGGCCACAAATCCAATTCCAATATATGCTTCATATTCCGCAAAGGTTTCATTCATATAATGGAAATGCAGCAGATACAGGATCACCGCCATGATTCCGATGCTTAATTTGTGCACTGCATATTCAATCATATACATACCAAATGCTTCTGATGTCTTCACTCCATACTCATTCAGGTAAACCAGAGCCGACACACCCGCTCCGCTTCCAAGCGTCGCCGTTCTGTAAAATGACACAAAATATGTCATTCCAAACGCCTGTCTGAATGTAAACGTCGGATTATACCGTCTGGCAAATAACATCGTGATCGTACTCTCAAACACACCATACAGCAATGTCGCCACAAGGATCAGCACGACGATCCAAGGGCTTGTCTTCACAAGCTGCTTTGCGATCGGTCCTGCCATATCCCGGAACACATAGACGATCAAGCCGAGAAGCACCAGCACAAATGCCCACTTTATAATACTTTTCTGTGTTTCTGTTAATTTCTTCATACTCAACTTATTACTCCGTATTTTCTATCTATTGTTACCCAACTTCCATATATGCAGCATCCTCAAAAAAATCATTTTGCTCCGAAACGAATCTTACGACATCAGAAGATTTTAAATTTGGAGTATTTTTAATATAATCAACTAATAATTTTTGTCTTGTTGTTTTTTTCGCTGCATAATTTATCATTGCTGAAACAAAATCATAATAAGAATCATCAATAGCATTTAATAAAGCTGTTAATTCCTCCATATTCATCCTCCTTACATCTCAATACGCATATAAATATTGTATTCATTATAGCCATGGTTCTCAAAATAATACCAATATGGTCTGTTATCAATTCCATATGATGCATGAACTGCAAAAGGTTTATTTTTATATTTACTGCAATTCGTATTTATTTCACTATAAATCTTCGCATATTCAATATGGTTTAAAACAAAAGCATTGTAAATAAATTTCATATTGCCTCTTTTCTGCTTTTTTCTAAACCGTTACTTTCCGCACAATTACACTATACCATATCCACACGCTCACCGACAACCAAAAAGGCACAACAACAAACACGCCCCACCACATTGCTGTATGGTGAAGCGTGTCTGCTTTGAGATAAATGATTATTTTGAAAGGATATTATATTCACATGTAAATCTTATTGGTTTTATCCAAAGAGCGGAGTTGAGTAATATCTGTCACCACTGTCCGGAAGGAGAACTACGATCGTCTTTCCTGCATTCTCAGGACGCTTTGCAAGTTCCTTTGCTGCTACGAAAGCTGCACCGGATGAGATACCAACGAGAATACCTTCTATACTTGCGATCTCTTTGCCGCCTTCAAATGCCGCATCATTGTCGATTGTGATGATCTCATCGTAGATTTTTGTATTTAATGTATCCGGTACAAATCCTGCACCGATACCCTGAATCTTATGTGCTCCTGCAGTTCCCTTTGAAAGAACCGGTGATGTAGCCGGCTCTACTGCTACAACCTTAACATCCGGATTCTGCTGCTTCAGATATTCACCGACACCTGTTACCGTTCCGCCTGTACCAACACCTGCTACAAAGATATCAACCTTTCCGTCTGTATCATTCCAGATCTCCGGTCCTGTTGTCTTTCTGTGTGCTTCCGGGTTTGCCGGATTTACGAACTGACCTGCAACGAAGCTGTCAGGGATCTCCTTAGAGAGCTCCTCTGCCTTTGCGATCGCGCCCTTCATACCCTTTGCACCTTCAGTCAGAACGATCTCTGCGCCGTATGCTTTGATGATATTTCTTCTTTCAACGCTCATGGTCTCCGGCATAACGATGATTGCCTTATACCCCTTTGCTGTAGCGATAGATGCAAGACCGATACCTGTATTTCCGGATGTAGGCTCAATGATCGTAGCGCCCGGCTTTAATGTTCCCTTTCTCTCAGCATCTTCGATCATCTCTTTTGCGATTCTGTCTTTTACGCTTCCTGCCGGATTAAAATACTCTAACTTTGCAAGGATCTTTGCATTTAAGCCTTCCTTTTTCTCAATGTGATTGAACTCTACTAATGGTGTATTTCCGATTAACTCTGTTGCGTCTTTATAAATTTTACTCATAACTTTAATCTCCTATTCTGATTCTATTTTTTCGTTTTGCAGGTGACCGATGATCTTCGATCACCCATATTTTTTTATTATTTTTATGTTCAATTATCTACTGTTTTTATTATTGATTATTCTGCGATTGCCTTAAATGCTTCATCCAGATCTTCGATAATATCGTCGATGTTCTCTGTTCCGATGGACAGACGAATTGTATTCGGCTTGATACCCTGATCTAATAACTCAGCCTCGTTGCACTCTGAATGAGTGGTTGATGCCGGATGGATAGCAAGGGATTTTACATCTGCAACATTTGCAAGGAGTGAGAATAACTCAAGCTGATCGATAAATGCCTGTGCCTCTTTTGCTCCGCCCTTGATCTCAAATGTAAAGATTGATCCGCCGCCATTTGGGAAATATTTCTTATATAATGCCTGCTGTTCAGGATCCTCTGAGATAGATGGATGATTTACCTTCTCAACCAGTGGCTGATCTTTCAGATACTGTACAACCTTAAGTGCATTTTCAACATGACGTTCTACACGTAAGGATAATGTCTCAAGTCCCTGAAGGAAGATGAATGAATGTACCGGTGAGATAGTTGCGCCCATATCTCTTAACAGGATCGCTCTGATGTAAGTAACAAATGCAGCAGGTGCTGTATCCTTTGCAAAGCTTACTCCATGGTAAGATACGTTCGGCTCTGTTAACCATGGGTATTTGTCACTGGATGTCCAGTCGAAGTTACCACTGTCGATGATGACACCACCGATCGTTGTTCCGTGTCCACCGATGAACTTGGTAGCGGAATGTACAACGATATCTGCGCCGTACTCGATCGGGCGAACGAGATAAGGTGTTGCAAATGTATTATCTACGATCAATGGAATGTTATGTGCATGTGCGATCTTTGCGATTCTCTCGATATCTACAACCTCTGAGTTAGGATTTCCGAGTGTCTCGATCTCGATACCGGTTGTATTGTCCTGAATAGCAGCTTCGATTGCATCATAGTCAAATGGATCAACGAATGTTGTCTCGATTCCAAAATCCGGAAGTGTATGTGCAAGAAGGTTATATGTTCCACCGTAGATGTTCTTTGCTGCTACGATGTGGTCACCCTTATGTGCAACTGCCTGAAGTGCATATGTCAGAGCTGCTGCTCCCGAACCAACTGCAAGTGCTGCTACACCACCCTCTAATGCTGCGATTCTCTTTTCGAAAATGTCTTCTGTAGGATTTGTAAGTCTTCCGTAAATGTTACCTGCATCTCTGAGACCAAATCTGTCTGCTGCATGCTGGCTGTTATGGAATACATATGATGATGTAAGATAGATCGGAACTGCTCTTGCATCTGTTACAGGATCCGGTGTTTCCTGTCCTACGTGTAACTGTAATGTTTCAAATTTTAAATTTCTTTCGCTGTATGATTTCTTTGCCATAATTTCTAATCTCCTGTTCTTTTCTCCCGGCTGATGTACGTTTCCGTTTCTTCTATCATTATGTACTGCCGTTTTATTATCTGTCATTTTATTCTGTATTCGTTATTTGCTCCCTATGCCGGAGCTTATCATTTCGTCATTCATGGATATTCTTATCCGGGCTTACTCTAGCGACAACATCTGTAAATTCCGCCTGCTGATAACGTTTGTCTGGTAGTACACATTCGATTGTCTTCATTCAAATATTGTGGTTGATAATACTTGTTCAACATACCTTTTACCTCGTTTCCACTTATTCCTATCAACAAACTATGATTTATCTTATGCATGTATATTACACCCCTATTCCTACTTTGTCAATAGGATAATAGAAATATTTTTCAGAAAATAGAAAAAGATGCCAAACCACAGGCTTTATCCCGTGGTTCAGCATCCTTTATTTTAGCTTATCGATTTATATTTATTTGTTACATACAACTGCTTTAGGCATTATTTAATTTTGATCTTAATAGTTGCTTTCTTACCGCTTCCATCTGTTGCAGTTGCTATGATCTTTACAGTCTTCCCTTTTCCTGCTTTCTTGGTAGTAACAACACCCTTGGAATTTACAGTTGCATACTTCTTGTTACTGCTCTTATATGTCAGCTTTTTGTTTACATTCTTTCCAGGAGTGACAGTTGCTTTTATTGTTACCTTTTTACCGGCAGTTACTTTTGTTTTTGATGCTTTTAAGGTAATTTTCTTAACAGCTTTCTTCATGATCTTTATACGATAGGTTGCTTTCTTTCCGCTTCCATCCTTTGCGGTTGCTGTTATCGTTACCTTCTTGCCTATTCCTGCTTTCTTTACAGTTACAACACCCTTGGAATTTACAGTTGCATATTTCTTATTGCTGCTCTTCCATTTTACTGTACGATTTGCTGCAGTCTTTGGAGTTACGGTTACTTTCAGCTTAATCTTCTTACCTGCTGCAATCTGCTTGGACATTCCTGCGATCTTGATCTTCTTCACCTTGATTTTAGTCCATTTTGCTGTCAGAGTCAGATTTTTCTTAACCGGAGTATCAAACTTATATGCAGTTTTTCCTGTATACCAGCCTGCAAATTTATAACCTTTTCTTGTTGGATTTTTCGGCTTACTTACTGACTTACCTTCTTCTACCTGTTGAGCCTTAACTGCGCTTCCACCTGCTGCTTTAAATGTTACTGTATATGTCTTTATCTGTGGGGTAACCGGGGTATTATTATCTTTATTGTTGTCTTTACCGTTGTCTTTCTCTTTCAGACCTGCAACAGCATCCTCAATAGATTTTGCCATTGCATCTACTATCTTCTGCTCATACTTGCTCTTTTTACGGTCAACAGCATTAATGGCAGCCTTTACATCTTCATATAAACTGGTGTATAATCAATTCATAGAAAATTAGTATGAATTATGATAGTGTAATTTGGAGGTGTATTACATTGAAAATATCAACAAAAGGAAGATATGCATTACGGCTTATGATCTATATAGCAGCCAACTCTAATGGTAAGCCGATCAGCATAAAGGATGTAGCAAAAAACGAGGATATCTCTGATAAATATCTGGAACAGATCATTTCTATATTAAATTCCGGCGGACTTGTCCGAAGCGTCCGCGGTCCACAGGGTGGCTACCTGTTACGAAAAGCACCGGAAGACATTACAGTCGGTGCAGTTCTTCGTCTGACAGAAGGAACGCTTGCCCCTGTTGCCTGTGTCGAAGAGGATGCCCCGGAATGTGAGCGTGAAGCCATCTGCTCCACCTACAATCTGTGGAAGCAGCTCTACAGTGCGATCTGCAGCGTTGTTGACACAACCACCATCGCAGACCTCTGCAACAGCCGACCTGAAGCCGGCGACGAATACTGCATTTAGCCTGATACTCCAAGCAGCTGAATTGGTTATACTCTGACACATAAAAAACTAGCATAGATTTCTATTTAATGCATATGCCTTATCCGCTCATGCTCCTGTGCAAACTCGCCCTACGGGCTCACACATGCACCCGCATTCGCTGGCAATATGCATTATATAACGAAATCTATGCTATTGTTTTATTAGTGCCAGAGTATAACCAATTCAGCCGTTTTGTAATATCATAAGAGACAATATGGTTATATACATATGTCTCTGTCGCAATAAAATCATCTGCGGCGACGACATGGCACAAAATCATAGGAAACTCAGTCGACTGCACTATCGATTTTTAAACGATGGGCTGTCGTGCGCTTAAAAGATATTCTTATCCACAAAAACACTTCCCCGAATGGGATTACTGTTGCCTATCATCTAAACCAATAAACGCGTGATCAGCCTTATCACTAGAATGAAACAAACTTAAAAAATCCCCCTTGGGGTACTAAACTGAATTGAGATTATCTGTTTGGAACAGTATAGCTGGTTGTCAGTCTTCATTGGTCTGGATCAGATCGATAATAGACAAAACATTCGTATAGGATTCGTTATGACATGCATATTGCCAGCGAATGCGAGTGCATGTCTGAGCCCGTAGGGCGAGTTTGCACATAAGCATGAGCGAATCAGGCATATGCATGGAATAGAATACTATACGAGTTTTTCTATTGTCGATTCTGAGCCAGATTAACACGGTGAACAGCCGGTTAGATTTTTATCCATAAATGTGAAATTCACACATTACTTCAACTTCATGTCAACCACAAGGTTATTTCCGGTGGCGGTGATGTTCGCATAGCTGCCGGAGATCAATGGCAGCATGGGTGCGATATGTCCAAGATCGGCATCCATGATAACCGGCACATTGTGATGGGCGATAATATCCAGTACCGCATGATACTGGTCAAGCCCCATCATCTCCTGTCCATGCACCAGCGGGCGTCCGATCAGGAATCCCTTCACATATCGGAACCATCCCGCATGCTCCATCTGCCACATAGCGCGGCGGATCGCCATCACATTCAGATCACAGGCTTCTAAGAACCAGATGAAGCCATCCTCTTTATAGTGTTCCAGAAAATCTGTTGTTTTATCAAATTTCGTTCCAAGCAGATTCACCAGACAGTCCATGCAGCCACCGATCAGTCTACCTGCCATGAATACTTCATTGACAGTAGTCGATCCATGCGTCGCATCCGTTTCATACAGGTGAAGTTCCTTCTGTTCAGTGATATTATATGGTGCAAGCGGATGTTCTTCATCCTTCAGGGATTCCTTCTCATATCCACGATATCCCTGCAGGCTTTTCTTCTCACCACAAAGCAGCGCAAATGTATCTTCTATCGATGCATGCCACGGCTCCATGCCAAATGCTGCCGCACATGGACCATAAACAGAAGCTGTATCACAGATTGTTGTCAGCAGATAAGTCAGATTCGTATTATCCGAATATCCCACAAACCATTTCGGATCTGCTTTCTTTAAGCGTTCAAAATCAATATGATCAAGAGTCTCACACATCAGCTCTCCACCGCCGCATGATATCAGAACATCATTTTTCTTTGATGTGTACATTTCATTAATCTCCTGACCGCATTTCTCCGGCGTGTTACTGATACCGATACCACAGCCTTCATAACAATTCGGACCAAGCTCCGTCTGATAGCCCTTAGCATGGAATGTATCAAGTGCATGACCAAATGCTGTCCGATATGGTTCTATATTACAACCAAAAGATGGCGCAACAAAGCCAATCGTTCCACCTTTTTCTAAAAATTTCGGATATCTCATTTTTCTCCTCCTTTTAGCCTCATAAACTGGAATTTATATAATTATTCCTCTAACTTTCCCCATTTTATAGGCTTTCCC